>Ga0074195_1000008_pt1 | contig 652899 bp, 660 predicted proteins | sample EPASupsiteHSE623_FD_64525 | JGI IMG/M metagenome (GOLD analysis project Ga0074195, IMG submission 64525) | Bioremediated contaminated groundwater from EPA Superfund site, New Mexico - Sample HSE6-23 | ecosystem: Environmental > Aquatic > Deep subsurface > Groundwater > Contaminated ...
TTTCTTCAAAATGAAAATCGGCTTACCTCTCCATTGTATCGTTTGTACCTCTCCTTCTTTCATCGGAGAGAGATCAACGGTAATGAATCCGGCGGATTGTACGCTTGGAAGCGGATCCCAAGTCTTCTTCATAGCGCCCAGAGCCACAATGCCCCCTGCCGCTGCAAAACCGCCGAATGCCATGCCGATAAAGTCTCGTCTGCTCTTTTCAACAGCCATCCTGTTTTCCTTTCTTGTAGTTTAATTTGTGACTATTTTATCTTATCATTTATTAAGAAACTATGACACACGTCAATTATACGAATTTACGTCAATTTTACGTCAAGATTTATTTTTTTTATTCAAAAGTTTTATATATACATGTAAAATGTCTAAAGCGGCCGGCGTAATACCGCTAATCTCACTTGCCGCAAACAACGTCGGCGGGTTAAAGCGTTTGAGCTTTTCGACCACTTCGTTGCTCAGACCCGAAATAGACGCGAAATCCATTTCGGCGGGAATGGCAACGTTAATCATCGCTTTCATAACGTCGATTTGTTCTTTTTGCTTTTCGATATAATTTTTGTATTTGGCTTCGACCAAAATCTGCTCTTTCGCCTCTTCGCTAAACGCCGCGATGCAAGGGGCTAGTTTTTCGAGTTTCTCGATACTAAAATCCGAACGCGCGACGATTTTTTGCAAGGAGACCTTATCGGTAATTTTATCTTCTCCGATGGAGGCCAAAAAGGCATTGTTTTCGTTGGACGGCGTAAGCGTCGTCTCTTCCAAATACGCCAAACCTTCGCATAATGCTTGATGCTTTTTAACGACGCGCGTATGCGTTTGCTCGTCGATCAAGCCGATTTTATAGCCATAAGGCGTAAGCCTTAAATCCGCATTGTCTTCGCGTAAAAGCAGGCGATATTCCGCGCGGCTCGTGAACATGCGATAAGGCTCTTTCGTACCTTTGGTGACCAAATCATCGATTAAAACGCCGATATACGCTTCATCGCGGCGTAAAACCAGCGGTTCTTTGCCTTGAAGTTGCAACGAGGCGTTAATACCCGCCATCAATCCTTGTGCCGCCGCTTCTTCATAGCCGGTCGTTCCGTTGATCTGTCCCGCGCAATAGAGTCCGGAAACTTTTTTGGTTTCCAACGTATGTTTGAGTTCCGTCGGATCGACGTAATCGTATTCGATAGCGTACCCGAAGCGAACAATCTTTGCATTTTCCATTCCTTCTACCGAATGAATCATGGCAAGTTGCGTATCGGTCGGTAACGAGGTGCTAAAACCGTTAATGTAGTATTCGGTCGCTTCGCGCGTTTGAGGTTCGATAAAGAGATGATGGCGTTCTTTGTCGCGAAAGCGGTTGATCTTATCTTCGATACTGGGACAATATCGAGGTCCAATGCCGTTGATTTGCCCCGTAAACAAAGGTGCTCTGTGAAAATTACTTTCGATGATCGTGTGTGTCTCTTCATTGGTATAGGCGATATAGCAAGGCAGTTGGTGCGGATGAAAATCGGTGCGGTCGGTACGAAAACTAAAAGGAATCGGATGTTCGTCTCCGGGTTGGAGTTCCATTTTGGAAAAATCAATCGTTTTGGCGTCGATTCTTGCACAGGTTCCGGTTTTTAACCGTCCCATCGTAATGCCTAAGGCTTTAATGGAAGAAGAGAGTTTGAGGGAAGGAAATTCGCCTACGCGTCCAGATTCGTGTCGGTATTCGCCGATATGAATCAGTCCTCGTAAAAACGTTCCGGTCGTCACAATAACTTTTGAGGCATGGTAACGGTTGCCGAGCGAGGTAATGACGCCCTTGACGCACCCCTCTTCACAGACGATCTCTTCGGCGGTTTCTTGGGCGATACTTAAATTTTCGGTATTTAAAAGCGTCGTACGCATGTAGATGCGGTAACGATCCATGTCGATTTGCGCACGGCTTCCGCGCACGGCAGGACCTTTGGAGAGGTTTAAGATGCGAAACTGAATGCCGCATGCATCGGTGGCAAGCGCCATTTGACCGCCTAAGGCGTCGATTTCTTTGACCAAATGTCCTTTGGCGAGTCCTCCGATAGCGGGATTACAACTTGCCGCGCCGATTTGTTCGGCTAAAATAGAGATCAGAAGGGTTTTTTGTCCCAGTCTAGCGGAAGCCAAGGATGCTTCAATACCCGCATGCCCGCCTCCGATTACAATCACGTCGTATTTCATAATCACAGTACCTAAAAGATAAATTTTTGAATCACTTTTTTTCTCAAAAGGAAAAATGCATGGGAAAAATTCTATTATACTATGATTTGGCTGTATCTTAAGCGTAGAAGCGACGGGAAAGTTGCTACAATACGTCTCAAAAGTGAAAGGATCGAAAAATGAGTCTTAAACTAAATTGCGACGCCGGAGAGAGTTTCGGCTCTTGGAAAATGGGCTTGGACGCGTTGATAATGCCGTATGTGGATATGGCAAATTTCGCGTGCGGTTTTCATGCGGGCGATCCCGTGATTATGGATAAGTCGATTAAGCTGGCGTTAAAACACGGCGTGCGTATCGGAGTGCATCCGGCGTATCCGGATTTGGCGGGATTCGGTAGGCGTAGTATGGCGTGTTCGTTGGAAGAAGTCGAAGCGATGGTTATTTACCAAATCGGTGCTTTGTGGGGATTTGTTAAAGCCAACGGGGCAAAACTCGAATACGTCAAGCCGCACGGAGGACTCTATAACGATATGATGAAAGACGTGCGCATCTTTAAAGCCGTGCTCTCCGCTATCAAACGTATCGATATCGATTTGAAAGTCATGGTACTGTCGATGATGGATTTGAGCTCACATGAAGAAGCCGCCGCGCAAGAAGGTATCGCGTTGTTATACGAAGTCTTCGCGGATCGAGCGTATGACGATGAGGGCTATTTGGTGCCGCGCCATCAAGCCGGTTCCGTGTTACACGACGTCGATGCGGTCGTGGCTCGGTTGAAACTGTTACAAAACGAGGGCGTTTTAGAGACGATTTCGGGTAAAAAGATTGCACTTCGTGCCGATACCTTATGCGTTCACGGCGATAATGCCGAAGCGGTAGCGATGGTCGAAACTTTGAGGAAATGCATGTGAACGTCGAGTATCGTATTGCTTCGGAGTCGAGCGTAATTCTTTATTTCGGTCATACGATCGATGCACGTGTTTCTGACAAAGTGTATCAAGCGTATGCGGCGTTGAAACGAAGCGCGCATCCGGCGTTTTTGGAAATAGTTCCTTCGTATGCTTCGTTGATGGTCGGTTTTAATTCGGTACGGTACGATTTTCAAACGACATGTCGGCTGATTCAATCGCTTCTCGAAGATGCACCGAACATCGATGCACGCGAGCAAAAGGTCGTGACGATTCCCGTTTACTACGCGCAAGAAGTCGGTTGGGATTTGGAGGCTCTTGCTTTGGAAAAACGGATGTCGATCGAAGCGATCGTTGCGTTGCATACGCAAACGACGTACCGTGTTTATGCCATCGGTTTTGCACCCGGATTTGCTTATTTGGGGCAAACCGACGAACGCTTGGAGACGGCACGCCTTGCTAATCCGCGAAAAGCCGTTCCCAAAGGAAGCGTTGCGATTGCGGATCGCCAAAGTGCCGTGTATCCCGCGAAAAGCCCCGGAGGATGGAAAATTTTAGGGCGTACGCCGATTGCGATGTTCGATGCGCCGTATCCAGGACTTTCTTTTGTACATGTAGGAGACTCCGTGCGTTTTGAAGCGATTAGCCAAGAGCGTTTTTTAGCGCTAGGCGGTGAACTATGAGTCAAAAACATGTGGGTTTCACGGTGCTCAAAGGCGGCGTACAAAGCACGATTCAAGATAGCGGACGTATAGGATTTTGCGATATCGGATTGACGCAAAGCGGGGCGATGGACGAAACGGCGTTTGGGTATGCCAATAAGCTTGCCGGAAACGCGTTTAATACGCCGGTCGTAGAGATTGCCTTGGGCGGGCTTGCTTTGGTTTCGACATGTAAGCAAACCGTTGCGATTACGGGAGCGGATATGCATCCGACGCTGAATAGCGAACCGATCGGCATGTGGCAAACGCACCGTCTCGAAAAAGATGACGTCATACGCTTTGGATTTGCCTCAAAAGGACAGTTTGCGTACTTAAGCGTCGCGGGAGGTTTTAAAACGCCTTTTGCGTACGGAAGTTTTTCCACGAGCGTTAAAGAAGGGCTTGGGGGCATTGACGGAAGAAAACTGATCGAAGGAGATTTTTTGCCGACGCAAGGTACGTGCTTGCCATTAAAACGCCGTCTTCCGAGCGTTCTTATACCTTCGTACTCCGACGAGGCGGTTTTACGCGTCGTTAAAGGATACCAAGAGACATTGTTCGATGCACGGGCGCAAGAGACGTTTTTTACGACAACGTATCGTTACAAAGGCGAGGGCGATCGTATGGGGTATCGTTTGTGCGGAGAAAAAATCGTACCGAGCGTTACGGGCATTTTGTCGGAACCGATTTGTTACGGAGCGATTCAGATTCCCAGTCACGGCGAACCGATCGTTCTTTTAAAAGAGCGACAAACGATCGGCGGATACCCGAAAATCGGCTCGGTCATTGCGGTGGATTGTTTTAAACTCGCGCAATTAAACGTCGGGGGAAGCATACGGTTTCAAAGCGTTACGCCTGAGGAAGCAAGAGCCGAGGCCCTTGCCTTTCGTGCGCGTTTTACGTTCTAAAGTCGGTTAAAACGTGGTTGAGCTCTTCGGTAAGCGTGCTTAAGTGGCGCGTTGCGCTTTCCATCTCTTCCATGCTTTTGGCGTTACTGACGCTATACGCGTTCATCTCTTCGATCTTTTGGGCAATACCGTCGATACGTTCGGCGGTTTTGGCGTAATCGTGAAGCGTTTGTTCGTTGGAAGCGGTGGCGTCGTCCATGATACGGGCGGTTTGGCTGATGTTGTTTTCGACGTCGTGCGCGATTTGCGTCAATTTTTCCATACTTTGCGAATTGGTGTTCATATGATCGCTGGCGTCGTTAATCGCTTGAACGATCACGTTAATGGTCGCATTGATCTCCAAAAGGCTTTTTTGCGTACGTTCGGCGAGTTTTCTCACTTCATCGGCAACGACCGCAAAGCCTCGTCCGTGCTCGCCCGCGCGTGCGGCTTCGATGGCGGCGTTCAGTGCTAAAAGATTGGTTTGATCGGCAATGTCGGAGATGACCGTTAAGACGTTTTTCACTTGATCCGCATCGGAGCTAAGTTGTGCGATTTGTCGGGCCAGCTCGACTTCGGTTTGCGCCGAGTCTTCGACTTGTGCCGCCATTTTCAAAATTTCGTTTTTGGCATTGCCAAGCGTCGTATGCGCATTTTCGATCTCTTTTTTGGACTGCTCGGCTTTTTGGAGCGAATTTTGCAGCTCGTTTTTGATCGCTTGCGACATCGCGTTGGTCGTTTGAGCGATTTCGGAGGTGCTTTTGACGCGTTTACCGACTTCGATCGCGGTAGAGCTTAATTGGGTTGCAACCGAAGCGTTTTGAACGCTGGATTCTTTGGCGTGCGCAACGGTTTGGCGGACTTTTTCGATGAAACGGTTGAATTCTAAAGAGGTTTGTCCGATTTCGTCGCCGCTTTTAATATCGATTTTTTTCGTTAAATCGCCATCACCGCTTGCCAGACTGGCGGCTTTGTCTTTCAACTCCTCAAGCGGTCGGCTAACGGCTTTTCGAAGCACGAGAATCAGCGCGACAATTACCAGAATATCGATGAGTGCCATAATGACGATTTGGCGTAACATACCGCTTTGCGCTTCGTTGACCGTTTGATCGACGACGGATTTGGGTACCGCCATCAACACTTCGCCGCAACGATTGCCGTCAAAGCCTTTGAGCTCTTGGCGAAACGACGAAATACGTCGGCGTCATAAAACGGCTTCCTTGTGTGCTTAAATCGAGGTTTTTAATCTCTTCGAAAAGCTTCATATCGGTATTTTCTTTTTTTTGTGACAAGGCGGTATCGCGGGCTAAGAGCGCGTCTTTTGCCGAAGCGCTAAGATCGAGTTGTTTTTTATCGGTCAAAAAGATAACGCTAGCACCCAAATCTTTTTTGGCACCGGTGACGACCGATTCGAACGATTGGATAAACTCGACCGAACCTAAATACTCTTTGTCTTTGAGTACGGGTGCCAAACCTCGAAGCGACATGCCAGCAACGCCCATTTCAATGGCGTAAAGCGGTTGCTTGCTCTCTTTAACTTTTTTAATCGTATGACGAAACGACGCAAGATCGTCGCCGAATTTTTCAGGCATCCATGCGCGTAAGAAACTTTTAATATCTTTGGTATGAATATGAATTTGAACGTTTTTAAAGTCGGTAAACTCTTTATAGGTTTGAGAGAGCGTTTTAAGCCCTTCGAGCGCAAGCGCGCGATCGTTACGAAGCAAGGCTTCGATGACGTAATAGTTCGACGCGACGGTAATCGCATTGGTTAAGGCAACGTCGTATTTGGCATCGAGTTGGTTTTCGACGTAGACGCGAAGCGTTGATTGCTCTTTGGTATAAACGTCTTTTTCGATCGTACGGACGCTCAAATACGTAGACGCTAAAATAATCACCATACCCACGACGATCGAAGAGATCAGCGGAAGATGGATTTTGTTGGAAATCGATAGAGCAGAATACATGCAAGACTCCTTAAGGCCATATGGTTTAATTGTAGTCAAGTTTTCTTTAAAATTCTTTATACGCAAGAGGGAACTTTAACATTGCGAGCCTTATCGGCGATCCGCTAAAAAATGGTTATAATTCACGTATCAAAGAAGTCTATGACGAGGAAGAAGGTCGGAGTTATGTTTACGGGATTGATTCGCGAATGTGCCGAAGTGCTGAGTTATCATACCAATGTTTTACGTCTGAGGGCGCGTTATCGTCCGAAGATCGGCGATAGCATCGCTATCAACGGAGCATGTTTGACGGTTATCGCTTTATTTGAAGACGGTTTTAGCGTCGAACTTTCGTTGGAGAGCCGTCACGCTTTGGCGATGGAAAATTACGAGGGAAGCGTGCATATCGAACCGGCGATGCGCTTGGACGAACGGCTAGACGGTCATATGGTGCAAGGGCATATCGACGGTATCGGCGTTATCGAATCGCTCAGTTTGCAAGAAAACGGTTTGGATATTCAAATCGGGCTTCCCGAAGCTTTGATGAAGTTTGTCGTGCCCAAAGGGAGCATCGCCATCGACGGCGTGAGTCTGACGGTCAACGAAGTGTTTTTGCATGCGTTTCGTTTGACGATTATTCCGCATACGCTTGAAAATACTTTGATCCGCTCTTACCGTGTCGGGCGTCGCGTCAATATCGAAACCGACATGTTCGCACGTTACGTCTACCATCTGCTTCACCGCGAAAAAGCGTTGGATTGGAAAAGCGTGGATCGCATTATGGCATTGTACTAATGCGTTTTATGTTTACCGACCGCTTCGGCGGCGTAAGTCCTTTTCCCTTTGAGAGCCTTAACGTCGCGTATCATGTCGGCGACCGACCCGAGAACGTTGCGCTCAATCGTGAACGTTTACGCGAAAAAATCGGTGCGGAAACGTTAGTGTTTATGGAACAGGTTCATCAAAATAGCGTCGAGCGTATCGAAACGGGTTTGGAAACGCCTGTTTGCGACGCGATGATCACGAACCGAAAAGGGATCGGATTGTGCGTGATGGTTGCCGATTGTATTCCCGTGCTCTTGTACGATGCGGTAACCCAAAGTATCGGAGTCGCTCATGCGGGGCGCGAAGGTGTGCGTTTAGGCGTGGTGCAAGCGTGCGCTTTAGCGATGCAAAAGGCATACGGCACGAAACTTGAAGACTTACATGTAAGACTCGGACCTTCGATTCACGCGTGTTGTTACGAAGTCGGATCTGAGGTAACGCACGGCTTTGAACGCTATCTTTACGTACGGGAAGGATGCTACTTCTTGGATTTGCAGCACGCTTTACAAGAGGCTTTGAGCACGTTGGGAATTTTAACATGTAAGATCGAAATATCGGCGGAGTGCAGTTGTTGCAATAGGGATTATTTTTCGTACCGTCGGGAAAAGCAAACGGGACGTTTTGCGGGAGTGATGTGTTTATGAATACGAAAGGTTTAAGTGCGTATCGGGCATTGCAACCGACAAATGCGGAGCATGCTAGGCGTGCCCAAGTAGAAGTGATTTTAAAAAAAGCGACGCTTTACAACGTCGCTTTTTTGCAAAACGAAACCTTACTGGCAGCGTTTGCCGCGTTGCCTCAAATCGTGATTCCGATGCAAACGTTGGAGCAAACGGCGGAGCTTCTCTTGTGGCTTGATAGCGCACAAGAAAAAGCGTTACTCAGCCATTAGTGTCCGCAACTGCAACCGCAACCGCTTTTTGCCGCCGCAACCGTTTTGAGGGCTTCTAACGCCGCTTCGTAATTCGGCTCTTCGGTGATTTCGGGGCAAAGTTCTTTGTAAACGATCACGCCGTGTTTATCGACGATGAAAATTGCACGGGCACTCAAACCTTTAAGCGGACCATCGGCAATCAAAACGCCGTAAGCGTTTGCGGCGGCTTTGTCTCTAAAATCGCTACCGACTTGAAGGTTTGCGATACCCTCCGTGGTACAAAAGCGACCCATCGCAAACGGTAAGTCCATCGAAACGACGGTAACGGTTGCGTTGTCGATACCGGCGGCTTTGGTATTGAACATACGAGTCTCTTGCGCACATACGGGTGTGTCTAATGAAGGGACGATGACGATCACTTGCGTTTTATCGCTTGCTCCGCCGATCGTAATTTCGCTCAAATCTTTCGCGACGACGCTGATACAAGGTGCTTTATCGCCGACGTTTAATTCGGTTCCCGCTAAGTTTACAAGATTGCCTTTGAGTTTGGTAGTTGCCATAGAGTGTTCCTTTAAAAAAGATGTATTCGTGCTTCCATTATAACCAACTCGGATAAATAAACTCTTAATTAAAGAGGTTAACGCTAAAGAAATAAGCTACTTGTTATAATGCTGCTTTTGAAGAGTATTTTTGCAAAACGCATACCGCAAAAAAGTGGGAAGTATCCGAAAAAAGTGCGTGTCGTTTTGCCATAATGCCATCATAAAGGACGGTGATGCGAATCTATGCGTTGTTGGTTTTATGCGTGCTACTGTGGTCGGGAAATTTTGTTTTGGGACGCTTCGTCTCCGATGCGATCGAGCCGTTGGAGTTGGCGTTTTTTAGGTGGCTTGGCGTTTTGATCGTGGGTTTGCCGTTCTTATGCTTACATGTACGAAACATTGCCCGTGCGCTTAAAGAGCATTTTTTCGTGTTGGCACTTTTAGCGATGCTCGGGATTGCGGGTTTCAATACGCTTTTGTACGTCGGGTTACATTACACCGCTGCGATCAACGCATTGTTGATTAATTCGAGCATTCCGTTATTGATCGTTTTTTTCTCTTTCGTCTTTCTAGGCTTGCCCATACGTGCGGTTCAGGTTTTCGGCATCGTGCTCTCAACGGCGGGCGTCGCATTTTTGGTTCTCAAAGGCGATTGGCGCGTTTTGGGTTCGCTTCAGTTCAATCAAGGCGATTTTTGGGTGATCGCCTCTTCTTTATGCTGGGCCGCTTACAGTGTTTTGGTTAAATTTCGTCCGAAGTCTTTGAGCAGTTTCGAGTTTTTTATGACGACGGTTTTCTTGGGCGTTATTATGTTGCTACCTTTTTATTTGGCGCAAGGCTATACGTTGGAACGCGAATATTTCGTGCTCAAACACTACTATTGGGCCATCGCTTACGTGAGCCTTTTGACGTCGATCGTTTCGTATTATTTATGGCATCTGGGAATTGCGCGTATCGGAGCGGATAAAACCGGACAGTTTACCCATTTGATGCCGCTTTTCGGAAGTGCTTTGGCGTATCTGTTTTTAGGCGAACGTTTGGAATGGTACCATCTAGGAGGTGCCGTTTTTATAGGATGTGGACTTTACCTGTGTTTGTTTGTTCGTCAAAAAAGCTGCTCGAAGATTTGAAGGCGGCGTCGGGTTTGCCGATGTAAAAGCCCTGCGCGTAGTCCACGCCGATCTCTTTCACGCATTCGAGCACTTCTTTGGAATGGACGTATTCGGCAATGGTTTTGATGCCGAGTTCTTTGGCAAAATTGACGACGGTTTTGGCGATAATCTTCATTTCGTCGTTGCGATGGATATTTTTAATTAAACTTCCGTCGATTTTGATAAAATCGGCATGCAACTCGCTTAAACGCTCAAAATTGGAATATCCCGCCCCAAAGTCGTCGATGGCGATTTTCGCGCCGTAGGATTTGACTTGCGAAATAAAATGCAACACGGCTTCGTAGTTGTCGATACTGTCGCTTTCCAAAATCTCAAAGATAACCCAAGGTCCGACGTTAAACTCTTCGAGTTTTTCCATGATAAACGTCGTCGTTACCAGATTGGTCATATCCAAGTACGAGAGGTTGATCGAAAAGCTGCTCGATGAGATTTGGAAGGTCTCAAACGCTTTTTGGATCAACGACATGGAGAGTTTGGAGTAGATTTTCGAATGTTTGGCAACGTCTAAAAACTCGCTAGGAACGTAATACCCTTCGTTTTCTTTTTGAATACGCATCAAAGTTTCGTATTTTTCGATCTCATACGTACGAACGTTGAGAATCGGTTGGAAAAAAGGAACGACGCGGTCTTTGGCAAGTGCTTCTTTAAGGGTGTGGTTCATCATCATATTGTGATGGTACTCTGCTTCTTTATGGCTACTTTTGTCGTAAATCATATACGCTAGGCGTTTATTCTTTGCCTCTTTGCAGGCAATAGAGGCAAGTTTTAAGAGGTTTTTCTTACCTTGGTACGCGCCGATCGAAAGCGTCGTGTCGACTTCGACCTCTTCGCACATGATGCGATCTTTCGTAATTTTCGTCGAAAGTTTTTTCAGGTACTTTTGAAGGTTAAATTCGCTAAAGGGTACTTTGATCAAAATGGCGTAAATATCGGCTTCAAACTTGTAAAGCGAAGATTCTACGGGCGGGAGATTGCCTTGTAGCCATTCGCCGATGACTTTGAGAAATTGGTCGCCGAAGCGATGACCGTAAAAGTTATTGGTATTTTGAAACGAGTCGATGTTAATAATCATCAGCGTCGAATCGATGGAGGGGTCGAGTTTTTTCTTTTCTTGAAGGAGTTTAAGTCGATTGGGAAGGCGTGTGTTGAGGTCGATATAGAGATTTTTGCGTAATTCGTCTTTGAGTTTATCGTTGGATTGTAAGACCTTGTAAACGCCCCAAAAGTTTAAAACACCCAGTAGCGCAAGAAGGGTATAGACGAGCATATCGTAATCATAATGTACGGCGATGCCGATCGGGAGCATCAGGCTCGCAAGAAGCAATCCCGTCTTTAAAAAAAGTTTATATGAGCGTTTCAATCCAATCCCTAAATACCGATATGAGCCCGCGAGAATGCAAGGAAGGCACTTTAGCACAAAGGGTTTGAAAAAAAAATAAAGAAGAGCTCTTGTCAACGCACGATTGAAACGCACTATCAGGTTCATCACACAAAAGTCACGCTATAATCTGAGCTCAAACTTTACGCGAAAGATTACTATGGCTAAACAACGTTGCGATCACTGCCGATTAGAGTACGACGCTTCGGCGTTATTTGAAGATAAGAGCTTTACTCCGTCCAAATACTTTTGTTGCAAAGGCTGCCAAGGCGTTTTTCATCTGCTTCAAGAGGAAGGATTACAAACGTTTTACGGCAAGATCGGCGAAACGACGTTGGAGCCGCCTAAAGTGCTTCACGACGACGTTGCGAGGTTTGATTTGGACGGATTCGTTTCCAAATACGTAAAAGAAAATAAAGAGGGCTTTAACGAAATTTCGCTCATTATCGAGGGGATTCATTGCAGTGCTTGCGTGTGGCTCAACGAAAAAGTGCTTTCCAAAAAAGAGGGTATCGTCGAAGCGAGCATTAATTATACGAATCATAAAGCCAAAATCGTTTGGGACGCAAGCGTCATCAAATTGTCCGAAATTATCGAGACGATTCGAAGTATCGGCTATAACGCGTATCCTTACGATCCTAAAAGCGGTGAAGAACGCAGCATCGCTCAACGTAGGGAATACTATACGAAGCTCTTGGTCGGCATTTTTGCGACGATGAACGTGATGTGGATCGCCGTGGCACAATACGCGGGGTATTTTAGCGGTATGGAAAAATACCATAAAAATATTTTGAATTTTGCGGAGTTCGTTTTAGCCAGTCCGACGCTTTTTTATACGGGGTCGGTCTATTTTAAAGGGGCATATTACGGCTTGAAACACCGACAGATCACAATGGATTTTTTGGTTGCTACGGGAGCTTCTTTAACCTATCTTTTCTCACTGTACGCGATGTTTTCCCAAAACGCCGAAGTCTATTTCGACTCGGTTACGATGATTATTACGTTTGTTTTTGCGGGGAAATATTTAGAAGTTTTAACCAAGAAAAAAGCCGTCGATACGATGGATGCGTTCGGTAGCGCAATGCCCACGGAAGTCGTATTGGTGAAAGGCGAAGAAAAAATTTTAACCGACGTCGAATCGATCGAAGCGGGCGAAATCCTTGAGGTACGCGCCGGCGATAAAATCGTGATCGACGGCATCGTTTGCGAAGGAGAAGGCTCCTTTGACTTTTCGCGCATTAACGGCGAATCGATTCCCGTTTTACTCAAACAAGGCGATAAAATTTTGAGCGGTTCCATCTGTCTGGACAGCGTGATTCGTTACAAAGCGACGTCGACCTTTGCCTCTTCGATGCTCTCGAAAATCGTCTCTTTGCTGGAAGACGCGATGAGTAAAAAACCGCAGATCGAGAAGTTGGCAAATCGTATTTCGGGTTATTTTTCGCGTACGATTTTAACGTTGGCACTTCTGACGTTTTGTTTTTGGTTCTACCAAAGTGCTTCGTTTGAGACCGCGTTGATCGTTTCGATCTCGGTCATCGTCATCGCCTGCCCGTGCGCTTTGTCTTTGGCGACGCCGATTGCGACGTTGGTCGGCATCTCTTTGGCGGCACGAAGAGGCATTTTGTTTAAAGAGGCGGGATTTTTGGAAAGTATGGCACAATGCGATACGCTGGTGCTTGATAAAACGGGCACGATTACCAACGCAAAGCCCGAAGTGATCGAAACAATCTTTGAAGACGAATCGTTTGCGCCTTTAGCGTATGCCCTGACATGTAGCTCTTCGCATCCGATCAGCCAAGGTGTTGGAGCGTATTTAAAAGCGCGATTTCCCAAGATGCCCTCATACGCTTTAGAGCAGATCAAAGCGATCGAAGCCAAAGGCGTTAAAGCCCTTTGCGAGACCAAGCGTATCGTAGGCGGTAATGCCCGCTTGATGCACGAAGAGGGAATCGAGGTTCATATCCCTCAAACGTTGGAAAACCTGACGCATTACTTTTTTGCGGTCGACGGGCAGATCGTTGCGATGTTCGGGCTCAAAGATACGCTCAAAAGCGATGCGAAAGAGAGCCTTGAAAAGCTCCAAGCGTTAGGGCTTTCCTTGGTACTGTTAAGCGGCGATCATGCCCATGTCACCGAAAGTATCGCAAAGGAAGCGGGAATCGAAACGTACGCGTCCGCGCTCTTACCGCACGAAAAAGCCGAATACATCGAAGCGTTGCGCCAAAAAGGGCATAAGGTCGTCATGGTGGGAGACGGTATCAATGATACGTTAGCACTCTCGAGTAGCGAGATCGCCATTGCGATGGGAAGCGGTGCGGACGTGGCGGTCGAAGTGAGCGACGTCGTTTTGACGCAAGGCGATATGCGCGGTTTGTACGAGGCGTTTGTGATTGCGCGTAAAACATTGCGGATCGTCAAAGAAAATTTGGCGTTTTCGTTGCTTTACAACGTTTTGACCGTGCCTTTGGCGATGAGCGGTTATATTATCCCTCTGTTTGCGGCATTGTCGATGTCTTTAAGTTCGCTGGTCGTGGTGGGAAATGCGATGCGTATTAAAACGGTATTGAAAAGGAAAGAGTAATGGACGGTTGGGTTATTGCGATGATGCTCGGTGCTTCGACGCTTTTGGGAGCGTTCGGTTTGTGGGCGTTGATATGGGGTATTCGAAGCGGACAGTTCGACGATCAAACCAAATTTATCGACGGTGCGCAGTTTGACAGCCAAGAGGCGTTGAACGATGCGGTGATGATGGAGAAAAAACGCAAAGAACTTTTGGAAGAAAAACGTAAAAAAGAGACGGGATACGCCCCGCCGGATTAAAAAACGTTCATACGGCTACAAGAGCGCGATGCCCCGTAGCCGTATATCGCTTATTTATAAGAAGCGATGGTTGCGGCTACCGCTTTAAGATCTTCGTCGTTTAAGCCTGACGCGATCGGTTTCATAACGCCTTTCATCGGTCCGCCTTCGCCGTTTTTGTATCCGTTAACGGAAGCGATGATTTTTGCGGCATCCCAGCCTGCAATAATTTGAGACTTGTTTAAAGCCGCTTTGGAAGCTTTGTCGCCGTGGCAAGAAAAGCATTTTGATTTGTAGATCGCTTCGCCGTCCGCCGCCATAAGCGTTGAACAAGCTGCAATCGCCAAGAATAAAGAAAGTTTTTTCATTGAAAGCCCCTTGAATGTTGTGTGTGGCAAAATTATAACGCAGGAGACTTTATCCTTGCTTAGCCGATGTGACATTTCTCAAAAAAGCAAAGAGGGTTTAGGTCAAAGTTTGGGTATAATTTACCTTAAAATCTAAGGACGGTAGGTCGAAATGTGGCGAATTTTGGGTGTAATCGCGTGGTGTTTCTCTTTGGCGTACGCTCAAACGTATAGCGTATGCGAAACGGAGCGAATCGACTCTCAAAGTGCTAAAGCGAAGATAGAAAAAATCTTAATCGAAGAGCCTTCTAATACGGTTTGCATGCTTCAACTTGCCAATATTTACCTCAAGCGCGGGCAAATCGCGCGCGGTTTCGAACTGCTCGTCGATGCCTATACGATCGATCCTCATCATGTGGAAAACAGCCAAATCGCAACGGTCTTACCTTTTGCGCTTAAAGTGACCAATCTCAAACAGCAAGCGGCAAAAAGTAACGATAAACGTATCTGGAACGAGCTAGGTGACGGGTATTTTGAAATGGGCATTTTCAGCGAAGCGGCGTTGATGTATAAAAAAAGTTTGGCGGTGGACGGCATGCAACATATGATTCGGCTTAAACTCGCCCTTGCCTTGCAAAAAAATACGCAAATTTACAGTGCGCTTGAAGCCGTTCAAAAAGTTTTAAACGCAGAGCCCGATCATCTGTTCGCCAATTATTATATGGGAAAATTTTTAGCGTACGATATGAAAAATCGCGACGAAGCGCGCGTGTTTTTTAGACGGGCGAAAGAGTCTTTGATCGCACAGCAAAAAGAATTTGATTATTTGGAGTACACCAATTTGCTCAGCGACATTACGCAAGAGTTGGAAAAATAGATGAACAAAGCGGTGTTTTTGGATCGCGACGGCGTGATTAACAAAGATAAGGGTTATGTCTATCGGATCGAAGATTTCGAGTTTTGCGAGGGTGTTTTCGAAACCTTGCGTACGTTTCAAGATTTAGGGTATTTACTGATTATCGTCACGAATCAGTCGGGTATCGGACGCGGGTATTACCGTGAAGAAGATTTTCAAACTTTAACGTCGTGGATGTGCCAAGCGTTTTTACATGTAAACGTCACCATCGACGCGGTGTATCATTGTCCGCACGCACCGGAACTTGGTTGTTCGTGTCGTAAGCCTCGAAGCCAAATGTTCGAAGAGGCGATCCAAGCGTTTGACATCGACGTGAAGCATTCTTGGATGATCGGCGATAAACCAAGCGATATGATTGCCGCAAGAGGCGCTCGTATCGAGCAAACGATTTTCATCGGCGAAGATCAACCGAGCGATGCTAAATATAGGGTTAATTTTCTTTTGGATACAATCAATATTATTAAATAAGGTTTTTTATGGTCGATTTTCATCATAAAACGGTTTTAATTACGGGCGGTGCTGGATTTATCGGCAGTAACCTCGCTTTTTATTTTCAAGAAAACTTTCCGACATGTAAGGTTGTCGTCTTTGATTGTTTCCGAAGCGAAGCGACGTTTTCCAACGGTCATTTGAAGAGTTTCGGGCATTTTAAAAACCTGATCGGATTTCAAGGCGAAGTGATCAGCGGCGATATTAACGATGAAGCGGCGATTGCCAAACTCGTTACGTACCGCTTTGATTATATCTTCCACGAAGCGGCGATTTCCGATACGACCGTGCTCGATCAAGGGATGATGATCCAAACCAACGTCAATGCTTTTAAGCATATCTTGGAACTGGCCCATCAAAGCGGTGCGGTCATAGTCTACGCTTCCAGCGCCGCAACGTACGGAGATGCTCCTTCTCCTCAACGCATCGGATACGAGCGACCTCAAAACGTGTACGGTTTTAGCAAACTTGCCATGGAACATACCGCACGAGCATTTTGCGTATCGCATCCAAAAATGTCCGTCGTAGGGCTTCGGTACTTTAACGTTTACGGTCCAAGAGAGTACTTCAAACACAAAACGGCGTCGATGGCGTTGCAACTCGGGCTTCAAATTTTAAGCGGTAATAAACCGCGTCTTTTTTACGGATCGGAAGCGATCCAACGCGATTTTATCTACATCGACGACGTGATTCAAGCCAATCTTAAAGCCGCGCTTTGCGGCAAATGCGGCGTTTACAATGTCGGAACGGGAAATCCGCGTAGTTTTCAAGAGATTGCCGATACCTTGCAACAAGAGCTCGGTACTTCCTTAGGCACGGACTATTTTGAAAATCCTTATGTCGGAGCGTATCAGATGCATACGCAAGCGGATATTGCTTTGACATGTCAGGATTTGGATTATCGACCGAGCGTGAGCTTGGAAGAGGGCATCAAAGCGTATGCTCCCGAAATACAACGCATTTATGAAAGCGAAGTCAAACGTGGATAAATTACGAACGTATCGTCCGACTATTTTGGTCATCGGTGACATGATGTTGGATCATTACCTTTGGGGAAAATGCGAACGCATCTCACCCGAAGCTCCGGTGCAAGTCGTGGACATTCAAAAAGAGAGCACCGTTTTAGGCGGTGCCGGAAACGTGGTCAATAATCTTTTAAGCTTAGGCGCAAACGTCGGCGTTTTAAGCGTTGTCGGTCAAGACGAAAACGCCGAAGAGCTGGTACGCATGCTTGAAATTTCCGGTGCCGACGTTGGAGGCATCGTTCGAGAAGTCGGGCGAAAAACCGGCAAAAAAAGCCGCGTGATTGCGTCGCATCAACACGTCGTACGGTATGACAGCGAATCCAAAGAACCGATTAACCAAACGTCGATCGAGACGCTAGTGTCTCATTATGAAAAAATGCTTCCGCATGTCGATCTCGTTTTGCTTTCCGATTACGGCAAAGGGGTTTTAACGGAAGCCCTTACATGTCACGTTATTGCGCTTGCACGAGCAAAGAGTAAGTTGATTTTGGTGGATCCAAAAGGCGACGATTATCGCAAATATGCCGGTGCAACGCTGGTGACGCCCAATAAAAAAGAGGCGAGCCTTGCGACGAAAATTGCCATCGTCGACGATGAGAGTTTGCAAAAAGCGGGTATGTTGCTCAAAGAGCGTTTGAATCTTGAGTATGCCGTGATTACGCTTTCCGAAGACGGTATGGCACTGTTTGGCGAGACGTTTATGAAAATGCCCACCGTCGCGCGTGAAGTCTACGACGTTACCGGTGCGGGAGATACGGTCTTAGCCGCACTCGGCTATGCGCTTGCCTGCGATTTAAGTATCCAAGAAGCCGCGTCGTTTGCCAACAAAGCCGCCGCCGTAGTCGTCGGAAAACTCGGAAGTGCTACGGTGAATTTTGATGAAATCGAAGCTTATGAGCATACGTTTTGCCGCACGAGCGCACAAAGTAAGCTGAAAACGAAAGCGCAAATCCTCCGCATTCTTGCCGAGCAAAAACACCGCACGATCGTTTTTACCAACGGTTGTTTCGACATCTTACATGTCGGACACGTGAAGTACCTCGAAGTTGCTAAAAGCTTCGGCGATCTGTTGATCGTAGGGTTAAATTCGGACGATTCGATTCAGCGTTTAAAAGGAAAAAGCCGTCCGATTAACCCATGGGAAGATCGCGCGTACCTGTTAGCGGGATTGGAATCGGTCAGTTACGTCGTTCCTTTCGAAGAAGACACACCTTTGGAGCTTATTGCCGCTATCAAACCCGATATACTGGTTAAAGGGGCGGATTATGAGGGCAAAGAGGTCGTGGGAAGCGAAATCGCCAAGGAAGTACGCTTGGTAAGCTTTGTCGAGGGCAAAAGTACGACGAAGACGATAGAAAGGATACGAAACGCATGATGGAGATGATTTACACCGAAATAAAAGCGCATCAAGCGGTTGTCGAGGCAACGCTTTCGACGTTGCAAAGTCATATCTATACCGCTTCGATTATTGCGAGCGAAGCTTTAAAAAACGGTCATAAAATTATGCTTTGCGGTAACGGAGGAAGTGCCGCCGACGCGCAACATATCGCCGCCGAACTGAGCGGGCGTTATAAAACGGAGCGACGCGGGCTTGCGGGGCTTGCTTTAACGACCGATACGTCGGTCTTAACGGCGGTAGGAAACGATTACGGGTTTGATCGCATTTTCGATCGTCAAGTCGAAGCTTTGGCGCAAAAAGGCGACGTGCTCATCGGCATATCGACCAGCGGACACAGCAAAAACGTCGTGCGTGCGCTCAGTCTGGCTCGCAATATGGGATGCCGTACCGTCGGTTTAAGCGGAAGAGACGGCGGCGTGATGAGCGAATTTTGCGACGTCAATATTATCGTTCCGAGCGACGATACGCCGCGTATCCAAGAGATGCACATTTTGATCGGGCATATTCTATGCCAAGCGATCGACGATACCGTTCGTTGATCGCGTTGGGGGTGTTATGGAACGCTTGATTCGAGTCAAGTTAACCGAAAGAGGGAGTCAACCGGGGAAAGAGCTTTCTTTTATCCGTCAATCTCCTTCCCGTAAAGCCGTGTGGGGTCGCTGTCAATTTACGTTTGATCCGCTGGATCATGAGTACGATTGGTTGGTCGTTTTAGACGATATCGCACGTATCGTACCCCGTAAAATCGAAACTTTACGTTGCCCTAAGGAACATACGATTTTGGTCACGACGGAGCCAAGTTCCATTAGCTATTACGGCGAAGCGTTTGCTAGACAGTTTGCGTATGTGATTACCCATCACGACGCACAAATTTTACCGCATCCTAATGCGCTTCGTTCTCAAACGGGAAATACGTGGTTCTACGGGAAATCTTATGATGAAATCTTAGGCGATACGACTCCGCAAAAGACAAAGAAAATCTCCACCGTATGCTCAGACAAGCAACAAGGGCATACGATGCATCGCTTGCGTTATGCGTTTACGAAAAAGATGGAAGCGTCGATTGGCGAACTTGAGCGGTTCGGCAAAGGTTTTAAATGGATCGAGCGTAAAGCCGATGCCTTAGATCCATACGAATTTCACGTTGCGATTGAAAACCATATCGGTCAAGACGTTTGGACGGAGAAATTGGCCGATGCTTTTTTAGGATGGAGTATTCCGATTTATTGCGGATGCCCGAACGTTTACGACTATTTTCCTAAGGAGAGCGTGATTGCAATCGATATTCACGATATGGAAGGGTCCATCGCAAAAATTAAAGAAATCATTGCAACCGAAGGTGAGTATGAAAGGCGTTTTGAAGCCCTTAAAGAGGCTAGAAGGCGCGTATTGGAAGAGTATAACCTCTTAGCGATGATCGATAAAATCGTGCAAAATTCCAAACCCTCAACGTTGACGCTCAATCAAAAAATCTATTCGCGAAGAATGATGCGGCTCAAAAATTTACCCGATTTGATACGATTTGTTCAATTTCGTATCAAAGCTTTTTTAAAAAGTCAATCTTAAAGGAACGAGAGTGCAAGCAGAAGTAAACGTCATATGCATCAAATGGGGGACGGCGTATAACGCGGAATATGTGAATAAACTAAAAAATATGATCGTAAGAAACACGGCTCATTTTCACGTCAATTTTTTCTGCTTTACGGAAGATGCTACCGGTTTAGATGAAGAGATTCAGATACGTCCTCTTCCCGTACTTGACACGCAACCGGAGTACCAAACAAAATATGCGTATCGTAAAGAGGCCGGATTGTGCGACGATACCCTTGGCGGATTAAGCGGTCAAAGAGTCTTCTTTTTTGACTTGGACATCGTGATCGTCTCCTCGTTGGACGAGTTTTTTGCATATCCTAAAAATGAAGAATTTTATATTATTAAAGATTGGAATAATAAAAAAAAGCAAGTCGGACAAGCGAGTTGTTATTCGTGGGTTGTCGGTCGATTGGGATACGTCAAAACGTATTTTGAAGAGCATCCTAAGCTCGTCGTCGATCGTTTTCATACGGCTTCGCAAGAGTATCTCTCCAGTAAAGTGATCGAGAAAGAAGGGCATCTCAATTTTTGGCCTGAGTCTTGGTTTTGTTCGTTTCGCTATCATTGTATGCCGAAGTTTGGGCCTTTGCGCCATTTTATCGCACCTACGATTCCTAAGCAAGAGGGATTAAAGGCAATCGTATTTCACGGCGTGCCGAATCCTCGCGAAGCTATTTTGGGCGTTTGGCTGGATAAAAGCGGCATCAAACCTTTACGGTCATGGAAAAAGCTGTATAAAGCATGCAAACCTACTCCGTGGATTGAAACTTATTGGAAGTAGAAAAATTCCTTAAAATATCAATCCGTTTTATCCACGCGAAAGCGTGCGATCGATCTCTTCGATAAAGGTTTGAAATCGCTGCTTGGTTTGTTCTTCGAGTTTTTGAAACGTGTGATAGCCGTTGGTTTGGTATGCTTTTAACAGAACGTCGTTGGAGATTAACGTCCGCATTGCCTCTGCCAAAGCTTCGGGGCTATTATGACATGTCAGCATATCCTTTTCGCCGAAAAATTCGTTGAGTGTTGCCGATTTCATCGTAATTAAGGCCTTTTGGCAGGCTAAAGCTTGGTACGCTTTATTGGGAACGACACTGTGCGCTTTGACGCTGTTTCCGAAAATGCCTAAAACGATATCGCTACGGCGAATCTCCTGCGCTAACGCTTCTTCGGGGATAAACTCTCCTTTCATTTCGACGTTTTGAAGTCCTAGAAAATCCCATAAAGCTTTCATTTCCGGATAGGTTTGCCCCTTGCCGATAATCTTGGCGCGAAACGGAATGCCTTCGCGTTCCAAAAGCGAAAATGCTTTTAAAATAACGTCGATACCGTGCAGCGGAATAAACGAACCGTAAAATAAAATGTGTTTACGCTCGTGTTCTAAAGGCGTCGTTTGAGGATAATAAATCGAGGTATCCGCTAAAACGGGGAGAACGAAATGGCGACCTTTAAACGGTCCAAAAAGGCTTTGCCAATATTCGAAATGCGCTTGTGTATCTGAAAGAAGATACTTTGAAAATCTAAAATTAATCCAATCCTGAGCGTATTTCCACCATGCTCTTGGATTGTATTTGCCGATCTTTCGGCGATCGTAGACGTACGTATCGTAGTTGGAAATAAAAAAATCGTTGATGATGCGGTTACGTTTCAAAAAATGCTTTAAAAATTGATTTTTAGAGAAAGGCAGTAAGATAAAAATATCCTCTTTACATGTAAAGTCTTTTAAAAGATACTTGATGATATTAAAACGCGAATAATCTTTATTGTGGCGAAAAAGATAGTGAATCATACGTATCCTTATAGGTTGGTTTGCAACAGCATAACCGAAATCCATTTATAAATCGATAAATGAGCGTCAAAGTGTGAACGAAAAACGTTTTTTGTTTTTGGTATAATGCCGCATTTCTCTTTGAAGGAAGCCTATGACGTTTGATCGTTCAAAAGTTTTAGAATATTTGCTTTACCTCTTATCCGTGACGTTTTTTCTCGGTAAAGTTTATCAAGTTGTTGCCGTTTTGATGTTGGTCGTTTTTCTATACGACGTGGTGCGTACGAAACGGTGGAGCGTTTTCAACGATACGATTTTTCAGATATTGTGCGCGTGGTGCGCATATCTTGCCCTGAGTGCTTTATGGGCGGTCAATCCTTCTTCGACGCTCAAAGGCGTCCTAACGCTGTTAACGTGGTGCGGCGTTTATTTGGCTATTCGCACGATTTTAACAACGCAAGCGCAAATTCGTGCGTTTGTCCGTTTTCAAGTTTATCTTATTGTATTTGTCGTTTTGAACGGCTTTTTGCAGTTTTTTCTCGGTCATAATCTATTCGGTACGCCCTTACAAGCGTCGCGCATCACGGATCTTTTTTCCGACGATAGGGTTTTTTCGTATATTTTCCCTTTGTGGATAGGACTGTTCGGAGCATTATTGGCAAGCAAAGGGCAAACCAATCGAAACTATCTTCTTTACGCCGTTGCCTTAGTCGGTATTTTACTGATGTTGCCTTTATCGGGTTCGAGAGGCCCTTTGATTATTATGGCAATTTTCTTACCGTTTATTGCATGGATGTCGCCTTACCGTAAATGGGCATTTAGCGTTTTAGCCGCTTTATTGATCGCATCCGCCGGTATCGTTGCGGTGACTCCGCAACTATGGGATCGGTTGCAAACGCTCAAAAATCCTTTTGAAAATCAAAAGTATACTCGCGTCGCAATATGGAAAACGGCTTTTGAAGAATTTAAAGATAATCCGATCTTGGGCGTCGGATTTAAAAATTTTCGGGAAAGAGAGTTTGACTATTATCAAGAGACGTTTGAAAGCATTGAAATAAACCCTGAAAAAGGGAGTAAAGCGTTACATACGCACAGTCCGTGGATGGATATTTTATCCGAACAAGGGCTCATCGGCGTATGTTTTGCGTTAACGCTTCTTTTTACGATCGCCAAACGGGCTTATCGAAACGGCGGTGTCGCGATTATCGGGAGTATGGGCGTATGGTATGCGTTTTCTTTACTCAATAGTTCGTTTGTTCTCTCCAGCGGACGATGGTCGTTTTTTATGATTTTATCGATTGCTTTTTTTGCAATTATCGATAATTATCGCAAAGAAGAAGAGACGAAAGTATAAACGTTGAGCGTTTTTTCGACCATTTGCTCTAATGAAAAACGGCATTTAACGTAAGTATACCCATCAAAGCTTAATGCTTTTGCTTGAACGATTTTTTGGGCTAAATCTTGTGCATCGCCGATAGCGGAAAAGTAACCGTTAACGCCTTCTTGGACGATGTCTAAAACGCCGCCGTGGCGCGTAGCGACGACGGGCGTGTTCATTGCAATCGCTTCGGCGACGCTTCTGCCGAAGCTTTCGGGTTTTTTGGAGCAACTGAGCGTGACGTCGCTGAGGGCGTAAATTTCCGCTACGTTATTCGAACTTCCGCAAAAAAAGACCGTGTCGCTTAGCTCTAAAGTATCGCAGAGGGTTTGAAGCGATGCGGCATAGGCGTGTTTATCTTCGCGAATACCGCCGACGATGAGTCCGACAATGTTGGGAATATCTTTTTTCAAAACGGCGATAGCGCGGATAAACGTCTCCAAATCTTTCAGTTGCGTAATGCGTCCGACGGTCGAGACGACGAAGCGATCGTGCAGACAAAAGCGTGCTTGAAACGCTTCGATAAATGACCGATCGATCGTTGCGGGATTGAAAACCGTCAGATCGATACCTCTTGGGATGACGCTGATTTTTTCGTCGGAAACGCGGTAGTGTTTTTGGATAAAGTCTTTGATCGCACCGCTAACGCAAATCACGTAATCGGCTTTGGTCATGATCGAGCTGTAAAAACCGACGGAGTTAAAGCCGTGAACGGTCGAGACGATGGGAAGACGCAAAAAGACATTGGCGAAAAAAACCATCCAAGCCGGTACGCGGCTTCTGACATGTAAAAGATCGGGGCCTATTTTTTTCAATGCCCGGTATAACGTAAAGATGCGCCACGGCGCACTTAACGGGTTTTTCGAGCAGACGTTGATCGTTACATGTAAAGCTCCATCGCGCTCTAAGGGCTCGACCAATTTGCCGCCGTTGCTGATCACGACGCTTTCAAATCCACGTTGGACCAATTCACGTGAAAGCTCGATGACGCCGCGCTCCACGCCGCCTTCGTTGAGTTCGGGAAGCAGTTGGACGATTCTCATGCATTGATCTTTTGCGCGTAGTGTTTAAAGTCTATTTTTCGGTTATTTTGGGCAAACGTTCCGTCGAACAGATGGAGGTACCCTTCTTGCTCAAGGATTCGGGTCATCGTAAAAAATTTGTTGGTTGTTTCTTCTCCGAGCGGCAGTACTTCGACGCAAGCCGTACCGTAACCGATCGCTTCGCTGATCATAGAAGTCGAATCTATCGTGATAAAAACGACTTCGCAATACGCTAAAAAATCGGCGATCGGATTGATCGGCGTTTGGGAAAAAATAACACGGTAGGCAAAAGGGTACGTTTCGAGAAAGGACTCGATGTTTTTGGGCGTTCGAGGCGAGGTGGTTAGGGCGATTTCATACCCTTGGAACCGTTGAAAGATCGCGTCGAGTTGGCTTCGAAGACGCTTTTCGTCCATTTTCATTACGGCGTTGTCTCCGCCGATAACGATGCCAATAGATCGCGTTTTCGGCGTAAACAGACCTTGCGGACGAGGACGATTAAAATTTGCCGGAAGGGTTACGATGTTGGCACGTCGGGGCGGACGATCGTGCATCTGGGCAAAAATAAGGTCGAAATCGTAGCGGTAACCTTGCGGAAGCATCATCGTGACGGACTTAACGTTGAGGGCGCGCGCGAGCGTTTTGTTGGCATAATACGTACCGGAACCTGCCGAGACGATCAGATCGTAAGCTTGCGTGAGAGGTTCGAAATTTTTAAACAGCCATAGCGTGTAAATTTTAAAAAAATCCAGCACGTAGGAGAGCGGTTTAAACGCTCGGCATGCAAAAGCGACCGGAAGAATATCGTAAGAGGCTTCAAGATGTTCGGCAAAGGCGACGGATTGGTTCAGATGCCCTTTACGTGCGTCGCTTAAAATTAAAATTCTCACGGGCGGAGTCTCCAGCGATTGTGCATCCAAAACCACTGTTCGGGATACTCTTTGACGACGGCTTCGATAATATCGTTATAGTGTTGGGTTAAGCGTGCGATTTTTTCCGTTTCGTCCCATGCTTCGGGCAAAGCAAGTTCGGCGTCGCGACCGACGAGCAGTCGATAACGGCCGCTTGGTTGACGTGCCATAAAAAGCGGTATGACGGGCGGATCGTAACGTCGTTTGAGGAGTGCGGTCGAGCTCACGGTATCGGCGGGATGCCCGAAAAAAGAGGCTTTAATACTGGTAGAGCCGCTTGCTTTTTGATCGATCAACATACCGGCGATGCCTTTATTTTTGAGCGTGCGTAAAATGGCGTTCATGGCTTGGCTTTTGTTGGCAAGCGCGTTGCCGTAGAGGCTTCGAAACGGTGCGGTAATACGATTTTCGATCAAACGGTTGTTACCGCTTCTTCCGATAACGACTAACGGATAGCCGTGTTTTGCCAGAAAATGGGCTAATAATTCCCAATTGCCGAAATGCGCGGTCAAAAGTAAAATGCCCTTACGATTATCGGCAAAACGCGCATGGATCTCTTCAAGTGCTTCGTCGAGGTTTTCGACCGCCGCATCGATATCGAAACGTCGATGGTACATCAATAAAACTTCCGCAAGCGTTAATGCGACGCTTGCATACGCTTTTTTTGCCAATGCCAAGCGGCTCGACTCTTCCATCTTGGGGAATGCCAACGCAAGGTTTTGAAGCGTTAGCGAGCGTCTACGTCGATCGAGCCTGAAAAAGAGTGCCGCAAGCACTCGGAATAAACGGTAGATCACACCGATAGGAAGCAGCTTGGCTAAAAAGAGAACACTTTTAACGACGGCATATTCCACATAAATTCGCATCTCATCACTTTCATAGTAAAATTAGGCTAAAATTTTAGCTAAAACGAGCCAAGGAGAGACTTAATGATCTGCGTCTTCGACATAGAGACGATTCCCGACGCCGCACTGATTCGAAACGTTTTGGGTTACGAAGGAGACGACTATAGCGTTTCGATGTTAGCGATGAAAGAGCAAGAAGAAAAAAGCGGAAGTTCGTTTTTGCCGCTTCCTTTTCACAAGATCGTCGCCGTTTCCGCGGTGATTGCCGATGATTTCGGAATGTTTCGAAAAGTCAGCAGTATCGAGGGTAGCGACGAGCATGAAATGATTAAAAATTTCCTCCATTTTATCAACCAAAAAAATCCGAAATTGGTCAGCTTTAACGGACGGAGTTTCGATATGCCGCTGTTGATGCTTCGCGCGATGCAGTATAACTTGACATGCAGTGCGTATTTTGAAGCGGAGAATAAAGAACTGAACAAAAATAAATGGGAAAATTACCGCGCACGCTATTCCGATCGCTTTCACGTCGACGTGATGGATCACTTGTGCGAATTCGGTGCGGTGCGGGGATTGAAGCTCGATCACGTCTGCGCAATGGCGGGACTTCCCGGTAAATACGACGTTCACGGCGATCAAGTGATGGAGCTTTTTTACGCGGGGGAGATCACCAAAATCAAAGAGTATTGCGAAAGCGACGTGCTCAATACCTATTGGTTATTTTTAAAATACGAGCTTTTAAAAGGCAATCTCGTTATAGAAGATTATCAGCGCGCATTGGTTACAATGCAGGAAAATTTAAAACACGACAAATCCTATACCGACGTGTTCGGCATAGCCATTGAAGAAGAATTGTACAAGGAACATCGATGAAAACGATTTTTAGGGAATATGACATCAGGGGTATTTATCCAAACGAGCTCAACGAGCAGACGGTTAAACTGATCGGCTACTTTTTGGGCAAACGTATTTTAGAGGTCGGAAACGTCGTCTCTATCGGCTACGATGCGCGAAGCCATTCGCCTATTTTATGCGATAATCTTACCAGCGGTTTAAATAAAGCGGGATGCAAAGTGCTCAATATGGGACTCGTAGCAACGCCCGTCAACTACTTTAGTAATTTTCAAACGTTTGAGGGACTCACCCCTAACGCGTCTATTATGATTACGGGTTCTCACAACCCGAGCGAGTATAACGGTTTTAAAGTGACCATCGATAAAAAGCCTTTTTTTGGCGAAGATATTTATGCTTTGGGTGCTGAAATTATGCGCAATTACGAGATGGAAATCGAAGACGATCTGAGCTCGACGTTTATTAACGCCAAAGAGCGTTATATCGCCTATATGATCAAAGAGTTCGATCATCTTAAAGGTTTTAGTACGCCTTTTGTTTACGACTGCGGAAACGGCGTAGCGGGCGTGGTCGTACACGATATTTTTAAAGGGTTAAACTTTACATGTAAAGGTTTATTCACCGATCCGGACGGCACGTTTCCGAACCACCATCCCGACCCAACGGTAGAAAAAAATCTCAAAGACATCAAAAAAGAGCTGGAAGGCGAATTTTCTTTAGGTTTTGCTTACGACGGTGATGCCGATAGAATCGCGTTTTTGACGAAGAAAAACAACGTCAAGGGCGATATTATGGCGATCTTGTTTTCGCGTGCGATGCAAAATCCGACCGTGATCGGCGAAGTCAAATGTTCTCAAATTATGTACGACGACATCAACGCTCGAGGCAAGGCGATTATGTACAAAACGGGACACAGCAATCTGAAAGTGATGATCGCTAAGACGGGTGCCGATTTTGCGGCGGAAGTGAGCGGTCATCTTTTCTTTAACGACCGCTATTTCGGATACGATGATGCCATTTATGCGACGCTTCGTATGATCGAACTCGTGAAAAACGGTCTTGACGTAGATGCCGAAATCGCTAAACTTCCGGTCGTTTATTCGACCGAAGAGCTCAAAGTCGAAACCAACGAAAACGACAAATTTCCTTTGGTCGAAAAAGTCAAAGAACTTTTGAAAAATCCTCCCAAAGATTTTCCGGCGATCAAAGAGATCGTCGATGTCGACGGCGTCAGGGTCATTTTCAACGACGGTTGGGGCTTGGTGCGTGCGAGCAACACCACTCCCGTATTGGTGACGCGTTTTGAATCGACCGTGCAAGCGCATGCCAAAGAGTATGAGCAAAAGCTCAATGCCTTGATTGCGCAGGCAAAAGAGATGTTGGCATCGCATTAAGAGTGTCGATGCGCACGATCGTTTTGACTTGCTTTTTTGCGTTGTGTTTTTGCTTTGCCGCTAAGCCGGATCTGATGCTTTTGGAAGAGTGGAAAGACCAAAACGTCTCCGGCTGGCTCATGAGCGAGAAAATGGACGGCGTACGCGCTTATTGGGACGGGCAAAAGTTGATTTCGCGCGGCGGCGTCGTTTTTGCGGCTCCGACGTGGTTTACCGAAGGATTTCCGCCTTTTGCGGTGGACGGAGAGTTGTGGAGCAGGCGCGGAGAATTTTCGAAAATCGTTTCGATCGTCAAAAAACAAGAACCGCACGAAGGATGGAAGGAGATCGCTTTTTACGCGTTTGACGTTCCTTTGGAAAGCGGCGGTTTGGTGCAGCGTTTGGTCAAGCTTGAGTATTATCTCAAACTCAATCAAGCCGATTATCTTCACGTCGCAAAACAAGTGACATGTAAAGACAACGACGATTTGCAACGTTTTCTAAGCGAGGTTGAACAAGGCGGTGGCGAGGGTGTCGTCGTCCGCAATCCCGATGCCAAATACGTTGCCAAACGCGATCCGAACGCCTTAAAAGTGAAACGTTTTTACGACGCCGAATGTGTCGTCACGGCACTACACCCGGGCGAGGGAAAATATAAAAAAGTTTTAGGCTCGCTGACATGTCAAAACGACGAAGGCGTTCGCTTCGATATCGGTTCGGGTTTTAGCGACGAAGAGCGAAAAAATCCTCCGGCGATCGGAACAAAAATTACGTACAAATACAAAGAGACGACGTCCAATCAAAAACCGCGTTTCCCCGTGTACGTGAGAATCAAAGAAGAGATTTAAAAGGTAGTGGTTATGGATAAAATTGCAATCATCGGTCTGGGTTACGTCGGGCTTCCCTTAGCCGCAGAGTTTGCTAAGCAATACCCCGTCGTCGGCTTCGATATTTTTCAAGCACGTATCGACGAACTTTCCCAAGGGTACGATCGTACCTTAGAACTCACAAGCGACGAGCTCAAAGAGGCGTTACGTTGCGGCATCAGCTTTAGCACAAATCTGGAAGATATGCGTTCGTGTACGATTTTTATCGTTACGGTTCCTACGCCGATCGACGCAAGCAATCGTCCCGATTTAACGCCTCTGATTAAAGCCAGTCAAAGCGTGGGAAAAGTTTTGAAAAAAGGCGACATCGTCATTTACGAAAGCACGGTGTATCCGGGCGTGACCGAAGAGGTTTGCGTGCCCGTTCTCGAAGAGGTTTCGGGCTTAACGTTCAATCGCGACTTTTTTGCGGGTTATTCGCCCGAGCGTATCAATCCGGGCGATAAAACGCATACGGTTAAGCATATTTTAAAAGTGACTTCGGGTTCTACGCCCGAAGTTGCCGAAAAAGTCGATGCGCTTTACCGTAGCATTATCGTCGCCGGAACGCATAAAGCCTCTTCCATAAAAGTCGCCGAAGCGAGTAAAGTCATCGAAAACACTCAACGAGACGTAAATATCGGGCTGATCAACGAATTAGCACTTATTTTTAATACGATGGGAATCGATACCAATGAAGTTTTAGAAGCCGCCGCGACGAAATGGAATTTTATTAAGCTCAAACCGGGACTTGTCGGCGGGCACTGCATCGGGGTCGATCCGTATTATTTAACGTACAAAGCCGAAGAGTTAGGCTATAAACCCAATCTCATTCTCGGCGCGCGCCAAATCAACAACAGTATGGGAAAATACATCGCCGATAAAACGATTAAGCTGATGATCGAACACGATACGAAAATTAAAGACGCCAATGTGCTTATTTTGGGCTTGACCTTTAAAGAAAATTGTCCGGATATTCGCAATACCAAGGTCGTCGATATTATCGAAGAGTTAAAAACGTTCAAATGCAACGTCGATGTTTACGATCCGTGGGTCGATCCGGTTGAAGCAAAATTGCATTACGGCTACGATTTGATCGCCGATCCGTTTGCCAACGATAAAAAATACGATGCCATCGTCGTCGCCGTAGGACACCAAGCGTTTGTGACAGTGCCCGAGTCGGAGTACCGACGCCTCAGTCACGTTTTAATCGACGTCAAAGGTATCCTCAAAAATCCGACGTGGAGATTGTAAGTGAAAATAACCGTCGTCGGAACAGGGTATGTCGGGCTTTCAAACGGTATTTTATTGGCACAGCATCATGACGTGGTCGCTTTGGATATTGTGCCTGAAAAAATTGAAATGCTGAATGCTAAAATTTCACCCATCGAGGATAAAGAGATTGAAGCATATTTGAGAGAAAAACCGCTTCGTTTTAAAGCAACATTGGATAAACACGAAGCGTATAAGAATGCAGAGTTTATTATTATCGCAACACCCACTGACTACGATCCTGAGACCAATTATTTTGATACTAAATCGATCGAGAGTGTCATTCAAGATATTTTAACCTCTAATCCGAGCGCAACGATGGTGATCAAATCAACCATCCCGGTGGGGTATACTAAAAGTGTACGTGAGCGTTTTAAAACTCAAAACATTATTTTTGTCCCTGAATTTTTACGTGAAGGCAAAGCTTTGTATGACAATCTTTACCCTTCTCGCATTGTGGTGGGAGAAAAGAGCGAGCGAGCACAAAAATTTGCAGCGTTACTCGCTGAAGGTGCTTTGAAAAAAGATATTCCGATTGAGTTTACCGAACCAACGGAAGCTGAAGCCATCAAGCTTTTTGCCAATACCTATCTTGCGATGCGTGTCGCCTTTTTTAACGAGCTTGACTCCTATGCACAAATTCATGGACTGAGTACTCAAGAGATTATCGAAGGTGTCTGTTTAGACCCACGTATCGGCAATTTTTACAACAATCCTTCGTTTGGCTACGGTGGGTACTGCTTGCCAAAAGATACCAAGCAACTTTTGGCGAACTACAATAATGTCCCTAATAACCTTATCCGTGCAATTGTTGATTCCAATAGTACGCGAAAAGATTTTATAGCGAGTTCCATCATCAAACAAAAGCCGAACGTCGTGGGCATCTACCGTCTTATTATGAAAGCAGGAAGTGATAATTTTAGAACCTCTTCCATTCAAGGTGTCATGAAGCGTATTAAAGCCAAAGGGATTGAAGTGGTAGTGTATGAGCCTGTTTTAAAAGAGGAGAAGTTTTTTAATTCCCGTGTGATTAAAGAGTTAGATGCTTTCAAAAAAATGTGCGATGTCATCGTCTCAAATCGTTTATCGCCTGAGCTTGAAGATGTGAAAGCGAAAGTGTATACGAGAGATCTATTTGGAAAAGATTAAAAGGAAAAGCGTTGATTAACTTAATACTTTGTGGCGGAAGTGGTACACGACTCTGGCCACTCAGCCGTACATTAATGCCAAAGCAATTTGTAAAATTATTTGACCAAAAGTCGCTTTTTCAGTTGACTGTTGAACGCAATAGCGCTCTTTGCAATGAGCAGTTTATTGTTTCGAACAATGAGCAATATTTTTTAGCACTTGATCAACTTGAAGAGCTTGGAACATTTCATAATCGTTACTTACTTGAACCCATCGGTCGCAATACCGCTCCTGCCATTGCACTTGCGTGTATGGCGTTAAATCAAGAAGAGATCGTTTTAGTCACCCCAAGTGATCATCTGATTAAAGACCAAGGGTCTTATGTTAAAGTGATCCAAGAAGCTGAAGGTTTAGCTAAAGAGGATTTTTTAGTGACCTTTGGTATCAAGCCGACCTTTGCTGAGACAGGGTTTGGATATATTGAAGCGAGTGGCAACGATGTTAAGGCTTTTCATGAAAAGCCCGATTGCAAAACGGCAGAAGCGTATCTTAAAGCAGGAAATTACTACTGGAACAGTGGCATGTTTTGTTTTAAGGCAGGTGTTTTTTTGAGTGAACTTGAAATGTATGCACCGCAAATTTTTCTTACATGCAAAAATGCGTATGAACATGCTAAAAGTGATGGAATGATTCGCATTCTTCATGAAGATATGCTCTCTATCCCCGAAGATAGCATTGATTATGCGGTGATGGAAAAAAGCAAAAAAGTAAAAGTGATCCCCAGTGATATTGGCTGGAGTGATGTGGGAAGTTTTGATGCACTTTGCCATGAACTTGACAACGACGCGAACAATAATTTTATTATGTCTTCTAAACATGTAAGTCTGATTGATGTGCATGATTTGATAGTGATTGATACGGAAGATGCTCTTTTGATTAGTCATAAAGGAAGTTCCCAAAAAGTCAAAGAGATTGTAGGAGAACTTAAAAAAGAGTGTGTTGAGCTTACTACGACGCATAAAACGACACATCGTCCTTGGGGGACATTTACTGTACTCGAAGATAAATCAGGCTATAAAATTAAAAAAATCATGGTTAAGTCAGGGAAACGTTTGAGTCTTCAAAAGCATTTCCACCGCAATGAACATTGGATCGTTGTCAGTGGGACCGCCACGGTTCAAGTCGAAGAGAAGACGTTTCTTGTGAGAGAAAACGAATCGACGTATATTAAAGCAGGTGAGGTTCACCGCCTTGAAAATCAAGGTAAAATTCCACTGATTCTGATTGAAGCACAAGTGGGCAGTTATACCGGTGAAGATGATATTGTACGTATAGAAGATGACTATAAAAGGGAAAATGTATGAATCAAAAAGTGGCACTTATTACAGGAATTACAGGACAAGATGGAAGTTATTTAGCAGAATTTTTGCTTAAAAAAGGCTACATCGTTCACGGTCTTAAACGACGCAGTTCACTTTTTAATACCGATAGAATCGACCATCTTTACCAAGATCCACATGTAGAAAATAGAAATCTTATCCTTCATCACGGCGACATGACCGATAGTATGAATTTAACGCGTATCATCCAAGAGACACAACCTGATGAGATCTATAATCTTGCGGCGATGAGCCATGTGGCTGTTTCATTTGAAACACCCGAATACGTTGCGAATGCCGATGGCACAGGCACACTTCGTATCTTAGAGGCGGTGCGCCTTTTAGGCTTAGAGAAAAAGACAAAAATCTATCAAGCGAGTACGTCTGAACTTTACGGTAAAGTGCAAGAAACCCCACAGAGCGAGACCACACCGTTTTATCCAAGAAGTCCTTATGCCGTGGCTAAAATGTATGCGTATTGGATTACGGTGAACTACCGAGAAGCATACGGCATGTTTGCCTGCAATGGTATTTTATTTAACCATGAATCGCCCGTACGCGGAGAGACGTTTGTAACGCGTAAAATCACGCGAGCGGCAAGCAAAATTGCGCTTGGATTGCAAGATAAACTCTACCTTGGCAACCTCAATGCCAAACGGGACTGGGGTCATGCGAAAGATTATGTGCGTATGATGTGGATGATTCTTCAAGCCCCTGAGCCAGAAGACTGGGTTATTGCAACAGGCCAAACCACAATGGTACGCGACTTTGTGCGTATGGCATTTGGCTATTGCGGCATTGAGTTAGAGTTCAGAGGTGAAGGAGTGAAAGAAGTCGGTGTTGTCAAAGCATGCTCCAATCCGCTTTACCAAGTCGAAATCGGAAAAGAAGTTGTTGCCGTCGATCCTCGCTATTTTAGACCGACCGAAGTGGATTTACTCTTAGGAGACCCCAGTAAAGCAGAGCAAAAACTTGGTTGGAAACGTGAATTTAAGCTTGAAGATTTGGTCAAAGATATGATGGCATCGGATCTAAAATTGATGACAAAAGACGTCTATCTTAAAGAAGGCGGCTATAAAATTATGAGTTATTTTGAGTAAGATGATGAATAAAACAGCTAAAATTTACGTCGCAGGGCATCGAGGACTTGTGGGTTCTGCGATTGTTAAAAACCTTACATGTAAAGGGTATACAAACATCCTTACCCGAACCCATGCGGAGCTTGATTTAACCCATCAGCAGGCTGTTGCAGAGTTTTTTGAGAAAGAAAAACCTGAATACGTCTTTTTAGCCGCGGCTAAAGTGGGAGGTATTGTTGCAAACAATACGTATAGAGCTGATTTTATCTATGAAAATATGCAAATCCAAAATAATGTCATTCATCAAAGTTATGTTCACGGCGTTAAAAAATTGCTCTTTTTAGGCTCTACATGTATTTACCCCAAAAACGCACCGCAGCCCATGAAGGAAGACTCTTTACTCACAAGTGAGCTTGAATATACGAATGAACCTTACGCGATAGCGAAAATTGCCGGTATTAAAATGTGCGAGAGTTACAATCTTCAATACGGTACCAACTTCATCTCCGTGATGCCTACGAATCTTTACGGACCTAACGATAACTTCGATCTTGAAACGTCGCATGTCCTCCCGGCCCTCATTCGAAAAATTCACGAAGCCAAAGTGAATCAAGAGAAGGAAGTCGAAATTTGGGGAAGCGGAAAACCGCGAAGAGAGTTTCTCTACTCCGAAGATATGGCGGATGCGTGCGTATTTCTTATGGAAAACGTTGATTTCAAAGATCTGATCGGCGGTAAAAAAGAGATTCGTAATACGCACATTAATATCGGAACGGGAGAGGATATTAGCATTCAAGAGTTGGCAGAATTAATCCAAAAGATTGTTGGGTATGAAGGGAAACTTGTTTACAATACGTCAAAACCGGATGGAACGATGCTCAAGCGTACCGACCCTTCAAAGCTGAATGCTTTGGGTTGGAGTCATAAAATGGAATTGGAAGAGGGCATTAAGACTGTTTATGAGCTGTTTGTATCGCAAGGACTAGAAAAATGAAAGTGTTACTCTTAGCAGGCGGATTTGGCACAAGACTTTCTGAAGAGACTGACATCCGTCCAAAACCTATGGTTGAAATTGGTGGTAAGCCAATTTTATGGCATATCATGAAAATATATTCTCATTATGGTTTTAATGAGTTTGTCATATTGCTTGGCTATAAAGGTTATTATATTAAAGAGTTTTTTGCAAATTATTTTTTGCACCAGAGTGATGTTACGATAGATATGTCTGACGGATCGATGCAAGTACACAATAATTCCAGTGAACCATGGAAAGTTACGCTTCTTGATACAGGGATTGATAGTATGACGGGGGGACGTGTCAAAAAAGCTCAAGATTTTATTGGTAATGAGCCTTTTATGCTGACCTATGGAGATGGTGTGAGTGATATTAATATTGAAGAACTTGTAAAATTTCATAAATTTCATGGAAAAGCCATGACAATGTCCAGTGCACAACCAGATGGTAGATTTGGTGCTCTGAATATTGCAGACAATAGTCAAGTGACGCATTTCCTTGAAAAGCCAAAAGGTGATGGTGGATGGATTAATGCAGGGTTCTTTGTATGCGAGCCTAAAGTATTTGATTATATTACAGAAGGTGATGGTACTATTTTTGAACAATCTCCGCTTCAAAACTTAGCCAAAGATGGTGAAATTTTTACATTTAAACATAATGGTTTTTGGAAACCGATGGATACGTTAAGAGATAAACAAGAATTACAAAAGCTTTGGGATAGTGGCAAAGCACCATGGAAAGTCTGGTAATGCAGCATCTTTTTGGAGGCATCTACAAAAATAAAACCGTTTTAGTCACAGGACATTCTGGCTTTAAAGGCTCATGGCTTGTGTATTGGCTAAAACAGATGGGCGCTAAAGTGGTGGGGTATTCTTTGGAAGCTTCCACACATCCCAATCATTTGGCACTGCTTGATCTAGACATTACGTCGATTATTGGTGATATTCGTGACTTAGAGAAGCTCAATGAGACCTTTGCAACGCATCAACCAGATATCGTTTTTCATTTGGCAGCGCAAGCACTCGTTAGACCTTCCTATACCAATCCCATCGAAACGTATGAAACCAATGTGATAGGAACGCTTAAAGTTTTTGAAGCATGTCGTAAACATCAGGTTAAAGCCATTGTAAATATCACGAGTGATAAAGCCTATGAAAACAGAGAATGGGTTTGGGGTTACAGAGAAAATGATCCCATGGGTGGGTATGACCCTTACAGTGCATCCAAAGGCTGTGCAGATTTACTCGCAAGTTCGTATCGCAACTCTTACTTTAACATTAATGATTACAAAAAATCACACCAAACGCTTTTAGCAACATGTCGTGCTGGCAATGTCATCGGCGGTGGAGACTGGGCTCAAGACAGACTAATGACAGATATTATGCTTTCAGTCTCTCAAGGTAAAAAAGTGAGCATCCGCAATCCTAAAGCGACTAGACCTTGGCAACATGTTCTTGAACCACTCAGTGGTTATTTGCAGGTAGGACAAAAACTGCTTGAAGAAAAAGTGGAGTTTGGCGAAGCTTGGAACTTTGGACCAAGCGATGAAGGAAGCATCTGTGTCGAAGAAGTTGTTTTACATGTAAAACAGCATTGGGATAAAATTGATTATGAGATCAATCAAATACCCAACCAACTCCATGAAGCCAATTTGTTAAAACTTGATTGCTCAAAAGCCCATATCAAACTTCATTGGAAAGATGTATGGAATAGTGAAAAGACCTTTGAAAAGACGGTAAAATGGTATAAAGCTTTCTATGAAGACAGCAAAATTTTGAGTCAAGAAGATTTGGAAGATTATATTAAAGACGCTACATGTAAAAAAAATGAGTGGGCGTTATAATTTATGACTGTTTTATTAAGTGGTTCAACAGGTTTTTTAGGAAGCCATCTTTTAAAGTTTTTTATCGAAAAAGGCTATACGGTTGTTGCCTTAAAAAGATCAACTTCAGATACTTATAGAATAAAAGATTATTTAGATAAAATTAACTTCTATGATACTGATAAAATAGATTTGTCGGAAATTTTTCAAAACCATATTATTGATATTGTTATTCATACGGTTACGAATTACGGAAGAAAAGATATAAAACCCTCTTCAATGGTAGAAACAAATTTATTATTTGGATTAAAATTATTAGAAGAATCCTTACATATAAAAGTTAAGTGTTTTATTAACGCCGATACTTTGCTTGATAGAAATATCTCTATGTATGCACTTTCAAAAGGTCAATTGGTTGATTGGATGCAGTTTTTATCAACCTCAAATACGAAGATGATTAATATTAAAATAGAACATATGTATGGAATAAAAGATGATGAAAATAAATTTATCTATTGGTTCATTCATCAACTAAAACAAAATGTAGAGAAAATAGATTTAACTTTAGGTACTCAAAAACGAGATTTTATTTATGTTTCTGATATTGTCAATGCATATGAAATTATTCTTCAAAATATGAATTATTTTTCAAATTTTGAAGAATTTGAACTCGGAACAGGGAAGAGTACCGAAGTGAGAAAGTTTGTGGAACAAATTGTAAGAGAGTTTAAAAGTAAGCAAAATATTTCTACAAAATTAAACTTTGGAGCTATATCTTATCGAGAAAATGAAAATATGACTATGCAAGCCAATATTACAAAACTTGAAAAATTGGGTTGGCAACCAAAAGTTGTAATTGAAGATGGAATAAAAAGAATTTTACAGGATATAGAATGACGCAAGAGCAACAGCTTAAACGAGAGATTTTAGAAAAAACAAAAGAGTATTATGAATTGGTGCATAAAACACGCCAGTCTCAACCTTTTGTTGTCGGCGAAAGTCGCATTAATTATGCTGGACGCGTTTTTAATGAAAAAGAGATGGTCAATCTTGTCGATAGCTCGCTTGATTTTTGGTTGACTTATGGCGATTACTCTAAAAAGTTTGAAAAAGAGTTGGCAGCATTTTTACATGTAAGATGGGCGTTCTTAGTGAATAGTGGCAGTTCTGCCAATTTATTGGCGTTTTACGCTTTAACTTCACCTCTTTTAAAAGAGCGACAAGTCAAACGAGGTGATGAAGTCATCACTGTAGCCGCAGGTTTTCCAACAACAGTTGCCCCGATTGTTCAATACGGTGCCGTGCCAGTGTTTGTCGATATGGAACTTAAACACTTTAATATTGATGTAACACAGTTAGAACAAGCACTCAGCCCCAAAACAAAAGCAGTGATGATCGCCCATACGTTAGGAAATCCTTTTGATATCAAAGCTGTCAAAGCCTTTTGTGATAAACACAACCTATGGCTTATTGAAGATAACTGCGATGCTCTTGGCTCAACGTATGAAGGTAAACCCACAGGGACATGGGGTGATATAGGAACCAGTAGCTTTTACCCTCCACATCATATGACGATGGGTGAGGGCGGCGCTACGTATACGAACAATCCTCTTCTTAAAAAGATTATGCTCTCCATGCGTGATTGGGGACGAGACTGTTGGTGTGAAAGTGGAGTCGATAATACCTGCGGATGTCGTTTTACCCAACAATTTGGAAGTCTTCCAAAAGGGTACGATCATAAATACGTTTATAGCCATTTTGGTTTTAACCTCAAAGTATCCGACATGCAAGCTGCCGTTGGTTGTGCACAACTGGAGAAATTTCCACGCTTTGTGGAAAAACGAAAAGAGAATTTCAAAAAGCTTTACAATAGACTCAAAGATGTTCACGAATTAATGTTGGTGGAGACGCAACCTCTGAGTGACCCTAGTTGGTTTGGATTTATGATGACATTGACACAAGAAGCAAAATTCACAAGAAATGACCTTGTCGAATACTTAGAAAACAACAACATTCAAACACGAAATCTTTTTGCGGGAAATATGCTACGACATCCACTGTTTGAGTCTCTGACACAAGATCAAGATTATAGGGTTATTGGGACATTGGTCAATACCGATAAGATTATGAACGATAGCTTTTGGATCGGGCTTTACCCTGGTATGGGTGATGAGGCTATAGCGTATATGATCGAAAAAATTTGCGATTTTATTATTTCTAAGAGATAAATTTTGTCGATGTTTATTTATATTTTGAAATGTTACAGTACAAGTTATTGCGCATGACGATCAATAAAGCAGTATTTTTTGAAATTCTATTTTTTAGAAGCCTTAGTATTGTACTGCAACTTGTGTTTTTGAAAGTGTATTCGAACTATTTAAGCATTTATGAGTTAGGAATATATTATCTTATGGCTACACTTTCATATGCAATCAATGCTTTTTTATTGGTTCCTTTAGATTATTTTCAACAATCAAAGTTACATTATTTAAAATCAACACAAAAATCACTCAGATCATTTATTCCACTTAATAAACAGATACTGTATATTGTTCTATTTTTAATGGTGCTTACTGAAAGTATGATGTTTTTTATTGATTCGTCTTTATTTCTACCTGTATTACTGATTTTCTTATTATCACCACTCTTCTATTTTAATACATTGGTTCGTGGTTTTTTAAATAATTTAGAGTATAGGCGAAATGCCATTTATACGCTTGTTGGAGAAGGCTTTTTAAAGATAAGTTTTTTCTTATTGTTGTTACACTATTTTAATGCTTCAGCAGTTCTTTTATTCATTGCGACAATATTAGCGACTTTTTGTATTAGTAACGTTTTATATGTGTTTTTACGGAAAAAAGAAGAATATTTAATATCTGAAAAAGCTATTTTTAATTTTCAAGAAGTTTTTCACTTTTCGTATCCTATATCTATTAGCGCCATTATCAATTGGATACAAATGCAGGGTTATAGGGTGCTATTAGCACCATTAGGCTATATTGAAATTATGGGACTCTATACAACGGTATCCAATGTGGGGCAAAGTGGTATGAATGCGGCATCTGTAATTTATTCACAATTATTTGTTCCAAATCTCTATAAAACAAATGGAAAAGATATCTTTAGATATATTAAAATGGCATTAGGCGTTATTTTAATGGTCATTTTAATTAGTACATTGCTTTCAGAAGAAATTGTTACACTACTAACGAATTCCTTTTTTTCCCAATATTCCTATTTAATTTTGTATGGAATATTGGCAGAAGGAAGCAATATGATCATAGGTGGACTATCTATTTTTTTTACGATTCATAACTTAACTGCAAAAACGATGATAGCTTCATGGATAGGGTTAGTAACATTTATTGTCTCTTTTGGACTTTTATATTTTTTGAATATTTTTTCAGTTTGGACAATCGGTCTTCCTATTGTATCATCACAGTTAAGTGTTGTTATCTATATGATCTATTTAGTCTTTTATAAATACAAAAAAGGATGTGAAATTGAATAATCTTACATTTGTTATTTTTACTTTTAATGAAGAGAAGCGTATTGAGCGGGTTATAAAAAACTTTCAAAAGTATGGTGAAGTTCTCTTAGCAGATAACAAATCAACGGATAAAACGATAGAAATAGCGCATCGTTATGGGTGTAAAGTATTTACAAGAGAAAAAGAATATGAGTATGTTGAAAATCAAGAATTGGTAGATTTGCTCTACGATCAAATTTCGACGGAATGGTTGTATTTTGGTTTTGCAGATGAAATGCTTGATCAAAAAACATTGGTTGAGATTCAAAAGATTATTGCAACCAATCGTTATGACGTGATTAGCATTGATCGTAAAAATTATTTTTATGGTCACTTTTGTCATGATGCTTTTAATGCTCGCACTAATAAAATATTTAAAAAGCATGCGATTGATTTTACTGACAATCCTATTCATGGTTTCGGTAAATGTGTTGTTTCTTCTGATAAAATTTATTATTTGGAAGGTGCTTTTTTTGTACACCATTTTATTAGCAATACGGCAGCATCGTATCTTAATGTCATTAACAGATACACAGAAACAGAAACGCGCTTTGGGTACATCGAAAAAAAAGGATTTTGGTACCCTTTTATATTAGCTGGATACTATTTTTCTAAACATTATATTCTTAAAAAAGGTTATAAAGCAGGGTATGCTGGGATATCTTTTATTCTATTAATGCTTTTTTATTCGCTTGTAAAGAATATGAAAGTATATGAGAAAAATCATGACTTATCCACAGCAACCATTGAAGAAGCTAATAATAAGCACCGAGATTATATTCTGGAACAGATACAATGATACGAAAGATTTCCCATTTTTTTCAATTACCATTTTATGAAAAATGCAATTATCTTGCTTTAGTATGGGCAAAAGTTAAAACAGACACTCTATATAGGTGCGCTTTAAAAGCATTGGGAAAATCGTGTATGATTAAAAATCCATTGTTACTCAAAAATGCTCACTACATTACATTAAAAGATTGTGTGATTGTTCGTGATGATGCAAGGCTTGAGTGCATTGCTCAAAAAGGTGATCAAACTTTTAGACCACACCTAATTCTTGAAGAAGGTGTTTCGATAGAGCAACGATGCCATATCACTGTCGCAGATGAGTTAATAGTTGGGAAAAATACAATTATATCGTTTGATGTTATGATGACAGATGTTGACCATGACTATTACACACTGAATACTCCTATTGGACAACAAGCTTTACATGTAAAAAAAACACGAATTGGTGAAAACTGCTTTCTTGGTGGTGGGGTTAAAATTCAAGCAGGAACCATTCTTGGAAAACATTGTGTTGTAGGTGCCAATGCCGTAGTTAGGGGTGAATTTCCTGATTATTGTGTCATTGTAGGAATTCCTGCAAAGATTGTCAAGCGTTATGATGTTATAACAAAACAATGGAAAAAAACAGATGCAAAAGGAAATTTCAGAGATGAAGTATAAACATATTTTAATCACAGGTGGAGCAGGCTTTATCGGTTCAAATTTAAGTTTAAAGTTGATCGAAAAAGGTTATAACGTTACCGTACTTGATAACCTTTCTCCTCAAATCCACAGTGAAAACTCTCCTTTATACCACTCTATTAAAGACAAAGTCAACTTTATTCACGGTACGGTTTTAAGTTATAATGATTGGAAAAAAGCATTAGAAAACATTGATGTCGTTGTACATTTAGCTGCTGAAACAGGCACGGGACAGTCCATGTATGAGATAGAAAAATACACCGATGTGAACATCAAAGGCACTTCCATCTTTTTAGATATTTTGGCAAATGAAACGCACAGTATCAAAAAAATTGTTGTTGCATCTTCGAGGGCAATTTATGGAGAGGGAAAGTATACATGTAAAGAACATGGCACGGTTTATCCTATTGCAAGGCTAGATCATAATATGGCACATGGGAATTTTGGTGTTCAATGTCCTTACTGTAAACATGGAGTTACTTTACTGCCAACCGATGAAGAGAGTAAAATCCATCCTACTTCGATTTATGGCATTACTAAACATGTTCAAGAGCAAATGTTTATGCTAATGGGACAATCTTTAGGCATTCCTTCTGTTGCGTTTAGGTATCAAAATGTTTACGGTGCAGGACAGTCACTTTCAAATCCTTATACGGGAATTCTTTCTATTTTCTCTACACGGATTAAAAATGGTAATGACATTGCGATTTTTGAAGACGGTTTAGAGAGTAGAGATTTTGTCTATGTCGATGATGTGGTTGATGCTACCATTTTAGGCATTGAAAAAGATGAAGCCAATGGTGAAGTGTTCAATGTTGGTTTGGGGCAAGCCATTGATGTCTTAACGGTTGCCAAAACGCTGATAAATGCGTATAAGAGCGATTCAAAGATTACTGTAACCGGTAATTATCGTTTAGGAGATATTAGACATAACTATGCAGATTTAACCAAAATAGAACAAAAACTAGGTTTCAAGCCAAAGATCTCTTTTGAAGAGGGTATTCAAAGATTTACAGCATGGGTTGAGAATCAGGAAATTATGGAAGATAATTATGAAAAAAGTATTGTTGAAATGAAAGAAAAAGGGCTCTATAAATGAATACATTCCCCAAGTTAGGACTTGTAACCGTTCTTTATAATGGTATAGAAGTTTTAGAAGGTTTTTTTGAGAGTCTTTCAAAACAGACCTATACAAATTATGTGTTGTATGTGATTGATAATTCTCCCAATGATGATGCTCTCAATGAAGCAATGCGATTATCTAACGATTATGCAATCCCTGTCGAATTTATTAATAATAATGCTAATTTTGGGGTAGCAAAAGGGAATAATCAAGGCATTTTCAAAGCATTAGAAGAGCAGTGTGATTATATACTTTTACTGAATAATGATATTGAATTTCCAGAAGAGACTATTTCATTGATGGTGGATTACGCTCAAGTCAAACATGAACCAATAATTGTGCCAAAAATTTATTATTATGGCACATCAAAATTATGGATGGCAGGTGGGGAAATCCTGACATACAGCGCATTAACACCTATGAGGGGTAATCAAGAAGAGGATGTTGGTCAATATGATCATATAGAATACATTGGATTTGCGCCAACCTGTTTTATGTTGCTCTCTTGTGAAGTTTTTCATAAAGTTGGTATGATGGATGAAAAATATTTTGTCTATTATGATGATACAGACTTTATTTACAGAGCACAATTAGCGGGTTATAAAATCGTATATTTTCCTCAAGCAATTGTACAGCACAAAGTTAGCATTAGCACAGGTGGCGCAAACAGTCTTTTTTCTATCTATTACACAACGCGCAATCGCCTCTATTTTATTGGTAAAAATTTTAATTTGATGCAAAAAATGATCTCTTTATTCTATTTTTATTCAACACGAATTATTAAATATGTTCAATATGGGTCAAAAGAGCGTAAAGAACTGGTACGAGCACTAATGGACGGATGGAAATTATTAAAATCATGAAATTATTTTCACACTACTTAAACAAATTTTCGCTTCGATTAATGATGAATTATTTTTATACGAAATTGTTTTATCCGCGGTGTCGGATTATTCGATTACCTTTTTATGTCCGAGGTCGTCGCTATATGAATCTTGGGAAAAGACTCACAACGGGTGTTGGCTGCCGTTTAGATGCCTTTCCAAGTGAATCCAAAATAGTTTTACATGTAGGAAATGATGTCCAGATAAATGACTATGTGCATATTGCTGCAATTGAATCTATTACGATAAAAGATCGTGTTTTAATTGCGAGTAAAGTATTTATTACAGATCATAATCATGGAAGTTATGGTGCTAATCATGTACATACTTCTCCTTTGATTCCTCCTCTTGAGCGGATTCTTTCTTCTTCTGCCGTCATTATTGAAGAAGATGTATGGATAGGTGAATTTGTATCTATTTTACCGGGCGTTACGATAGGTAAAGGAAGTATTGTTGGTACGATGTCCGTTGTCACGAAAGACATACCGCCTTTTAGCATTGCACTAGGATCTCCTGCCAAAGTGATTAAGCAATTTGATTTTGAAAAAAATGAGTGGGCTAGAGTGTGAAAACGATTGTAATTTCTGGGATTAACTTTATACAAGGTGGTCCACTCTCTGTATTTCAAGATTGCCTCAAAGCATTGGATGGTCATTTAACCAAAACCTATAAAATTTATGCCTTGGTGCACAGTAAGGAGCTTTTTCCTTCTTTTCCAAACATTGAATTTATCGAATTTCCGAAATCAACGAACTCTTACATGTATCGACTTTACTATGAGTATGTGTATTTTAAAAAGTTATCTAAAGTATTAAAACCATATCTTTGGTTGTCTCTTCATGATATTACCCCTCATGTTGAAGCCTCAATACGAGCAGTCTATTGTCATAATCCATCTCCCTTTTTTAAAGTTACAAAAAAAGAGTTATTCTTAGATCCAAAATTTGCACTTTTTTGTTGGTTTTATAAATGGCTGTACCGGATTAATATTGAAAAAAATGACTTTGTTATTGTTCAACAAGAGTGGCTTCGTCAAAAATTTAGAGCAATGTATCCGATTCGAAATTGCGTTGTTGCTTATCCAAACAGTGTTACAAAAACAGAGCTTAGGATATCTTCTCAAAACCAAAAGCATATTTTTTGCTATCCTACTTTTCCGAGAGTTTTCAAAAACATAGAAATCATTGCCGAAGCAATTTTACTTTTAGAGGATAAATATAGAGCAAAGCTTGAAGTTATCGTCACAGTTGATGGCACAGAAAATAGATATTCGCAATGGATTGTTCAACACTATGGTTCAATTCCTGAGTTAAAATTCATGGGAATTCAGAGTAGGGAAAAAGTGTTTAGTTTGTATCAATTAGCAGATGGGTTGATCTTTCCTTCTAAACTTGAAACATGGGGATTGCCAATCAGTGAATTTAAGAGTTTTAATAAACCAATTTTTGCTGCCGATCTAGAATATGCACATGAAACGGTAGGCGTGTATGACAAAGTACAATTCTTTAATCCCCAAGATGCTGGTTCTTTGACCAATTTAATCAAGCAGTATATCGATGGAACATTGATGTATGAACCTCATGTGAATGAAAAGCCAGAAGGGATTGTTTCTCATGCATGGCAAGAACTTTTTGAAATACTTTTAGGGGTAAAACATGATTAAACCGGCTATCGCTATTTTATTAGCCGCTTATAATGGTAAAGCTTACCTAAAAGAGCAAATTGATAGCATCTTAAATCAAGAAGATGTTGTTGTGACAATTTTTATTAGTATTGATACATCAAGTGATGGAACACGCGAATGGTTAGAGTCCTCTTATGTGCGATTCTCTCAAATCATTATACTCGAAGATGTCGGTCGTTTTGGTGGAGCTGCAAAAAATTTCTTTCGCTTAATTCGTGATGTTGATTTTTCATCCTATAGTTTTATCGCTTTTGCTGATCAAGATGATATTTGGTATCCTCGCAAATTAGCACAAGCTGTAAGAAAGCTCAACGAAATGAATGTTGATGGTTATTCAAGTAATGTTATAGCTTTTTGGGAAAATGGACATGAACAACTGATTGTCAAGTCACAACCTCAATGTCAGTATGACTACCTCTTTGAAGCAGCAGGACCTGGCTGTACCTATGTGATGACTCAGTCATTAGCAGTGCATATAAAGCAGTGTATTTGTAAAGAATGGGATTTGGTTAATACCGTATGGTTACATGATTGGTTTTGTTATGCATATGCAAGAGCAAATGGTTTTCATTGGGTAATTGATGAAAAACCGAGTATGCGGTATCGCCAACATACAAGCAATCAAGTTGGGGTAAATCAAGGGTTGAAGGCTTTTTTGTATCGATTAAAAAAAATTTTATTTTCTGGTGCTATGACTCAAGCTAAAACAATTGCTATACTCATTGGAATGGCAGAATATCCTTTTGTGCAACAGTGGTTTATGCTAGATAGAATCAGTTTTTTACGACTAGCGTTCCATGCAAAAGAGTGCCGAAGACAATTAAAGGATAAATATTTCTTCTTTTTTGCATGTATTTTTATGAGTATCTTTGGTGGTAAAAAATGAATATTATAGTTACAGGTTCTCGTGGTTTTATTGGAAGTTATTTTCAAAAAGAGTATGCGCATAAATATACAATTCAGACATTTTCATTTTTAAAAGACGATATAGAAACTTTACATGTAAAAGATGTAGAGGCCGTCATTCATCTCTCTGCATTAGTGCACCAGATGGGTGGGGCAAGTGAAGAGGCTTATGAGAGAGTCAATGTTGAGCAGACGGTGCAATTGGCACGAAAAGCAAAAGAGAGCGGTGCTAAACAGTTTATTTTTATGAGTACGGTAAAAGTCTACGGCGAAGAGAGCGATGTTGCTTATACTGAAGCAAGTCCATGCCATCCCAAAGATGCTTATGGTAGAACAAAATTAAAAGCTGAGCAAGAACTTCAGGCGTTAGCGGATGAAGATTTTACGGTTTCGATTGTCCGTACGCCTATTGTTTACGGCAGAGGTGTTAAAGCCAATATGCAAAATTTAATGAAACTAATTGACACGATGCCTCTTTTGCCTTTGGGAGGTATTGATAATAAACGAAGTTTTGTTTATGTCGGCAATGTATGTGCCTTGCTTGATACACTTATAGATCAATGCAAGAGTGGTATTTTTTTAGCCGGCGATGATGTGTCGCTTTCGACTACGGAGTTGATACAGGCACTTGCAAAAGCTCAAAAGAAAAAACTTTTTTTGATCAAACTCCCTGTTTTGGCACTCTTTTTGAAACACATTAAACCCTCTTTTTACCAAAGGTTGTTTGAGAGCTTAACCATCGACAATAGCCGAACCAAAGAAATTTTGCGTTTTAAAAATCCCTATTCGACGCAAGCAGGTATCGCTTTAATGATTCAAGGTAAGGCGCAATGATCTATCTTCTTTTTTTTGTGGCTTCACTTTTTTTAACCTATCTTATTCGCAAGTATGCTCTTAAAAAATCACTGCTTGCCACGGTCAATGAACGCAGCTCTCACACGACGCCAACACCGCATGGTGGGGGGATTGCGATTGCTGTGACATGGTTTGTGGGGCTCATTTACTTTTTTATATGTAAAGTGCTTGAGCCCTCATTATTTTATGCCTTGATGTGCGGCAGTGTGCTCTCTTTGGTGAGTTACATGGATGATCTTTACGAATTATCTCCGAGAGTCAGATTGTTGGTGCAAGCAATGGTGAGTATCGCAGGGCTTTATGCGCTTGGCGGGCTTTCGTGCATTGATTTTGGATTTTGGGTGCTTGAAAATCCCTTCATAACCAATACTTTGGCCTTTTTAGGCATCATGTGGTTTATCAATCTCTACAATTTTTTAGATGGCATTGATGGCTATGCAGGCAGCGAAGCGATCTTTTTAGCCATCTCAGGGTGGCTTTTGTTTGGTGGAGATCATTTCTTCGTTTTAATCGCTTCCGTGGCTGGCTTTTTGGTGTGGAATTGGCATAAAGCCAAAATTTTTATGGGTGATGTGGGCAGTACACTTTTAGGTTACACCGTAGCAATTTTTTCGATTTATTATCAAAATAACGGTGTTTCACTTTTGATTTGGGTTATTTTGTTTGGACTTTTTTGGTTTGATGCAACGCTCACGCTTCTGCGTCGTTACAAAAACCGTGAAAAACTCTCCCAAGCACACCGTAAACATGCCTACCAGCGTTTGGTGCAAAGTGGCATGCCGCATGATCATGTCGTTTTTTATGCCATGGGGATTAATCTCGTTTTAGTGATTTTAGGGTATAGTGCGTTTAGCCATCCTGCTGGCGTTATGGGGTACTTTGCGGTAGCGGTTTTAGTGCTGTATGGCGCTATGAAAATTGTGGATCAACGAAAGAAGTTTGAATAATGCTTTTAGCACTCGATAAACGTATTTTAAATATTTTGGTCATCATTGTTTTAACCTTGGTGACTTTTTTATGGACATATTGGATTTTTCACAATGCTATACAGTTTGAAGTGATCGGTGTTGTGATGACTGTGCGCATCGTCGCGTCCATCTTTCTGTTTAAAGACTATTCGCTTTCGTGGTCGAAAGTAACTCAAAAGACATTTTTGCTGAAAAGTCTTGTCTATATAGCTGCATTTTGTGTGTATGCACCGCTTTTTTATACCCATGTTCGTTTAGCCCTTTTACTCTCCGAGCTTTTCTTTTACCTCTTCTCGATCACCTTTGTGATGTATTTGTATTACTTTTGGGTCAATCACAGTCGTACGCATAAAGATAAGACCTTGGTCATTTATGGGGCTGGAAAATCAGGACTGAAGCTCGAAGAAGAGTATCGCAATACACCGTATAAGATGCGCTATTTTGTTGATGATGACAAACGACTTCAAAAGCGCAGTATCGACAGTGTTCGCATTATTTCCAAAGAAGAACTCAAAGAAAAATTGGAAGAAAACAAGTATGACCTTCTCTTAATTGCCATGCCATCAGCAGCGCCTAAAAGTATCAATGCTATTTATGAAGAACTCAAACCTTATTTTCATGAGATTAAAATTTTACCTTCATTGGACACGATTTTATCAGACACATTTTTATCGCATCAGCTGAAAGAAATTACCGTAGAAGATCTGCTCGCAAGGCACCCAAAAGACCTCGATAAAGTCAAGATTTCGCAATTTATCCACAATAAAACGATGATGATCACGGGAGCGGGTGGGAGTATTGGCAGTGAGATCGTACGTCAATGTTTAAAATACGGGGCTAAAAAACTGATTTTGATTGATCACAGTGAATTCAATCTGTATCAGCTCATGGAAGAGTTACAGAGTGATAAACTGGTCCCCATCATGCAAAGCGTGCTGAATGAGCCTCTGATGGATAAAGCATTTGCTTTGTATCAGCCTGAAATTGTGGTGCATGCGGCTGCTTATAAACATGTTCCCTTGGTTGAATCCAATGTGGAAGAGGGCATTTTAAACAATGTCTTAGGCACTAAAATCTGTATCGATCTTGCCATTAAACACAAGGTGCAAAAGTTTATCTTGATCTCAACCGATAAAGCGGTACGCCCGACCAATGTCATGGGAACAACAAAGCGCATTTGCGAACTCTACGCACAAAATGTCGATGCAAAAGAGACACATATTGTAGCGGTTCGTTTTGGCAATGTCCTTGGCAGTAGCGGCTCTGTCATACCAAAATTTAAAGCGCAAATCGAAAAAGGCGGGCCCATTACGGTGACCCATCCTGAGATAACGCGCTACTTTATGCTGATTCCTGAGGCGTGCGAATTGGTGCTTCAAACGGGAGCCATTGGAGAGAGTGGAGAGTTGTTTATCTTGGATATGGGAGAACCTGTTAAGATTGCTGATTTAGCACAAAAGATGATAGATCTCTCTGGCAAACAAGAGATAACCATTGAATTTACAGGGCTTCGTCCAGGTGAAAAACTGTACGAAGAGCTACTCATTCATGAAAGTGACAAGAAGACAGAATACGAGTCGATTATGGTCACCCAAAAGACACCTTATGCGATTGACAAACTCTGTGCAGACATAGAAGAACTGTTTACATGTAACGATAAAATAAGCAAACTTCAAGAGATTGTGCCTGAGTTTAAACACAATGCCAACTAGGATACGTGATGCATCAACACGGAAATGAACACAATAATTTTTACAGCATGATAGGGCTGATTCTTCTAGCATTTGCGTTTAGTTTTTGTGTGCGATTGATTTGGGCGTACCAATTTAGCGACTATGAGAGTTTTAAATTTGCCGGTCAGTTTATGATTAACACGAATGACGGCTATTTTTGGGCGCAGGGCGCGAGGGACCTTTTGAGCGGTTCGTTGACGAAGTACAATCTCTCGCCCATTTCGGAAGCAACGCCTTGGTTGACGTATGTTGCCGCTAAAATCTTGCCTTTTTCATTCGAAACAATCATCTTTTATATGCCCGCCGTACTTGGATCTTTGATTGTCATCCCCGTGATGCTGATCGCACACCACTTTAAAATGGTTGAAATGGGCTTTTTAGCGGCACTTATTGCTTCCGTTGCGGTAAGTTATTACAACCGAACGATGATCGGGTATTACGATACCGATATGCTCAATATCGTTTTCCCCACATTTCTGTTATGGTCGCTGATTTTAGCCTTACGGACGCAAGAAGAAAAATATCTTTTAATCACAGCCTTAGAAATTATTGCGTATCGATGGTGGTATCCGCAAAGCTATTCGTTGGAATTTTCGTATTTTGGATTGATCTTAGCCTATGCGCTGATCTTTGATCGTAAAAATCTTTTCCATTTTAAACTCTTAACGATCATGCTTTTTGCGATGATGGGATTACCTAGCTTGGTGCGATTTGTCATTGTTATGGGTGTTTATATCAGCTTTAAACAGGATAAACTCAAACAGTATATATGGTATTTTCTAGCAACAGCGGGAATACTTTTTATTCTCAGCGGTGGGTTAGAACCTATCTGGGTTAGGCTTAAACTGTATGTTTTTAAAGATTCTATAGCAATGACGCAAGATGGTTTGCCCTTACACTTTTTTTCTGTGATCCAAACCGTACGCGAAGCGGGACAAATCGACTTTACTACTTTTGCGGAGCGCATTAGCGGGCATACGATTACGTTTATACTTTCTCTGATTGGGTATATTTTGATGGTCAAAAAATACCCTGTGATGCTATTAGGTTTGCCACTGTTAGGACTTGGCTTTTTAGCTCTTTGGGGTGGGCTTCGCTTTACGATTTACGCGGTTCCCGTATGTGCTTTAGGGATAGCGTATCTGATTTTTACATGTAGTGCTTATATGAGGGGAATCTTTATCAATGCACGGCTTGGAGGGCTTGTAAAATCGAGCTTTGTGATTCTCTCAAGTTTAGGTATCTTGTATCCCAATCTTTTACATGTCATCGATTATCGCGTGCCGACGGTCATGAATAAAACGGAAGTCGAACAGCTTGATGCGTTTAAAAAGAGTGCGGGTAGAGAAGATTATATCGTGACATGGTGGGATTACGGTTATCCGTTACGCTACTATGCCGATACGAAGACGTTGATCGATGGCGGAAAACACGGTGGCGACGTGAATTTTCCCGTTAGTTTCATGCTCACGAATACGCAAGAAAGCGCGGCACGACTTGCCCGCTTGGAAGTCGAGTACACCGAAAAAGCTTTTGTAACGGCTGAAGAAAACGAAACGAAAACGAAAGATCAGTCAAAAAAGATCATCAACAATACCGCTCAAATGAGTTTAGATTACGGTTTTAACAATGCAAACGATTTTTTAGACGCTTTGCAAACGCCTTTGAACTTACCCCAAAAAACGCGCGAAATCTATTTTTATTTACCGTTTCGCATGCTCAGTATTTTTCCGACCGTCGCACAATTTAGCAACTTAGATCTTATGAGCGGCAAAACGGTTCGCCATCCTTTTTTCTATGAAACCAGTCGTTTTCAAGACGGTGCAAAGTTGCTTCAACTCGGAAACGGTATCGCTTTGGATAAAGAAAAAGGAGCGTTAAAAATCGGCAGTAACGAAGTTGGCGTTCGCACCTTTATTCAAACGGGATACGACGAACGCGGGACCTTTGTGAAGCAACAACAATCGCTTCATCCAAACGGAGAACTCAACGTGATCTACATGCAGACGTATAATACCTTCTTGATCGTCGATAACGCCATGTTCGAATCGACCTACATACAACTTTTTGTTCTGGAAAATGCGGACGGGCGGTTTTTTGAGCCGATTAGTTTAGAACCGTATGCTAAAATATACCGTTTGAAAATTTAGTTACAATTACGAAAAATAAAAAGGTAGATGTGATGGTCATTCGAGAAATACAGCAGTTCTCCGAAGTGAGAACGCGGGCAAGAGCCTATTTGTGCTATCTTTTTACGCGTAATATACCCAATCGCATGCCAGAACCCAATCTGGACGTGATTACCGCGAGCTTAGATAAAATCGTGCATGAAGTCGACGATTTTGAAGCTTTGTACCTGTTGGATTATAAAGGCGAACAAGTCATTAACAATATCACCGACGATCCGCATAAAAAAGGCGGGCTCGGACAAAATCGTAGCGGTAAATCTTATTATTACCGTGCGGTACGTGAAAAACGATGCGTTTTAAGCGATCCTTACCCCTCGACGTTAACGAACGACTTAACCGTCACAGCGTCGTATCCGATTTACGATGAACAAGGAGCGTTACGTTTTATCGCATGTATCGACGTCTCTTTAGAGCATATCTTAAAAATTGCCCACCCTTCATCGTTGCAGTCGGGATTCGGCAAAACGTCGAAATTGATCTATACGCTTTTTTCGATCTCTTTGCTGGCAATTGCGCTTTTACTGCTTTTTAACGGTATGCGAAGTTTGTTTATGCACGGACTTGCCTTCGAGCTTTTGGATATTAAAGCGATGTTTGAATCGACCATTTTGATTACGCTCTCGTTGGCGATTTTCGACCTGGTGAAAACCATTTTTGAAGAGGAAGTTTTAGGGCGTAACGAAAAAGACGATACCTCCGGAATGCATAAAACGATGGTGCGTTTTTTAGGCTCGATTATTATCGCGTTGGCGATCGAGGCGTTGATGTTGGTGTTTAAATTTGCGATTATCGACGCGTCGCATATCGTGAATGCGGTGTATCTCATCGGAGGCGTGACGTTTTTACTGTTTGGTTTGGCGTTTTACGTGAAATCCGTGAATCAAAAGAGAGAATTATGATAGGTTTAATCGATTACAATATGGGCAATCTTCGAAGCGTTACTAACGCGTTTGAGAAGCTCGGTACGCGTATTGAAATTGTCAAAGACGCTTTACATGTAGAACGTTACGATAAGATTATTCTTCCGGGCGTGGGTGCCTTTAAAGATGCGATGGCGTGTTTAAAAGAGCGCGAGATGGATGAAGCCGTTAAGGCATTTGCCGCAACGAAAAAGCCTCTTTTAGGTATCTGTCTGGGGATGCAACTGTTGTTTGAAGCCAGCACGGAATTTGGAAAAACGCAAGGACTAGGACTCATAGAAGGGGAAGTCGTTAAATTTGACACGACGCGTTTTTCTCAACATCTTAAAGTACCGCATATGGGTTGGAACGAGCTTGAAGTGGTGCGAGATACGCCGCTTTTTAAGGGGATGGCACCTCGCTTTTACCTCTACTTCGTACATAGCTTTCATGTGCAGTGCGACGAAAAATATCAAATCGGAAAAACGACGTACGGCTATGCGTTTGCGAGCGCGGTTCAAAAAGAAAATATCTACGGGTTTCAGCCGCACCCTGAAAAGTCGCACGAAAACGGCTTGGCTATTTTAAAGAATTTTGTGGAGTTATGATGGAAATTTTACCGGCGATTGATTTGAAAGACGGCAAGGCGGTGCGCTTGACAAAAGGACTGATGCAAAGTGCTACGGTCTATTCGAACGAACCGTGGGAAGTGGCAAAAACGTTTGAAGAAATGGGCTCAAAATGGGTTCACTTGGTCGATTTAAACGGTGCGTTTGCGGGTGAACCGCGCAATATGGAGCAAATTCAAAAAATTCGTAAGAAATGCAACCTCAAATTGGAATTGGGCGGAGGGATTCGCGACGAAGAGACGATTCGACGCTATGTCGATCTTGGAATCGATAGGGTTATTTTGGGCTCCGTCGCACTTAAAAATCCCGCTTTCGTGAAAGAGATGTGTCGAAAGTACCGTATTGTCGTCGGCATCGATGCCATCGACGGTTTTGTCGCAGTGGAAGGTTGGGCGGAAAAATCGACGATGTTGGCGACGGATTTAGCCAAAGAATTTGCGAATGCCGGCGTGGAGGCAATTATTTGTACCGACGTCGGGAGAGACGGTATGTTAAGCGGCGTGAATGCAGAGTTTACACTCTCCATCGCGGAAGCTTCGGGGATCGATACGATTGCCAGTGGAGGCGTTAAAAATTTGGACGATATAGTTTTACTAAAACACTCGCGTAAAGTCGCCGGCGTTATCGTCGGAAAAGCGTTTTACGAGGGTACGTTGGACTTACGCGAAGCCTTTGCCCGTTGCTCTTAAAAGAGTGCTTTAAACTAAGTTCAAACTAAAGTTCGTTAGAATGGAAGACTAAACCTTAAAGTTAAAGGAGTGACATTGAAGCTGCTTGTAGTAGACGATAGCTCGACAATGCGCCGTATTATAAAAAACACTTTACAGAGATTGGGGTTTGATGACGTGTTAGAAGCAGAACACGGCGTAGAAGCCTGGCAAATTTTGGAAAGAACTCCGGATGTAAACGTTTTGATTACCGATTGGAATATGCCCGAGATGAACGGACTTGATCTCGTACGCAAAGTGCGTGCCGAAAAAAAATACGAAAATATGCCGATTATCATGGTCACGACCGAAGGCGGTAAAGCCGAAGTGATTACCGCGCTTAAAGCCGGAGTCAATAACTATATCGTCAAACCGTTTACGCCCCAAGTCTTAAAAGAAAAACTCGAGGATGTTTTAGGTTAATCTGAATGAAACAAACCTATAACGAATTGTCCTTAACCCCTAGTAGCGAATACTCCCTTTTTATGGATTGTTTGATGAGCCTCAGCGATGAGGCTATTGAAGAAAAAGACGGTACGATGATTTTGCGTAGCGAAGGAGACCTTGAGACGATTCGCTTCGGTATGGAAACGTTTGCCCAACAACTCTCTCTCGCTTTAGATCGTTCTATAACGCTTGAAAGTACCTTGTCGGTTTGCGAGAATGAAGATTGGATCGCTCAGTATCGTAATTCCGTTCAGCCGCTTTACGTCGAAAATTTATACATTCATCCCAGCTGGGTTCAAGACGATCCGAACAAAATCAATGTCGTGATCGATCCGGCGTTGGCATTCGGATCGGGACACCATGAAACGACCTACGGATGTTTGTTGCTTTTACAACGCTATGTCCAACCGAATATGACTTTGCTTGACGTTGGGTGCGGGAGCGGGATTTTAGCGATAGCGGCTTCTAAATTAGGCGCTAAAGTCGATTTGTGCGATACCGATGAACAAGCGACGCTTTCGGCGAGTGAAAATTTTCAACGCAATCATGCGACGTTTCAAACGATATGGACGGGTTCGGTACAAAAAAGAGAACGCGAATACGATATCGTCGTCGCTAATATTATCGCCGACGTATTAATAATGTTGGCTTCCGACTTGCAAAGTGCGGTCAACGAAAACGGTCTTTTGATACTTTCCGGCATTTTAGATAAATACATCGATAAGGTCGAGCACAAATTTACGACAATGCACCTTGTCGAAAAGTACCAAAAAGACGAGTGGTTTACGCTCGTTTTACAAAGGAAATAGATGAATCCCAACCCAGACAATAAAAACGATAAAAAAAATAACTTTTTCAACCAAAATCCTCTCTTAATGTTTGCGATTTTTTCCATAATCGTTATTTTACTTTTTAAAAATTTTACCGGCGGCACGAGCGATAACGGTATGGCGGCTAATTTCAACGTTCAAAACAGCGCAACGCGTACCATCAGTTATTACGAACTTAAAGAGTTGATTCGCAACAGCCAAATCAGCTATGTGGCGATCGGACAAACGACGATCAAAGCTTTTTCCAACGAAGGTGCGCAAAAAACCGTATACGTCGTTAAAAAAGTCGGCGAAGACAGCACATTGATTCCGTTGATGGATGAGAAAAAAGTTAGTTACGGCGGTTATAACGAATCCAATATTTTTACCGAGATTCTCTTCTCATGGGTTTTACCCGTATTTGTCTTTTTCGGTATTTGGATGTTTTTAGCCAATCGTATGCAAAAAAATATGGGCGGAGGAATTTTGGGTATGGGGAGCAGTAAAAAACTCGTCAACTCCGAAAAGCCGAAAGTCAAATTTGAAGACGTCGCCGGTGTCGAAGAAGCCAAAGAAGAGGTCAAAGAGATCGTCGACTTTTTAAAATACCCCGATCGTTATATGAACTTAGGAGCTAAAATTCCTAAAGGCGTACTTTTAGTAGGCCCTCCGGGTACGGGTAAAACCTTGCTTGCCAAAGCGGTCGCGGGAGAGGCAAGCGTGCCGTTTTTCTCGGTTTCGGGTTCAAGCTTTATCGAAATGTTCGTAGGCGTAGGCGCAAGCCGCGTACGCGATTTGTTCGAGAACGCTAAAAAAGAAGCACCGGCGATCGTATTTATCGACGAAATCGATGCGATCGGTAAGAGCAGAGCCGCTAGCGGTATGATGGGCGGTAACGACGAAAGAGAACAAACGCTCAATCAGCTTTTAGCGGAAATGGACGGATTTAGTTCGGATAAGTCTCCCGTGATCGTTTTGGCGGCAACGAATAGACCCGAAGTGTTGGATGCCGCACTCTTGCGACCGGGGCGTTTCGATCGACAGGTTTTAGTCGATAAGCCCGATTTTCAAGGTCGTAAAGACATTTTAAAGGTTCATGTCGTCGATATTAAATTAGGAAAAGATATTAATCTTGAAGAAGTTGCACGCTTAACGGCGGGTCTTGCGGGTGCGGACTTGGCCAATATTATTAACGAAGCCGCGCTTCTTGCGGGACGTAAAAACAAAACGTACGTCGAACAACAAGATCTTGTCGAAGCGGTAGAACGTGCGATTGCGGGGCTTGAGAAAAAAAGTCGCCGTATCAATCCGGAAGAAAAACGCATCGTAGCATACCATGAAAGCGGACATGCACTTCTTGCGGAAACGACGGAAGGCGCGAAACGCGTTTCGAAAGTATCGATTATTCCAAGAGGACTTGCAGCCCTCGGCTATACGCTCAATACTCCCGAAGAAAATAAATTTTTGATGCAAAAACACGAGTTAATGGCGGAAGTCGACGTTCTTTTGGGCGGTCGTGCGGCGGAAGAGGTCTTTTTGGGCGAAATTTCGACGGGTGCCGGTAACGATTTGGAACGAGCAACCGATATTATTAAGGCGATGGTGAGTATTTACGGTATGAGCGATGTTGCCGGTTTGATGGTTCTTGAAAAACAACGTAATACATTTTTAAACGGCGGAACGGTCAAAGACTACAGTGATAAGATGGCGGAAAAACTTGACGAGCACATTAAAAAAACCTTGCAAGAGCGTTACGAAGTCGTTAAAGTCCGTTTGGAAGAGTATCGAGAATGCATCGAACGTATCGTTGCGAAATTAAACGAATTTGAGACGATTGACGGAGATCAGTTGCGCGAAGTCATCGCTTCGTTTGAAGAAGAAAACGGCATGCCTTCAAAACTCAAACACACTAAATCCGTTCACGAAAAACCGTTGAACGAACAACCGACAAGCCATGCGTAACGTTTTGCATACGACGACGCAACCGATCGCCAAAGAGGGATGGAACCGTCTCGTTTTAACGGGAATGTTGTTGCTTCTTTCGTATGCGCTTTCGTGGCTGACGTGGTTGTTTTTCCTGCTTTTCGCATGGACGCTTTTTTCCTATCGCAATCCCGAGCGGCTTGCAGACGAAGACGATGTGCGTGCTTTGATTTCACCGATTGACGGAAGAGTAACGTCGATTGCTAAAACGACGCTTGAAAACAATCAAGAGATGTTGCGCATCGTGATTCGAAAATCATTTTTTGACGTGGGATTGATTCGTGCTCCTCTTGCGATGAACGTCGTTGCGACGACACATCGATTCGGTCTTTTTATGCCGCCTTCGCATGCATTGTCGTCTGCTTTAGGCGAGCGAAGTATCATGACATGTCAGGCGCGAAATGACCAACTGTATATGGTCTGTTCTATCGGTTCTTGGGGAATTCCGGTTGCATTTTACCGTAAAGACGGCTCTTTTAAAGCAACGGAACGTATGGGTTTCCTCAAGGACGGGGAAATTGCCGTGCTGGTTAGTTTAGACGCGCGTATCAAGGTGGTTCTAAACGACACGGTTAAAGCGGGGCAAAGCGTGCTCGGCTATCTTGCGTATAAGGATTAAGATGAACGTTCAAAACGGGAACAAATTGCAATTGATGTATGTCTTTCCCAATCTTTTTACGGCGGCAAGTGCTTTTTTAGGCGTGATTAGCGTTATCGCTTCGGCTAATGCTCAATTTGATAAAGCGGCGATTTATATTCTTCTGTCGTTGATTTTTGACGGACTTGACGGTAGGGTAGCACGATTGACCAATGCGACGAGTAAATTCGGCGCCGAATTCGATTCTTTAGCGGATATCGTAGCTTTCGGCGTTGCCCCTGCGATGTTGTTTTATTTTAGTATTGCCCATGCGTACGGGAAAGTCGGCTCGCTTTTGTGTGCGATGTTCGTCGTTTTCGGAGCAATTCGTTTGGCACGTTTTAACGTGATGATCGGTACGGTGGAGCCTTCCGTTTTTATCGGTGTTCCGATTCCTACCGCCGCCGTCGTTGTTGCGATGTGGATTTTATTTTATAAAGAATATCCCGCCATTCACGGCTATGAGAGTCTGATGCTAATTGGTTTAGGCGGGCTTTCGTGTCTTATGGTTAGCAATATTCGTTATCCGAGTTTCAAGAAGATCGATTTAAAGAAAGGTCATCTGATTAAAACACTGGTGTACCTTGTCGCGACGTTTTCGCTTCTGTATTTATACCCGATCGAAGTCGGAACGCTTCTGATTAGCCTGTATCTCGTATATGGCTTATTGCGAGGCGTTTACACGTTCATCGTTGCCAAATACTATAAAAATTGAGTATAATACGTCCACTCTGAAGAAGTGCGTTTCACGCTCTTCTTCAAAATAGCTATTTTTAAAGGAGAAACGATGAAAAACGTTACGGCGATCGGTATTATGAAATCGATTAAATGTTTACCCAAAATTGAGATTAAAAACGCCCTCCTGCAAAACCTCCTCTCCCTCTAATTTTCTTTTTTTCATTCATTTTTAGCGATACAGATACAATCATTTAAAGGATAACCTTATGAGCGACAATACTATTATCATTTTTGATACGACGTTACGCGACGGCGAGCAAAGTCCCGGCGCGTCCATGAATACGGAAGAAAAAATTCAAATCGCCTTGCAATTGCAAAAGCTCGGCGTTGACGTGATCGAAGCGGGATTTGCCGCGGCAAGCCCCGGAGATTTTGACGCGATTGCGCGTATTAGCGAAGTGATTACCAAAAGTCGCGTTTGTTCGTTGGCACGTGCATTGGAGAGGGATATTAAAGCGGCGGGCGAAGCCGTTTCCAAAGCAAAATTCAATCGCATTCATACGTTTATCGCCACAAGTCCGATTCATATGCAATACAAACTGAAAATGAGTCCGGATCAAGTCATTAAAAAAGCGGTCGAAGCGGTGCAATACGCCAAAACTTTCTGCGAAGACGTCGAGTTTAGTTGCGAAGACGCCGGACGTAGCGAAATCGGTTTTATGAAAGAGGTACTAGACGCCGTCATCAACGCCGGAGCAACGACGCTCAATATTCCCGATACGGTCGGCTATCGCTTACCGACGGAGATGGGAGCGATTATTAAGTCGTTACACGAATTTGTCGGAGCGCGTGCGATTATCTCGGTACACAATCATAACGATTTAGGGCTTGCGGTCGCAAATTCGCTTGCGTGCATCGAAAACGGTGCGCGTCAAATCGAGTGTACGATTAACGGTTTGGGCGAGCGTGCCGGAAATGCGGCACTTGAAGAGATCGTGATGGCACTTCGAACGCGTAAAGATCATTTTAGTGCTTACGAGACGAATATTAACATCAAAGAGATTTACCCGACGAGCCGTCTTGTCTCTTCGATTACCGGAATTGAACCGCAACCCAATAAAGCGATCGTCGGTAAAAACGCATTTTCGCATGAAAGCGGCATTCACCAAGACGGCGTTTTAAAACATACGCAAACGTATGAAATTATGAGTGCTAAAGATATCGGACTCGATAAAAACTCGATCGTTCTTGGAAAACATTCCGGCCGTCATGCGTTTAAAGATAAATTGGCAAGCTTGGGATACGAATTGCAAGACGATGAAATTAACGAAGCGTTTGAGCGTTTTAAAATTTTGGCGGATCAGAAAAAAGAGATTTTCGACGATGATTTACGTGCGTTGGTCGCCGAAGAGATTACGAAAATTCCTCAAGTGTTCGAGTTGCTTCGCTTACAACTTTCCGATTGTGCTCCCGGAGGCGTTCCGAGTGCGGCGGTGACGATCAATCACGACGGTAAAGAGATTACCGATGCGGCAATCGGCAACGGAACGATGGACGCTATTTTTAAAGTGATCGATCGCGTGTGCGGCGTCAGCGGAGAGCTTAAAGATTATAAAGTCGATGCGGTTTCACAAGGCAAAGATGCTATGGCACGCGTCATCGTCAAAGTCGTTTTTGACGAGAGCAAGCCGGCGATTATGGGACACGGGCTAAGCGTCGATACGATGCTGGCAACGGCAAAAGCCTATATCGGGGCACTTAACAGTTACATGTCGATGCGCGATCGTTTACGTAGCGTTCATAAAATGGAACAAGAAGGCATTTAACCGAGTCTTAAACCTTACATGTCAAAACGTACATGTAAGGTTATTTGACCAATTCGAACGTAAAATACTGCGAGATAAAACCGATATTTCCGATGCTTCGGTACTGGGCGGTTGCCGCCTCGTAATTTCCGACTTCTTGATACAGCAAACCAAGCGCGTACTTACTCTCCACGTTGGAGGGATCGGTCAATTTGGAAAGTTCTAAAAGCGCGATGGCGTTTTCACTATGTCCCGCACCGATAGCCGAGACTGAGGCGAGAAATACGGTGTAAGTATCTTTTTTATGAAAATCGTCGATGAGTTTATTGTAAAGCACAAACGCTTCTTCAAAATTGTTGGTATAAATTTGCAAATATGCGAGCGTTTGCATAATCGAAGGAATATCGACACGCTCTTCTTCCATGCGTTTGATCACAAAATCGCGTTTTTGATGCAATAATCCGCCGATTTGCAAGAGCTTGATGTACTGTTCTTTGACGATTTTGGGACCGTAGTAAAAAGCGTCGTAGTCTAAAGGTAGTGCATTAAATTCGATTTGAATCGCTTTGGCATATTGTTTGATCTCTTGTTTATCGTGCTTGATGTTAAACAAGATGATATTGGCAAGAATGTCTTTAGGAAGCAAGGCTTGTAACTTTTGCGCATTGAGGCGATACATACGATCGTTGCCGAGCTTTTGCGACGCGACGATGTTTAAGACAAGATGCAAGGGAGAGTCCTCTTTTTCTTGCTCAATCCAGCGCGTCAGTGAAAAATGGTTACCGTCTGTGAGGTAGATCATCGACGCGTACAGACTGTCTTGCCCGAGCGTAGGATTTTTGGTGATGCTCTCTTTCACGTCCTCGCTGAGTTTCGTGATGTCTTTACCGATAAGATTTCCGCTCATGAGTGCGAAAACGCCGGCAAGATAGTTGCCGTTATCGAGATGGTAACTTTTGGAAAAATGGCGATGTGCCGCACCGTAATCGCCCATTTGCGCATAGGTCAACGCCAAATTGTAATGTAAAATAGAGTGGTTTTTGTATTCGTCGACCATTTTCAAAAAGAGCTCGTTGGCTTCGTATACGTGAAAATCAAGGGCTTTTTTGATACCTTTTGAAATAGCGATGTTGACTTTGGAAATCGTCGAGCTGGCCTTTAAATACGAAAGAGCCGGTCCGATTTCGTCGATAAAAATATTCATACTTCCTTTTCGAATATAATCGATCGTCTGTTTCGCGTCGAAAACTTTGTACGGTGCATAATAAAATAAAAGACTGTAGATATTTTCGTTGTCGAAGAAAAGCTCTTTTTCAAATTCGCTTTGCGCCTTGTCTACGTCAAAGAGCGTGGGTTTTAAAATTGCGTGCATTTTGTAAATCGGGGCGGCGTTTTCGTCACGTACTTTGGCGACTTCTTGGATGAGCGAAGCCGTGTTGGCAAGATTGCCGAGTTTATTTTCAACCAAAGCAAGTGCCATTTTGATGTGCGTATTTTCAGGTTCGTTGCGAAGCGCGCGTACCAAATAGTTTTTGGCTTTACTATAATCGCCGAGTTTTGCCTGTAAAAGCCCTAACGTAAACAGATCGCTCTCTTTGGCAACGCTTTCCAAATCCTTGTACGCCTCTTGATTGTACGCTAAAGAGGCCAAGATTTTCGACGTAAGATAGTTTTGGTCTTCACGGTAAAAGTCGTTGGAAGGATGCGAGAGCGCACTTAAGGCTTCGACGTAAAAATTTTTATAATAATGCACCAAGCCCACGTAGTAGGAATAAAGCGGAGCATTGCTCTCTTCGGGAAGGTACGCGTATGCCAAATCGACGTAGTAGTGAAACAACGTCGCGTCTCCCATTTCCAAAGCGCAAACGGCGGCATTGATGGCACTGATGCAGCGATGCTCTTGGTTTTGAATCGCTTTTTTAAAGGCGTCCAAAGCCTCGGCGTGACTTTGCTCTTTGAGTTTGGCGACGCCGATATTGTAATACGAAATCGCTTCGTTATACGTCGCAATTTTTTCATAAAGTTTCAACGCTTCGTCTTTGTTGCCTTGTTCGTAGAGCACATGTGCTTTTTTAATCATCGAATCGACGCGGGAGGGAGAAAACTGCTCTTTGACGATCGGTTTTTCTTCGTGTTTAACGATCGGCGCGGGAGAGGGCGTCGGGTTCGATTTTAATTTTAAAATCACGATGATCGCGATAATGATCGCCAGAAGAAGTACGCCCGCGGCGACTAAGAGAATCAACAGACGTTTTTTCGCGTGTTTGGCAAGTTCGTCTTCTGCATTCTCTGCAGATGCCGTCTCCTCGGAAGCTTCTTCTTCTTCTTCGATAGGCGCAAAGCCTTCTTCCGTAGGAGTCGAAGGATCCGCTTCGAGGATGACGACTTCTTCTTCCGCCATCTTACATGTACTCTTTTAAAACGTCGGGAATCGCGATGCTCCCGTCTTCTTGTTGGTAATTCTCCATCAGTGCGATTAACGTACGTCCGACGGCTAACGAAGAGCCGTTGAGCGTATGAACGAGACGGTTTTTACCGTTATCTTTGAAGCGAATTTTCGCGCGTCTGGCTTGAAAATCAAAGGTATTGGAGACGGAACTGATCTCGCGGTAACGGTTTTGTCCGGGAAGCCAGACTTCCAAATCGACCGTTTTGGCGGCACTAAAGCCGAGGTCTCCGCCGCAAAGCATTAAATGGCGGTGCGGAAGCCCCAAGGAGGTCAACAAATCGGAAGCGCATGAAAGCATCTCGTCAAAAACGGCTTCGCTTTGCTCGGGCGTCGTGATGCTGACCAGCTCGACTTTATCGAACTGATGTTGGCGAATCATACCGCGAGTATCTTTACCGGCACTGCCCGCTTCTTTACGAAAACACGCCGAATAACATGTCATTTTAATAGGCAACTCTTCTTGCGTTAAAATTTCGTCTCGAAAGAGGTTGGTTACGGGTACTTCGGCGGTCGGAATGAGAAAAAGCTCTTCGCCTTCGATTTTAAACAGATCGTCTTCGAATTTGGGCAATTGTCCCGTTCCCATCAAGGTTTCGCGGTTGACGATGTACGGAACGCACACCTCGTGAAAGCCGCGTTTGCGGTTGAAGTCGAGCATGTAGTTAATCAAAGCGCGCTCTAGGCGTGCCGCTTCGTTTTTAAGAACGCTAAAACGGCTTTTAGAGAGTTTGACGCCGCGCTCAAAATCGATCCAATTTTGTTTGATATCCAAATCCCAATGCTCTTTGGGCGTAAAAGAGAAGACGCGAGGCTCTAAGACGCGTTTGAGTTCGACGTTATCGTTTTCGTCTTCGCCTTCGGGGACAAGAGAAGAGGGCATATTGGGAATGACGGAGGCTTGCATTTCCATTTGTTCTTCCAATGCTCGAACGATCTCTTGTGCCTCGGCGATTTTTGCTTTATTGTCCGCAAGTTCCGCTTTAAGCGCGTTCACGTCTTTACCTTCTTTTGCGTAAACGCCGAAGAGTTTGCTTTTGGCGTTTTGCTCCGCTTGCAAAGGCTCCAGCACGATGCGCGCATTTTTAAGCTCCAAAGAGAGCGTTCGAAGATTTTCCAACAGACTTTCGTCGACTTTTTTCTTGCGAAGCGCGGTCGCTACGGTTTCAAAATCATTTTGTATCAGTTTAATGTCTAACATAAAAGTTCCTAACGATAAATTCCGACAAGGTCGCGTACGATTTTCATTTTTGCAGAAGCGATGGTGCGGGCTTTTTGCGCGCCGGCTTCTAAAATCTCGATCACTTCGTTTGGATGGTCTAAAAAGTAGGCACGTTTTTCGCGCGCACTTGCAAAATAGTTCCAAATCAATTCGTTTAAATAAGCTTTAAAATGCCCGTATCCTTCGCCGCCTTTTGTGTAGCGCTCTTTTAACGCTTCTACTTCGTCATTTTTCAAAAAGAGTTTAGCTAAAGCAAAAACGTTACATGTCGTGTAGTCTTTGGGCTCTTCTAAGGGAGTGGAATCGGTCACGACGCGGGCAATCGTCTTTTTGAGCTCTTTTTCGCCGCAAAAAATATCGATCGTATTGCCGTAGCTTTTACTCATTTTCGCACCGTCGATACCCGGAACCGTGGCGACTTCTTCTTCGACCTTAAAGGTCGGAACGGTAAAAATTTCCCCGAAATCGTTGTTAAATTTGATGGCGATGTCGCGTGCGATTTCGACATGTTGAATTTGATCTTTGCCGACGGGAATCACGTCTGCGTCGTAGAGTAAAATATCCGCCGCCATTAACACGGGATACGAAAAGAGTGAATGGTTTGCGGCAATGCCTTTGGCGACTTTGTCTTTATAGCTGTGCGCACGCTCCAATAAGCCCATCGGCGTGTAACCTGAGAGAATCCAATAGAGTTCCAATACTTCTTTGACGTCCGATTGTACCCATAGCGTGGACTTAGAGGGATCGATACCTAAAGCCATAAAATTGATCGCCGCGTCTAGCGTGTTTTGCTTAAGTGCCGGAGCGTTTTTTAACGAAGTTAGCGCATGGTAGTTCGGAATAAAAATAAACAAATCGCTGTTTTCCTGTAAATCGACCATTTGTTTGATCGCACCGAAATAATTGCCGATATGAAGGGCACCGGAGGGTTGAATTCCCGTTAAGACTCGCATCGTTTTTTAATCCTTTTTAGTTTTAAAACTTTGATGATTTCCGCGACGATCTCTTGGACAGAGCGGTTTTCGACGTCGATAATCACGTCGGCTTTTTTTGCGTACAAAGGAGCACGCTCTTCAAACAAAGCTTTGGCTTTTGCCTCGTCGCTTAAAAGCGGTCGTTTGGCAAGTTTTAGGTCTGCTTTTTCGTGTGAGAGCAGTCGCGCCATAATGCCCTCGTACGAAGAGCGAAGGTAGACGACGGTGCCGATTTTGTCCAAATTGTCGGTTTTAAAAAAGCCTCCGCCGGTTGAAATGACGGCATTTTGAACGTTTTTTTGAAGCCATTTGGCAGTTTTTTTCTCGAGTTTTCGAAACGCCGCTTCGCCGTCTTTTTCAAAAATCTCTTTGATTTTTCGGTTTTCCATGCTCTCGATCAGATCGTCCGTGTCCAGTCCGAAACGATCGGTTGCTTGAATCAACGCACGCGCGATTGTTCCTTTGCCCACGCCCATAAAGCCGATAAAAACGATGTTTTTATTTTTTGGATCAAGCATCGTCTTGCTCGTTTTGTTCGTCTTTTTCGCCTTTGGCGCGCGGATAGATCAAAATAGGCGTACCCTCGAGGTTGAACGTGTCGCGAAGGCGGTTTGCCAAATAGCGTCGATAGCTAAAGTGCAAGGATCGCGGTTTGTTCATTACCAGTACGATGCGCGGCGGTTTGCTTTGGTACTGGGTGGCAAAATAGATTTTAACGACTTTGGCGTGATCGCTCGGGATTTGATGTTTGATCGTCGCTTCTTTGATGACTTCGTTAAGACGCGCGGTCGGAATGCGTTGCGCATAGTTTTCGTAAACGCTCAAAAGCATCTCTTTGATCTTGGAGACGCGTTGCTTCGTCAATGCCGAAACGCTAATCAGCGGCGCGTAAGAGAGAAATTTAAAACGATCTCTGACTTCTTTCATGATCTCTTCATACTCGACGTTCGCTTTATCCCATTTGTTTAAAACGATGATGCATGCGAGGTTGTTCTCTTCTACGAGTCCGGCGATGCGTTCATCGAGTTCTTTAAAAGGCTCGCTGGCGTCTAACACCAACAAAGCGATATTGGCGCGCTCTAGCATCTCTTTGGTGCGCATTAAAGCGAATTTTTCGATACCTTCGATTTTTCCGCGACGGCGAAGTCCCGCCGTATCGACGAAATTGATGATTTTTTCGTTGTACTCTATGGCTTCGTCGACCGGATCGATCGTCGTTCCTTCGATGCTGCTGACGACGGCGCGTTGTTTCCCGACCAAAGCGTTCAGTAGCGAGCTTTTTCCGACGTTGACGCGTCCGATAATCGCGACGTTGATGCGGTTGTCGGGGACGGTTTCTTCTTCGATCGCCTCGGGAAGCTCTTCTTCTTCATTCCAATCGTCCTCTTCGTCCCAATCCTCGTCATCGTCTTCTTCGTCGCTTTCGCTCGCTTCGTTGACGACCGATCCTTCCGGTGTCGGCAGATACGCGGCGATCCACTCCAAAAGCGCACTCACGCCTCGGTTGTGCGAAACGGAGATCGCAAAAACGTTTTCCGCACCGAATTCGCTAAATTCCCAAGCGCGTTCCATCTCTTTGTCGTTGTCGATTTTGTTGATAACGAGCGCGATCGGTTTATTGCGTGCTTGTAGGGCGTAAAAAATCTTTTTTTCTTCATCGCTCGGAAGCCGTTTTCCGTCAACGACCATGAGTAAAATGTCGGCTTTTTTGGACGTTTCCATCGACATGTCGTGAACGTTGGCGAACAATTCCGAAGAGCGATCGAGCCCGCCTGTGTCTAAAATAATGCACGGTTTTTCGCCGATGAAGACTTCATGGGATTTGATATCGCGTGTCGTGCCGCTAAAATCGGAAGTAATAGCAATACGTTGTTTGGCGATGCGGTTGAATAACGAGCTTTTGCCCACATTGGGCAGCCCGATAATGGCTATTTTTTTCATACGAACCTTTTGTAAAGATAACCTAAATGAGATACATTATAGCGTTGCTTTGCTGTTATTTTGGTAAACTCTCGACGTAGAGCGTCTGAGAAGGGAACGCAAACTGCGCGCCGTTACGCTCGACGATACGCATAATTTTAAGATTGACGTCTTGTCTGACATGTAAGAATTCCGCCCAAACCGTCGTTTTGGTAAAAAAGTACAGAAAGATGCTAAGCGCACTGTCTTGAAATTCGTCGAAATAGACCAAAATCGTCTCTTGGTGAATATCGGGATGGTTCTTGAGCATCGCGGTAATCTCCTCGACGATCGTTTGGATTTGCTCGACGCCGGTAGCATACGTCAGACCGATGCGGGTATTGATGCGGCGTTTGCCCATACGCGTCCAATTGGTAATGGGCGTGTTGGCGACCGTGGCGTTGGGCACGCTCACTAAGGCTTGTGCGAAGGTGCGCACTTTGGTAGATCGAATGCCGATCTCTTCGATAATACCTTCCACGACGGGTGTTTGAATCCAATCGCCGACTTTAAACGGGCGGTCGCTGAAGATAACCAACGAGCCGAATAAATTGGCGATCGTGTCTTTGGCCGCCAATGCAAATGCTAAACCTCCAAGTCCCAAAGAGGCGACAAACGCACTTACGTTAATGCCCCATTCTTGTAAAATCGCCATCACGCCGATAGCAATAATAAGAACGCGAAGCGTTTTAATCAAAAAGTTTTGAATGTCCGAGTGAAGTTCTTTGCCGAATTTGGACGAAAACAGGTTGAAAAGGTTTGAAAACGCTTCGACCAAACGGTACAAAATCCAAAAAACGACGAAGCTAAGACACGAACGTACAAACAACTCCAAAAAGCGGTCGATATTTTTAAACGGCAACCACTTGATCGCAAAATAAAGACCGAATAAGACGATGGAGAGTTTGAGCGGTTCTTCGATAACGTCGAGAATTTTATTTTGGTTGTCCTCTTTTTTACCTTGACGCGAACGCTTGCGCAGCGGTTTGAGCAACAGTTTGCTGATGATGCGACGAAAGAGCAGCGACGAGAAAAAAATGAGCAGCGCGATACCGACGTTGGCGATCGGAAAGCCCCAAAGCGAATAATTCAAGATGGATTCAATATTCATGACGTCTCCAAGCTAAGAGGTAAAAATCAACGAATTTTAACACGGAAAGGATTAAGATAACGTATTTTAGGTTACATGTGGAGTCGGTGTGGGAGCGTTTATTTCAGGGATGAATCGCGGCGTTTTGTTTATGCTCGTTTCATCGTTTAGTTTTGCAATCGACGGGGCATTTGCGAAAGTGCTGAGTCAAGATTTCGATTCGGTCGAGGTGGTCTTTTTTCGTAACGGACTTACGATGTGCCTTATGGCGGCGACGTTTTTACGAAAACCTCTCAAACAAGTCGGCGGAAAGCCTTGGTTACTTCTCTTCCGTGCACTCATCGGCTTTTTTTCGATGCTGGTTTTTTTCTACAATATCGCGCATATTCCGCTTGCGGATGCGATGACGTTTTCACGAACCGCGCCTATTTTTACCGCAATTTTGGCGTTTTTCTTTTTGAAAGAGCATATCGGCTGGAAAGGTTGGGTTGCGGTTTTCTTCGGTTTTGTGGGGATCGTCATGGTGATGAAACCCGGCGAATTAATGCTTTCTAAAACCGATTTTTTCGGCATTATGAGCGGTTTAGGCGCGGCATTGGCGTACACGAGCGTTCGCGAACTCAACAAAGTTTACGATACGCGCATTATCGTTTTGGCGTTTGTTTCGACCGGAACGGTTTTTCCGGCGTTGTTTATGCTTTTGAGCGAATTTTACCATACGCCGATGTTTGATTTTATGCTCGGAAATTTCAAAATGCCCTCAGGCGTTCAGTGGCTTTACATCGGTTTGATGGGCTTTTCGGGTGCGGTAGGGCAATTGTATATGACCAAAGCGTTCGGGACGACCAAAGCGGGTATCGTCGGGGCGGCTGGGTATTCGATTATCTTCTTTTCGCTCTTGATCGGATTGTTTTTGGGCGATCCTTTACCGGATTTTATGGGTCTATTTGGTATACTCTTGGTTATTTTGAGCGGCGTTATCGTCGCTAAGGAGAAAGAATGATTTTAATTGCAGGACCGTGCGTTATCGAAAGTCGCGAAAATCTTTTTCGGGTTGCCGAAAAATTGATGACGTACCATGAAGATTCTACTATCGATTTTTACTTTAAATCCAGTTTCGACAAAGCCAATCGCACCAGCATCGACAGTTTCAGGGGTCCTGGGCTTGACGCGGGACTTAAGTTGCTCGAAGAAGTCAGAACACAGTTTGGCTACAAGCTTTTGACGGATATTCACGACTACACGCAGGCAAAGCCCGTGGGAGAAGTCGTCGACGTGTTGCAAATCCCCGCTTTTTTATGCCGCCAAACCGATTTGTTGGTTGCCGCCGCTCAGACGAAATGCGTCGTGAACATTAAAAAAGGTCAATTTTTAAATCCCGCCGATATGCGTTATTCGGTCAAAAAAGTGTTGGATACGCGCGGCGTGAAAGAAGAAGGATACGATGCCGCTCAAAAAGCGGGCGTGTGGTTGACCGAGCGAGGTTCGACCTTTGGATACGGCAATTTGGTCGTGGATATGCGTAGTTTCGAGATTATGCGCTCGTTTGCTCCGGTCATTTTCGATGCGACGCATTCGGTTCAAATGCCCGGAACCGAAGGCGGTAAAAGCGGAGGAAAACGCGAGTTCGTGCGTCCGCTTTCGCGTGCGGCGGCCGCTGTCGGCGTGGACGGTTTCTTTTTTGAGACCCATTTCGATCCGTGCATCGCGTTATGCGACGGACCGAATATGCTTTACTTGGAAGATTTAGACGCGGCGATTAAAGACATTCAAGCGATTCAAAACAGCCTAAAGGCCTAACATGCAACTCGTTCCCACGCGCAATATCCTGCTTAATGTCGGAAGTGCGGCAGAAAAAAGGCAAGAGATACGCGACTATTTTCTGAAAACCTATACGATTTACGAAAGATTGTTCGAGGTAATGAAAGAGGACGAAAGTTATTACGTGACCGCCGATCCTTTGCGGCATCCTTTGGTCTTTTATTTTGGACATACGGCAACATTTTTCATTAACAAACTGGTGCTTGCCAAGCTCATCGACAAACGCATCAATCCGACTTACGAGTCGATTTTTGCGATCGGCGTGGACGAAATGAGTTGGGACGATCTGGATCAAGCGCATTATCAATGGCCTAAAATTGCCGAAATTCGTGCCTACCGCGATGCGGTCAAAACCAAAGTTTTAGAGCTGATCGACACCTTGCCGCTTCAGATGCCGCTTTCGTGGGAAAGCCCATTTTGGGCGATCTTGATGGGAATCGAGCATGAACGGATTCACTTGGAAACGTCTTCGGTTTTAATACGCCAATTGCCCTTAGCGTACGTGCAAACGCATCCGTTTTGGAAAATATGTCCGATCGACACGCCCGTCGTGCAAAACCGTTTGATCGATGTTGCGGGCACGACGCTTCGTTTGGAAAAACGCAAAGACGATGCGCTTTACGGTTGGGATAACGAATACGGCTTACATGTCAAAGAAGTTCACGACTTCAAAGCTTCCCGATTTCTCGTTTCCAATGCCGAGTTTTTGACGTTTGTGGAAGATGGCGGATACGAAGAGGCGCGTTTTTGGAGCGAAGAAGGTTGGAAATGGCGAAGCTACAAAGAGGCGAGAATGCCGCTTTTTTGGAGAAAAACCGATGCGGGTTATCGCTTGCGAACGATGCTCGAAGAGATCGCAATGCCGTGGAGTTGGCCGGTAGACGTTAACTTCCTCGAAGCCGAGGCGTTTTGCAAGTGGAAAAGTGCCAAAGAAGCGAAGAGCATTCGCTTACCGAGCGAGGACGAATGGTACGTACTTCGAGACTTACATGTACAAAACGACGAACCGTTTTGGGACAAAGCACCGGGTAACGTCAACCTCGAATACTTCGCTTCTTCCGTACCCGTGGATACGTTTGCGTTCGGCGATTTTTACGATATTATCGGCAACGTCTGGCAATGGACGCAAACGCCGATCAACGGATTTGACGGATTTAGCGTCCATCCGTTGTACGACGATTTTTCCGTACCGACGTTTGACGATAGACACAATCTCATCAAAGGCGGCTCGTGGATCAGCACGGGAAATGAGCTCATTCGCGCTTCGCGTTACGCGTTTCGCCGCCATTTTTACCAACATGCGGGATTTCGCTACGTCGAGTCGGAGGAAAGTGTTGAGACGCATTCGGTCTTTTACGAAACCGATCCGCAGCTCTCTTTACTATGCCATGCGCATTTTGGAGAGAAAGAGAACAATTACTACGAAGCGATAGCGCGTTTTTGCAACGAGCGTGAGGGCGCCAAAACCAAAGCCTTAGAGATCGGATGCGGCGCGGGACGAGCGACGTTTGCGTTGGCAAAAGCGTACGAAACGGTTCACGGCGTAGAGTTTACCGCACGCGTGGTTCGTTTGGCGACGAACTTCAAAGAGAGCGGAAAGCTCAAATACGCGCTCAAAGTCGAGGGCGAATTGTGCTGTTTCAAGGAGCGCGATTTGAGCGATTTTAACATCGATCCCGCGCGGCAAAAAGTCGAATTTTGGCAAGCCGATCCGCACAATATGAAGCCTTATTTCGACGGATACGATTTGGTTTTGCTCAACGATGCTTTAGACACGCTTTACGATCCGGCGCTTTTTCTCAAAACGATCGGCGCACGTATGCGTACGGGAGCGTTTTTAGTCATCGCGAGCGGTTACGACTGGGACGAAAGTAAAACGCCGCGCGCAAAATGGCTGGGCGGCTTTAAGAAAAACGGCGAAAAATATAGCACGTTCGATGCCTTACACGAGCATTTGGAACCGACGTTTGAATTGGCGCAAAAAGCGTTTGACATGCCTTTAATGCGCTATGAAAACGAACGTAAGAGCGTGATAAAAACCTTACATGTCAGTGTTTGGAAAAAGTGCTAAAGCGTCCCTAACGAAAAATAGGGTATGATTAAAGACTTTATCCATTTTATTAAAGGATTGCTATGAATATCGTTGAAGGAAAATTATCGTTAAACGGCACGGAAAAGGTCGCCATTATCAATAGCCGATTTAACCACATTATCACCGATCGCTTGGTCGAAGGTGCGCGTGACGCGTTTATTCGTCACGGCGGCGACGAAAAAAATTTAGATCTTATTTTAGTTCCGGGAGCGTTTGAAATTCCGATGGCTTTGGACAGGCTTTTAAACGGCGGAAAATACGATGCGGTTTGTTGCGTCGGTGCCGTTATTCGCGGAAGTACGCCGCATTTTGACTATGTTGCCGCGGAAACAACCAAAGGCGTCGCCAATACGGCTTTGAAGTACCAAAAACCGGTCACTTTCGGCGTTTTAACGACCGATACGATCGAACAAGCCATTGAACGAGCGGGCAGCAAAGCCGGCAATAAAGGCTTTGAGGCGATGACGGGATTGATCGAATTGATCAGTCTTTATAAACATTTTTAAGGAAAACGTTTGGCAACACGACATCAAGCGAGAGAAACGATTATCGGCATTTTGTATGCCGAGGATATCGGCAATGCCGGTATCGAAAAATTTATGGACGAGCTTTTCGAAGACAAAAAGATTCGCAATCAGCAAAAAGAGTTTGCTTTAGGACTTTACCACGGCGTGAAAGAGCATTTAACCAATGTTGATGCGTCGATTAACCGCCATTTAAAAGAGTGGAATTTGAGCGAAATCGGAACGATCGAACGGGCGATTTTACGTTTAGGTTGCTACGAGGTTCTTTACACCTCTTTGGACAATGCCGTCGTAATCAACGAAGCGATCGAATTGGCAAAAAAACTGTGTAACGAAACCAGCCCGAAATTTATCAACGGCGTTTTGGATGCCGTGTGTAAAGAGCAGGAAGTGAGTGCATGAAGCTATGCGTTGCCCTCGATCTAGCTGAAAAATCCGACAATCTTGCGTTAGCACGTACCTTAAAAAGCGAAGACATTTGGCTCAAAGTCGGTCTTCGCTCGTTTATTCGCGACGGAAAACCTCTTTTAGAAGAGCTCAAAGCAATCAATCCTTCGTTTAAAATCTTTTTAGACCTCAAACTTCACGATATCCCCAATACGATGGCGGATGCGGCGGAGTCGATCGTCGCGTTGAACGTCGACATGTTCAACGTTCACGCTTCAAGCGGTAAAAAAGCGATGCAAACGGTTATGCAACGCGTCAATGCGCTTGCTAACCCTCCGATCGTCTTGGCGGTTACCGCTTTGACAAGCTTCGATAACGCTTCGTTCGAGGCGATTTACCGTACGCCGATCGCACAAAAAGCCGTTGATTTTGCCACGGATGCGTACGAAAGCGGTATTCACGGCGTCGTATGTTCGGCGTATGAAAGCTTGGATATTAAAGCGCATACGAGCGAGCATTTTTTAACGCTAACGCCCGGTATCCGTCCCTTCAACGAGGCAAGCAACGATCAAGAACGCGTCGCGGATCTGAAGGTAGCCGAAGCGCAAAAGTCCGATTTTATCGTTGTCGGTCGACCGATCTATCAGCACGCCGATCCGTTAAGCGTTGTTCGAAAAATTTTAGAGTCTATCGCATAAAGAGGTAAATATGATTCAGAAAATTGTGCTAAGTATCGTTTTGTTTTGTGCAGTATCGATCGTTGCGTTTTTTTTACTGATCAAAGTTATCGATTTTAACGAATATAAACCGAAAATTCAAAAAGCCATTAAAGAGAGTACGGGATACGAGATTATGATTCGTGGCGACATCACGCTCTCTTTATCTCCGGTCGGCGTTAGCCTCTCCGACATCGAAGTCGCCAATCCCTCTTACCGCTCCGACGTCTCGTTTGCCAAGCTCGGGAGCTTTGACGTAGCCCTTGATATTGCGGCATTGCTTAAAAAAGAGATTAAGATCAAGTATCTTGTTATCGATAACCTTGCTCTGTCGATTGAAAAGAGTAAAGAGGGTAAATTGAATTACCTTTTGCCTCCGGTCACCAAAGAAGTCGCGCATAAAAGCTCTTCCGCTAAAAGTAAAAAAGTGGAAGAAATCGAAGCTGAAGAAGATGCTCTTTTTATTAACGTAAATAAGGTTAAATTTACCCATGCTTCGATGACCTATACAGACTTGAGCGATAACGCTAAAATGATGTTTGAAAATATCGACGTCGAGATGAACGATATTCATTTTGATCCGAGTAAGCACTCTCTAAACGGGCTTGTCTTTTTATCTCAAATGCATATCGATAAAATCTCTTACGATCGTTACGTTTTTAACGACGTTTCTATGTCGATGGAGATGAAAGATGCGGTCGGTGTCAGTGAAAACCTTAAATACACGCTTTTTGATACACTCTTTCAAGGAAGCGGAAAATTCGACTTTAGCGGAAAACAGCCGAAAATTTCGTTAAAGCATAAAATTGAAGGTCTAAAACTAGCACCGTTTATCAAAGGAGTCTTTCAGCAAGATATTGCAGAAGGCACGGCTGAAGGTGATTTGAAGCTTTCTTTTACGGCGGGCGATGCATTGAGTTTTAAAACAACGCTTAACGGGTACGTCAATCTTTTCGGTAAAAACGTCACGCTGAAAGGCTACGATCTCGATCAAATCGCTCCTCTTGTCGATACGCACGCTTCAAAAAATTTAGGCACTATTCTTAACAGCTCATTAAACGGAGTGCAAGGCGGAAAAACGACGGTTCAAGAGATCAGTATGCGAGTCGATGTGGGTTATTCCGAAATCGAGCTTAGCGACGTAGCGTTTAGCACTGCAAAGAACAGAGTCGCCTTAAAAGGTAAAATCAATATCGTCGAAGAGAAATTCGTCGATTTGAAAGCTGCGTTACTCAATGCCAAAGGATGCAGCGTTTTTGAGCAAAAAATAAGCGGTACGTTTGCAAAACCGAAGGTCAAAATGGACGAATCGAACGCGAAAATTTTAACCAACGTGGCATTGTCGTTTTTTACCAAAAACGACAAAAGTACGGCGGATAGTAATTGTACGGTTTTTTACGAAGGCGTTATTGCCCAACCCGTACCTTTAAAAGAAGACGCTAAACTGGAATAAGTTTTGCTTTTTAAAGCTCGTAAACGATCTTTAAAAGGAGTACCCTATGCATTTTATAGAAGGCGTTGAGCTTATCATAATGCTCAAAAGTAAAATAGAAGAGGCGAAAAAAACGGATCAAGATTCGGTCAAAAAACTTCAAAAACTGCTTGATAAGCTCTTACAATCCAAAGATCCGGTCTATATTTGACCGTCGCAAAGAGCTTAAGAAAGGCTTTAAGCTCTTTGTTATCTATGTTTGCTATAATTGCACTCTACTTTTTCTTGGACAGATGGGTGAGTGGCTGAAACCACACCCCTGCTAAGGGTGCGTCGGGGCAACCTGACCGAGGGTTCAAATCCCTCTCTGTCCGCCACCACTTTTTTTATCTTCTATATTTAGGTTTTGTTCTTCAGGGTAAAATTGACTGTGCCCAAAACGTGACTAGTTGAAGCTCCGTCAATATATTTTTTGCCTTAGAAGCACTTTAGCGTCAATACGTATGCCATACGGTATAAATTTATGTTAAAGAGTCTTTAGGCGTGTTGAATGAGGGCAATTTATAGTGTATAAGTCTGAAAATAGGACTCTTGGGCTATAATTTAGTTTTTAAAATGTTCAGCGTGTTAGGTAACGAATGAAAAAAAATATCTTGACTGTAAGTTTGGCGGTTTTAATATGCTCATGGGCACGAGCCGATACCGTTTCTTTGGTCTTGGAAAACGACGCTATCGTGGGGCAGGATCATCATTATACCAACGGAATGTATATGACGTGGATGAGTGATGCCGATACGACGTTTCCGGATCTTTTGAGTTTTATCGATTTGGGGCAGAAAAATGTCGCTTTGTCGCTTTCGCATGCGATATTTACTCCCGAAAATAAAGATATCCGTACGCGGGATTTAGATGATTTACCCTATGCGGGTTATCTTGATTTAAATTTTCTTGCGTACAAATCTTCCGCCAATGTTTTCCATGAGGTTGGGCTTAACGTAGGAATGGTCGGACCTTCTACGCAAGCCGATACCCTGCAAAAGCGTTTTCATACCGTCTTTAGGTTCGATAAGCCCGAAGGCTGGGACAATCAGCTTCGAGATGAATTTTTGTACGGCGCGTCGTATCAAATAGGGTATAAAACCGATCCCGTATCGCTCGGTGATTTAAGTCTTGATTGGACGACGAACGCCAAAGCCGATCTTGGAAATTTTTATACCGGAGCGTTAGCAGGTACGACGTTACGACTCAGCAGTAAAGCAATGCGTAGTTTCAGTACGGCGGGAAATTTCATCGGTGCCAACGAAAGCGCTCTTCTTAATTACGAACCGCAAAAGAGTTTTACGTGGGCCGTGTCTTTGGGGGTATTTTACAATAAATTTCATACCTATTATTTAATCGACGAGGCAATCGACGAAGGGTATCGACTCGATAAGCTTGACAATATGGTCGGCGAAAAACTCTCTTTAGATCTTTTATGGTCCGATGTTAAACTTTCGTTTTACCTTAAATCGGTCGATACCGACATGAAAGGAACGAAGCATTCGAGCAATGAGCAAACCGGCGGCATCGGTCTTGTTTGGAAGTGGGATTAAACCTCGGCGTCGGTCTTTCAAGGGCATTGCTTTTTCAAGACCGACGTTGCGTATTTCCTATAAGTTAATTTAGGCTAAAATACCGCAAAATCACAGGGCTCGTCACCATTTTTGCCTCTTTTGAAGCCCATTTATCTTACATGTCACGATTTAGAAACGAGAGTTCATAATATGATCAAACTGTACATTCATTTTATTACGACGCATTTTAAAGTCGTTTTGCTTGCGTTAGCAATTTTAACGGGCATTTTCGGCTATTATGCCCGCGATTTGAGCATCGACGCTTCGGCCGAAACGTTGCTCTTGGAAAACGATCAAGATTTGAAGTTGACGCGGGAAGTTCACGGACGCTATATTAGTCCCGATTATCTTGTTATTTCGTTTAGCCCGAAAGCGTCTTTGCTGGACGATGCAACCCTTAAGACGATTCAAAGTCTTAAAAACGATTTACTCAAAATTGAAGGCGTTGAAAGTGTCACGTCGCTTCTTGACGTTCCTTTATTGCAAAGTCCGCCGCAAAAAGTTCAAGACGTCGTCTCTAACGTACGAACGATCGCTACTTCCGACATCAATAAAAGTATGGTTCAAGAAGAGCTGACGACGAGCCCTTTGTATGCCGCCAATCTCGTAAGCCGTGATTTTAAAACAACGGCCGTGGTGGTCAATCTCAAAGACGATGCGCGGTATACGGAGCTTTTGGGTAAGCGTAACGAATGGTTGACGCTTTCGCAGGAACGTGCTTTAAATGCGGAGGAAACCCGAGCGTTTGAGTCCGTAAAAGCCGAGTTTAAAGCCTACCGCGACAGTTCGCGCGAGTCGACGCACCAACTGATCGTTAACGTTCGAGAGACGCTCAAGCCCTATCAGCCGACGGGCGAGCTTTTTTTAGGCGGCGTCATGATGATCGCGGACGATATGATTCATTTCGTTAAAGACGATATCGCTATCTACGGCGGGGCTATCTTGGTCATTATGCTTTTGGTTCTTTGGGTCATCTTTAGGCAGATGCGCTTTGTCGTGCTTCCCATCGTCGTATCGTTTGTCGCTGTCGTCGTAACGACGGGAATTAACGCGCTTTTGGGATTGGAAGTGACCGTCATCTCTTCCAATTACGTCGCGATGCAGCTGATTACCACGCTTTCGTTGGTTATTCACTTGATTGTGTGTTACCGCGAAGAGTACGCGCTTTATCCAAACGCTTCGCAACAAGAATTGCTCGAAATTACGTTGGGTCGGATGAGCGTTCCTTCCGTATTCGTTATTTTAACGTCCGTTGCGGGATTCGGTTCGTTAATGACATGTGATATTTTACCGATCATTGATTTGGGAAATATGATGAATATCGGCGTGACCGTTTCGTTGATCGCCGCGTATCTGCTCTTTCCGGCGATGATGATGTTGCTCAAAAAAGAGCCTCCGGTATTGACTTTCGATCATCTCTTTACGCTCAACCAAACGTTCGCCCGCATTGTCGAGCATCACGGGAAAATCATTATTACTGTCGTGATCGGACTTTTTGTCTTTAGCGGATACGGCGTTACGCACCTTGTCGTAGAAAATAGTTTTATCAACTATTTTAAAAAAGGTACCGAAATTTATAAAGGTATGGATAAAATCGACAATAATTTAGGCGGAACGACACCGCTTGAAGTGGTCGTCAAATTTCCGAAAACGGCAGAAGAGACGACGTCAAATTCGAGTGCTACAACGCCGATGGATAGTTTTGAAGCCGAATTTAACGCTATGGACGACAAAGCGCAGTATTGGTTTACCGCGCAGAAAATGGAGACGATTTTAAAAGTACACGACTATTTGCTCTCACTGCCCGAAGTCGGGCATGTTTCCTCTTTGGGGACACTCTCTAAAGTCGGACGTATTTTAAAGGACGGAAAGGATTTTGACGGCGTAGAGTTGGCGCTTTTGTACAATCAGCTTCCCGAAAAAGACAAACGATTGCTGATTTCGCCTTTTGTCAATATCGAACATAACGAAGCGCGCTTCGTGATCCGCGTTGTGGATTCCAATCCGAATTTGCATCGTAACGAACTTTTAGAGCGTATTCAAACCGAGCTGCATACGAAAGTCGGTTTAGAGGTCGAGAATTATAAACTGGTCGGTATGATGGTGCTGTACAACAATATGCTTCAATCGCTTTTCAGCTCGCAAATTTCAACCTTAGGGTTTGCACTGCTCTCTTTGGGCGGTATGTTTTTATTTTTATTTCGCTCGTTTAAAATCGCGACGGTTGCGATGATCGTCAATATGGTTCCCGTAAGCGTTATTTTCGGCATTATGGGAATTTTCGATATTCCTTTGGATATGATGAGCATTACGATTGCCTCGATCGCCTTAGGTATTACGGTGGACAATACCATTCATTACTATTACCGCTTTAGAGAAGAACTTGCGCGTGATGGCGATTATGTCGCTTCGATGCATCGTGCGCACGGTACGATAGCATTCGGTATGTTTTACTACTCGTTGGCGACGATTATCGGATTTTTGGTTTTGGTTACGTCCAACTTCATTCCGACGCTGATTTTCGGTCTTTTGACGGTGCTTGTTTTATTGGTTGCCATTGTCTCGGATTTACTTTTCTCGCCGTTTTTAGTTCTCTTTTTCAAACCGTTCGGCAAGCCTAAGCTCAAAAAGTAGCTTACACGTTTTTGAGAGCACTTTGCCTTAACATTCTGACATGTAAGGCAAAGTGAACGCGTTTTAGAATTTAAGCGTAACGCTTACATAAGCACCGAAAGGCGCACCCGTTAAGTAAGAGGTGGTTACACCGTCGGCAGAAAGAGCATTGTCCGGAGTAATAATGGACGCAATGTATTCTCTGTCCAAAAGATTGACCAGATTTAACTGTACGTTACCCTCTTTAAACCCTTGTATTTTAGGTAATTTGTAATCGACGTTGAAATCAACCGTCGTAAAAGAGGGAATCTCTTCCGTATGATCGACCGTGCCGTATCTGCTTGCCGTATAACGCACGATAGGCGTAAATTTCCAACTTCCGATTTTATACGTCATCGAACCTTTAAGTCCGTGCATCGGAGCGTCGGGAACTTGATTGTTTTTAATAGACGTCGTAGCGGTCGCCGTTGTTTGGAACTCGTCGGTATAGTAGTAACGATTGTAAAACGCACTGGCTAAGAAGTCGAAATGTTCGCTCAATGCACCGCTAATCGCAAACTCGGCGCCGTAGCTGGCGGCATCGATGCTATTGGTCGGGTATTTGACGCCGTATTGCGTGTCGTAAACGGTGGCTTGTTTACCGGAAACTTTGGTATAAAAAAGATTTGGTGCCAAGACGATGTCTCCTACTTTATACTTAAGCCCGATGTCGAAGTTGTCCGAGATTTCTAACTCTTGTTTATCCCATAACTGTTGAAGCGTAACGTGTTTTCCGACATACGTCGCGCGTCCGGAGATATACGAAGGAAAGAGGTTCACGTCGTATCCGTAGCTTCTGCCGTAATCAAAATAGATTTCGGTATTAGGCGTGAGTTTGTAGCCTAAGTATGCGCTCGGTAACCATTCGGTAAAATTTTTGGAAGCAACGCTCGACCACGGATCAAGCGGAATTTGTCCTAAAGCGGTATCGTAATCGGAGCTGATCGTCGAACCGGTTGCATTGGCGCTATGGCTGTTGATTTTTGCCAAGGTGAAGTCAAGGTAGCGCAATCCGAAAGCGTAACTAAAGTCGTTAATATCGCCGCTTAGTTGTACAAACGGTGAGCTAAATTTGTGAGAAGACTCTTCGGCTAGCATTCCCCAGCCGTTGTATTTGAGTGCTCCCGTTGATGTTACGCCGTAGACTCTACGACTCGTCGGGGGTCCGGGTAAGTCTTGTTTCCCGTACCAGTAACCGATTTTCATCGCCATCTCTTCGATAATCGGTATTTCGTACGCTAAAACCGCTCCGTAACGTTCATGATCGATCAGCCATTGCGTCACGGGTGAGGTTGTAGGGCTTGTCGGAGTATTGGTAAACCAGTATTCGCCTTTGTCTTTTGAATAATACGGCTTGAAGCTTAAAATAGAGTCGTTGGCAAAGCGGTATTCAAAGTTAGCGGTTACGACATCATCGGTAAAAGATTGTCGGTTCCAATCGTAATAGTTCGCATTTTTCGTTGTCGGATATGCGGTATTCCAATCTTTTTTAGAGTACATGTCAAGATTTTTTGCTTCAGCATAAGAAAGACTATAGTAGTTATGGTGATCGTCTTCGCTATGGACGAAAAAGAGCTCGCTTTTGAAATTGTCGTTCGGCGTATAGGTCATACCCAACATAACGTTAGTTCGATCCAGATCGCCTTCGCCTTTCCATTTGTCGCCCGTGGTTTTAGAAACCGATCCAAAAGCCGATACGTCACCCATTTGACCCGTATCGAAGCGTAAAAAGGTGCGTAAAGCGTTATCCGAACCCACCGTTTGAGAAACCGTCGTTTCCATCTCTTTTTTCGGTCGATCGACGATCATATCGACTTTTCCGATGAGGTTTGAAAAACCAAGGCTTTTATCGGCAGGCATGTAGCCTTTGTACAAATCGATCCATGCGATATTTTCCAAATCGAACATCGTTTTCCCGCCGCCCGGATTTCCGCTGATCGGAAGCGATTCTAACATGTAAACGCCGCCGGGACCCGATTGGCTTTTACCGCGGATACGCAAAGGATCATGGAACGATGTCTCGTTCGATCCGAAAACTTCCGCCGGTTGATAGTCGACCGAGGGCGACATACCGACGACTTTAAGTGCGGACATACCGATCGGTCCGCTGTAAAGCTCGATGGCGTCTTTATTGTAACCTTGAGAATTGATATTCTCTTTACTCTGCGTTTCAAATGCCGTAGCACTTCCCGCCTTTCCCGTCGCGACGACTTCTCCTAGCGTGTACGAATCTTCTCCGTGAAGCGTACATGCGGCGACAAGGCTCAGCACGAATGCTGCTTGTACCTGTTTTCTCATTACAAAGAACCCCCAGTTTATGTATTTTTATATATAACGCATAACAATCGAATCATGGTTGATCGCTTCTTTTGATCTTGCGCACGTAAAGGGTGAATGTTTCAAAGCGTGGATACCCGAGACGTTCAGAAAAGAAGGTTTAATTTGCTCTATATTAATAATAATATAACGATATAATAAAGTTCCTTTCGTTAAGATGTCCTTAAACTTGTAAACGTACCATACGATCAATGCCTGATAATGCAAGAAAGATTCCGTGCCTGCTTGATACGATAAAATCGCTTTGTAAACAATGCATTAACATTTCAATGGCTATAATTACGTAAATTGAATTAGTGTATGGGATGTGCCGATGCGTTTATATGGATGGGGATTCGTACTTGTCGTAAGCTTAGCGTATGCAAGCGATAACGATCCTTTTGAAACTCACAAATTACTTCCGCCTTCTTCCGTGCTTTCGTGTGAAAATGTCGATACCAAGCGGACGTTATCCCTTGAAGACGTCGTTAATCTAGCGTTGTGTCGTAATCCGCAAACGCAAATTGCATGGCAGTCGCTTTTGTATCAAGCCGCACTTGTCGGACAAGCCAAATCTTCGTTTTTACCGACGATCGATGCGACGGGTTCGAGTGCTCAAACCGAAAGTTCCGAAAAATACTCTTCGGGACGCGTCGATAAAGCAGCGTTGGAACTTTCGTATTTACTGTACGATTTTGGAAAACGCGATGCTAACGAACAAAGCGCACAACAACTTTTAAATGCCGCCGCCGCCTCGAACGACGGTACCGTTCAAGCGGTTTTTTTAGAAGCGTTGCAGGCCTATTATTCGCTTTTCGGCTCTAAAGCCTCTTTGGATGCGGCCGTCGAAGCGGAACGTTATGCCAAAGAGAGTTTGAGTGCCTCCGAAGTTCGACTTCGCGTCGGAACGGCAACCCAAGCGGATATGTTGCAGGCAAAAACGGCGTATTCGCAAGCGGTATTGACGCGCATTAAAGCCGAAGGCAACCTTCGAAGCGCGCAGGGAACATTGGCATCGGTTTTAGGATTTGCGCCCGATACGAGCGTCGCGTTGTTTGAACCCTCTATGAATCCTCCGACGCACGATTTTGAGAAAAACGTCCATGCTATGATGGACGAAGCACAAACAAAACATCCCGATCTTTTAGCCGCCGAGGCAACGATTAAAGCGAAGGAAGCCGACGTTAAAGCCGCTAAAGCCGACGGAAAGCCTTATTTTTCACTCAGCTCTTCGATCGGACATACCGATTCAAAAATCAGCGATCAAGATTCACGCGTATCGACGATCGGTCTGTACGTTACGATTCCTATTTTTACGGGATACGCTACCAAATATAAAGTCCAAGCCGCGAAAGAGCAATTGCTTTTGAGTAAAGCGCAATACGAAAAAACACGCCAAGACGTTGCTTTGAACGTTTATCAAACCTATCAAACGCTTGTAAGCGAGACGCAAACGATTCAAGCAAGTCAAGATACGCTTACCAGTGCCGAAGCCTCGCACAACGTAGCGTTAGGGCGTTACAAAGCGGGTGTGGGTTCTATTTTGGATCTTTTGAGTGCTCAAAGTGCGCTTGCCAACGCCAAGCAAGAGTACATTCAGGCTTTGTACAATTGGTATATCGAAAAAGCAACGCTTGCCAAAGCGATCGGCGTCTTAAATTTGTCAGCGATTAAAGGAGAAAACGAATGAAAAAATACCTTTGGAACCGATGGACGTTTTTTCTCCTTCTCATTGGAGTAACGATCGGTGCTTACGTGTGGTGGCAACGCTTTCACGATATTCCCGTAGAAGCAAAATACAAGTTTCAAGCGATTACGCAAGGCGATTTAACGCAAACGGTCTCTGCCAACGGTACGCTCAATCCTTTGGTTCTCGTCACGGTAGGATCGCAAGTTTCAGGGAAAATCATTCGTTTATATGCCGATTTTAACGGTCGCGTTAAAGAAGGACAAGTGCTTGCCGAATTGGATCCGGCACTGTTTGAGGCGCAATTGGCGCAAAGCGATGCGAATTTAAAAAGTGCGCAAGCTTCCTTAGAACTTGCCGATGCCAACTTAAAACGCATGCGTGAATTGTTCGCACAGGCGTATATCTCCAAACAAGAACTCGATAGCTCGATTCAAGCGCAAAAGGCCGCACGTGCCGCCGTGGATTTAGCCGCGGCGCAACGCCAAAAAGATGCGACGAACTTAGCGTATACCGTGATTAAATCGCCGGTTTCGGGTGTCGTGATCGACCGTCAAATCGATGTTGGACAGACCGTTGCGGCAAGCTTACAAGCTCCGACGCTTTTTAAAATCGCCCAAGATTTAAGGCAAATGCAAATCGATTCCAGCTTTGCCGAAGCGGACATCGGGCGGATTAAAGAAGGTCAAAGCGTCAATTTTTCGGTCGATGCTTTTCCCGATCGCATTTTTCAAGGCACGGTCAAGCAAGTACGCCTCAATGCGACGACAACCTCTAACGTCGTTACCTACGATGTCGTCGTGACCGTTGAGAATCCCGAAGAAATTTTAGCACCCGGTATGACGGCATACGTCAACGTCGTATTGGCGCAACGTCAAAACGCTCTTTTGGTTCCCAATGCGGCGTTACGCTATAAGCCGACGAGCCTTAAAACCAAACCGGTCGGTACGGATGCTAAAGGGACGGCTTTAGTGCAACACAAAGAGAAAAAAGAGAAAAAGACTTCGACGGTGTACATGTTAGAAAACGGGTTCCCGAAGCCTATCGAAGTTAAAGTCGGCATTACGGACAATCGTCTGAGTGAGATTGTCAGCGACGAGCTTCATGCAGGCGATCAAATTATCGTGGAAGAGGTCAAAGACGCTTCGGCGAAAAAGGCCGTAACGCCGCCGCCGATGGGAAGGCCGTTTTAATGGCTGAAGTCATTCGTATCGAAGCGTTAACGAAAAATTATCATACCGATGCGGGCGAAGTCTGCGTGCTAAAAGGTGTCGATATTACGATTCAAAGCGGCGAATTCGTAGCGATTATGGGACCTTCCGGTTCGGGGAAATCGACGTTTATGAATATTTTGGGGTGTTTGGATAAGGCGACCTCGGGAAACTATTTTCTTAACGAAACGGATACGACGACCTTGGATAAAGACGCGCTTGCGTCGCTTCGCAATCATGTCATCGGTTTTGTGTTTCAAGGCTTTAACCTCTTAGCGCGTAAAAATTTGATCGATAACGTCGCTTTGCCTTTAGTGTATGCCGGTATTGGTGCTAAAGAACGCAAAGTACGCGCACTTGAAGTGCTCAAAAGCGTGGGGCTCGAGGCATACGCTACCTACCTCCCCAATCAGATTTCAGGCGGTCAACAGCAACGCGTCGCCATTGCGCGCGCATTGATTAATCGTCCGAAATTGATTTTAGCGGATGAGCCGACGGGAAATCTGGATACGAAAACCAGTCAAGAGATTATGGATCTGTTTTGCGAGCTCAACGATCAAGAAAAAATTACGATCGTTTTGGTCACGCACGAACCGGACATTGCCGCGTATTCCAAGCGTTTGGTCAATTTTGTCGACGGACGCATTCAACACGACGGCTTGACCGAACATTTTCAAGCGAGTCACGTATGATTTTTATGATGTTGCAAGAGGCATGGAGTGCTATGAGTGCCAACCGTTTGCGGACGTTTTTAACGATGCTCGGTATGGTCATCGGTGTAGGAGCGGTTATTTTGATGTCTTCCATCGGAGCCGGAACGCAGGCAAAAGTCAAAGAGTCGATCACGTCGATGGGAAGCAACTTGTTTATCGTTTTGGCAGGTTCGATGACATCCGGAGGCGTTCGTATCGGAAGCGGCGGGGTTCAAACCTTGAAGATGAACGACGCAAGCGCGATCGAGGAACTCTCTAGCATCAAAGCCGCCGCTCCGGTCGTTCCGGGTACGGCGCAATTGGTGTATCAGTCTTCCAACTGGAATACGCAAGTCTCCGGAACGACGCCGGCGTTTTTCGAGGTACGGGACTGGCCGAGCGAAGAGGGAAGCGTCTTTTCCGACTCGGACGTCAGAAGTGCGACGCGTGTCGCGGTACTCGGTAAAACCGTCGCTACCAATCTGTTCGGCGACGAAAATCCCGTCGGAAAAACGATTCGTATCAAAAATAGTCCGTATATCGTTTTGGGCGTGCTTGCTTCTAAAGGACAGAGTTTGGACGGGCGCGACCAAGACGATACGGTAATGGTTCCGATTACGACGGCGCAAACCAAGTTATTCGGAAGTCAGTTCAAAGGCGTCGTGCGTTTTATTATGGTGGAAGCGGTTTCGGAAAACGTCATGGATAAAGCTGAAGAGGAGATGCAAGCCTTGTTGCGCGAAAATCATAAATTGCGACCTAACGCCGAGGACGATTTTACGATTCGCAATTTAACCGCACTTGCCAATACCGCCGCAGAGACGACCAAAGCGATGTCGTTGATGTTGGCGGCGATCGCTTCGATTTCGTTGCTGGTCGGGGGTATCGGTATTATGAACATTATGTTGGTTTCCGTGACGGAACGAACGCGCGAGATCGGTATTCGTATCGCAATCGGAGCTAAACAGCGCAATATTTTGCTTCAATTTTTGCTTGAAGCCTTGATGATCTCCATTATCGGGTGTTTGATCGGCGTGTGCGTCGGAATCGGCGGAGCGTACGGGGTGAGTGCCTTTTTCCCTATCAGCGTCGTGATTACGCAAAGCTCGATCGTCATTTCCTTTTTGGTGGCAACCTGCGTGGGCGTCTTTTTCGGATTTTATCCCGCGCGAAAAGCGGCGAATTTAGAGCCGATCGAGGCGTTACGCTATCAATAGTTTCTACAAATCTACAAGAATCTTTACCCTATCGCGAAAGCAAAGAAATCTCGGTAAAGGTGCCAAACGCTAAAAGCGATTAGCGCCGCTCCGATGATTTTTTGCAAAGTATGCAAGTACGCAAAGAAGCGAGACTGCTTGGCATGAGCGAAAAACACCGCAACGCTCATGTCCCACGCCACTAACATCGCCGTCATCCATACCGCGTAAAAAATCTTGACATGTAAAGACGTTTCGGGCTTGATAATCGTAAAAAGCAACGAGAAATAAAAGAGAATATTTTTGGGATTGAGCAGTGCCGACAACACGCCTTGGACAAAAAGTTTGAAAGCCATTGTGACGTTGAGGCGCGTTTCGCGATCGAGTGCGGGTGCGGGCGCGAACAGTAAGAGGCATCCAAGGTAGCCTAAAAAAATTGCACCGCCCGTTTCGACGAAGCGAAGGAGCGTCGGGTACGTGCTTAAAAATTCATGCCCGATATAGGCAAGCGCGATGTAAAAAGCATTGCCGGAGGCGATACCCAAGCAACTCCACCACGCTTTGCGATACCCGTGCGCTAAAGCGTGTTTGACGATGAGAAAAAAGTCTTGTCCCGGACTGAGAAGCGCCAAAAAATAAAGAGAGGTGAGGGTAAAAAATTGTGGTTCGAACATAGGGTTCCTTTTTTACATGTAAGTATAAAAAAAACCCGTCAAATATTATTGTACGAAATTGACCTGATACTCTTTGGGCGTCAATGCAGTACGGCGTTTGAAAAAGCGGTGAAAATGGCTTTGATCGCTAAAGCCGCAGTATTGCGCGCACATCGCGATCGAAACGCCTTTTTGCAACAACTCTTTGGCGTGTTCGATGCGTTGATCGAGTCCGTAGTGCTTGGGTGTACAACCGTAAGCGGCTTTGAAACGACGCAACAGAACAAAAGGGTTGTACCCGAAACGTTGCGCGAGGCTTGAAAGGCTTAAAGGCTCGTCGATGCGACTTTCTAAAAAGCGGGCAATTTCACGCATCGAAGAGGGCGTTTCGTTGGGGAAATCGGGTTCGCTGTAGAGCCATAAAAATTCTTTAAGCCATACTTCGAGTGCACGCACATGAAGTGTCGTATAGCTCTTTAGGAGCGAATCGATCAGACGTTCAAACGTTTCGCATAAGTGTTGATGAAACACTAAGGGTGTGCGAAGCGGAAGTAGGGTTTGGGTTGGGTCGAAAAGTTCGGATTGGATTTTGAGGCAAAATGCGGCGTCAAAGTAGACCATCACGTAGCTACGTCGGGTTTGCTCTAGCGGATTGCACGCATGTTGCGTGTGCGGTTCGATCAGCGCAAGGGCTCCTTTTTGCAGTAAAAACGCTCCTTGCGGAAGCCTAAAGCGGGTTTTTCCTTCTAACATGTAGCCGATCGAGAGGCTTGAGTGAGCATGGGATTCGTAAGCTCGGTCGCTATGCAGCGTTTGGCGTATTTGGAAAAAAGGCGCTTTTGCATAATGCACGGTGAGGGTTTGGGTAGGATTATTCATAAAAGTATTGTAATATAATAATCCAAATGAAGGCAAGGAGAAGAGGATGAAACCATGGATAGCGATGTGCTTTTTAGCTTCCGCACTGTTTGCTTTGGACTTCAACCGAGAGAGTTATTTTCAAAACCTGTGCGACCAAAACGACGCGAAAGCCTGCTTGGCGTTAGGCGCGATGTACCATGTGGGCGACGGCGTCCATCAAAATTTTCCCAAAGCAAGAGAGCTTTACACCAAAGCATGTCAGCTTGAACTTGCCGAAGGGTGTACGCACCTTGCTTACATGTACGAAAACGGACATGCCGGCATTCATCCCGCTAAAGCACTCGATCTGTACGCGAAAGCCTGCGAAATGGGCGACATGAGCGCATGCGCGAGTGTCGCGAAATTGTACGAAAACGGTGTCGGTACCGACGAAAATATGCAAAAAGCCGTGGACTATTACGACAAAGCCTGCGAAGCCGCCGATGCGAAAAGTTGCACGCATTTGGGAACCTTATACGAACAAGACGGCAACGACGCGTACGCGGTTTTGTATTACCAAAAAGCTTGCGACGCAAACGACGCATCGACATGTACGAATCTTGGTATGATGTATTTAAGCGGAAAAGGCATCAACGTCAATGAAAAAAAAGCGTATCAACTGTTTCAACAAGCATGCAGTTTGGGCGATGAAGCGGGGTGCAAGAACTACGAGAGTATGAAAAACGCCCAATGGTATTGAATACGGATTGAAAATGCGGTGATCCTTGTGTTTATCGGCATACATACGCTCGTCGGCAAGGCGGATGAGGGCTTCGACGTCGTTGGCGTCGATCGGGTATAACGCCGCTCCGACGCTGGTACTGCTTGTGATTTCGACGGCATTGATCGTGTAGACTTTTTTCAAAAGCGCTTTAAGCGTGAACATCGTCTCTTCAAGCGTCGTATAGCTATGACACTCCCTCAAGACGACGATAAATTCGTCGCCTCCCAAACGACCCAAACACGCAGACTTCGGTAACGTAGGTTGTATTGTTTGAACAAAGCCGATCAAGAGTTCGTCGCCGAATGCGTGCCCGTACGTATCGTTGATCTCTTTAAAGTAATTCATGTCGAGCAAAATGATGCCGAACGTTTGACGCTCTTTTCGCAAAGTATCGATGAAGTTTTCGATGTAGCGTCGATTCCATACGCCGGTGAGGTGATCGTGGTATGCGAGGTATTCGATGCGTTTTTTGGCTTCGGCGGATGCGAGAATTTCGTCTTTGAGTTTTTCGTTTAAGACGATAACGCGCACGGCGGTTGTCGCGTTAACGAGCGCTTTGAGAAACAAAACCCCTTCGCACAACATAAAAATTGCCGCTAAGATCGCAAAAAACGGGTCGTCGGTTTTGAAATATTTGCCGATTAACGTGACTTCCAAGGGCAGCAGTACGCCCAAAAAATTGACGGAAAACTGTACCGGAATCAGGCTAAAACTTAAAAAACCGATATGCACGAAAGTCGACATCGCGATGTACGAAAACGTGTATGCCACTTTGGAGGATTCGGGCATTAAAGGAATAAACAAACCCCAAACCAATGCGATACCAAAGCTAATGCCCAAACGCTTCGCGATCAAGATTCCGACGTTTTGTGGGGTTAACGTCATAGCGTGAACCTGTTGTTCATAGCGAAACAGCACGATACCGAGTGCGCTAAGTGCCAGCGACCAGAGCGTAATTAAGGTCCAAGAAATCTCAAAAAAGTCGAGTAAAACGACGCCGATAACAAGGCCGAGAAAAAGCGATAAAAGACTGATCTTGGTATGGCTGAAATAGATTTTAGCGCGTTCAAGATTGACGCGATCGTTTAAATCGTTTGAGTCGATTTCCGACCGAGGCGCACCGAAAAAAATAAGGGAATGGAGGATGCTCATGTGCATCGTATTAAAAAATAAGGATTCATAGGTCGGATAGTAGCACGTGAATGCTTGATGTAAGATATAGTTTAAAAAATAATCTCGAAAAAGTTGAAAGAAGCATCTAAACGATGCTTCTTTATTGGGCTATTTGAGGTGTTTTAGGTTAAAACGAATGAAACGGTAAGCGGCAAAAATGACGATCGGCCATGCGATAAGCCATAAAATCGATGCGGTATAGTCCATACTTTCTCCTTAATAATGATGCGACGCCGGATCGGTCATTTCGGCTTCGTCGATACGTTTTCGATCCATCGCGTACCATGCGTAAGCGATGTAAGATAAGACGAAAGGGATCAAAAGTGCGACGTAACTCATCGCAACGAGCGTATAAAAACTGCCGCTGGCGTTTTGGATCGTCAATGAACTTTGAAGCGACGAGAGCGAGGGATAAAATGCCGTTTGGTTCAATCCCGCGAGTAAGAAAACGGACGTAACGGCAAGGACGATGCCCGTTCCCATAAGCTTAATCGCTTGCCGATGCGCTTTGACGATTCCAAGATAAAGTGCGATGAGCACGAAGCTAACGCCGAGTACGAGCATCAAAGCGACAAGCGGCATCGCAAGAAGGTTGTCGAAATACTTGAAAGCGACGATAAATACGACACCGTTGTCGTTGTAGCCGTAACCGTCTTTGAGAAAAAGCCACGCTAAAAATCCGAGAAAGAAAGGCAAAAAGAAAAGCGTATTGCGCAAAAGCATCGATTGAATTCTTACATGTAAGGTTTGAGACGCGATATTGCTCAAAAAGTAAAGTCCGGCACACAACCTTGCTAAAAAGAAAAGGGCAAACGCCAAAAGATAATTTTGCGGTACGAACAGGGCTTCAAGACCCCGAAACGAGCCTTCCCATCGGACGAAGAAATTTTCGTCGAGACGAAACGACGCCCCGCTAAAAAGCGTGCTTAACGCAACGCCTATGAGTATTACGCCGAGCGAACCGTTGAGGTATAAAAATGCCTCGTAGGTTTTTTGCCCTAAAAAATTATGAGGCTTTTTGCGGTATTCGTAACTGACGGCTTGGACGATGAAACAAAACAAAATCGCAAGCCAAACCCAGTAGGCTCCTCCGAAACTCGTGGCGTAAAACAGTGGAAATGCTGCGAAAATCGCGCCTCCGAAAAGAACGAGCGTCGTAAAGCCCAGCTCCCATTTACGTCCTAAAGAGTTTACGAGCATGCTCTTTTCGGTTTCGTTGCGAGGAAGGCTAAACAATAAGGTTTGACCGCCTTGAATAAAGAGTAAAAAAGCAAAAATGCCGCCTAAGAGACTAAGAATTATCCACCATAATTGTTGGAGGTGAACATACGAGAGCGTTTCAAACATCAGTGACCTCCGTTAGGACCGATAGCGATTTGTTTCAGCATAATTTTAATTTCGGCAATCAACAACGCCGTAAATAAAAGTGCAAATAAGCTAAACGAAAGCGCGATATTTCCGCTTCCTAAATGCGTCGCGGCAATGTGCGTGGGCATCAAATCTTGAATCGCCCACGGTTGCCTGCCGACTTCGGCGACGATCCAACCCGCCTCGGCGGCAATATAGCCTAAAGGGATGCTCCAAAGAGCGGCGTAAAGAAGCGGTTTTTGGGTTTGAACGTCGCGTTTGAGCGTCAAGAAAAGCGTTAACGCAAAAAGGACGATAAACCACATGCCAAGAGAAACCATGATGTGAAAACTGTAAAACGAAAGGGCGATCGGCGGTACGATTTGTTCGGGTTTTTCAAAATACCCGTAACCGAAATCTTTCATATGCGCTTGTAAAATCGCTTCGTGCGTCTTCATCGCCTTCGTATCGTTTTGTGCTTTGGCGGCTCTAAAATCGCTTAAAGCTTGAAGTGCGATCTTCCCGCTATCGATGCGTTCTTGAGCCGAGGGGAGTCCGTGTGCCGCATTGCCGTAGACCAAATCTTCCAATCCGGCAACGAAAGCGTCGACGTTTCGATGTCCGAGTAACGATAACATGTAAGGCAGTTCGATATCGCCTAAAAATTCGTGGGCATCGTCTCCGAGGCGTTTATCGGGATTTAAAATGCCAAATGCGATAATCCCCGCACGCGACTCTCCTTGATACAATCCTTCCATCGCCGCCAGTTTGACCGGCTGGTGTTGTGCGACTTGGTATGCACTCTCATCTCCGCTGATCGTTAAAAAAAGAGAGGTTAAAAGTCCAAAAGACGCGCCTACGACCAAAGAGCGTTTGGCAAAAAGCACGTCGCGGTTTTTGAGTAAAAACCATGCCGAAATTCCGATAACGAAAAGCGCGCCGATGACGTAACCGCTAGCAACGGTATGCAAAAATTTGGCGATAGCGACGGGAGAAAAAACGACGTCGAAAAAATTTGCCATCTCGTTACGCGCGGCGGCGGGATTAAAATGCATACCGATCGGATACTGCATCCAACCGTTGGCGACTAAGATCCAAAAGGCCGAAAGATTGGAGCCTACGGCGACAAGCCATGTTGAGAGAAGGTGAAATTTGGGACCGACTTTATTCCAGCCGAAAAACATCACGGCAAAAAAGGTCGACTCCATGAAAAATGCCAAAATACCCTCGATCGCTAAAGGTGCGCCGAAAATATCGCCGACGAACCATGCATAATTTGCCCAGTTCGTCCCGAACTCAAATTCCATAATCAATCCCGTAGCGACGCCGATGGCAAAGTTGATGGCAAAAAGACCCATCCAAAATTGCGTGATCTTTTTCCACGCACTCTCTTTTGTGGTAACGTAAATCGTCTCCATAATCGCAATGATAAAACTCAATCCCAACGTTAAAGGAACAAATAAAAAATGGTAAATCGCCGTCAACGCAAACTGAGCGCGACTCCAATCTACCGAAGCTAGCTCACTCATCGGCTCTCCTTCGTAAGATTTTCTAAAACAAAATCACTCCGCTCCTCGTCGTTTGAAAAGCGCGTGTGCAAGGTCGTGTTAAAGAACAAAAGCTTAAACACGACCGCCATAATCAACAATTTTACGAAGAGAATTTTCCAAAGCGTTTTGCCGAGGGTTAAGTGTGCAAAACCCTCTTTATAGAAGTCAAACAAAGCAAATAAAAGGCGCATGGATTTCTCCTAAAGCTCTCAGGCGACGTTGACCAGCGATTTGACCCAGTTTTCCATCGTTGCGTGCATTTGTTCTTTGGGAGCTTCGAGAAAATCGAGAATAAAACGCTCTTTCGTTTCGCAAATACCGATGGAACGAGGGCGAACCGCTAGAATTTTAGAGTTCGGAATCGCTTGTCCAAAGCAAAAAACAAGATTTCTAGCATCAAGAATTTCCGGAGCGATTTCCCCTTCAAGGCTTTTGGTATGCTCGTAATTGTTAAAAACGGCAATGAATTTCGCAATCGGGTGGGCTTCGACTTTCGCTTTCAAGTCCTCCAAAATAGCCTCGATCGTATCGTATTTACACTCGTTCTTTTCGATACTCAAACTAAAGATCGGGTACTTGTCCATGTAAACGGTTTTGATCATATTTTTTCCTTTTTATAGATTTATTTGATTAGAATAATAATTTATTTTAATTAATAAAAACCAGACGATTTGACTCTAGCATGAAATATTCAGATATTTTTTATCCTTTTACATATGTTCATTTCATTTCGAAAAAAACGTTAAGAGAGAGTATGCTATGCTTTGGGTATTGAAATAAACCTCTTCACCCTAAAATTTGAAAGATGACGGAAAAGATGTCGGATAAAAAGCACCGAAGGTGCGCGGGCACTCTGCCGAAGAGAACCCAGCGTTAGCGTAGCTTTTAGAGCTTGGCTTTAAAAGCGTGTCAAAGATAAAAAAGCACCGAAGGTGCGTGGGCACTCTGCGTGAGAGAACCCAGTGTTAACGTAGCTTTTAGAGCTTAGCTCTAAAGGCGTGTTAAAGATAAAAAAGCACCGAAGGTGCGCGGGCACTCCGTCTTGGAGAACTCAGCGTTAGCGTAGCGTTTGGAGCTTTGCTTCAAACGCGTGTCAAAAGATAATAAACTGAAGGAGAACGAAGTGGAACACGAACTTAAAAGCCTTCAAAAAGTCTACGGCGTCGTGATCGAGTTTTTGACGCAGTACAGTTTCCAGCTTATCGGTGCGCTGATCGTCGTCGTGATCGGATGGTTCGGCGCAAAATACGTTTACGCGCTTTTGATGCGTTTGTTTGCGAAATATCGCTTGGATATGACGTTGGCGCGCTTTTTAGCGAACGTCGCCAAAGTGTTGGTTTTAACGGCGATGATCGTAATTGCCTTAGGCAAAGTCGGCATTTCGATCGCGCCTTTTGTTGCGGCAATCGGCGCAGCATCGCTCACGGCGGGATTAGCGTTGCAAGGAAGCGTTTCCAATTATGCCGCGGGTGTTTTGCTGATCGTTTCGCGCCCGTTTAAAGTCGGCGATACGCTTTTGGTTGCAGGCGTTTACGGCGTGGTGGAGGAGATTAAGCTCTCGTATACGATGCTTCGTAACGAAGACGAAGAGCTCATCAGCGTTCCTAATAAAAAGATGATCGGCGATATTTTGGTTAATTCGTTTGAGGAACGAGTCGTTGAGAGTCGTTTGTTTCTGCCGTACGAAAGCGATCCGCTTAAAGCGATTGCGTTAATTCAAACGACGCTCAATACCTTTTCCGACGTTTCGCAAACGCATCCACCTTTGGTCGGCATCGCGCAATTGGCGCAAGGCGCGATCGAAATCGGGCTTCGTTATTGGGTTCCGACGAAGCGTTATTTTAAGATGCAATACGACGTTAATTTGGCGATTTATCAAGCGTTGCGACACGAAGGCATTGCCGTTTCTTACCCGAAACACGAAATTCAAATCGTAGGAGGTACGTTTGATCCCCAAAAAGTATGAGTTTATTACCTTTGCTTTTTTGATGTCTTTTTTTATGACCCTTTTGATGTCGTTTGTGATCACGTTGATTAACGTCGGTTTGATCGACGGTTTTGGGATGAAATGGTTTCAGGCGTTTTGGAGAGCGTATGTTGTAGCCTTTCCTGCCGTTTTAACGGTTGTCCCGATCGTTCGAAAGATCGTGAGTAAGGTAGTAGCGAAGCATTAGGCGACTTGCTTGTTTGCAAAGAACAAAAGTCGTCTATCAGGCTTTGAAGAATTCGATCAGCCCCATAACGATTTCAAAACCGATCAGTACGATAATAATCCACTCTAAAACTTCGCTATGCCTATGGTTAATCAGATCGAGAGCCATGGAAATATCGTCTTTGAGATGCGAGAGTTTATGCTCGACGATTTCAAAACGATCTTTCAGTTCCAAAATCGACGACAGGCGGTTGTAAAGTTTTTCGGCTTCCGCGTTGTCCCATAAAATGTTGGGTTTGTCGAGTAAAAACAGATCGCTGACCATTGCGTGTTGGATGGCACTTAAGGTGCGCGCAAAAACGATGATTTTGGAACGGCGAAAGAGCGAGTAGTGCTGCGTCAAATCCAATAAACGTTGACTTCCCTCAAAATGAAGGCTCAAATCTTGTTCGTATTTTTCGAGTCCGACGCTTTGCGAAACGATCAATGCGATAATAACGAGATAAAGCGTTAAGGGTTCTTTTAAGACGATGCGTTCGTTATAAACGTTGCATGCGCTGGAGAGCGACGCATCGATTTCGATAGGGTAATCTTGATAAAGATAGTGCCGCTCGAACGCTGGTGCATTTTCGACGCCGAGCTTTTCCAAAGCTTTGACGATCGAATCTTTGTCCCAGTTGATAAACGTGATGACGTTAAAGCGCGTGTACACGAGATAGGTCTCTTTATATTCGGTGTAAAACGCCTGCTCGATTCCTTTTTTCATCGAACATGTCAAACGCGTTTCAATTTCGTCTTTGCGGTAAGGCTTGGGAAGATAAATCGAAACAAGCGGAAGCGTTTGAGCCATTGTACGATCCTTGCATAAAGTAAACATAGTATAACGTTTTTTGGTTTCACAAGGGTTACGGCAGACTCAAAAGCGGACTTAACGAAATTTGCGTTATAATTTTTTCAAAAACGAGGATAGGGTATGAAACTACTGTTAATCGGTGCCGGAAATATGGGCGGAGCGATGCTTCAAAGCTTACATGTCAAAGATATTACGGTCGTAGAACAAAACGAAAAACGCGCACACGTTTTAAAAGAGACGTTTCCGAACGTAACGATCGTGAACGAAACGCCTTCGCTAGAAGACTATGTCGTTATCTTGGCGATCAAACCCCAGTCGTTTCCCGCTTTACGAACGCAAGGCGTCGCACAAGGCGTTATCTCGATTATGGCGGGCGTAAGTTTGGCGCAACTTAAAGAGGGAATTCACGCTCGACATTACGTACGCGCTATGCCTAATATGGCGGCATCGGTGCGTAAATCCGTTACCTCTTTATGCGGCGACGAAGCGTTAAAGCCTGTTGCTTTGGAAGTCTTGGAGACGATCGGCAGTTGCTTTTGGCTCGGAAGCGAAAAAGAGCTTGATATAGCGATGGGGCTTGGCGGCTGTGCGCCGGCTTGGATTGCCTTGGTTGCCGAAGCGTTAAGCGACGGTGCGGTCAATTTGGGACTCAAGCGGGAATTGACGTTTCCGATGATCGCGGCATTGTTTGAGGGAATCGGCGAACTTTTAAAAAGCGAACATCCCGCACTGTTGAAAGATAAAGTCATGTCGCCGGCGGGCACGACGGTGGCCGGATATATGAAATTGGAAGAGGGCAAAGTGCGCGACAGTTTCATCAAAGCAATGGATGCTGCGTACGAAAGAGCAAAAGATTTGAGCCGTTAAGCTCTCGACTTATTTGGCTTTAAAAAGCTCGGCTAAGCGAGCTTTTGAGCCTTTTTTTTTGCCGAAGACGCCTTCTTCGTCGCCTTCTTCGGCGTTACGACCGCTTTTTTCGCAACGGGTTTATCTTCGGTAATATCGGGGAGCACGTCTTCGAAAATGGTTTTAATATCGTTCCAACGGTGTTCGGAATTGAGCATGACGACCAAAATATCTTTGTTATCTTTTTTGGCGCGTGCGATGAGGCACGGTCCTGCTTTTTGCGTGTATCCCGTTTTGATTCCGACCGCATATTTGTAGTTGTTGAGCAATTTATTGTGCGTGTATGCCGCATAACTGCGTTTGGTATTGAGTGCCCTAAAATCATGGCGTTTGAGTTTTGCCATATCGTTGAACTGGCTGTTTTTGATCGCGTATTCGCTGAGTGCCAATAAATCTTGGGCGGTCGAGTAGTGGTTGCCGATGTCAAAACCGCACGGATTGGTAAAATTGGTATTTTTCATACCGATTTTTTTGGCTTTTTGGTTCATTTGTTTGACAAAATTGTCCACGTCGCCGTCGCCTAAATAGACGCCGATCGACATTGCCGCATCGTTAGCGGACATAACCATCGCCGCTTTGACAAGGTCTCGTAAATAAAATTTTTCGCCGACGCGTAAGTTGGCTTTGGTGGGTTCGACTTGAATCATCTCGCGCGTAATCGTCACGACGTCGTTCATACGTCCGCTTTCGATCGCCAACATCGCCGTCATGATTTTCGTCAAACTTGCGGGTTGGTTGATTTTTTGTTCGTCTTTGGCAAAAATAAGTTGTTTATTGTTCAAATCTTTTGCAATAATAGCATCGGTATTTTTTTTAATACGGTCGGCTGTTTCTTTATCTAAATAGGCTGCATTTAAACCGGTAACTAAAAGGGTTGTTCCGCAAAAAAGCGTCAATAACGGTCGGATCATGGGACTCTTTTCAAAAAAATTTTTTTTCATTTTAATCAAAAAACCTTAAGTCTTTCTTTTTGAAACGGCTAAAATAGCCGATTTGCTCAAATTGCGTCGTTTTAGAAAAGCATCGACGCGTCTTCAAGAGCGTCAAAGCGTTTGAGTGAGCAAAAATTCATCATAAAGTCGTTATATCTTTTAAGGTAATAACGTTATAATGCATCGATGTTTAACCGTTTTAAGGTTATTTCGATCCATCGTTATATACTACAACTACATAAGGATAGAGGACGTTATGGAAAACTTCGGTACGGGACTTTTAAGCTTTGATAAACCGGCACTCCTTGAAAAGCGGATTCGGCTTTTAGAGGCGATCGCAACGACGGGATCGATCAGCAGTGCCGCCAAAAGCGTCGGCCTTAGTTACAAAGCGGCTTGGGAAGCCGTCGACACGATGAACAACCTCTCGGATCATCCTTTGGTCGTACGCGTAACGGGAGGAAGCGGCGGCGGCGGAACGACGCTGACTTCTTTCGGGCAAGAGGTCGTTGCCAACTATGCCGTTTTAAAAAAAGAGTATGAGAGGTTTTTAAATCGGCTTTCTGATGTGGGTAATTTTGAAAAAGGTTTTCTTAAACACATACAAAGGATAGCCATGCAAATCAGTGCACGAAATCAGTTAATGGGAAAAATAGGCGACATTAAGCTGGCAAAAGTGAATGCGGAAGTCAGCATCGTCCTTAAAAGCGGTGTTCTTTTAGTCTCGACTATCACGCATAGCGCAGTGGAAGAGATGGGATTAACTATCGGCGACGAGGTTGTCGGTATTATCAAAGCCTCTTCGGTATTGATTTCGAATCAAATCGAACTTGCGACCAGTGCGCGCAATAAACTTTTAGGTATGGTCACCGACGTTAAACTCGGCGAAGTCAATGCCCAAGTGAGCGTCGACATCGGGCAAAACGACGTGATCGTCGCTACCATCACGACCGAGTCGGTGAAAAGCCTTTCTCTTTGCGTCGGCTCACGGGTATGCGCCATCATTAAATCCAGCAGTATCTTAATCGGAAAATAAAATTATTCTAAGGAGTTTACATGTTAAAGTTTTTTCTTTCAAGCGTTCTTCTTTCCGTCTCCCTTCTTGCGGGCGAAATCAGCGTTGCCGTTGCGGCGAATCTGAGCGATGCGATTGAGGTTTTAAAAACGGAGTTTGCCAAAAACAACCCCAATACCAAGGTCAATACGATTTTAGGGGCAAGCGGAAAATTTACGACGCAAATTAAAAGCGGCGCGCCGTTCGATCTTTTTTTAAGCGCGGATATGAAATTCCCCGAAAACCTTTATGCAGAGCAATTTGCGATCACCAAACCGGTCGTTTACGCCAGCGGTGCTTTAGCGATGGTAAGTACGAAAGGGTTGGACCTTAGCCAAGGAATCGCGGTTTTAAACGATCCGAAAGTCGAAAAAGTCGCTATCGCCAATCCAGCGACGGCACCTTACGGAACGGCGAGCGTCGAAGCGTTTAAAAATGCCAAAGTATTTGAAAAAACCGAGCCCAAATTGGTTTACGGCGACAGCATCGGACAGGCTTTACAGTTTGCGCTAACCGCGGCTGACGTAGGATTTGTCAATGCATCGGCATTTTACAGCGACAAAATGAAAAATTATAAAGAGGGCAAAGAGTGGGTGATGGTCGATGCAAAACTCTATACGCCGATTGCACAAGGTATCGTCGTTTTGAAACAAGCCGAGCATAACGCGGAAGCCAAAGCGTTTTACGATTTTATTTTGAGTGCTCCCGCCAAAAAAATCTTTAAAAGCTACGGATACTTGGTGAATGAATAAGCTACCGGCATGCATTAGTCGAATCGAACAAGAACAAAATCTCCATATCGTTCATTTTGAGGGGGAAAATTACTCCCTCAAAATGATGGGATTGGAACTGCCTAAAAACGTACATGTAGGTTCGAACGTTATCTTAGGCGTCAAACCTTCCCATGTTGCTATCGCTAAAAATCTTTCGGGAGAATTGAGCTACTCCAACCAAATTCACGCAACCGTTCATCGTATCGAAGAAGGAACGCTTTTGTGCAACGTCGAGCTACATGTCGGTTCGTCTGTGATGCAAAGCCTCATTACGATGGCATCGTACAAACGCATGCGTATACAAGTGGGCGATGAAGTCGTCTTATTGATGAAGGCGAGCGAAGTCTTTATCACGGAGGTATCGGATGTTTGAACTTCTTGCTACGATGCCGCTTACGCCGTTTGTAATTTCGTTTAAACTTGCCGGAATCACGACGGCGATTTTACTTTTTTGCAGTACGTTTATTGCATGGTATCTCTCTCAAAGCCGATCGCGTTTTAAACCCGTTTTTGAGTCGATTACGGCATTGCCTATCGTATTGCCGCCTTCGGTTATCGGTTTTTACATCTTGATTTTGCTTTCGCACAATTCGCCTTTAGGTGCATTTATGAAAGAGGTGTTCGGGATTAAGATGGTGTTTAATTTTACGGGGCTTATTATTGCGAGTTGTATCTATTCGTTACCGTTTATGGTGCAACCTTTGCAAAGCGGCTTTGAAGCCCTGCCGAAAAATATGCTCGAAGCTTCTTATATCGCCGGTAAAAGCAAGCTTTCTACGCTCTTTCGCGTCGCTCTGCCCAATATCAAACCCTCTATGATGACCGCCGTCGTCATCACGTTTGCTCATACGGTCGGCGAATTTGGCGTTGTCTTGATGGTGGGCGGGAGCATTCCCAATCAGACGAAAACCGCATCGGTTGCGATCTACGAGATGGTTGAAATCATGAATTATCAAGGTGCGCATCTCTACAGCGGTATTATGGTGTTCATTAGTTTTTGCGTTTTGTTATTGGTGTATATCTTTAACCGTAACCAAAACAGTCATTTAGGAGGTCTATCATGATCGAAATCAGCATCGAAAAAGAGCTTTTGGGCTCTTTGGGAAAGATGGACCTTTGCGTCGACCTTCGTATCGATCGGCAAAGCTTTGTCGCTTTGTCGGGTCAAAGCGGTAGCGGTAAAACGACATTGCTTCGTATTATCGCGGGATTGGAAAAAGCCAAAGGTCGTATTTGCGTCGACGGGGAGGTCTGGCTCGATCAGAACGTTTACCGTGCGCCGCAAAAACGCGGGATCGGTTTTGTTTTTCAAGACTATGCGCTTTTCCCGAATATGAGCGTTTTGGAAAACCTGCTTTTTGTTAAAAAAGACAAAGCCCTTGCGCAACAACTTCTTGATATGACGGAGCTAAGCGAACTGGCGCATCGAAAACCGGCAACGCTTTCGGGCGGACAAAAACAGCGTGTGAGCGTGTGCCGCGCGATGATGAACCGACCGAAGCTTTTATTGATGGACGAACCGCTCTCGGCACTCGATCCTTCGATGCGAACCAAGCTTCAGCATGAAATACTCAGTTTACACAAAGCGTTTGAAACGACGACGATCATGGTCAGCCACGATCCAAGCGAGATGTATAAGCTTAGCTCTCGCGTCATCGTTCTCTCACAAGGGAAAATCGTTCAAGACGGCGATGCTAAAAGCGTGTTACTTCGTACGCAAGGCAGTCAAAAATTTTCGTTCGAGGGTGAACTGTTGGACATCGTGAAAGTCGACGTGATTTATGTCGCGATCGTTGCGATCGGTCAACAAATCGTCGAAGTCGTATTGGACGAGAGCGAGGCGCAAAATTTGCGTGCGGGAGATATCGTCAATATCGGTACGAAAGCGTTTGCACCGATTTTACATAAGAAATAAGGAGCTCTAAGATGAAAAGATGGTACGTTGGTTTGCTCGCAAGCGCATTATTGTCAGTTTGTTCGTATGCCGATGCGCTTAAAATCGCCGCGGGTGCGGGGTATAAAAAACCCGTCCAAGAGGTCATCAAACTCTACGAAGCAAAATATCCGAAAGTCGAAGCGATCTACGGCAATATGGCGCAAATTTTTGCCCAAGCCAAACAGATGGATATTGCCGTCGTGATTGCCGATAAAAAGTTTTTGGAAAAACAAAAAGAGTTAACGTTCGTCGAGTATCAAACGATCGGAGAAGGCAAGGCGGTCATTGCTTACGCTAAGGGCGTGCATCTGGAAAAAGCCGAAGATATTGCCGATGCTTCGATTAAGAGCGTAGGAATGCCCGAAGCGAAAAAAGCAATTTACGGCGATGCGGGTATCGAATTTTTAGAGAATGCGAAATTAACGGATAAAGTCAAAGACAAACTCATCGTCGTCGCAACCGTTCCGCAAGTGAGCGCGTATGTCGGTTCGCACGAAGTGGATGCGGGTATTATGAACCTCACCGCCGCGCTGGATAGTTTCGATAAAATCGGCGGTTACGTCAAAATTCCGGAACACTACTACGGTAAAATCGAGATCGTCGCCGGTAGTTTGAAAGCCTGTGAAAGCGATGCTACATGTCGTCAGTTTAAAGCGTTTTTGAAAACGCCCGAAGCCAAAGCCGTATTCGAAAAATATGGGCTTTGAGTGGATGCAGGTTTGGCACCCTTTGGTGCTAAGCCTCAAAACATTGGGATGTGTCGGACTGCTTTTAGTGGTTTTAGGCATTCCTTTAGCGTATTTGCTCTCGAAAGAAGAACTCAAATACAAATGGTTTTTAGAAACACTCGTGACCTTGCCCTTGATTTTCCCGCCGATCGCAATCGGTTTTTTGCTTTTACTTTTACTGGGAAAATACGGCTGGATCGGCACGTATTTGAATCAAGTCGGCATTCGTTTTATTTTTGATTTTAAAGGGCTCGTGTTAGCGGGATTTGTCGCAGCACTTCCTTTGATGGTTAAACCGCTACAATCGGCGATAGAACTCTTCCCCAAGGCGATCAAAGAAGCCGCGTACATGAGCGGAAAATCGCCCCTTTACACGTTATGTTTTATCGTCTTACCCTCCATTCGTAAAAGCCTGATTGCCGCACTGTTGATCGCTCTTGCCCGTGCCCTTGGCGAAGTCGGCATTACGCTGATGTTGGGAGGTAATATCGTCGGTAAAACCGATACGATCTCGCTTGCGATCTACAATGCCGTTTTCGACGGAGATTACCCGCTTGCTTTAAGCTTGTGTTCGATTTTGATCGTCGTCTCTTTAGCGGTATTTGCGGCATTGCATTTTTTAGAACGCCGCGATAAAGTGCTTTAACCCATCGAAACAAAGTCTTTTTAGGGATAATGGAAGCAATGGATTAAAGTTAGGCAATAGAAACTTTCGTTAAAATAAAAAAATGATTTTAATAGACAAAGGTTATACGTTATGATGGATATGATTCGAGAAGATATCGGCTTGATGGATGTAACGACCGTAGGTCTAGGCATCGGACATTTGGATGCAAAAATTACCTTTGCACCGAAACGTCCGGTCGTTTTATGCGGTGCGGAAATCGTCGAGACGATGTGCAAAGAGATGCATCTGAGCGTCAAACGCTTTTGTAAAAGCGGCGATTTAGTGGAAGCGAATACGCTTATTTTAGAAGCTTACGGAAGTGCGGCACAAGTTCATCAGGTTTGGAAAGTGTGTCAGAATATTTTAGAATATTTGTGCGGGATTGCGACGAAAACATCCGAGATGCTCACGCAAGCACGCCTTTACAATCCGCATATCGAACTTTTGACCACGCGTAAAATTTTTCCCCGTACCAAAGAATTAGCCCTTCAAGCCGTATACGCCGGCGGCGGAGCACATCATCGTCTGGGATTGTACGACTCTATTTTGGTTTTTAAACAGCATCGTGTTTTTTTCGACGACAAGGCATCGTTTGAAGCACAATTTCGTAAAATGAAACAACAATTTTTGGAAAAGAAAATCGTCGTTGAGGTCGAAAATGCAGACGAAGCACTCTATTTTGCGCGTTTAGGCGCGGATATTTTGCAGTGTGAAAAAATGACGCCCGAAGAGTTTAGCGCATGCGTCGCGTCGGTACGCCGCGAAGTTCCTTCCGTCTTCTTTTCCGCAACGGGCGGCGTGAACGAGAAAAATATCGGCGAATACGCTCAAGCGGGAGCCGATTGTATCGTGACGTCTTCGCCCTACCATGCCAAACCCGCCGATATTCGCGTGATTATCGAGAAGTGCTGATGCAGACGGTGCAAGCCGTTTACCATGCTTCGTCGGAAGAAAAAAAGTCGACGTTTATAGCGTTTTTGTGCCCGATAGAAGCGTTTGAGGCTTTACATGTCAGATTAAAAAACGAACATCCCAAAGCCGCGCACATCGTTTGGGCTAAAAGGGTTTTTAACGAATACCGTCAAATCGTTGAAAACAACAGTGACGACGGCGAACCGAAAGGAACGTCGGGACCTCCGATTTTAAGCGTGATGCGAGGTTTTGAAATCGTCAATGCGGGCATTTTGATCGTTCGTTATTTCGGAGGTATCAAACTGGGAACGGGCGGTTTGGTGCGTGCGTACGGCAATGCCGCCAAAGAGGCGATCGCTGCTTCGACGCTTGTGACGTTTGAGTTTCAAACCGCGGTAGAGTTTTTTACGCCTTTTGCGCTTCTCGCGCGTTTTGAACATTACTGTAGCACGCAAACGCTTCTATTTCAACGCACGTTCGATACGCAAGGGGCGTATTGGAAGATGACGCTCAGCGAAGCTCAAAAAGAGGCTTTTGTAAGCTTCGCAGGAGTGTTTGAAGCGGAAGGATTTAAACTTTTATAACTCGATCGCTTCGACTTCTATCGCGATTTTGACGATCTCGTCGACCGTTAAGCCGCCGCCTTCTAAGAGTTTATTCCAATTCAATCCGAAATCTTTGCGGTTGATTTGCCCTTCCAAGCTAAAACCGATGCGTTGATGTCCTTGAAAGTCTTTAACGACTCCGTGAACGGTTGCATTTAAGACGACTTCTTTCGTAACGCCGTGCATCGAAAGCTTGCCGTAGACTTTTCCGTCTTTATAGCCGCTCATCGTAAAATCGATCGTTTTAAACTGGTCGACGTTGAAAAAATCCGCACTTCGCAAGTGATCGTCGCGTTTGGTAATGCCCGTATCGATCGAAGAGGCGTTGATTTTGGCGTTGAGTTTGGTAAAAACCTTCTTATCGACGTCGTAGTCGATATCGGCGGAGTAGTTTTCAAACGAACCTTTGACGTTGGATATCATCATATGTTTGATGCTAAATCCGATATTGGAGTGCGTATTGTCGATGACGAATTCTTTTGCATGCGCAAACGAGAAGAAAAGCACCGTAGCACTTAAAAAAAGTACGATATGCCTCATAGACGATCCTTTCGAGTAAAGTAATGACGTCTATAGTATAATCGTACCTTCCTTACGGCTCTGCTACGGGGGAAAAGTAATTTTTTAGATTAAAGGCGTTACAAGTTGGTAGAGTGCGGCACTGCTGATACCCGCAAGTACACCCGCTAACATGTCGTCTCCCATCACGCCGAGCGCGCCTTTAACGTTGCGATCGATGCGTCCGATTAAAGAGGGTTTCCAAATGTCGTAGAGCCTAAAAAAGAGAAAACTCAAAACGATTTGTAGCATGGTTTGCGAACTGAGGATCAACGCGATCCACACGCCGACGACTTCGTCGATGACGATGCGGGAATCGTCGTGATTGCCGCTTTGTTCTTCGTACGCGTTAATCTGTTTAAAAGCGATCATCGTCACTAAAATCGTCAGCAATACCAACGTTTCCATCGAAATATAGCGTATCAGAACGACGCCTAAAACGGTAGCAAGCAAACTCCCCGCCGTTCCGGGTGCTTTGGGGGAGAGTCCGCTGTAAAAAAAGGTTAAAAAGCTATTGGGCATGAAAATCCTAAGTCAGTGAAGTGGTTTGGTGCAAGCGCATCAGCTCAAGGTAAAATTCGCGTTCGTCATGGTTTTCCAACAATCCGCTGTTCGGGAAAATTGCATCGTAAATTTTACCGATATTCTCGAAACGCTTTTTAAAGAGTTCGCTTAAAATGAGTGCCGAAATATCCTTGCGCATAAAAATCGCGGGAGGTAGCATACCGGCTTTGAGAATTTCCAAAAGCGATTCGGCATGGTACTTGATGTGGTGATGCGCGCCGTGAGGACATGTATTGGTGCTCACCAGCGTTTTGCATTCGTTACAGTAAACAAATTCGGTAATAATCTCGACGTCGATCTCTAAATCTTTGTAGTGATTTAAAATAGATCGCATTTCGTTTTTGTCGTAGTACGCGCCGATACCGCTGTGATTTTGCCCTAAGATCAGTTTGTTACACCCGAAATTCGAAGCGCAAATAGCATCTAAGACGGCATTTTTATAGCTTGAAAAAAGGTAGGTATTCTCAAACGGGACGATCACGACACGATTTTTCGGCAAATAGTTGTCGACAAAATACTGCAACGCTTTAAAGCGTAAATCGTAGGAGAGAATGTCTTGTTTGTAAGGTTTGAGCAGAAAAATCACGAGCATATCGCATTTTTCCAACGTAATACGCATCACGCGTTCATGCGCTCTGTGAAAAGGATTGGCGTTGATCATGATCGCCGAGACGTTTTTGGCGCCGAGTTGTTCTTTGGCATCAGCAATTTTGGCTTTAACGTTTTTAATATCGTCGAAAACGAGTTCGTATTCTCCGCAAACGGCAACGTCTCCGAGACGTTTTAAAAAGGTCAGCGTTTCGGGGTTGGAAACGTCGTACGTTCCGAAAATTTGTTCGATGCGTCGTTTTTTATCGACTTCAAAGACTTCATCGACGATGATCGTTCCTTTGATCTTTCCGTCGACGATAAAATCAAGCGGTTCGCCTTTGTACGCGGTAGTGAGAATTTCTCGGTTTTTTTCTCCGGCGGGTGCGATGATAAACGGAAAGGGGAAAGGTTTTCCTTTGTAATAGCCGCTTTGAGCGACCTCTTCGTATTCGGCTTTGTTCATTAGCTTGTCTACGGGATGCAAGATGCCTTCTTTAGCGAGGGCTAGGGTGGCGATAAACTCTTTGTCTAAGAAGAGTTGCCGATTATTTTTTCTTGTTGATTCCATACTTCTTCCTTTTTTCCCATAAACTTTTACGTGATATGCCTAATTTTTTAGAGAGCTCGGTATCGGGGAATTTATGTTGAAAATTACAAATCACGTATTTCACGTAATCGTCGATACATAAAATATCGCCTTGATCCAAGATTTTACTGTCGCTGGTGATTTCGATCGTATTCAAGTCGCTCTCTTCGTTCGGGTCGGTGCTGCATATGATAGCACGTTTGCCTTCGATCATAGCGTAGATTTTGAGTTTTTCGCTCTTTTTGAGGTTTTGAAGATCGACGATGTAGAGTAACTCCTCACTATCGGCACAGGTAATCTTTTCAAAGGCGTTAGGGTGCATTAACGAAATGAAGCTAAACGTTTCGTTTTGGGAATTGGCGTAGTTAAAGACTAGGGCGTCGGCATGTTTTTGAAAGTTTGTTTTAATCAAAATCGGAAATTTCGTTTTTTTATCCAAAGGCTCTAAATGTGCGCTACTAAAGAGGTTCTTAACATACTCCTTGTAGGTCTCGTTCTCTTTTTTGAGGCTTTTAAATTGGTTGAGATGTTGAAGTTTGCGAATCAACTCTTCGATCATAAAAGGTTTTTGGATATAGTCGCATGCACCGGCTTTGATCGGGTTGGTAACGGTGTCGTTGCTGATGTAGGAGATCATTAAAATAATAATGGATGCACGGTGCTTTTCGATAACGGGGTAAAAATTTTGTCCCGAAATATTCGTAGAGAGTAAAATTGCGTCGTACTTTTCATCTTTGAGCGCGTCTTTAATACTGGTAGCGATTTCACAGATATGCCCGATTTCCATTAACTTAGAGGCGATACTTTGAGCGAGGTAAATCTCATTTTCAACGATTAAAATCTTCATCTATTCTTCCAATCATAGTATTTTAACGTAGCCGTTGCACTGACCGCAACACCTTCTTTTCTGCCCACGAATCCCAATTTTTCCGTTGTCGTCGCTTTGACGTTGACGTGAACGGGCGCAATGCCTAAAATATCGGCAAGGCAAAAGCGTATGGGATCTTTAAAACCGCTTAGCCTTGGAAATTCCGCCATGACCGTAAGATCGCAATGAGTGATCGTAAAACCGACTTTGGCTAAAAAGGAGCATACTTCGCGTAAGAGTATTTTCGAATCGATATTTTTATACCGTAGATCGTTATCGGGAAAGAGTTCGCCGATGTCGCCGGCTCCCGCTGCGCCTAAAAGCGCGTCGATTAAAGCGTGAATTGCTACATCGCCGTCGGAATGTGCTTTAAAGCCGATGTCGGGGTGCACTTCAACGCCGCCGAGCATCATTGCTTTGCCTTCTTCATACGCATGGACGTCGAAGCCGTAACCCGTAAAGTGATCCAAAGAGGGGGGCATCAAGCACGCTAAAGAGGCTAAATCTTCTTGACATGTCAGCTTTTTGGCATTCGCATTGCCTAAGACGTAAGCGACGCTTCCGCCGATCGCTTTGATTGCACTGCTATCGTCGGTATAGGCAATCGGCGTTTCCAACGCTTTTCGCAAAACCTCCGTTTTTGAGAGTTGCGGCGTTTGGATCAGTTTGACGTCTTCACGCTCGATGGTTTGGTGTTCGTATACGACCGTATCGACGACATTGAGGTACGGTACGACGATATCGGCACTCTCTTTGGCGTCCAAAAGGCGCATCAAAAGCGCTTGATCGATGCAGGCTCGCGCGATGTCGCTGACCAAGACGTAGGGCGTATCGACATGTAAGAGTGCGTTTTTCAAAGAGGCTTGCCTTGTCTCTCCTCCTTCAACGAAACAGATAGCGTCGCTGAATTTTTCGGCATAAAAACGCTCATCGGGGCTTGTCGTGACGATGGTACGGGCAAAAGGGAGATGTTGTTGAAGGTTTTGTGCGGCAAAAAGCCATAAAGGTAGGTCGCCTATGCGTAGCCACTGCTTCTTAACACGCCGATTAAAACGTGAGGAACTTCCCGCTCCCAACATTATAAGCGTTAAATCGGGCAAACTTTGTCCTTTTTTCTGAAGTGTTACGATATTATACATTTTGAAAGCTTTTTTTTATCTTTTTTGTGTTAAATTCCATCATCACTTACCTCAAAGGTTGAATAATGTTGAATAAAGATGTGGTACTAAAGGCATTAGGTGGCGTAAAATATCCCGGATTTGAAAAGGATATTGTGACATTCGGTTTTGTCAAAAGCGTCGAAGTTTCAGAGAATAATGTTTATGTTGAAGTCGATATCGTCTCCTCTAGCAAAGAGGTCGGTGACGAATTAAAAGCCAATATTGAAAAAGAAATAGATGCCCTCGGCGCAGCACGTGTCGATGTTGTCGTCAAACAGCCCAAACCTCCGGTTGAAAAAAGCAATTCGCAATCGGGTAAAAATATGGCTCCGCACATTAAAAATTTCGTGATGGTTAGTTCGGGAAAAGGCGGTGTCGGTAAAACGACGACGACCGTGAACTTGGCGATTGCTATGGCAAGCCAAGGCAAAAAAGTCGGACTTTTAGATGCTGATATTTACGGTCCAAACGTGCCTCGTATGATGGGCGCGGTCGATCAACATCCCGAAATCGTCGGCCAAAAAGTCAAACCTATCGTTGCGTACGGCGTAGAGATGATGAGTATGGGCTCTTTAATGGAAAGCGGTCAGTCGTTGATTTGGCGCGGAGCGATGATTATGAAAGCGATTGAGCAGCTCTTACGCGATATTTTATGGAGCGATTTGGACGTTTTGTTTATCGATATGCCTCCGGGAACGGGCGATGCGCAACTTACCTTGGCTCAAAGCGTTCCGGTCACGGCGGGTATTTGCGTTACTACGCCGCAACAAGTCGCACTCGACGATACCGAGAGAAGCCTTGACATGTTCCAAAAATTGCACATTCCGATTGCGGGTATTATGGAGAATATGAGCGGTTTTATCTGTCCCGAGACACATAAAGAGTACGATATTTTCGGTAAAGGTACGACCAAGCCGTTGGCGGAAAAATTCGAGACGATCGTTATCGGAGAGATTCCTATCGAGCCTGCCGTTCGTGAAGGCGGCGATGCCGGAAAACCGGTCACGTTTTTCCATCCCGAGAGCGAAACGGCGAAACGCTACCAAGCGTCTGCCCGAAAACTATGGGAATGCATCGAGAAAGTCAACGAAGAGGGCGGCGCAAGCAACGAAGCGATCCAACCGACGATGGGTATCAACGGAAGCCCGAGTGCTTGTTCCCAACATTAAAAAAAGGATAAAGAGATATGGCATTACGTATGACGGTTGACGAAGCCGATTTCAAAGCGTTAGTCGGCGAGATTGAAGCGCAAGAAGGGTATAAAAAGCCGATTGCGTTCGGTATCGCTCGAGTGGATCGCGGACAACTCAATCCGCATAAAATTTTACAAGCCACGTTTCCCGTCGTGAACTGGAACGAAAATTTCGGTTCGGCGGCTATTTTGATCGCAGCGTTGCAAGAAAGCGGCACAGAGATTGATTTTAGCGGAAGCGAATACGTTTGCGACGTGAAGAAGAAGTTTGTTAAAAATGCGATGAACGCGTTTACGCCTTATCTGAATAAAGCATTCGGCGATGCACATAAAAACGTGCAAGTGATTAAAACGCTCGATTGGATTGCGCAGACCGAAAAACTGAAAAAAGAGTATCGTATCGTGTTTATTTTTGAAGACGATAAGCCGCTCAGTCCCGAATCGGTCTACCTCAAACTTTACGCTCTTTCAACGGGTAAAGCCGCTTTACGCTCTTTAAATCTTACCGGAGCGTTCGGCGTACTCGAAAACGTCGCATGGTCATTCGGACAGCCTATCGAACTTGAATGGCTTCGTATGCATGAAGTCGAGATGAAGCTTTACGGTAATTATCCGATGATCGAATCGGTCGATAAATTCCCGCGTTACCTCTCACATGTCATTCCTGCGGACAATACGCGCGTGCTAGACGCCAGTAAAGTTCGTATGGGAGCGCATTTACATTCGGGAACGACCATTATGCCCGGTGCAAGTTACGTCAATTTCAACGCCGGAACGACGGGTGCGGTGATGGTTGAGGGACGCATCAGCTCTTCGGTCGTCGTCGGTAAAGGCAGCGACGTGGGCGGCGGTGCAAGCATCTTAGGCGTTCTAAGCGGTACGAACGGCAATCCCGTCAGTATCGGCGAAAACACCTTGCTCGGCGCAAACTCGGTAACGGGCATTCCTTTGGGTGATGCATGTATCGTTGATGCGGGTATTGCGATTTTAGAGGGAACGAAAGTCGGCGTTAGCGCGAAAGAGCTTGTTAAAATCATCGAAGCCAATCCCAAAGCGAAACACTTGAAAAAAGCCGACAAAGAAGAGATCGTTTTCTTTAAAGGCTTAGACCTCTCAGGACTTAACGGAATTCATTTCCGTCAAAACAGCGTCAACGGAATGATTCAAGCCGCACGTTCTAAACGCGAGATCAAACTCAACAGCGACCTTCACTAATGCTTTCTAAAGCGAGCGGAAAATCTCCGCTTGCTTTAGTCACAAATCAAACAATTTCTTCCGCTCTCTTTTGCCTTATAGAGCGCATCGTCCGCTAGTTTGATAATCTCTTGAGGCGTTTTACCTTTGAAAGATTGTGCCGCGCCGATGCTCACGGAGAGACGTTCTTTTTTAGGCTTCACGGGAGTCGGCGTTTTTTTAGGTGCTTGTTCGGGGCGGTTTTGATCGCGAATGACAAACCCTCGTCTAAAAATGCGCTCCCGTACCTCTTCGAGTGCCATGATGCAATCTTCTCTCTTTTTACCGCTAAAGACGATCGTAAACTCTTCTCCGCCGTACCGATACGCCCTGCCACCGTTTTTTACCTGCGAAAGTTCTTTGGCGACCATTTTGAGCACTTCATCGCCGATGTCGTGTCCGAAGGTATCGTTAAATTTTTTGAAAAAGTCGATATCCACCATCGCCAGTAGATAGTTGGAGCCGATATGCAAAAAACGCTCTTCAAGTGCTCTACGTGCGGGAATACCGGTGAGGGTATCGATGTACGCCATCGTGTAAGCGTCTCTGACCAGCGCACTAATGGCGATAAGCGAAGCCAGTAAAGAGTAGAAGATAAAGCCGTGCGCTTCCTGCCTGAAAAGAAACGACACGCACAATGCGGCAAGCATCCAAAAAGGTGCTTTTTGCGTGTAGGTGTTAAAGAGCAAGGAGACGAGAAAAATAAAAAGAAGCGCAATCACGACGATAATCACCGTAAAGTCGTTGGTTTGGGTCAGTTGATGCAAAAAAGAGGGTAAAAGCGTCGTGTTGAGTGCGGTTTGAAGCGCGGGCGAAAAATGCACAAGAGCGGCATAACTTAACCCCAAAATCGCAATCGCAATCGTAGTACGCAACGCGCCGAACGCGCTAAAGAGTCCTCTTTCTTGCAGCGCATACAATAGCAAATAGCCGATAGCGCAGCTCAAAGGAACGATGTGCCAAAACGCCGTTCCGCTTAATTTGGTAAAAAACGTATTGGGAAACGCCAAAATCAGGTTGAAAAAAAGCGGAAAGAGGAGTAACGCAAAGAGTTTGCTTTTATTGAAATAGACGCTTAATGCCAATGCTAATCCCAAAAAAACAAAGGTGCTTTGCCATAAAAAATAGTACATGTAAGCAGGAATCAGCTCAAAATAAAGCGCGACGAAGCCTAGAAGAATTGCTCCTAAACAAAGCGCGTTAAAGGTATAAAGTACCTCTTTCATCCGTTGCATTGCGTCCCTTCATCTCCTGTCATTCCGTATGATTTTACCATCTTTAGGCTTTGGTTTGAGACGGTAAAAGGTATCGGAAACTTTAAAAAGCGCGGAAGGAAATCTTTTTCCTTCCACAATGCAAGGGTTTGACATGTAAAGAGAAAGAGGTGCGTTAGGGCTATTTTTTCCCGGCAAAAATACCAGCAGCAGACGAGCCCGTTTTGGAAAGTGCCCACGTACCGCCGATCTCGTTAGCCGCAGGACCGTAAAAGCTTCCTTTGATCGATCCGGTATTATCCGTACCGTTCAATCCACCTGCAAAGCCGTTTCCGCTGATGGAGACCGCATTTAAATTGGTCGTCGCATAAGACGCGCCGCTTGATGCATAATTAACGTTCATCGTACCCGTAATCGTACCGCTAGCAAAATTTGCATTCATCGTATGCGTACCGTTCAAGGTTTTCAATGCGCCGCTTTCATAGCTCATACCTTGTACCGTGCCGTTATAGGTTGCCGTTCCGCTTGATGGCATGGAAGTAGTCGGAGTCAATTTTCCCGCAATCCAACGTGACCCGTCTACGACCGTTTTGTTAGAAGCCGAGAGTTCGGTGCTCCACGTTCCCCATGATAGATAGTTGTAGCTATCGTTTTCGCTCATGGTCGTTGCCGCATAGGTTGGAACGCTTCCCGAATCTTTCATCGCAACGAACGCATTTTGGTTGACGTATACGTTTGTGTCGGTATAATCCGTCGTAAGCGTTCGATTGGTCGATCCGTCGGTAACCGTGATGGACGCTTTAACCTCTCCCGTTGAAGGTTTCAACGTCATTTGTACATCATCCGTCGTCGTACTAGCGTCGATTGCAACGGCACCGGTTGAACGGTTGGCTACGAAACCTACCGCATGTCCTGACCAAACTTCACCGTCGCTTGGCGTGTAAGATTTTGCGACGGTTTTCGTATTGACATACCCGCTCATCATCATCGAACTTAAAGACGGCGTACCGCTTTCACTGTAATACGTCGCCCCGAATGTTCCGCCCATGCCGTTAGGATAAGCGTTCCCATAAAGTTGAAGCGTCGTCGTGTCACGCATAGCATCTTTGATGACTCTGGGCAGATTACTGCTTTCGGATGCGCTCAAACGGCGTGTTTTAAACGTGTAGTTTCCTGAAATTTCCAAAGCGGCTCGATCGATGTCGCCGACAAAAATCGCCGTTCCTTCGGCACTATCCATCAGTGCGTTCGTATCAAACCCATACACTTTACCCGTCGCCCAATTGACAAATAGCTTCATCGTATCGGAAGCATAAGAAGTTTTTGTATAAGGAGAAACGACTCGTTCGCGAATATCGTAGGTAGAAACGCCGCTCGTCGGAAGCTTGGAAGAGGAACTTAAACGCTCACCGTAATAGCCTTCAACGGTACTTGAACCGTTTTGCAAAATATACCTAAAGAAATCTTGATCGCTGTTGGCATGAAAAACGGAAGCACTGCTCATATCTTGACCGAAAATAGACGTTGCGTCGCTAATCGAACCTTGATAATATTCCGTTCCTACGACATGTGCGGCACTTGCCGTATCGATGCTAAAGGTGCTATCGCTTTGGTTGGGATAGGTAAGCGTAAACGTTAGGATTTTACCGCTTGCGTCGCTTGACGCGGTGACGCTACTAGGAGTTCGTACGCGCCAAACCGTACTGTCGATTTTGGAGACCATGCCGCCCGTCCATTTATTATCGGCGACCGCATCGTAAATAGCGTTTAAAACGGCATCTTGAATATTGGATACGTCGGTTAAGCGCATATAAGACCCGCCCGTAGCATCGGCAATTTCAACGGCGGCGTCTTGCATTTGTTGACCCGATGTCGAAGCATAGACGTTGGATGTTTGTCCCACGTTAATTCCCGAAGTGTCGATGAACACTATTTTCGCTCCGGCTGCAATCGCCAAGGCTTTGAGCTCTTTTTCGTTGACGCTGTTTTGCCACGAAGGTGCGTCTCCGAAAACAACGATGACTTTTTGAGCACCGGTTCTCCAATTGGTTACTTGTCCACTGGCAAGCGAAGCATTGCGCGGGGTTGCGGCACCTGAATCAATGACTTGCTGAATCGCATAAAAGTTACCTTCTTCCCAATCGCCGCCGCCTGACGCATACCATTGATTGATCGCCGTCGTGACCGCAGTATCGTTATCGGTAATCGGTTGGAGGAGTTGATAGGATGAGGTCGCCGTTTCTCCACCTTCGCTAGGATCTCCAAGGTAACGCCCGACGCCAAACTGCGCATTGACTTTGGCAAAACGACTATCGGCGCGTAGGGCATCTAAGATCGCTTGCGCATTGGTTTGAGCACTACCGACGAGCCCACCCATACTTCCGGTATTGTCGGCTAAGAGAAAAATATCGACATCATGCTTGGCAAGCAATCGGTCAAGCTCAAGTTTTCGCGCCTTTTCGATCGTTTTGGCCTCATCGATTACTTTGGTGCTGAGGGCATCTTTCAAGTATGCATCGGAAGGAAATGATTCCATTTTAGGCAGAGGCATAGTGTCGCTTTCTTTTGTGGAAGCAAGCAGTACAACAGGTGTTTCAACTTCGTGCATATCATATGCAACTTTGTCTTTCTTGGTCGTTTTTTGATTATGTTCAAAATCAACTTTAATTTGATTGACTACTTTTCTCAGTTTTTCAACATTATTGTTATAGATTATTTCCATTGCAGTAGATGCATATAATAATGGCTCGTTTGTCATAGGATTTTTAAGATAGTCACTAGCAATATGATCATACATATCAAGACTGTTCAAAAATGTTTTTTTCAGCATAACATCTGCTTCCACTTCAATTCCCCAAAGTGTTGTTTTCATATTTGCTTGAATAAATTTTTTATCTTGTTCTATACTCTTTCTTAAGTTTTGTATTGCCTGATTATTCTCATTTATTGCTAAACGAATTATACTTTCAATTTCATCCGCATTTTTTGCATTTGCTAATTTCGCACTATAAAATGGATTTTTAAGACGGTCTGTAACCCCGTTGAGAATGAGATATTTTGCTAGTTCTCCTTCTGTTTGAATCATGTTTAAATAATTTTGATTGATTTCTCTTTTCTTGTCTAACGTAGCTTCATAAGTCTGTTCAACATCGTTGAAAGCACTTGCAAACCCAAAAGCAGGTCCTATGACAGGAGCTAAAGCTAAATCAGAAAGTGCTGTATTAAAATAATCTCTTACCCCAGCTTCCCCCATTTGTATCTTTGCGGCTAACTCTCCGGTACTTTTTCCAGCATCGTATGCATTAATAGCTCCACCAACAAGCGTTGTTGTCGCTTTTAGGTTTAAGGTTCCTTTTAAATCTTTTGTTAATGTTCGTATATTTTTTTCAACAGTTGATGCTCTGCTTTCAAGCTTATGCAATCCTTCTGTAGTGCTTTTAATGTTCTTATTTTCAATTGCTTTTTTGGTTGACGATAAGTTTTTCTCTTTATTTCGTAGTTTAGTTTCCATATCTTTGATTTTTTCGTCAGATGCCTTCCATTCTTCCACTATCGCTGTCATATTTCCAATATCTTGTTCAATAAACCAAGTGGGATCAATAATATCAGCTGATACCCCTCCGCTCAACACCATGCACGCCGCTACTGAAATGGCTATTTTTTTCATTGTATTTTTCATTGTTTGCCCCTAGTTTTTAATGTTAAAAATTTTTGGTCAACGTTAGCATCGTTTGTTGACGGTTATAGTCGTACATGTCGATGGTGGAACTGTTTTTTGTGTAGGTGTACGAGAGGGTCACGTTTGCCGCCCATTCTTGGATTTGGTAGTTGAGGTTGGCGGTTGCGTCAAAACGTTTATCGACTCTTCCCGTGGCATATGCCGCTTCGATGCCGTCGTAATCGGTTTTGCTATAACTGGGAGAGATATAAATGCTCCACTCGGCATTGATGGCATTAAAATAACCGACGTTGACGCCTTTAGAGTTGTTTTCAAAAGTTTGGACGCCCGAGTTTTCATGCCCTAAATAGCCTCCGAACGTAACGTATGAATGGTTGTTTACTAAATAGCGCAAAGACGGCGAAAATGTGATAGCATTACCGTCTCTATCGCTGTTATCGTAGTAGTGCTTTTTTTGAAGCGCAAGGCTTGAAATGAGTAAAAGTTCTTGGGAGAGCGCATAACTTACTTGCGGTACGATACCGTGGCTAAAGGAGTAATAATCTTTGTCGTGACCGATCTTAATTCGATTGACGACATAAGGCAGGGCAAACGTCCAATCGCCTTCTTTATACCCAAAACCCGTCGAAAGGGAGAGATTGGTCGAGTCGTACGTATTGACTTTACGGTAGTCGATCGTGCTGACGCCGATGCTGTTTTGCCATGACCACTCATCTGACATGTCATAACTATAATCCGCTCCCGCTTTAAGCGTCCATGCCCAATCCCGCGTATTTTTCGCATTTTGATCGAGGGTAAACGGCAAGTCGTACATTAACACGGAGTCGATGCTCGGTCCTTGATTGGCATTGGTATCGTACATGTAGCCTGCACCGACGTAGGCGTTCCATTTTTTAGGAGACGAAGCGTCGATCGCGGTTAAGAATCGATCGATATTTTCACCTACTTTTGCCGGAGGATTTGCCGATTTGACTTCTTGGAGTAGACGTTTCGCTTTTGCTTGGTCTTTTTCCAAGTAATATACTTCGGCTAACTCAAGCTTAACGCGTAGGGCGTTGGGCTCTTTTTCGAGCAATTCGGAAAAATAGGCTTCGCTCTCTTTTAATTTGCCCGTTTCTTTTGCCGACATTCCCAGTAAAAAAAGTCCTTGGTTGGAAAGCGATTTGTCCGCATACGCAGGTGTTAACAACTCGTAAGCAACTTGCGGTTGATCGTTTTGTAAAGCCTCTTGCGAACGCACCAAAATACCTTGATCTTCTTGTGCAAGAAGATTCAGTGTTACTAAACTCACTAAAACCGTTATCTTTCGATACGAAAACCTCTTCATAAATCCTGCCCCTCTGTCATAAAATCTTTGTCGTATATTGTAGTATCGATGCGTTACGCCCTCCGTTATATTTTTAATATGTACGATTTTTTGGTAAATTTATCATATGAAAGGTATACTTTTTGAAAAAAATGAGCGGATAGACGATGCGAAAACTTCTTTTGTGGTGTCTGTGGGTACTTTCTTTATCGGCAGCTTCGATCGATATAGGGCAGAGCGATAACGTCTCGTTACTAGAACACGCCGAAATTTACCTCGAAAAAGGTGCAAACTTTGAAGTCTCGGACATGCCGCCGAAAGAGCTTTTTCAGCCTTACATGTCATCTTTTATCAGCCAAGGGTATTTGGCCGATGAAGCGGTTTGGGTGCGTTTTAAGCTCAAAAACGAAAGCGGCGTAACGGCGAAACGTTTCTTACATGTCAATAACTCGATGCTTGATAGCGTCGTGCTGTATGATAGCAATGGTGATGTGTTCAAAAGCGGTATTATGTATCGAACAGTATTTAGCGATATTTTTGATTATTACTTTTCGGTTGAACTCAAGCCTTTAGAAGAGCGAACGTTTTATCTCAAAGTTTTGAGCAACAGTTGTGCGACGTACTTTCATGTGCATTCTGAGAGTGAGGCGGTTTTATGGCAAAAATCACTCAAGAGAGAGCTTATCTTAACGCTTTTATTTTCCGTCATGGGAACACTCATCGTTTACAATACCTTTATTTTTCTTTTTACCAAAGAGCGCGTTTATCTTACCTATGTGTTTTATTTGTGCGTGGTGGTTTACAATAATCTAACGTATACGGGGATGTCTTTTCTCGTGATGGAACCGTTTTTTTCGTATCAAAAGATGCTTGCTTGGGCGCGTATCGATGCTTATTTGGGACCTTTATTTACGATTGCTGTTTCCGTGGCGATTATAGTCTTTATTCAAGATTTTATGCGGATAAAACGCTACCCTAAACTATATCGAAGTTTTCAATGGCTTTTGTTAGGAAGTGCCGGTTTTTCATTGCTTTATCTTGTGATCAATGAGGGCATGTTTGAGTGGATTATGTATTACATGTGCTTTATTTTGCTCTACATCTTGGCTATTGCCGTTTATCTTGTGTATAAGAAAGAAGAAAACAGTGTCTATTTTCTTGTGAGTTGGGGTGTCAATATCACGGGGACGTTTTTATTTTTACTTTACAATATGGGCGTTTATATCCCCCATAACGGCGAGTACTGGTACTTCTACGAGTTAAGCATGGTCTTTGAAGGACTTGTCTTTTCCATCGTGCTCTCCAAAAGGCTCAATCGTACCAAAGCCCTTGCTTCGGCGTTGGATACCGAACGTATTTTGATACGAGAGTTGCATCATCGCGTTAAAAACAATCTCCAGTTTATCGTCTCTTTGTATCGACTCAAGTTGCGTCCGAGCTTGGATGCTATCGGTAAGTCCAAGCTCGTCGAAGCAGAGAGTAACGTACGCTCCATCGGTAAGATTCACGAGATTTTACATGCGCATCAAAATATCTCGGAACTAGCCGCTTCGGTGTATATCAACGATCTGATCAAAGAGATTAAACGGGGGTATCCGCAAAGCAACATTACCGTTGTGATCGAAGCAGACGAAGTGGTTTTAACGATCGATCATGCGATTTATTGCGGTTTGATTATCAACGAGCTGGTGACCAATGCGCTCAAATACGCTTTTGACGCACATGAAGGGGAAATCATTCTCCAACTCACCTATGCGCAAAAGACGTACAGTTTGGAAATTTACGATAACGGTAAAGGGTTTGAATGGGGCGAGAAGCGCGATTCGTTCGGGATATCTTTAGTCAAACGGCTAATACACGATGAACTTAAAGGAACGTTGCACTACGAGCATGCCCACGGGAGTCATTATACGATTCGATGGCGTTAGTCGTTGAGTTTGTATCCGCTGTATTTGACAACTTCAAACGAAAGTTCGGGTAGTTTTGTGCGTAAACGATGCATCAATTGCCTTCGCGCCGTATCGCTGATAACGCTATCGGACCAGATGACTTCGTCGATATAGGAGAGCGGAACGATTTTACCTCGATTATGAAGTAACAATAAAAAAAGTTGTTGTTCTTTTGCCGCTAAAACGACCGGCACGTCGTTTAAATAGAGCTGTTGATGTTTAATACTGTAAACGTAGCCTTGTCCGATGTCGATAAAAGCGGAAGTCTCTTGAAGTCTAAGCGCGCATAAACGTAACGAAGCGATCAGTTCTTCTTCGCGAAACGGTTTTAAAATATAGCCGGCGATACTGATGGAAGAAGCTCTTTTAAGCGTTGATTCATCGCTAAAAGAGGTTAGAAAAATCACATGTGAATGGTACAACTGTTGGAGCATTTGCGCCGTTTCGATACCGTCGATTGTCCCTTTGATCTGAATATCGGCTAGAATGACGTGAAGGCGGTATTTATGGGCAATTTTCATAGCACTTGGCGTATCCGAAGCGATAAAAGCGTGAAATCTAGGCAAGGTGTCGACGATGCTTTTAATATCCAAAGCGATAATCGGATCGTCTTCTAAGATAAGGACATTGACCATAAAACCTCTTTAGAACGTAAATGGCGGTAGTATAACATGCGTGCGTTACGCATTGCGTTATGAAACCGCAGCGTATTAGGCTGCGGTTTGGGTTTTAGGTTTCATCGATTGAAGTTCAATGATGCGAAGGATAATCGCCGAGTAGTACGGAATACTTTGAATCAAAAGCGTAAACGCAAAAACGTAAATTTCGGTAATGCGCGTAAAATTGGTAAAGTAAAGCGCAAAAAATGAAATCGTCAGTAAGCTTGCCAAAATCATCTCGTGACGGATCGGATTTTTATTCACTTTTTTCGTATTGCCGCCTTTTTCGGTACGTTTGAAAGGCAGTCCGTCTTTCACGAATCCGTCGTAAACCGCTTTAAAGATGACCAGTTGGAGGCTCATCGATGCAATCGCACTCAAAACCGTCTCTTTAATGCCCATTTTGACGCGGGTATGGTACAAAATAAACGCATGCAAGATGTTGACCAAGAAGGCAACGACGATAGGCAAGGTCAGCGGCAAGGTCGGAATCGTAACGCCGACGAAAATGATAAACGGAACCCAAAAAATATTTAAAAATGCGGTCATCGCGCCGAATGCGTCGGAGAGCCAGAAAAACCAGCCTGCGACGAAGTGGTATTTTTGGTACGGCGTTAAGGTTTTGGAAGAGGGCATAAAATGACGCCAATGCTTTTTCAAAATCTGAATCGCACCGTACGCCCATCGATGGCGTTGCGTTCGAAACGCTTCGACGGTATCGGGCAATAAACCCCAGCCGTAACGGCGGTTGGTGTAGTGTGCGCTGTACCCAGCTTCGAACAGACGAAGTCCCAATTCGGAGTCTTCGACGATCGTATACGTCGTCCAATCTCCCACTTCGTGCATCGCGGAAAGTCGTGCCATCAGCATCGTTCCGTGTGCGACGATAGCGTTTTCTTCGTTTCGCTCTACCATACCGATATCGAAAAAGCCCGCGTATTCGGCATTCATTGCTTGTTTTATCAACGATTCGTTGCCGTCTCTGTGATCTTGCGGTGCTTGAACGAGCGCGACTTTAGGATCGTCGAAAAGCGGGACGAGGTCGACAAGCCAATGATCGCTTACGACGTAGTCCGCATCGATCACTGCTAAGATCTCGGCTTTTTCATTGGTGTGTTGGAGCGCAACATTGAGCGCACCTGCTTTAAATCCGGTACAGGTAATGTTCAAAAAGACAAACTTGTCGCCGAGCTTTTTACAATGTTCTTCGATCGGTTTCCAGTAGAACTCTTCGGACGTGTTATTGATGACGACTAAAACTTCGTAGTTGGTATATTGCATTCTTGAAAGCGCATCCAAGGTCTCGATAAGAACGTGCGGTTGCTCTTTGTATGCGGGTACGTGAATCGAAACAAACGGAGCGTGCTCTAGTTTGAGGTGAAGCGGTACGAGACGCTTGGGTGCAATGCCGAGCGTACATTTGAAGAGCTCGTTAATCTTTGCCAGCGTAATGATGACCAAAGGGATCATTAAAATAATACCCATCACCCACATCACCCACATACCGAAATTCATATAGTAAACAAACGGATAGGTTGCCGCCATAGCAATACCGAATCCCATCGCCTGAGCCGCGGCGGCAAAAGTCATCGAATGCGCGAAATTGACACGTTGGTTGCGCAGACCGAAATAGGTCAATAAAATACCGAAAAAGACGGCTCCCGCCATTTGGTAACGCCAAAGAGGGTTTAAGACGGTTTGTTTAACAAAGTGAAATTTCGGTTGTTTATTAATATCGAAAAGTCCCCAATAAGGTCCAACGCTTCCTTCATGAACGCCTTTCCACGGCTGATCGAACGCTTCGACGATATTGTAACTCCATTTATTGGCTTTCGCCATCTCCAAAAACCCCGTAATAGCGGCGATCTGGTTACTGAGCGTGGCTTCGGCTTTTTCATTGTTGTAGCCGCTGCTCGGCCAACCGAATTCCCCGATCGTAATCGGTTTTTTAGGATACATTGCGGCAATGGCGTCGTATTTTTCTTTGGCGAAAGCCAAGGTTTTTTCGATAGGAATTTTTTCCCAGTAGGGGAGAATATGCACGTTAATAAAATCGACATGTTTGGCAAGCTCTTTGTTGGTCAGCCAGACGTGTTGAACCTCGGCGGACGTTACCGGAATACGCGTACGTTTGGAAACGCGATCGATGTATTCGATGAGTTCGTCGGACGTCAAATCGGCACGCAGTAAAACCTCGTTTCCGACAATGATGGAAGCGATACGCGGCGAATAGAGTTTGGTCAATTCGAACAGCGTTTCGATTTCGCCTTCGTTGGCACCTTTATCGGTTGAGAGCCATAACCCGACGTCGACTTTGAGCTTCGTATCGCCGACGTTTTCCAAAACGCGTTTGGCGTCGCTGATAGCGTAGGTACGAACTTTACGCGCGATACTCTCGATAATTTTCATATCGTCGGCGATTTCTTGATTGCTTTTGGGTGCTTTATCGAAACCTTTGTACGGCGTATACGAGAGAGACTCGATTTTATCGCCGATTTGAGGGGACGTAACGATTTTGTCGCCGCCTCGCGTCCAAATGAAAACTTGCACCAACGAGGTGAGGAGAATAGACAATAGAATGTATTTGAAATATTTCAATCGAATGCTCCAAAAAGGATAATGTTCTTAAGCCGCACGCGGTGCCGCTAAAAAGTAGAAGATTTTACAACAACTTTGTTTAAAAAAATGAAGCCTATCGCTCTTGGAGAGGTTTTTTTCTTTGAAGAAAAAGCTCGAGCTCCTCTTTGGAAAGCGGTTTCGCAAAATAGTATCCTTGAAAAATATCGCATCCTAAAGTACCCAAGAGCTCTTTTTGCGCTTGGGATTCAACGCCTTCGGCAACGACGCGCATTCCGAAATTTTTTGCAATCGCTATAATGTTGCGCACCGTGCTTGCCGATACGTCGTCTTCGACAATTTCGTCAACGAAGCTTTTATCGATTTTGAGTTCATCGATGGGAAGTTTACGTAGCATGCTTAACGAAGAGTATCCCGTCCCGAAATCGTCCATCGAGATTTGAATGCCCATCGTTTTGATCTCGTGCAAAAGCGGCACTAAAAAACGAAGGTCTTCGATAAAAAGATTTTCCGTGACTTCCAGCGTCAACGAAAGCGACGTAATGTGCGTTTTTTCGATCGTTTCGATCAGGTGTCGTAAAAAAGAGGGATCGGTGAATTGGCGTACCGAAATATTGATCGAGACGCAAAAATCGTATCCGAGGCGTTGATGCATGTCGTGCATTTGCATACAAACGCTTTCAAGAATAAATCGTCCGATGTTCGGCATTAAACCCGAAGCTTCCGCTAAAGGAATAAACAGATCGGGAGCAACGGAGCCTAAGTGTGCATTGTTCCAACGTACCAAGGCTTCGACTCCGTGAAGCCTCTCTTGCGCGTCGACTTGCGGTTGGTAGACCATAAAAAGCTCATGATTGTCGAGGGCTTTTCGTAACTCTTGTTCGACGTGAACGTTACGTAGAAAGCCTTCTTGCATCGTTTCGGCAAAAATATGCGCACTGTTTTTGAGTTTTTTGGAAGCGTAAAGGGCAATATCCGCCGCACGCATTAACATGTCAAGATTTTCCCCGTGTTGAGGGTAAAGTGCAATACCGACGCTAGCACCGATCGTGAAACGTAACGTATCGATCGTATAAGGCTTGGAAAGGGTCTCGATGAGGTGCGTCGCGAAATCGAGTACCGCTTGCTTCTCGCACAATGGCGTGAAGAGCATAAATTCGTCGCCGCCGTAGCGGATAATTTCGGCATCGGAGGGCAGAAGCATTTTTAAACGGTTCGCGATCTCGACTAAGAGCCTATCGCCGTAGTGATGACCGAAGCTATCGTTGATATTTTTAAAATGATCCATATCGACGTATAAAATCGTAAACGGGGGAGCGTCTTTTGCGATTCGGTTTGAGCTCACGGTTTGTTGTAAATAGTTGCGGTTGGGTAAGTCGGTAAGTTGATCGTGCGTTGCTTGGTACGTTAAATCTGCACGGCGTTTGGATTCTGCTTGTGCAATAAAGAGAAACAGAAGGTAAAAAACCGTACCGAAAAGAAGGAAAACGCCTGCATACAGTCCGAGCGTTTCCATAAATTCTCCCACAATAACGTCAAAAGAGGTTTGAGCCACGATCCAAAGTTGGTACTGGGCATTGTATTTCAACGAAGAGAGGTAGCGACGAGAATGTTCGTCTTGATAGCGAAACGACACCAAAAGTTCGTTGTTTTGCAACGTTTTAGGATTGAGCCCGTACGTATCGAAAATCGTAGTCCAAATACGCTCCATCGTCTCGGGAGGAAAAGGCTTTTGATAGGTTCGGTTGTACTCGTCGTGTTCTTGCGAACGGTATTGTAGGTACAAATCACTCTCGCGAATCACCGAAACGACGAGATTTTGGCGATAGCGCACCGTGCTAATCAGACGGTCGAACGTGCTGGTAAGTTTCAAAAGTGCGGTCATCACAAACAGAGGCTTTCCCTCGGCGTCGCGAATCGTTTTACGAATCGGCATCGCCCATTTTTGAAGTTCGGGCGTAAAATAGGTGCGACCGAAAACCATCCCATGGTGTGAAAGTGCGTCCATAAAAGAGGCATAACTTTCGGGTCTATTTTTGAGATTGGGAATACGCGTGGGATCGCTATCGGAACTGCCGTAGAGAAAAACGCCCTCGGGCGTCGTGACGCCGAATGCCAAAACGTCGGGGTTGTCTAAGAGTGCTCGGGCGTACTTGCCGATACCGGAAGGGTGATGTACGTAACGGTCGTCTTCGGCGATAGCCGCTCCTAAAATGTCCATTAAACGCTCTTGCGTATCAAACAAAGAGTGGGTTGCGTTGGCGATCAATTCGACGGTGTTTTCCTGCGCAATTTGGTACTTTAAAGAGATGTTTTGCCATTTAAAATAGCTGAGTAAAAGAAATAAGATAACGGCGGTTAAGGTTAAGCTGTAAAAAATAAACCAGATATTTTTTTTGAAAAGTGCCACCAAGCGTTCCTTACCACAATCTGCGTGCATTAATTGTAGCATTTTTTAGTCCGATTGGGCGATAAATCAAGATAAAAGAACCTTAATGGTATAATCCGCGAAAAACTAAAGCGAGTATGTATGGTCGAAGTTAATAATCTAACGATGCGCTTTTCGCATCAGCTTTTATTTGAAAATATCAATCTGAAATTGGACAAAGGCAAACGCTACGGATTGATCGGCGCAAACGGCGCGGGTAAAACGACGTTTTTAAAAATTTTATCGCGTCAAATCGAGCCGACCAGCGGCAATATTTCAATTGAAAACGGTCTTCGCGTCGGCGTTTTAAACCAAAACCAGTATGCGTTTGAAGAGTACACCCTCAAAGATGCGGTTATGTACGGCAATAAAAGATTGTACGATGCAATCAAAGAAAAAGAGCATTTGTATGCAACGGGCGATTTTAACGACGATAAAGTCAACGACCGCTTGGCGGAGTTGGAGATTATTTGTGCCGAAGAAGATCCGACGTATGAAGTGGACGTCAACATCGAAAAGATTTTAGCCTCTTTGGGCTTTTCGGTCGATATGCACGACATGTTAATGAGCGAACTTACCGGCGGCGATAAATTTAAGATTTTGCTAGCACAGGTGCTCTATCCCAAACCGGACGTTTTATTTCTCGACGAGCCGACCAACAACTTGGACTTGGAAGCGATTTCGTGGTTGGAAGAACAGTTGGTGCGCCATGAAGGTACGATGGTCGTGATTTCGCATGATAGGCACTTTTTAAATGCGGTCGTGACGCATATTTTAGACGTCGATTTTAAAAAGATTCGCGAATTTACGGGCAATTACGACGAATGGTACATGGCGGCAAATTTGATCGCCAAACAGCAAGAGATGGAGCGCGATAAAAAGCTCAAAGAAAAAGAGGAACTCGAAGCGTTCGTGCGCCGTTTCTCCGCCAACGCGTCTAAAGCCAAACAAGCGACTTCCCGTCAAAAACGTCTTGAAAAGCTTGATATCGCCGATATTCAAACTTCTTCGCGAAGGGATCCGAGCATCGTGTTTCGCATGGGGCGCGACATCGGTAACGAAGTCTTGGAAGTCGAAGGCATCGAAAAAAGCTACGGTGATCAAAAAGTGTTGCATTCGGTTTCGTTTAAAGTCGAAAAAGGCGAAAAAATCGCGTTAATCGGTCATAACGGCGTCGGAAAAACGACGTTGTGCAACATCATCATGGAGCAATTGGAAAAAGACGCCGGAACGATTAAATGGGGTGCGACGATTATCCCGAGCTATTTTCCTCAAAATACGACCGATATGATTAACGGCGATTTGCAGTTGTTTGAGTGGTTGCAACAATTTGACGACAAAAAAGATCTGGACGAGATTCGTAAATGTTTGGGACGAATGTTGTTTTCGGGCGAAGAGCAAAAAAAAGGCGTCGGACAACTCAGCGGCGGTGAAAAACACCGTATCGGACTTTCAAAAATGATGTTGGAAAAAGGCAACTTTTTAGTTTTGGACGAGCCGAACAACCACCTCGATCTTGAGGCGATTATCGCTTTGGGCGAAGGGCTTTTCAAATTTCCCGGTAACGTTATTTGCGTCACGCACGATCGCGAACTGATCGACGCGTTTGCCAACCGAATTATCGAACTCCATGCCGATGGGAGTATGATCGATTTTAAAGGTAATTACGAAGCGTTTCGAGAGACGTATGGCCGATAAAAAAGCGCCTTTTACGATAGGCTCGTCGTTAGACCGTATTCAAGCGTGCCAATTGGAAGAAGAAAAACCCTCCGTGCCGACATGTGAGCTCAAAGAGCCTTGTAAGCACCTTTTAGTCATGCATATGGAAAAACGCCAAGGCAAGCCCGTCAGTATCGTCGAGCCTTTTTTTCTGGGCAAAGAGGCGTTGAACGCTTTGTGCTCGCAGTTGAAAAAAAAGTTGGGAAGCGGCGGTACATGTAAAGACGATCGATTGGAATTTCAAGGCGAATGCCGCGAAAAATTAAAAGCATTACTGCAAGCACAAGGATTTCGTTTTAAAGGATAAACAGTGTCGAATCTTTTAATCAACGCGTTGTTACCGATTGCTTTGATTATCTTTACGGGCTACCTTTTTAAGCATATGAAATTTCCTACGGCGGATTTTTGGCCGAAGATGGATCGTTTTACGTATTACGTTTTGATGCCTTCTTTGTTGGTTTACGAACTCGCCGTTGCCAAAATCAACGTGAGCCATACGGTCAATTTGGTGGCAATCAGTTTGTCGGGGATTTTTCTCGTTCTGGTGCTTTTGATGTTGCTCAAGGGCGTTTTTCATTTTGAAAACCGAGCTTTTACCTCTATCGTTCAAGGCGGCATTCGTTTTAATACCTACGTTCTTTTGGCTCTAGTCAATGCGCTTTACGGCGCACAAGGCTTGGTCTTAAGCGCAATCGTCATCGCGTTTGCGATTCCGTTCATCAATGTCTTGTGCATTAGCGTTTTTGCGATTTATACGCGCGAGGGAAAGTTTTCGTTGAAACATTTTTTGACGACGGTCGTGAAAAACCCTTTGATCGTCGCATGTGCAATCGGCGGATTGCTCAACGTGCTTGGAAACCCGTTACCGACTTTTATGCTTAAAAGTATCGCGATTATCAGTCATGCGGCATTGCCGATGGGTCTTTTATCGGTCGGCGTGGGATTGGAGTTGAAGCATCTAAGCCATGCCAAAAAAGCTCTGGTCGTCTCTTCGAGTGCTAAATTGGTCGTTTTCCCGTTGATCGCCTATACGTTAGGCACATGTACGGGGTTAAGCGGTATGAGTTTGAGCATCGCCGTTATTTTTGCTTCGATGCCTACGGCAACGTCGGCGTATATTTTAGCACGCGAAATGGGCGGAGACGTCAGCTTGATGGCGTCGATTATTACCGTACAAACTTTGGCATGTATGGGAACGCTTTTTTTGATTCTTCCGTTACTCTAAACAAAAATCCGTCTTAAAACGACGGATCTCGCTCATCGAACCCATAACGACAAGAACGTCTCCGGCGTCGAGCTTATGCATATGCCCTTCGGTAATGAAAATAAACTCTTTGGTTAGTTCTTTATCGTGGAGTCCTAAAAGTAGCATGTTATACGCTTTCCATGCGGAATATTGGCTCAGAAGCGTACCGTTGAGAGGCGACGTCTCGGTCACGGTAAGTTGCGCCATATTGACGTCTTCTTCTCCGAAAATCGTCGTTTCGACGATTTGCATGACTTCAGGTTGCGTAATAAGCTTGTAAATTTTTTTACCCGTAATTTGGTAAGGATCGAGAATGGTCGTCGCTCCGGCGATTTCGAGCTTATGAACGGCGTCTTTGGTGTGCGTCGTCGCAATGATAGGAACGTTCGGATCGATGGCGCGCACGGAAAGGGTTAAAAAGACGTTGTGTACGTCGTCGTCGAAAAGGCAAAAGACAAAACCGACGTTTTGGGCGATACCGAGCGATTCGAGCGCATCGTCGTTGCCGTAGTCGCAGACGATCAGATCAAATCCCTCTTTTTGCGCTTTGACTTGGGATGCGGGGTCGTAATCGACCAGCCTGAACGCGTAGCCTTGTTTTTTGAGTTTCGTCGCAATTTCCAACGCCGTACGGCTGAAGCCGAAGAGTAAAATCAAAGCATCGTTCATTCGCGACTCCTCTTCTCGTTTTGTTTGCGAAATGCGTTAATAGCGTGTTTACGTCCCATAACGATGAGACTGTCGTGCGGTTGCAAGACAAAATCGTCCGCAGGGTTGAAGAAGAAACCTTTTTCACATGTACGTTCGTCTTGGCGTACGATACCGAATAAGAGCAAACGCTTGGTGGAGAGGCTCAAAGAGGCGACCGTTTGGCGGTTGAAAAAAGAGTATTCATGCACAAAAATACTTTCAAACACAATCCCCGTATTTTCGCTGAGTATTCCTTCCAACGCGGCATAGGAAACCGGTTGAGTTACCAGTTGCGCACCCAGCAGACCGATTGTTTCATCGGCACTAAACGCATAATTTGCACCGGCAAGCAAATACTTTTTCTTGTGAGCCGCTTTAATGACGCGCGCGATAATCGTCGCGTGAGGACTTAAGCTTCGAGCGCTCAACGTGATAAAAATATTCAGTTCGTCGCTGTTGGTCGCACAAATGATATGCGTCGCACGTTTGTCGATGCCGAGCGTTCCTAAGAGCTTACTTTTGGAAGCGTCGCCTACGATACCGATCAATCCGCGCTCTTGCGCAAGTTTGATTTTAGCGGCGTCCGTATCGATAATCACCAAAGCGTTTCCGTCTTCGTGAAGCATTTTTGCGACGACTTCGCCGACCCTTCCGTAGCCGCAAATGAGAATATAGCGTTCAAGCTTTTCGATGTCGTAATAAAGGCGGCTCTCTTTAAGCTCGACGAGTTTGTTTTGAAACGACGAGACGATAATGGACGTTAAAAATGCCAATACGCATACGCCGAGAATAATCAACACCATCGAAACCGCCATACCTTCTTGCGTCAACGGGACGATGTCGCCGTATCCGACGGTTCCCATCGTGACGATCGACCAATAAATCGCATCGAAAAGCGTGTTGATTTTCGGATTGTGGTTGGTTTCAAAGATATAAATCGCCGAACTGCCCGCAAAGATCACAAAACTTGCAAAAATTGCCAAGGTCATAAGCTCAAATTTCTTTTCATGTAAAATGGCGGCAAACGTTTTCATGCTTCTGGCATAGCGAAAGAGCTTAAAAATACGGAACAGAAGAAAGATACGCAAAAATCGAAGCGGTCGGTAGCTGGGCAGGATCGCTAAAAGATCGATGATTGCTAAGAGCGAAAAGACGTAATCCAATTTTTTGCGAACGACTTTAGCAAGCGCGCGTCCTAATGAAAAAGGAAGGTTATTTTTTAGTGCGTATTCGTAGTCTTCGATAACAATCGCATGACTGTCGGAACAGATCCAAAACCGTAGAAGGTACTCTAAAATGAAGATAAAAAGCGATCCTTGAATGATCCATTCAAGGACGGATTCATCGGGATGCTTGACTTCATAAAGCAGGCACAAAACACTTAAAACGACCAAAAAAACCATAAAAATATCGAAATAAAACTTGATTTTGGAATGAGGGTACTCTAAAAGCGTGCGTGCGGCTTCTTTGAACCGTCGGTAAGAAACGCTGGTGTCGAGAAAATAAGCGAAACGAATCACTAAAGCGACCAATGACACAAGGCGTTCCTTAAAAATTAACGTGGTTACGCAAGACGTTAAAAAGACGTTTTGCGTAGGAGCGTTGCGATTTCTCCGATTTCGGGAAAGCGTTCAACTTCGGTTCCGATTTTCTCGGTTTTGGAAAAAATGACGACGTTATCGACGACGACGTCGAAAAAGCCGCCCGTTTTAGGGCTCAACGTAATGGAGGCATCCGGAAATGCTTGTAAAATTTCTTCTTTCACACGGAAAGCTCTTGGCATATATCCTCAACGCGTACAATAATAAATCGTAACGTTCATGGTCGGTTCCTTATAATTAATGTTCGGTTTCTTCAACGAAAACGAGTGCTTTGGTACATGCTTCGTAGAGCTGATCGGTCGTAAAACAGCGTGTATCGTTGATGGAATCGGCGATATTTTTAGCATCGTTGGCATGGTTCATCTCAATTGCGATTTGCAATAAATTGCCTAAAAATCCTTCACGGCGTAGCAAAGCGATTTTGATTTCGTCGTCTAGATGAATATGCGCCAAAAATTCTTCCATCGAAACATTGAGATAGGCGTCGATAAGCGAGAGGCTTCCGGTTAGAAACGCTTGGTTGGCATACTCTTTTTTATTGCAAAGAAGCGTGAGTTCTTCCATAACTTTAGCGCGAAATTTCGCATTGTTAAACAACTCGCCTCCGAAAGGGCGATGGTTTGGCGTCATATACAGAAAAAGTCCGAGCCACGAAAGCAGTTTTTTAGGACCGAGCAGCAATACCATCTGTTTAATCGAGCTAATTTTATTTTTAAAATGGTAAGCACCGGAGTTGACATGTCGTAACAGATTGTAGACCAAATCCGGACATGTCGCAAAACGACTCGCGATAAAGGTCGCATCGCTGTCTTCGTGAATGCAGTTCATTAATTGGATGGCACTTAGCGTGTTAGGCTCGATTTTACGGCCGCTTAGGATAACGGGTTTTTCAAAAAAGTAGCCTTGGTAAAAGGTAAATCCGTGGCGAAGGCAGGCTTCATGCTCTTCGTAAGTTTCGATCTTTTCCGCCAATAAAGGGATATTGTAGTGCGCCAGTTTCGCGACGGCTTGCGGAAGATTTTCCAATCCGATGGCTTGGATGTCGACTTTGATAAAATCGATGTAAGAGAAAAGGGGCTCATAGGCTTTAAACATCGCCTCACTGCAATCAAAATCGTCTAGGCTCAGCCGATACCCCAACGTTCTTAAATGCTTAATGCGCTCGTACAATGCCAAGGAAATTTGCGTATGTTCTAAGATCTCAAATCCGAAATACTCTTTGGGGAGCAGTAAAATCGCGTCGCTAAAAATCATCGTCTCGTCGACGTTGATAAAACCGAACTTTTGTCCGATAATAGGAGAAAGTCCGATATTATGGATAATATTGACAATGACGCGTGCGGTCGCCTTGGCGTTGTCCATAAAGGTCGCAAGGTTTTGCGTATCGCACGAGCGGTACAGTAATTCATAGCCAAAACAAGCCCCTTCGGTATTAAAAATGGGCTGCCTACCGACATATGTGCTCACGAATCGTTCCTTTCAAGAGAGATCAAGACCTACGTCTATTTTTTGCTTTTGGCCGCATCTTCAAATTTAACCGTGACGATACCGCAAAACTTTTTATCTTTATAGAATTGTACCATGTAGGTGCTTTCTTGTTTATCGATAGCGTAATTACTCATAATTTCTTTTTGCATAATCTTGAGACCGCTTTCGTTTTCGACGCCGTGTTTGGAATAACCGATGACGTTAATACGGTACCCTCTAATCGGTTCGACCGAAAAGTCGTTTTTGACGGTGACGAGCGAGCCGATTTTTACTTTTTGGACTTTTCCGTCGATCACGATCGAAACGCTATCCAACGAATTATCGAATTCGATAAAATCGGGAATCAGCGTCGAGACGACTTGGTTACCGTTCATCACTTTATAGACGTTTTTTTCTTTAATCACGGCAACGAGCGGGTTATTGCTTTTATACTCCAATTTGTTCGGATCCATCGGGAAAAAACGAATGGAAGATTTGAGCGTTGAAAGGTCTAAGAAAATTTTTGTCGGTGGAATTTCAAGCGTACCGTCGTCTTCGAGGAGCTTTTTAATCACGGGTTGCGAGAGTTCGAAAGGACGTGAAAATTTGATACCCATCAAATCCATAAATTTCTCGATCGTACGCAGTTGGTAATAGACTTTTTGCGAAAGATCGGTAATATTTTTACTGGTTTCGATTGCAAAAGCAGGCTTATTGTTCGTAATCGAAAAATAGGTCAAACTTTGTTGCATTGCTTTATCTTGCGTCTTGGTATTGGTGTTTTTGACGTTAAATTCATGAACGTCTTCAATCAGCGCGATATTGGTTTCTTGGTTGACTTTTTTTGCGATATCGCCTAAATTACCGAATTTGGCACTGGGAATTTGCTGTTGATCGATAATCGTCGCTTGTCCCCATGCTTTGGAATTAAAATCTTTATTGAGGTTGCGCTCTCGGTAAAATCCGATACCGTCGTGAAGGTTGAGCGTGAGGTCGACTTTGGGCGTTAAGATCAGTTTTTTGATTTCGTTTACGATCTCGAGGTCTTTGTCTTTAGGCTCTATTTTGGCGAATTTTCGGTTCATATCGCCGTAAACGCCGCGCTTATTTTGGACGATACTGTCGAAGTTAAGGTTGGGAACGATCCAAACATTGCCGCTTTCGATCTTATAATGTTTGGCTAAAAGCATCGGTGCGAAGTATCCGCCCGGTTCGTCTCCGTGAATTCCTCCGATAATCAATAGCGTGCTACCGGCTTGGGAGCTCTCTTTTTTAATCAGCGAATAGTGCAAGTTAGCGGCATCAAGCGTTGCGATGCAAAAAAGGCAAAGAAAGATCAAACGTTGAATCATCGTCATGGGCATGGTTATCTTTTTCGTAAAATTTTTTCCAAGAAGCTTAGCAAATAGGAGATTAAATTTTACCAAAGCTTCTCTTTAGCCGACAAGTTTTCGCGTAAAACGGTAACAAACGCTTCAAACGAAGGGAGAGAGAGTTGTGCTTCGCGTTGTTGGGTTCCCCACATGGATTCGGGAAAATGCGTATCGTTTTGAAAGCGTGCCATCACGTGAATGTGCAAATGCGGAACGTAATTGCCGAACATCGCAATGTTGATTTTATCGGGAGCGTAAAAATCGAGCATCGTTTTTTCAACGACGAGCATGGCGTCTAAAAGAACGCTTCGCGTCTTCTCGTCGCAATCGCTGAGCTCTTTGTAAGGGTGTCGGCTAAAAATCTTAACCCACGGGATAGAAGCGTTTTCTTTTTGAAGGTAAAAAAAGTCGTTTTCGTAGACGTTTTCGTTCATCGTTCATCCTTTTGAAATCGGTGTTTATAGGTGCATTTTCGACACAAGGTTTCCACACAGCGACCTTGTCGGAAACCTTGGAGAATCGTTTGGGCCCTTTGCGCGTTTAAAATCGTCTCTAAAGAGTCTACATGTAAGTTTCCAAGCGGTATAACGCCTTCTTTATCCAAGCAACACGGAACGACGATACCGCTTGAGAGAATACCGAAATGCGATTTTAAACCTAAGCAGCTTCCTTCGCTCTCATTCGTTGACGCTAAAGACGGCCATTCAAAATAGCGATCGAAATGCACGAGGACTTTTTCGGCAAGACGAAGCGAACGCGGTCTTTCGCGCTCGATGGTTTGGGCGTCCAACGTAACGCCGAAGGCTTGCGAGAGGTAAGCAAAAAGCATGGCGTTAAACGCTTTTTCGCTTTGCTTTTCGTCGAAATTCCAGACGCGCAGATTGATAAAAAGGTCTTTGCGCGTTTCGTTTTGTGCGCGGCACAGTTCAAGGACGGGTTGCATATAGGCTTCAAACGAGAGCGGCATAGCGTTTTTGTTGTAGCTATTGAGCGAGATATTCACTTGTTTTAAAGCAGGGTGTAAAAGCGTTTCGTGCGAATGTTTACCCAGATAATACCCGCTGGTCGTTAACAAGCCTTGCAGTCCGTATCGCTTCGTTGCGCTGAGGTAAGCTTCAAGGTTGGAAAGGCTCAGCGGATCGCCTCCCATATGGTAAGCGATCTCTTTCGTATAGGCTAAAAGTTGAGCTAAAAGAGACTCGAAAAAATCGAGCGACATGGATTGAGGTTTCAAGGTGCTTTGCGGACAAAAGCTACACTTCAGCCCGCAGATATTACTCAGCTCGACGTAAACGCGATGAAACTTCATTGCACTCCCGTTAAAACGCGTTTTTGAGCTCTTGCTCGTCTAGCATGGAAGGGTCAAAACGTTTGACGCAATTGCGCCCGCTCTCTTTGGCTTTGTAAAGCGCGATATCCGCAAATTTGATGCATTTCCAAAGCGAATCGGAATTTTTCGGGAAGATGGAGGCTCCGACGCTGAGTGTTTTGTAAAACGCCGTGCCGTTAGGTGCTTGAATCGGCGTCTTTTCAAAAGCGAGGCGAATTTTTTCGGCGATATTTTGCACCATCGCTTCGTCGCATTCGTAAAGCAAGACTAAGAACTCTTCGCCGCCGAAACGAAACGCCGTATCGGCCTCGCGAATATTCTCTTTGAGGCATTTAGAAAGAGCGCGAATCGCTTGATCGCCGACGTCGTGACCGTGGGTATCGTTGACCATTTTGAAGAAGTCGATGTCGATCATTAAGATGCCGTAAACAATGTTATTGCGTTTGGCTTGCGAAAGGGCTTTTTCAATATATTCGTCCAAATATTTGCGATTATACAGTCCGGTCAACGCATCGGTCGTCGAAGAGACTTTTAAAATTTGCGTTAGGTTCTTACTGACGAGCTCGGGACGTGCGGCATCGATATAATTTTGAATTTTCGGCAATTGCGCTTTAATGTCGTTTAACTCTTCGTCCGAGCGCGCCCAAATACTAAGGAGCAATTCCAAATCATTGGAAATGAGATAAGGAATACATAAAAAATGCTGACATGCGTCGCATGTTTCGCAGATATTGTGAAACTGATCGGAATAGACCGACTGTTTCGTACGAAGAGCGCGACACGACATCTCGACGTTACGTTCTTTCGCGGAAGCGTCGAAAACCACTTGCGGACGGAAAAACTCTTTTCCGGATTCGACCAAGACGAAATCGTTAAGTGAAAAGTCGTTTTTTAAAATCATACCGATACGGCGATAGACTTGCTCTTTATCTTCGTCGAATTCAATGGTTCGTTTAAATTGGTAAATATCGGACAGTTCATGCACGATTGCTTGTGCGTCGAGCAAAAGATCGGGTTGATGATTCGGAGAGAGTGCTAGAAATTTTTTGACGGTCACTTCGATGTCGTTGAGGGTGTTCTCCAACTTTTCTAAAAGCGAATTGATCCAGAACATCACGTTATGGCACTCTTTATCGCTGCCGCTAAAACGGATACGTTTGCTGTAATCCCCCTCTTGAGCCTTGTTCATTACGTAAGTAATGGAATCGAAAAGCTCCATGAGAGGTTTCATCGAGTTGTTGATGACCAAAAAGACCGCCGTCATAATAACCAAAGAGAGCACGAAAACGCTTAAAGAAGTCAAAATACCGTTCGTGCGAATTTCGGAAATATCAAAAACGATGCTGATCGCGCCTAAAACTTCGCCTTCTTTAGCGTTGTGGCACTCCATACAATTTGGATTACTGCGTTCTTTAGCGATGTAAGGCGTACTGATGCGAAGTTTCGCCGTATGCGAACTCTCTTCGCTTTGCTGATGCACTTGACCGGTTTTAAGCGTTTTATCATCGATGTCGTCGCGTACGGTTTCATTGTTAAACCCTTTACCGAACTGCTTAATGACCGAATCGCTACGAACGACCCATAACGCTTCGACGCCTTTGGCTTGGCTGATTTTATTGAGAAAAAACTCGCGTTGATCCATTGTTCCGGTGAGCATATGCGCCGAAAGACCGTCTTGTACCAATTCAGCAATGATTTGCGCTTTTTCCTCCGCGTTCTTTATCCCTAAATTTCGGATGGAAAGTGCGGAATAGAACATGGAAAGCATAAAAGAGGCGAAAATCGTTCCGACAATGACGATCGAGAGTTTTTTCTGCATCGCGTATCCTTAAATTTATTCTACCGTAACGCTTTTGGCTAAATTTCGAGGCATATCCACGTCGTTACCCAAACGCACCGAAATTTCCAAAGCAAGCAATTGCGTAATGACCATCATCTCAAAATATTCGCTCATAACATGGGTATGCGCTCGCGTTTTAATGACGTCATCCGCCAAATCAAAAGGTTCAGGACTAATAATTAACATCGTCGAATCACGCGCTCCGAGCTCTTCGACGTTACTTTTCATCTTATCGTAGAGGAGATTTTTAGGCATTAGAGCGATCGTAAAAAGTTCGCTGTCGGCCAGTGCGATCGGTCCGTGCTTCATCTCTCCGGCAGGATAACCTTCGGCATGTAGATAGCTGATCTCTTTAAGTTTTAAAGCCCCTTCCAACGCTAGGGGATAAAAAAGATCGCGCCCGATAAAGAAGAAGCCGTGACCGTGCAAATAGCGTTTGGAGAGGCGTCTGATTTTTTCGTGAACGCTTTCGTTGACTTTTAAGACCAAAGGAATGTGCAACAACGCGTCGATTTCGGTTTTCATGCGTTCTTTTGTGATCGTCTTTTTCTTTTCGGCAAGGAAGAGGCTTAACAGCCATAACGTCACGACTTGCGTCGCAAACGCTTTGGTACTGGCGACCCCTTTTTCGATGCCCGCACGCGTTAAAATGCTCATGTCCGCGGTTCGTACGATAGAAGAATTATCGACGTTACAGATAGCAAGGGTCTTCATACCGCCTTTTTTGGCCATTTTCAGTGCTTCTAAGGTATCGGCGGTTTCGCCGCTTTGGGAAATCACGATAAAGAGTGTTCGAGGCTCTAGCAAAGGGTCTTTATACCGAAATTCGCTGGCAATTTCGACGTTGGAGCGGATTTTGGAAAGGCGTTCGAAAAGATAGCTTGCGCTTAGTGCGGCATGGTAACTCGTACCGCAGGCACAAATTTTAATCGCATCGATTGCATCGACGTCAAGAGAAGATAGTTCGTCCAAAACGACGCTATCTTCTTTGGTTCTGCCCATCAGCGTTTCGGTCACGACATGGGATTGTTCGTAGATCTCTTTTTCCATAAAATAGCGAAACCCGTCTTTTTGGGCGGAAAGTTTGTCTTTCGTTAACGCTTTAAATTCGAGGCGATGTTCGATACCTTCGCTTTTAAGCGTGACTGTTTTGTTTTTTGCCCAGCCGTATTGACCGTCTTCGAGGTAGCATACCTCTTTTGCTAAACCGATCAGCGGTGCGTCTGAGGAGCTGAAAAAGACTTCGCCGCATTCATTTTTGCCGAGTAAAAGCGGTACGGCGTTTTTAGCGAAGAAAATGACATCGGGTTCTTTTTGCGTAATCAGTAAAATCGCATACGCGCCGTGAAGCGCTTGGATCGTAGCTTCGAAGGCTTGAAAGCAGTCGTTCAAAAGGCGCACGTTTTTTTCAAACAGATGTACGGCGACTTCCGTGTCGGTTTGGCTTAAAAAGTTGACGCCGTCTTTGAGCAGTTCGTCTTTAATCTCTTTGTAGTTTTCGATAATGCCGTTATGAATGATGTACGAAAATTCGCCCCAATGCGGGTGTGCGTTGGCTTCGGTCGGTTTGCCGTGCGTTGCCCACCTCGTGTGACCGATACCGACGCCGAATCCTTCCGAGCTATAGTGTTCGACTTTGCGTGCAAGGTTGGAAAGTTTTCCCGTGGCTTTAAAGGCGTCGATTTCGCCGTCTTTTAAAACCGCGATGCCCGCCGAGTCGTACCCTCTGTATTCAAGCTCTTTAAGTCCGCCGAGTAAAAAGCTTCTTTTTTCCGCCGTTCCGATGTATCCTACGATTCCGCACATACCGTTTTACCTTTCTTTTTCTTATTGAGAGTTCTTGCAAAAGAACTTTTTGCACATCTTTGAAGCAAAGCTTGAAAGACTACGTTAACACACGCACCTTTGGGTGCTTTTACTGCTTGTAAAACTTGTTTTGCGAGCAGCCTATTTAGAGAAAAATGCCGAGAATTTTCTCTTTATTGTCACATAAAGGGACTGTTTTTTCAATTAAGATCAAGTTTCGCGTCTTATTCTTGATCGTTTGTATTTTTGCCATCGCAATGTCGATGCCGTATTCGTCGAACATACTCATCATGTACGCCATCAAGCCCCGTTGGTTCTTTGCGTTGACGTGCATGAGCGCGTACGATTTGGAATGTTCGCAGTTGAGGTCGATCTCGCCTTTTAAAATAATCGGCTTTTTTAAGACGGCTTTTTTATGCATGTCAAACGAATTTTCGATCAATTCTTCGATCAGCTGAATATCGCTTTCATCGACTTTTTCGTTAAAGTCGAGTTGAAAATATTTTTTGCCGTCGAAGAGTTTGTAAATATCCATTTGCACCAAATCGAGGTAGGAGAGTTTCCCCAAAAGGTAGCCGATATTAAAGCTGATACCTCGAATCACGTTGATACTGAGATGATCGTCGTTTTTAATCACGTAACGGTACGAATTAAGTGGCGTATCTTCTGCTTCTTTGACGGTTTTGACGATGGCTTGCGGTTTGAGTTTTAAAAAGAAAAAGTTTGAAGGCACCGAGAGCGTTTTTTTCTGCAAGGTTTTGGGGAGTTCTAAAAATTCGGGGCTTTTTTTCAAACTGTTTTCTTTACGAAGGCGTTTGGTCGTTTCGTCGATAAGCTCTTCTTTATCGAACATTTCCATCGACGCATTGTAAAATTCTCGTAAAAGCTTACCGATAAAACCGGTGTAGATATTGTCGTTAACGGCGTTCATATCGGCATACGTTAGAATGTAGAGCATTTTTAAGACATGTGGGGTTTGGAGTTTGGAGATAAACGCCAAAACGACTTTTTCACTGTAGATGTCTTCGCGACTGGCGGTATTGCTCATCAACGTATGGTAGCGAATCAGCGTTGCGCCCGTTTCAATCGCCTCTTCGGAAAAATAGAGTTTGGAGGCGTAAATGCGGAAAATCTTCGCGCCCAGTTCGCTGTGGTCGTTTTTACGTCCTTTGCCGATGTCGTGCAAAAAGGAGACCAAGCGTATTAAGGCTTTGCCTTCGGGGCATAAATCGTCGAAGAGCGATTGAATGAACGGATCTTTGATATGTTCGAGATGATAAAGCGTATGCAACGAGTGAATATCCGCTGGAAGTTTGTGGTATCCGTCGAATTGCGCGAGGTTTTGGATCTGTTTCAACGGTTTAATTAATTGTTGAAGCAGCGAAGCTTCATAGAGAACGTTAAAGAGTGCATACACATTGGACTGAAATAAAAGCGCGTAAAACTGTTTATAGATTTTTTTAGAGTTATGGGCGGCAAAACGCGCTTGTCGGATGTAATGAATGTAGCTAATATCAAAGCTCACGTCGCGATCGTCGAATTGTTGCAGTTGTTCCAAAACCGTTCCGAGCGTCGGGATCGGTTTTTTGAGCGACGCGTATACGCAATGATCGACAAGGTACAAGCCTTGGGCGATACGTCCTTGTTTTAAGACGCTTAAGCGTGAAGGCACGGCAAGAAGCGAAGCGGTGAGCTTACGCGTGAAGATTTGGAACGTAATGTCGATCGTGTGCATGCAGGCAAACGTTTTGGAGGCAAGTTGCATCTGCGCATTTTTAAGGATTTTGTTTTCAAATCCCAATTTTGCGGCGACGTCAGGAATATACTCAAGGATCAAGACGTCTTGTTTTTTCTTGGCGCTGAGGTGTAAAGCGGAGCGTACGCGGTAGAGAAACTCGAGTGCGCTTCGAAACTCTTTATACTCCTCTTCATCGATAACTTCGGGGACGCGATCTTTGAGGCGAATGCTTCCGAAGAGAATTTTACAAATCCACGAAAGCGTATTGGCGTCGCGTAATCCGCCCACGCCTTCTTTGATGTTGGGTTCCATGCTCATCGGGTTTTTTTTACGTCGCTCTTCGCACGCTTGAATGATGCTTTGAATGACCTCTTTTTTTTGCCAGCGTTGGATTTTAAGCAGTTCGCGTTCGGTTTCCATCCAAAGCAGTTTCGAGCCGCACAAAAAACGCGATTCGAGCATCGCGGTTTTGATTGTCAAGTCTTGGTTGCTCGCATGGACGATCTCTTCGAGTTTGTGCGTACGATGTCCTAGTTTCATTCCCGCATCCCACGCCAAATAGAGCATCGATTGAATAATCGGCTCGATGTTGTAGCCCGGAACCGCTTTGTATACGACCATCAAATCGACGTCCGAATAGACGCACAACTCTTCCCTTCCGTAACTGCCCATCGCAACCAGCACGATCGGTACGGCATTGGCAAAAGGCATGTAGTATCCAAAATATTTGCGAAGCGTGTATTTGTAAATGATCGTAATGAAATGATCGATGGTTTTGGTATGTTTTACTAAAAAATCTTTACCCTGATTCTCGGTAAAAATTTCGTTTAAAGAGCCTAGATAATGTTTGATATGCTCTTTAATCAGTTTTGAAATCTCAAAGTCGTCCGCATTTTTTTCGATTAAATCTTCAATAATTTCTTCGATGTCCATCCTACTTCCTGCTCTCGTTTGAAGTCACATATGATACATTAAAAGAGCTTGTTTGTAACCAAAACGTAATAAAATCGTGACAAAAATTTTCCGAGAGACTCCAAATAGGGTGTTAATATTTATTTTAACAAGAAAGGAGTAGGATTTCAAAACGCAAATCAAGCACGGTCCGTTAGCTCAGTTGGTAGAGCATATCACTCTTAATGATGGGGTCGTAGGTTCGAAGCCTACACGGACCACCACTCCTTTTTTTCCTCTGTCGCACACTTAAAAGTGCGATATAATGTTTTCAAAAAATTTCATTCACGTTACATGTCAAAGGAAAACGTATGCAAAAGCCTTATATTAACGCCTTTCCGGATGCCGAGGGATATTTTGGAAAATTCGGCGGTGCTTTTTTGCCGCCCGAATTGGAAGCCCAGTTCAAAAAAATAGAACAAGCCTACTTAACCATCGGAAATTCTCACGATTTTATTCGTGAGCTTCGCGATATTCGCAAACACTATCAGGGTCGTCCGACACCCGTTTATTATGCCAAGCGTTTAAGCGAGTATGTCGGAGGAGCGCGCATTTATTTGAAGCGCGAAGATCTAAATCATACGGGTGCTCACAAGCTCAACCACTGTATGGGCGAAGCCTTGCTTGCCAAATATTTGGGTAAGAAAAAGCTCATCGCCGAAACGGGAGCGGGGCAACACGGCGTCGCGTTGGCGACCGCGGCGGCGTATTTCGGGTTGGAGTGTGAAATTCATATGGGTGAAGTGGACATCGCCAAAGAGCACCCTAACGTCGTGCGTATGCGCGTACTCGGCGCGAAAGTCGTTCCGGTCTCCTTTGGCGCGCGAACGCTCAAAGAAGCGGTCGATTCGGCATTTGTGGCGTATCTTAAAGACCCAGAAAACAGCATCTACTGTATCGGTTCGGTCGTAGGGCCTCACCCGTTCCCCAAAATGGTCAGAGATTTTCAAAGCATCGTCGGTATCGAAGCAAGGGAGCAATTTTTAGAGATGACGGGCAATCTTCCCGATAACCTCGTCGCCTGCGTGGGCGGCGGCAGTAATGCGATGGGACTTTTCTCCGCATTCATCGACGATCCGTGCGAGATGTACGGCGTTGAACCCGGCGGTCGCGGTACGAAACTGGGCGAACATGCGGCGAGTTTGACGTACGGAAGCGAGGGCGTATTGCACGGATTTAATTCCATTATGCTTAAAAACGACGCCGGAGAACCTGCCGAAGTTTACTCGATCGCCAGCGGTTTGGACTATCCGTCCGTCGGACCCGAACATGCCTATTTGAAAACCAGCGGACGCACGAAAGTGGGTATCGCCGATGATGCGGAGACGATTCGGGCATTTTACGATTTAAGCCACTACGAGGGTATTATTCCGGCTTTAGAGAGTGCCCATGCGGTCGCGTTTGCAATGAAGCTTGCTAAAGAAAAACCGTATGAGTCCATCTTGGTAAATCTAAGCGGCAGAGGCGATAAAGACATTGATTTTGTGGTGGAAAATTATAAGCCGGAAGATTACATGTAAAAGCGTTACGAAGAGGTTTTAATAGCCTCTTTACGATTATTGTAAGAAAGCGTTACATATAAAAAATTATCAGCTAAGCTCTCTTATAACTTTTACAAATCAGAAAATTAAGTATAGAAAAGAATCTTCTGTCCCTCCTCTAAAGTAACTAGTTTTGTTTAAATGCTAATATATAATTTGCATAAAAGGAAGGGTACATGAAGGTAATACTTAATGCGCTTACTGTAATTGCGAATATTAATCCATGTCCATTAAATGCAAAGTTCAATTGTATAAGATTTGCAGTGTTGAACATTTCTCCTAATTGCCAAATAGGATAAATAGAAGCAATAATTTGAATGACAAATAAGAATTTCCAAAAAATTGAATTTTCTGCTTTATTTTTTGTTTTCATTTCCATAAATGAATAAACAATAATCAAAACGAGAATGGAATAAAACTTGTCATAAGTCGTCCCTAAGCTCGGTATAAATGATATAATTGTTCCAATCAAAATCATGTAAAAATAAATTTTCCATAAAAAAATTTTATTTATTTTTGGTGAAATTGTCGTAGAAATTTTAACACTATTTATATTACTTTCCTTTTTATCCATATCCTGATTTTCTAATATCTGTATTTTTTTAAAAAGGCTATATGGATTTATAATACCAAGTATAATATATTGGATTATCCATGTCATCATAAATAAAATTAGTGCGAAAATAATTATGCTAAGATACTCTTCACTATTCATCAGGATATGTTTGATTGAGCCAACAACACCTATTACAAAGATGATTATATAAAGTATGTAAAGAACTTGTAAAAATCTTTTGAACATATTAAAATCCTATTTATATATGGAAAAATCATATCCATTAATATATCTTAAAGTCAAGAAAATAGAGTAAGTAGCAAGTAAAATTTAATGGTTAACTTTATATATAAAAAAATAAAGTATTCTAAATCTTAATCGTTTTCTTGTATTTATTAATCCCCAAAATAACAATACGGTCATTTGAATGATCGATTTTGTAGACAATGATATAACCTTTATGGACTAAATCTCTGAGAGTTTCATCATCAAAATAGATGGATTTTCGGTACATGTAAGGTGATTCGGGAAGTATTTCTATTTTTTTTCTGAGAGATTGTGTAAATTTGTTGGCTCTATAAGGGCTATCGAGGGCTATAAAATCCCAAATCGTTGTTAATTCTTGCGTGAAATTCTCATTGTAGAGAATTTTCAAGAGTGAACCTTGGTATACTTATTGATTTCTCCCCATACATCATCGTGGGATAAAAGTGAAGCGGTGTTGTTTTCAATCTCTTTTAGTGCTTGTTGAAAATGAATTTTATTGGTTTCAAAAAGAGCTTTTTCATCAATTTGAATGTTTTGAATCATGCCTTCTTTGAGATGAGAGAGCAGGGTTAAAAATGTGTCTAAGTAGCGATCTTCAACTTCAAGTTGGATAGTTTGCATGATAAATCCTTATATGAGCGATTCTTGAAAAATTATAGCATTTTTTATCAGAAAATCATTTAACCTCTCTTTATAAAAAAAGTGGTTAGAATCTCTCTTTATTTCTTTCTGAAAGAATTCCATGACACTGATCGAAAAATTAGAAAACGATGAACGCCTCAGCCTCGATGAGGGCATCGCGCTGTACGATTTAGACCTGTTTACGCTCGGCAAATACGCCAATCGAAAACGCCGTGCGCTTCACGGCGATAAAGTCTTTTTTAACGTCAATCGCCACATCAATCCTACGAATATCTGCAAAGACGTCTGTAAATTTTGTGCGTTTAGCGCGCACCGCAAAAATCCCAACCCGTATACGATGAGCCATGAAGAGATTTTACAAGCCGTTTCGCATTCGCTGAAGGAAAAGCATATTACCGAAGTGCATATCGTTTCCGCCCACAATCCTCATACGGGACTTGAGTGGTATTTGGAAGTTTTTTCCAAAATCAAAGCGCAATTTCCCTCTTTACATGTCAAAGCGTTAACCGCGGCGGAGATCAACTTTTTAGCCGGAGAGTACGGCTTAAGCTACGATCAAGTGATCGATAAAATGATCGAACACGGCGTGGATTCGATGCCCGGAGGCGGTGCCGAGATTTTTGACGAAGGCGTGCGCGAATACATTTGCAAAGGCAAAGTTAGCTCGCAACAGTGGCTCGAAATTCACGAGAAATGGCACCAAAGAGGCAAAGAGTCCAATGCGACCATGTTGTTCGGGCATGTCGAAAAACGCGAACACCGCATCGATCATATGCTTCGCCTAAGAGCACTCCAAGACAAAACGCACGGCTTTAACGCCTTTATCCCTTTGGTCTATCAACGCGACAACAATTACTTACATGTAGACGATTTTTTAAGCTCCACCGAAATTTTAAAAACCTTTGCGATCAGCCGTTTGATGTTGGATAATATCGCTCACATCAAAGCCTATTGGGCAACCTCGACGATCAATTTGGCACTTGTCGCGATGGAATACGGCGCGGACGATTTAGACGGGACGATCGAAGTCGAGTCGATTCAAAGTGCCGCGGGAGCCAAAAGTGCTCACGGCCTTGGCTTGCAAACGATTTTGGAGCTGATTCACACGAGCGGTTTTCAGGCGATCGAGCGTGACAGTCTTTATCACGAACTTAAACATCACACACTATCTTAATTCAAAGGATTGACTTTGAGCGACTTTTTCAAACTTGAAAAAAACGGTACGACGGTTAAAACCGAAGTAACGGCGGGTTTTACGACCTTTTTAACGATGATGTACATCGTGCCGGTCAACGCGATTATTATGAGCAAAACGGGTATGCCTATGGACGCTCTGATTACTGCGACGGCATTGATTACGATCTTCTCGAGTATCCTCAACGGACTTTGGGCCAATACGCCGATTGCGATGAGCGTGGGTATGGGGCTTAACGCGTATTTTACGTTCGGTTTGGTTTTAGGGATGAAAGTACCGTGGCAAACGGCGTTAGGCGTCGTATTTCTTTCGGGCGTTTTATTTCTCGTGCTTTCGTTGACGCCGCTACGCGTTTGGATCATGAAAAGCGTACCGCACGATTTAAGGCGTGCCATTAGTGCCGGTATCGGCTCTTTCATCGCGTTTATCGGGCTTAAAAGTATGGGAATGGTCGTTGCCAACCCTGCCGTTTTAGTGGGCGTCGGCAATTTTAAAAATCCAAACGTGCTCTTAGGCGTCGTAGGATTGGTTTTAGTCGTTGCGTTTTATACGTGGAAACTCAAAGGTGCGTTTATTTTGGCAGTCGTCTCGACGGCGATTATCGCGTGGGTTTTAGGCATTGCCGCGTATCCGAGCGAATTCTTTTCGCTTCCCGCATCGGTCAGCCCGATCGCTTTGCAGTTGGATATAAAAAGCGCGTTGACGCTTTCGTTGTTTCCCGTCATTATTACCTTTTTGATTACCGATCTGTTCGACTCGTTAGGAACGCTTGCGGGGGTCGGCTTTCGTGCGGGTCTGTTTAAAGACGACGGAAAAGAGCTTCAAAAAACGCTTGAAATCGATGCCCTTGCCAGTACGGCATGTGCGGTGGTAGGCGTTTCGACGACGACGGCGTTTATCGAAAGTGCCGCGGGCGTGGAAGAGGGCGGTCGCACCGGTTTAACGGCCGTGGTTACGGGACTGTGTTTTATTTTGACGTTGTTTATGATGCCGCTTTTTAAAGCGATTCCCGAAAATGCGATTTATCCCGTTTTGGTTATGGTCGGCGTTTTGATGTTCGGCGAATTGTCGCATATCAACTTTAAAGACACGGCGATTGCGGTTTCAACCTTTTTGATCGTCATTATGATGCCTTTAACGTTTTCGATTACGAACGGATTGGCGTTTGGTTTAATTGCGTATGTTTTTATTAAATTACTCAAAAAAGAGTTTAAAGAGATTAATTTCGGTATCATCTTTTTAACCTTGGTGAGTTTAACCGTATTTATCGTACAAGAGGGGCATTAATGCGTTATTACAGTTATGAAGAGTTCAAAGTCGATGTCAATCATCTCGCCAAAGAGATCAAACCCTACGCGCCGGACGTGATTTTAGCCGTGGCGCGCGGCGGTATGACTTTAGGACATTTTTTATCGGAAGCCTTGGAAATGCGTTCACTGTATTCGATCAACTCGATTCACTATGAAGAGACGCGCAAGCTTGATACGATTCAAATCTTTAATATTCCCGATCTTTCGCGTGCCAAGCGCGTCGTTTTAGTGGACGACATTATCGACAGCGGCGAGACGATGATCGAGATTAAGCGCGTGTTGAACGCAAAATATCCGGACGTAGACTTGAAAGTGGCGGCGGTTTTCTATAAAGAAAAAGCCTTACTTCGTCCCGATTTTGCCGCCAGAGAAGCGACCGAATGGATCGAGTTTTTCTGGGATTTCCAAATTGACCAATACAAATAACAAAGGGAGCTTCGGCTCCTTTTTTATGTTTTTGACGCGTTACCAACTTCTTATTATTTATACATGTACGATTTTAACGCTTTGCACCCTTTATGCGGTGCAGCCCATTCAACCCCTTTTTGAAAAAGAGTTTGCCTTAAGCCGTTTTGAGGCGGTTATTTTTACGACCGTCATTATGCTCCCCTTAGGTTTTGCGCCGATTGTGTACGGGTATGTTTTAGAAACGCTCTCCTCCAAACTCTTTTTGAGAAATGCCGTTTTGATTTTGGGCGTGTTGGAACTTTTATTTGCCTACAGCGATACGTACGCGGCGTTACTCGGCATTCGAGCGCTTCAAGGCGTTTTGATTCCCGCCGTTTTAACCTCTTTGATGAGCTATATCAGTTTTATTACGCCCAAAGAGAGGGTTCAGCAAGCCATCGGTTACTACATCGCGGCGACGATTTTGGGCGGTTTTATCGGACGATTGCTCTCCGGAACGCTGAGCGATCTTTTCGGGTGGCGACTCTTTTTTATTCTCTTGGGCATCGCATTAATCGCGATGTACGGTTGCTTGCATTACGTCGGAGAAGAGGTGAAGGTCGATTTCGTGAAGCCGAAACTCTCTCAAATCGTCGATGTTTTGAGGCAAAAAAGTTTTTTGAATATTTATACGATGATGTTTTTTATCTTTTTCGTCTTTCAAGCATTGTTAAATTTTATTCCGTTTCAGCTCAAACAACTCAGCTCGACGATGGGATACGGAAAAGTCGGAATGATGTATGCGGGGTATATCATCGGTTTTATCGTGTCGATTCGGATTTTGTGGCTGATCAAACGCTTAGGCGGCGAGACGAAAACAATTATGATCGGCATCGTGATCTTCGCTCTCGGGCTTCAAATCTTTCATATCGGCGATTATACCGTGATGTTTGCGGGGATGTTCGTCTTTTGCGCGGGATTTTTCATTATCCATTCGGTCGCTTCGGGGCTCATCAGCAAATTGGCGCATGAAAAACGGGCGATTTCCAACGGACTCTACCTCTCTTTTTACTATGCGGGAGGTACGATCGGGACGTTTGCACCGGGTGTTTTTTACGCGTATTTGGGATGGCACGCATTTATCGGTTTGTTGGCGTGCATCGCGTTTGCGACGCTTTGGTTTGCTTACGCACTTCAAAAAGGAGTGTAATGGTTTTCTCTGAAGTGCCCCAAACAAGCAAGGTTCGAAGGCAGAAAATCAGAGAATTTTTACAAAGCGTTTCATTGGAAATGTCCGAAGACGTCGAAACGTTCGTCGTCGCTAAAGAAGAAGATCGCATCGTCGCGTGCGGCGGACTGAGCGGCAAAGTGTTGAAAAATATTGCTATCGACGAGAGCGTTCGCGGCGAAGGCGTGGCCTTAAGTTTGATGAGCGAGCTCTTAAAAGTCGCTTACCGTGAAGGGCGTTTTGAGCTCTTTTTATTTACCAAACCCCACTATCAAGAGGTCTTCGAATCGTGCGGATTTAAATACATCGAACAAGCACACGGCGAAGTTATTTTGATGGAAAACAGCTACGCGATCGAAGCGTATAAAAAGCGCCTACGAAAACTGCGCCATTCGGGCGATACGGTCGGATGCATCGTGATGAACGCCAACCCCTTTACGTTGGGGCATCGTTATTTGGTGCAAGAAGCGTGTGCGCGATCGGATTGGGTGCATCTGTTCGTGGTCAAAGAAGACGCTTCGTTCTTTCGTTTTGCGGATCGCTACCGTATGATTGAAGAAGGCGTGCGCGATTTTATGAACCTCACGTTGCACGAGGGTTCGGATTATATGATCTCCAAAGCGACGTTCCCGACGTACTTTATTAAAGACAAGGGGCGAATCAATTCGCTTTATACCGAACTGGATTTGGCAATTTTTAGGCATCATTTAGCCCCTCCTTTAGGCATTACGCATCGTTTTGTGGGAGAAGAGCCTTTATGTGTCGTCACAAACGAGTATAATACGCAAATGAAACGACGGCTTGCCGAAGCGAGCGAGTATCCGCCTATCGAGCTTGTGGAGCTTAAGCGTATCGCCGAGTCGGGTGAGCCGATTTCGGCTTCGAGAGTCCGAGGTGCGATGAAAGAGAATCGTTGGGACGAGATAGCCCGTCTCGTACCGCAAAGTACCTATCGATTGCTTGCGGCGATGAAAGAGGAAGTAGAATGAATACCTTACATGTACAATTACAACCCGCACATGCGGGAACGTTAGAATCGAGCGATGCGTTTGTGCGCGTGATGCAAAACGATCAAGCGGGAGTCGAAATCGTGTTGGAGAGCAGCGTTGCCGAAATCTACGGCGATGCGATCGAGGCGTTAGTGCTTCAGACGGTACTTTCCATGAACGTTGATCGCGTGAAAGTGACGATTCAAGATAAAGGGGCTTTGGATTTTGTGATCAAAGCGCGCGTGCAAACGGCACTTTTGCGTGCTTTGGGCGTGAATGAGCCCGATTGGAGTACGTTATGAAACAAAAACTTCGACGTAGCATGCTTTTTGTGCCCGGATCCAACACCGGTATGGTCTGCAACGCGTTTATTTATCAACCCGATACCGTTATGTTCGATTTGGAAGACTCGGTGGCCTTGAGCGAAAAAGATTCGGCGCGGATGATGGTTTTTCACGCTTTACAACATTTTACCTACCAAAATATCGAAACCGCGGTGAGGGTCAATCCGCTGAGTTCGCCTTTCGGGTTACAGGATTTAGAAGCGGTGATTCGTGCGGGAGCGGATATTATTCGTCTTCCCAAAACCGATACGATGGACGACGTTTTGGAGATGGAACAAGAGATCGCGCATATCGAAAACCGCATCGGACGGGAGAAAAAGACGCTGCTTCTTGCGGCGATCGAGAGTGCCTTAGGCGTCGTGAATGCCGTCGATATCGCACGTTGCTCCAAACGGATGATGGGCATTGCCTTGGGCGCGGAAGATTTCGTACGCGACCTTCGCACCCAACGGACTAAAGAAGGAACCGAACTGAGCGCGGCGCGCAATCAGATTTTACTGGCGGCGCGTGCGGCAAAAATCGGCGCGTTCGACTCGGTCTTTTCGGACGTGAAAGACAAAGAGGGGTTTGTACACGAAGCGCAGTACATCAAAGGGCTTGGATTTGACGGAAAATCGCTCATCAATCCCAATCAGATTCCATGGCTTCACAAAGTGTTCGAACCCTCCAAAAAAGAGGTCGATTGGGCGATAGAAGTTTGCGAAGCGGCGAAAGACGCCAAAGAAAAAGGGCTCGGCGTCGTCTCCTTGGACGGAAAAATGGTCGATGCTCCGGTTGTCTTGCGCGCGGAATGGATTTTGGATTTGGCGCGTGCATCGGGCGTGTTAGGAGAAGAGCAATGAAAGATATCGAAAAATACGTTAACCCTAAAGCGTTAACGCCGAGTAACGCTCCTTTCTTTCGCTACGAAGAGAAAAATAAAGGCGAAGAGCGACGTGCGAAGCTGTGTTTGAGTATCGAAGAGGCGATTTACCGCTCCGGATTGAAAGACGGCATGACGATTTCGTTTCATCATGCGTTTCGGGGCGGCGACTTGCTCTTAAATAACGTGATGAACGTTATCGCCAAAATGGGATTTAAAAATTTGACCTTGGCGTCGAGCTCTTTGGCCTCCGTTCACGATCCGCTGATCGAGCACATTCAAAACGGCGTCGTAACGCAAATTTATACGTCGGGACTTCGTTCAAAGTTGGGTGAAGCAATTTCAAAAGGGTTGATGCAAAAACCGGTACAGATTCACTCGCACGGCGGGCGCGTGCATCTGCTTCAATCGGGCGAACTTCACATTGACGTTGCCTTTTTAGGCGTTCCCGTTAGCGACGAGTTCGGCAATGCCAACGGCTATTCGGGACGTTCCAAATGCGGCTCTTTAGGATACGCGATGATGGACGCGCATTATGCCGATTACGTCGTTGTTTTGAGTGAATCGCTGGAAGCATACCCGAACGTTCCGGCAAGTTTGCATCAAGACCAAGTCGATGCGATCGTCGTGGTCGACGAGGTGGGCGATCCTTCCAAAATCGGCGCGGGAGAGACGCGGATGACGACCAATCCCAAAGAGCTTTTGCTCGCAAGCCTTACGGCAAAAGTGATCGAGCATTCGGGATTGTTTCAAGAGGGATTTAGTATCCAAACCGGAACGGGCGGAGCTTCTTTGGCAACGACCGTCTTTTTGAGTGAACGTATGGAAGAAAAGGGCATTCAGGCAAGTTTCGGGCTCGGAGGCATTACGGGGACGATGGTGTATATGCTCAAACGAGGCTTAATCAAAAACCTATTGGACGTGCAAAGTTTCGACGAATTTGCCGCCAAATCGCTCGGAGAAAATAAAAACCATATCGAAATCAGTGCCAACGAATACGCCAACCCCTCTTCCAAAGGTGCTTCCATCAAACAACTCGACATCGTCGTTTTGAGTGCGCTCGAAGTAGACGTGGCGTTTAACGTCAACGTCATTACCGGTTCGAAGGGTCTTTTGAGGGGAGCTTCGGGCGGACATAGCGACACGGCGGCGGAAGCAAAGCTCTCCATCATCGTTGCTCCTTTGACACGGGGGCGCATTCCGACCGTGACCAAGCGTGTCAATACCGTCGTTACGCCCGGAGAGAGCGTAGACGTGCTCGTCACCGACCAAGGTATCGCGGTCAATCCTAAAAACCGTGAATTGAAAGAGCGACTCCAAAAAGCAGGCTTACATGTCGTCGATATTCATACCCTGTATGAGCGCGCGATTGCGCTTTGCGGGGAACCTGCACAGATCGCGTACACCGATAAAATCGTTGCGGTCATTCGCTACCGTGACGGCTCGATCATCGACGTGGTGCGACAACTTGCCTAAATGATCGATACGCATGCGACGCTAGAGAGTATTTTAAACGCCAAAGAGAAGCGCGCGCAAAGGCAAAAAGAGCTTTTGGCGCACTTTGGCGAGGTATCGCTCATCTGCTTAAGCCTCACGATTCCCGGTTCGCTCAAACTTTCGCATTCCGCCGTCGTGATCTTTGACATTGCCCTTCGCGAAATTCGCCTCCTTTTAGAGCGTGAAACATTGACGCTTTTAGCTTTTGAATCCACCTTAGCCATCAGCGGTGCGGAAGCTATCTTTACATGTCAGGCTCATTCTGAAAGATTGAAAAGGCTGACATGTAAGATCGAAGAAGAGCATCCCTTGGGGCGTTTTATGGACATCGACGTGCTCGACGCACAAGGAAAAATCCTGTCGCGCGAAGCATTCGGATACCCCAAAAGACGCTGCTTGATATGCGATAACGAAGCCAAAATCTGTGCAAGAGCGCAAGTCCATTCGTACGAAGAGCTGCATCGGCATATCGACGCATCGGTGCAAAAGCACGCATGGAAACAGAGCATAGCACTGTGGTGCAAACGTGCGATGAAAACGGAAGTCGAACTCACCCCAAAACCCGGACTGGTCGATCAAGCAAATTCCGGTGCACATCGCGATATGGATATTTCGACGTTTTACGCAAGCATCGAAGCGATCGTTCCTTGGACGCAACGTTTTCTCGAAGAGGCTTACATGTACGCAAACGAAGAACCTCAAACGGCATTTTCGCGTTTGCGGCGTATCGGAATTGCGTGCGAAAATGCGATGTTTGAAGCAACCCGAGGCGTCAATACGCACAAAGGTATGATCTTTTGTTTAGCCCTTTTGTGCGGAGCGATCGGGCGACTTAAAGCTCGAAACGAAAGCTTGACATGTCAGGCGTTGCAAACGGAAGTTCACGTTTTGTGCGCGCATGTGGTCGAAGAAGATTTGATGCGTCAAACACCCCAGAGTGCGGGAATGCGCTTTTTCAAAGAGACGGGAAGTTTGGGCATTCGAGGGGTAGCGCAAAGCGGTTTTGCACTCGTCTTTGAAACGTCGCTCCCGTTTTTTCGCGAATGCTATGCGCGTTTCGGCGAGGAAAATGCTCTCAAACAAACGCTGCTTTTGCTGATGAGCACGGTTGAGGACAGCACGCTCTGGTCGCGCGGCGGTTTGGAAGGTTTGGCATTTACGAAAAACGAAGCGCAAAAAATCTTACATGTAGGTCTAAATCACCAAGATTGGGACGACGCGCTCAAACGTTTCGATCAAACCATGATCGCCAAAAATCTCTCCCCCGGAGGCAGCGCGGATTTACTGGCACTTACGTGGTTGCTTTCCCGAATTGTCGAATCTTAAGCAAAAGCGTGTTATGATAGTTAAAACTTGCTTATGGAACTACTAATGGTGTTAATGATCGATAATTACGATAGTTTTACGTACAACATCGTGCAATATTGTTTAGAACTCGGAGCCGATCTTAAGGTTATCCGAAACGACGAGTTGAGCGTTGAAGAGATCGAAGCGTTGCATCCGGAAAAAATTATCATTTCCCCGGGACCCGCAACTCCCAACGAAGCGGGTGTAAGTTTGGACGTTATTCGATATTTCGGCGGGAAAATCCCTATTTTGGGTATTTGTCTGGGACATCAAGCTATCGGACAGGCGTTCGGGGCGAAAGTCGTTCGCGCCAAACGTATGATGCACGGTAAAACTTCTCAAACCAAACAGCTTCACAACAGTTGTTTATTTGCAGGCTTGCCTGAAGAATTTACGACGACACGTTACCATTCGCTCATCGTGGAGCAAGAAGGGCTTCCGGAGTGTGTGATTCCAACGGCGTACAGTACCGACGACCACGAGATTATGGCGTTGCAAATCAAAGATAAACCCATCTACGGCGTTCAGTTTCACCCAGAGTCTATTTTGAGCGAACACGGACATGCCATTTTAAATAACTTTTTAAAACTATGAGAGAGCGTCTTTTCCTCGGACTCATCTTGCTTTTCAGTGCCGCGGCGTTGATGGTTGAGACGCAAACGCTTTCGATTAGTTACGACGAAGCCGATATTTATTTCAACGCCCATACGATCGTGCATTATTTGGCGCATGCTTCGACGAGCCTTTTGGGACAAAATGATTTGGCGTTACGTTTGCCGTCCATCATCTTGCATTTACTCTCGATCTTTTTGCTTTATAAAATCGGAAAATTATTTTTAAAAAGAACGATCGATCGCATTATTGCCGTAGCGATTTATGCGTTTCTTCCGGGCGTCAATAGCGCTGCGTTGCTGGTCAATCAAGGAAGCCTCGTCATCTTTTTAACGCTTCTTTTTACTTATTGTTACCTCAAAGAGTATAAAGTCGCTTCACATGTCATCTTGATCGGCTCGCTTTTTGTCGATAATTCGTTTGCGATTTTTTACATCGCTTTGTTTATCTATGCCTTGATGCAGAAAAAAACCGACCTGACGATTTTGACGTTAATTTTATTTAGTGCGGCGATGTACCTGTACGGTTTTGACACGGGAGGAAAGCCTAAGGGCTATTTCGTCGATACGCTCGGCATTTATGCGGCCGTATTTTCCCCGTTGCTGTTTCTCTATTTTGTGTATGCGATGTACCGTATTTTGATTAAAGAGGAGAAAAATCTTTTATGGTATATCTCGTTTATCTCTTTGATCGTTTCGTTTATTTTGTCGCTTCGTCAGCGTTTGGCATTGGAAGATTTTGCGCCGTTTGTCGTTCTGTCCGTTCCGTTGATGGTTAAAGTCTTTTTTAACAGCTATCGCGTGCGCTTACCGCAATTTCGCAAATGGCATACTTTGGTCTTCGGATTGATCCTGATCACGCTTGTGTGCAATACGGTTTTAAGTTATTTGCACAAACCGCTATACTACTTTTTGGAAAATCCGTCGCGTAATTTTGCCATCAAATACCATATCGCTAAAGAGTTGGCGCAAACTTTACATGAAAAAGGCATCGATAAAATTATTCTCAAGGACGACAAACTCTCCTTGCGTTTGAAATTTTACGGTATTCAAAGCGGCGGTTTCGTCAAACTCAGCCCTCAAAAAGAGATAGATGAAGGGTTTGAACAAATCGATATCGTCTATGTCGGAAAAGTCGTCAAAACATTTTACGTCTACAGGCTAGGCTAAAAGAGGCTCGCATGAAAAAAGCATTCACGATGTTGGAATTGGTTTTTGTCATTGTCATTGTAGGAATTCTCTCCTATATGGTAGCCTCAAGCTTCACGCGCAACCCCCTCCGAGAAGCCGCCGACCAACTTGTCAGTCATATAAGATACACGCAACACCTTGCGATGCAGGATGATAAGTTTGATGTGAATGATGCAACATGGTACCAAGAACGATGGCAAATAGTGTTTAACTCAGATGCTAATACTTATAATCAGTGGGCTTACACGATTTTCTCCGATGGCAATAAAAATGCAAATCCCAATCTCACGTTAAACGAAGTTGCTCTTAACCCTTTAGATCCTGCGAAATACCTTACTGGAGGATATACGGGAATTATTTTTTCTAACGGTGTAGGAGCTACGCAAGAGATGAATTTAGGAATGAAGTATGGAGTATCTACAATAACTTTTAATGCGGCATGCCAGTTTGGTGGAAGCCAAAGAATATCGTTTGATTATTTGGGGCGACCGCTTAAAGGAGTTCCTAGTGGATTTGGAGCAATTTACCAAAGGAATAGAATTATTACGGCTCAATGCCAAATCACGCTAACCGATCTGTCCGGCAATGCAATCATTATTGCAATAGAGCCAGAAACAGGTTATACACACATTTTATAATCCCCACTATTTTTTAACCTTTTTTTAAGGAATGCGAGTATATAATTTCGTCCTCGTTTGAGAGAACGGGGTTAAAGAGAAGCACCCAAAGTAGGGGATTAGCTTCACGTTCATTACCATTTTAACAATGTCAAATTCAATCTTTGAAATCTAAATAAGCGACCGAGCTAGGACGCAAACATGTAAGAGATTATCAACTCTTCGGAATAAAAGAGATAAATCAAACTTCATTTATGAAGGATGCTGGAGATACAGAAGCTTTGCTTCGTGCTTTAGTATTTGGTTCTTTAAGACAGCTTTGCTGTCTGTTAAAAGAACATCATTTTATGGAGAGTTTGATCCTGGCTCAGAGTGAACGCTGGCGGCGTGCTTAACACATGCAAGTCGAACGGATGAAATAAGCTTGCTTATTTCATTAGTGGCGCACGGGTGAGTAATGTATAGCTAACCTGCCCTTTAGTGGGGGACAACAGATGGAAACGTCTGCTAATACCCCATACTCCTGCGTATCATAAGATATGTTGGGAAAGATTTATTGCTAAAGGATGGGGCTTTATGGTATCAGCTAGTTGGTGGGGTAACGGCCTACCAAGGCAATGACGCCTACCTGGTCTGAGAGGATGATCAGGCACACTGGAACTGAGACACGGTCCAGACTCCTACGGGAGGCAGCAGTGGGGAATATTGCACAATGGGGGAAACCCTGATGCAGCAACGCCGCGTGGAGGATGACGCATTTCGGTGTGTAAACTCCTTTTATAAGGGAAGATAATGACGGTACCTTATGAATAAGCACCGGCTAACTCCGTGCCAGCAGCCGCGGTAATACGGAGGGTGCAAGCGTTACTCGGAATCACTGGGCGTAAAGGATGCGTAGGCTGTAATATAAGTCAGAAGTGAAATCCAACGGCTTAACCGTTGAACTGCTTTTGAAACTGTTTTACTAGAATATGGGAGAGGTAGATGGAATTGGTGGTGTAGGGGTAAAATCCGTAGATATCACCAGGAATACCGATTGCGAAGGCGATCTACTGGAACATTATTGACGCTGAGGCATGAAAGCGTGGGGAGCAAACAGGATTAGATACCCTGGTAGTCCACGCCCTAAACGATGCACACTAGTTGTTGCGATGCTAGTCATTGCAGTAATGCACTTAACAGATTAAGTGTGCCGCCTGGGGAGTACGGTCGCAAGATTAAAACTCAAAGGAATAGACGGGGACCCGCACAAGCGGTGGAGCATGTGGTTTAATTCGAAGATACACGAAGAACCTTACCTGGGCTTGATATCCTTGGAATCTTGTAGAGATACGAGAGTGCTAGTTTACTAGAACCAAGAGACAGGTGCTGCACGGCTGTCGTCAGCTCGTGTCGTGAGATGTTGGGTTAAGTCCCGCAACGAGCGCAACCCTCGTGATTAGTTGCTAACAGTTCGGCTGAGCACTCTAATCAGACTGCCTTCGCAAGGAGGAGGAAGGTGAGGACGACGTCAAGTCATCATGGCCCTTATGCCCAGGGCTACACACGTGCTACAATGGCGCGTACAAAGAGAGGCGATACCGCGAGGTGGAGCAAATCTTAAAAACGCGTCTCAGTTCGGATTGGAGTCTGCAACTCGACTCCATGAAGCTGGAATCGCTAGTAATCGTAGATCAGATATGCTACGGTGAATACGTTCCCGGGTCTTGTACTCACCGCCCGTCACACCATGGGAGTTGAATTCACCCGAAGCCGGAATACTAAACTAGTTACCGACCACGGTGGGTTCAGCGACTGGGGTGAAGTCGTAACAAGGTAACCGTAGGAGAACCTGCGGTTGGATCACCTCCTTTCTAGAGTATAAGAGACACTATCTCACAATGGTGTCTCGGCGAGAATAGCTTGGTTGCTTATTTAGTTTTGAGAGATTGAATGAAAAAGGGGCTTATAGCTCAGGTGGTTAGAGCGTACCCCTGATAAGGGTAAGGTCAGAGGTTCGAGTCCTCTTAAGCCCACCATGGGGAATTAGCTCAGCTGGGAGAGCGCCTGCTTTGCACGCAGGAGGTCAGCGGTTCGATCCCGCTATTCTCCACCATTTTATCAAAAATGGTGAAAGATTGTATCGAGACATTGTTAGTGAAAATGAGGACACAACGTCTAATATAAGAACAATTGTGGTTGTTTTTATATTAGACTTTTTAGTCTAAATGTTATTTAAATTATTATTGTCAAAGTCAACAAAACGCAAAAAAAACAATTTACAACTTGTTGAATGTTTCATTACATTTAATAAGGGAGTGAAATGTGCATTAGAATACAAATAGGTAAGCTATTAAGAGCGAATGGTGGATGCCTAGGCTGTAAGAGGCGATGAAGGACGTACTAGACTGCGAAAAGTTACGGGGAGCCGTCAAGAGGCTTTGATCCGTAAGTATCCGAATGGGGCAACCCAGCTGATAGTGATATCAGTTACCCTGCGGGGGGCGAACCTGGCGAAGTGAAACATCTCAGTAGCCAGAGGAGAAGAAATCAAATAGAGATTCCGATAGTAGCGGCGAGCGAACTTGGAAGAGGGCAAACCAGATGCTTGCATCTGGGGTTGTAGGACTGCGTTGTAGAATGATGATAGGTAGTAGAGTAACCTGGAAAGGTTAACCATAGCGGGTGATAGTCCCATATACGAAATCTAGATTCATCTTAGCAGTATCCTGAGTAGGGCGGAACACGTGGTATTCTGTCTGAAGCCGGGAGGACCACCTCCCAACCCTAAATACTACTTACAGACCGATAGTGAACCAGTACCGTGAGGGAAAGGTGAAAAGAACCCCAGTGAGGGGAGTGAAATAGAACCTGAAACCATTTGCTTACAATCATTCAGAGCCCTATGATTTATCAGGGTGATGGACTGCCTTTTGCATAATGAGCCTGCGAGTTGTGGTATCTGGCGAGGTTAAGAAAACTCGGAGCCGTAGCGAAAGCGAGTCTTAATAGGGCGAATTAGTCAGATGCTGCAGACCCGAAGCGAAGTGATCTATCCATGAGCAGGTTGAAGCTGGTGTAAGAGCTAGTGGAGGACCGAACTCGCTGACGTTGAAAAGTCTTGGGATGACTTGTGGATAGGGGTGAAAGGCCAATCAAACTTCGTGATAGCTGGTTCTCTCCGAAATATATTTAGGTATAGCGTCATGTTGTAGTATACGGGGGTAGAGCACTGATTGGGCTAGGGCCTATACCAAGGTACCAAACCCTGTCAAACTCCGAATACCGTATATGTAATCATGGCAGTCAGGCGGCGGGTGATAAAATGCGTCGTCAAAAGGGGAACAACCCAGACTACCAGCTAAGGTCCCTAAGTGATAACTCAGTGGAAAACGATGTGGAGTTGCTTAAACAACCAGGAGGTTGGCTTAGAAGCAGCCATCCTTTAAAGAAAGCGTAACAGCTCACTGGTCTAGCGATTCTGCGCGGAAAATATAACGGGGCTAAAGTTATCCACCGAAGCTGTAGATTCTACATAGTAGAGTGGTAGGAGAGCGTTCTAGTCAGCATTGAAGGTGTACCGGTAAGGAGCGCTGGAGCGGCTAGAAGTGAGTATGCAGGCATGAGTAGCGATAAAACGGGTGAGAATCCCGTTCGCCGAAAACCCAAGGTTTCCTACGCGATGTTCGTCATCGTAGGGTTAGTCGGGACCTAAGTCGAGTCCGAAAGGGGTAGACGATGGAAAGTTGGTTAATATTCCAACACCAATAATAGAGCGCGATGGAAGGACGCTTAGGGCTAAACGAGGCAACTGATGGAATAGTTGTTCGAAGGGTGTAGATTAGATGATAGGCAAATCCGTCATCTTATATTCGAGACCTGACAGGCACTTGATGCTCTTCGGAGTGGATGGTGAATCGTTGATGCCGTCGAGCCAAGAAAAGTTTCTAAGTATATCTATTATTGCTCGTACCGTAAACCGACACAGGTGGGTGAGATGAGTATTCTAAGGCGCGTGGAAGAAATCTGGTTAAGGAACTCTGCAAAATAGCACCGTATCTTCGGTATAAGGTGTGCCTCCTTCTGTATAAGAACTTGCTTCTGAAAGCGGAAAAGGTTGCAACAAAGAGTCCCTCCCGACTGTTTACCAAAAACACAGCACTCTGCTAACTCGTAAGAGGATGTATAGGGTGTGACGCCTGCCCGGTGCTGGAAGGTTAATTGATGTGGTTAGCGCAAGCGAAGCCATTGATCGAAGCCCCAGTAAACGGCGGCCGTAACTATAACGGTCCTAAGGTAGCGAAATTCCTTGTCGATTAAATATCGACCTGCATGAATGGCGTAACGAGATGGGAGCTGTCTCGACCAGGAATCCAGTGAAATTGTAGTGGAGGTGAAAATTCCTCCTACCCGCGGCAAGACGGAAAGACCCCGTGGACCTTTACTATAGCTTGACACTGCTGTTGGGATAAAGATGTGCAGGATAGGTGGGAGGCTTTGAGAGTATGACGCCAGTTGTACTTGAGCCATTGTTGAGATACCACTCTTCTTTATTCTGATAGCTAACTGGGACATATTATCTATGTTCAGGACAATGTCTGGTGGGTAGTTTGACTGGGGCGGTCGCCTCCTAAAAAGTAACGGAGGCTTACAAAGGTTGGCTCAGAACGGTTGGAAATCGTTCGTAGAGTATAATGGTACAAGCCAGCTTGACTGTGAGAGATACACCTCGAGCAGAGACGAAAGTCGGTCATAGTGATCCGGTGGTTCTGTGTGGAAGGGCCATCGCTCAAAGGATAAAAGGTACCCCGGGGATAACAGGCTGATCTCCCCCAAGAGCTCACATCGACGGGGAGGTTTGGCACCTCGATGTCGGCTCATCGCATCCTGGGGCTGGAGCAGGTCCCAAGGGTATGGCTGTTCGCCATTTAAAGCGGTACGCGAGCTGGGTTCAGAACGTCGTGAGACAGTTCGGTCCCTATCTGCCGTGGGCGTAGGAAAGTTGAGGAGAGTTGACCCTAGTACGAGAGGACCGGGTCGAACGAACCACTGGTGTACGGGTTGTTCTGCCAAGAGCATCGCCCGGTAGCTATGTTCGGATGTGATAACCGCTGAAAGCATCTAAGCGGGAAGCCAACTCCAAGATGAACTTTCCCTGAAGACCTCATGAAGACTACATGTTTGATAGGCTGGGTGTGTAATGGGTGAGAGCCCTTTAGCTGACCAGTACTAATAGGTCGTTTGGCTTACATATTATTACGTATGATAATGCTATTTCACTTCCTTATTAAGTGTAAAGCGCTTTGTTGACTAGACAATACTAAAATCACCAAAAGAATGGTGAAATAAATGATATAACGGGAGTCAGAGTTTTACTTTTAACCTAAAGGTAAAAACTCAAACAACTGACCCCTATATCCTTTATTTCACGATTCTGGTGGCTATTGAGAAGAGGAAACGCCCTGTCCCATTTCGAACCAGGAAGCTAAGCTCTTCATCGCCGATAATACTCTCTCTTACTGAGATGGAAACGTAGGTCGCCGCCAGTTCTCGTGATTCCTTTCTACTTACTCCTCATTTCGTCTTCTTCCATATCAAAATTTAAATTATATTTCTTTTTTTATTTTATGCTTCAAATTTTTATTGCCAGTATTATCAAGTCGTTTATCTCCGTATAGCATATTGTTATCCTTTTATTTATGGCTTATTATCATCAAGTATAATATTTTTATTATGACGCTTTCTTTCTTACTTTAGCTTCTTCTCAATATGATGCAGATTTTAATAGCTAATTTGCATAATAAAGAGCGTAAAATGCTAGTTTGTACTGATATGGGCAGTAAATTTATTATATTTTTTTATTATATATATTACTTTTTATCTTCAACTAGCTTTTAGCCTCTTTGCGTTACTATAATTTCACAACTAAACATAAAGGAATTTCTATGAAAAAGTTTATCGGTTTCGTAGTTTCAGCATTTTTACTTGTGGGACTTATGAGTACCCATGCAATGGCAGATGCGGCGAAAGGTCAAAAGTACTATCTTAAGTACATGAAAGAGGGTGCCGGCATGAACGGTGCTAAATTTGCTACGCAACATACGCAAGCAGAGTGGAAAGCTTTATTTGACGGAAAAGGCGAGAAATTTGTTGCAGAATACAGCAAAAAATATCCCGGTCTAGAGTCCTTTTTAAAAGGCGATAAATTTGAGAAATTTATGGCAGATATTAAAGATTTCTGCGTTGAGTTTGCAAGCGACAGCGGCAACGTTCCTTCTTGCTAATCTCAAGTTTTTTAACTTTGATCGTTTTAAAACGATCAAAGTTTGCTCTATATTGTAAAGTTTAATTAACCTAAAAATTCCCATAAATCAGACATTTTCGTGCATTCTTTAAGAAAAGTAAAGAAAAGTAGACATAATAATTCCTTATTTTTTTGCTATTACTGTTTTTTAAATTAAAATTTATTTTACTTTTGTTATGATGGCTCTACATTAAAAATGCAAAGGAGAGATGATGAAAAAAGTCATCAGTTTATTGGTTTCTGCGTTTTTTGTATTGGGTCTTATGAGTACCCAAGCAATGGCAGATGCGGCGAAAGGTCAAAAGTACTATCTTAAGTACATGAAAGAGGGTGCCGGCATGAACGGTGCTAAATTTGCAACGCAACATACGCAAGCGGAGTGGAAAGCTTTATTTGACGGAAAAGGCGAGAAATTTGTTGCAGAATACAGCAAAAAATATCCCGGTTTAGAGTCATTCCTAAAAGGCGATAAATTTGAGAAATTTATGGCGGATATTAAAGATTTCTGTGTTGAATACGCAAGCGATAGCGGTAACGTTCCTTCTTGCTAATCGGGTTTAAAAATCTTACTTAAAAAGGTAAAAAAAGATGAAAAAATTCATCGCTCCACTGCTCGTCGGAGCAGCTCTTACATCGGCTTTCGGTGCCGATGAGTCGTTAAAGCAGGAAATCGAAGCTTTAAAAGCACAAATGGCGGAGCTTAAAAGTGCCCAAGCAAAAGTCAATGTGGAAGCACTTAAAAATCAGCTCTCCGAAGTCAAAGCACACGATGCCGGCGATAATATCAAATGGACCGTCGATTTTAGAACGGCATACGATTATGTCGATTATAAAATCCAAGGTTCTGAAAAAGAAGATAACGGTATTTGGACAAATAAATTGATCTTGGGTATGGCTTCACAACCTGTAGATAATTTAGTGTTCAAAGGCTCTCTTGCAGCATATAAAGCATTTGGTCAAAATAACGTTGCTAATACAAGTTATTTCCAAAATTTTGACTGGTACGATTCACAAAAACCAAATGACTCAACTATTCGTTTGCGAGAAGCTTATTTTCTCTATTTCGGTGATCTCGGTGATGTCCATTACAGTGCTAGTTTCGGTCGTAGACCATCGGTTGACGGATTTTTGGCTAACTTGAGAAACGACAATGAAAATCCGGCTTCGCCGATCAGCCATAATATCAATATGGAATTTGACGGTGCAAGCTTCAAATTTGATTTTGATAAGGTAACGGGTATTTCCGGTCTTTATGCAAAACTCTGCTTGGGTAGAGGATTTTCAGATACTACCGGAGCGTATTCTATGAATATGAATACGATGGGCTTCAATCCAGCGTACATCAATGATGAAAATAATCCTGATATGGATTTGGCAGGTTTAATTATCCAGTTCTTTGACAACGGACAGTATAAGGTTATGGGTAACTATTTTATTGCCAAAAATCTTATGGATATGAATGTATTCGGCGTACGTGCCGCATATACAACCAATCCGATGGATCCAATGGCTACCGTATACGCACCAATGTTTAACTTTATGGATGTCGGTGATATGTCTGGTGGAGCATTGTCTTTGCAAGTTAACGGTATTGGTGACGGTATTAGCGATTTCTTAGATGATAGTATTTTCTTCTTATCCTATGCCTTTAGTAAAACCGATCCAAATAAAAATCAACCTATTGGAATGTACGGTACTAGTTTAATGCCAATGCCTGGTATGTTGGGATCAACTGATAAAGAAACGGGTTCTTCTGTTTATACAGGCGTTCAAGTTCCAGGTATTATGAAAGGACAAAGGCTTGGACTTGAGTATAACCACGGTAGTAAATACTGGAGAAGCTTCACTTACGGTGAGGACACTTTAGTGGGTTCAAAACTTGCTGCGCGCGGTGATGCTTACGAAATCTACTACATTATGCCGGTTGTCGGAAAGAACTTGACGGCACAGCTCAGTTACGTGTATATCGACTATGATTATACCGGTAGCGATACCTTCTTCGGCTGGACCGGAACACCTATGGATGTCGATACGATGCCAGGTGCCGTTAAAACAGCCCAAAATGTCCGTGCTTCTTTACGCTACAGATATTAATCTATCTTCTTCACACAAGAGAGGTTTTAAAACCTCTCTTTTTTCTTCTTAAAACAAAGCCGCAAAACAGTCAAACTATGTTAAGCTATAGCATCTTCGAGCAAAGGAAGTTTCATGCGATGGATCAGTCTTGCCTTGCTTTTACTTTTTTTGAGCGGATGCTCAAATCTTACGAAAGAGAAGTACGATAAAATTGAGATCGGTATGAGTTATGCTCAGGTGATCGATATTTTAGGTAAAGCAACCGAGTGTAACACGCTTGCGGGTATGAGCGATTGTACTTGGGGTGATGAAAAACGTTACGTCAAAGTTAAATTTATCACCGATAAAGTGATGTTGATGCATGCGCAAGGTATCGAGTAGTTAACAAAAGATTAACATCTCTCATCTATAATTTCGAATACATAAAAAAGGAATGTTAGATGAATGTTATAGCTCGAAATATTGTCAGTAGTCTCTTAATGATACTCTTTAGCGTCGTATCCGTAACCGGTGTGATGATGTTTTTTAAAATCCGAATACTTTCCGGCGAAGTGCTGCACATATGGTTAGGTTTTGTTTTTGTGTTAATATCGTGTTTACATGTAATGAAAAATTGGAATAACGTCCGTATCTATTTTACGAAGCGCTCAACGCATTTTACTTTTTTATTCGGACTTTGTGTCGTCGTAGTATTTGTAGCGATGCCGTTGCTTCAGCCGCAAGAACGGACGATCAATCCAAAAGGATTGATTTTTCAAACGATGATGAGTGCGCCGCTTTCTAAGCTAGCCGCTTTTACGGATATGGATGAAGAACTTATGGTTAAAGAGTTAGCCGGTAGGCACATATCGGCTTCCGGCAGGCAATCTATCTTGGAAATTGCAAAAGCTAACGATACGACAAACGACGCTATTTTAAAGATAGTCTTTAGCGTTCCCGCAATGCACTAATGCAAACTGACATGTAAGGATCATTCTTACATGTCAGAATTTACGAAGTCTATTTTTCTTCTTTTTTCATCGCCTCTTTGGCACTTTTTACGGCACCGTCGACCATGTTTTTAGCGACTTTCCATGCATGAAAACCTAATTTTTTAGCCTCTTGTGCCACTTGTTTCGCTTTTTCATTTTCAAATTCGAATTGTTTCAAAGACTCGACTTTGGATGTTGCGATTTTTTCAAATTCATTGACGTCTTTTTTGAATGATTCGAGTCTTTTTTCGGCTTTTTCTTTGAACGTTTTTTCCAAAACAAATGCCTCGGCTTTGAGCTGTTCGATACGCTCGCTAATGGCTTCTTTTGCCTCGTTTGCCGCACGCATCATTTTGGCGGTCGAGCTGTTCATCTCTTTTAAAATTTCTTGAATAAGCGAAGCGGAGATACCTTCGTTTTGTGCGGCAAGTGCTTCGAGAAGTTTCATAAATTGCTCATCGACTTTGAGCAACTCTCTGCGCAATTGCGTCAAATCGGTTTCGACAAGACCTTCAATCTCTTCCGTTGGAGCAAATTTCAAATCATTTTTAAATTTATCGATGGCTTTAGCGATACCTTCTCTGACGCCGTTAACCGTACCTTCTAAAATATCTTTAGCATTCCCTAAATCTTCGTCGGCAATTTCGATAGCTGCGGAAATAACGGTATGTGAAATATCCATCATACGCTTTTTACTCAATTCGCGCTCGCTAATCGCTTGAAAAGAGAGATTTTTCGTAATTTCGTAAATCGTATCGACAATATCGCTTCCTTTCTCCAGTGTCGTTAGCAAGGCTTCACTGGTTGTTTCATGCAAAATACCGAGCATTTCGATACCTTTGAGCTTTGCGTCGCTGAGTGCCGATAAAGCATGATGTTTCGTTTCTTCTTGCATCGATTCGATATGATGTTCAAGCGTATCGAACATTTGGGTTAACGTGGCGCGAATGTGTTGTTTTTGGTGAAAAATACTCTTTTCCAATTGCTCTTTTTCGTAAATCGTTTTGTATAAAAATGCCTCTTGCTCAGAACTAGAAGCCTTCAATAGACCGTCTATGACGCTCGTAAGAGCTCTTGTATTTTTGAGCCCTTCTTCATGCAACGCTTTTGCGTAAAGTTCAAACAATTCGCCCAATCGATTGTAAATATTGTGCTCATCTTTAAGGCGTTGAATTTTTTTACGCGAAAGTTCAAAACAGAGTTCGGAAATCAGCGGGTAAAGTTTGGGACTATCTTTGTTTTCCTTAACGGTTGCCAAAAAAATGGTGTACGTCGATTCCATATAAACCTCTCTTTTACAATACGAATTTAATGTGTTGGTGTGCTTTGAGTAAATGATAAAGCATTTTTCGATCGTCTGTTCCGTGGACTAAAACACGCAAGGTATAACTGACATAGTTACCTTGTGTACTCTTTTGCGATTTGGCGATTTCGTGCACGCGCTCTTCTAGTAGTTCCGTAACGATAGCGCGAATATCATGCTTGGCGTCCAAAACCAATTTGTATTCCCAATGACAAGGATAATCAAGCTGGAGTTCTGGCGTAGTTTCCACTTTTCCCTCCGCTTTTGGACTCTAAGCAAACGGCGTTGATAATCATCGATTTGTCGATCGCTTTTGCCATATCGTAAATAGTCAAAAGTCCGATGCTTACACCCGTAAGCGCTTCCATCTCGACGCCGGTTTGTCCTTTGAGTTTTGCCGTTACGCGTAACCTAAACCCTGGCAATTCCGGTAGCTCTTCGACGTCGCAGTTGACCGACGTGAGCATTAAGGGATGGCACATCGGGATTAAATCGCTGGTGCGCTTCGTTCCCATGATTGCGGCAACGATGGCGGTTTGAAGCACGGGACCTTTTTTGGTTTGCTCTGAAATAATCATCTCGTATGCATGCGGACTCATCGTGATCGTACCGCTAGCGACCGCAACGCGAAACGTCTCCTCTTTGTCGCTGACATCGACCATTTTCGGGCGATCTTTTTCATCCAAATGGGTTAATTTCATGGTCTTATCTCTTTTGTTTTTAATTTATTATAGCACCATTTTTCTTAATACCGTTCGTAAGCGCGTGATAAGAGTGTGTCATTTTTTCTCACTTGGCGCATCAAAGCGTTATTCTAAAGTATATAAAACGAAATTATATGCTACAATGATTTTGCAAAGTCATTCAGTGTTTTCTTCATAATAACGTAGTTACGGGCAAAAAAGATGACGTGAATGATTCAAACACGAGGAGTATGGTAACGATGAACATTTACGTAGGTAATGTTAAGTATGAGATGACGGGAGAACAACTTAAAGAGATGTTTTCCGCATACGGTGAGGTCAGTAGCGCACGCATTATTAGCGACAGGGAAACCGGTCGTTCTAAAGGATTTGGTTTTGTCGAGATGCCAAACGATGCGGAAGCTAAAGTGGCTATCGAGTCGACAAACGAAAAAGAGATCGGAGGAAGAACGCTTAAAGTGAATGAAGCGAGACCTCGCGAAGAACGCCCGAGAAGATCCCCAAGAGAGTTCAACTAAGACGTTTCCCGCTCAAAAGATTCGCGCCGAAGGGTCGCGAATCTTTAACGCTTTTTTACCTTGATAAGGCAAACCCTATACCGATACGATCGCTTCGTTTGTTATAATCGATCAAACTTTCCGCATAACCGCTGTAGAGCTGAATGTAGCCGAACAGATTTTTCTCCCATAACGGAAACGTCCAATCCGCTTGAACGGCACCCCTATTGTCGTCACGATGAAAATTGTTACGCACTAAAATTTTAAACGTGTGTTGTTTCCACGGATACATCAACTCCAAATCCGCAATACCTAAATAATCGTCGATATCTGGATTATCGTCGCTGTTGGCATCTTCGGGGATACGGTACCATATACGCGGAGAAATAACCCAATCGCCCGCTTGCAAATAGGTCTTGGCATAGACGCGATTCCATGAACGCGATTTATCGCCTCCTTGACCGTTGGATTCGTGTAGTACGCCGATTTGGTAAGCTTTGATGAAACTATCGTCGCTAAAATGCGGCATAATCATAAAAAGCTCGGGTTGGTAATTGGTCTCTCTAAACGGAGCGGAGTCGTCCGTCGTTTGCCACCATGAGGTTTGCGTATAGGCAACAACGAAGCTTTCGTGTAACCCTAACAGATTGTCGGAAAGTCCTTTTTGAAGACTAAGTTGAAATTTGGTTTCGGCATGTTTTCTATCGTCGTGAGAGACCGCATCGTAGGTCATCGGCAAAAGATAGTTGATTTTATAGGGCGCAATGTCAAACGCTTGAGTCAACATCTGTTTCATCGAAGCTTTGGTTTCGTCGTCACCGTCGTACGATCGTAAGAAAGAGCCGTAGACGGCTTCGGTACGTTCGATTCTTTGCAGTTGTTCGACGGTTTCAGGCTCAGACGTTTGTCGGGTAAGCGGCGTTTTTTCGATACTCAGCGTTGCGGCATGTTTGTACCATAGCAGTGCTCTGTCTTTGTCGTCGTGCGCTTCATAATACTTGGCGAGATTTAAAGCCGCCGAGGCATCGCCGCCGAGAGCTTTTTCTTCTAAAAGCGACGTCGCTTCCGTTGCATGAAGGAGCAATGACATGGTAAAGAGTATAAAAAATGCGATAAGGGAGTGTTTCATAAGGAGTACCTTCTAAAATTAAAACATAATTATAGCGCAACTATGCGTATTTACGGGAAGGATTTCGACCGCGCGGGTAACGAGGTCGAAAGAAAAGAGGCTTAATATTCGTAATCGACGACTTTACTCAGTGCGTTGAGGGATTTAATAAACGCAACAACTTCAAGATGAATCGGATGGGTTGCATAGGTCGACAAATCTTCTTTGGTTTCAAAATCGCTGATGAGCGCAACATCAAAAGCGCGTTCTTCAGGCGAGAAGTTAAGTCCGACTTCCAAATGTTTGACGATATCCAATTTCCCCTGCATGCTCATAATGCGATCGCGCATCGCCTGTTTATTCGTTTCGGAATTGTCGGGAAGCTTGAAAAATACGATATGGCGAACCATCGTTACTCCTTTTTAAGAGCTATTATAGCAAAACTTTATCGCGAATCTACGAAGGAATTTAACGTTAATTTAACACTTCATGACTACACTGTGACAAATTATTTCATAGGGAGTAACGATGGTAAAGTTTATCGTATGGAGTGTTCTAGCACTCTTCTTGACGCTCGGATTGCATGCCGAGGAGTTTAACAAAGCGGCTTCGGGCGAGCCCGAGTTGATTCAGCAAGGCGATACGAAAGCCTATTGTCCGATTTGCGGTATGAGTTTAAAGCAGTTCTATAAAACGTCTCACGGGGCTATTTTAAACGACGGAACCGCGACGCAATATTGTTCGATTCGATGCCTTGCGGCGGATTGGAATGCCATCGAAGCACGTGTTAAAAAAATCGTCGTTACCGACGCCAAAAGTGAAAAACTCATCGATGCGAAAGACGCGTTTTACGTCGTCGGCTCTAAAGTTCCCGGTACGATGAGTCAAGTCAGTAAATTGGCATTTGCTCAAAAAACCGACGCCGAAGCGTTTATAAAAGAGTACGGCGGCGAGTTGATGAGCTTTGATAAAGCGTTTGCATCGGCAAAAGCCTCTTTAGCGCAAGACGTGGATGCTTTTATTCAAAAGAAGCAAAAAGGCATGTACCCGATGGGTGAGAAAATCTATAACGCAGCATGCGCGAAAGATCAAATTCATTTAGACGATTTTACGACGATTAGCGCATTGAAAGTCTTTTTGAAAAATCACAAAGTATGCGGCGAACTCGACGAACAAAAGTTGCAAGCCGTTTCTTTGTACGTGTGGGAGATTTTGCGCGAGGAGGCACACGGACATGCCCATAAAAATATGATACATGTCGAAAAAGATGAAAAATGTCCCGTGTGCGGTATGTTTGTTTACAAATACCCGCGTTGGGCGGCGCGTATGAACTACGTCGATAACGGTAAAAACGTCAGCCATGCCTTTGACGGCGTGAAAGACATGCTCAAGTTTTACCACAACCCTTCCAAATGGGGTAACTATGCAAAACAACCCGATGATAAAGTCGCTTTATTGGTGACGGATTATTATACGCAAGAAGCGATTGACGGCAAAGCGGCTTTTTACGTTGTTGGAAGCGACATGTACGGTCCGATGGGCAGAGAATTTATTCCGTTTAAAGATGAAGCAAGCGCGCAAAGCTTTTTGAAAGATCATAAAGGAAAACGCGTTCTTCGCCTCAATGAAATCGACGAGGTACTTGTGTACGAGCAAGATAAATAGTTTTTACGCGATGTCGTGAGGTTGTTCGACGATAAAGCCTTGGAAAAGATCACAGCCGAGGGTTCGAGCAATCTCGCGTGCGGCGCGCGAGTTGAGTTGCGAAGCGATTGTTTTGATGCCCTGCTTACGGGCAAGATCGATCATCGCATTGCAGGTTGCTTGTGCTTTAGGATCAATCGTAAAATCACGGATAAGACGACCGTGAAGCTTCACGTAATCCACGCATCCTTGCGGAAAATAAGCAAGATATTCCGCACTTTTCACGTTATCCAAAATCAGCGTAAACCCCTCTTGTTTCAGTGTACTTAAGCTCTTTAAGAGCAATTCGCACGGCGTTTTTCCTTCACATTCAACCTCAAGCCATACGTTTTTCGGATCGACGCGGTGTCGTAAAAATGCCAAACGCTCCGCATCGAGGAGATCTTCGTACGAGAGATTGAGCGCGACAGGGCGATGCGCGGTTTGGGTCAACTGGCACGCTTTGTGGACGATACTGCGAAACAAAGCATCGTACAAACCGCGTTCGTGTGCGATTTTGAGGAAAAGTTTCGGCGACTGTAGCGTTTGGCGATCACTCAAGCGCAAAAGACCTTCGTAATAGCAAGCCTGTTCTGAAAGATCGACGACGGCTTGGCAATGAAGCGTAATATTTTCGCGTTCGATCGCTTGTTTCATTATCGCTTCTACCGCTTCTTCGCTTTCGCCAAGGAGCGTATTGGCAAATTCAGAGTAGGTTACGAAAGGTTGATCTTCCGTTTTGGCAACGCGTAGCGCTTTTTGGGCTTTTTCCAGAGCGTTGAAATGATCGAAACTGATGCCGATAACGGTCTCGACGCGAATGGTCTGATCGTCATAATCGTAGGCGAGATTTTTCAGCGTATCGAGCAGTGCAAAGATGAGGTTTTCCATCTTGGAAAGTTCAAACGGAGCATTTTGCAAGAGTATAAATTTGTCGTCGACGAAGCGGTAAAGCGTCATTTCATGCGATAGGGCAAAGGTTTGGAGCGTTTGGGCAAAACGACGTAAAATAAAATCGCCGCCTTCGTCGCCGTGCGCGATCGTAATAGCTTTAAAGCGTTTGATATCGACGAGAAACAGCTTCGGGTGCTTACATGTCGTTACCGCTTCTACAAAAGCATCGAGCGAAGCGACGTCGGTTAACCGATCTTTCATAAGCGTTTTTTTGCCTCTTCGTATTCGTCGGGATGATTGACGTTAAAAAAAAGTGCGTCGTCTTGAAACGAAATGAAACGTGTACGGCTTTGTGCTAAAACCGAACGTATTTTGTGTTCGTTACGTTCCAAAAGCGTTCGAATGACGGGAATGATCGAGGGCGCATAGATCGCACACAATTGATGCGAAGACGAAGAGGATGTCGCAACGAGCGCATCGGTTTCGTCGTTGAAGTTCGCATACAGCGTTTCAAAGACTTCGGGGGTAACAAAAGGCGTATCGACGCTTAAAACACACACGGGAATTTGGAAATATTCCAAAATCGATAAAAGTGCCACCAGCGGCGAATGCTCTTGATACGATGCGGTATCTTCGATAAAAGAAGCATCAAAGTTAAATTTTGCGCGGCTTTTAGCACTGACATGTAGGCTTTGAAAAAAAGGTTTTAAACGTTGCAGTTGAAATTGCGTGAGCGTTTCACACGCTCCAAAAGGAAGCAACGCTTTGTCGCTTCCCATGCGAGAGCTTTTCCCGCCGGCAATAATGACTAAGGGCAGCGGGACAAAGACCATTAGAGCGTTCTTGGATCGGTAATTTTGCCCATAACGGCACTGGCGGCCGCTACGGCGGAGTTGGCAAGGTAAATCTCGCTGGTGCGCGCTCCCATACGTCCTACGAAGTTACGGTTGGTCGTCGCGACGCAACGTTCGCCTTCGCCTAAAATACCCATGTATCCGCCCAAACATGCGCCGCATGTGGGATTGCTAAACACCGCGCCCGCTTCGACGAAAATATCCACCAAGCCTTCTTTTTGGGCTTGCAAAGAGATCTTTTGCGTTGCCGGCGTGATGATAAGACGTGTTTTACGCGCGACTTTGCGACCTTTTAAGATGCTTGCCGCGATGCGCAAATCTTCCAATCGGCCGTTGGTACAGCTGCCGATAAAGACTTGATCGATCGCTAGATCGTCTTTGACCGCTTCGTTGATCGATTTGCCGTTAGAAGGTAAAAACGGATAGGCAATGACCGGATCAAGGTTTGCGACATCGATGTGAAGGACTTGTACATACGTCGCATCGTCGTCCGAATAGAAAAATTTCGGCTCACGTGCAAGATTTTTATCGCTTAAAAAGGCTTTGGTCGTCGCATCGACGGCAACGATACCGCTTTTGGCTCCCGCTTCAATCGCCATGTTGCACAAAGAGAAACGATCGTCCATGTTGAGGTGTTGGATCGTATCGCCCGTAAATTCGAGCGTGCGGTACAAGGCACCGTCGACGCCGAGTCGGCGGATGACTTCTAAGATAAGGTCTTTGCCGTAGACGTGGCGTTTGGGTTTGCCGCTGAAAACGACTTTGATGGATTCGGGAACTTTAAACCAATTTTCACCCGTAATCATCGCAAACGCGAGGTCGGTTGAGCCCATACCCGTCGCAAACGCGCCTAACGCGCCGTGCGTACAGGTATGCGAGTCCGCACCGATAATGACGTCGCCCGGAACGACCAGCCCTTTTTCGGGAAGCAAGGCGTGTTCGATGCCCATGTCTTTTTCGTCGAAGTAATGTTTGAGATCGTGTTTGTAGGCAAAATCACGGCTGATTTTGGCTTGGTTGGCGCTGGCAATGTCTTTCGCGGGAATGTAGTGATCCATAACGATACTAAACCCGTCCGGATTGGCAAGTTTGGTCGCACCGCTCTCTTCAAACGCTCGGATGGAAATGGGCGTCGTGATGTCGTTGCCGATGACCATATCGATCTTGCATTTGATAATTTCTCCGGCATATACCGCGTGTCCGACGTGTTCGCTGAAAATTTTTTCGGTGATGGTTTGTCCCATGATAAAACCTTACATGTAAGAATAATGGGAAGATTGTAACACAAAAAGGTTTAAGAAAAAGAAGAGTTGCTTATGCAACCCTTCCGGACGCTCTAACGTCCGCAGCCGCAACCGCCGCCGCAACTGCTTGAATCGTCGTTTTTAGAGGTGTCGATTTTAAAAGGAAGATAGGCGGGGCAAAAGCGAATAATCGCACTTCCTAAAACGATAACGCCGATGATGCCGAACCAGCTTTGATACGCTACGCCTGCTAAAATAATGGCAATTCCTACGATAAAACGAACGGCTCTATCGGTTTTTCCTACGTTACATTTCATAAATGACTCCTTGGTTTTGATAATTTAGGAGTTATTATATCCTATTATAAAAATAAATCGGTTAAAAATCTAAATAATAAAAATTACTATTGACAAATATTTATCAGTTTGATATACTTTCATCATCAAATACAAAAATAAACATAAGGAGCAATTATGGCATGCGATACCAACAAAGTTGAAGCAATCGCTTCTGAAACCGTGCAAGACAATCACATCAACGAAATGAAAACACAGGAGAAAAAAAACATGAGTTCCTCTTTAGTTCTACAAAAAGCACCGTCATTTAAAATGGATGCGTATAACGCCAAAACAGGTCATTTTACGAGCGTAAGTAGCGAGGATTATAAAGGCAAATGGCATGTCGTCTGCTTTTATCCGGCAGATTTTACCTTTGTATGTCCGACGGAAATTGCGGCAATGAACGCCAAATACGACGAGTTTCAAGAGCTTGGCGTCGAAATTTTGGCGGTTTCGACCGATACCAAATTTTCGCACAAACGTTTTGTCGAAACCGAACCTCTTTTGGCGGGTTTAAAACTAACGATCGGTGCGGATCCGACCGGTGCGGTTAGTCGTGCTTTCGGCGTGATGATCGAAGAAGAGGGAATCGCCCTTCGCGGACGTTTCCTCATCAATCCCGAGGGCGTATGCGTTGCGCAGGAGGTTCAAGCACCGATGGTAGGACGTAACGTCAATGAGTTTTTACGCCAAGTCAGAGCATGGCAACATGCAAGCAAAACGGGTGAGGTATGTCCTGCTGGCTGGAGACCGGGCAAAAAGACCTTGCCGGTAGCAACCGAGGTGGAAAAAATGACGGGACGCGTAGGCGATTACATTACGATCGAAGAGATCTTAGCGTAAAAAGCCCTTATAGTCACTCAGAAAATTATGGATACCCTCTTGTGTAAAGAGGGTATCGCTCCACGGTTTCGTATCAATCAAATCAAAATAGGCTTCTTTTAAAACATACGCCGATGCTTTGACGTAACGACCCTCTACAAGAAGCTCCACCTCTTTACGCTCGTAATACTCGCCTTCAAAAGTATCAAGGATGACCAAATCTTCGTCGCACACGTCGTAGTAAACGACGCCCTCGACCGACGCATCTTTTAGCGGAAAAATGACGGGATAAACGTCGTTTTTGATCGCGCGCCTTTCGTAATGGGATAAAGTCGCTTTTTGGGCAAGGTAGTTGCCCTTTACCAGTCGGTGCCAAACGTCTTCAAACATTAATGATCCGTACGTAAAGAGGTGTGTCATTGCGTGCTCCTTGATGAAAATCATACCACGATACGCGCCGAAACCGTGATCAAAAAGTAAACAAATGAAGGTATAATAATAAGAAAATCATTCAAGGCTTGACATGTTAACCCGTCAAACAAGCAATGCGCATGAAGATTTTCGTGCCTTAACGCGTGCGTTGGACGCCGAATTAAACGCGCGTTACGGAGCGATGCAAGCGGCATACGACCGCCATAACGTCATCGATCCGATCGAGACGGCGTTGGTCGGTTATGAAAGCTCAACGCCTATTGCCTGCGGATGTTTCAAAATCATCGATGCTCAAACGGTTGAGATCAAACGCATGTTCGTGATGCCGGCGTATCGAAGGCGCGGCTTTTCGTCGCGTATTTTAGCGGAACTCGAATCGTGGGCGTGTACGCTTGGGTATCAACGGGCGCGATTGGAAACGGGCAAATCCCAACCCGAGGCGATCGCCTTGTATCGCAAATGCGGTTACGAGGTCGTCGAAAACTTTCCACCTTACGTGGGCATGGACAATAGCGTGTGCATGCAAAAATCTCTAAGGAGCAACGATGGCTAAGTGTACCATAGACTCTCCCGTGGGGAGATTGATCGCCGAGGTCAACGACGACGCACTCTTAGCGTTGGATTTTGAGCAAGACGGCGAAGTTTACCGTGACGAACATCCGCTTTTAGACAAACTCAAAAGCGAGTTACGCGACTATTTCGAAGGAAAACGCAAATCTTTTAGTCTGCCACTTGCGCCCAAAGGAACGCCTTTTCAAAAAACGGTTTGGCAAACGTTGACGCGTATACCTTACGGAGCGACGGTTTCTTACAGTACCGAAGCGTCCATGTTGGAACATCCCAAAGCCGTTCGCGCGGTGGCAAACGCCAACGGCAAAAATAAAATTGCGATTATTATTCCCTGCCACCGCGTGATTGCCAAGAACGGCGGTATCGGCGGATACAGCGGCGGACTTTGGCGTAAAGAGTATCTGCTTGCGTTAGAGGCAAAGTATCGATGAACGTCGTTTCGGTCATCGATTCGTTTAAAGGGTGTGCAAGTTCTTCGGAACTCTCTTCGTGGGTTCGCGAGGCGATTTTAGAGGTCTTTCCCGATGCAAGCGTGCATTCGTGCCTGATTGCCGACGGCGGCGAAGGGATGATCGACGCTTTGCTTGCCAACGTTGAGGGTACACGCCTTACATGTAAGGTTCACGACCCTTTAATGCGCGAAATCGAAGCGCATTACGCTATTTTAAAAGACGGTACGACGGCCGTTATCGAGACGGCACAAGCCGCGGGTTTGCCTTTGGTTCAAGCTTCGCAACGAAATCCCTTGTTAACGACGACGTACGGCGTGGGTGAACTCATTCACGATGCGCTTGCGCGAGGATGTAAAAAGGTGATCATCGGACTTGGCGGAAGTGCGACCAACGATGCGGGAATCGGCATGCTTCACGCTTTGGGCTTTCGTTTCCTCGACCGCGAAGGTCACGTGCTTTTTCAAGGCGGAGAGGTTTTGGAAAAGATTCATACGATCGATCGAAGCGGTGCGCTCAACGCATTAAAATCATGCGAGTTTATTGCTGCGTGCGACGTGGAAAATCCGATGATAGGCGTTAACGGTAGTGCACGTGTCTATGCGGCGCAAAAAGGGGCGGACGCTTCGATGATAGAGCGTTTGGAATCGGGCATGCAACACTTCGCGCAACGTTTGGAGCGGGCGCTGGGACACGACGTCGCGTCGCAAAAAGGTTCCGGAGCCGCCGGCGGTATTGCCGGAGGATTGCATGCTTTTTTAAATGCGCGTTTAGCGTCCGGAATCGAAATTTTATTGGACGAGATGCGTTTTGACGCGCTGATCGAAGATGCCGATCTTGTGATCAGCGGCGTTGCCAAACGGTGTCAAAAAGCGCATGTCCCGCTCATCGCTTTAGGCGGCGGTATCGACGACGCTTTGGAAGAACATGTCGGTATCGACGCACTTTTTTCGATTATGCGCTACCCCATGCGTTTGGAAGAGGCGATGGACAAAGCCAATGCGCAAAAGCTGACGCGCCAGAGCGTTAAAGAAATTTTTCGGCTGATTCAAGCCGTGCGACGAAAGTAGGATTATGAAATACCAAGAGTTGATTTTACTGAACGATTTTTTACGCAACTATCGTAAGATCTCGTCCATTCATCGTGTAGACGATAGCGTGCTTCGCATCGTTTTCGAATCGGGAGAGCCTTTGTTTATCGACCTTTCTCGGAATGATTCGTACCTGTTTTACAAAAGCGATTTTAAACAATCCAAACGCTATAGCGCGCCTTTTGACGTATTGTTGAACAAGCGTTTCGCCAATGCGACGATCGAGAAGATCGCGCTTGAAAAAAATAATCGGATTTTACGCTTACATGTCAAAGCAAGTTCCAGCTACAAAGCCCTTTTAACGACCTTGCAGTTGGAGTTTACGGGACGCAATACCAACGCGATTTTGTTGGACGAAAACGAAGTCGTGCTGGAAGCGTTACGGCACATCGACCCGAGCGTTTCGTTTCGAAGCGTTAAAGTGGGCGAAATTTTGGAGAAACTGCCGCCCAAAGAGATGAAAGAAAAGCCGTTTGTTTTGGAAGAGCCTTTTGAGGAGTATTTGAAACATGCGTATGAAAAAAGGTTACATGTCAAGCTTTTTGAGCTTAAAAATCAAAAAATCGCGCACTTACGCAAGAAAATCGAAACTTTAGTTACGGCGATCGCGGCATTGGAAAACGAAGAAGAGCTCTTAGCGCGGAGTACGCAGGCGCAAACGCAAGCGTCGATCGTCCTTGCCAATTTACATGCGGTCAAAGCGTATCAAGAAAAAGTACGTTTGTACGATTTTGAGGGTAACGAAGTCGACATTGAATTGCCCTTGGCGCATTCGCCTCAGCACGCCGCCAATCTTTTGTTTAAAAAATCGAAAAAATTGCGACAAAAAGCACTTTCGATCCATCGACAGCGTGAAAATCTCGAGGAGAAGAAGCTCTTTTTGGAACGTATGGTCAGTGTCGTCGATGCGGCGAGCGACGTGGAGGAAATCGGTATTTTGACGCCGAAAGTAACGAAAAGCAAACAAAAAGGGGACGATAAGAACTACGAGACGTTCTTTTTGGAAGGGTATCGCATTTTGCTCGGCAAAAACGAGAAAGGCAATATCGCGCTTTTGCAAGAGGCGAAAAAGAGCGATATTTGGTTACATGTCAAGGACGTTCCGTCCGCACATGTCATTATTTGTACCGAAAAACAGAGCGTTCCGGAGACGGTTTTGGTCTTTGCCGCGAAGGTGTGCGTTGATTTTAGCATGACGCAAAAGGGCGGTTATTTAGTCGATTATACCCCGCGCAAAAACGTCAAACCGTATGATGGAGCAAATGTTGCTTATGAAACGTATCAGACCTTAAAGATTTACAAAGCATAAATTCCGGCTCGCAAGAGTCGTATCGGGGAAAAAGAGCAATTCACGTGCCGTAGCGGCTGAAACGGGGGCGTTTTAAAATGCCCGTTACACGCATTGGGAGGCGAACATGGCGGTAGGTCCCATCGGTAGTCTGATTTACGCAAATCAGATGATGCATATTCAAGCCTCGAAAGAGGCGGATTATAATAGCAGTGCGCAGATGCAGCAAACCTTGGCGGCGGCGATGCAAAACGAAAAAGAAGAGGTCGTTCAAGAAGTGCGCCCTGCCGAAGAGAGTTACAAGATCGATCCTGAAAACGAGCATGAGCGTCAAAAGAGCGACGAAGAGCAAGAAGAGCAGGCGCAACACCGCGAAGAACATGCCAAAGAGTCCAAAGAGGAAGAAGAGGTGCCGTTGCATCAAGGCCTTTTGGATGTCAAAGCTTAACTTCACGTCCGCTTTGCTATGATTCGTGAACATAAAATCGACATAAAGAGTACTTATGAACTTTAAAACGTTGTACGAAAGCAATAAAGAGCGCGTCGTCACGGGATTTGGCCTCTTGGCACTCGCCGCCGTGATCGCTTTTGTCAATAGTACGCTATTGACGTGGGCCATTTTGGGTGTGATGTATCTGTTCGCGTTTCATGAAGCGATGGCACTTTTTAACGTGAAAGACGTCAAGCTTTACGTTTATGCCGTCGTATTGTGGCTTGCGGCGTTTTTCTACCCGAACCCCGACGATTTGGTGTACCTCTCTCTCATGCTTTATCTAGCGGTAATGGCGTACCGTAAAGAGGTCGATTATAAACTCCTCGCACCGTTTTTTTACCCTTCGATTTCGATGTTGTTTTTGTATACGCTCTACCATGATTTCGGCATGAGTGTTTTAATTTGGTTGGTGATCATTGTGGCGTTAACGGATACGGGAGCGTATTTTGTCGGTAAAAGTATCGGTAAGACGCCTTTTAGTGCGACTTCTCCGAACAAAACATGGGAAGGCTTTTTCGGCGGCGTAGGCATCGCAACCGTCGCCGGAGCGTTGTACGGCACGCTTTTCGTACCCTTATGGCTCTCGTTGGCGATTGCGTTACTCAGCTCGGTTGCGTCGATCTTCGGCGATCTTTTCGAGAGTTACCTTAAGCGTGAAGCGGGCGTGAAAGACAGCGGCACGTTGTTTCCCGGACACGGCGGAATGCTAGACCGCTTGGACGGTTACCTTTTCGGCGGCGTCGTGATGGTGATTTTACTTCGAGGACTCGCATAGATGGTCATACTAGGCTCTACCGGCTCTATCGGCGTCAATGCGCTGATCATTGCGGAGCGTTTTAACGTTTACGTCGAAGCGTTGGTTGCCGGAAAAAATATCGCGCTTTTGAACGAACAAATCGAAAAATTTCATCCCGAATACGTTGCCATCAGCGATCCTAACGATCGCCCTTTCGTAAAACACGCGCACGTGTTTGTCGGCAAAGAGGGGATTTTGGAGCTCTTGGGCAAATGCAAAAGCCACATCGTTTTGAACGCGTTGGTCGGCTTTGTCGGTTTGGCTCCGAGTATCGAAGCGTTGCGTTTGGGTAAACAACTCGCCCTTGCCAATAAAGAATCCTTGGTCGTAGCAGGACATCTTTTGGATACCGCGCGTATTACGCCGATCGATAGCGAGCACTTCGGTTTATGGTATTTGCAGGGCAAACGTCCCGTAACGCGGATGATGATTACCGCAAGCGGCGGTGCGTTTCGCGATACGCCGTTGGAAGCTTTGCCTCACATGTCGTTTCAAGACGCGCTCAAACACCCCAATTGGAGTATGGGCGCGAAAATTACGATCGATAGTGCTAGCATGACCAATAAACTCTTCGAACTGTTAGAAGCCCGTTGGCTTTTCGGATGCGAGCAACTCGACGCGATGATCGAACCTAGCTCGCTGATTCATGCTTTCGTGAGCTTTAAAGACGGCAGTACGACCGCACACTTGGCACAAGCGGATATGAAACTTCCTATCGCGTTTGCGATGTTGGGCGAAATCAAAGAAGAAATCCTCCCTCCGCTTGATTTGAGTACGCTTCAGGGCTTTTCGTTCCAAGCGATCGATCCGAGACGTTATCCGATCTGGGAGATTAAAGAAGAAATTTTAGCCAATCCCACACGAGGCGTCGTGATTAACGCCGCCAACGAAGTGGGCATTACGAAATTTTATAACCGCGAAATTAATATCATCGAGTTGGCGGAATTGAGTAAAAAAGCCTTTTTCCGTTTTAAAGAGGTTTCGCCGAGCAATTTACAAGAAGTCTTTGAAATCGATCGAGAAGTACGGGCTTTTTGTTTACGCTAAATTTCAAAAATCGTGTGTGAAAAAATCTATCGCAAAGAGGTGTGAATGCTAAGTCGTACCGACTATAACTTTCGGCTTAAAGACAGTATTATCGGGCTTCAGTTCTTATTTGTTGCCTTTGGGGCATTGGTGTTGGTGCCGATTCTCACGGGGCTTGATCCTAACGTGGCGTTGTTTACCGCGGGGCTTGGAACGCTTTTGTTTCAATTGACGACGCGCGAGCAAATTCCTCCGATCTTTCTTGCTTCGTCTTTCTCGTTTATTGCTCCGATTATCTACGGACTCAAAACGTGGGGCTTACCCGGAACGTTATGCGGTCTTGCGGCGGCGGGACTTTTCTATCTTTTTCTGAGCATTCTCGTTCGCTTAAAAGGAACGGAATTTTTGCATAAAATTTTTCCGGCGGTCGTCGTCGGCCCCGTCATTATGACGATCGGCTTAATTCTCTCTCCGGTGGCGGTCAATATGGCGATGGGAAAAACGGGAGACGGAGCTATCGTTCTCGTGCCGCTCCATCAAGCGATGGCGGTTTCTTCTGCGGCATTGTTGGTGACGTTGCTGGTGGCACTTTTGGGCAAAGGCGTGCTTCGGTTATTGCCTATTTTATGCGGTATCGTTGCGGGGTATAGCGTTTCTTTGTTTTTAGGTATCGTCAATTTTGACGCGGTTGCCAAAGCTGCGTGGTTTGCGATTCCCCATTTCGTGTTTCCCGAATGGAACGCGGAAGCGATCATCTATATTTTACCGATAGCCATCGCTCCGGCGGTCGAGCATGTCGGCGGTATTTTGACGATCAGCAACGTGACGAAGACGGATTATTTGAAAAAACCGGGTTTAAAAACGACGCTTTTGGGCGATGCGATCGCCACAAGCGCGGCTTCGTTGCTCGGAGGACCGCCGAATACGACTTATTCGGAAGTGACGGGTGCCGTAACCATCACGAAAGCGTTTAATCCCGCGATTATGACGTGGGCGGCGATTTTTGCGATCGTTTTGGCATTCGTCGGAAAACTCGGCGGACTTTTGGCGACGATCCCCGTTCCCGTTATGGGCGGTATTTTACTGTTGCTTTTCGGTATTATCGCTTCTATCGGTATCGGAACGATGGTGCGGGAGAAAGTCGATATGAACAATCCGCGCAATATGATTATCGTCTCGATGATCTTAGTCCTTGCCATCGGCGGCATGGTCGTCGATATGGGCGGCGTCGCGTTTAGCGGTATCGGTTTAGGTGCGATCGCGGGCATCGTACTCAACTTGGTTTTGCCGCAAGGGCATTATACGAACGAACACGAATAAATTAAAGGAAGAGGAATGGAGTTGATTGAAAAAATCGTATCGACGCTCTCAGGTATCGTCTGGGGTGCTCCGATGTTGGTCTTGCTCGTCGGAACGGGCATTTATTTGACGGTAATTTTAAAAGGCATGCAGTTTTGGGCATTACCGCATGCGATGAAGCTGATTTTTCATAAAGAAGAAGACGGTGCGGGCGAAATTAGCCATTTTGCGGCGTTAATGACGGCACTTGCCGCCACGGTCGGTATCGGAAATATCGTGGGCGTTGCGACCGCGATTACGCTTGGCGGTCCGGGTGCCGTGTTTTGGATGTGGATGACGGGATTGGTCGGAATGGCGACCAAATATTCCGAAGCGGTTTTAGCGGTCAAATACCGTCAACATAGCCACCACCACGGCTTTAAGGGCGGACCGATGTATTATTTGACGTACGGTCTTAACATGCCCAAACTCGGTCTTGCGTTTGCGCTTTTTACGGCATTGGCGGCATTCGGTATCGGAAATATGACGCAGGCCAATGCGGTTGCGACGATTTTGGAAACGCAAATGAGCGTTCCGACATGGGTCACGGGCGTCGTACTTTTAACGTTGACGGCGGTCGTTATTTTGGGCGGTATCAAATCCATCGGACGTTTTACGTCGTTTCTCGTTCCGTTTATGATTTTGGTGTACGTTGCGGTTTCGTTGGTGATTTTATGTATGAACCTCGATAAATTACCGCATGCGTTGAGTTTGATTTTTTACCACGCGTTTAATCCGATAGCCGCAGGCGGCGGATTTGTGGGTGCGACGATGGCGGCAGCGATTCGTTACGGCGTAGCGCGCGGCGTTTTTTCGAACGAATCGGGTTTAGGTTCTGCTCCGATTGCGGCGGCGGCGGCAAAAACGAACGATCCGGTACGTCAAGCACTCGTGAGTATGACGCAAACGTTTATCGATACGTTGGTCGTCTGTTCTATGACGGCTTTGATTATTTTAATTTCTCCGTTTTGGCAAGAAGGCGTGAGCCCGGGACTCTTGACGATGAAGAGTTTTGAGCTTTACTTAGGATCGTTCGGTACGATCGTCGTGGTCGTTTCGACGGTGTTGTTTGCGTACTCGACGATTTTGGGATGGAGTTATTACGGCGAAAAGGCGTTTGAGTACCTTTTGGGCGAACGCTTTATTCGTTTGTACCGCGTTTTATTTATCGCGGGCGTTATGGTCGGTTCGATGATGAAGCTGGAGTTCGTGTGGAACTTCTCGGATTTAATGAACGGTATGATGGCAATTCCCAATTTGATTGCGCTTTTATTGCTCTCCAAAGTGATTGCAAGCGAAAGCAAACGCTATTTTGAGAGTTTAAAGTAGGGAACGATGTTTCGCCTCTCCTTTGCCTTAGCCGCCGTTGCGGTTTTAACGTTGATTAACTTCTATACGTATCGGAGGTTTTTACGACGTTTGGAGCTTTTCGCGCGCTTGGGCAAAGGTATGATGTGGGGGACGATTGCGGTAACGCTTTGTGAAATTCTCTATTTCGCGGTGTTACGCCTCGATGCCCTCAATCCGCTTCTTTTCGGTCTTTTTTCTTCGCTTGTCGGCATTTCGTTTATGCTCTTTTGCGTGGCGATCGTGTACGATCTGGTGCATGTTCCGTATGCCAAAATTCCGCACGATTATTCCAGACGTCTTTTTCTCAAAACGGTGCTCGACGTAACGATGTTGCTTTTGGCGTTTTCGTATATGCTCAAAGGCTTTATCAACGGCTTTAAAGCACCCGTTTTGAACGAGAAAGAAGTTTTCATCGACGGATTGGGCGAGACATTGAGTATCGTACAGTTAAGCGACGTACATTTGGGCAAAAGCTTGGGCAAAGCGTTTTTGGACGATTTGGTCTTACGTATCAATTCGTTGGATGCAGATATTGTCGTTATTACGGGCGATTTGGTCGATATGCCCGTCTCCAAAATCGGCGATCAACTGGAGAGTTTACGAACGCTAAAGAGCCGTTTCGGGGTCTATTTCGTTCCGGGCAATCATGAGTATTTTTACGGGGTACATACGATTATGGAGCGTTTGGAAGCTTTAGGCGTCACGGTGCTGAAAAACCGATCGGTTCTCATCGATGGGCGCATCAATCTGGTGGGCGTAACCGATATGATGGGAAAACGTTTTGATTTTTTACCGCCCGATTTACCGCAAGCTTTCTTACATGTTAGAAACGATTTGCCGACGGTTTTGCTCTCGCATCAACCTAAAATCGTTCAAGACCTTACCGACGAAAAGGTCGACTTGATCCTTAGCGGGCATACGCACGGCGGGCAGATTTTCCCGTTTGGGCTTTTGGTGCTTTTAGATCAGCCCTACTTAAGCGGTTTGTACCGCCATTCCGCCCGTACGCAGGTTTTCGTGAGTAACGGAGCGGGGTATTGGGGGCCGCCGGTACGCGTGATGGCACCGAGCGAGATCGTCATATTAAGGTTAAAGGCAAAGGTATGAGATTTCTTTGGATTATCACATGTGCGGTTTTCTTCGCCGGATGCAGCGCGAAAGTCGAGGGCTTACATGTAGCGCCGCAAAACGTGGCACAATTAACGTCGGACTTGCAAGCGTTGGGTGATAACGTCGAGTATAGTGAAGCGCGTCTTTTTGCTTATGAAGCGTTGTCGTACCCGCAAACTTTGGCGGAGCGTTACGGCTTAGTCTATCCTCCTACACTTCACAATCTTTTAATCAATACGGGACTAAAAGAGCGCGGACTTTGTTATCAATGGAGCGAAGATATGATGACGCATCTGAAAGGCTTGCACCTTCAAAGTTTCGATTTACGTTGGGGCGTTGCGAATAAAGGCGAGTTGAACGAACATAATTCGGTGGTCGTCGTAGCCAAAGGCGGCACGTTTCAAACGGGTATTTTAATCGATCCTTGGCGACATTCGGGCATATTGTATTGGGCGAAAATCTCGGACGATCCGGAATACCGATGGGTTGAGAATCTCTCTCGTAGCCGATATTTCGGTACGGTTACACAGTAAGGTTTTTTTTCAGAATAATACGAATCACGCTGGCGCGTCCGACATGTTGCGTGCCTTCGTTGAGCATCACGATCTCTTGAGAGAGTTTGAGCACTTTGCACGGCAGGCGTTTAATCCAAGCGATAATAGCGTTAATATCGTACAGTAACAGTGCGTTTTTCGGCCCCCCGCTGTTGAAGTGAATTTGACTTTCGCTGAAAAGTTCGGCAATAAAAATCCCCTCCGGAGCCAATGCGGCAACGGCTTTTTCAAAAAGCATCCTTTGCTCGTTTTTTGCCAAATCCAAATAGGTGCAAACAACCGCGTCGTAGATGGGTTCGGGCTGCCAATATTCTAAAAGGGTATGACGTGTTTTGATCGCGACATAGTGCTCTTTGGCACGTTTTCGCAGTTTGGCAAGTGCGACGTCGGAAGCGTCGAGAGCTTCAACGTTTAAGCCCAAATCGGCAAGGTAGACCGCATTGCGACCTTCGCCTTCCCCTAAACAGATGCACCGTTTTGCGTGCACTAAGAGGTCGACATGTTCTTTGATAAAAGCGTTGGGCGTTTCGCCGTAGATCATTTGGGCCGTTTGAAATTTTTCATTCCAAAATGCTTGCATCGACTTCCTTTTGTGACGTTAAAATTATTGTAACACAATTTAAATCAATGCAATCCTTTTTGAAGTACGTTATACTAAACTTCTCACAAAATGAGTTTTACAAGCAAAAAAGCACCGAAGGTGCGCGGGCACTCTGCGTGAGAGAACCTAGTGTTAACGTAGCTTTTAGAGCTTGGCTCTAAAGGCGTGACAAAGATAAAAAAGCACCGAAGGGTGCGCGGGCACTCTGCCGAAGAGAACTCAGCGTTAGCGTAGCTTTTAGAGCTTAGCTCTAAAAGCGTGACAAAGATAAAAAAGCACCGAAGGGTGCGCGGGCACTCCGTCTTGGAGAACCCAGTGTTAACGTAGCGTTTAGAGCTTGGCTTTAAAAGCGTGTTAAAGATAAAAACAACGAAGGAGTCACCATGAAATACCCTCTTTTTTTCGAGGCGATCGAGGAGATTCGTCTTTACGATGCTCTATCCGAAGCGTTAGGAACGTTTGAGAACGGTATCGTCTCGTTTACGTATCTGGACGTCATTAAAAATGCGGGACACAGTTGTCCGACGATTGCCGGTGCGTATCTTAGCGTGCGTGAAGGGCTGAAGGCGTTATACGAAGGGGAAATGCCCGAGAGAGGTAATATCGCCGTTTTTTTTCGCGATGCTAAAGAACAAGGTACGACGGGCGTGGTCGCCAACGTTTTTTCGTTGATAAGCGGTGCAACCGATACGTGGGGATTTAAGGGCATCGGGACGCGCTTTTCACGCACGAACCGCCTCTTTTTTCAAGCCAATATCGCAACGCCGATCCAAATCGAACGACTCGATACGCATCAAAGCGTAGGCGTTACGTACGATCCTTCCTGCATTCAGGGCGATTCGCGTTTGCCGCCGCTGATGAATAAACTTGCGCAAGAGAGCTTATCGTTTGAAGAAAAAACACTGTTTGAGACACTCTGGCAAGAAAGAGTTCGAAAAATTTTAGAAAATTTTGATAAAGTAATAACGCTAAACCTAGATTAACATTGTCGGAGAAGAGGTTGCTAAACCTTAGGAAACAAAATATTACGAAATGGATTGTTTTTTTACCCGCTTCCGCCATTTTATTGACGTTCTTAATGATCGTAACGATCGTGGTTTCGACCGAACGTACCGAATATAAAAAAGCGTTGGAAGCGGCTCGAATCGATTATGTGAAACGCTCAAAACTGCAAGCCAAAGAGCGTATCGATAAAATCGTCGAGTACGTCAATGAAAACGAGAAAATTTTGATGAACGAAGTGCAAGAAGATGTGAAAAATCTTGTGAACCTTGCCTATCAAATCAGTGAAGATACCTACCGAGAAAACACCCGCCTTCCTCGAGACGAGATTCTCGAAAAGATCAAAACCAAGCTCCGAAACACGCGTTTTTTCAATGACCTAAGCGGCTATTACGTCATCTTTGGTCTGGACGGCACCTGTGAAATGAACGGGATGGACCGTAGTTTGGAGGGGAAAAACTTTATTGATTTGCAAGACTCAACCGGCCGCTACATTATGCGTGAAGGGTTGGCGCGCCTGAAAAAAGAGGAGGCGTTTGCAACGACGTACGAGTGGAAAAACTCGACGGACAAAGCGCCTCGAAAAAAAATAGGCTATATTCGCAGTTACAAGCCTTTAAACATTTACATCGCCAGCGGAAGGTATGAAGACGAAGTTCGCGAACGCATCAAAAAAGAGACGCAAAAATTTCTTTTAAGCACGCGCTACGGCGAATACGGCTATATTTTTGCCTACGACTATTACGGTAATACGATTTCGCACGGCGATCACGCATTGATCGGGCAAAATCGACTGAACGTCACGACGAACAACCAATACATTATCCGCGACATCGTGGAAGGCGGAAAGCGCAACCTTGAAGGTTTTTTTATGACCTACGAGGCTTCGTACCACCCTGACAACCAAGACAAACGTAAAATCTCTTTCGTGCGTTCCATCCCTCAATTCGAATGGGTGGTCGGTACGGGCGTTTACCTGATGGAAGAGAACAATGCGCTCGTGCAACAAGAAGAGGCGTTAAAGACGAAGATGCAATCGACGCTGGTTAACATGTTAGCGGTTTCTATCATCATTATGCTTTTGGTCATGGGCGTGATGTTTTTTATTTCGACCAAGCTACGATCGGTTTTGGCGCGCTACGAAAACCATCTGTTGTTAAACAATAAGCAAATCAAAGAGCAAAAACAGGTTTTTGAAACGCTTTACCAAAAGTCGGCAGACGGTATTTGGTTGCTCAAAGAGGGCATTTTCGTCGATTGTAACGAAGCGATCGTCAAAATGTTTAAGGCCAAAAGCAAAGACGTTCTTGTCAACGTGACGTTAGCCGATCTCTCGCCCGAGGTTCAACCCGACGAGCAAAGCTCGTACGAAAAAGCGTTGTGGATGAACGAGTTGGCTTTGAAAAACGGCACGCATAAATTTGAGTGGCAAGTGCGCGATTGCGAAGGGAAACTGTTTTGGATCAGCGTGATGATGACGACGATTCATATGGATAAGGGAATTATCCAACACTGTTCCGTACGCGATATTACGATTCGAAAAGAGCTTGAAGAGGAGAATAAAAAACAAAAAAACCTTTTAATGCACCAAGTCGAGCACGACACGCTTACGGGTCTGCCCAATCGCAATTTGTTGCAAGATCGTTTGACGCAGGCGATTAAAAAAGCGAGCCGCGATAAAAAAGTATTGGGCGTGATGTTTGTGGACATCGATAAATTTAAAAATATCAACGACTCTTTGGGACACGATGCCGGGGATATGCTTTTGAAGATTATTGCGGCAAGAATGCGCCAAAACGTTCGCGACACCGATACCGTCGCACGATTGAGCGGAGACGAGTTTATCGTACTCTTAGACGGCTGTAAGGACGTGAGCGATATTTTTGTCGCAATCAAGAAACTCGTTTATTCGTTTCAAGAGCCTTTTATCTTCGGAAACGAAAGTTTTCAGATTACGACGAGTATCGGGGTGAGCGTCTATCCTCACGACGGAGAGGCGGCAAGCAAACTTTTAAAAAATGCCGATATCGCGATGTATAAAGCCAAATCAAAAGGGCGTAACCGTTACGTCTTTTTCGATCAAGAGATGAATCAAGAGACCAACGAGCATTTAGAAATCGAGAAAAACTTGCGCAAAGCACTCGAACGCGAAGAATTCGTCATTTATTACCAACCGCAGATCAATTTGCAAACGGAACGTATCGTCGGACTGGAAGCCTTGATTCGCTGGAATCATCCGACGCGCGGGTTAACGACGCCGAATTATTTTATTCACGTCGCCGAAGAGAGCGAACTGATCGTCGAAATCGGCAATTGGGTCATCATCGAAGTCATGAAACAGATGAAATCTTGGTACGATCAAGGGTTAAATCCGGGAAAAACGGCGATCAACATTGCCGGAAAACAACTCGAATCAAGCGAGCTGATTAGCTTTTTAATTCAAAGTCTACGTCAAAGCGGCTGTCGTCCCGAATGGCTCGAAATGGAGATCGTCGAGCGTTTTATTATGAAAGATACGATCAAGTCGATTGCTTTATTGAAACGTTTTCGCGAATTGGGTCTTGATATTTCGATCGATGATTTCGGTACGGGGCACTCGTCTTTGGCGTATTTAAAACAACTGCCGATTACCAAGCTCAAAATCGATCAAAGCTTCGTGCAAAGCCTTGAAGAGAGTAAAGAAGATCGTGCGATTGCCCGAACGATTATCGAGCTTGGACGCGGTTTGGGACTCAAGGTCCTTGCCGAGGGCGTTGAGACGAAAGAGCAAAAAGAGTTCATTTACGCCAGCGGTTGCGAATTGATGCAAGGGTATCTCTTTAGCCGTCCGGTATGTGCCGACGAGATTGAGAGTATGCTCAAAAATCAAGGGCGTATGTTATAATCATACAAAACGATGCGATAGGTTCACAAGCGATGGTACGAAGAGCATTTTTAGGCTGGGCGGGAGCAAGTGTTTTAAGCGGCACGGTTATGGCCGATGAGATCAAACATCCCGATATTTGGTTACGAGACGATCAGAAAGAGGTTTTTAACACGGTGCTCAAAAAGCTCGATCAGATCGAAAAGACGGTCGGCTATGCCAATTTTAATATCTTAAGTTTTGACGAAGCATTAAAAATCGCTAAAAATTTCTCCAAAATCGGTGCTTTTAGTCCGAGCGAACTTGCCTATATCGAAGAGGTATTTTACACCGATCCCGTGATTTACGGCTTTTACGGTAAAAAAACGGTTGAGAAACTTACCAGCGTCGTTGACGAAAAAGAGGTCGTTAAAATTCAAGGAAGCGGGCATTATCTCTTTAAAGGCGAATCGCAAGCCGCGCTTGAACGCATCGTCAAAGACATCGGTAAAACCGTTATTTTAACTTCCGGCGTACGAAGCGTCGTCAAACAACTCAATTTGCATTTGGAAAAAATCCGCGACGAAAAAGGCAACATTACCGTTGCGACGCGCTCTTTGGTGCCGCCGGCATACTCATACCACACCGTAGGCGACTTTGACGTCGGTAAAAAAGGGTGGGGTGCTCAAAATTTTACCGCCGAATTTGCACGTACCGAAGAGTTCTGGAAGCTCCAAAAATTGGCGTATATCTCCATGCGGTATACGCTCGGAAACGGAGACGGGGTGCGTTTCGAGCCGTGGCACGTGAAGATCGTGTAGATGATTTTAAGCATTGAAAGCAGCTGTGATGATAGCTCCATCGCAATCACACGCTTAAGCGATAAAAAACTTCTTTTTCACAAAAAAATCTCTCAAGACGCGGAACACGCGAAATACGGCGGCGTCGTACCCGAACTTGCCGCACGCTTGCATGCGGTGACACTTCCTAAGATTCTTGAAGAGGCAAAGCCTTATTTTAATGAGCTTAAAGCGATTTCCGTCACCAATGAGCCGGGACTCTCCGTGAGCTTGGTGGAAGGTGTGAGCATGGCAAAAGCCCTTAGCGTTGCGCTGTCTCTTCCACTTTTGGGGATTAATCATCTCAAAGGGCATATCTGCTCTTTGTTCATTGAAGATGAAACCCTATTTCCGATGGACGTTTTGCTGGTCTCCGGCGGGCATACGCAACTTTTACATGTAAAGAGTTTGAACGAGATAAAGTTGCTTGCTACCACGATGGACGACAGTTTCGGCGAGAGTTTTGATAAAGTGGGAAAAATGCTAGGACTTCCGTATCCTGCGGGGTCTATCATCGAAAAGTACGCCCAAAGAGGCGATGCGAAACGGTTTGATTTTACGATTCCTTTGCAAGGCACTTCGTCAAAACTGCTCGCATTTAGCTACTCGGGGCTTAAAAACCAAGTGAGACTTTGCATCGAAGCGTTAGGAACACTTGATGAGCAAACGCTGTGCGATGTGTGCGCTTCATTTCAACGTGTTGCGGTGGCACACCTGATGCAAAAGATCAAAAAAGCGTATAAAGAGCGAACTGTGGAGCACTTCGGTGTGGTGGGAGGTGCTAGTGCAAACCTCTACTTGCGAGGCGAGCTTGAGGCTTTTTGTGCCTCTAAAAAAGCACAACTTCACACCGCAAAAATGGAATTTTGCTCCGACAATGCCGCGATGATCGGTCGTTGTGCTATTGAAGCATACGCGCAAAAAGCCTTTGTTTCGATTGCAGATTTAAAAGTGCGCAGTACGTCGAAAGATATTTTTTATTGACATGTAAGGCTAGAGAAGAATAATCTCTTCTTCCAGTTGGATGCCAAAACGCGTTAAAACTTCCTCTTTGACTTCGGTTATCAGTGTGATGGCTTCCTCGTACGTTCCGCCGCCGAGATTGACCAAAAAGTTGGCGTGGACGTTGCTAAACATCATATGGCCAACGCGTTTACCTTTAAAGCCTGCTTCTTCGATGAGTTTGCCCGCAAAGTGCCCTTCGGGATTTTTAAAACAGCTTCCGGCACTCGGTTTTTTGGGTTGGTTGTCGCGCATTTTTTTGAACATCGCAAGTAGATTTTCATCAAAACCGTCTTTACATGTAAAGGTCGCTTCGTAAACAATGCCATCGATTTGGGCAAAGCGGTAGCCGTATTTTATCTGTGATTTCTCGATCCAACCGTGTTCGGTGCGAACGGCGATGAGGTGGTTAAAGATTTCCCACTCTTTAAGTCCCGCGTTCATCGCGACCATGCCGCCGAGCGTTCCGGGGAGTTTTTGCATCAACTCGAATCCGGCAAGGTGATGTTTTTTGGCAAACGAGAGGATTTTCCCGCTCGGCGTTGCACCGCCTACATGTAAAACATTTTCTTCTAAGCGAATAAAATCAAAACCTTTATCCAGCATCGCAAGCGGCGGCGGAGTAGGACTGAGTAAAAGGTTATTTGCTCCGCCGATCAAGCGATAACCGTTCGGCAACTTCGTGAGAGTATCGAGTATGAGAACGTCGACGCAAGGTCCGATTTTGATGCTGGAATAGGTAGCGAAATTGACGGTTTTAAACATTAGAAGACAAACGAGGGAATAAGCTCAATCATACGGGTCGTAAACTCGATCATCATGTTCATCATCCACGGCATCGTAAAGATGGCGACGACGATCGTGATGAGAATTTTAGGGACAAAGCTGAGGGTTGATTCGTTGATTTGCGTGACGGCTTGAAAAATACTAATTGCAAGACCCGCCACCATGCCCGCAAGCAACATCGGCAACGAGAGGTAAAGCGCGATTTTAAATGTTTCGACGCCTAAGCCGATGAGTTTTGCTTCCATTTGTTTCCTTAAGCGTTGCGCAACGCTTCGTACTCTTTGGGGATCAAAAAGTCGCGTGCATGGATTTTTTGGTCAAAGAAGCCGTGGGTATATCCCAATGAAAAAAGCAAGTCGATTGCTTCGTATTGTGCGTCGTTCATCTCAATCGAGTGTTCGTTGGCGTAAAGTCCGAGATACGTTTGAAGCGTGGCATGATCGACGCGTACGAGCCGACGTTCCAAGAGCATTTTTGAAAGCGTATTTTGATGCGTATGGGCGATTTCTACGGCTCGAATCAGTGCTTTTTCGCATTCGATAGCGCACAGTAACGGCATCGAGCGTCGCAACGCCATACCGCCTAAAGGAAGCGGCAACTCTTTAGGGCAAAGCTCTTTCCAAATATCCCAAAGCTCTTTTTCGACGACAAGAGTGTCGTCGTAGCCGAGAATGCTTTCGTGAATCAAAACACCCGCATCGACTTCGCCCTCTAAAACGGCTTTTTCAATCTCTAAAAAGTTTTTGTAAACGATGCGCGCATTCGGATAAGCGATTTTGAAGAGGAGCGCGTTGGTCGTATGCGTTCCGCTCAATGCGACTTTAAAATTGCGTTTGAGTTTAGTCTCTTTTTTCTTGATCAGTTTTGGACCGTATCCTTCGCCGAAGCTGACCGCCGTACGAAGAAGCGCATAGTCGTTTCGAATTTTGGGATAGAGCGCAAAGCTGATGGCGGTGACGTCGTAGGTGTTTTTGAGTGCCTCAAGGTTGAGCGTTTCGATGTCCAAAGCGATGTTGTCAAAGCGCATATCTTTAAGATCGACCCAGCCGAATTTAATCGCGTAATACATAAAAATATCGTCGGCGTCGGGGGAATGCGCTACGGTTAATCTCCTCAAAACAGTCCTTTAAAAATAGTATGGGTTATTTTAGCATATTGCAGATTGAAATATTTTGAGAGAGGGTTTTAATTTTTCACTACAATCCGTTCAAAGGGCTTTTTCAAGCTCGAAATGCTACAATAATATCATTACGGAAAAGGGTCATTCATGCAAATTGACGAAAATAAGAAAAAAGCGTTAGACTTGGCGATCAAGCAGATCGATAAGGCGTTTGGAAAAGGTGCGCTCGTTAGACTCGGCGATCGCGTCGTCGAGCCGATCGCTTCGATTAGCACCGGTTCGCTCGGACTGGATTTGGCTTTGGGAATCGGCGGGATTCCTCAGGGACGTATTATCGAAGTATACGGACCGGAAAGCTCGGGTAAAACGACGCTTTCGCTTCAAATTATCGCCGAAGCGCAAGCCAAAGGAAGCGTGTGTGCATTCGTGGACGCCGAGCATGCATTGGACGTAAAATATGCGGGCAATTTGGGCGTGGATATCGAAAACCTTTTGGTATCGCAGCCGGATTTCGGCGAACAAGCACTCGACATCGTCGAAACCTTAGCTAGAAGCGGCGCGGTCGACGTAATCGTCATCGACTCCGTTGCGGCGTTAACGCCGAAAAGCGAAATCGAAGGCGATATGGGCGATTCACATGTGGGGCTTCAAGCAAGACTCATGAGCCAAGCACTCCGAAAGCTCACGGCGGTCGTTCATAAAATGAACACGACGGTTATTTTTATCAATCAAATTCGTATGAAAATCGGAACGATGGGATACGGATCGCCCGAAACGACTACCGGCGGAAACGCTTTGAAATTTTACGCATCGGTGCGTATCGACGTACGTAAGATCGCAACGCTGAAACAAGGCGAAGAGCAAATCGGTAACAGGGTGAAAGCAAAAGTCATTAAAAATAAAGTGGCACCTCCGTTTCGTCAAGCGGAGTTCGATATTATGTTCGGAGAGGGTATCTCTAAAGAGGGGGAACTCGTCGATTACGGCGTTAAACTCGATATTATCGATAAAAGCGGCGCATGGTTTAGCTACAATGAAACCAAACTCGGGCAAGGGCGTGAAAACGTGAAAGCCTTCTTGAAAGAAAATAAAGAACTAGCGATAGAAATCGAAGAGAAAATAAAACAAGCGATCAACGGCAATGCAATGGTCATGGCATGCGGAGCAGACGACATAAAGGACGATGAATGATTTATATTGAAGATATTACGGCAGACGAAGTGTTGGACAGTAGGGGCAATCCTACCGTACGCGCAACGGTCACTTTAAGCGACGGAACGAGTGCAAGCGCGATCGTTCCAAGCGGTGCAAGTACGGGCAAACGTGAAGCGTTAGAGCTTCGCGACGGCGATAATCGTTATATGGGCAAAGGCGTGTTAAAAGCATGCGAGAACGTTAATACGGAAATTTCGGACGAGTTAATCGGGCTTAGTCCGTTTAATCAAGCCGTGATCGATCAAACGATGAAAACACTTGACGGAACGGATAATTACGGACGCTTAGGCGCGAATGCCGTTTTAGGCGTTTCAATGGCGGTTGCACGTGCGGCGGCGTTGAGCTTGGATATTCCTTTGTACCGCTATTTGGGCGGTAGCAATGCGATGACGCTTCCTACGCCGATGTTTAACATCATCAACGGCGGAAGCCATGCCAACAATAGCGTTGATTTTCAAGAGTATATGATTATGCCTTTAAATTTCGAGAGTTTTACCGAAGCACTTCGTGCGGCGACCGAAGTTTACCACCATTTGAAAAAGTTAATTGCGGCTATGGGCGAGAGTACGGCTTTGGGCGACGAGGGCGGCTTTGCTCCAAATCTTAAAGATAACGAAGAGCCGATTAAGGTCATTATGGAAGCAATTGAAAAAGCAGGCTACAAACCGGGCGTCGATATTGCGATTGCCCTTGACGTAGCGAGCAGCGAACTGGTTTGTGAAGGCGGTTATCGACTCGAATCCGAAAAACGAACGCTCAGCAGTGCCGAAATGGTGACGTATTACGAAAACCTTTGCGCAAAATATCCGATCGTTTCGATTGAAGACGGCTTGAGCGAAGACGACTGGGACGGATGGAAGCTGTTGACCGAAAGGCTAGGTACTAAAGTTCAACTCGTCGGCGACGATCTTTTCGTGACCAACAAAAAAATCTTAGCCGAAGGTATCGCTAAAGGTATCGGTAATGCCATTTTAATTAAACCGAATCAAATCGGTACCGTTACCGAGACGATGCAAACCGTTCGCTTGGCGCAACGTAACAATTACAAATGTATTATGAGCCATCGAAGCGGTGAGAGCGAAGACGCGTTTATCGCCGATTTCGCGGTAGCTCTCAATACGGGTGAAATCAAAACGGGAGCAACGGCACGCGGCGAACGAACGGCAAAATACAATCGCTTGCTTGCGATCGATAATGAACTCGTCGTAGGCGAGTATATCGGAAAAGAACTCTTTGTTTAATGAGCGATGTTTTAGACGAATTTGAAGACGAAAAAGAAGAAGAGGGCGGAACGGCTCTCTTCTCTTTGAAAATTTTGGGTTTGGTCGTCGTCGTAGTGGGTTTCGGTCTCTACATCGGCGACGTGCTTTTCGGTAAAAGCTCTTTAGACGTCTTACTCAATCTTCAGGCGGATAAAGATACCCTAAGCGTTAAGATCCAAAGCCTTAAAGAAGAGAATGCGGTGTTACAAAAAGAGTATTTCGAGCTACGGCAGTTAGACCCCGATAAACGTTAAATAAGGAGAGCAGATGCGCAAGGTTCTTTGGCTTTTACTATCACTTTTTATGATTGCAGAAGCGAGGGAAAATCCTTTCGAATCCGCCGAATCCAAAACCGTCGGGAAAACAACGCAAGTCGAAGAGACGCGTACGGATTTTTCCAACGCTTCCGTTACGCTTCCTTCTAGTGCACGTATTTTACGCAGTATGACCCTTACGTTTCAAAATCTAGACGGATCGATCAGTGAGGAGATCGTCGCTATCGATCAAACTATCGATTGGCATCAACCCCTAATCCTCTCGGCGCAAAAAGCGGCGATCAAAGAGACCAAAGAGGCCGATAGTACGCAAGCCCTTGTTAACGCAATGAAAGAGAAAAAAGAAGAAGCTCCTAAAAGCGTTACGTTACCGAAAATAACGACTCCTAAAAAAGAACCCGATCCTTTAAAATTTAACAATACGCTGGCTTTAAGCGTCAACGGTAACGAAATATCTATTTTTACGCAAGATACGAAAGTACGCGATTTTTTGATCGCCGATCCGTATAAGGTCGTCATTGATTTTAAAAAGAACAATACGCTTGCAACGCAAACGCTGACGATAGCGCAAGCTCCTTTCGTTTCGGCAACGCTTGGAGGGCATGACGGATTTTACAGGGTAGCGATTTTACTGGACGGGCATTACCGTTACGATATTTTGCCGTTTAACGGCGGGTATGTGATTAAACTCAAATAAGTCAACGGTTTTTGCCGTGCGGGAACGGTTAACATGTAAGGAAAAATCCTTACATGTCGTTTATTAAAGTTCGTATTTGGGAGTTCTCTCAAGCGGTCCTAAGTAGTGTTGTCGCGGACGGGCGATCTTCATATCGGGCTGTTCTTTGAGCTCAATCCATTGTGCGATCCATCCGGGCGTTCGACCGATAACGAAAATAACCGCAAACATCTCTTTCGGAATTTTAAGTGCTTGCAAGATGAGTCCCGAATAAAAATCGATATTCGGATAGAGTTTACGCTTAATAAAATAGTCGTCATTCAAGGCGATCTCTTCGATGCGGTGTGCCACCGCCATCAATTCGGTATCCAACGCCAAATCGCTGACCAACTGTTTTTGAAGGTTTTTCAAAATCGTCGCACGAGGATCGAAATTTTTATACACGCGATGTCCAAAACCCATCAATCGAAACGGATCGTTCGGATCTTTCGCTTTGGCAATATATTTATCGACGTTTTCCACTTTTCCGATCATCTCCAATTGGCGAATGACCGACTCGTTTGCACCGCCGTGCGCTCGACCCCATAATGCCCCGATACCGGCACTAATCGCCGCGTAAGGGTGCGCATGGGTTGACGCAACGACGCGAACCGCCGTCGTGGAAGCATTTTGCTCATGATCGGCATGGAGCGTAAAAATCGTATCGAGGGCTTTGACTTCAATCGGTTTGAGATCGATATGATGATGCGGATAACCTCGCAACATGTACAAAAAGTTTTCGGTAAACCCTTTATCCAAATCGGGATAGATAATCGGAAGCCCTTGCGAATAACGGTATGAAAATGCCGCAATCGTTGGAATTTTCGCAACGACGCGGTGTGCCATCTCTTTGACTTGATCGGGCGAATCCAAATCGAGATGATCGAAATAAAAAGCCGAAAGCGCGGAAACCGCCGCAGAGAGAATCGCCATCGGATGAGCGTTATCCGGAAATGCGTCGAAGAGTTTTCGCATACTTTCGTGAATAAACGAACGTTTTTTGAGCTCCGTTAAAAAGTTTTTGTATTCGTCTTTAGAGGGTAGCTCTTTGTGTAAAAGGAGATACGCCGTATCCAAAAAAGATTTTTTGGTTGCTAAATATTCGATGTCGTATCCTCGATACATCAATTTGCCGATGTCGCCGTCGATGTACGTGATGCGTGAGCGACAGCTTGCGGTCGAGGTAAAACCGCGATCAAGCGTAAACATTCCCGTTTCGGGATAAAACGTAGAGATATCGACGACATCGGGTCCCATCGTAGATTTTAAAATCGGAAATTCAAAAGTTTTACCCGTACGATTGTCGGTGAGGCTAATAGAATCTTTACTCATACGCATCCTTTTTCAAATAATAATTTATTATATCAAATCTTTTGTTTTGCACATAGTCTAAATTGTAAGCACAATTGAATTAGAGAGAAGATGATTTCATAAGTTAGTTTAAAAATTTTAGAATCGCGTGATGATCGAATCTCTCGGTTAAACCATAAAAGGCAAAATTGCGAAAAAAAAGGAAAAATCTTTTGCTAAGCGGCGTTGGTATCGTACGTAGAGTTTAAGGCTCTACGCATGACATGTCAGGGCGATTTCATAGCCTAAGCGTTCGATCATCGCACGATCGCGTGCGGGAAGTTCGCCTTTGGTCGTAAGGTAGTCTCCGATGACGATGGCATCCGCACCCGCTTCGAAAATATCGCATTCGGGCGAAAAGGTCGTCTCTCTTCCTCCTGCGACCATTAAGCGTGTTTGCGGAAGGGCTTCGCGTATTTGCCTTAAAATAGTCAATGCCTCATCCTCGCTCAGATGTGCTGCTTGAAGCGGCAATGCCGGATTATGGATAAAAAAATTGATCGGCATCGTAAAAGGGTTGAGCGATTGGACGCTTTGAATAAATGCTTGACGGTCTTCTTCGCTTTCTCCCAACCCGAAAATACCGCCGCTGCAAAGAGCAAGTCCCGCTTTTAGGGCATTGAGACAGGTTTGGTAGCGTGCTTCCCACGAATGCGTCGTGCAAATACGCTCGTAAAAGGCTTTGGAGGTTTCAAGGTTATGGTTGTACGCGTCAACGCCGGCATTTTTGAGCGTTTTGAGTTGATCGACGCTCGCGATACCGTTACAAGCGATAAGATGAATCTCTTGGAGTTCCGCTTTAACCGCACGCGCCGCTTCGCAAACGTAAGAGAGCTTTTTATCGTCCAACCCTAAACCGGAGGTAACCAAACAAAAGCCGATCGCTCCGTTTTTGGCGGCATTCTTGGCTTCAAAAACGATTTGCTCGATCGATTTGTATTTGTAATGCGCAATATTGGCTCGGTGATGCGCGCTTTGCGTGCAAAAACCGCAATCCTCCGCGCAGCTTCCGCTAGAGATATTACTAATAGCACATAAAAAGATAGATTTTTTCATAGACGGTATATTCCTTCGTAATCGGTCTGGAAGAGAAACAAAGACGCTTTTTAGGCGTCTTCTTTATGTTTGCATTTAATGCACTCAAAAATCTCTTTTTTACGCAGTTCGCGTTTGGCCATAATGTAGCCGCATTCGGGGCATTTTTTATCGGTCGGCTCGTAGTTGGAGATAAATTTGCATTTAGGGTAGTTTCCGCATCCGAAAAATTTTCCGCGACGGGAACTTCGCTCGATAATCTCGCCTCCGCATTCGGGACACGGAACGCTTAAGGTGATTTTTTCCTTCGGTGCGGCGGCGGTCGTCTTTTTAAGGTTTTGCGTATATTTACATGTAGGATACGTACTACACGCGATAAATTCGCCGAAGCGGCCTTTTCGTTTGACGAGTTCTTTGCCGCATTCGGGGCACATTTCACCGGTAAAGACGACCACTTTTTGGCTTTCGATACCTGTTTTTCCCTTGGCGACTTGCGCTTCGAACGGCTCGTAAAACTCCCACAAAATCGATTGCCAGTCCTCTTTATCTTCGGCGATGAGGTCTAAACGCTCTTCCATCGTCGAGGTAAACGACGAATCGACGATCTGCGGAAAGTGTTTTTCCAAAAGCTCGGTAACTTGAAACGCGATTTCGGTAGGAACGATCTGCTTTTTCTCGATACCGATGTACTCGCGTGCGGTGAGTACCGAAATCGTCGGTGCGTAGGTCGAAGGACGACCGATGCCCAAACTTTCAAGTTTTTTAATCAAACTTGCTTCGGAGTAGCGGGAAGGCGGTTCGGTAAAGTGCTGATTGGCGTCTAGTTTGCTGAGCGTGACGGTTTCGTTGAGCGTTAGGTTGGGAAGGAGTTTATCTTTGTCGTTGTCGCCGTAGACTTTGTAAAAGCCTTCGAAAAGAAGCTTCCGTCCCGTTGCTTTGAATTTTCCGTGGGCACTTTCAAAAATGAGGGTTTGCGACTCGAAGCGCGCATTGGTCATTTGGGACGCTAAAAAGCGATTGTAAATCAGCGCGTAGAGCTTGAATTCGTCCGGTTTAAGGTACTCTTTGGCAATTTCGGGCGTAAACGCTAAGATGGTGGGACGAATCGCTTCGTGCGCCTCTTGCGCTCCTTTACTTTTGTTCGCGTAAAAGCAAGGTTTTTCCGGTAAATACGCTTCGCCGTAGGTTTTTAAAATCGTTTCGCGTGCCGAATGAATCGCTTCTTGCGCAACGTTTAAAGAGTCGGTTCGCATGTACGTGATAACGCCCATCGTGCCTAAGTGCGTTTGCACGCCCTCGTAAAGCGTTTGCGCTAAAATCATCGTTTTTTTAGGAGAGTACCCTAGCGAACTCGAGGCACTTTGTTGAAGCGTCGAGGTCATAAATGCCGGACTCGGAGAGCTTTCGCGTTCTTTCTTCTCGATCAACGCAACCTGAAAGCTTTCGTGAAGCAACGTCTCTTTGATCTGGGTAGCACGAGCGGCGTTCGTGATGCTCATTTTGTCGATTTTAGTTCCCTCAAACTCGATTAACGAGGCTTCGACGGTTTTGTTAAAGAGCGCATCGATGCTCCAAAACTCCTCTTCTTGAAACGCTCGGATCTCTTTCTCGCGATCGACGACGATTTTCAACGTGGAAGATTGAACCCTGCCGGCACTCAGCCCTTTTTGGATTTTCGAAGAGAGCAACGGAGAGAGTTTATAACCGACGATACGATCCAATAAACGTCTGGCTTGTTGCGCATTGATACTACTTTCGTCTAAAACGCGCGGATGTTCCAACGCATGCGTAATAGCGTGTTTGGTAATTTCGTGGAAGACGATGCGCGGTAAGCTTTTGGGATCTTTTCCGATCGCCGTAGCGATGTGAAAGCCGATCGCTTCTCCTTCTCGATCCTCATCGGTCGCGATATAGACTTGATCCGCCTCTTTTGCCAACTCTTTGATCTCTTTGACCACGCTTGCGTGATCTTTGGAGACGCGGTATTCGGGAATAAAAACTTTGTCTTCGATTTTGATACCGAAACTGCTTTTGGGAAGATCGCGAATATGACCCTTTGATGCGACAACCGTATAGTTTTTACCTAAAAAATTCTTAATCGTTTTTGCTTTTGTCGGGGATTCGACGATAATGAGATTTTTCACTAATTTTTCCATCTTTACATGTAAACATTTTTGCGTATTCTATCTAAAAAAAAATCTTTTGAAAACTATGCGTTAAAACTAAAGTTTTTTTTGAGGGTGTCGATTTTGTTTTCATCAAAGGCAAGGATGCCTGCGAAATTACAGATAAAAGGATTTATCATGAGTTTCCGTATTAACACTAACGTTGCTGCGCTCTCTGCGCAAACGAGTCTTAACAAAACAAGTAACAGTTTGAACGACTCGCTCGCCAAATTGTCTTCAGGTTTGAGAATCAACTCAGCGGCTGATGATGCATCAGGTATGTCTATTGCCGATTCTCTTCGTTCACAGGCTAGTTCTCTCGGTCAAGCAATCTCCAATGCAAACGACGGTGTTTCCATCGCTCAAATTGCAGACGGTGCGATGGACGAACAAATTAGCATTCTTGATAGTATCAAAACCAAAGCAACGCAAGCGGCGCAAGACGGTCAAAGTTCAAGTTCTCGTGAAGCCCTTCAATCCGACATCTCGGCATTGATCGAAGAACTCGACAATATTGCTTCTACGACCTCTTACAACGGTAAAAGTTTACTTTCCGGTACGTTTACGAATCAAGAATTTCAAATCGGTGCCTATGCCAATCAAACGGTTAGCATGAGCATTTCTGCGACGGATTCTTCTAAAATCGGTCAAACACGTTTTGAGACCAGCGATATGGGTAAGGATCTAGGTGAAGCGACGGTTAGCTACAAAGATGCTAACGGTAAGACTCAAAACTTGGCGTCGGCGGTTATCAGTACCAGTGCGGGTACGGGTATCAGTGCTTTGGCGGACGTTATCAACAATAGTTCGGATACGACGGGTATTTCTGCCAGCTGGAGTTTAACGCAAACAGGTTCTAAGGCCGTTGCTTCCGGTACGATTACGAACCTTACGATTAACGGCGTTACGATTGCGGCATCGTTGGATGTTTCCGATAACGATAGCGACGGTACGTTGGTCGATGCGATCAATAACTACTCTAGTACGACGGGCGTTAGCGCAAGCATTAACTCAGAAGGTGCATTAGAACTTACGTCAACCGACGGTCGTGCTATCGAAATTAGCGGTTCAACCGGAGAAGTTACCAATATTACCGACGGAACGTATACGGGTCGTCTAACGCTTTCAAAAGCAGGTGCGGCGGATATTCAAATGACGATTGCCGGCACAGGCGGTAGTTCTTTGGATACGGCAGCGGGTTCATCCGCAAGCGTTAGCTTACAAGATATGATGAGTGAAATCGATTCCGATACGGCAGATGCGATGGGTGCGTATAGCAATACGAACGCAGTCGGTTACGGTGAAGACTTAACCGCGGGTGTTACGACGTATGCGGGTGCTCAAGCGATGATCAAAATTGCTCAAACGGCACAAGAATCACTTGATAGTATTCGTTCAAGCATCGGTTCTGTTCAAAATCAGTTGGAATCAACGATCAGTAACATCTCCGTAACGCAAGTAAACGTTACGTCAGCGGAATCTCAAATCCGTGACGTCGACTTTGCAACGGAATCTGCTAACTACTCAAAATATAACATTCTTGCGCAATCAGGAAGTTATGCGTTGAGCCAAGCGAACTCTGTACAACAAAACGTTCTTAAATTATTACAATAATTTAAGGTTGTTTCTTAGAAAACGTATTGAGATTGTTACGATCGTAACAATCTTCTTCTTTAAGGGTAGGTGGAGAGACTCCATCTACCCTTTTTTTATGGGTATAGTTCTTGCTTTTAAAAGGGCTACGTGACATAAAAGGTAAATCATGTCTTTATATGAAAAAAATCTCTTAGCACTTTCTTTAAGCAATTCTGCTTTGGTGCATCGGCTAAATACCCTATCTCCAGAGATTCCGTATGAGATTTTTATGGAGCACGAAGATGTTGAAACCTTAAATTTAGTGCACACGAAAACCTTTACGCCTCTATACGCGACAAAACCGCACGAGAGTATCGCCCAGCAACAAGAGCGGTTTAAAATGTTTCAAGAGTACCCCTATCTTTATTTTTTTGGATTGGGAAACGGGGCATTGTTAAAACATCTTTTAAACAATCCAAAACACCAGCGCATCGTTGTCATCGAGCCTGATCTTTATATAGCGTACGTGGTCTTGAATTTAGTCGATTTTTCAGAAGCGTTGCAAAGCGGTAGATTAGTATTTTTGGGTATAGAACAATTAGATTTTCCTACGATGAGTAGCTTATTTACCGATTCTTGGTCTTTGCGCTATGCTAGAGTATATGATTTACATGTAATGAGCATTTATTATGAAAGATATGCGGCGTTGATACAGCAAAGCAATCGTCTTTTAATAGAATGTTTACATCAAACGGTTCAGACGGTTGGAAATGATACAAGAGATGCATTGATCGGACTTAAGCATCATATTACAAATCTTCCTTTAGTGCCCGAAACACCGCCCTTAATCCAATTTTTCAAAAAGGCGCGTACCAGTGATGTTGCTATCCTTGTTTCCACCGGTCCGTCATTGGGAAAACAACTTCCGTTATTAAAAGAAATCGCGCCGTATGTGACGATTTTTGCCGTAGATGCAAGTTTACCGATTTTACTTCAAAATGGCATAAAGCCCGATGTGGTTACTTCGATTGAACGGGTATCTCAAACCAGTCGTTTTTTTAAAGAAATCCCCACCAATGACATGAAAGGGATCGTAAGCGTGCTTAGTTCTATTCAGCATGCGGAAGTGATTGAAAGTGTCTTGGAGGGAGAAAAAATTATTAGTTTACGACCTTTGGGATATATTATGTTGACAGGTCCAAAGGCGTGGGGATATGTCGGTATCGGTATGAGTTCTGCGAATATGGCGTATGAGTTGATTTATCATAGTCAATTTAAAACATGTATTCTTATTGGGCAAGACCTTGCTTATAGCCAAGAAGGTAAGAGCCATGCGACGGGACATATCTTCGGCGAAAATGACGTGCAAGAGAGTCAAGGTGACGGTTGGACGGTTGCATACGGCGGAGAGGGACGCGTAAAGACGACGGCTTTTTGGAATATGTTTCGAGGATTTTTTGAAAAAGACATTGCGGAGACTTCAAAACGAATGCTTACGATCAATGCTACCGAAGGCGGTGCGCGTATTTTTGGTGCACATGAAATTCCTTTTACTCAAGCGATTGCTTTACATGTTGCGAAACATCGAATGAAACAACCGATTACGTTGGGAAAAATAGCTTTCCGTGAAAGAAAAGCTATTTTAGACGAAGTAACGCGTAATGTTGAAAAAATCAAAAATAACGTCTTTGCATGGCAAAAGAGCGTTGAGGATCTTTTCTTAGATGTTGCCCACACATGTGAAGCCTTAGAGGCAAAAGAAGAAGTTTCATTATTGCATTTACAAACACTTTTAAAACGTATTGACGCTATTCACGAAGCTCGTGAAGAAGAGTTGTTCGATAAAGTCATTTGGCATATTGCCCAATCTATGATGTTGGTTCAAGATATTGCGGTTGCTACGATTGAAGTTTCTGATACGTCCGATGAGAGAAGTCAATATTTAAAAGCGGTACAACTTCTAAATGCCTATAAAAGTTGGCTTTTTGCTTTGGCGGGATCGATGGATGCGATCGTTAAAACGATTACGTATGCGCAAGGACGCTCTTTGATCCATTCCGTTATCTCTATTGATATTTACGTTGATAAAATGAAAATAGACACTATTACATGTAAAGAGATGAAGGCGCAACATGGGCGTGTTTTTGATGTAGAGATGCGAGGGATTTTGTACGATGTCCCGGATGAATATGCTGGACAAAACGTGCTTTTTCAAGATACGAAAACGAAGGAAATTCTCCCTGACGCTTTTGTACGTGTTATCGACCGAACGGATGAGCAGTATAACAGATTATGTTTTATGGCAAGTCTTGAGGAACCGGTTGTTGCGGAAAAAATTAAAGAGATGTATTGCCCGAATGCTATAGGATTTTTAGCGACAGAAGAGACATATCAAAATCATACGTTTATCACTTATGTTAAAACGTTAACACAACGATTCCCCGATGCTATTTTTAAGGTATTTTATTTTCACGATAAACACAAAGAGGGTATTTTGCACGTACTCGATAATATGCCTATTTTTAAGTTTATCCAAGTAAAAAACATTTATGATATCGTTAACGAGAGCGAGATATACCTTTGGACATACGAGTGTGTGTCAAGTCGTCAAATACAAGCACTGATGAATAAGCAATGCGAGGAAATTTTTACGATTCAATATCCGTGCATTTCGAATGATGCTAATATGTCTCCCCTTCCTGATAAAATAGCAAAAAATTATCACAAGTTTCATCTTAGCGAGGATGTTTTTCAAAAATACAAGACAAATACGCAGATGTTTTATTATTGTTCTATTATGGACAAGATCGGCAATAACGCGTTTAAATGGGATGGCATTGTCTCATTGTATGAATTGATGTACTTTAATACGGTTGATTATATTTTACATTATGCTGGATTTAAAAAATTGTTTTTATCGTATCGGCGCATTACGCAAAGTCTGTAAATCAAGTATAGCAAGGTTGATTGAAAAATGAATAATGTTACCGCTTTATACGTTAAAACGATGCATGATGAAATCAAAACAAAGATTATCAGACTTGAAGAAGTTCCTCGTTGTATGTGCGGAAGCGAAGATTTCGAATTATTGGAGAACGTTGATCGCTTTGGTTTGCCTTTTAAGAGTTATGTATGTCGTCAATGTTCTATCGTTTTTCGTTCTCCTCGGTTAAGCGAAGAGTCTTTGCCCTATTATTATCAAAAATTTTACCACCCCATACACTTCGGCAAGACAGATTTCTCGACACAAGAAGCTTTATATAACGTAGGACAAGGGCTAAAGATTTTTAAATTAAGTTATCCTTTTTTGACGCACAAAAATTCTTTGAACGTTTTAGAAATAGGTGCGGGAACAGGTAGCGTTTTACAAGAATTTGCCAGTGAAGCACAAAACTTTAATATTAAAGTACAAGCGACGGGTACGGAGTATAGTGATGAATGCATTATGCAAGGTCGTTCTAAAGGTGTTATGATGATTCGAGGGGGATTCGACTCTCCTTTACTTCAAGCGCAGGGATACGATTTTATCATTTTAAGTCATGTTTTCGAGCATTTTAGCAATTTACATCTGTCTCTCGAGCGCATTAAAGCTTTGCTGAAGCCACAAGGGCTTATTTATATTGAAGTTCCGGGCATTTATACGATACATCATAAAAGCTTTTATCGATTTTCTTTTATTTCTTATATCACACATGCTCACATGTATGATTTTACAAGCAAAACTTTGAGCAATATCGTAGAAAAAAACGGATTGATAGAGCTTTACAGTAATGAAGCTGTTGAAGCGCTTTACAAGGTTGATGCAACTTTTTCGCAAGCAACTAATGTGAAGTATGAATTGGAAAAAGAGTATCCCAATATTTTACGCGATCTATCATTTTTAAAAGGGAATCAAGCGGATGTTTCTATTTTTGATACGCAGACTCAAGTTGCATCGCCACATGATAGAACAAAAAATTATTCTTCCGTTCCGTCACTACGCGATAAAAACGATATCTTATTTGTTTACATTGATCCAGGATACAAGAGTAACTTGGGGCATTATCATAATTTTGCCGTTAAAATACACAAATATGTTCAAACTCAATCGATGGATATATGGCATTACGTCAATCATTCGGTTTTAACGGAAGATCGACAGAGATTTAATTTAAAACCTCTTTTTACGTCAACGGGACATATTAACGAAGCAACGATGTCTGCTAATGAAATAGCTCAAACACTCAACGAGTTTGATGAAAAAATAAGAATTATTTTTGAACAGATCAAGGAAGTTGAGCCTTATTATGAGAAAATTATTCTTTACATGTACACGTGCCATTGTCTTCATATTCAAGTCGTTGGCAATGTTTTTACACTAAGGCGTATTGCAAATCTTGAATTGCATCTCGTTCTTTTAACGCTTAACGAAAGCATCGTTTTTGGGAAAAAAAATAAAGCGATCCAAGACATTTTGGAAGCAATCGATACTATCCGTCGTTCGAACGATGCGTTTCATTGGTATATGGATTCGTCGAAAGCTCTTTTGGCGTATCAAAAGTTTTTTACCCAAAAAATTTCAACGCTACCCATACCGATACATTCTCAAACGGAAGCGAATCTCCCCTGTAGTCGGGATGAAACAAACGTTTTAACGTTAGCATTTTTTGGATACGCAAATCAAAAATACGGCTTTCATCTGATATATCAACTCTATCGCTATTTCGGTCGTTATTTTAGGTATATCATTCGATTGAACTCCAAAATGTGCGATGCACAATTTCAACAAGCCATTTTACGGTTAAAACAAGATCCCCATGTTTTGCTGATCGATGAATATATAGAAGAAGCATTGTACGTACGGTTGATCCAACAAAGTGATATGATAGTCATACCGTATTTACAAGAATCTTATCCTATGCAGACATCCGGTATTTTTATGGATGCTCTATGGTATCATAAGTTTGTTATTGCGACAAACGGTACATGGATGGGGGATAGTATTTTAGAGAACGGGGGCGGTCTCGTGTTTGAAAGCAACAGCGTAGAGTCCCTGATTCAAGCGATTCTTTTAGGGCGTCATTCTTGTTTAAGCTATAACCGTAATAGCAAGAGAGACGACCAAAAAGCATGGTTTACGGTTGAAAAGATGTTTGAAATATTTAAAGGAAAAGCAATGAAGAGCGATCATGAAGCATTCAACGAAAAGAACTTAGATGCGATTACGCATAAACAAGCATGCTACCAAAATTTTTTGACGTTGCAACGGCAAATGATACATACACCGCAAAAGTGTGAGCATTTTAGGCATGTGCTCTATCCTGCCGTTAAAGATTCGTCTACTTTGGAAGCGTTATTGCAAAAACTTACTTTTGCGTTACCGGATCATGCCCATATCAGTCTTATCGTTCCTTTGGATCAACATTTTGACCGTAACAGCCTTAACACGATGATGGAAAACTACCGTAGCTTCCGGTATATTGAGGAAGAAGATCTGTCTTCTTATATCCCAAATTCCGTTATTTTGATATACGATATGAGCAGTTTTTCCGGCATGGAAGTTTTTCAAGCGGCATTAAGGGTGGAAATCATCGATAAAGAGTTTTTTTCCGATATTGAAGCCGAAACGTTGCGCAAACTTTACTATAAGACTTTACAGCCGGCAGATAAACATCGGTTCGGGGAAAAATCTATCGGTAATTTTACAGCGTTTAAGAAAAAAAATATTCATAAGAAACAGGCATTTTGCTTTACTTCCGGCCCCTCTTTTGATCGTTATAAAACATTCACTTTTCCGGAAGATTCGTTAAAAATTATTTGCAATAGTATTGTGAAAAACGATGAATTTCTCAAGCATATCGGCGGAGCCGATTTAATCGCTTTCGGCGATCCCGTCTTTCATTTTGGCCCCTCGTCGTATGCCGAATTGTTTCGACAAGACGTTCTAAACCTCGTCTTATCGAGTGAGGTTTATCTTATTATCCCTGAGATGAATGTTCCGTTAATGTTAGCCCATTACCCTCAATTACAAGATCGTATTATAGGAATTGGAAGCAAAGGGGACGATTGGAATTTTCCGCGAACGCATCGGTTTTTTGTCAAAAATACGTCTAATATCTTAACCCTCTTAATGCTTCCTTTTGCCTCGACGCTTGCCGATACGATTTTTATTTTGGGTGCGGACGGACGACAAGAGCATGAAACGTATTTTTGGAATCACAGTGCTAGCGCTCAATACGGCGAACGCATGGAAGATGCTTTTAAAATGCATCCATCCTTTTTTAGAGACAGAATTTATACGGATTATTATCAAGAACATTGTGCTCTTTTGGAAAGTTTACTGCTTTACGGAGAGAGTTTCGGTAAGGTTTATTTTTCGCTAGCCCCTTCTTTTATTCCTGCTTTGAAGCATCGACAGATAGATTTCCATATGCCTCGTAGGGAATTGATAAGCGTGATTGAAGAAAAGCGCGATCGTAATTTGGATGAGCAAAGCGACGGTACAAAACAGTCGGCTCGGACGATCAATTACGATTTTGCGAAAAAGATGAATATTCTTTACGGATATATTGCTCAATTACGAGAATCCCGCGCACAGATCGCATTGTACGGGCATGGTTTGGTCGGGAAACTGATCGCTCGCGAAATTCCCGATCAAATTGCGGTGATCGTTGATCAAAATAGCAACGATTCTTCGGGTATCGCGCCTCTTTGTAAGCCTTCCGAAGTCGGCAATTTTGAATTTGACTTTATGGTCATAACCGTTCTTGGAAGGGAAAAAGAGATCGTTGAAAGCGTCAATATCGAAAAATCAAAAGTGGTTACGTTGGATTTACGAGAAGATGAACGGCATACGATTTTTCTAGCCCGTTTGGATAAAAACGATCCGTTCTTACAACAGAATTTGCGAGGTTCGTTTACACGGGAAAGTCATTTAACGCTCGACGAAACGGAATTAATTTCTTTGTATTTATCGCAAAGTAACGGCATTATGATTGATGTCGGAGCGCATTGGGGCTCGTCGGCAAAGGGATTTTTAGATAAGGGTTGGTTGGTTTACGCATATGAACCTGATCCTGCCAATCGCGAAAAATTGGAACAACGTCTTGCTCATTACGACAATATCGTTATTTCCGATAAAGCGTTAAGCGATACGATAGGTCAAAGCGTTGATTTTTATGCGTCTCCCGAGAGTACGGGCATTAGTAGTTTGCTTCCTTTTAGCAATGATCATCAAAAAGTGTGTCGTGTCTCGACCGTGACATTAGCGCAAGAGATCGAACGTCTTGCGTTAAGCTCGATCGATTTCTTAAAAATTGATACGGAAGGGTATGATTTGATGGTTTTGAAGGGTTTCCCGTGGCATCGCCAGAAGCCCTGCGTGATCTTATGCGAATACGAAGATTCTAAAACCCTAAAAGCAGGGTACGTTGTTCAAGATACGATAGACTATCTGGTCGAAAAAGGGTATTATATCTACGTAAGCGAATGGCATTCGATCGTGCGTTACGGGATACGACATGATTGGAAGCGTTTTTTTAAATACGATCGAACGCATCGGCTAGATTCTAAAAATTGGGGAAATATCATAGCCTTTTCGTCTGTACCGGATGAAAACAAATTAGTAACCGTTTTAGATCGCTTGTTGCATTTGGAGTAGGAAACGATGAATGTTATAGCACTACTACCGATGAAAGGGCATTCCGAGCGCGTTAAAAATAAAAATATGCGCCTCTTCGACGAGCATCCTTTGTACCACGCCGTTATGCGGTCGCTTTTAGCATCGAAGTACGTTCATAAAGTCGTTATCGATACGGATTCGGATAGGATTGCTCAAGATGCGCGTCTGTCTTTTGGCGATGACGTCATTATTGTTGAACGACCCATATCCATACAAGGCGACTTTGTTTCTATGAATGAGATCATCGCGTATGATCTCTCGCAAGTAGAAGGGGAGTATTTTTTACAAACCCACAGTACCAATCCTCTTTTAACGACGCAAACGCTTAATGATGCGATTGAAGCGTATTTTAACACTAAAAATTGTTATGATTCGCTTTTTAGCGTTACGAAGATACAAACACGTTTTTATGACCAAGACGCCCATCCTATAAATCATAATCCCCAAGAGCTTTTGCGTACGCAAGATCTTAAGCCTTGGTATGAAGAAAATTCAAATTTTTATATTTTTTCGAAAGAAGCGTTTCACAAAGCGGGCAATAAACGCATTGGATTGAAGCCTAAAATCTATGAGATGAATAAACTTGAAGCCGTCGATATCGATGATCCGGAAGATTTCGTATTAGCAGAGTTACTTTACAAGAATAGAGAGAAACAATGAACTTAAAACAAAAATTAAAAAACAATCAGTTAACCGTCGGTAGTTGGATCACCATCGCTCATCCTTCCGTCGTAGAGATCCTTGCCAGTGCCGGTTTTGAATGGCTCGTTATCGACATGGAGCATACTTCGATCGACCTTGCGTCTGCACAGGTGTTGATTTCAACGATTCAAGCAAATCATATGAAAGCACTGGTGCGGGTGAGCAAGAATGAAGAGGTAATCATCAAACGGGTTTTAGATATGGGAGCGGACGGTATCATCGTTCCGATGGTGAAAAACAAAACCGAAGCCCTTGAAGCGATCGCTTATGCCAAATATCCGCCCGTCGGGAAAAGAGGCGTCGGTCTTTTTCGTGCACAAAAATACGGATTAGGTTTTGATGCGTATAAAAAATGGGTCGATGAAGAGCTGGTGATTATTGCCCAAATCGAACATTACGAAGCGGTTGAAAACATTGAAGAGATTATCGGTACCGAAGGCATTGACGGTATTATTATCGGGCCGTACGATCTCTCAGGCAGTATGGGGCATCCCGGCGAATATTACAGAGAAGACGTTGCCCGTTCCATTGAAAAAGTATTGCTTACATGTAAGAAGCATCATTTCCCTTCAGGATTTCACGTGATTGAGTCTGACCCGACCAATTTTATCAAGCGAGCTAAAGAAGGATGCACCTTTTTGGCGTATAGCTTAGACTTTTTCTTTTTAGGCGATTGCGCGCGTAAAGGTATGGAAAAAATTAAAACAGAGTTATCGCGATGAAAATTTATGTCTCAACGCATCCTTTTGGATCTACCTCCTCTTTGCCTATGCAGATGATCGCTGAAAACGGCTTTGAACTGCGTGTTAATCCTTACGGTCGGAAAATAACCTCTCAAGAGTTGGCACGTGAAATTCAAGAGAGCGAAATCTTGATTGCGGGAACGGAGAAAATTACGGAAGAAGTATTGAAAAACGCACCTCGTTTGAAACTTATTTCGCGTGTCGGTATCGGATTAGACGGCATTGATTTTGCGTTATGCAAACGTTACGGCGTGCGTGTTGCCTATACTCCCGACGCACCTACCATGGCCGTTGCCGAGTTATGCGTCGGTTTAATCTTGGATTTGGCACGAAAAATTTCTTTTACCGATCATGCGATAAAACACGGTATATGGAATCGTCATATGGGTATGCTCTTATACGGTAAGACCGTAGGCATCTTAGGGATGGGAAGAATCGGTAAAAGTTTAATCCATCTGCTCTCTTCTTTTAACGTCTCGTTTAAGGTCTATGATCTCAAGCCCGATCTTGCTTTTGGCAGGCTCTACCGTGTACACTTTGTTTCCAAAGAAGAGGTTTTACGCCAAAGCGATATTCTTTCGATTAACGTCCCTTTAAAAGAGGATACGTTAAATTATATGACGCTTGAAGAGTTAGGGCAGATGCCCAAGCATGCTTTATTGATTAATACGGCACGCGGCGGCATCGTCAATGAAGCGGATTTGTATACGGCATTAAGCCAAAAAATGATTGCGGGAGCGGCAATCGACGTTTTTGAAGAAGAACCTTATCGCGGCGCGTTGAACACTTTGGATAATTGTGTTTTGACATGTCATATGGGTGCCAGTACCGTTGATAGTCGCACCGATATGGAAGTACAGGCACTGCACGAGGCTATTTTATTTAAAGAGGGCAAGTGTCTTAAAAACGAGGTATTCGCAAATGTCTAACAAAGTCGTTGTATTCGGCGGGAACGGGTTTCTCGGAAGTTATTTGCTTGAAGAGTTGTTGGCGCGAGGTTATGAAGTCGTATCGGCGGATCTTAAATCTTCCGTTTATACGGATATGCACCATACGATACGATGCGATATTATGGATGTACACAAAGTGAACGAAGTCGTAAAGGATGCCAAAGTCGTCTACAATTTTGCAGGGTATGCCAATCTTGATGACGCTATTGCCAATCCTCTTAAAGCCATGGAATTAAATATTTTGGGAAATATGAATATTCTTGAAGCATGTAAAACGCATCATGTCAAGCGGTTTGTGTATGCAAGCAGTGCATACGCTATGAACGATAAAGGCTCTTTTTACGGCATTAGCAAACTGACCTCCGAAAAGATTATTGAAGAGTATTACAAAAAATTCGGACTGGAATTTACGATTATTCGTTACGGCTCCGTGTACGGAGAGCGGGATTACGGCAATAACTATATTTACAACCTTGTCAAAGAAGCGATGTTAACAGGAGTGATTAATCATAACGGAGACGGTGAAGAGATTAGAGAGTATATCCATGCCGCGGATGTTGCAAAATTAGCCGTCGGCGTGATTGAAAATGAGGCGTTTATCAATGAGCATATTATGCTAACGGGTGTTGAGCGGATGCACCGCAAAGAGTTATTTAATATGATTAATGAAATGCTCGGAAATAAAATACGCATTAATCTCCATAACGACGGTTATCAGAACCACTACAAAACGACGCCGTATGCTTTTCATCCTATTCGCAGTAAAAAACTGGTCGCCAATCCGTACATCGATATGGGGCAAGGTATTTTGGAATGTATGAAAGATATAGAAGCAAAGTATTATGGCGCGTAGTCACTGTTCTTATCTCTCGTATCTTCTAGACGAAACAACGCCCTCCTACGGCAATAGGCATCGGTTTACATGTGAAAAAGAAAGTGCGATGTGCCAAGGAGCGCATGCAAATGAGAGTTTTGTTCGTACAACGGTCCATATCGGCACGCATCTGGATATGCCGTTACATTTTTTTGACGAAGGAGAAAGCATCGAAGCGTTCGATGCCGATTTCTTTAGATTCGAGCATATTTTGTTTGTGGAGTTAACGCCGCAAAAGTGGATTATTCAAGATGATTTGATAGCTCTTTTGGAACGAATCGATGCTAAAGAGACCTATGAAATTTTGTTGGTAAAAACAGGGATCTGCCATGCTCGCAATACGCAGGAGTTTTGGTCGCACAATTACGGATTTCATCCGCAGATCGCCGAATACCTTCGTATAAACTTTCCTAACATTCGCGTTTTTGGGTTTGATTCGATTTCCGTTTCGAGTTTTACCGATAGGTCTTTGGGTAAAGAGGCGCATCGCGCTTTTTTAAATCCCGAACATCCCATTCTTTTATTGGAAGATATGGATCTGACGCGATGCGATGCCGATACGGTTTTCTGTAAGCTAATCCTTGCTCCTTTGCGCATAGCACGGTGCGACGGATTGCCGTGTACGGTTATTGCCGAGGTATCGTAATGGCACTCTTTGGAGCATGGGACGTTATCGCCAAGCAAATCAATCCGACACGCTTTCAAACGGCATTTACGTATCTTCAAAAAGTTGTCGATCCCCAATCGCAAGAATATCGACGATTGTTACATTATGCCGATAATACATGTGAAAAGATACCGTTAGATCATCGAAATTTTGCACTTGAGCAAGCGTATCGAACGAAAGAGCGCGGCAATTGTTTTTTCGAATCTCACCGAAACTATATCGATGTTCAGTTGATCGTCGAAGGCGAAGAGATCATGGAAGTCGTCGATACGCGAAGTTTACATGTCACGATACCGTACGATGCCAAGAGCGATTTAACGGTGTATGCGGATACCTCTTTGCCGACCTCTTCACTGCTGCTACGCAAAGGAGATTTGGCGATTTTTTTCCCCGAGGATGCTCATATGCCGTGCATTCAAACTCACGGTAGCGCATCGGTCGTTAAAACGGTCGTGAAGGTGAGCGTATGATTAAAAATATCATTTTTGATTTTGACGGCGTTATTTTAGATTCCGTATCGTTAAAGACCGAAGCTTTTCGTCGTTTGTTCGATGCTTTTGAAACAAGCGACGTCGATACGTTGATCGCGTACCATCAAAAAAACGGCGGAATCTCGCGCTACGTAAAAATACGCTATTTCTTTGAAACGATTTTGAATCGAGTCGTAGACGAGAGCGAAGTAGAAGATTATGCACAACGTTATTCGGAATTGACCAAAGAAGCTCTTAGTCAACCGAAATATCTTATCACGGAGTGCATGGACTTTATTCACGAACACTACCGAAACTTTCGGATGCATATTGCTTCGGGTGCGGATGAAGAAGATTTGCATTATATTTGCAACCGCTTAGGATTAACACGTTACTTTGTCAGTATCCATGGCTCACCCACTCCAAAAAATCAATTGGTCAAGGCACTTTTACTGACCAACGCGTATGTTCAAGAAGAGACGATTCTTATCGGCGATAGCATCAATGATTATGATGCCGCAAAAGAGAATCATATAATGTTTTATGGATATAATAACACCTTGTTACGCCCTTTAGGGCGTTATTTAACGGCAATCGGCGATAGCGTATTACCGGTTATTAGCGTTATTACGGTAACGTATAACGCTCGTCAATTCCTTGAACAAACGATGCAAAGCGTGATAGAGCAAGACTATGCCAATATCGAATATATCGTCATCGACGGTGCAAGCACGGACAGGACGCTTGAAATTATTCACAAATATGAATCGCGACTAGCCTATTGGGTCAGTGAACCCGACGAGGGCATCTACGATGCGATGAATAAAGGAGTGTTAAAAGCGACGGGAGAGTGGATTCTCTTTATGAATGCGGGAGATACGTTTGTCTCGACAAATACCGTAGCGACATGTGTCAAAGCATTTCAAAGCAATTGTGCGATGGTATACGGTGGAATTAACGTGGTAAATACTCAAAATCAAAGCGTCGTTTATCAACCTCCGCTTGATTTATCCATGTACGTTAAACGTATGCCTTGCTGCCATCAAGCCGTATTTTTTAAAACAGCGTTGGTAAAGCATTATCAATTTAATACCTTATTTAAAATTAACGCTGATCTTGATTTGATTTTAAAGTTGTATCACGCGGGGCATTCTTATGTAAAATTAGAGATACCGGTCATTAATTTTCTATCGGGCGGTATCCATACGCAAGATTTTCCAAGAGGTGATTTGGACGAGCTTTACGTGACATCACGGTATATGCCGACATGTCGTTTCATTTATGAACATGAAGCGTATCATCGCTTAAGGGATGCACAACCGGACGCTTCCTCCCACATGTGCGTTTCTATCGCTTTGGGGAAAATGATCTTGCAGCTTGAAACACTCAAAAGCAAATACTCAAAAATTGCGGTTTACGGATACGGCGGTACGGGGAAATTGATAGCCTCTTTTCTCGGGGATCATTTATCCGGTGTTTTTGATTTAAATGCGGCATCCATACGCCAAACGTTTGTTTGTGATCCTTTGTGTTACCGTGCGCTTGAACATGAAATCATCATAGTTAGTCTGTTAGGACGAGAAGACGAGATACGTCATTATTTGATAAAACACGTCGGTGTCGAAGAAAAGACGATCTATACGTTTGATTTATGATGCTACGATGACGGTGACGTCTTTGGCATGGATTATGCAGAAATCTTCAATTTTCTTTTGGATAACGCGGCTATAGACACCGCTTGCGACGACAATAAGAGCTCCTTTTTTATCCCGTAAAGCTTCTTCGAGAGGAACAACGTGAAATCCTTCCGATAAAAACGGTTGAATTTCGGCACGAGAATCGATCAGTGCTTCAATTTCAATATTTCGTACATGTAAGTAAGGAAGGAGTTCTTTGAAAAGATCGCCTGCTCCGTAGATCATCAACTTGGTCGGTTGCAAGAGGTCTAGTTTTTCTAAAAGCGCATCAATGACTTTTTGATTGGGGTGGGTATTTTCTTCGTAAAAGGGATGGAAAAAATGAGGATTAACGGTTGTGAGAACACCTTGTGGCCAAATACAGCTGCGTTTTGTACGGGAAGGATTACTTAAAAACGATCTGTAAAAAAAATCTGTTCCTTGAGTGCGAACCTGCGCGATGTGTTCAGGCTCAATAATACGATAGCGATGGCTACTGCCTCTTCCTTCATCGTATTCTAAAGCTCCTAAAAAGTTCACTTCTTCATGTGTCGGAAAGTCAAGAAGACGTGAAAGCACCAATACCAAGTCTTCTCGCGAAAAAGTTTTTGGAGGAAGTAACGCATTTTGAGCAAGCTCAAAAAAAGTTTCAATGCCTACATGTAAGGCATTTTGAATTGTCTTTATCGATGCTTTATTACAGGATAAATACTCGGTTTTGACTCCGCTTTGCGCGTAGCCTACGGTTGTCGGATATTCGCCGTTAAGAAGTATCTCGATAAAATCAGGCGTTCGAGCAATGCACTCGAGAGCATTTGCCGTTTTGGCAGTATGAGGTAAAAAAGAGAGGGTATGTCGGTGGTTGAGGTTGCGGTAACCGCGTGCACTTTGGTAGAAAAGAATCGATGTTTGCGGTACTTCATTACCGCCGGAAGAAAGGGCAAGATACAAATTCTCTAAAACGCTTCCGCCGCTTCCAAAATCTATCACGGCGGATGATGCATTGATCTGTAATGTTTCAAGGTAGCTGTTTAAAAGCTTTTTTTGTTTTTGAAAGGCGTCATCGATCTTTCTTTTGTGTGCGTTCAGCTCTTCTTGAACGTGTTCTAAAAGAGTTTTTTTTGCTAAGCGTCGGATGGAAAGCATTTCATAGGGTAGATCGGCATACGCTTGCAGCGCACTCGTTTCGAAAGGAATCAAAAAAGCATCGTAAATATCTTTAAGCGTTAAGCCTTTGAACGTATGCGGATTTAAACTCCCGATGTCTTCGGGGGTTAGGGTAAGAAATTGGGTAGCTTTTCGAGATGCATAGAGAAGATTTGTCTTGACATACGGATAGAGTTTGTGAAAATAACGTTGAAAGATAGCTCCTTCACGCATAATAAAAAGGAGATTTTTAAATTGAAAGTGCTGTACGCATTCAAAAAGCCAATGGCTCAATTCCCATAAGATTGGAGCAAAAATGCAAGTCCCTACTCTGAAATAAAATCGTTCTAAGGCGGTTTCATAGGGATTGCACAGAAGGCTCAGCGTGCGAATAGGATTGCCTTGGGGTAGGGTTTCTTTGAGGTAGAGCGTTTCATAGTGCATAGCCTTTTGTTCGTGGTTATCCCATCCATAATAAAGCGTGTTAATGCCGAAACTCGCGGCAATGGAAATATCGGTATTTGGGTTATCCCCGATATGTAAAAGTCGGGATGCTTTGATCTTTAGCTCTTGCATAACATGTACAAAAAGCTCTCCGGTTGCTTTACTTTTTTGATGTTCGCATGAAATATAGATATGCGAAACTTTATGAAGGTTTTGTAAGCGCGCTAAAGCAACAAAAAGGATTTCTTGCATCGAAAGATACATATCGGAAATGAAAACAACCTGCTTTCCGGCTTCATGCGCCATATCAATCCATCGTTCAAGTTGAGGATTGAGCACCAAAACATTTCGCTCGGTTTGCAGTTCCAACTCTAAAAAACGTTTTTTGTCATGCAAAGGTATGGGGAGCTGTTCGTAAATCTGTGCAAGGGTAATCTCTTTACCGCTTGCTTTGAGCTTACGTTCGGCAGTGTCTCGGTAATGTGCAAAAGAAGATGGCGTATCAAACCATGCGCATACTTCTTGGTGCGCTCCCATGATTTCAAAAACTTTTAAGGGCGTAGAACATGTTCTAAAAAAAAGCGTATCGAAAATATCGAAAGAGATCACTTCTATCATCGGATCTTGAAGATATGCGCAAAAGGTTTTTTCCAATAAAGCGTTTTCAAAAGAGTTCATTCGATACCTACCGTATGTAAAGTATGGAGGATAATATCATCCATATCGTAATAACGATATTCCGCGAGTCTTCCTAAGAGTATGAGATTATCAAAGTGTTGTGCTTTACGTTTGTAGCGTTCGTATTGTTCCCGATTTTTATCATTAAAAATAGGATAGTAAGGAACGGTTATCCCTTGACAATGTTCTTTGGGATACTCTTTTAAAATGGTTGTTTTTGGGCTTAGCGTAGGATGAATATGCTTAAATTCCGTAATGCGAGTATAGGCATGCTCATTGGGATAATTAATCGTTGTGGCTTCTTGAAAATAGGCTTGATCGATCATTTCAAAGACCATATCGGTGCTACGATAGGGCAATGCTTCAAAACAGTATCCAAAGAGTTCATCAACAGCACCTGTGTAAATAATCTTACATGTAAAATCATTCCTAAACCCGATGCGCTTTTCTTGCCAACACACTTCGGTTAAAAAATCTTGATTCAGTTCAACGGTGATGTTGGGATGGTCTAATAGTGTTTCAAAAAGCTTTGTATAGCCATTTTGGGGTATGGCTTGGAATGTATCGGTAAAGTAGCGATCATCGCGCCCAATCAAAACGGGCACACGCGCTGTTACGGCACTGTCAATCTCCTGAGGAGAGACGCCCCATTGCTTTGCCGTATAGCGAACAAACAGATTTTCATAAATAAAATGACTTAACTGTTGCAAATCTTCATCTGAGTTTTTTTGTAACTCCAAAATGGGTATTTTGGCATTTTGGGGATAATGTTGTGAAAGTTTTTGTATAAATTGTTTGGCGTGAGAAGGTTCAAAAAGTGCTTCAATGGTGTTGAAATTAAATGGAATGGGGACATTTTTCCCATGGATATGTGCCAAGACTTTATGTTCATAAGGTGTCCACTCTGTAAAGCGTGAGAGATACTCCCATACTTCTTTGGACGAGGTATGAAACAGATGCGGTCCGTAACGATGCACGACGATGCCGTTTTCATCGACTTCATCATAGCAGTTGCCGCCGATGTGTGCTCTTTTTTCAATCACGAGCACTTTTGTGTTGTGATGTGTTGCCAAAAGATTGGCACTCACGGCACCTGCAAATCCAGCGCCTGCGATGATGTAATCATACATGTAACAGCCTCTTGGCTTTGGTATTGTCAAAGTTGCCACGAAGTCCATCCACCACTGAATGGGTAGCAAATTTAAGCCGAAGCCATTTGCGATCATCATAAAGTACGATGTCTTTGACTAAGGTTGTGTACAGCACCAAAATATCCCACCAGACACGAGGACTTTTAGCATAGGTTCTTGCCGTATAGATAGAGTTTCGAAGCCCAAAATACTTAAGCCATAGCATCTCAAAACGGATACGATTTTTAGAAAATCTTAAAAACCGACGTTCGATTTTCTCTTCTTGGCGTTTCTCTTTGTGATAAATTTGGCTGCAATTGACTAATAAAATTTTGCCGAGAGTCGCAAGACGTAAGCTGTATTCTGTATCATCATGGTGAATAAAAAACTCTTTTTTGGGAAGCCCGATACGTTTTATTGCTTGCGTTGAAACCAAAATGCCGACGAAGGAAGCCATGTCGATTTCAGAGGTGTCTTGTTCAAATAACTCCATTGGGAGGGGTTGTTGAAACGCAGGTAAGGTATGGATATAGTCGAATCTTCCTCGGTGCCCAAAGGTTGAAAGCGTATGCGTTTTTGGTGTTCCAATGCGTACTTGTGGGGCATAAGCGACATAAGAAAAAGAGGTTTTGTGCATTGCTTCAACCAAATGATGGAGTGCATCAAGAGCGGGTTCTGCATCATCGTCCATCAGCCATACAAAATCGTAATCGTGTTTAAGCGCATGGTGACAGCCTTCATAAAAACCACCTGCTCCTCCTTGATTGGTTTCTAAACGGCGATAGACAATGCGAGGATGTGCTAAAAAACCATCTTTCTCAAGTCGTGTTGGTGTATCATCCGTCGAAGCATTATCGACGATAATGACATCCGTCAGAAAACTTTGAGCCATAAGGCTTTCCAGACACTCTTTTAAAAGGGCATAGCGATTGTAGGTTACGACAACGGTACAGACAGTCGGTGCGATTATATCCATTGTTCTAACAATCCTTTAAGTTGGTTCAGCGTCGAGACTGTGTCTGCTTCATGTGCGGTATCGCATGTGATCGCTGCAAACATTCCTTGTTTGATGCGAATCGTTTGAAATCCAAGTGGTTTGATACCGATGAAATCTTTGTGGGGATTATCGGCAATATAGACAATCTCTTGAGGCGAGACGTTCTCCAAGGTAGCAATTTTTTCAAAACAGTATGGTGATGGCTTTGCATGCACTTTACCATAACGATGCGTAATCAAAACGTTTTTAACCAAAGGCTTTACATGTAACGCTTCAATTTTACGATTCTGAACCATTTTATTGCCATCTGTTACGATGTAAACGGGGATGTTTTGGTGTTGAAATTCGCGCAAAAGTGTGAGTGCTTCGGGCAAAAGCGCAATAGTCGGCAGATGAGAGCGATAGATATGCAAACATTGACGTACACGTGTTTTGGAGTAAAGAGCATGGTGTCTTAAGACGTCATCAAAAACATCACCGCGCCCTTTTACATGTAATGTCTCTTTGAATTCATGAAAGAGTACATCCGAAGAGAGTGCATGCTCTTGTGCTAAGAAATTTGCAACGGCTTTAAACCCACTGTAAACGTACGTGATCTCCTCATAGAGGGTATCATCTAGGTCAAAGACAACGACTTTAATGCGCAAAATAGAGATCCTGTTCCACACGCACCAGCCGTGTTACTTCCGTGTTAAGCGTAAAAGTAATGGGTTGGTGAGCCGACTCTTGCAAAAACCAAAGAAAGCTGTGAAGCCCCATGCGGTAGGAAAGTGTGGATGCCCCACCAAAGCGTGCATTGCACTCGATCATAAAAATCTCTGCCTCGCTGACAAGCAGTTGTGTAACAATGTGCCCTCGAAGTCCAAGGCGTACGATGAGTGCTTCGGCACTAGCGACAAGCGCGTCATTGGATTCGTAGACGGTAACTTTGGATTCACCATTGACGATTTTTTCGCGTACGCGCACAATAGAACCAATGCAGCTGCCTTCTTGCGTGACGTAACTGTCCACACTGTACTCTTTCCCTTCAATATAGGGTTGAAAAATGGGTGCTTGAAGCATCTTCGCATGCCTTTGCGCTTCTTCTTTCGTAGCATTTAACAGAAGGCTTCTGCTCCCCGCACCAAAGCGTTCTTTGACAACAAAACGTTTACATGTAAATGCTTCAAGATCGGTTTGCGTTGGAATTAAATTGAAAGAGGCGTTACTTTGAGCAAAAACGAGTTTGTCATAACAGCTTTGCACCGAAGGTAAGGAGCTTACAAAACACGCAATGCCTGCTTCTTCAAGCACCTCTTTGTGGTACGCCAAAAAGAGCACATCGTGATCACGTGTTGGAATGATATAGCCGATATTATGCGCGTGACAATACTCAATTATCTCTTTACATGTAAGCGTATTCAGACGTGGCATGTGCCAAAATTCATCCACAGCATAGCGCCCTAAAACGCTTGCATCACAGTCACTTCCAAAAAGTCTCATGGTCGGATCAAAGCGTTGCATAGCATCACGTACGCAAGTGAGAAGTGGGATTTTGGTATTAATACTGGTGACTAAAAGATGCTTCATTGTGGCTCAATCGCATCGAAGCTTAGGGGTGTACCAAAGTCAAGATCATAGGCGGCTTTTTTGCCAAGGATTTCGTGTAAATGGCGCGGATGAAGGCCATTAAACGGTCGTACGCTTTTAATGTTATCCTGTGTTAAGATCTCGCCTTTACGAATGGGTGCACTCACATAAAGGCTTCGATTGAAACGACGATTTTTGAGTTTAAACGCGTCCATCTCGTAATGCACGTCACCCAAAAGAAGTTCTGTTTCGCGAATGGCTTTACTCATAGCCGAAAACGTCTCCAGATCGAGCGAAAAAGCAGCGTCAGCTCCACCGATGGAGCGATCTAGGATGAAATGTTTTTCAATGACGCGCGCTCCTAATGCCACAGCGGCAATGGGTGCGCTGATGCCCAATGTATGGTCGGACAATCCTGCAATAACGCCAAAATGGTTTGCCAAATCAGGAATCGTTTTAAGATGCGCATGTTCAAGAGGTGCAGGGTAGGAGCTGGTGCATTGAAGCAGGATAATCTCTTCATTATTTTCCTGTTTACAAAGGGAAACCGCCTCCTCAATCTCTTCAAAATAGGCGGTACCTGTGGAGATAATCATCGGTTTATGCTCTTTCGCACACTTACGAATGAGTGCATGATCGGTAATCTCAAACGAAGCAATCTTATACGCAGGTGGATCAAATGGTCGCAAAAAATCGACAGCCGTTTCATCGAAAGGAGATGAAAAACAGATAAGCCCTTCGTCGTATGCGGTCTTAAAAAGCGTTTCATGCCACTCCCAAGGTGTGTACGCTTTTTGGTACAAATCGTAAAGTTTGGCATGGTCCCACAGCGTTCCACCTTGGATGATAAACTCGTCTCTGTCGCAATTAAGCGTGATCGTATCGGCGCGATAGGTTTGCAATTTAATCGCATCGGCCCCTGCTTTTTTAGCCGCTTTAATCGTCTCAAGTGCTGTTTGCAATGAACCGTTGTGGTTGGCAGAGAGCTCAGCGATGATGAACGTTTTAGGGCTCTTAAAATCAAAATCAGCGATCTTCAAAGTTCTCTCCTTGCATCCATGTGTGAATGAGGGTTTTGAGGATTTGAGGCTCAAAATCGTGCATTACCGGATAGTTATGTTCCTTTAAATATCGATACATATCGTCCTGATTGGGTGTTACTTTAATCGCAATGAACGGCATTTCCATAAAGAGTACCTCTTGTACGATGCCACTGGGTGTTACAATCGCCAATGTGCTTTGATTCATGATTTTAGCGACTTCGTTTGCGTTTACATGTAACGTGATGTTTGGAACCACTTCGACATAGCTTTGAAGCTCGCTCAAATGGGCATTGGCAGTGGTAGTTAAGATGCTTACATGTAACGATTTTGGAAGGGTTTTGAGGATCTCTAAGGTAAGATTTCCTGCGTCACTTCCACCCATCGCTATCAGCACATCGTAGATTTTTTCACGTACGATATTTTTCTCTTTTTTAAATTCATCACGAATCAGCGTATACGCACTTCCACAACGCAATTCACACCCTTTGGGCACGAGGTTTGCATAACGTGAGGCATCGGCGCAGAGGTTGTGATTGAGCAAAATGTCGCAGTGATGCGCTTGGTAGGTGTCATCAAAGCTAAGAATCGTAACGCCTGTCGCCTCTTTTACTTTTCGCTCAAAACGTGCGTCAATGCCATAGTGGTCAATCACCAAAAGGCTTACATGTAAAGATTTTATGAGTGCTATGAGCTCATCTGCATCATTGGTTTGAAGGGTGTGAACGGCATAGGGAATCTGCTCTATGATGCTTCCTTGAAGTGCTTGGCATGCAAACAGCACTTCGCCCTCTAAACGTTGCGCCAACACAAGATCGCGCATGATGTGCCCAAGCCCGATGGTACTTGAACTATCGGCTCTAATGAGCGTTTTCATGAAGCACTTTATACATGAGTTCAGCACGCGTCCAATCTTCGGGCGTGTCGATGTCTTGAACCAAATGACGAGGTAAAACGATAGGAATACTCTCGCTTCCAAACATCACGTCGTGCGCAGTTTTATGAAGGTTACTCCAGTAAAATTGCCCAGCGTCTTGGTACGCCTCCTCTAAGTCTTGGCTTCGGGCTGAAAAGTTCTCTTTCCAGAACATTTCACACCGTTTTGCTTCGGTAATTTTAAAGGTTCGCCAGATAGGAAACGGCATGGATGTGACAGAAAAAGCGTGCACGGCATCACTCTCTTGGAGTCTTTGAAAACCTTCGATGAGGTAACGTGGCTCTAAAAGTGGAGCAGTCGCATAAATCGTGCACGCAAAATCATACGTTTTACCCCTGTCGCGCAAGGTTTGAAGCGCGTGCTCCACCACCGCACCCGTACCGGTAAAGTCATCGCTGAGCTCACGCGGTCGCAAAAAAGGGACTTCGGCACCATAGCGTTTAGCAACCGTTGCGATCGCTTCATCATCGGTGCTCACGATGATTTTGCCAAAAAGTCCACTTTGACGTGCGGCTTCAATGCTATAAGCAATCAGCGGTTTACCGCAAAAATTTTTGATATTTTTGCGAGGAATGCGTTTGCTTCCGCCGCGTGCAGGGATAACGGCAATATTCATAAGCGGCATCCTTTGATCGAAGCGAGTGTTTCAAGTAGCGTGTCGGCAACCATCGTCGCATCGTTCATGTTCATGCCTTGATGGCAGGGAATGGAAAGCTCCGCGCGGTAAAAATCTTCCGTTGTTTCTAGGCTCTGTTCGCCATAACGTTTTTGATAGTAGCTAAATCGGTACACGGGTTTGTAATGAACTTGCACGCCTAAACCCTTTACATGTAAAGCTTGAAAGATGTCCTCTTTGGAGCACCAAAGCGAGCGATCCAGCAAAATAGGGTAGAGATGGTAAGTGCTTCGTTTGTATTTGTCGATGGCAATCGTCGTAAAAAAAGGATTGTCGGCGAAGCGTTCATCGTAGTAGTGCGCGATCTCATTGCGTTTGGCGATGAAATGCTCTAAACGTTTCAGCTGTGAAAGCCCCAGTGCACACGCAACATCGCTCAGGCGGTAGTTTTCGCCGAGCATCACCATGTCCGAATTCCAGAGCTCTTTTTTGACGATGCCGTGACTGCGTAGCAGTCTGGCTTGTTCGTAAAAAGCGGTATTGTTCGTGGCAATCGCACCGCCTTCAAAGGTGGTAATGGGCTTAATGGCGTGAAAACTAAAGACGGTCATATCGGCGGTTGTACCCACTTTTTTGCCGTTGATCTGGCTCCCGAGTGCGTGGCTCGCATCTTCGATGAGAAAAAGTTTATGTTTCTCGCACAGTGCTTTAATGGCATCAATAGGCAGTGGATTTCCGCCAAAATCCACCGGTGCTATTGCTTTGGTTCGAGGAGTGATTAACGCCTCTAGTTTGCGCTCATCTATATTTCCATCGTAACGAATGTCGCAAAATACGGGAGTTGCGCCGCATTGAACGGCGGTGTTGGACGTAGCGGCAAAGGTGAGCGGGGTCGTGATGATTTCATCGCCTTCTGTAAGACCGATGATCTGATACGCAACGTGCAGTGCCGACGTGGCGGAGTTCATCACACAGACATGCTTGACGCCCAAATAGGTTGCGAGTGCTTCTTCAAAGTCGCCGACTTTTTTACCGCCGGTAAGAAAATCGCTTTTCAACGTCTCAACAACCGCTTCTATATCGCTTTGGTCGATGCTCTGTCGGCTATAAGGAATCATGCTTCGATCATCTCCATCAAGCCTTTAGCGTCTAGCCATTGCGTGTTAGTTTCGGAACTGTATTCAAAGCCGTAGGGAACAGGCGTTCCCTTCTCTTTTAGTGCGTTACATGTAAAATCTGCTTTTTGAGAAAACTGAATGCTAGGCTGAATGACAAAATGGTCGTGAAATTCCAACGTTAAATGGCTGTCATCTTTAGGAACCATCACTTCGTGCATCTTCTCTCCTGGGCGAATACCGATGATTTTTACGCCAAGATGTGGTGCTAGGGCGTGGGCTAAGTCAATCATTTTCATGGAAGGAATTTTGGGGATAAATATCTCCCCTCCGTGCATCCGCTCAAAATTTTTCAAGACAAAATTGACCCCTTGCTCTAGGGTGATCCAAAAGCGGCTCATTTGTGCTTCGGTAATGGGAAGCTCTTTTGCCCCCTCTGCGATGAGACGTTTAAATAAAGGCACCACAGAACCCCTGCTTCCTACGACGTTACCATAGCGTACGACGGAGAATTGGGTGCGTTTGGAACCTCGTATGTTATTGGCGGCGACAAAAAGTTTATCGCTGGCGAGTTTGGTTGCGCCATAAAGATTGATAGGATTGGCGGCTTTATCGGTGGAGAGGGCGATGACTTTTTGTACCCCGCACTCCAAACACGCATCGATGACATTTTGCGCGCCGTTAATGTTCGTTTTAATGCACTCCATCGGGTTGTATTCTGCAATAGGAACGTGTTTGAGTGCTGCGGCATGAATGACAAAATCAACCCCATCCATCGCACGCTTTAAACGCTGTTCATCTCTAACATCGCCAATAAAAAAACGCATACACGGATGCGTGAATTGCTGTGCCATCTCGTACTGTTTAAGCTCATCTCGTGAGAAAATAATAATTTTATTAGGCTGGTATCGTTTTAAAAGAATCTCTGTGTATTTTTTACCAAAACTGCCCGTCCCGCCTGTGATGAGGATATTTTTTCCATTAAACACCATGATACCTTTGTGTAGGGTTTCGTATTTTAAAGCAATTCTAATTCCGTGCTTTATTTGACAACACTATCATAGGAGTAGTATAATAAAGACATCTTTAAGTAAGGGGCATGTGATGAAAATTTCAAGCAGTTCCAACACCCAAATTCTCAATCTTATTACACAGAACAAAGAGAATGCCTCTAGTACATTAGAAAAAATTGGTGCGATGAAAGAGCTTCAAGGCGTCGATAGTGCGAACCTTGTTATCTCCGATGCGCTCTCGTCGCAAATCTCCTCACTCACTCAAAGTGTCCAAAACGCGAATGAAACGGTGAGTATGTATCAAATTGCCGATAGTTCACTTCAAGCGCTTCAAGCCAACAGCGATAGACTCAATGAGCTCTCTGTACGTTACAACAGCGCTTCTCTCAATGATGACCAAAGAGCAATGGTGCAAAAAGAGTTTAGTGCCATTCAAGGAGCGATGCAAGACATTACGGAGCAGACCACGTACAATGGGCAAAATATGCTCTCCAGCGCTTACGGGCTTGATGTATCAGGACTCTCGGAACTCTCCGTAGACGACCAAGAAGGCATTGCCAATTTTAGAGAAAATTTGAGCAGTTTGAGTCAAACCGCCAGTGGTCGAATCAACGCAGCCAGTAGCGATATTATCAACTCCTTGACGACTATTACCAACTTAAGCAGTGCGAATGCTGAAATTTCCGAAGAGCCAACCGAGGAAAAGATAGCTCAACTTAAAAGCGATGAGATAAAACTCACCAGCTCGACTCTAGCGCAAGTGCATCAAAACACCTTGATGCAACAAAGCGTTGCGGCACTTTTAGTCTAAAAGTGCCTCTTTTTTTTAATGCCACGTATTAATAATCAACTTTTTTATGAGAATGCTATTAAGCGCTACGGATGCACCGCTCGTGGGCTAAATTGGAACTCTAAGAGTTCACAGCAGATTCGGTTTGAAGTGATGTATGAGCTTTTAGAGGAGCATTTGCCTTACTCAAAAGTGATTGATGCGGGGTGTGGTTTTGGGGATTTTTACCTCTTTTTAGAACAAAAAGGCGTTCGCCCTTTAAAGTACATTGGGTATGATATTTTGCCTGAAGCGCTTTTTGTAGCAAAAAAACGCACCAATCAGAGCTATTTTAAACGCAATGTTCTGTATGACACCCTTGAACGGGCGGATTTTTACATTGCCAGTGGGTCGATGAATATTTTAAGCCGTGAAGAGACGTTTACCTTTATCCGCCGTTGTTTTGAGGCAAGTAAGAAAGGATTTCTTTTTAATATGCTCAGAGGCGAAGAGAGTGGTGGGCATTTTAACTACTTTTTGCCCGAAGAGATTGAAGCGTTTGTGAGTGAATTTGCGTATGACATACGAATGTATGAGGGGTATATGGAGGGTGATTTTACCGTGTTTTTAACAAAGGAAGCTGAGTGATACTCAAAGGTTTAGTGGGCGTTTTGGTACTCTACATCGGTGCTATGGGGTATCTCTATTTTACCCAAGAGAAGCAGATTTTTGCGGCGCATCTCATCGAAGAAAAGCCCGCTCCGCAAGGCGAAAACCTAGAGCCATTAGCGTTACATGTAAACGAAAAGGTGGTTTTAGAAGGAATTTTGCGTAAAGATGAAGAGAGCAATGCAGGGTTGCTCCTTTACTTTGGTGGCAATGCCGATGATGCCACCCGTTTTGTCTTACATGTAAAAGCCTTGCAAGGCTATGATGTGATAGCGTTTAATTACCGAGGCTATGGCAAAAGCAGTGGAAATCCCAGCGAAGAGGCATTTTTTAGTGATGCACTGAAAATTTATGACACCTACGCACGGGGTCGAAAAGTGGTCATTATGGGGCGAAGTTTGGGCAGTGGTGTGGCGACGTATCTCGCCTCTAAAAGGGTGGCGGATGGTTTGGTGCTTTTAACACCGTACGATTCGATTGTCTCGATGGCACAGAAAAAATACCCCATTTTCCCCATTGCGTTTTTGCTCAAACACACCTTTGAGAGTGTGCGATATGTGCCGTTTGTGAACGCTCCTATTGCAGTAATGGAGGTTCAAAACGATACGACCATTCCACGCTTTCATCTTGAAAAACTCATGGAAGCGATGCCTCAGACACCGTTACATGTAAGTTTTTTAAACACTACGCACGGCGATGTTTTAACCCACCCCTCATTCACTGAGGAATTACAAAAATTATTAGGAAATTTTAATGAATAAACTCTATATCAAACACTCCGTTGTCCCAAAACTCAGGCGTTTTACCCCGTGGGTTTACGCCAATGAAATCGACTCAAAGCCTGAGGAGTTTCACAGTGGCGAAGTGGTCGCACTCTTTTCCAAAAAAGATGGTTTTTTGGGTACGGCGTATGTCAATCCCAAATGCGCCATTTTTGCCAGAGTGCTGAGTTTTGGCAAAGAGGAGATAGGCAAAAAGTTTTTTCATAATCGCATTAAAGTGGCGATTAAAAAACGTGAAGCGCTTTTAAACGTGAGCAATTCTGTACGGCTTATTCACTCCGAAGCGGATTTTTTACCAGGACTCATTGTCGATAAATACGGCGATAACCTTGCCATCCAAATCAACACCGCAGGCATGGACGTGTTTCGTGAGCTCATCATTAATACACTCAAACAGTTTCTAAATCCCACATGGATGGTTGAAAAATCCGACCTCCATTCAAGAGAAATCGAAGGGCTTGAAGATAAAAATGGCACGATTTTGGGAGAGCCTTGCGCACAGTTTGAACTCATTGAAAATGGACTTCGCTTTTTAGTGGACATTGAAGATGCACAAAAGACAGGCTTTTACCTTGACCAACGCAAAAACAGAAGCGTGTGTGCCAGCTACATCAAAGAGGGCGATAAAGTGCTTGATTTGTGCTGTAACGCAGGGGGATTTGGCATTCATGCGCTCAAAGCAGGTGCCAAAGAGTGTGTGTTTGTCGATATTTCAGAATCTGCGATAGAGCAAACCAAAGCCAATTTAGAACGCAATGAACTTGCTTCAGAATCTTTACATGTAAAAGATGTTTTCACCTTTTTAAAAGAGCAAAAGTATAAAAATAGCTTCGATATGGTCATCATCGATCCGCCATCCTTCGCCAAAACCAAAGAGCAAGCCGTAGGTGCCAAACGAGGATTTAAACACCTTTTGATGGAGTCCACCAAAGCGGTCAAAGATAGCGGTATTATAGGCTTTTTCTCGTGTTCTCATCATGTGGGAAGAAAGGAACTTTTAGATATCGCAATGGAAGTTTCACACGATTTGAAAGTTCAGTATGTACTGTTGGAGCAGATGCAACAAGATAGTGACCACCCATGTCTTATCAACGCTAGCGCATCGTTTTATTTGAATGGATTGTTGCTGAGGGTTGAGAAATAGTTGACAATAACACACATTGTGCGTTATAATGGACAAATAGTGAGGAGTGAATGATGACAACAGCCAATAAAATTAGAACCAATGTTTATTTGGATATGGATATTAAAAACAAAGCGCAAGAAGTGTTAAAGCATTACGGAATGGGCTTAAGCGATGCTTTTAATATTTTTTTAGCGCAAACAGTTTTAGAGCAAGGCATCCCTTTTCAGATAAAAATACCCAATGAAACAACTAAGCAAGCCATTAAAGATGCAAGGGCTGGGGTGAATATGTCTAAAATTTCGCTTGAAGATTTGAAAAAGGAGATAGGTGCTTAGTGTGTCTATCCATAAATCATTTGCAAAAGAGCTCAAAAACGCCTCTTTAAATCCAACAAATACCGCTAAATTATTTTTGTTTATAGCCTTACTTTTAAATGAAGAAGCTTTGCCTAAGGAGTCAAGAGACCATGCCCTTTTGGGTGAATGGGAAGATGCTAGAGAATTTCATATTAGCGGAGATTTGTTGGTAATTTATCGAATATATGCAGATACTTTGGAGCTACTAAGAATAGGAACACACTCGCAATTGTTTAAATAGATTTTCTACAAAAAGCTTTACATGTAAAGCTTTTTATTCTTTAAAAAATTCGCAAATATTGACTTCTAAAACTTTAGCGATTTTATGTAAATGTTCGATGTTGAAGTGTTTTTTATTGTGATAGATTTCTGCTACAGAGACAAGCCCCACTGATTTTAACCCAATAGCAAGTGCCAAATCAAGCTGACTGATATTTTTAGATTTGCGAATCTTCGCAACATTGTGACCAATACGTTTGTAAAGTTCATCAATCTCACTAACATCAATTTCTTGCATCAAACTACCTATAGTTAAGTTAGCTATAAGTATATGCGTAATACTATTTTGTCACAACTAACTATGGTTAGTATTATTCAAGGAATTAATTCTATGAAAATAGAAAGTGAAATAAAACAGTGTCCTCTCTGCAAAGAAGAAATTCATAAAGATGCTATCAAATGTAAACATTGTGGTTCCATGCTCATCTCAATCACACCACACGTACAAAATACCGAAAAAGAGGGAAGTTTATGGATTTCTATTGTCTCTTTGGTGTTTGGAGTATTACTGATAGGATTTGTTTTTGAGGATGGGGAATGGGATAAAGAATCAATCATGGCTTTCCTAAGTCTTTGTTCCATCTCTTTGGGATTTGGTATTTTAGGAATTGTTAAAAAACTTAATGGAGAGGGCATGGCTATTGCAGGGGTTGTCTTATCGGCTTTAGCAATTTTAATCGCAATTAGTAATTAAAAATCTATCTACAAAAAGGAAAAAAATGGAAAAGAGTGTTTTACTAGAAAAAATAGAAGCGTTAAACGTAAAAGAGTCATGGAAAGAAAAATTTCGACTCTATGCAGAAGCAGGATTAACAAGTGGTGGTTTTTTTCCAAAGTTTGAAAATAAAAATGTATTAAAAGGCAAATTTGGAGCAACTTTTAATATATTTTCAGTTTTGTTTGGTCCTTTTTATTATATTTCCTTAGGTTTATATAAAAAGGCAGGTATGATTTTTATATTTTTCGGGATAGCAAGATTTTTAACGAATATTATTGGTGACAACCTTGGTATGATGAGTCCATCTATTGTTCTATTGGCATTTGTAATTTTTTATATTTACTTTATATTTTTTTATTTTCCAACGATGGTTAATTATGACTACTATCGTAAGCAAGTTCTTGGCGAAAATTTTTGGTGGTAAGAGATGATAGAGCCACTTAATGTTAATCACCCAAAATTTGAAGTCAAAGAGCAAAATATTCTTTTTCAAGATGCAAAGTTTAGTGTAGCGTATTCGTATTATGAAAAAGAGTTACGCATTGGTATGCGTTGGAATGGAGAAGATAGTCAAGATGATAAAGGCTATCCAATTAGTAGAGCGAGACCTTCTTGGATGATGTTCTATGACGTATTGGCTATTGATTTTTTAAAAAGTATAATTGGAAAAAATGGGGCTAATGATGAGCGTATCATTGAAGCAATTCATAAATTAAAAGATAAATTGGAGAAGTAATATGAAATCATGGGTAAATGTTGCAGTTTTATCGAGTATGGTAATTATGCTATCGGGATGTTTTGGCGATAGCGCTCCAAAGTGTGATTCAAAAGAAGCAAAAGAATTAGTCAAACAGATAGCAAAAAAATATACTCGAATAGAAGATACAAATATTATAACTCTTGAAAATATCACGACTGACGGTATAGATAAAGAATTAAAAGTATCAAGGTGCTCTGTAACTGCTAGGGTAGAAGGATATATGCTGCGTAATGACAGGTGGAAATATAAGCTAAGTCTTACAAGTGATGGAAAATTATATGCAGAAGTAAATTTTTGATAAAACAAGAAGCGTTTTACATGTAGGGATAACTTCTTACATGTAAAACTTATAAAAACTTTTATACTACTTCAAACTTCCCTTTATCAATAAATCTCAAAAATTCCGCTTTAAATTTGGTGCGGTTTTCGTTATCTTGAATCCATGCAAGGTGAATGGAACGCTCCGCTTGGATGATGGGAAACCATGTGGTTTTAAGTTCGGAGTCGAGCATACACCGATCGTAAATGGATTCCAAAAAATTCCAGACGATGAACGCATAGACATTGTATTCGGTCGTTTGCTCTACATCACGCTCAATGCCTTGACGCACCAAGTGGGGTTTTGCAAGGGCTTCTTTTAAAATCTCAAAGTACATTTTATCCAACTCGCCATAGTGCATCACTTGCATGGTTTTACGATAGGTTCGCATGGAATAAATCAGCGCAAAAATGGCTAAAGTCGTTGCGATAACGCCCATTAAAGAGCTAATGGCTGTCCAGAGTGTTTCGTATTGGTCGTTGAAAAAAATTTCCATCAAAATCCTTTAGATTAAGTTCAAAGAAGCAGGTGTATGCGTGAGTATCTGTGCAATGCGTCCATCATCTTTAGTGCAACCATAGACATCATGGTATAAGGCTTCAAGCCATCGTTTTAAGATGCTTTTCTCAAGTGTTTTGTGCGGATAATGTAGCAGTAAAAGTTCCATAGGTGGAGGTGTTTCATCGCTTTGCAGTGGCAAGATGTAATCAAAGGGGTCAATTTTCAACGCACCCATTTTACGGTAAAAACGCTCTCTTTTTTCACGGATTTCTTGCTCAGAAGAAGCGTGTTCGGGCGAGTCGATTTCAATGAGAACGGGACGATTCCCCTCTTTTTCTATAAGCAGCTCAAGGCTCTTTTGAAGTAAAAAAGAGCCCACACCTTTAGCTTGAATATGTGGGGTAATGGCAATGTACTCAAGCAGAAAAAAATCATCGTTTTGAGGATGGTACATAATGCAAAATCCAACTATTTTTTCGTCATTGTACGCTAAATAAATGGTGTAAAAAGGAGCCTCAAGCATGGAGAAAAGTGTCTCTTTACTCTTTTGTTCGCTGGGAGGAAATGCCTTGGCGTAGATGGCATAAAAGCCATCAAAGGCTAAGGCATTTTGAGCGGTTAAAATCGTTACATGTAAAGGCATGAAAAATTATTTTAAGATGCGTGGCAAGGTAATACCTGTTTGACCTTGGTATTTCCCTTTTTTGTCTTTATACGTGGTCTCACATTCGCTATCACCCTCTAAAAAGAGCACTTGTGCGATGCCTTCATTGGCATAGATTTTGGCTGGGAGGGGAGTGGTATTGGAGATTTCGATGGTGATGTGCCCTTCAAATTCTGGCTCAAAAGGGGTGACGTTTACAATGATGCCACAACGTGCATAGGTGCTTTTTCCTAGACAAATCGCTAGCACATTTTTAGGAATACGAAAGTACTCAACCGTACGTGCCAAGGCAAAAGAGTTGGGTGGAACAATGCAGATGTCACCCTCAAAATCAATGACATTTTTATCGTCAAATTCTTTAGGGTCAACCACGGTGGAATTGACATTGGTGAAGATTTTGAACTCACGTCCCACGCGGATGTCATAGCCGTAACTGCTCACCCCATAACTCACTACATCACGTCCCACTTGCTCCTCGCAAAAAGGCTCTATCATTCGCTCTTTAAGCGATTTTTCACGTATCCAACTGTCTGCTTTTAAACCCATAATTTTCCTTAAGTGATCGTATATCTTTAGTATGGTATTATAACACACTTTATGTTATGCCAAAAATGGCAAATAATTAGGAGAATTGTATGGATAAAAATGAAATTAGAGAGTTAATGCGTTTTTTTGATAAAAGTGACATCACAAAACTAAAAATCAAAGAGGGTGATTTTAGCATCGAGCTTCAAAAAGGATTTGAAAGCAACGTAAGCTACGCAAGCGCTCCTGCACCTATGATGACGATGCCTGCGGCAATGCCTCAAGTCGCACCGACGACGGTAGCAACGGCGGCTCCCGCTCTGGGCGGAGAAGCGAGTATCAACGCGGCACCTGCCGGTTTAAGCATCAAATCACCGATGGTCGGTACGTTTTACAAATCTCCGTCTCCCGGAGCCGCTCCGTTTGCCAAAATCGGTGACGTTATTCGCAAAGGACAACCCATCGCGATCATCGAAGCGATGAAAATTATGAACGAATTGGAAGCGGAGTTTGATTGTAAGATTTTAGATATTCTCGTTGAAGACGGTCAGCCGGTTGAGTTTGATATGCCGATCTTCGCGGTGGAGAAAGTGTAATGAAAATTGAAAGAATTCTTATTGCCAATCGCGGCGAAATCGCTCTTCGTGCAATAAGAACCATCAAAGAGATGGGCAAACAAGCCATTGCCGTTTACTCGACGGCGGACAAAGATGCGCTCTATTTACAGCATGCCGACGCGAGCATTTGTATCGGCGGAGCTAAATCGAGTGAGAGCTATTTAAGTATTCCCTCGATTATTAGCGCGGCTGAGATTAGCGGATGCGACGCTATCTTTCCGGGATACGGATTTTTGAGCGAAAATCAAACGTTTGTCGAAGTCTGTCAACATCATAACATCAAATTTATCGGGCCTTCGGTCGATTCGATGGTTCTTATGAGCGACAAATCTAAAGCCAAAGAAGTGATGAAAAAAGCGGGAGTCCCTGTTATTTTAGGAAGCGACGGTGCGCTTAAAGACGTTCAAGAAGCCAAAGATCTTGCAACGCAAATCGGACTTCCCGTTATCATTAAAGCCAGTGCGGGCGGCGGCGGACGCGGTATGCGCGTCGTCGAAAAAATGGAAGATTTGGAAAAATCTTACCTTGCCGCCGAAAGCGAAGCACTCAGTGCCTTCGGCGACGGTACGCTTTACATGGAAAAATACATCAAAAATCCGCGTCATATCGAAGTGCAAGTGATCGGTGACAGTCACGGGAACGTAGTGCATATCGGCGAGCGCGACTGTTCGATGCAACGACGTCACCAAAAATTGATCGAAGAGTCTCCGGCGATCGCTTTGGACGATAAAACCAGAGCACGATTGCACGAGGTTGCGGTTAAGGCAACGAAATATATCGGTTACGAAAACGCGGGTACGTTCGAATTTCTGTTAGATGCCGATAAAAACTTCTATTTTATGGAGATGAACACGCGTCTTCAAGTCGAACATTGCGTCAGTGAAATGGTCAGCGGCATCGACATTATCGAGTGGATGATCCGTGTGGCTGAGGGTGAAAAATTGTTTGACCAAAGCGCGCTTCATTTTAAAGGGCATGCGATTGAATGCCGCATTACCGCCGAAGATCCCGTTAAGTTTATCCCAAGCCCCGGAAAAATTACGAAGTACATAGTCCCGGGAGGGCGTAACGTTCGTATGGATTCGCATGCGTATCAAGGCTACACCGTACCGCCGCATTACGACTCGATGATCGGTAAATTGATCGTATGGGGCGAAAATCGCGAACGTGCCATCGCAAAAATGAAACAAGCACTGAGCGAGTTACAAATTGAAGGTATTAAAACCGTTCGCGATTTCCACTTAGCGATGATGAACAATCAAGACTTTATCGACAACCGCTTCGACACGAACTACCTTTCCCATCATTAACGTTTGAGTCTGTCCATAAAAAAAGGGAGCCTGCGTCCAAAACGCAAACTCCCTTAGATCCTTTATAACGCGTAAGAGCGTTAAGGTGCTCGTACGACTTGAATATTGGCGGAAGATTTGAGCTTTTCAAAATAATCGTCGATAGATTGTTTCTCTTTACCGTCGGCTAATTTGGCGTAAATATAATTTTTAGCGTTGTCGAACGAAATCGCTTTGACGTCGTGTTTGTTTTTCACAAAAAACATGACGTAACCTTGGTCGGTTTTAACGACGGACGAAAATTTTCCGACCGGCGTTTTGTTCAACAATCCGGCTAAGTTTTGATCCATTTTTGAAGCTTCAAACGTCGTGTCTTTAAGCTCGACGTCACTCATAGCACTCATAGGATTGTTTTGAATCGTCGTTAAACTTTGTTGATTGGCACTCGTATAAATGGAAACGTCAAACGAAGCGGCTTGTGAAAATTCATTTTGGTTTTCGTTGTAATATGCCAAGAGTTCACCGTCACTGAGTTGTTTCATTTTGTCACGTACGATTTTTTGATAGAGCTTATCGCGTTGCAATTTTTTCTTAATTTCTTCTTTGTATTCTAAAGTATCGATGTTTTTGGAGCGAAGCATATTTAAAAAGTCGTAGGTACTCATTTGGTTGTTGATCGCCAGTTTTTCGATATGCTGATCGACTTCAAACCCGTCGACGCTAATACCTTGTTTTTTAATTTCGGAATCTTCGAGTTTTTGACGAACCAAAATATCCAAAGCTTCTTTTTTGGAAATCTGAAAGCGTTGAGAATATTTGAACACGTCGAAAAGCGTAATCGGTTCTTTATTGATAATAACCGAAACACCGTCTAACGTAGCGGCGGTCACTATCGATGGCGTTACCAATAGGGCAATCCCTAAAGTTACCAAAGTTAACATCTTGCGTCTAAGCTTCATCCATAATCCTTTTTTTTAAGAAAAATCGCTATATAATCGTAACTGTATTAAAAATAAGAGGCCACGAATGATAACATTTTTTTTGACAAAAAAAATTAAAAAAACGGTTATTAAGCTCCTCGCGTAGAATTTTTGTGCTTCTCGTAACAAAATGATACATAATTTTTACATAATTCCACTTCAATTGATAAAGGTTAGTCATGATCGTGACACGTTTTGCCCCGAGTCCTACGGGATATTTGCATATCGGCGGGCTAAGAACGGCACTGTACAGTTATTTATGGGCAAAGAGAAACAACGGTAAATTTTTACTCCGTATCGAAGATACCGATTTGGCGCGCAATTCGAAAGAGGCGGCTGAAGCCATAAAAGAGGCGTTTGAATGGGTCGGGTTAGATTTTGAAGGCGAGATCGTCTATCAATCCGAGCGTTTCGATCTTTATAAAAGCTATGTTCAAATGCTTTTAGATGCGGGTAAAGCGTATCGATGCTATATGAGCAAAGAAGAGCTTGATGCCCTTCGCGAAGAACAAACGGCTCGCAAAGAGCGTCCTCGTTATGACGGGAGATACCGTGATTTTACGGGTACGCCTCCCGAAGGCATCGATCCCGTTATTCGTATTAAAGCACCGACAAACGGCGTGATTTCGTTTGTAGACGGCGTCAAAGGCGAAGTGAGTTTTAATGCCAGCGATATGCTTGATGATTTTATTATCGCACGAAGCGACGGCACTCCGACGTATAACTTCGTCGTCGTTATCGACGACGCTCTCATGGGAGTGAATGAAGTTATCCGAGGCGACGATCACCTCTCCAATACGCCCAAACAGATTATTTTGTACGAAGCATTAGGATTTGACGTTCCGAAATTCTATCACGTACCGATGATCCTCAATCCCGAGGGTAAAAAGCTCTCTAAACGTGACGGCGCAATGGACGTTATGGCGTACCAAAAAGAGGGATATTTGCCCGAGACCTTGCTCAACTTTTTGATTCGTTTAGGCTGGAGTCACGGGGATCAAGAGATCTTTTCGATGGAAGAGATGATCGCCTTTTTCGATCCTTCCCATATCAATAAATCGGCCTCGGCGTACAATCAGGAAAAATTGCTATGGCTGAACTCTCATTACATTAAAGAGGCAAGCTATGAGCGTCTTTTGGAAGCGTTGCGCTTTTTTGACGTCGATCTTACGGCGCATCCTAAAAAAGAGTTATTTATCGATGCTTTGCGCGATCGTGCTAAAACGTTGGTCGAGTTTGCGATGATGATTCGACAGATCGTCGATGCCCCGAAAACTTACGATGAGAAGGCAGTTGAGAAATTTCTGGACACAAAAGCCGTCGAAATTTTGAGCGAATACAAAAATACGCTCAAAAATGCTCCTACTCTTGAAAAAGCGGGTGAATTTGAAACACTGACAAAAAACTTTTTGGAAGAGCGCGGCTTAAAACTGAAAGATTTAGCGCAAGCCATACGCATTGCCATGGTCGGTAATTCCGTGAGCCCTTCGATTTTTGAAGTGCTGGAAATTATCGGTTTTGAACATGTCATCGAGAGAATTGAAGCATTAATCATTTACAAAAAAGGAGTTTAGGTGAGTAGTAAAGGTAAAGTGACGAAAGAAGAAGCATTAGAGTACCACGTCGGCGGTAAAATCGCAATTAACGTTAAAACACGCTGCGACAGTGCAAGAGATCTTTCTATGGCGTATACTCCGGGTGTTGCGCATCCGTGCTTGGAAATCGAAAAAGATAACGAGTTGGCGTATACGTATACCAATAAAGGGAATCTGGTGGCGGTCATTACGGACGGTACGGCGGTTCTCGGACTCGGTGATATCGGTGCGGTTGCCGGAAAACCCGTTATGGAAGGTAAATCGGTTTTATTTAAAAAATTTGCCGACGTCGATGCTTTCGATATTGAGTTAGACGAAAAAGATACCGATAAAATTATTGCGATTTGTAAAGCACTTGCTCCGACCTTCGGGGGTATTAACTTGGAAGATATTAAAGCACCGAAATGTTTTGAAATCGAACAAAAACTTCAAGCATGCGTGAATATCCCCGTGATGCACGACGATCAACACGGTACGGCGATGATTACTTCCGCGGGATTGATTAACGCGCTTGAAATCAGCGGTAAAAAAATCGAAAATATGAAAATCGTCGTTTCGGGTGCGGGAGCCGCAGGGATTGCGTGCGCTAAAATGTACAAACTCTTGGGTGCGAAAAATATCGTGATGATCGATTCTAAAGGCGTGATTCACAAAGGTAGAACGGACTTAAACGCGTATAAAGCGGAGTTCGCGCTTGAAACAAGCGATCGCACGCTTGAAGATGCCATGAAGGGTTCGGATATGTTCTTAGGGCTTTCCGCTCCGGGCGTCGTAACGGCCGATATGGTTAAATCGATGAATCCGCATCCGATTATTTTTGCACTTGCCAATCCGACGCCGGAGATTTTACCCGAAGAAGTCCATGCCGTTAGAGACGACGTGATGATGGGAACGGGTAGAAGCGACTATCCGAACCAAGTGAACAACGTTTTAGGCTTTCCGTTTATTTTCAGAGGCGCATTGGACGTAAAAGCGACGAAAGTGACCGAAGGTATGAAAATGGCAGCGGCGGTTGCTTTGGCAAAATTGGCGAAAGAGGACGTTCCCGCCTACGTGAAAGCGGCGTATAACGGTGAAGAGTTAAAATTCGGCTACAACTATATTATCCCTAAACCGTTTGACAGACGCGTTTTGGTATGGGTTTCCGTTGCCGTTGCCGAAGCTGCAATTAAAGACGGCGTCGCACGCGTCGAAAATTTTGATCTTAACGCGTACAAAGCAAAACTTCAAGCCATCATCGATGCGGAGCAAAAATAAGTGAAAAACGTCCATGTCATCAAACATCCGTTGATTGAGCACAAGCTTTCGATCTTACGCGATGAACGAACGGAACCGTTTCAGTTTCGACTTTTAGTCGACGAAATCTCTTATTTGATGCTCTTTGAAGCGACGCGCGATTTGCCTTTGCGCGACGTGAGCGTCAAAACGCCCGTAGCAACCGCACAAACGAAAAAGCTTGACGCGAAGATCATGATCTGCCCGATTCTTCGGGCGGCTCTTGGTATGCTTGATAGCGTTTTCAAGTTAATTCCCGATGCGAGTGTGGGCTTTTTGGGATTTCAACGCAATGAGCAAACCTTGGAGGCGGAATTTTATTATGCGAAACTTCCTTCAGATCATACCGAGCGTACTGCGATCATCATCGATCCGATGTTTGCCACGGGCGGAACCGCCATCGATGCGGTGAATTTCTTAAAGTCCAAAGGGGTTAAAGATATTCGCTTTTTATCGCTTGTCTCGGCACCCGAAGGCTTGAAACGTTTTTACGAAGTTCATCCGGACGTTCCGGTATTTACGACATGTATCGATGAAGGATTAAACCAACACGGGTACATCGTTCCCGGTCTTGGAGATGCGGGAGATCGTGTCTTCAATACGCAAGGTGCTTCGGTTAAATAACCGCGTATGAGCCCTTTAAAGGGCTCATCTTCTTACACCGCCCCTTGGTCGATCATAGAGTCGGCTACTTTTCTAAATCCCGCGATATTGGCTCCGAGCATAAGGTTTCCTTCTTCGTTGAACTCTTTTGACGTGGCGTACGCAAGATCGAAGATCGACTTCATAATCGCGTGAAGCTTGGTATCGACTTCGGAAAAACTCCATTTTTGCATGCTGGCGTTTTGACTCATTTCCAATTGACTGGTCGCAACACCGCCTGCGTTTGCAGCTTTTGCAGGTCCGTAGAGGATACGGTTGGCTAACATGTAAGCGATGGCTTCGGGCGTACTTGGCATATTGGCACCTTCGTTGACCAAACGGCATCCGTTGTGATGCAAGGTTTGAATATCGCGAAGGTTAAGTTCGTTTTGCGTCGCACTCGGAAATGCCGCAAAACACGGAATCGACCAAACGCCGTTCGTTCCTTTTTTATACGCGTCGACCGGAATGTAGCGAGCGTTCGGATAGTGTTTGAGGTATTCGCTCAGTTCTTGGCGTTTGATCTCTTTAATCGTTTTAAGGGTGTTAAAATCGATACCGTCTTTATCGTAAAGCATCCCTTTGGAATCGCTACATGTAACGGGTGTCGCTCCCATTTCGTAGAGTTTTTGAATCGTATATAACGCGACGTTTCCGGCACCCGAGACCGTACAAATTTTACCTTTGAGCGAATCGCCTTGTTTGTTGAGAATATTTTCCGCAAAATAGACCGAGCCGTATCCCGTTGCTTCCGTGCGTGCTAACGAGCCTCCCCAATTCAATCCTTTACCGGTTAATACGCCGTCGAAACGCCCCGTGAGGCGTTTGTATTCGCCGTACATGTAGCCGATTTCTCTGCCTCCTACGCCGATATCGCCTGCGGGAATATCTTTGGTTTCGCCGACGTATTTGGCAAGTTCGGACATAAATGCCTGACAAAAACGCATAATTTCACCTTCGCTTTTGCCCTTAGGATCGAAATTGCTCCCGCCTTTCGCGCCGCCGATCGCCAGTCCCGTAAGGGAGTTTTTGAAAATTTGTTCAAACCCTAAAAACTTGACGATTCCCAAATTAACGCTCGGATGGAAGCGAAGGCCGCCTTTGTACGGTCCTATGGCGGAGTTAAACTGAACGCGGTAACCGATATTGGTTTGAATTTTTCCGCGATCGTCCATCCAAACGACGCGGAAAATAATTTGCCGCTCGGGAATCACGAGACGCTCTAAAACATTATTGTGAAGGTATTTCGGTTCGGATGCTAAAAGAGGTTCTAAGGATACAAGTACCTCTTCGACGGCTTGATAAAACTCGGCTTGTCCGGGCGTGCTTTGTCGCGTAGAGTGTAAAAGACGTTCGATCACGTGTTTAATCGGCATGAGACTCCTTTGAAACAAAATGGGTGTCGAGGAAGCGAGATTTTTTCAAAAATAGCGAAAGGGCTTTTTGCTCTTTCGTTGCAATCGTATAGCTGATGAGCTTTAGATATTCACGAATGTCGCGCGCGGATATGGCGCGCTCGTTTGCGTAAGTCTCCAAAACGTAGCGGGGAATTTTAATCGGAGCTTTGATAAAACGTTTGGCAAGTTTTTTATAAAATGTTTGGTGACGATTAACGCAAAAGCGTGCAAAAACAAACGGTAAATGCGTGCGCGTATGCCAAACTTCCGCCAAATCGACGTATGCGGTAGGGTTTTGCAAATAGAGTTTGAGCGCTCTATCTCCGATAAACACTTCGCCCTCTAGACCCAAGACGCGACAGAGCATATTGGATGTTGCCGAAGCAGGGTCTGTTTTACACATACCTTGCGAAATGATCACGCTTTTAACGTTTTTTTGCGCAACGATGCCGACGTTAAGCGGCGTAACGGTTTTGCGTTTGCTCTCGATGCTGGAGATAAAAGCGGCATCGACTTTACGTTTGCGTAATTTGCGGTTGATAACGGAAGGAACGTCTTTTTGGTGTTCGCATGAGCGTTTAAAAGCGTTAGGCAAAGAAGATTTTTTGAGAAAAACGTGAAACGGAAGAAGATTGATGTAATCTATCTTTCCAAAGACCATAACGACTCCTTTGGAATTAAAGTCAAGGGACTATTATAGCCAACCTTGAGCGGACTTCGTACGTATGGCGGCGAAATTCTTTTTCTAAGAGGCTTTATAGAACTATCTTGATACAATAGAGCTCGTAAGAACGTGTTTGTTAAAAAGTAAAAGCGCAAATGCTCAGTAAAAGATTAAAAATCGTGAGGAATCAAAAGAGATGATCGAATCGTTATTAAACGCCGAAGCGTTGATGGCATTGGTGACGCTAACGGCGTTGGAAATCGTTTTGGGTATCGACAATATTATTTTTATCGCCATTTTGGTCGGGCGTTTACCTGCACATCAGCGCGACCGCGCACGTATTTTCGGTTTGGCATTGGCGATGTTGACGCGTATTATGCTGTTGTTGTCGCTTTTTTGGATTATGAAACTGACCGCTCCTTTGTTTACGGTGTTTGCGCAAGAGATTTCCGGCCGCGATCTTATTTTGATTATCGGAGGATTATTCTTGCTTGCCAAATCGACGATGGAGATTCACCACGACGTCGAAGAAGATCCCGAAACGGAGACCAAGGAGTTGAAAAAAAGTGCTCGAGGGTTTTTGAATACGTTGATTCAAATTGCGGTTTTAGACATCGTTTTTTCGCTTGATTCGGTTATTACCGCCGTGGGAATGGCCAATAATATTATTATTATGATTTTAGCCGTCGTGATTGCCGTAGGCGTGATGATGTTCGCTTCCAAAGCCATTTCGGATTTTATCGACGCGAATCCGACGATTAAAATGTTGGCACTTTCATTCTTAATTTTAGTCGGCGTTACGTTGATTGCCGAAGGACTTGACCTGCATATTTCAAAAGCCTATGTCTATTTTGCGATGGCGTTTTCGTTGGCGGTCGAATCGATCAATATCTACAGTCGCAAGAAAAAAGCTAAGCGATCCATAAGCAGAGCAGTCAAAAAAGAGGCGTAACGATGCTATTTTCAGGGCGTTTTTCACAAGGGTTTGCGATCGATTTGGGAACCAACAATACGCTTGTGTACCAACCAAATCGCGGTATTATTTTAGAAGAACCCACGTCGATCGCGTACGATCAAAGGCGTCGCTCGTTTTTCGATTGCGGCGAGAGTTCAAAAAGAATGTTCGGAAAAAACCCCGAGCATATCGAAGTGATGCATCCGCTTTCAAAGGGTGCTATCTCCAATTTAACCGTAGCAAAGGCATATATCAAAGAGGTGATCAGACGTATGACGCCGCGTCGCTTGTTTCGACCGAATGTCGTGGTAAGCGTACCGAGCGATCTAAACGCTATGGAGCGCAATGCCGTGACCGAAGCGTGCAAAGAAGGCGGTGCACGCGATGTATTTTTGATTAAAGACCCTTTCTCGGCGGCATTGGGTTCGTTTCAAGCGATCGAGCGACCGCAGGGCGTTTTAGTTCTCGATATCGGAGCGGGCGTGAGCGATATATCGTTACTTTCATGCAACGGTATCGTGATGAATAAATCGCTACGTATGGCGGGAAACGATTTTGATGAAGCGATCATCGAGTATTTTAAAACGCACCATCGTCTTTTGATGTCACAGCGCGACGCGGAAATGCTCAAAAAAACTTTGGGAAATCTTTGCTTGACGGAAGAAAAGCACCTTCGTATCAGCGTCAAAAATATGATGACGCGTATGCCGCAAAGCGTTGAAATCAGCTCGTACGACATCCACAAAGCCATAGTGCCCTTAGCCGACAAGATCGTCGGGTTAACGCATAAAATGCTCTCGGAACTACCGCCGATGTTCGCGCAAGATATTTACGATCAGGGCATTTTACTCACGGGTGGCTCTTCGATGCTTCAGGGTTTGGATCGCTACATCGGCGAAAAGCTCAAAATCGATCTTCATTGCGTGGAAAATCCTCTGCACAATATTATCTTAGGTGCGGGGCGTGCGCTGGAAGATACGCGTTATGCGGTACTGTTTCATACGTAAACGATAGAATAAAGCATGAGCGTCCCGCGCACGCGATCTTAGAGGGTTTTCTCAAAAGTCCGATTTTTCGGTAGCGAAATGCTATACGGGAGGCGAAAGCCCCTTCTTTATATCAATATATCTTGATATAAAGATAATTTTATGCTACCATTCTTGCAATGGTTTACATGTAAGGTTTCATAATGAAAAAAGTTCTGATTTTATGTACGGGAAACAGTTGCCGAAGCATTATCGCCGAAGCGTTGGTCAATGCCAAGTTAGAAGGTGTTGAAGCCTACAGTGCGGGTGTGAGAGCAAGCAAAAAAGTGAACGCTTATGCAAAAAGAGTTTTAGAAGAAGAGGGTATTTGGAAGGATTCGTATCATTCTAAAGCCTTGGATGAAGTCTTACATGTCGACTTTGATTTGGTGGTTACGGTGTGCGACCATGCCAACGAAACATGCCCGATGTTTCCGCGTCCCTTACCTAAAATCCACGTAGGATTTTCCGATCCCGACGGTAAAGATTACGGTGCGTTCGTTCTGACATATCAAGCGATCGAAGCCGAGCTTTTACCGGTAATTCAAGCCGAATTAAAAAAGGAGAACGTGATGAAAATCGAAGTTTTGGGAATGGGGTGTTCCAAATGCCAAGCACTCATGCAAGCTGTTAAAGAGGCGGTTGCCAAAAGCGGAAAATTTGCGCAAATCGACAAAGTAGAAGATAGTATCGCGATTATGAATTACGGCGTGATGAGCACGCCGGCGTTGGTTATCGACGGTGTCGTAAAAAGCAGCGGTAAAGTGTTAAGCGTCAATGAAATCCTCGCTTTACTCGCGTAATCCCGTGTTACCGATACCTTTTTACTACCCTTTTGGTGAAAGGAGCGTTGAGCGATGTTTGTTGCCGGTTTAGTATTTAGCGTAACGCTTATTTTTGTCATCTGGCAGCCGCGCGGATTGCAAATCGGTACGACGGCGTTGATCGGCGCGGTATGCGCTTTGGTGCTCGGCGTCGTAAGTTTTACGGATGTTTTGACGGTGACGCGCATTGTGTGGGATGCGACCTTGGCTTTCATCGGTATCATTATTCTTTCGATGGTTTTAGACGAAATCGGATTTTTTGAATGGTGCGCGATCCATATGGCAAAATTGAGTCGAGGAAACGGGCATATCATGTTCGTTTATTCGCTTCTCTTAGGAAGTTTGGTATCCGCTTGGTTTGCAAATGACGGTGCGGCATTGATTTTGACGCCGATTTTACTAGCGAAGATGCGCATTTTAGAGCTCAAGCCTAAAACGATCGTAGCGTTTTTGCTGGCGGGCGGATTTATCAGCGATTCGGCGTCGCTTCCGTTTGTTTTTTCTAACTTGACCAATATCGTAACCGCCAATTATTTCCATATCGGTTTTGCCGCCTATAGTGCCACGATGGCGATACCTTACATCGTCAGTACGGCGGTTTCGATCGCGGTTTTGTGGATCGTATTGCGTAAAGAGATTCCTTTACATGTACGCACGGACTTATTGAAAGAGCCCGATTCGGTCTTGAAAAATAAAACGCTTTTTCGTTTTTCATGGTTTTTTCTAGCCTTATTGTTGGGCGGTTATTTTATCGGCGATGCGTACCGTTTGCCGATCAGTCTTTTTGCGCTCGGCGGTGGGCTTGTTTTTTTATTGATCGCGTCGTTGATGCGAACGACCGATGCTTTGCGCATTATTAAAACGGCTCCGTGGCAAGTCGTATGGTTTAGCATCGGGCTTTACATCGTCGTCTACGGTTTGAAAAATGCGGGGTTAACCGAGTATTTGACCTTCGTGCTCAAAGCACTTAGTGCCTACGGTGAGACGGTTGCCGTGATCGCGACCGGTTTTATCGCCGCCGTGTTGAGTGCGCTAATGAATAATATGCCGACGGTGATGATTATGGATATAGCCCTCAGCGATATTCCGCATACGACGTTGGCGTATGCCAATATTATCGGTTGTAATTTAGGGCCTAAAATGACGCCGTTTGGTTCTTTGGCGACGCTTTTATGGTTATACGTTTTAGCGCAAAAAGGCGTCAAAATCAGCTTTTGGCAATACTCAAAATTCGGACTTCTCGTTACTCCGCCGGTTTTGCTGATCGTCTTGCTTAGTTTGTTGTTTGTATAGTAGGTATTCTTTCTAAGGAGAAAAGATGGACAATTATATTCGTAGCCTCGATATGCAGGCTATCGTGAGTGCAAAGGTAGAAGCCGATAGTTTTATAGAAATGTACAACAAAGGCGAGGCAATTTTACTAGACGTTCGCTATGGTTTTGAGCATAAGGTATGGGGACTCTCTTTTACATGTAATATTCCTCTTAACGAACTTCCTGATCGTTTAGGAGAACTCCCTAAAGATAAAATCATCGTGTGCGCATGTCCTGAAGCCTGTCGTTCCAATATCGCCAAGCAGTATCTTTCCCTCAAAGGGTTTAACGCTAAAATCCTTACATGCGGAATGATAACGTTGATGGAATGTCTTAAAGGGGGTAAGGCTAAAGACCTTCATTTGGAAGTTTAGGGGTGGAGTATGTATTTTATTTCGGGATTACTTTAGCGGTCTCAACTCTTTTTTCCATCGGTGGCGTCGGCTCTTCGGTGGCACTTATTCCGATACTTAGTTTTCTAGGCGTCGGATTTGATATAGCCAAAGCGGTCGGTCTTTTTGCCAATACGGCTTCTACGATAGGTGCGTCGATAATGAACGTATTGCGTAAAAGCATTGATGTTAAGCGGTATTACCGTTTGTGTCGATGTCGGTCGCCTGTGCTCCTTTGGGAGCGTATAGTGCAACACAGATGGATACGTATTATGCCAAGTTCTTTTTTGCACTTTTTTTATTTTTTAGTGCAACAATGATGCTAAGGCAGAAAAAAAAAGGCACTATTACGTATACGAAAGCGTGGGTAATGGTACTGATGGGCGGTGTTGTTGGTTTTTTGAGCGGGCTTTTAGGCATTGGTGGAGGAGCGATGATCGTTCCTTTACTTATTTATTTGGGATACGATGCAAAACAGACGGCAATAACCGTTAGTTTTATGATTCCTTTTTCAACCTTTTCCGCTTTTTCGACCTATGCTTATTTGATAGAAATTGACTGGATTCTCTTAGGTGTCGTTGCCGTTGCCGCAGCCCTTGGGGGTGTGCTTGGCAATCACATTATGATTTTTAAACTAAGTGTAGAACAGACACGAAAGTTTATTGCACTATCGCTTTATGCGATAGGAATTAAAATGATAGATACATTGGTATTTTAAAAGGGTATAGAATGTTTGATTGGTGGGAAAGAATCGTCGATCTATTGATTTTGGATTTATTCGGGATGGACAAAGCATCTTCCATAGGAGGGACGGTTCACTTTTTCATTTACGATACCCTCAAAATCTACATGTTACTCGTTTTGATCATTTTTGCGGTTAGTTTTTTACGAACCTATTTCAATACCGAAAAGGTTCGGGTTTATTTGCAAGGCAAAAGTGAAGTGACGGGCAATGTTTTGGCGTCGCTTTTCGGCGTCATCACCCCTTTTTGCAGCTGTTCGGCGATTCCTCTGTTTTTGGGGTTTATGCAAGCGCGCATTCCTATCGGCATTACGTTTAGTTTTTTAATCTCTTCTCCGATGAACAATGAAGTAGCGATTGCCCTTTTATTCGGGCTTTTCGGCTGGAAAATTACGGCACTTTACATCGGTTTTGGACTGTTGGTCGCGATTATCGGCGGTTTTATCGTGGGAAAACTCGGTATGGAAAAATACGTTTTGATTCCCGTCGTGCCGATGAGCGGCGATTTGGCAGAGGTTGAGATTAGGATGACGCTGCGCACAAGGCTCAAGGAGTCATGGGCGTATACGATGGATATCGTGAAAAAAATCTATCTCTACGTGATGGTAGGTGTGGGCATCGGGGCGTTTATTCACGGTTACGTACCGACGGAATTTATCGTAAAATATGCCGGAAGCGATGCGTGGTACAGCGTGCCTTTAGCGGTTTTATTGGGGGTGCCGATGTACTCCAATGCCGCCGGCGTTATGCCGTTGATCGAGGTTTTAACCGGCAAAGGGATGTTACTCGGTACGGCTTTGAGCTTTATGATGGCGATTACCGCACTCTCCTTGCCCGAAGCGATGATTTTAAAACGCATCTTACATGTAAAGCTCATCGCGACGTTTTTCGGTATCGTGGCAGTGGGAATTATGGGAATCGGGTATCTTTTTAACGCTATTTTATAGGAAGCGACTATGAAAAAAACGATGCTTATTCTTTGTGTAGCGGTTGGGCTTATGTATGCGACAGAGCCGAAAAAAATAGACTTTGAAGCGTATTTACGTTCGTTTGATTATCAAGAACGCGAAAATATGAAGATCAAAACGCCTGACATGTTAGTCCTTGTCGAAGAGGGGAAAGCGATTTTAGTGGATGTCCGTTTTCCTGAAGAATTTGAAGTATGGCATATGAATTTTGCTAAAAATATTCCGCTGAACGAATTGCCGCAACGTTTAAAAGAACTTCCCAAAGATAAGCTCATCATTACCGCTTGCCCGCATTATGACCGATCGAGTATGGCGAGGCTTTTTCTAACGCTCAACGGCTATAACGCCAAATACCTCAATGACGGGCTTTTGAAAACGGCGGATTTTTTACGCGGCGACAATGCAAAAGAGTTTTTGGAAGCGTACAAGGCAACACACACGGTAACGCCGTAGATTTTCTAAAATACCGGCACGGTTTTGGCGTCGATTGCCCTTGACTTCTGGTAAAATCCGTCAAGCGTTTTACCGTCGCGTCGATGATTTTGTGTTATAATCGCACTCTTTAAGGAGATACGATGCGATTAAAAACCAAAGTAGTTTTGATTATTTCGAGCTTATTGCTTTGCGTTTCGATCGTGGGCTCGTTGATCAACTACGTCAAAAGCGTCGATGCGACGCAAGAGCAGTTGCTTCACACCTCCTTGCCGCTTTCGGTGGACAATATCTACACCGAAATCCAACAACGTATGATCGAGCCGCTGCTCGTATCGTCTTTAATGTCGCACGATACCTTTTTGCGCGATTGGATTATGGACGGCGAGAGCGATATGGACGGCATTGTGCGTTACCTTACCGAAATTCAGCAAAAATACGATATTTTTACGACTTTTCTCGTTTCCGAAAAAACCAAAAATTACTACCACCCGCGCGGTTTGATCGATACGATTAACGAACACAACAGTGCCGACGCGTGGTACTTTCGCTTTAGCAAACAAAGTGAGCCTTACGAGATCAACCTCGATCATAACGCCAATCTCAGCGATACGCTTATTATGTTCATCAACTATAAAGTCATGGATTATCAAAAGAGGTTAATCGGCGTGACGGGCGTTGGCGTTAAGTTGATTAACATTGAAGCCATGCTCGGTTCGTTTAAAACGAAGTACAAATACGATGTTTATTTCGTCGATCAGCGCGGAGAAATTACGCTTTTTTCCAAAGGCTTGAACAAACGCGGCAATATCGCTTCGATCGATGGGCTTCAAAAGATTCAAGAAGCGATTTTCAAAGGCGAGCAAAATCAATTCGAGTATAAAAACAAAGACGGCGAATACCTGCTCAATACCAAATACATCGACAAACTCAAACTGCATCTTTTTGTCGAGATCAACAAAAAAGAGTATATGGACGAACTGACCAAGACGTTTTACTTAAATCTCTTTTTGTCGCTTTTGGTGACGTTAGCGGTGACGCTGATTATTGTTTATACGATCAATTTATACCAAAACCAACTGATTCAACTTGCCAGCGAAGACGTATTGACGGGGCTTGCGAATCGAAGAAAATTTAACGAAGTGTTTGAGCTGTACTACAAACGCTACCCCAAAGAGATTCGCTCGCTCACGCTTTTGCTGATCGACATCGATGACTTTAAGTCGGTCAACGATACGTTCGGGCACTTGGTCGGCGACCAAACGTTAGTGCATACGGCACGGATTTTGAAAGAACAGTTACGCCAATCGGATACGATTGCGCGTTGGGGAGGCGAAGAGTTTGCGATTTTACTGAGCAATATCGAAGAAAAACATGCGCTCGAAGTCGCTCAAAAGATATGCAATGCCGTTCAAAACGATGCCGCATTGATCGCATTGCTGCAAAGACCGCTGAGTGTGAGCGTAGGCGTGGGAATGCTCAGTGCTTTAGAGAGCCAAGACGGTTTGGTTCATAAAGTCGATCATGCCCTTTACGAAGCAAAAAAAGCGGGTAAAAATCAAGTGATTGCGGCGTTATAAAGGAAACAAAGCGTTATGAAACACGATATCGTACAAAAAGCCTTGGATTATTTTTCAAGCGGATATACCTGTAGCGAAGCGGTGCTCAAAAGCGTCGCCGAAGCCAAAGGGATCGACGGCAATACCGTTTTACCGATGGCATCGGCATTCGGAAGTGGTATGTCTCGCACGAACGGCGGCTTTTGCGGAGCATTTAGCGGTGGCGTTATGGCACTATCGCTTTTGCAGGGACGTCAGGTTCCGGATGTTTCTTTGGACCGTCTGTACCGAAGCGTTGCCGATTTTAAAGAGCGTTTCGAAACCCTTTTCGAGAGTTGCGAATGCGCAACGCTTTTAGGTTTTTCCCTGAGCGACGAACATGCCGGAGAGATGTTTAAAGCCCAAAATTGCAAAGTGTGTAAATGCGACCGCTTCGTGGCATTCGCCGCGGAAGAGGTAGAGCGAATTTTAACGCGTAAAGAGCCTTAGCGGCCTTTACGCTTCGATCCAACCGCCGCCAAGCACGAGATCGTCTTGATAAACGACCAAGGCTTGACCGCTTGCAATGCCGTACGCTCCTTCTTCCAACTCCGCGATAATGGTGTTGTTTTCAAGTTTGACATGTGCTTTGGCCTGCGGACTTCGGTAACGGACTTTAACGCCGTAGATGCCCTCTTTGAAATCGTCGGGTAAGGAAAAGTTCTGCGCGACGACGCGTTTTTGAAGGAGCTCTTCTTTTTTTCCGGCGATGACGGTATTGGTTTTGGCATCGATACCTACGACGAAGTGGGGTTCGTGTGCGCCGCCTATCGTTAAGCCTTTGCGCTTGCCGATGGTATAGTGCATGTAGCCTTTGTGCTCGCCGATCACTTTTCCTTTGGTATCTTTAATGAGTCCTTTTTGATCGACGTTGAGATGTTTTTTCAAAATATCGATATAAGTATCGGTGACGAAACAGATCTCTTGCGACTCTTTGTAACTCTCAAGCGTGCCGAGCCACGGGAGTTTTTCCAAAGCCACGGGTTTAATAGCCTCTTTTTTCATCGTGCCGAGCGGAAAAACGATCTTTTCGATGACCTCTTTTTTGAGTCCGAATAAAAAATAACTTTGGTCTTTTGACATGTCAAAGGCTTCTTGGATATGACCGTTTTTGACCCTCGCGTAATGTCCCGTCGCGATCTTTTCGCAACCGAGCTCCATCGCTTTTTCAAACGCGAAGCCAAATTTCATTCGAGGATTGCAAAACGCACACGGATTGGGCGTACGACCTTGCTCATACGAGCGCACGAAATAGTCGTACACATGCTCTTTAAAGAGGGTTTTGGCGTCGATGACGTGTGTTTCAATGCCCAAATGTCGGGATACTTTTTCGATATTGGCGATGTTGATCGCATGCTTGCTTTCATCGTCGTGCAATTTAAGATAAATGCCGACGACTTCATGCCCTTCGTTTTTGAGTAAATACGCGGAGTAACTAGAGTCAATGCCGCCGCTCATAAGGAGTGCAATTTTCATAATATTTCTCTTTTATTTTATTTGATACGCTTTTAAAGCAAAGCTCTAAAAGCTACGCTAACGCTGAGTTTTCTTCGGCAGAAAGCCAACGCTACGCTTATCGACGTCTAAAGAGTAAAAGTCTTTACGTTTCGTTTGACCCAAAATTGGGCACCGTTTTTGAACAATCAATACAATGTATAAAGTGTAAAGATAATAATGGTGGGTATCGCTATAAGTGCAAATAGTGCACCCATTCTTGATAAATCACCTCGGCAATAGCTTTCCTCAGCTTTTCGCAAAGGGGATAAATACTCAACAAGCATGCAATAGGCAGTAAAAAATAAAATTGTACTGAATATTACAGCAACGATATTGTTGAAAAGTTGATGAAAAATGACTAAAGACAGAAGTAATAAAATGCCAATTGTCCATTCATTTAAAAATAAAAAATCAAATAGAAACCACCTGTTTTTCTTGATGTTTGTACCACAGTGGCTACATTGAAAACAGCGACCATTTTTATGTTTAGAAATTCCAAAAAATATCCATTTATAGGGGATTGTTCTTTCTTGACATATAGGGCAACGTTTCATGTTTGAACCTTATAAGATTGAATTCAACCTTTTTATTGAAACATTAAACATGGGGAATTTTCGTGAGAGGCTGGAGCTGGTGAAGGGGCTCGAACCCCCGACCTGTTGATTACGGATCAACTGCTCTACCAGCTGAGCTACACCAGCAACGGTAAAATTTTACTACATGTTTACTTGTTTTATTTTAAAAAAATGCCTTTTGGAGTGAATTTTTGTTTTTTTTTATTCAAATTCACTCATTTTTGAGGGCATAGCTCGTTTTAATGCACGTCAAATGCCTGATCGATGTCCAAAAGCAAGTCTTCCACGTCCTCGATGCCCACCGAAAGACGAATCATTCCCTCGTTCAAACAAAACCTCTTCTTTTGTTCGTCGGAGTATTCGGCGTAGATCGTATGGTAGGGGGCAATCGCTAAGGATTTATTGTCTTGGATGTTGGTTCCGCGACGAATCAGTTTAAGCGCGTTCAAAAAGGCATAGGCTTTCTCTTTGCGTGCTAGACTAAACGTGACGATAGCACCGCCGCCGCTAAATTGTTTCGAAGAAGCGGCAAACGAAGCGGAACTCTCAAGCAGAGGATAATCCACGCGGATTACTTCATTTTTAGCATGCAAGTGTTTGGCAACGACCAGTGCATTGTGACAGCTTCTTTGCACTCTGAGGTCGAGCGTTTCCAGTCCCAAACAGAGCAGATACGCACTTTGCGCGGTCAAAGAAGCGCCTAAATTGCGAAAAGTCTCTTTGCGAAGGCGCGCCATAAAAGCATTGGGCCCAAATTTTTTATAATAAGGCACTAAGGTCGCATGGTTTTTCCACTCAAACGTGCCGTTATCGACGATCAAACCGCCTAAGACGTGACCGCCGCCGCTGAGGTATTTGGTTGCGGAGACGATTTCGATATCCACGCCGTGCTTTTTCGCATCGAAGATATTCCACGGCGTCATGGTCGTATCGACGATGAAAGGGATGTTATGCTCTTTAAGGACGCTTTTGAGGGCTAGAAAATCGGGCACGATCAGTTGCGGATTGCTGATACTTTCGCAAAAGAGCAAACGCGTTTTGTCGTCGATCGCGGCTTGGACGGCGATAAGGTCGTTGACGTCAACATAACGTACTTCCACGCCAAAGTCGCTCAGCAGGGTCTCGAAAAAGGAGAGGGTATTGCCGAAGAGATAGTTGGTCGTGATGATATTATCGCCGCTTTTCAAAAGTGCAAAAAAAGTATTCGCAATCGCCGCCATTCCTGTTGCCGTAGCGATTACCCCGAAAGCGTCGCTGATCGCTTTGACTTTGAGTTCAAACTCTTCAATCGTTGGGTTTGAGGAGCGCGTGTAGACATGCCCCATCTTTTGACCCTTGAAAACAGCTTCTAGGTCTTCTGCTTTTTCAAACTCAAAGGCTGAACTTTGGTAGATCGGAAAGCGCATTGCGCCATGTTGGTCTTTGTGTGCAGGTTTGGCGTGCAGTGCTTTGGTGGTAAATCCCATAAAATATCCTTCTCTAACTTTTGTAAACCAGCTTCCGAAATAAATCTTTTCTTAACACGGTTAAGACACGACGGGAACCCCGAAACGCTTCGCTTATTCGTCCCGTCGGCTTAAAGTGTTTCGTGCAGATTTTTTCTACGCGATTTACGGTTACATGTAAATTATTTTGCCGCTATTCTCAGCGGGTACAATATTCTCTTTTGCCACACATTCGCCGATGATTAAGACCGCCGGTGTGGCACATAATGTCGCCATTTTATCTAATTTTCCCACAGTTCCCACTATGGTGACTTGATCTTCTAGGTCGATCTTCGAGACAAACGCGGCAGGAAGATGGGGGTCGATGCCCTCTTTGGCTATGGCATCTTCGATCTTTTTGGCAAAACTGTGCGCCATTAAAACAATGACCGTATGCAAAGGTTGCTTTAAAATGCCCACCCAGTCATCGTTAAAAAGCGTCTCACGAAGGTGTGCTGAGACAATGGTGACGCCTTTGGAGATGTCGCGAATGGTCGGCACGATGCCTGAGATCGTACACGAGCGAAACGCGGAGCTGACGCCGTTGATGACTTCAAACGCGATGCCATGCTGAGCCAACACCTGCTTCTCTTCGCCCAAGCGACCAAACAGAAGTGCTTCGCCTCCTTTGAGACGTCCGACGACGAGTCCTTGCTTTGCGTATTCGACCAAAAGCGCGTTGATTTCGTCTTGACTTTTGGAGTGAAACCCTTTCTTTTTGCTCACGTCGACCACTTTACATGTAAGGGGAATGAGAGAGCGAATCTCCTCTGAAACCAGCGCGTCCACCAAAGCAACATCAAGTAGTTCAAAGGCGTTTAAGGCGTCCAACGTGAGATTGCCCATATAGCCTGTGCCACAGCCGATGAGAAAAACTTTTCCCACGCCCTCTTTGGCAATGCCTCGCAACTTTTCCAAATCGCGCTCAGGTTTTTTGCGCTCGTTTTTCAAACGTTCGATCAGCGATGTAAGATCACGCGGTAAAATCTTCTCGATTTTGTCACGAATGACTTGCGCCAAGGTAGGTGAACTGCCACCACTACTCACAGCGACTTGAATGTCCCCACGACGCGTCAACGCGCTAAAGTAAAAATCACAGAGTTCGGGCACGTCCACGACATTGAGCCAAAAGTGAAGTTTAGGTTTAAGTGCGACTAAACGCTTCGTGACAGTTTCATTACCTGTCGCATCAATAATCACCTCAAAACCCTCAGCATCAGCATCTTCAAACGCTTTACATGTAAAGCGTTTGGATTCAAAATAGGCATCGAGCCTTGATTCTGCAACGATTTCGTACGCAAAATCAAGACTGTCCAGTACGCGCGCTTTTTGTGCGGCGACTTTGCCCGCTCCAATCAAAAGCGTTTTTTTGGGCGTAAGCGCGATGCCTAAGGTGCTCATTTTTTCACGATCCTTACGCGCCAGCCGTTACCCTCTTTTGTGGTGGCTTCGACGGTGTGTCCCTCATTTGCGACCGATTTTGGCACGTTGTCGATCGGTGCGCCATCGTCGAGTAAAATCTCCAAGACTTCGCCGCTTCCAATTTTGGCAAGCTCCATCTTCGTTTTCACAAAGTTCATCGGACACGCCACACCGCTGAGGTCTTTAAAGTGGGCTGATTTTGCTTCGGTCGGTGTAGCCGCCGCGGCTAACTCTTTTTCTTTGGCAAATTTCAGGGTATTGTCCATTGTTTCGTAAAGTTTGATGACCTCTTCTGCTAGCTCAATAGATTTCTCATCAGCGTCACCCTCTAGCATCGTGCCAAAGTAGGCATTAAGCAGTGTGGTATCAATAAAAAGTGTTTTAAAGGCTTTAAGGACACCTGCTTTATCACGGGCGTCTTCGCCGCGTGTGACCAAAAGCATACGAGCCGCCAAAAGACGAATCAACTCATACTCTTTTTCCTCTTTCTCAAGTGCTTCTTTAAGTGCCTTTTTATCGGCTTCGATCAGGTCGTACATACCTGCACTACACTCACCTGTGCCTCGACCTTTTAAAGAGAAGAGTTCCACCGCGTCATAGTCAAAGTAAGGGTTTTTATCCTCTTTGAATGAAGGAATATCCACGTATTTTTTGCTGATCTCGGTGATGATGGCAAGTCCACCATCGTCAATCCAGTCTGCAAAACTCTCATAAGCCTTTACATGTAAAAGCCATGTATCCAAAATTTCTTCGACAAATGCTGGTACATGAAAGGCGGCAACATCGCCTGCTTTTTGGGCGTACACACTGCCATTGCCTGAGGTTCGTGAGCCTGCTACGACGTTGTAGGCAGGGTAAGAGTAGCCCTCATTGCGTTGCACTTTTCCAAAAAAGCCAAGATCGCCGATGAGGTGTTTTCCACAACTGTTTGGGCAGCCTGAGAGGTGGATTTTAAAGCCTTGCAATGCGTCGTAGTCGCGCTCGTCAAAGAGTTTAAGAAGACGTTTTTGAATCGCATCCACCGCACCACGAGGACGTGCAATGCCCAGCTGACACGTTGCCGCACCCGTACACGCCACCATGTCGCCAAAGAAGGTTGGTTTGGAAACGTCTTTTGAGAAGTTTTGCAAGATGTCATGCAAGCTTGCCATTTGTGGAGCTGTTAGGTTACGAATGTAGAGGTTTTGATCGCCTGTAAAACGAAGCACATCTTCGCCAAAAGGAAGCAGTGCGTTGGCAAGGGCGCGTGCATGGTTAAAATGAATATCGCCCAAATGCACCGGCACTTTGCATCCGTAAAGTCCTGCTTGTTTTTGCGCGTAAACGTAGCGATTCCACCATTTTGAGATAGATGCAGGCACGTTAAAAGGCTCACTTTCCGTGTTGCCAATGGTTCGCTCAATCTGTGTGATAGGCATGTGCCAGTCACCTTTGGCTTTAATCGCTTCGATCTCAGCGTTAACGAGTCTTCTAAACTCGTCCATACCCAACTCTTCGATCAAGAAGCGAAGGCGTGCGGCGTGTTTGTTTTTGCGGTTACCGTTTTGGTCAAACACCTGTTTGATCGCTTGAGAGTATAAAAAGACTTCGGTGTCGGGTACAAAATCAAGAAATTTGCTTCCCACGCGTGACTTTGCACCCATGCCGCCTGCGACAAAGAGTTTAAAGCCTTTAACACCGTTTTCGATCTTGGCGATAAAGCCTACATCGTGAATCGTCGCGTACCCGCGATCGGCTTCGGAGCCGCTAAAAGTGATTTTGAATTTGCGTGGCAATGCAAATGAATCTTTTTGCTCCAGCATCTTGGTTGTTAAAGCAAGCGCGTACGGTGAGACGTCAAAGATTTCATCGGGTGCAGTGCCTGCTAGGGGGTCTGCTGTGATATTGCGCACGGTGTTACCGCCGCCGCCACGACCGCTCAGACCAATGCTGTGCAAGGTTGTAATGATGTCGATGATGTCTTCGATCTTGACGTAGTGAAGCTGTGCGCCACCGCGTGTGGTGATGTGAATCGCCTCGTGCGCGTACTTTTCCGCCAAATCAGAGAGCGTTAAAAGCTGAGATGGGGTTAAGATACCGCCTGCGAGTTTGATGCGCACCATAAAGGTGTTGGCTTCTCGTTGCTCGTACACGCCAAAAGGCACGCGCATCGTTTTAAAAGTCAGCTCATCGAGTGTGCCTGCTAAAAAATCGGCATGGTTTTTTTTGAAAACTTCGAGGTCATCGTAGACAAGTTGGGGGATAATGTATTTGCTCATAATCGTAACTCCTTTGATGTTACATGTAAACGTTTTGGATGAAAAAGGCAGCTTCGAAATAAACCCTCATGCGACACCGCCCAGACACGATGGGAACCCCGAAACGCTCCGCTTATTCGTCCCATCGGCGGGGAGTGTCTTATTCGGATTTTTTCTACGCGCCTTCTTCATGACTCTAAAATAATTTCAATTTCTTCTTTTTCAACCGTTTTATTTTTAATAATAAATGATTTCATATCAGGCGTTTCTCCTGCTAATGAAACAATAATATAACTCACATTTGGATCAAACGCCAAGCGAATATCTTCTTCACTTGGGCGCGCGGGTGTTTCGGGGTGCGAATGATACACTGAAATCAGCCTGAGTCCCTCTTTTTGCGTTTTTTTAAACGCATCAAACTGCTCTTGTGGATCAAAGCTGAAGTGCTCGTTGCTCGCGTCCGTATTTTTCATAGGAATCGCGTATTTCACTTCGCCATTGATCCCCGCAAGATAACCACACGCTTCGATGGGGTTATCTTTTAGCGCGTGTGCGACGACTTCATCGTACACATTTTGGGGAATTTTGATCATAATTTTGCCTCACACACAACCGCTTCATAGTCGCGTATCTCTTTAATTCCCTCACTACCGCACACACGACATTTAGGGTTTTTCTTGAAATTCACATTTCTAAAGTTCATTGTTTTCGCATCAAACGTTAAGAGTCTGTTGTACAGTGGCTCACCGACACCGACGATGTATTTGAGTGCTTCCGCAGCTTGGATGGTTCCAAGCATACCCGCAACAGCGCCCAAGATGCCCGCACTTGAGCAGGTTGGAATGGCATTCGCTGGAGGAGGCGCGTCAAACACACACGCGTAACATGCACTCTCGTGTGGCTTAATCGTCATGGTTTGTCCGCCAAAGCGTAAAATGCCGCCGTGAGAATAGGGGACATTTGCGAGCACACACACATCGTTGATCAAGAATTTTGCCGAAAAATTGTCCGTTCCATCGATCACAAAATCATACCCTTTGACGATGTCTAAGATGTTTGATGCGTCCAAAAACTTTTGGTACACCGTGACTTTCACATTCGGGTTGATCGCTTCCATTTTCGCTTTCGCTGAGAGCACTTTAGGTACATTCACATCCGCTGTCGTGTGAATGACTTGACGTTGAAGGTTTGAAAGGTCAACCACATCACCATCCACGATGCCAATTTCACCCACACCTGCTGCTGCTAAGTAAAGCGCTACAGGTGATCCAAGTCCACCTGCGCCGATAACCAAAACTTTAGAATTAGCAATTTTCTCTTGCCCTTCGATCCCTACATCTTGAAGAATGATGTGGCGTGAATAACGCTCTAATTCCTCATCGCTAAAATCTTTCACGCGCCACCTCCCATGAAGTATAAAAAGTTGATCTCATCATTCTCTTTGAGTGTAATAGTTTGGTATTCGCCTTGTTTTAAGAACTCATCATTGAGTTGAACAGAAACCATTTCTGGCATTTCTACATTTTCAATGACCAGCAGTTCAGAAAGAACAATTCCGTCCTTAATCTCTTTTACGTCGCCGTTAATGGTTAATTTCATAGTCTATCCTTAATTAAATTGATGTGGAAAATGTTTTCTTAAAAGCGCAAAAAGCTCTTCTTCAAAATCCACGTTTGTACTTGCTTTATCAACCAAAATATCGTTTACATGTAAAGCTTTGGTACGACGTGTTGTGTACTGCTCTAACACTTCGGTGATAATCCCACCCCCCGCGATGTCAAACTCATCGACGATCACAAAACGACCGAGTTTTTGGTTCTCAGCAAAAAGCTCCATCGCCAAAAGGTCGTGTACTCTAAAGATGACGCATGCCGCCTCGTGACGACCCACACTTGGCTCATCGGCACGATCCAGCGTATCGCCATCGATCACGCGTTTGATCTCTTCAAGATAGATCGTGCTTTGGGCTGAACCGATCTTGATCTTGTAGGGTTTATCCAGTTCGAGTGGTTTTGCACCCAACCAGAAAAGATTGGCTTCAAAGCGGTTACTCACTTTTGGAGCACTTTGGTCTGCACGAGCCACTACTTCGCCATTTCGTACATAAATTTGCGTTTGAAGCGTAAACCCAACCGCCTCGCTCTCTTTGACACCGATTTTAACAGGCGTGTTAAAACTCTCAATGCTCGCCACGCGTGAACGTTTCAAAGAGGGGTAAAAGATGACTTCATCGTTTACATGTAACGCTCCACTGCTCACGGTTCCCGCGTAGATGCGCCTGTCATCGTTGTCGCGTGTAAATTTGTACACGTCTTGCAAAGGCATTCTAAAGTCTTCGTTTGCTTTTTCTTCCACGCTTTTGAAACTGTCTAAAATTTCTAAAACAGTAGCACCTTTATACCAAGGTGTCTGTTTTGAATGTTGGATGAGGTTGACACCTTCTCTTGCACTGATCGGTATAAAAATATCGCTTTTAATCCCCAATGTTGCAAGGTACTCACTGTACTCGACTTTGAGTTTATTAAAGGCGATTTCACTAAAGTTGACCAAATCCATTTTGTTGACCACGACTGCCACTTGCTTGATGCCCAAAAGAGAAAGCAACATACCGTGACGTTTGGAGTTCTCCGCTACGCCTTCTTTTGCGTCGATCAGAAGCAGTGCCGCTTCCGCACGTGATGCTCCGCTGATCATGTTTTTCAAAAATTCGATGTGACCGGGTGCGTCGATGATGATGTACTCACGTTTTTTACTTTGGAAAAAAACACGCGCACTATCAATCGTAATGCCTTGCTTTTGCTCATCGGCAAGTGCGTCAAGCAAGAAGGCATACTCAAAAGGACGTGCATTGTTTTCACACATCTTTTTCACACTCTCTAGTTTTCCTTGTGGCAATGAGTCGGTGTCGGCAAGCAGACGCCCGATGAGCGTACTTTTACCGTGATCGACGTGTCCTGTGATGACAATATTGAGTCTTTGCATTACATATATCCTTCTTTTCTGAGTGCTTCGAGCGTTCCACCACCGTCTTTATCTTGAGCGCGACCTGAGCGTTCTGCGATGTCTTTGAACTTCCCAGAGGTCAGCTCTGTAATGATCTCTTGAGGATTTTTCGCTTCCGAATCCACCGGAGAAGTACACGGATAACATCCTAAAGAGCGGTAACGTTTGCCGTTTCCTTGGTTAAAATAGAGGTTGATGATAGGAATGTTCTCCCGCTCGATGTACTCCCAAATATTGAGCTCCGTCCACTCCAAAAGCGGGTGAATGCGTACATGCGTTCCTGGAGCAAAGTCCGTTTTGTATTGGTTCCAAAGCTCTGGCGGTTGCGTACTGGCATCCCATTCGCTCTTTTCATCACGGGCTGAAAAGACGCGCTCTTTGGAGCGGCTTCCCTCTTCATCCGCTCTTACGCCTACGATAACGCCCGTGTAAGGGGCTCCGTTGAGTTCATCTTCCCAGACTTTTTTGTAAGGATTCCATTTGCGGCGAGCCCATGTCCCATCAAGGGTGTGTTTGAGCGCGTCACTTTTGAGTTTTTTACAGCAACTAAGACGGTCTAATCCATTGACAAACGTTTCACCCTTGGCAAGGGCTTCTTTGTTTTGTCCTACGACTAAGTTTAAGTCCCATTGCACAGCAATTTCATCACGATAACGAATCATCTCAGGGACTTTAAATGCCGTATCAATGTGCACCAATGGGTAAGGCACATGTCCAAAAAATGCTTTTCGTGTGAGCCACAAAAGTACCGTGCTATCTTTGCCGATGCTCCAAAGCATGGCAAGGTTTGGGAAGCTTCGATACGCTTCGCGCAAAATATAGATACTCTGGGCTTCGAGTCTGTCTAAATGATTCATTATACGTTCTCCTTATGCAGATGCAATCCGCACTCTTTGTGTTCGGGGTTCTCCCACCACCATCTGCCTGCTCGTATATCTTCGCCTTCTTTGATGGCGCGTGTACAGGGTTTACAGCCGATGCTTTTAAAGCCTTTAGCGTACAAGGCGTTGCTTGGAATCGCGCTTTCGCGCATGTAACGCTCCACTTCTTCGTCACTAAAATGGGTGAGTGGGTTGAACTTTAACAGTTCAAATTTTTCATCGAATTCGACCAATTTGGTGTCGCTTCTCGTGATCGACTGAGCGATGCGAATACCGCTGATCCAACCGTCATACCCCTTAAGTGCGTGTGCTAAAGGGATGAGTTTGCGAACATGGCAACACTCTTTGCGTAAATGAATATCATCAAAGATGCCATACTCTCCGACCTTTGCTTCCAAAGCTTTAATCTGCTCGTTGCTGGCACTAAAGCGTTTGATTTCTATACCAAAAAAGGCTTCAATCTCTTTTTCATACGCGATGGATTCATTAAAAAGCTTATGGGTTTCCAGTGTAAAAACATCAAAATCAATGCCCGCTTTTTGTGCCAAAGCGATGTTGATGGCATCTTCATTTTGATGGCTAAACGCCAACGTAACTTTAAGCGCTTTTTCTCTGACGAGTTCTTGCAATATTTTAATCGCTTCGGCGATTTTTGTTTCGTATACGATACTCATATTTGATACTCGATTTCTTTTTGGCGACCAAAATTGATCTTGTTCCATGCGCGCTCATGAAAATAGTAAAGCAAGGTTTTTGTAATAAGCTCAAACCCTCCGATAGACACGGCGGCAAGCGGGCTTCCAGTGACGATAAAACTAATCAACATGGTATCAACCGTTCCAAGTGTTCTCCATGAGATTGCTTTTGCGATGCTTCGTTTTTTGTGCTCTATCATGGCACTTCCTTTGAAATTTTCAGAATAATATCGGGTTTTTTAAATAATGTCAAGTAAAATTATTAAAAAAGTCAAGATTAAAATCGGAGCAAAATTTTTTGCGCTTATGCAAACGATAAGTGACGAAAAAAATAATTTAAAAATGGATGCTAAAGGTGGAACCTTCACCTACTACGGAGTTGATTTCGAGTCTAAATCCGTTGCTTTTGCAGACGGTGTTCACGATGTCTAAACCGATGCCAAAGCCGCCTTTATCGCAGTTCGCGCGTTTATAGCGTTGGGTGATGTCGCCTAATTTTGAACTTGCAATGCCGATACCGTTATCTTTGACGCTGAGTTTTTCCGGCGTTAGTATCACGTCGATGCGCCCTTCAAAACGGTTGTATTTGATCGCGTTGGAGAGCAGGTTGTCGATGAGTTTGATGAGGCTTTCTTCGTTTACATGTAAAGTTTTTTCTTCTAAAGTCAGCGTAAAGTCTATGTGTTTACTCGTCATTAAATCCGTAAAGTATTCGACCCTTTCAACAATGAGCTTTTTGACATCCACATCGCTTTTATCTTCGTTCTGTTTGTCGTGTAAAAGCATGTAACTCAGGTTCCCATACAATGTGGCGATGCGTTTAGCACTTAGTTCGATGCGTTTGCGTTTCTTCTCATCGACATTTTTAAGCGTGCTAATGCTCATCAAAATCGCCGTAATGGGCGTGTTAAGCTCGTGCGTCGAGTCTTTGATGAAGGTGTCGAGCGTTTCGATCTCCGCTTTGATGGGTTTGAGAAACTGTTTTGCCAGCACGTAGCCTAAAAGTGTGGCAAACAGCAGGCTGAGTGCAAAGTAAATGAGCACTTCGTAGCGAAGCGCATTGATGGCATCGGAGATGTGCGCGTGTTTGAGCACGATGGTGTGAATGCCCAGATGTTTTTGCGTGCTTTCATCGAGCGCGTAAAAACTGTCATCGGCAAGGTAGAACGTTTTGGTAAAATCAATGGGTTCTGTAAAGCTTACATGTAAAGGTGCATTGTTCTCTCCAAAAAGCCCGAGTTGGTAGCTCTTTTCAAGCCCAAAACAGTGCTCGGTGGGCTTTTCTTGAAGGCATTTTTGAAGACTCTCATCTTCCATCATATGGGCAGTGACGATTTTGTGCGCGATCGAAGAAGCGGTAGCGCGCATCTTTAGGGCGTAATTTTCGTGCAAGTTTTTGATCTCGATGGTGTAAAACATCCACGCGAGCAGGCAGATGAACGTGTAAATGGAGCCAAGGTAGATGAGTAAAAACCTCGTAAGCGAGCGTTTCTCATGCGCACTTAAAACGATAGCCGACTCCTTTGATGTTTTCGATCAAATGCTCCAAAGCGTAAGAGCGCAAATTTTTGATGTAGGTGCGCACGGTCGCGTAGGTGGGCACTTCATCAAACCGCCAGACCTCTTCGATAATCTCCTCAAAACTGACCAGACGGTTGGGGTGCGCTAGAAAATACTCCAAAAGTTGCGCCTCTTTTTTGCGAAGATTGTATGTCGCATCAGACGTTGTAATGTGATAATTTTGAGGATCGTAATGCACCGTTGGTGTGAGTTGTACGTGCACCTTTTCCTCAATGCGGTGCAGTTTTTGGGTGCGCTCAATGCGAACAAGCAGCTCTTCAAGCTCAAAGGGTTTTTTGAGGTAATCCTCAGCACCCAAGGCAAACCCTTTTTTCACATCGCTGATCTGATCCAGTGAGGTGATGAAGATAACAGGTGTGGCGATGTTGGCTTCTTTGAGCGTTTTTAAAAGCTCAAAACCGTTTAGGCTCGGGACATTGATGTCCAAAACCAAGATGTCAAACTTGTCCTCAAAAATGGCATGAAGTGCCTCTTTCCCATCGTAAAAGAGCTTTACATGTAAACCATGTTCGACTAAAAACTCTTCGATAATTTCGCTAAGAACGGGGTCATCTTCTAAGAGTAGGATTTTCATAGGAAGCATTATACAAGAAATCTAGAAGGAGATTCATGCCATGATCACTAAACCTTTGAATTAATATTAGCCTTATCCCATTCTTTTAACATTGCAGTTAAATCATCATTAAAAGGATCAGGAGTATCTTTGTCAAAATAATCTTCATGGTGCCATTCAGATTTAAATTCTCTAATAGTCTCAGCTCTCTCAGATGCAAGTCGTGCGATTTTATATTTTTTTAGAGCTACGTCCATCCATTGGCTGGATCTTACTATCATAATCGTAGCTAATGTCAAAGGTATTATATAAAATGCTCCAAAGATACTTGATGTAGAAAATATCATAATTCCGAATAGGAGTAAACAAATAATTCTTAAAAGCCAATATGCTGCATCTACTTTATAATTTAGTATTCTATTTTGGTCTGAAGAAACATACTTCACTTCATTTAATAAAGCTAAACGTTTACTTTCTAGTTTTATTTTCCGTTTCAGGGAAAATTTTGAGAGGAAAGTACTTGCAAGTGGTGTCATTAAATTTGCTAGTATTGATAAAGCCACTGAACCAAAAGCAGATACAATCCAGAATATTGGTTCTTTTATAAGTTCAAAAGTATTCATTATAAGTAATAATCTCCTTCCTTGTTTTGATTATTTAGTTAGCAAATATTATAGCAAAGTTGCCTTTTTTCTTTTGAAATATATTCTCAAATTACATGTAAAAGTTGTTCCTCATCATTCCACAAATATTCCACACACACCCTTTATACTGCTTGCATAATTTTACAAGGAGTACAGATGAAAAAGCTATTCGTAGCGATTTTTGCGGTGTTATTAGGACTAAGCGGGGCATTTGCCGCTGAGGCGTTGGCTAAAAAGGGGATGGCAGGTCCATTGGAAGTGGAGTATAGCAGTGAGAAGCCGCTCTCTCAGGGCATGAACATGATCAACATCAAAGTCAAAGAGAACGGCAAAGAGATCCAAAATGCTAAAGTCAGCGTCACCGCTTCGATGCCGGTGATGCCGGGAATGCCGGCGATGGAGCAAACTTCTGAGGCGATGTTTATGAATGGTGCGTACATGGCGCATGTCACGTTTTCAATGAACGGAACTTGGCAGCTTAGTATCATCATCGAAACCAGTGACGGTAAAAAACAACGCTTAAAATCAAGCGTAAACCTCTAATGAAACGCGTCATTTTAATGCTCGTAGCCCTTTCGGGCTACGCTTTGGCGCAAAGCGAGCTGACTTCGTTAGCCTTTAGTCATAATCATGAGCTAAAAGCCCTAGAAGATGAGGTGAGCGCGCTTGAAAAAGAGGTTGATATAAGTAAGATTTGGGAAAACCCTATGCTCTCTCTTGGGGTCAACGACATCTTTTTAGATGAGCCTCTCACACGAAACAAAGAAATGCAAAATGAGGCGATTTCACTTTCGCAAAAAATTCCAACGGGCGGGAAACTGGACATTAAAGAATCCATTGCCTTACAAGATGTGGCGATCAAAAAGCTGGAACTGAGAGCCAAAAAGCTGGAAATGCAACAAGAGATCGGTGTGTTGGAGCAGAGTTACATCCGTATCAAACAAGACTTAGCATTAGTCACTAAGTATGAGAAAATCTTAGAAGATCTCAAAAACGCACACCTTGCTTACAATACGACCAGTGCGCATTATGTCGACACTTTGAACAATACGATTTTGCAAAAAAATCTTGCCATCGAGAAAAAAACCTTGCTTCGTGACAAAGCGTCCATAGAGCGAAAGTTAGAGAGCATCATCGTCGCCCCCGTGCCTGAAGTGAGTGCGCAAGAGGGGTTGCTACCCTACACGCTGAGCGATGAAGAGAAGCTTTTAGAAAAAACGCCGAAGCTTCAGATACAGACGTTGCAAAGTGCGAAAGAGCTGCTCAATCTACGCTATGAAAAAGCGAATAAAACCCCCGATGTCACGGTAACGTTAGGCTACAACCGACGCGAAAGCAGAGATGACTACGCGTTTATCGGTTTTTCCGTGCCGCTTCCGATCTACGGCAAAGAGAACGCTTCTATTCAAAAAGCCACGCTCACGCATTCTGCTTCGGAGCAAAGTGTGCTTAACACACACAAACAGCTGCTTTTTGAGCTGAAAGATGAGCTTCTAAACAAAGAGCTACAGTACGACAAACTCTCGCTTGCGAAAGAGGTGTTGCATGAAAATGAGAAGATGTACGAAGTGCTTCAAAGCACGGCATTGTCTCAAAACGACGCGCTTTTAAGCCTGCTCAATGTCATCACGCAGATGCTTGAAGCGCAAAAACAGATCAACGCGTACCGTTTTGCGTATAACGAGTCCATCATCAAAATCTACACGCTTTTAGGAGAGCCGCTATGAAATTGACCACCCTTTTTTTAACCGCACTGTTGTGTTTAAGCGCGCCACTAAGCGCCAAGCAGGCTTTCAATGTCAAAACCGTCGAAGTGAAAAAAGTGTTGGAAGGCTCCGCGAAAGAGTTTTACGGCTACACGAAAGCCAATGAAGAGAGTGTGAAAGAGATTGCACTTCGTTACGATGCGTTTATCGAAGCCCTTTATGTGAACAAAAACTTTTTACATGTAAAGAAAGGTGAGCCTTTGGCGAAGCTCTATTCGCAAGAGATTTACACCGCGGAGTTGGAACTTTTAAACGCGGGGCGCATCAAAAGTGAGAGCATGGTACAAAGCATCACGCAAAAGCTCAAACTCTTAGGAGTCGATGAAAAAACGATTGCGAAAATTATCAGTGAAAAAAGTGTGCCGGAGTCCATCACCATCGTTTCGCCTTACAACGGCATCGTAACGCAAAAAGCGGTCAATCAAGGCTCGTTTGTTCCTAAAGGCGCTAAACTCTACGAGATCAGCGACTATACCAATTTATGGTTGATCGTCAAAGTGTATGAAAAAGACCTTGAGTTTGTCAAACGCGCGCAAAACGCCGACATCTTTTTTGACATGAGCTCCAAGCCTTATAAAGCGAAAATCGATTTTATCTACCCCAAGGTTGATCCGCAAACCAAAAGTGTGGATGTGCGTTTGGTGATCGAAAACCAAGGTCTTGAAATCTACGAAAACGCGTTTGCCAAAGCACGTTTTGGAACGGCAAAACGTGAGTATTTAGCTTTACCAAAAAGTGCGGTGATGACTAAGGGTGCTAAGACGAGTGTGTTTGTCAAAGGCGAATTTGAAGGCGAGTATGAGCCACGAGAGATCGAAGCAAAACGGTTGAATAACGATACTTACGAGATCATTAAAGGCTTAAAAGAGGGCGATGTCGTTGTTGCCAACGCGCTTTTCATGTTTGATGCCGACGCGCAAAACAACGGTGGAACAATGCAATGATAGAGTCTATCATTGAAAAAAGCGTCAAAAACAAGGCGCTTTTACTGATCGCTTTGCTGATTGCCGCCTTTGTGTCGTTTTGGGCGATCAAACAAACCCCATTGGACGCATTGCCAGACCTTACGCCTCCGCAAGTCATTGTCAATGTCAAGTATTTGGGTCAGTCACCGAAGATCATCGAAGATCAGATCATTTATGAGCTGACCAATGCCCTGTTAGCAACCGCCAAAACCAAAACCGTGCGCGCGTTTACGTCGTATGAAAATGCTATCGTTTACATCATTTTTGAAGAGGGCACTGACCTTTACTGGGCGCGCGATCGTGTCAATGAAGTCATCCAAAATGTCTCTAAAAATGCCCCTAAAAACGCGACCATCAAGCTAGGACCCGATGCGACGGGCATCGGTTGGGCTTTTGAGTACGCACTGACCTCTAAAAACAGAAGTTTGGAGGAGCTACGAAGCATTCAAGACTACCTTTACCGTTACGCGCTTTTAGGTGTCGAGGGGGTCAGTGAAGTCGCAAGCGTGGGCGGATATGTAAAAGACTATGAAGTCACACTCCATCAAGAAGCGCTCTACAAGTATGACCTGAGCATCGACGATCTGATGAACGCACTTTCCAAAAACAACAGTGATTTGGGTGGTCGCGTGGTGCTTGAAAACGGTTTTGAACAGATCGTTCAAGCCAGAGGTTTTGCGCGTTCTTTGGACGAGATAGCAGGCATTACCATCAAAACAGTGAATGGTATTCCGCTAAAAATCTCCGATATCGCCGATGTGCGTGTTGTTCCAACGTATCGAAGCGGTGTAGCCGAACTCAACGGCGAAGGTGAAGTCGTTGGCGGTGTCGTCGTCGTGCGTTACAAAGAAAATGCGTACAAGGTTATTCAGTCGGTCAAAGAGAAGCTCGCATCGTTACATGTAAACGATGTCGAAGTGGTCACAACGTACGACAGGAGTGATCTTATCACCAAGGCGATCAACAATCTCAAACGCGCTCTTTTTGAGGAGAGCATCGTGGTTTTAGCGGTCGTGATGCTCTTTTTACTCCATTTTAGAAGTGCACTGGTCGTCATCATCGTTCTGCCACTCACCATTGCATTGACGTTTTTGTGCATGAAGCTCTTTGGACTGGAGTCGAACATCATGAGTTTAGGCGGCATTGCCATCGCCATTGGTGCCATGGTCGATGCGTGCATCGTGATGATCGAAAATGTCCATAAAAAGCTCTCGCATGGCGAGATCAAAGATGAAGCGGAGCGTAAAGCACTCATCATTGAGTCGTCCAAACAAGTGGGGCGTCCGATCTTTTTTGCGCTTTTGCTCATCGTGGTCAGTTTCTTGCCGATTTTTGCGCTCAGTGGTCAAGAGGGTGCGCTCTTTAAACCGCTGGCGTACACCAAAACTTTTGCGATGCTTATCGGCGCGATACTTTCCATCACATTGGTTCCTCTTTTGATGATTTACTTTGTCAAAGGGAAAATTCTTGAAGAACATAAAAATCCGCTCAATCGTCTTTTTATCTGGCTGTATGCGCCGCTTTTAAAATTGCACATGCGTTTTTGGTACATTGCTATTGTGGCGTTCATCGGGTTTTTGGTGCTGGGGTATCACACGTTCACCAAACAGCGCTGGGAGTTTATGCCACCATTGAATGAGCAGACGTTTATGTACATGCCAGTGACTCCGTTTGGCATCAGCATCGAACTTGCCAAAGAGTACGCACAAAAAAGCAATGAGATCATCAAGAGTTTTCCAGAGGTGCAGAGTACCTTTGCCAAGGCAGGGCGCGCGGAAAGTGCGACAGACCCCGCGCCACTTTCGATGATCGAGACGATCATACAGCTTAAGCCCAAAGAGCAGTGGAGGGCAGGTATGACCTACGAGAAGCTGCGAGATGAGATGAACGAACAGCTTCAAATGCGAGGGTTGACGAACTCGTGGACGTATCCGATTCGTGGGCGCATCGATATGCTCATCACTGGCATACGCACACCTCTTGGCGTCAAACTGTACGGCGACAATGACCAAGCTTTAGAAGAGAGTGCGAACAAGATCGCCAGTGTTTTGGCAAACTATGCAGGAACGAAAAGTGTTTTTGCGGACAAAGCGAACAGCGGTTACTACCTGAATTTAACGCTGAAGCCTGAGAATATCGCCGCGTATGGACTCAGCAAAGAGGAAATCCTTAACTTCGTTGACAATGCCATCGGTGGCTCAAAAGTGAGTACCTTTTACCAAGGCATTGAGCGTTATGCGATCACGTTAAGATTGGAAGAGCAGCATCGCAAAGACCTAAGTGCCATCAGCGAGCTTCCCATCAAAACGGCGTATGGTTTCCAACGCTTAGGGCACTTTGTAGAACTGGGTTACGATGTAGGGGCGAGTGAGCTTAAGTCTGAAATGGGCAAGAAAGTCAACTACATCTACATTACGCTCAAAGAGGGCTTTTCGTCCAAAACCTACAAAGATGAAGCCAGTAAGCTCTTAAAAGAGAGTGTGGAGCTTCCAACGGGTTTTTACATCGGTTGGGCAGGCGAGAGCGAGTACCTAGAGAGCGCTATGGAGCGCTTGCAGTTCATTCTTCCGCTGACGCTTCTCATCACGTTTATGCTCATCTACTTAGGGCTTGGCTCGTTTAGAAACGCACTTTTGGTTTTTTTGACCTTGCCACTTGCGGCAGTGGGTGGGTTTTTGTATGTGGATTATTTGAACTTCAACCTCTCCATTGCCGTCATCGTGGGCTTTTTAGCACTCATCGGCATCGCGGTGGAAACGGCGATCGTAATGATCATCTACCTTGAAGAAGCGATGTTACATGTAAAAGAAAGAACGGCAAAAAACATTCAAGAAGCCATCTTTGAAGGCGCGGTGATGCGGGTACGCCCCAAACTGATGACTGTTTTTGCTATCCTCGGCGGACTTTTACCCATCATGTGGCTAAACGGAGTCGGAAGCGAAGTCATGCAACGCATCGCCGCCCCAATGATCGGCGGTGTGGTGAGTTCGGCTATTTTGACACTTTTAGTGATTCCTGTTTTGTACTACAGAATGCAGAAAATCGAGGAGTGAGAGGGTTTTACATGTAAGGAATGGTCCTTACATGTAAAAAGTTAAAAATAAAGCCCCGACTGCTATTTTTTCTAGTGAAATAACAGCCAATTTAATGTATTGAATTGATTTTTTTGATTTTACAAAAACACTCAGCAATTGCATTGATTGTTTCGTAATCAGGCTCAACATAAATTTTATTGGCACTTTTTTTCATTTTAATTAATTTTGCATCTCTGAGTTCTTTTAAATGCCTTGAAATCGTCGGTAAAGCAAAGTTAAACTCATTTGCAATAACACCGACACAAGTTGCCTGCCTGATGAGGTCATCTTTTTTAACATTTGCATTAATATCGCAAATATAGGGTGATTCAAGTGTATTTTGAAAAATTTTTAATCGAGTTTCATTCCCCAATGCTTTGAATATTTTAACTTTGTCTGCAAATGTCATGCATAGTTCCTTATATATTGACAGATATTAAAAAAAATTGTAGCATAACACACTTAATTTAGCAAAATAGCTAAATACAAAAATATAAAAGGATATCAAATGACATTGTTTATTTTTAATCATCAACCTTATGATGGAAGTGACGTGACTTATAATGCTTTACGTCTTATAAAATCGTTACATCAAAAAAATGAAAGTGTGCGAATTTTTTTAATGAGTGATGCAGTCGATATAGCCAGAGATGCCACTAAAAAACCAGAATTTTATGAGTATGATTTGGTTGCTATACTTAAGGAACTTTATCAAAATGGTGTTATCGTAAAAGTTTGTGGAACATGTATGACACGATGTGGTATCCATAAAAATCAACCTTACTTTGCTGATGAAATAAAAGGAACAATGGATATTTTATCGCAATGGACGATAGAAGCTCAAAAAGTTATTACATTTTGATGCAGTCTTTTTCTCGACAAGCCATTATTCATGCCGCAGAAACATTAGAACTTTGCGGTATGACAGATAAACAAACACTTAGACAACATTATCTTGAATTGTGTAAGCGTTATCATCCTGATACTTCTTCTGCGGATACTGCTCAAAAATTTCAAAATATCCATGAATCATACACGCTTCTCATAAAGTATATTGAATCGTTCAAATTTCGATTTGATGAAAATGAGTTCAAAGGACAATATCCTTTTTTTGATGAAAAAGAAGGTAAGGATTGGCTGTATGGAATCTAGTTATACTTTATCTACATTGAAATAAAATATATCAAGGGAAATTGTATGGATATTATGAAATTATTATTGATTTTCTCAACAATTGTTATGGTTTTAAAATTGAAAAAGCCTTTATGGTTTGCGATTTTAGCTGCAATTTGTATGACTGAATTTCTCTTTCAACTAGATATAAAAATATTTTTATCCATTATTTTGGAATCATCAATAAAACAAGAAACAATTTCAATTTTATTAGTTTTTTATTTAATTACATTTTTACAAAGAATGCTTGAAAAACGTGGAAGCTTAGCATTAGCTCAAGAAGCGCTTGATCGTTTGTTTAATAGCCGAAGAGCAACGGTAGCATTAGCACCATTTTTTCTTGGACTTGTACCGTCTGCAAGTATTGTGACACTATGTGGTGATATTGTACATAAAAGTACAGGAGATGCATTAACAAAAGAAGAAAAAGCTTTTGTAACTTCTTTTTATAGGCATATTCCAGAAGCTTTTTTACCAACATTTTCCACTATTATTCTTTCTATAAATCTATCTAATGGTCATATAACCATTGGTTCATTCATGTTAGCAATGATGCCAATGATTATTATATTAATAGGATTAGGATATATTTTTTATTTGAAAAAAATTCCAAATGAAGTACTTATAACCTCAGTAAACGACACTATTTGGGATAATTTGATTGATTTTTTAAAAGGTACGTGGACTATTATATTTATACTTATGCTGATTTTAATTTGGGATATTTCTGTTCATATCGCTGCTCTATATGCTATTGCTTTTTTTGTTATGATAGGGCGTTTTAAAATTTTAGAGCTTAAACCATTTGCGTTGGCAGCTTTTGAAAAAAATCTTTTAGTGAGCACATTTACAATTATGATTTTTAAAGATGTCCTCAGTGCTACAGGTGTTATTAACTCTTTGCCTCATATATTAGGAACTTTACCATTGCCGAGTTTTTTAATTTTTTCACTGATTTTTTTCTTTGGTACAATTATTGGCGGTTCTCAAGCTATAGTGATTCTTGGAGTTCCTTTAGTCTTTTCAGCTATTCCCGAGGCAGGACTTCCTTTATTTATTCTCTTGATGAGCTTAAGCTTTATTGCAAATCAGATAACACCTACGCATGTTTGCCTTGCCGTTATAACTGAATATTTTGAAGTGAGTTTTAACTCTTTTATAAAAAAATCAATACCTATCATACTATACTTTATCATGATTGTATTTTGCTATTACTTTTTTCTAACGAAGCTAATAACGTAATTTAATAACGAATTTTTATTGTAGATTTTATATCAAAAGTGATTATAACAATGTGATTTTCCCTCGTTGCAAAGCGATCATATTTTTTTCCTTTAAGTCTTGTAAAACTCTGTTGATAACAACGCGTGATGTACCCAAGTGGTTGGCAATTTCGAGATTAGTAATTTTAATTGTTGGTGTACCAAAAGAGCGTAAGAGTTCTAAAATTCTGCTATCAAGACGCTTATACTTGACATCTTCAATCAATGTTGTGAGTGATGAATAGCGAAGTGTAAAGAGCGAAAAAATCATTTTTTGATAAGCTGAGGAGTGAATAATCAACTCTTGAATGACTTCAATAGGAATAAGCCATCCCTTAATGAGTGTTTTAGCTTCAGCAGTCGCAACAGCTTTTGTTTGCGATAAAGCACTTGCAATATTGACAATACATTGTTCGCCTTGGCAGAAGTCGTATAATGGAATTTCATCATTGCTATTCGCACACACTGAGAGTTTAATACTTCCCTCTAAAAGGTATAAAACGTCTTTACAGATGTCACCTTCATAAAACAAAATAGTGCTTTTCGGGATTTCAACGTATTTAGATTTTGACTTTATTCGCTCAACATCTTCTGCGCTTAATTCACCAAAAAAATCAAATTTCTCCACTCTAAACTCCTGCATTTATCCCATTCTATGTCTAATTATAATCAAATTTTCTGCTACTTTTATGCAACATATGTTGCATACATTAGGGAGTCTTTTCATGTATGTTTACGCCTTTATTTAGAAAAAGGAACACGTATGCACCAAGAAACATTAGCGATTCATGCACATTACAACCAAGATAATGAAAAAACAATGAATGTTCCTCTGTATATGACGACTGCGTATAATTTTCAAACCACAGAGTTTGCCGCAAGTAGCTTTAAGTTAGAGCAAGGCACAGATAACGTCTACACCCGTGTGGGCAATCCGACCAATGCCATTTTTGAACAAAGAGTGGCTGAGATGGAAGGAGGAAGTGGGGCACTTGCCACATCCAGCGGTATGAGTGCTATTTTTTATGCCATTCTCAATATCGCTGAAGCAGGTGATAATATCATCGCATCGAACCAACTCTATGGCGGGACCATTACGCTTTTTACGCAAACTTTAAAAAAACTAGGCATTGAAGTGAGGTTTTTTAATTTGGATGATACTACGAGTATCGAGAATCTTATTGATGAGAAGAGCCGTTGTATCTTTTTTGAAAGCATTTCAAATCCGAGCATAGCGCTTCCTGATTTTGAAGCGATTGTAAACCTTGCTCATCATTATAATCTCTTAACGATTGTCGATAATACTGTTGCTACTCCTATTTTGTGTCAACCTTTACTCTTAGGTGTTGATGTTGTCGTTCATAGCGCAAGCAAATACTTCACAGGGCAAGGAACCGCTATTGGTGGGGTTATCGTTGAGAGAAAAAACTTAACCCATAAACTTTCCAATAATCCACGCTATCGCTATTTTAATGAACCAGAACCGAGCTATCAAGGACTTATTTTTACGAACTGCCCTGCAAGCAGTATCCTATTTACCTTTCGTGCCAGAATGGTGCTTCTTCGAGATACGGGTGGTTGTTTAAGCCCTTTTAATGCGTGGATTTTTATACAAGGCATAGAGACATTGTCACTTAGAGTACGTCAACACTCTAGCAATGCCTTGGCTATTGCGCTCTGGTTAGAAACGCAAACCTGTGTCAAAAAAGTCAATTACCCGCTTTTGTCATCTCATAAGTATCACACGTTGGCAAATCGCTATTTAAAAAATGGCGCAAGCGGGCTTATTAGCTTTGAAGTAGAAAATTTTGAAGTAGCAAAAGTCATTTTAGATCATGTCAAACTCTTTTCTATCGTTGCCAATATTGGCGATAGTAAGTCGATTATCAACCATTCAGCATCAACAACGCATCAACAATTATCAAAAGAAGAGCTACACAAAGCGGGAGTCTCAGAAGGGCTGATTCGTCTTAGCATTGGATTAGAGCATCATGATGATTTAATCGCCGATTTAAAACAAGCATTTGAAAAGGCATTCATTTAAAATGCATTATCTGACAGAATTTTCGCTTTTAGCTACCACGCTTTTTATGGCATTAATGTCGCCAGGCCCTGATTTTATGGTCACTCTTAAACAAACCATTCATCATGGGAAACGCTATGCTTATTACTCTAGTTTGGGTATAGGTGCAGGTATTGCTGTCCATTTGAGTTATACTTTTTTGGGTATGAATCTGCTGATGAGCACACTTCCTTCATTGTTTTTAGCCATTAAAATTTTAGGAGCGCTTTATTTAATCTATTTAGGGGTGGGGAGTTTGCGCTCTCATGCCTCAAAAATAGCAGTATCTAAGGAAAAAAAAGAGCAGCATAGTTATAAAAAAGCATTTTTTATAGGCTTTTTATCGGATGTTTTAAACCCAAAATCAACACTTTTCTTTCTATCGATTTTCACCTCTATTGTGAGTGTGCAGACACCTTTTTACATCCAACTGCTTTATGGGCTTTTTTGTATTGTTGCGAATATTCTTTGGTATATGTTTATCACACATCTTCTCTCCAAAGAGTCCCATTTAAAACGCTTCAATCAACACCGCCTTATCATTGACCGCCTTATTGGCGTCATTTTGATTGCACTGGGTATTAAACTGATTTTTTATTCGTAAAGGAAGACGATGTATCGTAACAAAGAGGTTCATTTATGTGCTATTTCAAATATTGAGAGTGGTACATGTCTGGAAGATTGTCGATTTTGTACGCAGAGTATTAAGAACAATACCAATGTTCAACGCTACAAAAAAAAAGCCATTGAAGAGATTGTCCAAGAAGCCAAGATAGCCAAAGCGCATCATGCCTCAGGTTTTTGTTTGGTCAGTGCGGGAAAAGAGCTCACTGATGCAAAACTTGAGTACATTCTTGAAATTCTACATGCTCTTAAAAAAGAGAACTTGGGACTTAACATCAACGCGTGCAATGGTTTAGCTTCGCTTGATAAACTAAAAGCTCTTAAAAACGCAGGAGTTGCTTTGTACAACCACAATTTAGAAGCATCTCAAAGCTTTTATCCCAATGTATGCACGACACATACATGGGAAGAACGCTATCAAACCTGTTTACATGTCAAAGAAGCGGGACTGCTTTTAGCCTGCGGTGGAATATTTGGCGTGGGGGAAACAGGCGAAGACAGACTCTCTTTGTTTGAAAGCATTGAAGCAGTAAAACCAACCATTGTTCCACTCAACTTCTTTTTTACAACTCAAAAACTCTCATTACCTGACAATACCCTTTTACGACAAGAAGCGTTTGAGCTTATACGTCTAGCAAGAGAAAAAATTCCTTCTGCAAAAATCATTATGATCGGCGGAGGTAGAGAAGCGATGTTCAAAGAAGAACAATACGATGTATTTGCGTATGGTGCGAACTCATTTATTATTGGGAACTATCTTACGACAGAGGGAGAGAAGGCGAACAAGGATTTGGAAATGCTTCGTGAAAAAGGGTACACGCTTCTTCATCATTAAAGCGATAGATTTTTGAATAGGGTTTATCCTTCTAGTGAGCATTCACTTTATTTTCTCACTCTTCTATCTCTTGATCGACTTTTATTGCTAGTTTGAAGAGCTGTTGGATGAGAAAAAGTGTAAAAAAAAGCATCAAAATTATAAGAAGCTGTGAAATTTTCAATGAAAACATGGTTTTTCCTTCTAAGGCATTAAAATCGGCATCCCATAATGAGGATGCCGATACTCAATTACGCTACTGTGTAAATTCTAACATCCGGCTCAGCTGTGAGAAAAGGGGAAAGTTCTTTAACGACATCTTGTGTAAAAAGCTCGCTTTTAAGGTATGCTTGTGCATTTTCGAGTGTGTTAAAGCCGTGCAATACTTGAACGTCTTCATTACGAATCAATAACTCTTTTGAGAGAGCACCTGTGATATTTGCCAAAAATGGCTGCTTGTATTTCATGTAAACGCTTGCTGCACCACTTCTGTTTGCAGTGTTAATGTTAAGGGTAATTTGTAAAAATGCTTTTGGCGTACTCATGGTATTTCCTTCATTTGTAGTTTTATCAAGTCTAAGATGCTAGCGTCTTAGACTTGATAGAAGAAATTTTATAGAATATCTTTTTTCATGTAAACAACATATGTATCACAAAGAGAATGAAGGAAATATCCAGATACTTGCATACATTTTTTTTATGCCATGACATAAGGATTTAGGTGTGTTAGAGCTTGACTTTTAACTTTTGTTATATTTACGTATGAAAATAAAGTAGAATAAGGGAAATGATGAATTAGCACAACACTTTTTTGATTCAAAATCTTTTTACATGTAAGGATTTTCCCTTACATGTAAACTTAGCCTAAAATCGATTTAGCGCATTCGGCGATGACGGCTTCGGGTGCGTGGAGAAGTCCTTCTTTCATGCCTTTGGCGGCAGCGTCGGGATAGATTTCAAATGTTTTTGCTTTGTAGCCTGCCCAAATCTCGTGTGCGACGTCTTTTGTGTCGGCTTTATCGAAGACTTGGTTTTGTGTCATTTTGGTATCCATGGGTCCTGGAAACACTTCGTAAACGTCGATGTGTTTGAGGGCAAACTCTGCTCTCAAGGCTTGAATGATCGAATGAAGCGCGCTTTTAGAGGCACAGTAAAGTCCCATGACGGGTAGATTTACCAGTGCCAAAATGGAACTGATGTTGATGATGGCGCCTTGATGGGCGATTTTGTTTTCAAACGTACGACACATGTTCAGTGTTCCAAAAACATTGGTTTCAAAGTCGCTCATGCACGGCTCTAAAATCCGCTTTTCGCTGTTAACGCCGGCATTATTGATCAAAATATCAATGCTACCTACAACCGATGCGAGATGCTGAACGCTTGATGGATCGGTGGTGACAAGAGAGATCACTTCAACGCATGGATCAAGTGTTGTAAGCGCCTCGGCCTTTCTCGGGTCACGTACGCATGCGTAAATTTTTTTGGCATTGTGCGCTAGGGCTTCTTTGAGCAGTGCGGTGCCTAGTCCGCCGTTGGCTCCGGTGATTAAAACAGTTTTATGGGCTAACATGGTTCTCCTTCTAAATTATGATGTACTTTTTTGAGTAATGCGATGAGTGTTTGCGCTTCATCTTCGCTCAAACCTTTGCTGAGGCGTTGGTTGAATGCTTGAGAAAGCGGCACGACCTGCTCCACAAGTGCGAGCGCTTCTTGGGTGGGAATCAGTTGAAAAGACCTACGATCACTCGGGTGTTCGATACGTTTCAATAATCCTTTTTGCTCCAAACGGTCAATGCTTCTCGTGATATTGGCCTGATCTTTGTAAGTCGAATCGGAAAGTTCTTTTTGCGTTAGACCGCTTCGCTCCACAACACGAAAAATGAGCGACCACTGTTCGGGCGAAATATCGTACGGTTTGATAAGGTTATTGAAATGCGCTTTGGAAAAGAGGGCGGTTTTGTTTAGAATAAACCCTAATGAATTGTCCATATCAAAGTTCATAGTTACTCCTTTCGATGCATTATAACGAGCAACTATTTAATTGTCAAGACAAGTATTGTTAAGGCAATTTTTTTGGTATGCGGGATCCGGCTATCGCTGAAATGGGAAACCGTTGTTATTTTTTTGGCGGATACTCAATCGCCTTCAAAAGGCTACCTATTCTTGGCAAACGCTTGCGCCTCTTGTTCGCGAAGGAGTGCGGCGACCTCTTTATCGACGACGGTCATGCCGATAGGTGCTAAAGAGATGACGGCAAGTTTTAAGTGCTGAATCGCAAAGGGGATGCCGATGACGGTAATCGCGCAAGCAAACGCGGACATAATGTGACCGATAGCGAGCCAAAAACCCGCAAAAAGAAACCACAGTATATTGCCGACAAGCCCCCACGTTCCCGTTCCGACGTCCTCTTTTCGGTGTAAAGATTTGCGGCTGATCGCCTCTTTGCCGAACGGGAAAAAGGTAAATTGTCCGATGACGAAGCAGGCTTTCGCCCACGGTATGCCGACGATGCTTATGAGAGCTATGAGTCCGAAAAACCACCACGAAAGTCCCATAAAAACACCGCCGAATAAAAACCATACGATATTGCCTAAAAGTCGCATATGTGAGCCTTTTGTTTTTGCATATTGTAGCAAAACCCAAACCTTACATGTAAGCATATTTTTTAAACGTTTTTTCGCACCGATCTGGGGTATAATGCCTTTTTGCTTAAAGGACGCAACGTGATTTCTGCGGTTGATTTTTCGATTATGGCACTTTTTCTTCCCACCTTCTTTTTTGTTTCGGTCACGCCCGGGATGTGCATGACTTTGGCGATGAGCCTTGGCATGAGCATCGGTCTTAAGCGCACGTTTTACATGATGGCGGGGGAACTCATCGGCGTGGCGATCGTCGCGCTCTCTTCGGTCATCGGCGTAGCGGCGATTATGATCAACCATCCCGATATTTTTACGATTTTCAAGTATGCGGGCGGGCTTTACCTTGGGTATTTGGGCGTGCAACTTTGGCTCAATCGCGGTAAGATGGCGCTTACGGAGATGCACTGTACGCCGAGCATTTCCGCTTTTTCGCTTGCGACACAAGGCTTTATCACCGCCATCGCCAACCCCAAAGGTTGGGCGTTTTTCATCGCACTTTTACCGCCGTTTATCAACCAAGCAAAGCCGCTGATACCGCAAGTGACGGTGCTTTTAGCGATTATCTTGGTCTTGGAATTTATCTGCTTGATTATCTACGCCAGCGGCGGCTCTACGATGCGTAAGTTTTTGCAAAAGAGCAACAACGTCAGGCTGATGAACCGCATTGCAGGGACGTTGATGCTCGGTGTGGGCGTGTGGTTGGCGTTTGGGTAAGCTTTACATGTAAGGCCCTACGTCCATATCTTTATACGACGTGCCCGGGCGAACGACCGGATAGAGAACTTCTTCTTGATCGGTCATGACTTCCAAGAATGCCGAACCTTGGGTGGTTAAAAATGTACGAAGAGCCGTCAAAAGTTCGTCTCGCGCGTCAATACGGCGTGCGTATTTAAAATTGCAACAGCGAGCAAGAGCAGAAAAATCGACGTCGTAAATTCTTCGCGAAGCAAAGTGTCGCCCGTCACACGTAACGTTTTCCAGATTAGACACCATACCGTCGCTTTGATTGTTGAGCAAGAGAATCTTGATAGGCAATGCTCGCGAACCGATGGTATAGAGTTCTGCCATATTCATTTTAAAACTTCCGTCTCCGTCAACGACCACAACGTTAGCGTTGGGATTCGCGTGGTGCGCACCGACCGCGTTTGGCATCGCAAAGCCCATCGTACCGAAACTCCCTGAAGTGAGAAAGTGTTTGGGGTTTTTCATTTTAAGGTATTGTGCCGCTAAAAGCTGATGATTGCCTACGCCAGTTGTTATAATCGTCTCTTCATCGATCAGGGTGTTGAGCAGTTCCATCACTTCGGCTTGTTGGAGAAGCGGAGCGTGTCGATGGTAGTTAAGCGGACGATGTTGTTTCAGACGTCTTGCTTTGTCCTGCCATGTTGGGATGTCAAGCGTGATGGCATGTGTTTTGGCGTACCGCGTCAAATCGTTCAGCGCGACGCTTGCATCACCGATAAAGGAAAAATCCACACGGCGCTCATTGCGTATTTGCCGTACTTTGTCGGCATGAATATCGATGTACGCGATTTTTGCGTCGATAGCGAAGCCGACTTTATCGGCGACTCTGTCGTCCCATCGAACGCCGATGGCGAAGAAAAAATCGTTGGATTGAATGATCGTATTGGCGTAGGGCGTGCCGAACATACCGAGCAGTCCCATACACAAATCGTCGTTTTCGTCAATAACGCCTTTTGCCATCAAGGTGTTGACGGAGGGAAGGTTGAAAAGAGCATTAAATTCTCGTATCGCTTCGCTTCCAAGCGTAGAATTCAAGCCGCCGCCCAAATACAAAAGCGGACGTTTTGCTTCTTGAAGCAAGGTAAAAAAAGCTTTGCATTGCGTATCCGAAAGGTGAGCTTCTTGTGTGTAAACCGCCTGATGCGTTTCTATCGGCGTTGCAAGATATGCCGTATCTTTTTGGAGGAGATTGACGGGTATGTCGATAACGACGGGACCTGGTTTCCCCGAGAGCGCGAAATAATACGCATCTTTGATTGCCGATTCGATTTGCTCGATTTTATCGATGGTGACGACTTTTTTTGCCGTAGCCCCGAAAACGGCGGCAACGTCGATATGCTGAAACGAGTCCGTGCCTATTTTGTGTTCGGGCACTTGCCCCGAGATTACCATGAGAGGAATACTGTCGGCATAAGAGTCGGCAACCGCCGTCAGCGTATTGGTAATTGCGGGACCTGAGGTCACAACCGCGACACCGACACGGTTGCCGGATCGTGAATAACCTGCCGCGCTAAAAGCGGCTGATTGTTCGTTGGAATTGACAACCATCGTGATGCTACTACGTCCGATAGCATCGATAACGGGCAAAATTGCGGCTCCCGTGTAACCGAAAACGTAGCCAATGCCGAGATCTTCCAAGCTTTTAGCGACGATGTCTGCCCCTTTCATATGCTCTCCTTTACGCTTAATCCTGCTAAAAGCAGTTGCATAATTTCGTTTGCAAGCTCTTTAGCACCAAGATCAAATCCGCTGATAGTGCTTTTTGCGCGCATATTTTTACGCAGTTTTGAGGTTGCCGTGTACATATTCATCGTCCCGACGATTGTCAAATAGACAACAAAAACGGGAGAGTCTCTCAAAAGACCTTGCATCTTTCCCAGCTCTAAAATGCTTTGCAGCAGCGTCATATTGCGCAGTAAAATGGCTTTGACGTCCACAGAGAGATTCGCGCCGTTTGAGGCCAATTCACGTAGCATCAAGGGTGCCATATGGCGATTGTCGGTAAAATTTTCTCCAAAAGCGTAAATAAACGCATAGAGTTTGGCGTGAGGGGTACTCTCTTGACTCACGGCACTCGAAACCCGCATGTAAAAACTTTCCAAAATGCCTTTTATGACCTCTTCGTAAAGCCCCTCTTTGTTTGGAAAATGGTAGTACAGCGAAGCTTTGTTAACATTTGCTTCTTTGGCGATATCGTTCATACTGCACGACTCAAATCCTTTAAGTGCAAAGAGCGTGTAGGCGGTTGTGAGGATTTTTTCTTTCGTATCTTCTTTCATTTTATCCCTTTTTCCTCTCTAAATTTAACCGACCGGTTGGTTAAATATTGAAGTAATAGTAGATCAGAATCGATTAATTTAAGGTTAAATTTCAGGATACGGACGCGTAAACGAGCGGCTTAATGTATAATGACGCATTCATTTTAAAGGAGCTTTCATGCACGATCGCCGGTTTCAGGACGTAAAAGCGTTAAAGACGCTCAAAGTCGTTTGGTTCACGATGTTAAATGCACTCCTCGTTTACGGAGCGATTTGCTACTTTTTGATGGCATACGCCGCGTACAAACCGCGCTATACGCCCGAAGTTTTACACGTTCCCCTCTTTTTGGGATTGACGTGGCTTAGCGTGATTTATCTCTTTTCCGTCATCGTGACGGCAATCGGCATAGCGCACTTTAACCGTGTTCATAAAGATTTGATCGCTTCCATGAAAACACAAACGTTTGAGAGCGAAGAAGCGGCGTTGGCGTTCTTGATAAAAGCCTATACGACGCAGATGTTCGTACATTTAGCGATTTTTGATGCCGTTGCGATCGTCGGGTTGGTCGTTTTTATGCTAACGCTCGACTTTACTACCTTGGTCAATCTTCTCATCATCGCTTCGGTCGGTTTTTTCTTCGTGATGCCCGGCCAAGCCAAATTGGCTTACCGTTAAAACGGACGCCGATACGCTACGTCTTTCAGGTACGAAGGTGCGCGATACGCTCCCATTGATAATCGACCATCGCGTGAAAAGGCGTGAGAAACGCCTCAAGTTTTGCGGGTGCGATCGTTTCGATATGCCATTGCGTCAAAAGTTCTAAAACCCTTAACGCGGATTCGATCGTCGAGAGGCAATAGGGCAAGGGCTGCTCTTTGATTTTAAATTCCGAACGCTTGGTCGCATCAAAACTGAGGTGTGGCAGTACGTGAAGATTGCGGCTCTCTTTCATCATCTTCAGTGAACACGCCCACGTCGAATCGATCAAAAAAATTGCCGTCGGCTTTTTGACATGTAAGATGTTTGGATCCAGCGGATTTTGACGGCTGAGGTTGATCGCGTCTCGGGAAGGGTAAAGAATGAAACTCTCGTGCGTCGCGATAATGTCATTGATACGCGCGTTGTCGCTAAAATCGATGCCGATAAACAGCTCGGAATGGGGCAAAGAGAGATGCGTGAGTCGCCCCGTCCCGTTTTTGGTTTTTTTAAACTCTTTCGGATGCATTAAAATAATGAATTGGGTTTGCGTCTCAATCGCGCGAACGTAAGCGCACATACACGAACTTTTCGGTCGGTAACAGCGGTAACACCGTTCCCTATCTCCCTCAATTGTCGGCATCGGCTTAAATCCTTACATTAATATGAATACTAATGATACACCATGAAGCCAAACGGCTCGTTTAAGCCTTTGGCAGAACAATATTTTCGCGCTCCTTTTCATAATTTCGTGTGACATGTAACACTCTTTTTTTGATTCTACTCTTTTGAAACTATCTCACATTAAATCTCACGATTAATCATTAGAATTAAGTTAGAAATAAAAAAACACTATTTCAAAAAGGAGTATTACAATGAGTAGTAAAGAGACGATGTCTCGAAGAGACGCTTTAAAATTCGGAGCTTTGAGTACGGCGGGTTTGGCGATGTTAAGTGCTAGTAACGCCATGGCGGCGGCTCCCACCGAAAAAGACGTTAAATTTGGGTATCGCTAGTTTTGATTTTCGAAGTCTCTCCCGTAGCGTTTGTTGTCCAATGGGCAGACCAATTTTGAACAAAAAAGTCACTGAGCTTGTCATAAAGTATTTTTTTTGTACTTTCATTGCTCGGTAGATTGAGCGCTTTAATGATGGAGTCGATAACATTTTTTTGCTCCGTGGGCATTGAACTCACAGAATCTAATGCAAGCACATTGCAGAAAAATCCCAATAAAAGTGACATCAACAATTTAAGCATACTTTTTTCTCCTTTAGTTTAGATTTTTATTATAACAAATGCATTTTGATAAAACAAGTTCAAAAATTAAGAGAGAGCATGAGGTTTTGTGTCAGAAAAGTTTTTACATGTAAAGATAGTTCGCTCCTCTTTTTATGTCCTCGTGCTCTCTAAATTGTCGTCGTTAACATCACGATTTGGGCTCTTCGGTCACAAATCCATCATTCACCCGAATAATTCGATCAAATAACGGAATCATCCTTTCATCATGCGTGACGACTAAAATGGCAACGTCTTGTTCGGTGGCAAGTTTTTTCAGTAAATGCATCACAGAAAGAGCTCGTTCTGCATCCAAGGCGGCTGTGGGTTCATCGGCTAAAATGATTTTGGGATTATTGGCCAGAGATCTTGCGATGGCGACGCGTTGACTTTGTCCGCCTGAAAGTTGTGAGGGCATCGCGGTGAGTTTGTTTCCCACTCCCAAATACTCCAACAGCTCTTTCGCTTTAAGAGTCGCTTCTTTGGGATTCGTCTTGTTCATCAGCGGAACAAGTGTTATGTTTTCTTCGACGTTTAAAAAGGGGATGAGATTGTGCGATTGGAAGATAAAGCCGATTTTTTGACGTCGCAATTTCCGTGTATCGTTGATGCGCCAGTGTTGATCATATATGAGTTCACCATCCAGATATAATTTCCCCTGCGTTGGTTCCGTGATGCAGCCTATCATGGTGATAAGCGTTGTTTTTCCCGACCCACTGGGGCCTAAAAGCGCAACGGTTTCTCCCTTGAAAATTTCAAACGAGCATTCTTTAATGGCCATGACAGCATTTTCGCCTTTGCCATAGGTTTTTGAAAGCTGCTCTACTTTAATGACACTTGGATGTGATGATGGCATATTACCCTCCAATGGCGCTAGCAGGATCAATTTTGAGCGCTGAACGCACGCCAAAAAGTGAACCGATGATACTCACGATGATGACAATCACCAAAAGGCTGAACGCATCAGCACTCATTAAAATAGTTCGTTTGGGAAATAAATCCATTAAACTGTGTGAGAAAATCATGCCGGCGATAAACGATAAGATCCCTAAAAGAACGGATTGTTGCACAATCATTTTGACAATCTCTCCATTGGAAGCACCGATGAGTTTTAAAATGGCGATTTCCTTGATTTTGCCCATAGTCATGGTGTAAATAATGAGTGAGATAATCACGGAAGCGACGAGCAATAAAATCACGGTAAACATGCCGATCTGTTTGGCGGAACGTTCGATGAGATTTTTGGTTAAGAGCGAGGATTGTTCCTCTTGGGTAAAGACCTTGACATGTTTCCATCGTTCGATTTCTTGCCCGATTGCTTTGAGGTCAGCCCCTTCTTCCACGGTTGCAATGACTGCGTTGATGGTTGTTGTGTCGGTTGTTTTAATGCCTCTGGCACGGTCATTGCGAATTTGTTCATTGCTCGATAAAAATTGAAGTTTTTGTGCATCAGGCAGTGAAAAATAGACCATCAAATCACCGCTAGACGAGACTGCATCTTTTGTGATGCCGACGACGTTAAAAACATCTCTACCAATGACAATTTCATCATGCAATTTAAAGCCCGTTTTTTTATCAACGATCATTTCAAAATGATTTGCAAGAATCGGTCTGCCTTCTACGAGAAGATGCGGTGTGTAAAAAGAATGAATATCATACCCCATCGCAAAAACGCGTATGGGCTGATTGTTGCGGTAAAGTTGCAGATTTTGAAAGGTAAGGGCTGAGACATCTTTGATGCCTTCAAAGGCTTTGATTTGGTATTTGACATCTTCATGCAAGCGCGAATTTTCAGCAAAAGGACCTAGCGTGTCTTGTTGCACAATCCATAATTGGGCTTGGGTGTCTTTGAGTAAAATATTGGCATCATCCACCAACCCTCGATAAACCCCAATCATAATTAAAACAACGCCCAAAAGCATTCCAATGCCTGCAGATGTTGTGAGAAATTTACCCAGAGAATGAGCGATGTCTCTTTGTGCTAAACTAATCATAATTTAATCCGCATACCTTCCGTTATGTCGCGTCCCGCAGGTACAAGAATGGTGTCTTTCTCCGTTACGCCTTCGGTGACTATGATGAGACCATTCGCACTAACCGCTTGAAAACTTAGCGGTTTAAAATGTGCATGTCCCTCGTTGGCAAGCCAAACACCTTTGACACCTTGATGTGTTGTCAGCGCTAAGAGCGGAAGGGTTAAGACACGGGTATGCTGCGCCAGCTCAATCGTCGCTTCCGCCCGTTCTCCCACGTAAAGAGGGTGTTGTGGCTGATCAAACGCAATGTCAACCTCTCGCTCTTCTGTGGTGCGATCACTCTCCAGCCCAATGCGCGCGATGTGCCCACGATAAGGCGTTGAAGAGTGTGAACGTAGGGTAATCGAGGCAGATTGTCCTACATGTAACGTTCCGCTTTGTCGTTCATTGATGTAGATTTTGACCCAAATGGCGTTGGGATTGATCAGCCGAAAGACGGGTGAGCCCGAAAGAACCGTACTTCCCACTTCGGCATCACGAGAAAGAACCACCATGGTCTCAGGGGCTTTGAGCGTAAGATCTTCAATTTTAGCGTTGCTGTTTTTTACCAGAGCCTCATTGCGCGCGATATCTGCTTGCATAAGACTCACTTGCCACGTTGCATTTTCCATTTGAGCTTTGGCGCTTTGTTCGGCTGAAAACGCCGTATCTAACTCCGCTTGTGCCACGAAACCTTCTGAAATGAGATGTTGATAGCGAATCAGTGTTGTATGCGCTAGCGTATATTTGGCTTCCAAATCTTTAAGGAGACTTTGTTGGGAAAGCAGTGACATCTGGCTTTTTTTCATCGCCATCAAAGCTTCTTCTTTGGATGCGAGCAGATCCGAAGGATCCATCACCGCAAGCGCCTTCCCTTTCACAACGATTTCGCCTTGATCGGCAAAAAGAGAGAGCACTTTGGCTGTTGTTTTAGGTGCTAAAACAATCATCTCTTTCGCTTCTATCGTTCCAACCCCAAACGCTGTTTCATTCACATCTTGAACAATGGGTGAGATCGAAGCAAATGTAATTTTGGGTAGATACACTTTAAAATAAAAAAAGCTTCCAATCGCCATAATCGCCACTAAAATCAATGTATTTTTCATAACAGACGCCCTGTTCATAGGGAAGCTCCTTTGGGAATAAGTCTTTTAATATGGGCTAAAGAGGCTATTTTTTGCAACATAGCGGCACTTTGAGCAATGGTGGCATTGTCGTAAGCACGTTGGGCTTCAAGCACTTCAATGTACGTGGCCAATCCCTCTTTGTAACGCCCTTTGGTAATGGCAACGGTTTTGGAAAGCGCCTGTGCTGCCATTTGCTTAGCCTCAATGGTTGTATCTAATCGTTTTGTATCTAAAATGGCTTCATACAACTCTTGCCAAAGCGTTAATTCACGCGCTCGCAATGCTTCTTCTGCCACTAAAATACCGACTCTATCTTTTTCGATTTGATGGGAAATCCTCCCGCCGGTTAAAAGAGGAATGGAGGCTTTAATGCCAATTTGATTGCTTGAATAAGAGGAGATGGAGGTATCACTACCCAAAGAACCCGCGAAAAGAATGGTGCCATAATTTTCTGCTTTGGATGATTCATAGAGTGATTGACTTTGCTTGATTTTAGCGCCTAAGGCTTCAAGTTCAGCGTTATACTCTTTGAGCATCTGTCGCCACTTGGTATCGGGGAAAGAGGGTAACGTGGTGTGCGAAAGTGCTGTAAAATCATCTTCAATACGAATGTCCTGTTCTAAAAAGCCAGTGAGCATGCTCAGTAAATGGGTATATTTACGCTCTTCATTGCGACTGGTTTCCAGTAAATCTTTGGCGTCCAGCAACGAAGCATAAAAACGTTCGCTATCGGCTTCGGTTTTGAGTCCCACAGTTTTCATTTGACGCGATTGATCGTAGAGTGCTTGGTAAAAGGCAAGAGAGAGGGCATTGGCCGTGTTGACGCGTTGAAGGTATGCCAACGAATAGTACGCTTGCCAGACTTTTTCACCCAGCAATGCTTTGGCATTTTCATTCAGTGCTAAAGCAGACTCTGCATCTTGTTGTGCCGCATTTATGCGTTTTTGTGTACGACCAAAATCCCACAACGTATAGGTCATCGTCACATCTAAATGCGTTGAAAAATGATCTCTGGTTACAAAATTGCCATTGTTTTGTGAAACGAGTGTTTTGGTGGGGTAATATTCTGCATTCACGCTAAGCTCAGGATAGGTGGCCGCTTTTGTGATGCCAAGCGTTTCATATGCCATGTTTAATTGATACAGCGCGAGTTTAGCATCGGGATGCGTTAAAAGCGTAGCATCAATCGCTTCTTGCAGTGAAAGTGTTTTTCCAAACAGCGTTTGCAGTGTCAAAAAGATTAAAATAACGGTTCGCAATAATGTCATTATAAGCTCTCCTATCATTTACTCTAAGGCATTGTACATTATGCCATTTGTCCTTGACTTGATATGAATCAATTTTGCACAATGGTACGATAATAGGTTTGAAGAGCTTCTTTTTTTTGTAAAGTGATGATGTGCTTTGTGTCAATATGTATAAATCCTAAAGATTTAAATTTTGAAAGCATGCGTGAGAGTGTTTCGGGTGTTGTATTGAGGATGGAAGCTATTTCGATTTGTTTAAGTGTTTGAACAATGGTTTCATGTTCGAGTAAAAATTTTGCAACTTTCGCTTCGGTATTGGTACTAATTTCATTATGAATGACATTTAAAAAAACTCTTTGTTTTTTTATGAGAGATTGGATGATATAAAGGTTTAAGATAGCATTGTTGAGCATCTCTTTTTGAATAGGAAAAAAATTGATTTTAAGCACTTCTCCTTCGGTGACAAATTGCGCGGTGTTAGGATAAGGACTCTTGGCATACAAAGCGTAATCTCCAATAATTTCCCCAGACTGTGTCAAAAAAAGAATGAAAACGTGGTTTGCTTTGGCGGTTGTTTGATACACTTTAAGCGTACCTTTTAGAAGAATGTAAAGATACTGTGGCCTTTCGCCTTCATAAAAAAGTATATCATCAGATGTATATTTTTTCAGCGTACAATATTTTTTTATTTTTTCAAGTTCAGTGCGATTGAGATGTGAGAAATAAGGAAGATTTTCAATACGAATCATTGTAATTCTTTTTTGACGATGAATTTTTAAAAATATATAATTAAAGAATAGGGCATGTCCTTGATAGATATCAAGATTTATACTACAAAATTTTTTTGTGTAAGCTCTGTTATCTTCCTTAAGCCTAACTCCTATACAATTTTAAATGTATTAATCCACTTCAAAAAGGAGAAAGCATGGCAAAAAAATTACTGTCACCCAGAAGGCAGTCACGAAAATGCATGGGTTCAAGGCTCAGAAGACTATCTCAGTTTGCCATCGTTCAGTCGATGCCTATTCTTTTGCATAAGGAAAATTGAACATCGCTTATTTTGGTATCGATGAGTTTCATCAGGTTTAGATTACAGTTTTCAAAACGACATCTTATAAAGCGACATGATGAGAAAAGAGTCTCACTAAAGTTGCAAGAAACAAAGGTACAGTCGTCAAATGAAATTTTCTGCTAATATATCCATTTTATCGGTGATACATAAAGAAGTCATCATTTGAAACTTAGTTTGCGTGCGTAATTTCTCTGTAAAGTTTCATCGCTAATGCGACGGCTTCGCTTTTTGCTTGAAGGGAAGCACTTGGAAAAAATGCGGCAAGCCCTTCGGTGTGGTTGGTTTCTAAAAACTCGAGCATCAGCGCATAACCGATGATAAATCCGTCTTTTTGTTCAAAATTTTCACGAAAGCGTTCCAACAACATGCCTCTAGCATGCGCCCAAGAGACGATAAACTTTTTGATGCGTTCTTTGTTTTTTTGAAGAGAGTTTTGAATCTCTAAAATCTCTTTAAACGTGGTAAACGTGTTGATAATATTTAAAAAAAGACTGATGTTCGCCGATTGCATCTGCTCCGAAAAGGAGAGGTTTTTCAGTGCCAACGCGTTGATGATATACGCTTCGATCTCTTCAAGGTCGCTTGATTGTTCGATGAAAAGCTTGAGACTCTCGGCGTTAATGTCGATGTTTTCAAACCCTTGTTTGGAGATGGTCTCCACGTAGTCGTGGATATCTCGTTTAAGCTGGCTAAATTCGTCGTCGGCAATTTCTAAAATGCTCGCAATACGTGAAAACTTTCTACGAAATTCCCGTGGAACGGCGATGTTAGACTTGTACCCGATGTCGTGTTCTATCTCCGCCCATGCGTGTTGTAAAATGGTACGTACCTGAATTTCAAATTTGAGGTCTTTGTAGTTTTGGTACTCCCGAAGCGTGGCCCGCTCGTCGCTGATGGAGCAGATGATGTGGTAGGAGAGATACCCGAAACGGTCGGGGTCTAGCATTTTCTTTTTGTCGATGGAGTTTTCTTCGTCGATTTTGAACTCTTTGGAGAGAAGTGCTACGATCTTTTCGACGTCGATTTCGAAATAGCTGATGATACGACAGCCCACGATGTCGGTGATTTCGCTTAGAGTTTGGTATTTGTTTTTACCGTCGATTTTTTTGGAAAGGCTGTTTTTTTCTTTGACCCGATTTTCGATAGAGTGGTAGGAAATATGCTCTTGCCTCAGAAGCTCTTTGAGCAAAAGATGCATTTTATCGCTGAAACTTTCATAGTGTTTGAGGTCTCTTTCAAACTCGGAAATGAGGCGGTGTTTGTTGTTTTCCAAAGCGGTTCCTTATTGTCGTATTAAAGCTCTTTGGTATCGGATAATTTGGCTTCGCACACATTGTCTTGGCTAAACGATCCGCACTCTTTGACGTACTCGATGCCCCATTCGAACATTGCTTTGAGCACGGGGCGGAGTTTTTCTCCGACGGGTGTTAAGGAGTAAACGACGCGCGGAGGAATTTCGGCAAAAACGACGCGCTTGATCAATTTTTTTTCTTCCAAATCGCGCAGTTTAACCGTGAGCGTTTTTTGCGTGATGTCGCGCACTTCCTCAAAAAGGTCTTTGTAACGTTTTTCGCCTTCGAGTAAATGCCAGATGATTCCCAGTTTCCATTTGTCGTTGAAAATATCTTGGGCAATAGCGACGGAGCAAACGTACTCCTTGCCGTTAACGCGGTACATAGCATTCCTTTGGTAATCGTTTTGTTATCGGAATTATAGCATAGTATAAAATATTTATCCTTACATTACTAAAGTATCGTAAGGATATTTTAAGTGCAAGCTTTTTATACTTTTATCGTTACATGTCAAAAAAAAGCACAAAGCGTTTGCCGAACAAAATTCGGCGTTAGCGTCATTGAGCAACGCAGTGTCTTTACCAAAATACCCTCAAAAGGAATACCGTGAAAAACGTACTCATCATCAACGGACACCAATACTATCCGCATGTCGCGGAGGGAAAACTGACGCAAATCTTTATCGACACGGCGGCGGACTTTTTAAAAAGCCGAGGCTTTAACGTGAAGCATTCCAAAGCCCAAAGCGACTACGACGCGCTTGAAGAGGTTGAAAAATTTAAGTGGGCGGATTATTTCATTATTCAATATCCGGTCTATTGGATGGGCGTTCCGTGGATGATGAAAAAGTACATCGACGAAGTTTTCTCGGCAGGCGCGAATAACGGCATTTACGCCAATGACGGACGTAGTCGAAGCGATGCGAGCAAGCGTTACGGTAGCGGCGGCTTGATGCAAGGCAAACGCTATATGCTCTCCTTGACGTACAATTGTCCCATCTCTGAGTTTAGCGACAAAGAGGGCTTTTTTGACGGCTTGAGCTTGGATGAAGCCCATATAGCAACACACAAAACATGGCAGTTTTGCGGCGCGACGCCGATGAAAACGTTTTCCGTTCACGATATTTTCAAAGGCGATCTTAACATCGAAGCGGAGAAAAAACGACTGATGGAAGTGTTGAGCGAAAATTTTAAAGGATAAATCATGGAAAATGCGATGTTGAGTCTTTTACAAAATCGAAAATCGATCCGCCATTTTACGGGTGAAGCCGTGAGCGAAGAGGATTTAGAGATTATCTTCAAAACCGCACAGCGCGCCCCAACCTCTATCAACGGACAGCAAATTAGCCTTGTCTATACCCGCAACAAAGAGAAGCTTAAAACCATCGCAGAACTTTGCGGCGGACAAACGCACATCGCGGAAGCGGATGTTTTTGTAGGCATCGTCATCGACTTTAATCGCACGAGTGCTATTGTAGAGAGCGTGGGGCGAAAACACGTCATCGAGCAGAGTGCCGAGGGCATTGTGGTGGGCGCGATCGATGCGGGCATTATGCTAGAGCATCTTCAAAGTGCCGCAGGTGCGTTGGGATACGGCACAACGTGCATCGGAGCGGTACGCAAAAATTCGCCGGCGTTTACCAAGCTTTTTAACCTTCCTCAAAAAACCTTTTTAGCCTTAGGGTGTACCATCGGTGTACCGAGCGAGCGCGCCAAGAGTGCTCCTTTAAAACCGCGCGTCGCTATCGATACGTTTGCTATGGAAGACGTGTATGACAGCGACAAAGTCAAAAAAGGCGCATTGGCGTACGAGCAGACGCTTAAAGCATTTCGCGATAAAACCGGTAGCGGCTCGATGCCGACGTATGCCGAGATCACGACCAATTACTACGCCGACGTTTACTACCGCAGTACCGCTAAAGACTTGGTAGCACAAGGGTTTGCGTTTAAGGATGAGTAGGCTTGTATAGAGAGATATGACAGTATCTCCCCCGTCTTCTATTTGATATATTTTTTATATTATATGATATAATTTATATGTCAAAAAAAGGAGGTACTTATGTTAGAAGTGCTCTTAGGTACACAAAATCGCGAACTAACTTTGCAGTATCTTTTAGTCTTTAAAGAAGGCTATGCCAGAGAGATTGCAAGTTATTTTGATGCACCCTTGCCCTCCATCCAAAATCAACTCAAAAACTTTGAAAATGCGGGACTCGCACTTAGTAAAATGCACGGCAAAACACGCGTCTACTCTCTCAATCCCCGATACGCTTTTTTAGAAGAAGTCAGCACGCTGTTAAATAAAGCACGAGAATACTACAAACCGGAACTCAAAGAGAAGTTTGAACTTCAGCGAAAACGCCCAAGACGTGTCGAGAAACCGTTATGAAAACCTCCGTTAAAGATATGAGCATGCAAGAATTGGGCGGTTTTATATGCGATGCACTGAAAGCCAAAGGCATTCACGTCGTACTTTCGGGTGGTTCATGTGTGCAAATTTACAGTAGAGGCGAATACACTTCTTATGACCTTGATCTCATCAATCAATACAATGAACAGTTCAAAAAAATCCAAGCGACGATGGAAGAATTAGGTTTTAAAGAACACAATCGCTACTTTACCCATGCGGATACGCCGCTTTTTATAGAGTTTCCCTCCGGTCCTTTAGGCGTAGGCGATGCACCTGTGGAAGAGATAGCCGAGATAGATACGGAAGCGGGCGTTTTGAGGTTATTGACACCGACGGATTGCATCAAAGATAGGCTGGCGGCGTACTATCACTGGGATGATGAGCAGTGCTTGCATCAAGCGATTTGGGTCGCACAACAAAATACATTTGATAGAGATTCTGTTAAAAAATGGTCGCTTAAAGAAGGCATGGAAGAGAAGTTTTTAGTGTTTGAGAAAATGGTTTGAATGGTTACATGCAAAGTTTTAGTATGCCAAATAGGAAAATGAATGGATAGAGAGACTTTGGAAATTATAAAGGCTATACAAGAAAGTAAAAAAAGTGCATTAAATGAAGATATTTCTATCTACAAAAATTTTGAGGCGATGTATTTTTTTGACGGTGCAAAATTACGTCAAATTATAGAAAATACAGATGGTGGAAGAATATATTCAAAATTAAAAGATATTGAATTTATAATTGAAAGGTTAGAAAAAACAATCTTTAAATTTGAAACTATTGGAATGCAATACCTTGAAATTCAAGATGAATGCCTTGTGGATGATTTTACTGAATATTGTTATTTATATAGTTCTTATGTTTCAACAATAGTTGATATGTATAGATATTTAGAACAGAATTATCAAATCCAAAATAATAATCTCAGAGAAAAAATTTTTGGTGATGATGGTTTTGGTGAACATAATATCATTCAGCAAGTAATTCGAAATAGCTCTTTGCACGGGAAGCTTTACAAACCTTCAAGGTCTATTCATTATACTTTTGAACCTCATACAAAAAAGATAACAATTATCTTATCAAAAGATTCAATATTGACTAACCGTAATTGTAATCAAAAAGGTAAGATCTATTTAGAAAGGTATAGTGATGATATTGATATTATAGAAATTTTCAAGTCTTACTTAGAAAAAGTCAAAATGCTTTTTGAAGTATATAAAAAAATAGTTTATCAACAATATGAAAATGAATTATCTATATATCATCGATATGAAAATCAACTCAATGAATTACATCAAAAAATAAAAGATAGTTTAGAAAATAGAGCTGTGAAATAGTTTATTTTCCGCTAAAATACCTCTCCAAAAATCTTTACATGTAAAACCAAGAAAGAAGCATTGATGAATCCACTTATTCCTATTTTAGTCCAAAAAACTGGCATTGCCAAAGAAAATATCATTAACATTTTAAAACTCCTCGAAGAGGGTTCGACCATTCCGTTTATCGCGCGTTATCGTAAGGAGATGACGGGTGGGGCGAGCGATGAGCAGCTTCGGGAGTTTGAGAGCGTTTATGCGTATGCGAAGAAACTGCATGAGCGCAAAGAGGAAGTTTTACGGCTGATTGCGGAGAAGGTGACTCTAAGTGATGAGGTGAAAAAGGCGGTTGAAAAGGCGCAAACGCTTCAAGAACTTGAAGATATTTACCGACCTTACAAAGAGAAGAAAAATACCCGAGCGGCGGTGGCGATAGCGGCGGGTTTAAGCCCATTGGCAGACATCTTGGAGCGCGCCGAGCTAGAACAAGAGGCGTTTGAGAAAAAAGCGCAGAGTTTTGTGAACGAGAAAGTGGGAAGTGTAAAAGAGGCGATAGCAGGGGCACAGGACATTATCGCGGAGCGTTACTCCGATGAGCCTAAAGAGCGAGAATATTGGCGAACACAACTGCATGATTACGCTTCGTTTGAGATCAAGGCGAGCAAAACGCTTAAACCCGATGGGCTCTATGCCAAACTCGCAGGCAAAAGCGAGCGCATTGCGTCCATTCCCTCTCACCGCTACCTTGCGATGATGCGAGGTGTGAGCGAAAAAGAGTTACATGTAAAGATCGCACATGAGATGGAAAGGGTAGAGAGTGCGATAGAGCGTTACCGCATTCCACGCAATGCGAAAAGCTCGAAAACACTTTTACTTGAAGCCTATTTGGACGGATTTAAACGTCTTTTATTTCCCTCTTTGGAGCGCGAGATTCACGCCATTGTGAAAGAAAAAGCCGACACACAGGCGATTGCGACGTTTGGGAAAAACCTCTCGCAACTGCTCAATACGCCACCCGTCACCAAACGGGTCATTTTGGGTGTTGACCCTGCATATCGTACGGGGTGTAAACTTGCCGTCGTGGATGAGCATGGCACGTATCTCGCTCACGCGGTCATTTACCCGACACCACCGCAAAGCGACTATGAAAGCTCTTCAAAAGTCATCAAGGAGCTAGCGCAGAAGTACCGCATCACCGCTGTGGCGATTGGCAACGGGACGGGCTCACGCGAAAGCCAAGAGTTTTTTGCACGCTTGAACCGTGAAGAGGGGCTAAATCTTGCGTATACCGTTGTTTCCGAAGCGGGTGCTTCCATCTACTCGGCTTCCAAAATCGCCACCGAAGAGTACCTCAATTTGGACGTAACGATTAGGGGCGCGATCTCCATCGCGCAACGTCTGCGCGACCCGATGGCAGCACTTGTGAAGATCGACCCAAAATCGTTGGGAATAGGGCAATACCAACACGATGTGGATCAAAAACAGTTGGAAAAGAAACTGAGTGAAGTGACCGAAGACTTGGTTAACCGCATCGGGGTTGACCCCAACAGCGCGTCTATTTCGCTACTCTCTTACGTCGCGGGTGTGGGTGCAAAAATCGCTAAGGCGATTGTTGAGCACCGAGAGAGCAAAGGAGCGTTTACATGTAAGTCCGAACTGATAAGCGTAAAGGGTTTGGGTGCCAAGGCGTATGAGCAATGCGCTGGGTTTTTCCGTATTCGCGAGGGTAAGAGTGTGCTCGATAACACAGGCGTTCACCCTGAAAGTTATGCCATCGCGCAGAAGCTTTTAGCGCGCACTGACCTTGCAACACTTACGAAAGAGCAGATGATCGCATTAGCGCGTGAAAACGGTGTCGGCGAGGCGACGCTTCAAGACATCATCCATGAGCTTTTAAAACCAGGATTTGACCCAAGAGAGAGCTTGCCACCGATTGCGTTTCGTTCTGACTTAACCGACATTAGCGAGCTTAGTGAGGGTTCTATCGTCTCGGGCGTGGTGCGAAATATCTCCGATTTTGGGGCGTTTGTGGACATTGGACTGAAAAATGATGGGCTCATTCACATCTCGCAGATGAGCGACAAGCGCATCGCACATCCTTTAGAAGTGCTCAGCATCAACCAGCAGTTAAGCCGCATTCGCGTCATCGACGTGGACAAAGAAAAAGGCAAAGTGAGCCTTAGTCTTAAAGACTGTTGACATAATCTTCGATATGCGCGATGCAGGCCTCGCCCATCGCTAAAATACTCTCTTTTGAGTTACCGCCGACGTGGGGCAAGCACATAAGGTTGGGCAGGTCGATTAACTCCCAATCGAAAGTCGGTTCCTCCAAAAACGCTTCTAAACCGGCTCCGGCGATTTGCCCTGTTTTTAAAGCGACTTTGAGTGCTTCCTCATCGATGATGCCCCCGCGCGCCGTGTTGATAATGTAGCTTGTCGGCTTCATCGCCTCAAATTCGGCCGTAGAAAAAAGGTTTCGGCTCTCGTCGGTTAAAGGCAGATGAATCGAAACAATGTCCGCTTCACGTAAAATTTGAGCTTTACTCGCAAACGTAATACCGTAACGCTTTGCCTCGTCTTCATCGTGCGTTCGGTTGCAAACGAGAATCGTACACGAAAAAGGTTTGAGCAGTTCAATGACGCGCTTGGCGATATTTCCGAAGCCGAAAAGTCCGATCGTTTTGCCGCTGAGCTCCATGCCGCCGTTTACTTTCCACGTATGTTTTTTAAGCAGCGTTGAGGCAATGTAGGTATTGCGTATTAACGCCAACATAAAGTACAAGGTGATCTCGGCGACCGAATTGCGATTCGTTCCGCCCGTCCAACCGAGTTTGACGCCGTAATGTTGCATCGCTTCGAGGTCTAAATTGTCAAGCCCGACACCGTATCGCGAGAGCATTTTAAGCGTAGGACACGCCCTCAAAACTTCCGCGTCGATCTCTTCTCTTCCGACGATAGCAACTTCAATGTCGTCTAAAAACGCGATGAGATCGGCTTTGGTTTTAAGAGCGTTGTCGGCATTATGTTTGACCTTGCCGAATCGTTCACGCATCTTCTCCATCAATTGGGGTGATCGCGAAAACAAAGGCGAGATAACGGCGATTTGCATACGAGTCCTTTTACGGGGAATTTAAACGAAGTATAACACGCTTTTTTACTCTCAATGATTTAAATTTTATTAACGTATAAAAGATATAATGAAATAATAATTATCGATAAGGACAAATCATGACGATTAAAAAATGGCTTTTCGCGATGCTGATACCCGTGTCGCTTTTTGCGGACGTTTTGCAGGAAAACGGCATCTTTCCAAACGTAAAACTGAAAGATCAGTTTGAAAAAGAGGTTGTAATTAATGCCCAAACCAAGCAGATTATTATCGCGTTTACCAAAGCGCAAGGCGAAACGATGAAGGCTTTTTTAGAAACAAATCCAAACTATTTAAGCGACAATAACGCACTTTACATGATGGATGCTACGGAAGTTCCGAGTGTGATTATGAGCATGTTTATGATGCCGAAGTTTAAAAAGTACGGCTATTCGGTAGGGTTGGTCGAGGATAAGCAAACGGCACAAACGCTTCCGAAACAAAACGATAAACTCACCGTCTTGTCGTTAGATAACCTTCGCATCACGCAAATCGACTTTAAAGAGTCTCTCTAAAAAGAGGGGATTCGTTTCCCTCTTGCTCTTTTAAAAGACGGTTTTCTTCGTCGCTAAAGATACGCGAACGCGTGATAAACTGATACCCCTCGTCGATTTCAAGTGAAAACGAGTTGCCAAACGCGCTTTTTTCCTCTTTAACGTCCAAAATAATCTGTGAGTAACGAAAGTACTCAAATTGATCCGGATCGATAAAAAAATCACAACCGCCCACCGTACCTAGTTTGACGTTGCGGGAAGGAACGTGAAAATCTTTTTTCTCGTAACACATCGGTGCCGTTCCGTCGCAACAGCCGCCGCTTTGGTTGAAAACAAGTTCGCCGTATTCGTTTTTTAGCATTTCGATGACTTTAAGCGCTTCTGAGGTTGCGCTAAGACGATGAATCGTCATGAAGGACTCCTTAAAGAAAGAGGCATGAGCAAAAGCCCATGCCTAAGGCGATTTAAAAAAATCCGAGTTTGTTTTTGTTGTACGACGTCAAAATATTTTTCGTATGACGATACGCATTGAGCATCATCATATGCGTTTCACGACCGATACCCGATTTTTTATAGCCGCCGAAAGAGGCGTGAGACGGATAGAGGTGATAGCAGTTCACCCATACGCGTCCGGCTTCGATGCCGCGTGACATTTTGTGAAGTTGGTGTGCATCTCTGGACCAAACACCCGAACCTAAGCCGTAAATGGTATCATTCGCGATGGCAAGTGCTTCATCCTCGTCTTTAAAGGTTGTGACGCATAAAACAGGCCCAAAAATTTCTTCTTGGAAAATGCGCATTTTATTGTGACCTTTGAAGATCGTCGGTTTGATGTAGTTGCCTTTCGGAAATGTTTTATTATCATACGCTTCGCCGCCGATGAGGCACTGAGCGCCTTCTTCTTTACCGATACGGATGTAGTCTAAGATTTTCTCTTTTTGGTTGACGGACGCTTGCGCACCCATTTTCGTCGTCGGATCGAGCGGATTTTCTTGCGTGATCGCTTTAACGCGCTCTAATACGCGTTTCATAAACGGCTCGTAGATGGACTCTTGGATCAAGGCACGTGAGGGGCATGTGCACACTTCGCCGCTATTGAATGCAAATAAGACAAGCCCTTCGATCGCTTTGTCGAAAAATTCGTCGTCTTTTTCCATGATGGATTCAAAGAAGATATTGGGAGATTTTCCGCCCAATTCCAAAGTGGAAGGGATGATATTTTCGGTTGCGTATTGCATGATGAGTTGACCGGTCGTCGTTTCACCCGTAAAACCGACTTTTTTAATGTCCGGATGCGTAGAGAGGTGTTTACCGATCTTGCCGCCCGCTCCGTTGATGACGTTGACGACGCCTTTGGGCAAGACGTCTTGAATGGTTTCCATCAAAAGTAAAATAGACAGAGGCGTTGCGCTAGCAGGTTTGATAACGACGCAGTTACCCGCGGCAATCGCAGGCGCAATTTTCCATGCCGCCATCAAAAGCGGAAAGTTCCATGGAATAATTTGTGCAACGACACCGAGAGGCTCGTGGATTTCTTGAGAGATCGTATTTTCGTCAAGGTCGGCAACCGATCCCGCTTCGCTTCGTATTACGGACGCAAAATAGCGAAAATGGTCGACGACAAGCGGAATATCGGCCGCTAGGGTTTCGCGCACGGCTTTACCGTTGTCCAGCGTTTCGGAGATGGCTAGAAATTCTAAATTTGCTTCGATTTTGTCGGCAATTTTATTGAGCATATCGCTTCGTTGAACGACCGACATGTGTTTAAAAGATTCAAATGCTTTTTTAGCCGCCGCAACCGCCATATCGACGTCTGCCGTGGAAGAGCGCGGTATCTTGGTGAGAAGCTCACCGTCAACGGGAGAAAGATTGTCAAAATACTCGCCGCTTAAGGGTGGAACCCATTCGCCGCCGATAAAATTTTCGTAACGAGGCTTATACGTTGGTTTTGAATATGCCATTTTTGCACCTTTCTAATTAAAGTAAAAGATAAAAATATCTTTAGAAAAAACTCTAGTGCAGCTCCCTTTAATACCCTATTAAAAATTATATTAACTTGTAGATAACGCTTTTACTTTAGTTTACATTTGCTTTTATTTACAAACGGTTAAGAGGTCGTTTATGCTATTGTCCTATACTTTCACTACCAAGACACCTCCTTTTTAAAAATCACTCAACCTTTTTTCCTTGAACGCTCGGATTTGCCCGATTCGAGCGTTTTATTTCATTTTGAAATAGTTCTCTGCTCTTTTTTTCGTTTAGCCTATAATCCTTTTGAATGTTTAAAGACAAGGACGGCGCGTGATTATTCATTTAGATTTGGATTGCTTTTTCGTTTCGGCAGAGCGTACCCGTACCCCTTTTTTGAAAAATAAACCCGTAGTAGTGTGTAAAAGTAGCGATACGAAGATTTTTTCGCATGAAGATACCGAATGCGTTATGACCGAATCGGTCGGTGGATTTAACAGCCTTTTTCAACATAAAAAAGCGTTTAACGGCTTTGATAAAACGGCATGGAAAAAAGAATTTATCAATGAAGAAGGACATATACACGGTATCGTCATCGCAAAAAGTTACGAAGCCAAAGCCTACGGAATTAAAACGGGAACGCCTTTGCGCGACGCTTTGGCGATGTGTCCGAACTTGCTTGTCGTTTCGAGCGACCATCTTTTCTATCAACTCCTCTCTACGCAATTAAAAGCGTTTTTAAAGACGAAAATTCCGGTCTTGGAACAGTACAGTATCGATGAGTTTTGGGGAGATTTACACGGTTGGGTGTGCGAAGAAAAAACGTATGATTTTATCCATACGTTACGACAAGAAATAATGGATACGTTTGATTTGCCCGTCTCCATAGGTGCATCGACGTCTAAGTGGATTGCTAAACTTGCGACCGATTTTGCAAAACCTTTTGGTCTTAAAATCGTTCCCAAAGAGCAGATCGTCGCTTTCGTATCGCCGCAACCGATCGAAAATTTTCCGGGTATCGGGAAAGTCTTATCTCGAAAATTACACGAATACCGCATCGAAACTTTGGGCGATTTGATTGCGTATCGTCGGCTGGTCAGCGGTTGGGGAAAAATAGGAAAAGAGTTGTATGCTAAAGTGGTCGGAGAAGACAACGAACCCGTTTGTACCGATCGTGCGAGAAGTTCCATCGGCATCGCACGCAATTTTGCACCGATTAAAGATCGAGAAGAACTCAAACGGCGTATGATTATTTTGGCGCGCCATCTTTCGCATACGATGATGAAGCTAAGCCTTCATCCGACAACCTATTTTTTCAAGATTCGTTATGAAAACGGAGTCAAATCTCAAGGTTCGCTGAGCGTCGATCGTGCTTTTAGCGAGTCGTTTTATCGTAACTTAGCGATAGACTTTCTCGTCAAACTCGATACCTCCCTCAATGAACGCGTCCATCATCTCGCACTCTATGCTTCCAACTTCGTATCGCGTTCACATGTCAAAACGTTTTCGCTTTTTTCGTCCGAGGAAGATAGCAAAGCAAAACGTTTAAGTGAAAAACTGACGCAATTGCGTGACAAATACGGCGTCGATATTGTCAGAGCGGGCATTGAAAAATTATGATTTAGCGACGTAAAGCTTGTAGGCACGCTTCAAACGTTGATGCAATAATTTTATGGGCAAACATCAGATTGTGACTTAAGCCGAAGTCTTCGAGATGCATACCCTTGTCGTCGACGGTTTTATCGCCTAAATGCAGCATCGCTTGAGTTCGTTCTTTAAGATTTCGTCTATCGTTAGAGTAAGCGACGACGGTTTTACCGAGCCCTTCCGCAAATCCCACTTCCCAAACCGTACCGCTATCGGGTTCGGGTCCGCGAAAAGGCGAAAGGTTGGCAATGACGATATCGCTTGCCTGAATCATTTTTTGATTGGCTTCGCGGATTTTCAATGCGATTTCACTCGGCGATGAACCCACGATAACATTATCGAGCGGAAAATTTCCCGCAAAACCGTAATCTCGACAGCATTTTTTTAATCTTTCTCCGATTTCTACGGCATTGGGTAAAAAAACTTCCGGCCCCGCGAGATAAATTGTTTGCATGGCATATTCTTTCGTTTTAGAATGTAAAATGAAGTCAGCAGTTTAGCTAAAAAATTGTGTAAAAGTAAGGGAAAGTTGTTTTATAAAAAAGTGGTGCGGATAAAGAGACTCGAATTCTTTTTAGTAACCGTTAATCCCCTAAAATAGGCATCTTCATCATCATTATCGGCTATTAAAATACACTAAAAAGACACTATTTAGGCACTAAAATTTCTATCTTTTTATATCTCAAAATTTCATTTTTTAACCTCAAAAAAATAGACAAAAAGCACACATAAATTTTATAGCAGTGTGTTGACTTTATGTAAGCAGTGAAGAAAACCCTTAATATAGATGTTTATGAGATTGTTAGCAGTAGGTAAGCAGTGGGTTAGCACCTATTCTCTTATAAACTATACTAAACTTAATAAGAAGATATTTATAAATAAATATCTCTCTATCTTAACTAAATAAAAAAATGAAATTATCGCAATGATTATTGCGATGGTTATTGGAAGAAAAAAAAGAGAGATAATTTAGAAGTTATTTATATGTATTGCATTACATATAAATTTGATGTATAATTGTGTTATAAAACATTAGGATAAATTATGTTAGAAGAACTATTTATTAAAAGTCGTGAATTTATAGCACTCAATAACCAAGTATATAAGCGTTATTTTTTAATCACGGAACCATTAGAACATAGACTTTCTATTATTGTTGGAGCAAGAGGAATTGGCAAAACAACGACAATTGCACAATATATGAGCTTATATTATAAAGAGCATGAAGCTTTATATGTTAATCTTGATGATATCCAGAACACCTCCCAATTTAGCATGACAGAGATTGCAGAAGAGTTTGTTCTTAATGGTGGTAAGCTGTTGTGTTTCGATGAAATTCACAAATACAACTCTTGGTCAGCTGAACTTAAAAATATTTATGATCGTTTTGGTGAACTTAAAATCATTGCAACAGGAAGCTCGGCTTTACAAATCAATCAAGGTAGCCATGATCTCAGTAGACGTGCTATCGTCTATACAATGGTAGGCATGAGTTTTCGAGAATTTTTAGAATTGCACTATGAGTTTAAATTTAGTCCCTATAGTTTACAAGATGTTTTAGAAAATCACGTAGAGTTAGCAACAGAGATTAAAAAACAGATTGAACAAAAAGAGCATAAGATTATTCCTTTGTTTAAAAACTATCTCAAGTATGGCTATTATCCTTACTATTTATCAATGCCCAATATAACACTTTTTTTGCAAACCCTTCAACAGAATATCAATGTCTCAATTGAGAGTGATTTACTCTATGTCTATCCAAAACTCAATGGTACCAGTATTAAAAAAATCAAAACCTTACTTTCTATTATTATCAAAAGTGTACCGTTCGAGCCAAATATAAGTGATATGAAAAAAGCAGCAGATATCACCGATGATAGAACATTAAAAGAGTATCTCTCCAAGTTGGATGATGCAGGGCTTATTAAGCTTCTGATGCGAAATGCTTTAGCTATGAAGTCTATTGATAAGCCAGAGAAGATTTATCTCGCCAATCCAAATTTAATGTACACAAAAGAACCTGACATTGGTAACTTGAGAGAAACTTTTTTTGTAAATCAAGTAGATAATTATTATAAAATCAAGCGAAGCCTTAGCGATGATAGTATCTTTGCTGGTAAAAATGGAGATTTTTACTGTGAAGAGAAATATACATTTGAAGTGGGTGGTAAAAAGAAAGGATTTGGTCAAATTAAAGACATCCCTGATTCATATGTCGTAAGTGATGATTTAGAAATAGGCATTGGACATAAAATTCCATTATGGCTCTTTGGATTTATGTATTAGTTAATGTGAAGAAAAAGAGGTTTAGAAACGATTAAATATAAATAATCGTACCATTTATGGTGTGATTATGATGTCTCTACAGGCGATGAGACTGATCATAATATGGTTGTACAATATTTTAATAATTTTTCTTTTATAGTTTGTATCAAGGAAAGATTAACGGATATGCCTTCAATTAACATAGTTTTTCTCTACTTTTTGGGGATTTAAAGAGAGATTGAATCAATCTCTCTTTGACAGAGTTACAAAAGACTTAGGATAGTCCTTTGATGTAAAATCTCATTCTATAACTTCAATGAAGGATTGTCAAATGAATGTAGCTCTTGAAAATCTTGAACTTTTACCTCAGATTTTAGAAAGACTCACTTTACTGGAAAAAAACTTGGAGAATTTTCATTCAAAACGATGGATGAATGTTAAAGAATTGAGCCATTATTTAGGTTATTCGGAAGACCATATTTATAAGCTCAAAGAAGATGCTTTTTGTGAAGGCATTCATTTTTACAAAAGAGGTAAGCTCTTTTTTGATCGAATCGAAATTGATAAATGGGTCACTAATGGTAGTAATAATGATAAAAGTGTTTTTGTTAAAAAGCGGATGAATGAAATTTTAGATTCCGTTATTGGAAAAACAAAGCGATAACTTTTATAAGTAGCGATGGAAGCTCTTTAGTAGTTTTATTTCTTTATTTGAGGTATCAAATCCTTTACCTCTAACCCAAACTCTTGAGCAATTTTGTAGAGGTGTTCAAGATTATAACTGACAGCATGTTTACGTGTTTCTATCTTTGCAACATAGTTTGGTGATTTATGACCAAGAATTTGAGCAAGTGCTAATTGACTAATGCCACGTTTTATTCTCTCATCTTTGACATTTTCGACAATCTGATCCATAAAACGCTCAATCATCTTTTCCACAATCAATCACCTTTGTTAAACACCTATAAGTTGATGAAATAGTAGTGATTAACGAGGTTTGCAACAAACACTTATAAGTGTTTAATAAGGCTTTTTTCGGTATTCTTTAACTATAAATATAAACAAGGATTGATGAAAAAGGTAGTTCTAGTATTGTTAATCTTAGTAGGTTTTTTAGATGCGACAGAAGTGATAAAGAGTGTAACCACTTGTTCGTTCAGTCGAAAGAAGTTGGCTGCTTTTGCGGATATTAAAATGACATGTTCGGGTGATTATAAAGATGAAGCAACAACCCAAGAGCTCTATGCTAAAGGGTGGAGATTGATTAATTCTTACACTCATGGTGGTGAAGCTTATCTTGTATTTGAAAAATAGTAGATTATAAAGGAGTCTATGATGTTGTCGATGATCGTCGATTATATTCTTTTGGTTATTATTAAAATTCTACTAGCGGTGTTTTTTGCAGGCTTAGCTGGACTTGCTATTTTTCTAGCCTATTGGATCTTTTGTGATTATACAACTGCTGTAATGACACTAAAAGGCATTGTATTTGATAAAAATGGCATTGGAGCATTTTTCGCTACACTTGTTTTAGTAGGGTGTTTCTTCCATACCGCAGAGTATAAAAGTTCCCCTAAAAAATTTGACACCAATAAGTACTTAGATAGAGTCTTTTTTGAGCATGATACCGGTGCAAGGATGTTCTAATGAAGCAAACACATTTTCTTCTATCAGGCATTCTTACACTTTCTTTTTTGAGTGGCTGTGCCACAACCTCACAGCCAAATCCTGCATTACAACAAGCAACGTCATTGAAAGAGTATATTGCTTTAAAACGAGGCAGTGAAACACTCAGTTATGCGGTTGTTGCAGAAAAAGAGAATCAAACCCTTATTGAATACCGCACATATGATGAAGCAATGAATGTTGCAGATGCTAGAGCAATGATAGATGTCTTAGATGATTCTAAAGGGTATTGTGAACTGATTGGTGGTCTTAGTATCTATGGTGATCAAGCTATAAAAGAAATCAATACTCATCCAACAGCGCTTAGTCTTGATTATGTGAACTATAAAAACACGATGCAAAAACAAGGCTTAGGGAAGTATGAAGGTTTCTACCAATGCCGCTCTCCTAAGGATGGCTTTGCAATTGTTTTTATGAAAGATCATGTGGAAGTACGTCAAAGTGCGATTTTGGGAAATCAACGTGATTTAAAAGAGACCTATTCACGGTTTTACATGATTCAACACGATCACACGCAAAGCCTTGGAGTAAAAACATGGCTAAAAAGCACAAAATACGCCCAATTTTTAACGAACCATACTTCGTTCGAGGAAATACTCGGATTGGAGAAAAATAGCTCTATTTTGCCTTGGAGATACGAACGTATTCTTGGAGCGCATAAATATTGCACCTATTACGGTGGAGAATTTTATGTGTCCAATGCTTTCACACAATCTCAACCCATAAGCATGGATGAGTATCTCTTTACTCGTATTAACGCAATGAGTCCAACAACCATCAATGTTTTTATGAACCAAGATACGTTCATTTGCAAAAATAAAGATGCACAAAAAGCTTTTCGTTTGATACACAGTGATAAACAACTCGAGTTTAAACAAGGGGAATAATTTTCTCCTTGAGTGTTTTAGAACAATTTGTTCTATAATTTCAGATGACTCAAGCAAAAAAACTTGAAAGGATATCCATGACACTTTTTAATATCATTATCGGCACATTAGCATTCATTACAGCTACTCTAGCGATTGCAAAGTTGAGATATGAACTTGGTTATTCTAAATACAGTCCATACTACAAAGAAAAAGCATAAATCAAAAGAGGCGGAAAAGTTTCTGCTTCTGCCTCTCTAAAAAACATACTCAAAAATTTTCCTACACCACTATTCACTATCGTTCATATATACGCCCTTTTCCTTACTCAAATCATAAAAAAAGGTCTATTACACATAACCTCTTTAGAGGTATAGGGCATTTTCCTTACTCATTAACAAAAATACTTACTCATAATATATAAGCTATTTTCCTTACTCAAACATATAAAACTTGATAATGATGTATGGGCTTAGCAATTCTTATACAACACTATTCACTATCGTTCATATATATACCGTTTTCGTGACAAAAAGTTATACGAGTTACAATATTATTTTCACCTCTGTAAGAGGTATATTATACTTTCGTGACAGAATTTGTTTTGTAGTGACACACAATATATATGGTCATTTCGTGACAAAATTATTGGAAAAATATTTCAAGCATTACAAGTGATCCTAATTTTGGCCTTTATACACTTTATAGATAGATTACTCTTTTATTCGGAAAGAAAGTTTCTGTACATGACTATTCACTATCGTTCATATATAAGCTGGTTTTGTAACAAAAAATAGAATTTTTCATATTGCTTTTTTACCTCTATAAGAGGTATAGGCTATTTTTGTAACAAAACTTTTTTTATCGTAACGCACTATATATATGTCATTTTTGTAACAAAAGATTTAAATAGGAAGAGGTGATTTTGAGGTTTAACTATATAGCATTATTGATTTGTATATTTATCTAACCCTCGGACGTAACACTAAAAATGAATTTTATACAGCACTATTCACTAGTCGTTCATAATATCATCATTTTGTTCCCAAAAAAAAATCGTTAGCCACTATTCACTATCGTTCATATATAGAGCCTTTTCGTTACTCAAAAGCTACAAAATTTCTCTGATTTATACTACCTCTTTAGAGGTATAGGCTATTTTCGTTACTCACGAAAAAAAATCGTTACTCGCTTATATATATGCCGTTTTCGTTAAGCATAATATAAAAACCTAGTATCAAAATATATTTTTCAAGATAAAACGTACATATCACTCTTCGATCTCCTTCATAAATTTTTGTTTATAATTTCTCAATTTTCTCCTTTGTACTCTTTAGTGGTTATTTCCAAAATAAAATATTTTATGCTATTAAAAATTTTTTACTTTATATTGTTCGTTTAGTTGGTTTGTATATTTACGTTAAATAGTATATATAAAAAGTAAATATTTGAGATATTTTTTAGTATAATAACTAAAAGAGGTAAAAGGATAAAAATGGCTCGATCAATAGGGTATATTCGTGTCAGCACAGACAAGCAAGATTTTCAAAATCAACACCACGCTATTCTTGCGTATACTAATCAAAAAAGCTTAGGTAAAGTCTCATTTGTTGAAGTCAAAATCAGCAGCAAAAAGAGTGAAGAAGATCGAAAGATCGATGAGCTTCTAGCAATCCTTCAACCTCATGATCATTTAATTGTCTCAGAGTTAAGCAGGATTGGACGCAGTGTGGTCAATGTCGTCACGATTGTGAATCAACTCATTGCAAAGAAAGTCAATATTCATATCATCAAAGAACATCTTTTAATTGAACCAGATACACAAAACCCATTTACCGACTTTCAAATCAATATTTTCTCCTCCTTTGCCCAATTAGAGAGAGATCTGATTAGCCAACGAACCAAAGAGGCTTTGCAAGCTCGCAAAGCCAAAGGGATCAAGCTTGGCAAGCCAAAAGGCACAATTCAAGAGAGTATCTACGATAAAGATCAATCTAAGATCAAAGAGCTTTATGACTTAGGGGTGAGTCTTACTAATATCTCTAAAAAACATTTGGGATATGGCACGATCAAAAGCCTGAGTGAATATGTTAAAAATAAGCTAAATAAAAAGGAACAACACCATGAGTAATGATCAAGTCTTAACGGTTATGTCCGATGAATTTAGAGCCTCTTATGATATGTACGAAGATTATGATGATATGGTCATTCACAAAACTTCCAAACAAATTTTCAAACTCAATTTTGTAAATGGCATGGCACAACTAGTCCCTGTATCCAATGAAGCCGCTATCAACAAAATAGAGTCTGGTATGCAATCGTTTGTTGACATGCTCAAGAAGCAAGGATTTTAAAGATGACGACTTCACTTCTCAAATGGAGCTTAATTTGATATTTAATGTAAATAACAAAAATTTAATGTTAATCACATAAAATATTCGATAAAAAAATTAAATTTATGTATAATCATAATATGAATATTAAAGACTTTGAATTATTACTACTTGACGCTGGTTTAACTCTGGAAACTTTCTCCACAAAAACCAAAATTCCGCTAGCAACTATTAATAATTGGTTTGCAAAGAGACAAGGAAAAACTACACAAGAACCAAAGTGGGTTCAATCCTATATTGAGATGTATATAGAAAATAAAAAAAATAAAAATATTATAGAGTATCTAGAGGATAAACTGAATGCAAAAAATTAAAATTTCTTTTTCTGGTCATGAGACATTTGATTGTAAAATCGATTGGCTAACAAAAGCACTACAAGCATATATGAATAACAATACAATATTTTCACTTGACAATATCGAGGACAATATTGCACAGCTTGGTCTAGGTATTAACATGATTAAATCTTTAAATCATTGGACAAAAGTGCTTGGACTTATTGAAAAAGGAAGTTTAACGAATTTAGCTACAACAATTTTAGAGAAAGATCCTTTTTTTGAAAATATTAACACTTTATGGCTTTTACATTGGAACCTTACTAAAAATATTTCAACAGCAACTTTATATCATCTGTTTTTCAATAAATTTTACTTCAGTAAATTAACTAAACAAGATTTACTAGATCAACTTACTCAATGGTTGAAAGATAATAACATTGTAATATCTCCAACTACAGTAAAATCTGATATTGAAGTTTTTTTCAAAATGTATTCTTCTGATAAAAAAAATGAAATCAGTATGAGTTTATTTTCAGATTTGCATCTCTTAAATAAGCAAAATAACACTTATATTCTTAATAATATATCACAATTTCCAGACTCTGTTTTTCTATATGTGTTAAGTGATTATTTAGAAATAAAATATCCGAATGGGATTACTTCAATTTCTGTCGATGATCTACAAAGAGGTAAACTTAGTATACAAAAATCTTTATGCATGAATGAAAATTTATTATTTTCAAAAATACATAATTTAGCATATTTAACAGACAATAAAATGTCGTATTCTGAAGCAGCTGGCATAAAACAAATCTATATAATTGAGCCATTGTCTACGAATGAGTTATTACTCAAAATATATTCTTAAAGGTCTCTAATGTTTTCTTATAAAAATTTTCTTACTCTAAACAGTAAATTCAATAAGTCTACTAATATAATTTATGATGTTGAAAACTGCTCGGATTATATAATAACAAAATCTACTAAAGATACATTAAGGACTTTATTTAGAGTGAATTATCACAATTCTATTTCCTTGATAGGGCCATTTGGATGTGGAAAATCATCTTTACTACTGTATATTAATACATTATTATCTCAAGATAAAGAAGCCCAAACTTGTTATGACACATTAAAGCAATCAGATCCTGATATTTGTTTACAATATAAGAACTTTATCCAAGACAAAACATTTTTTAAAATTAAAGTTATTGGAGAACATACATCTTTCAAATTACAATTAAAAAATACTTTACTTCAATATTCTGAATTCAAAAATGTATGCGCATATCTTAATCAAAATATTGAGTTTCAATTGAGCAAACTTTTAACTTACCTTGAAAAAGATATTGTAAATAGCAAATATAGTGATGTTCTATTTACTATTGATGAATTTGGTAAATTTATTGAGTATGGTATTGATGCCTTAAACCCTAATGATATTTTTGATTTACAGACTCTTGCAGAATTCGTAAATAAAAAAGAAAATTATAAGCTAATTATTTCTTTACATAAATCATTTAGTGAGTATACTAACTATAAAGAGATTACTTACACTGACTGGGAAAAAATTCAAGGACGTTTTGAAGCGATCGTTTTTAAAGATGATTATTATGAAATGCTCAATATATTTAAAGAAACAATTATTGTAAAGAGTTCACCAGAAATTCAACAGAGCATACAGTTAATACATAACATCTGTAAGAATTCTATTTTGGTAAATAGTATTTTTAATAATCAATACGATGATATTTTTAGTAGAATAGCTCCTATCCATCCTTTTTCAGCTATTGTGATATCAGAAATTTTTACAAAATATTTTCAAAATCAACGTTCAATTTTCTCATTTATTTTTTCATCAGAACCATATGCTTTTCAAGAATTTATTGAACAAGAAAGAGCTATTCCTGCACTATATGCCTTAAATAATTTATACGATTATGTAACTTATTTACTGAAAGTGTATTCTATTTTATTACCAGATAAAGAATTATGGTTTTTATCAGAATACCAAGTACAAAATGAAATGCTCAAAAGTAAAAACCAAGTCAAAATCGATATTATAAAAACTATTGGTCTCTTACAATCTTTTAAACTTTCCAATATTATTAGGACAAATCTAGAATATTTGATATTGGCACTGAATGATAAATATGAAGTAGCTTTAATAGAACACAATATTCAAGAATTAATACAACAAAATATTTTAGTTTTTCAGGAGCAAACACAGGCATTTTCACTACTTGAAGACTCTAATATTGATATAAATAGAGAATTAAATATTCGAATATCAGATAATCGTTACATTGATTATGAAACATTATTAAATGAATACAATGTAGATCAATTTATTATTGCCAAAAGATATTTTACAGAATATGGAAATAAAAAAACATTTGAAAAACTATATGCAATAACAGATAATGTATCATTGATGGAACCATATAAAATTTTCTTCGCATTAAAAACGCCTAATGAATTATTGTCCATAAGCAAACAAAATAATAAATCTATTTTTTTTACACTAAATCATATAGAAAAAATCAAAGAATTAATTAGAAAAATATACGCTCTTTGCGAAATCCAAGAAGAATTTAATGCTATTACAAGTGTCGATACAAAAGCTATTATTACGACTATGATAAATGATTACTCTATGGGGCTTATGAGGATTCTTGAAGATAATCATACTAATAATTTTATGATTTATAATGGAAGACAATATGACTATAGTTCGCAACAACTACAAAAAATATTAAGCTCGATCGTAGAATATTTTTATCATGCTAGTCCAAAAATCAATAACTATACATTTACACATATGGCTGTAAATAAAGGAAGTAATACCACAAGTATTAAGAATTTATTTAAAGCGATGCTAGATAATAGTCATCTTAAAGACTTTGGAATTGCAAAATTTCCTCCAGAAAAAGCATTATATTTATCTGTGATTAAACCTTCAGGTATTCACCAGCAGAATCAAAAAACAGATCTTTGGGAATTAACAGCTCCAAATAACAACTTAAATTTCATAAATGTATGGCAATTTATTAGTAGCTTTATTACTTTCAAAATACCACTTAATACATTAATATCAAAACTTGAAGAAGAGCCTTTTGGTTTAAATGAAGCTAATGCACTATTTATGATTTCGTTATTTGTAGTAGTTAATAATGAGCAGGTTAATATCATTCGTGAGAATACATATACGTATACCTTAACTCTTGATTTACTAATGAATATGTGGAAAGCGCCTCAAAAGTATGAACTCCAGCTCATCAACCTTTCACAACAACAAGAAGCAATATTTAAACTTTATGTGCAAATTACAACGGATCTGACTGATTATAAATACTCAAAGGAAAAAGTCCTATCAATCATTAAAGTATTATATACAAAGTTTTCATCTTTACCAGAATTTGCAAAAAATACTAAAAAACTTTCACAAGAAGCTATTTCTTTAAGAAGTGTACTTATATCGATGAAAGATCCTATTGAAGCTTTTTTTCTTATGTTTCCTCAAGCTTTAGGATATGCATCAATTGATACAATTAATGATATTGAGTTCATTCAAAAATTTAAGAACGCATTTAATGAAATTGCTCTAATTTATAAACAAGAAGTGAGTGAGTTAGAACAATATATTGCAGATATTTTTTATTTTGAAGCTAGATCATTTCCATATGCAAATAAGTTGGCAGATATTTCTAATAAATTATCACAAATAGAACATTTGGATACTGAAACAAAAGCAGTATTACGAAGTTTTATATATTCTAACAGCGCATTAGAATTAATTAATAATTTATCGGTTATTTTGACTAGTAAAAAATTACATGAATGTTATGATAGTGATATTGAGAGTTTTAAAAATAAACTTGAATCCATTGCTAATCAAATGTTGTCAAAATTGGAACTAGTTGATATAGCAGATACAAAAAATGAAGTTCGTAAAATTTCTTTGAAGTCATTAGAAAAAGAACTTAATAAAGTGATCAAAGTGGATAGAAAAAAATTAGATATAATTGACAAACAAGCATCGAGAATAAAAGAAATGATTCCAGACGACTATTCTCAAGATGAAAAGTTATATCTTATTTCTCAATTACTTAATAAAGAGTTTCTAAATGACTAAAGAACTACATGTTTTATCAATTTCAGGTGGCAAAGATAGTGCAGCTTTAGCTGTATATTTGAAAGAAAAATATCCCCATAGGGAATTTAAGTATTTATTTTTTGATACGGGCGAAGAGCTGCAAGATACTTATGATTATTTAACAAAAATAGAATCAATCCTAGGTATTAAGATAGAATATAAAAAACCAGCAAAATCATTTAATGATATTTTGGATTTAGAATTCAATGGTTTCTTGCCATCGCCTTCTGAAAGATGGTGTACGAGAGAGATGAAGCTAAAGACATTTTTAGAAGTCATGAAAGATTATGAAGACTATAAAATTTATAATTACGTAGGTATTAGGGCAGACGAAAATAGGGAAGGATTAGTTCCTAAGCAAGATAATATTATTACGGTTATGCCTTTTAAAGATGATGGTATTGTTTTGAATGATGTTAAGCGTATCTTAAATGATGCCCATATTGGATTACCAAAATATTATAAAGAAATTTATGATCCTCATTATGATATCACATATTATCGTACACGGTCAGGTTGTTATTTTTGCTTTTTTATGAAGCAAATTGAATGGGTATGGCTCTACGAACAAAGACCAGAAGAGTTTAAAAAAGCTATGGAATTTGAAAAATCTGGCTATTCTTGGATCAAAGATATGCCGCTTTCTGAACTTGTTAAGCCGGAGAATATCGATAAAATAAAAAAATCATATAAAAAAATGGAAGAAATTAAAAAAACGAGATCTATTAAAAATGGAACTTTACTTCAAGAAATAGATTTTTTATCCAAACATGACAAAATGATAGACGATATAGAAAAAGATAAGCTTTGTACAATGTGCACGTTATAAAAGGGAGATATATTGTCAGATATATTTAAGAGATATGGATTTGAAGATCCTGAAGATTTATCAATTATTGATCCAAGACGTACTATGGAAAAAAAAGATATCTTAAAATTTTTTTCTGAACAATTTACAATTAATCCATTTTCCTGGGAGGATATTGAAGAAATAAATAAGTATTTACATATTGAAGATATGCAAGAAATAAAGTATATGCAGTATGATATGTGTCATTACTCAGAAGAATTAAAAGAGATGCCAGAGGATAGTGGTGGAATTTATTTTTTTTACATTAAAAATCCAATAATACCTGATATGATTAATTATCTTGTGTATATTGGCAGAGCAAAATACACACAAGATCAAAATTTAAAGAAAAGGTGCCGAGAATATTTTTATGATTATAAAAATGTTAAAGATAATGATAGTGATAGAGTTCAAACTGTTCGAAGCATGATTAAAAGATGGGGTAATTATTTATATTTAAAATATATAAAACTTAATGATAATAACTTAATAGATTCTCTAGAAAGTTTGCTAATAAACAATATACGACCACCATTTAATTCTCAAATACCTACAAAAACATATCATTCTCCTCAACCAGCAGAATTTTAAAAGGAAGAGCATGTCAATTAAATTACCAGCGATTAAGACTAAAATGGGAGATTGGACTTACTATACATCAACGATGACTTTTGCGCAAATAAAAGAATTAGTTGATCCAATGGACGATGAAATTTACCAATCGGATAGTTTAAAAGAAGCATTACAAAGAAGTATTACAGATAATTATTTAAATATTAAAAACTATATATTATATCAACCAGAGCACTTTTTTAATTCTTTAGTTTTAGCAATATACGATGGAAGACCAAACTGGATTGAAGTAGAACTAGAATTAGAGGGAGAAACTTTTTATAATTTAGGTTTTTTAACATTAGATGGTAATGAAAATATTTTTCCTGTCGATGGTCAACATAGAGTAGAAGGAATTAAAGCTGCTTTGTCAAAATCAGAAGACTATGAGAAATTCAAAAATGAAAAAATATCAGTGATATTTGTTGGGCATCAACATGATGAAATAGGGACACAAAGGTCGAGAAGGCTATTTAATTCTCTAAATAGATATGCAAAACCTGTAAGTATGACAGATACGATAATTTTAGATGAAGATGATTCCAGTGCGATGACAACAAGATATATAATTGAGGACAGTAAAGAGTTAAAGCTATTTAAAGACTATAGAATAGATAAATCATTACAAAAAGCTATTAATTCCGCAAATACTAATTCGTTTACATCTTTAATTGCCTTTAATCAATGCAATGAAGCGATCCAAAAGTTTTACTTTAATGCGTATATTAAAGGTACAGACAACTACGATACATATAAATCTAAATATTATCCTGATGATACAACATTAACTTATAAAAAGTTTCAAAAATATAGACCTTCTGAAAAAGTTTTTAGTGATATTAAAACATTTAATGAAACATTTTGGAAAGAATTTCAAGACGCATATGTTTTTATAAAAGAGTACCTTACCGCTGACAAGGAAAATGCTGCAATAAAATATCGAAACAATGAAAATGGAGGAAATATTTTATTTAGACCCATTGGTCTTGTACCTTTTGTGGAAGCAGTGTTAGCAATTAGAAAAAAAAATACAAGTAAGAATTTTAGTGAAATTTTTAAAATGTTTTCAGAAATGCATTTTCATTTAAATGAAAAACCGTGGAGGAATACAGTTTGGTCACCGCAGGATAAAACTATGATTATGGCTTCAAAATCTTTCATAAAAAAAATGTTTATATATTTAGTTGATCGTAGTGTCTTGAATGAAAGTGAATTAAAAAATTTAAAAGATGACTATGCCTCATTCATTTCATATGAAAAGGATGTTAGTCAGATTAATTTAGATGAATTGTTAAAAAAATGAAAACATTATTTAACAAACTTTTTAAGGCTCAAAATGAATTAGAACTTCAAGCAGTAATTAATTCAGCTGAAATCCTCCAAGATCAATCCAACTGGTACCCATTAGGAGGACATGAAAATAATTTTTCAACAATAGAAAATCAACAGGCTTCACCTATTGGAGCTTTTATAGAAAAGCTTACAAATTCTATCGACGCTACATTAATGAAAAATTGTTATAACACAAAAATTGATCCAAAATCAGCTAGTGCGCCGAAAACAATGCAAGAAGCCGTAGAATTATTTTATGGTGAAAAATATAATTGGCTTCACTCTTCTTTTGTTAGAGAAAAAGCATTAAATATACAGGTTATCGCAGATGGTATGACTAGAAAAGAAGGTGCTAGAACAAGAAATAATAAAATACCATACGATACTTCTTTAATAATTTATGATGATGGTGAAGGACAGCATCCAAAAGATTTCGAATCAACATTTTTATCTATAGGCAAAGGTAACAAAAACGATATTCTATTTGTTCAAGGCAAATACAATATGGGAGGGACTGGAGCTATAGTTTTTTGTGGAAAAAATCGATATCAGTTAATAGCTTCGAAGAAATACGACAATAGTGGAGATTTTGGCTTTACATTAATTAGGAGGCATCCTTTTAGTGAAGAAGACAAAAGAACAAAAAAAAATACTTGGTATGAATATTTTAAAATAGATGGAAAAATCCCTTCCTTCCCTATTGAGACTTTAGATTTAGGATTACATGAACGGGAATTTACGACAGGATCTATAGTTAAATTATATTCATATGATTTACCAGAAGGTGCAAGATCAGTAATTTCAAAAGATCTAAAAGACCGGGTAGATGAATATCTTTTCGAGCCTGCTTTGCCGATTCTTATGGTTGATAAAAAAGAAAGATACCCTGATGATAAAAATTTACAAAGAGTATCTTTTGGTCTTAAGCAGAGACTAGAAAAAGGTGATGATGCACAAAACAAGTATATTGATGATTACTTTATTATTGAGCACGATAGTTCAAAAGTCGGCAAAGCAAAAATAACTTCCTATATTTTTAAGACTAAAGTAGGAGATAAAAATGTTTCTGAGTCTAGAAATACTATAAAAAATGAGTTTTTTAGAAGTAACATGTATGTTATTTTTACAATGAATGGTCAAGTCCAAGGTCATTTAACTAATGAATTTATAACTCGCTCATTGAAGTTTCCACTTTTAAAAGATCACTTACTAATACATGTCGATTGTACATATATGGAGTATGACTTTAGAAATCAATTGTTTATGGCAAGTAGAGATAGACTAAAAGAAGGTGAAGAATATCGATATTTACGTGAATTATTAACGCAAGAATTAAAAAATAGTAAGCTTGAAGATATTCATAAAAATAGAAAAGATGCAATATCTATTGATAGTGGTAATACAGGGGATTTGATCAAATCGTTTACAAAAAATCTACCATTAAACAGTGATCTTTTAAAGCTTTTAAGCAAAACATTTGATTTAGAAAAAGAAGATGAAACAAAACAAAAATCTACACCAAAACCACATAATAAACCTATTCATGAAGAAAAAGAATTTGTGCCAAAAAGGTTTCCATCGTATTTCAATCTTTCACATTCAAAAAATGGCATTAACGCTATCAAAATACCACAAGGTGGCTCTAAAAAGATTCAGTTCAATACAGATGTAGAAAACCATTATTTCGATAGAGACGATGATGCTGGTGAATTAAATATTTCTATAGTTGACATTAATACAAATGAAGTGAATGGGGGCACTGCTCCTGGAGAACCTAAAAAAATTAGCCAAAGTTTCAATGTATCCAAATCAAGCCCTGAAAATGGAAAAATAAAACTTTTCCTAGAACCAATAGATGAGTTAGACATTGGTGACAATATTCAAATTAAAGTTGAGCTTACATCGCCAGAGAGGAACTTTGCAGAACTCATATTAATCGAAATCACAGAACCTCAAAAAGACAAAATGCCAAAACAAGAAGAAAAAGAAAACGAGAAACTAGGGTTGCCTGAATTAATATTAACATCAGAAAAATCTGATGACCCCAAAATTGTTTCATGGGAAAAATTAAATGATAACAATATCGAGATGGGCTATGAAAAGATTTTATTTATTTATTCTAGTGATGGCGAAAAACTTGAGCGAATCTATATTAATTTAGATAGTACCGTATTGAAAAATCATAAATCAAAACTTAATAGCCATGAGTTGCGAGAAAAGGCAGAAAAAGAATATATTGCAAAAGTATATTTTCACACATTGTTTTTGTATTCAATCAATAAAAATAGTAAGTATGAAATCACTAAAGGAACAACACAAGAGACTATCGAAATTAATGAGTATATTCAAAGCTTATTTGAGAATCAATATACATCGTTTCTCATCAATTTCAACATGAACGACTTAATAGATACAATTGATTTTTAGATAATACCGTTATTTATAATTATTGAAATAGTAATCTAAATTTATTGAATATATTAATATCCTTTTTAAGCTCATCAATGGCTTCTGGAATGTTAAGAAGTAAAATATAACAATCTAAGTTATTTAGTTCCTTTGAAACCCATTCGACGAGATTGCTCTTATCTTTTTCAGAAATAGCAAACATTGAAAATTCAAATTCTTGTAGCTTTTGAATGAAATATATTTTTGCATTATCTTTTGTGCATGATAGACTGGCAGATTCTAAAAATTGTAACAATTTGATCAGTATTATATCCATTCGCTCACCTTTCCCTCTCCAAGATTCCAGAGCAATGGAAAATACATCTTGACCTTTGATACTTTTGATTTTTGGAAGGACAAGATGCAATGCATTTTGGTTTTCAGCAAAAGAATTCAGGACAGAAATTAATTCACTGGTTTTTTCGTTTTTTTTTGCTATTTCTGCTGCGTAAAGATAGGCATTATATAAGTTGTTATCAAAAGAAATTTTTTCAATAGGTGTTCCAATATCATAGAAAAACCATTGTGGATTAATATGAAATTCACTGATTAATTTATATATAAAATTTACATCTGCTGATCGGTTACCTTTTTCATAATTTGATATGGCAACCTGAGATACGCCTAATTTTTCAGCAAAATCTGATTGTTTTAGACCAGATTGTTTTCTAATTTCTAAAATTTTTTTAGAAAAATCAAATTTATCCATAAAATCCCCTTGACTTTAAATATCAATTGTTTTAAAATTAAAACAATGAAATATATATCTTATAATTATATCATTTATTCTTTTATATTTCAATATATACTTTATATGGAGTGTAGCATGAACAAGGCAAAGATATCTTTCATTCCCTTTGGTACTGAATTACTTTCATGGGCGATAGAAAAAGACCGCCGATATCATTCTGGTGATAAACTAAATAGAGGTATTGTATCTTACACTAATGCACTTCATGATCTTGGTTTTTTCTTTAAAAAAGTTTGTACAGGTGAGTTACAACCTAATTCGCAATCTGTTTCTGCATGGGCTCGTCATTGGGGATGGGATTATCGTAAGGCTCTTCGTTTTATCACTATAGTATTACAAGATTTATTTAACCTAAACATTGCACTAAAAAAAGTAAAAGTATTACGAGCACGATTAGAAGAAATTCTTGCTAAACAGAAAGTGAAAATGCGTTTGTATATGCGTAAAGTAAGAGGAACATCTCACACTAATATACAGAATGATATTGAAAATGATGAGACTGAAGATGAAAGACTTTTTCTTGATGCGATGACAGCATTGGCTAAGACTAATCCAGCGTATTATCGTAAAAAAGTAAAGCAGCAGTTGAAGAATAGAGATGAGGGCACAGTTACCAATTTTCATAATTGGATAACAATGCATAAAAAATCGATAAGAGAGTTTTTATCAGTTGATGCAAATATTGTTGAAATTTTACAAACAAAACGTATAGCTGGTTATCGAATTATTGATTTTTTCAAAAAGAACGAAAATACTTATCACTTAACTTTTGAAAATTATTTTGAGAATGATATGACGGCTGAACAAATCATCGAGAATGCAAAATGATTTCTGAAAAATTACTATCTGCTCAACTAGGGATAGATTTAAAAAGAGAGCGGTTAAAAGGCGTCTTTAAAATAGGTGAACATTATTTTAAGTATTCAGAACGTAAAATTATCTACGATGAAGATGCTATTTATCGCTATATAAGGGAGCGAAATGGCAAGTATTTATGTGAAGAACAACGTGATTTGGGTGAGTTTATATCAAAATGGGCAAAGGGTGCGAAAGTCCACAAAACTTCCAGACACACGAGAGAACAGAAAGCGAGTTGAGCGAGATCTAATTCCAAAGCTTGAGGAAAATGATTTTACTCCCAAGAAGACAGTAGCATATTATTATGAACTGATGATGAGGCAAAAAGATCTCAAAGGTAGTTCTATTCGTCGATATGGTAGCATATTTGAAAATCACATTCAGCAATTCGGGGATCGAGAGATTGATAGTTTCAAAGTATCTGAACTTAAAGAGTGGATGAGTAAATCATTAAGCCCTAAAAGCTTACGATTAAATGCTACAGTCTTTAGGCAGATATTCGATGAAGCATTGTATGATGAGGCAATAGACAAAAATCCTTTTGAGCACATCAAGCCACCTAAACTAAATAAGTTTGAGCCACAACCTTTTAATAGTGAAGAGGTTGAATTGTTGATAAATAATGCAACAGGATGGTTTAAAAATTTACTTGCTGTACTTTTTATGACTGGCATGAGAATAGGTGAGGCGATAGCATTAGAGTGGAAAGATATAGATGATTGCTTTATTAAAGTGTCTAAGACTTTAGCACAAGGTGAAGTAAGCAGTACAAAAACAGACAATATTAGGGATATCCCAATATTTGATGATTTACGCCCATATTTATATGCTCAAAGGCTAGAAACAGGGCTTAAAAATAGGGTTTTTGTTGGGTTAAATGATCCTGCAAACTTGCAAAAACGTTGGCATGCCTTATTAAAGAAATGCGAAATGCCTCATAGGATTTTATATCAAGCAAGGCATACGTTCGCTATAAATGCGTTGGACAGTGGTTTATTTAAAACAACGCAGATTGCCAAGATGTTAGGGCATAGCTCAGTGCAAATGCTTTTTACAAAGTATGCTAAGTTTATCAAGTCTGAGATTGATATAATTCCAAGGGATTTTTCGGTTTTAGGCACTAAAAAAGACACTAAAGTGATTAAAACATTGTAGTAGTGGTGCGGATAAAGAGACTCGAACTCCCACGCCTCTCGGCACCAGATCCTAAGTCTGGCGTGTCTACCAATTTCACCATATCCGCACATAAGTATTAAGGTGGTACGCCCTACACGATTCGAACGTGTGACCTACGCCTTAGAAGGGCGTTGCTCTATCCAGCTGAGCTAAGAGCGCAAAGTCTCGGCTTTAAGGTGGTGCGCTCGAAAGGAGTCGAACCTACAACCTACGGATCCGAAGTCCGTTGCTCTATCCAATTGAGCTACGAGCGCATAAACTGCACTTTAAAAATAATGGGGTGGGCGATGGGGATCGAACCCACGACCCTCAGAACCACAACCTGATGCTCTAACCGACTGAGCTACGCCCACCATCATTTTCATCATTATTTTACATGGTCGGGGCGAAAGGATTCGAACCTTCGACCCCCTGGTCCCAAACCAGGTGCGCTACCAGGCTGCGCTACGCCCCGACGTTTAAAAAACCAAACTGGTCTTTTTAAGGCTGAAATTCTAGCCAAATTCCAGCCTTTTGTCAAGCTAAAAGATTAAGCTTTGGGTGAAAATTCTATGAGGCCTTCAGTGGGCGAACTTGCCGTAGCGAACGGTTTTTTGGCGATACGTCCGGCGAGATAGCTTGCACGTCCCGCCAATACGGCATGTTTCATGGCTTCAGCCATTAAAATCGGGTTCTTAGCTTGAGCAATCGCCGTATTCGTTAAAACGCCGTCTGCGCCTATTTCCATTGCGATTGCCGCGTCACTGGCGCAGCCGATACCCGCATCGACGATGACGGGAATGCTCACGGCTTCTTTAATAAAAAGAACGTTATAACGGTTTTGGATGCCAAGACCGCTTCCTATCGGAGAAGCTAAAGGCATCACGGCAGCACTTCCGGCATTTTCCAAACGTTTTGCCATAATCGGATCATCGTTGGTATAGGTCATAATCGTAAAGCCGTCTTTTGCTAAAACTTCACATGCTTTAAGCGTTTCCATCACATCGGGATAAAGTGTTTTTGCCGTATCACCGATGACTTCAAGTTTAATCAAATCGATTCCCGTAGCTTCCCGTACCATTCTAAAAAGCGTGATCGCATCTTCGGCGGTCGTACAGCCTGCGGAGTTTGGGAGCAGTTTGATGTCCGTGCCTTTGAAATAATCCAATAAATTTTCTTCATGAGGATTGGTAATATTGACGCGGCGAACGGCGACCGTAATCAACTTTGAGCCGCTAGCAATCGTGGCGTCTTTCGTGGTTTGAAAATCGGGATATTTTCCGCTTCCGACGATCAAACGACTTGAAAATTCGATATTTCCGACTTTTAAGGTATCATGATTCATGGTATGTCCTATCCAATAAATTTTTGACGGTTAGAGGAAGCAGTTCATGCTCTAAAGCGTGAATTTTAGCTTCAAATGCTTCAAAACTCATCCCCTCCGTTTTCTCAAAGCAACGTTGCGCAATGATTTCGCCGCCGTCAAGTTCTTCATTGACGTAATGCACGCTAATGCCGGCAACTTTCATCGGCGAATCAAAACTCTCCTTTATAGCATTGCCTCCCTTAAAAAGCGGAAGTAAAGAAGGGTGCAAATTGAGTGCTTTAATATTTTGCGTAAAAACGGGCGTTAAAAGACGCATAAAACCCGCTAAAACGGTTAATTCGGCACCGCTGGCGCGAATAGCGTGCACAAGCGCTTCATCGAACGCTTCACGATTAACATACTGCGTATGGTCTAGAATTAACGGTTCAATTCCGTAACGGCGCGATTTTTCAATGCCTTGGGCATCGGGACGGTTGCAGATGGTCGTCGCTACTTCGATACGACAGTGTTGAAATGTTCTGTGATGTAAATCGGCGAGGAGTTTTTCGAGATTGCTCCCCGTTCCGCTAAAGAGGATCGCAATTTTTTTTATAACCATTTAAGACCTTTGCAAATGTCGACGGGAGTGAGGGCAAAATTGTTACATGTAAGTTTTCGCGAGACGAGTGCATGGGCTAAAGAAGCCTGAATAGCCGCTTCTTTGAGCGCATAACCTTGTGCGATAAGTGCTCCGATCATGCCCGCAAGTACGTCGCCGCTTCCGCCTTTGGCTAAAGAAGGACGTCCGTATGCGTTAATGAAAAGTTCGCCTTGATAGGCAATGATCGTATTGGCTCCTTTGAGAACGAGGACGATATGGTTAAAACGTTCGCTAAAGGTTTTTGCGTACGCAAAACGGTTAGATTGAATTTTTTCGACGTCGGCCTCTTCATTGCAGAGCAGTTTTAAAAGAGCACTAAACTCTTTGGGGTGCGGCGTTAGCACAACGGGTTTGCACGACGCAACGATCTCTTTAATGAAGGGATGGTAGGATAAAGAGGCATCGATGACGAGCGGAAGAGCGTTGTCTAAAAGCCGTTGTTTGATCGTTGGCGTATCGAAATCGACCAATCCCATACCCGCAACGACAACGTTGGCGTTGTGCGGTATGGAAGAGTCGTGCATCAGATAAACGGGTAATCTTTTCGGTTCTTCGCCGACTAAGGTTACCAACCCGGCACCGAAATGAAACGCACCCATACCCGCAAGCCGTGCCGCTCCTTCTTTAGGACCTTGCAGTACCGCGACATGTCCGAAAGTGCCTTTATTGCTATTTTTAGAGCGGCGAAACGGTAACTTCAAATCTTTTTTCTGTATCAAAATGTAAGGACTCGGTACGTCGTAAAACGTATGGGCGATACCTAAGGTCGCAACTTTAATTTTACCGACGACGTCTTTGACGTTATCGTGAAGCAGCGCAAGCTTCAATGCTCCCATTGTTACGGTTTCGTCGGCACGAAAGAGGGTATCGCTTAAAGCGAGATTGCTTTGAATCCCGCTTGGAATATCGCAAGCGATTTTGTAGCCTTTTTGAGCGTTGATTGCTTCTAAAAGCTGACATGTAGGCTTATCTAGGGGTCGATTGAGTCCGGCTCCGAAAAGTGCGTCGACGTAAACGTCGGCATCGATCAATTCCGAAACGATGGGTACGCCTAGTTTTTGCGCACGTTCGTATTGGAGTCGCGCAAGCGGCGTTTTAAGCTCGAAAGGACAAAAAATCGCGACGTCGCATGTGCCGTGAAGCAACCGTGCCGCCACAATGCCGTCTGCGCCGTTATGACCGCTTCCGCAGATAAACAGTGCTTTTTTATTCCACGGCAATCTCTTTTGAACCGCTTTAGCAAGTGCTAAGCCCGCGTGTTCCATTAAAATTTCGGAGCAGAGCGCAAACACATCGTCACAACGAGCGTCTAAAAAATCCGTTTTTTCGTAAATATAGCGCATGGTTTCTCCTAACGTTTGCGAAAACTTAAAGCTTCGACCATATGTTCTTTGGTTATGAGTCGAGCTTGAGCCAAATCGGCGATCGTGCGCGCAACGCGTAGCATTTTATGTAAGCTTCGCGCCGAAAGCCCTAAACGTTCCCTTGCCGTCTCCAAACTTACGCGTGCTTCGTCGTCTAAAAGGCAGTGGCGCATCGTTTCGGCTTCGGAAAGTTTGCCGTTTAGCTCTTCTTGTCCGCGTTCTTTTTGCATTTTAAAGGCGTTTAAGACCTGCTCGAACATCTCCGAAGAGCTCAATCCGCTCTCTTTTGAATGCTCTTCGCTCATTTGAACGTATAAATCGAGTCGATCCATAATGGGTTCTGAAATACGATTTTTATAGCGGGCAATTTCGGCTTCGCTACAACGACACTCGTGCGTACGACTCAGTAAGTTTCCGCACGGACACGGGTTTTGTGCGGCGGCAAAAAGAAATTTGGTAGCATAACTGACTTTCGTGTTGACGCGCGAAATCAAAACGCGATGATCTTCTAGCGGCTCTCGAAGACTCTCTAAAACGGTTTTAGAAAAGTTGGGAAATTCATCGAAAAATAAAATGCCGTTATGCGCTAGTGCCACTTCTCCGGCTTTACTTTGCGACGAGCCGCCTCCGAAAATGGAAGGGCGCGAAGAGGTGTGGTGCGGCGAACGAAAAGGGCGTAGGGCGCAAAGTGCCGTTTCTTCGTTTTCCAAAGAGGCATAAGCGTTGGATTCTAAAATCTCTTCGATGCAAAGCGGCGGTAAAATATAACGTAAGCGTTTAATGCTCATACTCTTTCCGCATCCGGGGCTACCTTCCATGAGAAAGTTGTGCATGCCCGCAGCGGCGATCGTAAGCGCACGTTTGGCGCGGTGTTGTCCCAAAACATCGCTAAAATCGAGCGGAAAACGAGCCTCGTAAAAGTACTCTTTGCCGCCGATGCTCATGCTATGTTCGCATAAAAAAGATTCGTTTGGAATCGGAGCAGTTTGCTCAAAACGTTTTTCTTTGAAAAAAAGAAGGGCATCGTGAAGCGTTGCAACGCCAAAAGCGTGAATACCCGGAATATGCGCTATTTTCCGTAAAAGTTCGTCGGGAACCAAGACGTGAAGGTCTTTTTGCTGAGACGCAAGCGATAAAACGATCGGAAAGATCGCATTGCTTTTTTTGACCCTGCCGTCCAAACCCAGTTCGCCGAAGACAAAAAAATCCTTACATGTAAAGTGCTCTTTTTGCATCGCGATTAATAAAGCAATGACCAAATCGAAATGGCTTCCCTCTTTTTTAAGATCAGAGGGTGAAAGATTGACGGTAATTTTTTGTGCCGGAAAGTGAAAATCGATGCTGGAAAGTGCCGATTTTATGCGTTCTCGAGATTCCAAGATGGCCGTGTCTGCGAGCCCGACGATGGAGAATCCCGGAAGTGCCCGGACGAAAGTCGACTCGACGTCGACGCGATATGCTTTATTGGCGTAAAACGTTGCGCATTTGGCATGCTTGACGTTGGAAAGCGCAGAAGCTTCTTCCATCGCTACGCCTTTTCTTTTTGTTTTTTCTTCCACTCTTTTTCAAATTTTTTGCGTTTTAAATAGGAGAGTTTTTCGATAAAAAGATGCCCTCGGAGATGATCCATTTCGTGTTGAACGGCAATCGCCATTAGATCGCGAAACTCCTCTTCATGGCGTTGTCCGTAACGGTCGTAATAGGCTAATTTGATATGGGCGGCACGCTCGACTTCATCGTAGTATCCGGGAACGCTAAGACATCCTTCCTGATACACGACGGCACCGTCTCTTTCTAAAATTTCGGGGTTGAGAATCTCATAAAGGTTCTCTTTTTTTTGCAATCCCTCTTCGTCGACGAGATTGATTAAAAGAGCGTTTAACGGGAAGCCGACTTGAATAGCCGCCAATCCGATACCCTCTTTAAAAACCATTGTATCGTACATGTTATCCAAAAGCGTATGCAAAGTACTGTCAAATGCCGTGACGTCTTTGGATTTTTCACGTAAAAGTTTATGGGGATAGACTAAAATCTCTAAAATCATTCTTCCTCTTCCTGTAAAGAAGGCGTACAGACCACGTAAGGGATAAACTTTTTACCCGTATGCGGTAGCCCTTCGAGCGTTGCCGCTAAAAATTCTTCGGCGCTGTATTCGGGTTGCAATGCCGTGATGGAAAGTTCGATATCGGTTTCAATTTCGGATGTTCCGACAAAAAAGCTGGTTTGATAAACCAAATCGCTGATACGATCGCATGCTTTTTTGGCACCCGTTAAGTCGGTATGCTTTAAAATCATCGCAAAAATACCGTCTCCGAAATGCGCGACGATATCGCTTCGGCGCGATGTTTTCAGTAAAAGCTTCGCAATATTGCGTACGACGGTATCTTTGTCTTTTTTGACCGCAATCGAATCAAGAACGCTCTCTTTGACGCGAGCCAACACCAAAGAGCTCGGATGCGCGTAATTTTGGATAAGTTTCAATTCGTCCTCAAGCGATTTTAAAAGATAACGTCGGTTGTAAACGCCGTATTTAATATCGAAAATGGATTGGTTATCGACCTCTTGTAAAATGGTCGTCGCTTTTTGGTAATACTCTTTCAAAAGATCCAGCTGCTTGGTCGTGAGTTCGAACATCTTGCTCAAATCCGTCGTGAAAGAAGCGATAATATTTTGCAACGTTAACGCGTTCGGATTGGTTTCCAATTGGTTGGAGCGTTTTTTTACGATATCTTGCATAACGCCCAAGTTGCGATAAACGGTCGAGACGACTTGCATAATATTTTTAATTTGCGAAAAACCTTCTTTAATTTCGCGCTCGATTTTAACGTGATTTTCGTCGTTGTTGGTCGTTTCAAGGTCTAAAAACTCGTTAATACGTTTCTTAAACGCGGCAGGTTTGTTTTCCAAGAGCTTGTCAAAGTAAATTTGAAAATTACTCGGTGTCGGAGGGATATTTTCATCCCCCAACACTTTAAGGACTTGAGCGGAAAATTTCTCAAGTTCGGCGTTAGATTGTTGCGGAACAACGGGCTCTTTGATAGTAGGAGCCACCGTTAAGGCATCCTCTTTCGTATCGATCGTATAAACACCCGTTGCACCTTTTTCTTTGTTGAAACGAACCATAACGCGCCTTCTTATGAAATATTATTTAAAGCTCTTATCCAATACTTTATCGATAAGACCGTATTCGCAAGACTCTTCCGCGCTCATAAAAAAGTCGCGTTCGGTGTCTTTGACGATTTTGGGCATTTTTTGATTACAGTTTTTCGCCAAAATTTCATTTAACACTTGTTTCATGCGTAAAATTTCTTTGGCTTGAATCTCAATGTCGGTTGCTTGTCCCTGCGCGCCGCCTAAAGGTTGATGGATCATGATGCGTGCGTTGGGAAGCGCGTAACGTTTTCCTTTAGTGCCGGAGCTAAGCAAAAAAGCTCCCATCGAAGCGGCTTGCCCGATACAAATCGTGCAAATATCGGGTCTGACGTAGTTCATCGTATCGTAAATACTAAAACCGCTGGTAATCACGCCGCCCGGAGAGTTGATGTAAAGATAAATATCTTTTTCGGGGTCTTCGGCTTCCAAGAAAAGCAGTTGCGCAACGATGGAAGAAGCGACGACGTCGTTGATTTCGCCGCTTAGCATAATAATACGATCTTTTAAGAGACGAGAGTAAATATCGTAACTTCGCTCGCCTCGACCCGTTTTTTCAATAACGACAGGGACATAATAGCTCATTATTTACCTTTAGTAAAAAGCTTGTTGAAGAGTTTTTCTTCAATGATGGACATTTTAATCGCCGGAAGAACGCCTTGTTTCTCGTAGAATTCAAGGTATTCTTTTGGGTTGGCACCTTGTTGCATTGCTTCAAAGTAGATCATTTGAAGCACTTCTTGATCGCTGACGTTGATGCCTTCGGCACGAGCAAGCTCATCGACGATAAACGTTAGTTTAACGCTTTTCTCGGCATCGTTTCTAAATTCTTCGCGTTTCTCTTTGATTTTTTCGGGATTGGAAGAATACTCTTTGATCTCATCTTCGCTGAGTTTTCCGAAAACGCTTCTCATTTGAAGATCAATCTCTTGATCGACGATGTTTTCGGGAAGGTCTAATGCGATTTTTTCCAAAATCGTTTCGACGAATTTGGGTTTAACTTCATCGTTGAACAATTTTCCAAGTTTTTCGTTGCGAATTTCGGTCTCGATTTGCTCTTCTAAGGTTGCAAGCGTAGGGTTTTCGACGCCCGGAAGTAAACGTTTGATCATCTCTTCGCTCGGAGTTTCGGGAACGTCTTTTACTTTAATCTCTTTGAGGGTTACTTTAAAGACGGAGAGTTTACCGGCGAGTTCTTGTTTGCCGTAATTTTCGGGGAAAGTCACTTCAATGTCTTTGCTTTTGCCGGCTTTCATACCGATAATGCCGTCTTCAAAACCGGGGATAAACGAATGACTTCCGATTTCAAGCGTATAATTTTCCGCTTTGCCGCCCTCAAACGCTACGTCGTCGATAAAGCCTTCAAAATCGATAACGACGAAATCGCCTGATTTTACCGCTCTTTTTTCTTCAACGGTTTTTAAATCGGCAACGAGAGCCAAGGTTTTTTCAAGACGCTCGGAGATCTCTTTTTTGGTCACTTTGGGTGCTTTGTATTCGGGAACGCACTCTTTGTATCCTTCTACGTTAACCGTCGGTCTGAAAGAGAGTTTCATAACAAGCTCTAAGCCGCCCTCTTTTTCTTCAAATTTCGTAAAACTAGGCTCTCCGACGACGAGTTCGGCTTTAACGTCTAATGCTTCCAACGCTTTGGAGTAAAGTTCGCGTAAAGCGTCTGTTTGTGCGTCTTCTTTAATTTTTTTGCCGAAGCGTGCTTTTACAAGATGCGTAGGTACTTTTCCTTTTCGAAATCCGTCAACTTTCATAGTGGACGCCGCCGATGCGAGCATCTTCTCTTCTTTTTTTTGCAAAAGCGCCGGTGAAATGGTTGCCTCGACGGCAGCATTAGCACTATTGGTACGGTTAACTTTAATTTGCATAAAATCCCTTTTCGATATAAAATTTTGCTCAAATATAGCAAAAATTAGCTTTTAACTCGCTTTTTATCCATTAAAAAGCAAAAAGCGGATAGAATAAGTCGTCTTAATTACGAAATAAAGTGAAGAAAAATGCACAGACAAGAAGAGTTTGAAAATGCCGTTAGAACGATGTTGGAAATCATCGGCGAAAATACGAAACGCGAAGGGCTGTTAAAAACGCCGACTCGTGTCTTTAAAGCGTATGAATATATGACGCAAGGCTATACTCAAAGCCCCAACGACGTTTTAGGCGAAGCATTGTTTGAAAGCGATAACAATCAAATGGTTCTGATTAAAGATATTGAGTTTTACTCTATGTGCGAACACCATCTTTTACCGATTATCGGACGTGCACATGTCGCTTATATTCCAAACGGGAAAGTCGTAGGGCTTTCTAAAATTCCGCGGATGGTCGACGTGTTTGCCAGACGCCTGCAAATTCAAGAACAACTGACCGAACAAATCGCTAAAGCGATCGACGACGTTATCGCACCTAAAGGGGTCGGCGTCGTGATTCAAGCGCGTCACATGTGCATGGAAATGCGCGGCGTGGAAAAAACACACTCCAACACGACGACATCGGCATTACGCGGGCTTTTTCTGAAACCCGACACGCGCAAAGAGTTTTTTGATATTATCAATGCACCGCAGGCGAATCGTTACTAATGCCGCTCAATCGTCTACGCGAAAAACTGCAAAGCAAAAGCCTCTCTCCGATGTTCGGCACGATTACGAAAATCAGTGCGACGACCGTTGAAGCATGCGGACTTAGACCCAGCATCGGCGATATCGTTAAAATCGTCTCGTTAGACGGACGTAAAAGCGAACTCGGGATGATTACCGAAGTCAATCGAACGACATTTTATATTTCACCGTTCGGCTTTATCGAAGGGTTTAAAATCGGCGATAAAGTCTTTATCAGCGAACAGGGAATGATGATTCCGGTAGGCGAAGAGCTTTTAGGGCGCGTCGTCGACCCTTTTATTCGCCCCAAAGACGGCAAAGGAACGATAGGTGCAAGCTCTCAAGCACCGATCATGAAAGCACCTTTGGACGCGATGAAACGAGGGTTGATCAACGAGCCGTTTCGCGTCGGCGTCAAAACGATCGACGGACTTTTGACTTGCGGAAAAGGGCAAAAAATGGGGATTTTTGCCGGAAGCGGCGTCGGAAAATCGACCTTAATGGGCATGATCGTCAGAGGTTCGGAAGCTCCGATTAAAGTGGTTGCGCTTATCGGCGAACGAGGACGTGAAGTCCCCGAGTTTATCGAAAAAAATCTTGGCGGCAATTTGGAAAACACCGTCATTATCGTCGCAACCAGCGATGATTCGCCGTTGATGCGAAAATACGGAGCCTTTAGTGCCATGAGCGTCGCGGAATATTTTAAAAACCAAGGTCAAGACGTCCTTTTTATGATGGATTCGGTGACGCGCTTTGCGATGGCGCAACGGGAAATCGGTCTTGCATTGGGCGAACCTCCGACGTCCAAAGGGTATCCGCCTTCGGTTTTAGCATTGCTACCGCAACTGATGGAACGTGCCGGAAAAGAGGAAGGTAAAGGTTCGATTACCGCTTTTTTTACGGTATTGGTCGAAGGTGACGACTTAAGTGACCCGATTGCCGATCAGTCCCGAAGTATTCTAGACGGACATATCGTTTTGAGTAGGGAGTTGACGGATTACGGGATTTACCCTCCGATCAATATTCAAAACAGTGCTTCAAGGGTTATGGGCGACGTGATCGATAGCGATCATAAAAAAGCGGCAATGCGTTTTAAGCGTTTGAGTTCGATCTTGAAAGAGAATGAAGTGCTCATTCGCATCGGAGCGTATGAAAAAGGCAACGACAAAGAGTTAGACTTGGCGATTAGCAAAAAAGAGAAGATGAATCAATTTTTACAACAAAACCCCGAAGAAGCGTTTGCGTTTGAAGCGACGATCAATGATCTGAAACAAATAGTCAATTAATGGTTAAAAATTTTTAGTTTTTTTTAATAAAGAAAGTAATAGTATTCAAAAAAATAAATTAGGATAAAGTTTATCCTATTCGGACGGAGAAATTTATGCGAGTCTATTTAGATAACAATGCGACAACGATGCTCGACCCCGAGGCATTCGAGTTGATGAAGCCTTATTATTGCGAAAAATACGGTAATCCGAACTCTTTACATCAGTTCGGAAGCGAAAGTCATCCGGCGTTACGCAAGGCGATGGATCAACTTTATGCAGGCATTAACGCCGACGACGAAGACGATATCGTCGTGACGTCTTGTGCGACCGAGAGCAATAACTGGGTCATCAAAAGCGTGTACAACGACTACATTTTACACGGCGATAAAAATCATATCATCACGAGCGAAGTGGAACATCCGGCCGTCGGAGCATCCTGTAAATTTTTGGAGAGTCTAGGCGTTAACGTGACCTACCTTCCGGTCAATACCGACGGCGTCATTAACGTGGAAGACCTTAAAAACGCAATTACCGATAAAACCGCATTGGTTTCCATTATGTGGGCAAACAATGAAACGGGTATGATTTTTCCCGTCGAGGAGATCGGCGCGATTTGCAAAGAAAGAGGCGTCTTGTTTCATACCGATGCCGTTCAAGCCGTCGGTAAAATTCCCGTCGACGTTAAAAAAGCCAATGTCGATTTTTTAAGCTTTTCCGCACACAAATTTCACGGTCCTAAAGGAATAGGCGGACTTTACATTCGTAACGGGCAAGCCTTAACCCCGTTTTTTCACGGCGGCGAGCATATGGGCGGACGCCGTAGCGGAACGCTTGACGTTCCCGGTATCGTCGGTATGGGCAAAGCGATGGAGCTTGCCGTTGCCGCTCTTGATTTTGAAAAAAGCAACGTTAGACGCCTGCGCGATAAACTCGAAGACGCATTGCTGAAAATTCCCGAAACGTTTGTCGTAGGAACCAAAGAACAACGCGTACCCAACACGATTTTAATCAGCGTTAAAGGCATCGAAGGCGAAGCGATGTTGTGGGATCTCAATCAAAACGGTATCGGTGCTAGTACGGGAAGTGCATGTGCCAGCGAAGCATTGGAATCCAATCCCGTTATGGAAGCCATCGGTGCGGAAGCCGACCTCGCACATACCGCACTTCGACTTTCGTTATCGCGTTTTACGACCGATGAAGAGATTGATTATGCTATCGACGTGATTTACAAAGCCGTTGAAAGATTAAGAGCAATTTCCAGTACGTACGCTTACGCGCCCGAGTGGCACGTGAGTAAATTGTAAACAAGTTCTTGCAGAATTTTCAACACGCTTTTAAAGCAAAGCTCAAAACGAAGTTTCTGTGAAAAAGCTACGTTAACACTGGGTTCTCTCACGCAGAGAGCCCGCGCACCTTTGGTGCTTTTGTTGTGATATGTACAAAGAATTAAAAGGATAAAAAATGGCAAAAGACAGTTTGATCGGCGGCTCTATCTGGGAAGAGTACAGCCAAAAAGTACAAGATTTGATGAATCATCCTCGCAATATGGGCGAGTTGACCGAAGAAGACGCTAAATGGATGGGCGGTAAGCTTATCATCGCCGATTTCGGTGCGGAGAGCTGCGGCGATGCCGTGCGCCTTTACTGGATCGTCGACGAAAAGACCGAAGTCATTAAAGCGGCGAAATTTAAAAGTTTCGGTTGCGGTACGGCAATCGCAAGTTCGGATACGATGGCGGAGCTTTGTATCGGCAAAACCGTCTCCGAAGCGGTGAAGATCACCAACATTGACGTTGAAAAAGCAATGCGCGATACGCCTGACGTTCCGGCCGTTCCGCCGCAAAAAATGCACTGTTCTGTTATGGCGTACGACGTTATTAAAGCCGCCGCCGCTTCGTTTAAGGGCGTGGATGCGGCTTCGTTTGAGGACGAAATCATCGTATGCGAATGTGCGCGCGTCAGCCTTGGAACGATTAAAGAGGTGATTCGCATCAACAATCTCACGACCGTCGAGCAGATCACGAACTACACCAAAGCGGGTGCGTTTTGTAAATCCTGTATCAAACCGGGCGGTCATGAAGCACGCGAGTACTATTTGGAAGATATCTTACGCGATACGCGCGCCGAGATGGAGCACGACCGTTTGCTTGCGATGTCCAACGTTAAAGTCGAGGGCACGCATACGGTTAATTTCGACGACTTGACCGTCGTTAAGAAATTCCAAGAGATCGAAAAAGTGATCGATGAAAATATTCGTCCGATGCTTGTCATGGACGGCGGTAATCTTGAAATCCTCGATATTAAAGAAAGTGAGGGTATGAGCGACGTTTATATCCGTTATTTGGGCGCTTGCAGCGGATGTGCGAGCAGCTCTACGGGGACGCTTTTTGCTATCGAAGCGGTTTTACAAGAGAAATTAAGTAAAAATATACGAATATTACCTGTTTAAATCGTTAAAGGCTTTTGCCTTTAACGCCTCTTTATTTGGAAGGATAGTGCGTGGCAAAAGTCGAATTTTTAGGCCCGATAGGCCGAGCAAGCATCGAAGTCGATATTCAAAACCTCAGTGAACTCAAAAGCTTTTTCAAAGAAGACAAAGAGCTTCAAGAATGGCTCGGCATCTGCGCCGTTGCTATTAACGATACCTTGGTTTGCGAAGCGGACGTTCCCGTCTCTTCTCACGATAAAATCTCCTTACTCCCTCCTGTTTGCGGAGGTTGAAACATGCTGGAACTTCACGAGGGATCCTTACATGTCAAAAGTATTTTGGCTTCTTGGTACGATCAAATCAGCGATAAAAATTACGGTGCGTTCATTCCCTTTGTGGGCATCGTGCGCGACGAAGACGGCATCGAGGGGCTTAGTTTTGATATTTACGAGCCGATTTTAAAGGGTTGGTTTGATGCGTGGCAAGAGAGGGCCAAAGCACAAAACGCTTACTTGTTGATGGCGCATTCACGCGGAGACGTGCCCAATCACACCTCTTCTTACATCGCGGCGGTCGTCTCGCCTAAACGTAAAGTCGCCCTTTCGATGATCAACGATTTTGTGGAAGATTTCAAAGCCAACGCGCCTATTTGGAAGTACGATCTGATCGGCGGAAAGCGCATTTACGCCAAAGAGCGTTCGCACTTGCTTCAAGGACACGGTCTTTTAAAGGCGGACGCATGAATAACACGCATTTTCCCCCTTTTGACGAAACGCTTCAAGCGTTAGAGGCTTCGATCGATTGCGAGTTCGGGCGCGAAAATCTTTTTGTCGCGGATGCTTTAGAGCGCATCTTAGCCGTCGATATTGTCGCCAAAGAGAACAATCCAACCCATGAAACCGCTTCAATGGACGGCTATGCGATTCGATTCGTCGATCAGCAATTGGGGAAATTGACGATCAGCGATTACGTTCCCGCCGGAGAAGAAGCGCGTAACGTCGTAACCAAAGGTCAATGCGTAAAAACCTTTACCGGAACGCTGATGAGCGAAGGAAGCGATACGCTAATTCCCATCGAAAACGTCGAAGTCGAAAACGATGCAATTCGCATCACCTCCGCCGTTTCCAAAGGTTTTGCGGTACGTCCTATCGGCGAGAATTACAAAGCGGGCGAAGTGCTCATCAAAAGAGGCACGAAGATCGGTTTTGCGCAAATCGGCGTAATGGCGGAACTTGGCATGGTGCAAGTCGAAGTCTTTATGCGTCCTCGCGTTGCTATTCTCTCCACCGGTAACGAAATTCTTGATTTTGGAGAGCCTAAAACCTCGCACGCACAGATACACAGCTCCAACCACGTCACCGTCGAAGCGATTTTAAAACAGATGCATTGCGAAACGATGCGTTTTAAACTGATCCACGACGATCGCGCATTGATCGAACAACAGCTTCGCCAAGCATTGCGTTGGAGCGACATCGTCGTGACGACCGGCGGAGGAAGCGTGGGGGATTTTGATTATTTGCAAAGTATCTTGACCGATATGAAAACGCAAAATATCATCGACGGTTCGTACATGAAACCGGGACGTCATATCCGCGTCGTCAAGGCCGATCACAAGTACATCTACGCGCTTCCCGGATTTCCTTACAGCGCATCGGTGTGTACGTTTTTATTTATCGCGCCTTTGCTTCGCAAGATGCGCGCACAAAACTTTGCACTGCCAACGATCAAGGCCTATATGGGCGAAGCTTACAAAAAACGCTCCAAATTCGTCGAATTTACCGCCTGCAATCTTCGCTTTTTTGAGGGACAACTCGTTGTTGACTTGGAAGGTAAAAAAGAGGGCAGTAGCGCTATCCTCAACAACCTCTTAGACAACCCCGTGCTTTTACGCGTCGAAAAGGACGTCCAAAAAATCGAAAAAGGTGAGACGGTGGATGTGGTGTTGCTGGATATTTAAACGTCTAGCAATACTACAAGCCTTTTTTAAATCCTTACATGTAAACCGTAAGTCATGAAACCTCTTTACCTTTGGAGCGCATTATGAAGCATGGGATTTATATCTTTTTTATGCTATTGATTGGCTACACTTCTGCTTTTGCCCAGCAGACTTGGACTGACGCTGCCAATAACAGTGTAAGCTTTCCTCATTCGATAGAGCGTATCGCCGATGCGTGGCCTGCTCATAATGCGATTGTAACGATGCTAGGATCGGGTGATAAAATTGTAGCCACTATCGTTACACCGCAAATGTGTCCATGGCTGTATAAAATCAATCCTCATATGCAAAAAGCTACAGTAGCGTTTAGTACAGATTCTGGGGCAATGGGGTCGATGGAAGAGTTGCTCAAAGCGAAGCCTGACGTCGTTTTTGTCTCTTCAGGCAATAGAAATAGAGAGCTTTTTAAAAACCTTGGTCTGAATGTTTTTGAGCTTTCATTAATCGATTTTTCTTCTTTAAAAGAAACGGTGTTACTCACTGGAAAAGTGTTGGGGCAAAAAGCACTGATGAAAGCAGAAGCGTATGCTACGTATTTAGAAGAGGTAACACACTCCATAGAAACAAAACTCAAACCCATTCCACAAAATCAAAAGCCAAAAGTTTTACATCTAAGCGGTATTGGAGCGTCGTATGTTGCAGACGGTTCAGATTCGATGATGGATGCATGGATACGTTTAGCAGGAGGGATTAATGTCGCAAGTGAACTTAAAGGCTCCAATAAGACAGTTTCGATAGAACAAATTGTTGCATGGAATCCTGACATTGTCATTATCGGAGCATCTTCCAGAAGTGTTCAAGCGAGTGATTTTCTAGAAAATCCTGTATTTAAAACGATTGCCGCAGTCCAAACAAAAAAAGTTTATATCAACCCCAAAGGAATGTTTTTTTGGGACAGATACAGTGCCGAGGCGATTTTGCAAGTGCAATGGGCGGCACAGATTTTCTATCCTGAGATATTTAAAACATTCGATATTGAACAAGAAACCATCTCCTTTTACACACGCTTTTTTGACTATCCTCTCAGTAAAGAAGAAACAAGAATGATCATACAAGGTATTCCACCGCGATAAACTATAGTTACATGTAAGAAATCTTTTCTAGCGAATTTGGTTTAGCGGTTATATTTTATAAATAGCGATTTCTTCTTTAAGATTAACGCTCATACGATACAGAGTATCGGCTGAGACGGATATGGATTGGGCACTCTTTGTATTTTCGGTAGATAAGTTGCTTACGACGTTAATGTGGTGCATGATTTTCCCCGTTGTGAGTACATTTTCTTTGGTATCGTCGTAGAGCTTTTGGATAAGATTGATCGTATCTGCTAGGGTATGGGTGGTGGTATCCGTGTGCTCATTGACCCTAAGCGACGAGCTTACAAGGTTTTGGATGCGCTCTATGTTGCGGTTCATTTTTTCCGAAATATCGCCGACCGATTGAACGATGACGTTGATGGTTGCATTCGTGTCGACTAAGCTTTTTTGCGTTCGTTCGGCAAGTTTTCGCACTTCATCGGCAACAACGGCAAATCCTCGCCCGTGTTCTCCTGCTCTCGCGGCTTCGATGGCGGCATTGAGTGCCAATAAATTGGTTTGGTCGGCAATATCCGAGATAATCGTAATAATTTCTTTGACTTGGCTCGCTTCTTGGGAAAGGGTTCGAAGATGGGTGTTAATGTCGGATTCGATGTTTGATGTCAGACTGAGTTGTTCAATGGTATAGGAGAGTGATTTTTTGACTTCTTGCATATTCTCTTTGGTATGAATCGCTTTTTCTAAAACCTTTTGCGCTTCATTCGATGAGACTTCCATGCCCTCTTTCATACAATTCGAATGCGACGTGATGGCTTGAATGACGCTTGATTCTTCATCGACCGAGTGTTGAATCGATGAGGTTGTGGAAGAGAATGTTTCTGAGACGGTCAGGTTGTTGCGAAGTAAAACGTCGATGGTTTGGAAAGATTGGCGTAGCATGGCGATTAATTCGCTTAGTTGAACACTCATATGTGACAATTCGTCTTTACCTTGAATGCTCAGGTCTTGCGTAAAATCCTTATGGCGCGTGATGTTTTGAATACTTCGCCCTAAATTCTGAATGGAGGAGACAATCTTGATAGCAATGACGTAAAACACGCTCATCGTTACAAGAATGCTCACTGCGACAATGCTTGAAATCGTCACGGAGCTATGTTTCATAATCTCAAGGTTGCTCGTTTGAATGTACTCTAAAAGTGTGTCCTGAGCTTCTTGAATGGAGTCTTTAAGAGTATTTGATTGGTGTGTTAAGTCTGTGAGTTTACGGTTCTCTTCGCTTTCTTGAAATGCCTTTGTTTTCATGCGGTCTTTATTTTGTATGACGATTTCGGAGATGGCATAGCGAACGGCATTCCACTCTTTGTATTGATGTGATAAATCCACGAGTTTCTTTTTGAGGCTCTCTTCCTCTAAAATTCCCGAAAGCTCTTCGAGTTGGACAACGATTGCATCGGAATCTTTTTTAAACTTATCCAAAAATTTCTGGTCTAAAAAAAGCCTAAATCCACGTAAATCCGCGGAAGTTTCACTCGCGAGCGTTTGAATTTCACCTACTTTTAACAATCGCATCGTGATCGTTTGCGCTTTTTGATTGTTGGTGTACGAGATGTAGCCTATCGATGCATAGGTTATAAAGCATAAGACGGATAAAAAGGCTAGTTTACTTTTGATGGTACTTAAATCAATCACATGTATCCTTTGTTTAGTGTCGGTATCATTGAAAGATTTTAACAGCTAAAAAGGAGAAAGTAGAGAGAAACGAATCCCATAGATTGTGCGTTTATGCTTGCCGATGCGGACGATAAACTTTAACGTAAAATGCGTTAAGATTGAGAAACAATCGAATACGGTATCTTAATCGTCATGCCAATACTTACGGAAAAGAAATCCTTGATTATTTAAAACAACCAGTAAGTGCTATCTAAATCGACACGATCATGTACCATTCTAGAAAAAAGGGGTCAATTTTCACCCCTTTACGCTTACAAACAAGGCGGATAATCGTTAGGGGTTAAGAATTTTATCGACCTGTGCTTCATCGAGTTTGACGCCGAAGAAGGTTGCGTAAAACGATACGATCTCTTGTGCGATCGATACGTCTTGAAAGGCAAGCGGAAAGAATTTTTCGGCAGCCCACAAGAGAGCCAAGGGTTGTTCGGGCGTATAATGCGTCCATACATGTGAACCCATCGGCATCGCAAAAACCTTTTGATTTTGGATCGCATTGAGACCTACAAGGCGTTTATCGCGGTAGATCGCTTCTTTTTCTTGCGTATTCCATACGAATAAAAAATCCGGATTCCATGTTAAAAGTTGTTCGATGGAAATCGTCGCATGGTCTTTGACGTTTGCGGCAACGTTGATACCGCCCGCATGTTCGATCATCCATGTTGCGGTCGATACCATCGGAAGCGAAAAGTTGGTATAGCGTAAGTAAAGTGCCTTAGGTCGACTCGAAACATGAGCAACTTTTTGCGCTACGAAACGAAGCGTACGATCGTAATAGTCGTTATAAGCGGCGGCTCGATTTTGCAAGCCCAAAATTTCGCCCAAAAGCGTCATCGTCTCTTTGACGCTATAGGGTGTCGACCATTGTAGCGCGACGACGCAAAATCCTTTTTGGGCTAAGAATTCGGCACTGTTTTGGTTGACGACGAACACGACGTCGTGCGCGATCGTATGAAGTGCTTCGACGTTGATGTCCCATTCGGGTCCTCCGTTGGAGACCGTAGGTAAAGAGGAAAGTTTTGGTGCAAAAAGGGTTTGCATTTTCCAATTTTTACCCTCGATTGCTCCGGGTAAGCCGTTGGTAATGGCATCTTGAGCACCCAAAGCAAATAAAAAAGAGTTTACGGCGGGTGTTCCTCCCGCCGTCACGACACTGTGTACGGTTGAAGGGATATTTACCGTTCTTCCGTACATGTCGACGATCGTTTTACTTTCAAGTCCGAAAGCGACATGTAAGCTAACGACAAGGAAAAAAAAAAGTGTTTTCATCGGTTAAAATTTGAGCGTTATGCTCGCTACGGCCGTAAACGGCGCACCCGTATAGTAACTCGTACCGCCTGTTCCCGTGTCGTCTAAGTCGTTTTTAATAATGGCGATGTATTTTTTATCCAAGAGATTTTGCAATGAAACGGAAAAAAGTGCCTCTTTAAATCCGTAAAAATTCTTGGTAACATAGCCTGTTTCGACGTCCACGGTATAGTAAGAGGGGATCGATTCGATGTTTTGAATATCGCCGTAGCGTTTGTCGACGTATTTAAGTGCCGGAGAGACGTAAAAGCCGTTTTGTTTGTACGTCGTACCCACTTTTGCTAAAATTTTCGGCGCATCGGGAACTTGGTTGCCGCTGATTGCCAACGTCGCTCCGCCCGTCGTTGTTAGATTGTCCGTGAATTTCAATTGGTTGTACGAAAATGCGCTAAAGAGCTCAAACGAACGCGACAACTCGTAGGTTGCGCTAAGTTCAAAGCCGTTAGCTTCTGCTTTAGCGTTATTTTGGTAGTAGGTTAGATTGACGGCGGGATCGTACGCCGTGACTTGTTTATCGTTGTAAACGACATGGTAAAGCGTCGGTACGATCATCCAGTTCTCGCCTTTGATTTTTGCTCCGACGTCGAATTGATCGGACGTTTCCAGCTCAAACTTATCCCAAATATCTTGAAGCGAGATTCCTTTAGCTCTAAAGGTCGCATTATTGCTTTTATAGATCGAGAACAACGGCCCGATCCAAGGGCTCGCATATCCTTTGGCATATCCGGCGAAAAGATCGACGCTGTCGGAGAGCGTGTATTTGAAATTGAGGCTCGGAAGCGTTGCGCTCAGCGTCGTATCGTCCGCATAAAGATACGGAATTCGCGTACCGTGTGCAATGGCTTCACCGTCGGAAACGTCGCCCGAAGTCGTCGTATAGCTTTGGACGCCGCCTAGCGTCATGCGCATGTAGCGAATGCCTGCTTCGACTTCGAGTTGATCAAACTCTTTTTTAACGCTGAGAAACGGGCTGTCGATCTCTCGGTTACCGACGTCGTTGAGCATCGACCATGAGCTAAAAACCAACTTACCGTTAACGATGTTGTATGACTTATTGGCGGTCGGAGGCGGGATGGATTCGATCGATTGGTACCAATACCCCACCTTTACGTCGGCATCGGCTATTTTTTGAGCGTATTGAGCGATAAAGCCGTTTTGCTCTTGCTCCATTTCGGTTTTCGTAACGGAATTGCCCGATTGGTTGTACGCGTAACGATAGCCGTCCGTATCGATATGGTAGGGTTTGAACGACATCGTGCCCTCAAACAAAGGCGCTTCGAAAGTCGCTTGGGCGAGGTTTTCTTTAAAGTGTTGTCGGTTGAAATCGTAGTAATATTTATTGTTGGCGGCACTGGAAGTAAGCGTGGGATTAAAGTCGTAGTTGTAATATGTTCCCAAGTTTTTTGCTTGAGCGTATGTCAAAGCCCGATAGTCGTTACGTTCGATGTCGTTATGCGCCAATAAAATATCGGTTTTTACGGTATCGAACAATAAGGTACTTAAACCCGCTTCGACGTTTTCTCGTTGGGTATCGCCCGAGCCTTTCCATTTATCGGCTTGCGATGAGGAAGCAGAGAGAAACAGTTTCGTATTTTCGCTAATTTTGCCCGAATCAACGCGCATAAACGTGCGGTAAAAATCTTCGGTTCCGACGCTTTGTTTGAGCATAACGCCTAAGGTGTCGCTTGCTTTTTTCGTTCGCATATCAAGCGAACCTGCATTATTTCCAAATCCAAATCCCGAGTCGGCTTTGGATGCGCCCATCGTTAGGTTCATCGCTTCGATATTTTCCATATCCAAAATGCTACCCATCGCTCCTTGTCCGACGTTGACGACGGATGGAACGCCATCGGCGGTTAATGCCAAGCGGCTAAACGTATCGGCGTATAACCCCCGAATCCGAAAGGAGTTTTGATCAAGAGATAGTCCGTAGCTATCGACTTGTCCCGTGTGAACGGAGGCTAACATGTCAAGTGCTTTGTACGGATTGGTCGCTCCCGGTCCCACGCGTTTGTCGATACTCTCTTTTGATACCGCCACGCTATTGGCGGCGTCTTGTTCTTCTTCAACGAGCGCATGCGCTTCATCGGAACTGACGGAAATGCTCGGTAGCGTATAAGCCTCGGAATTTGCCCAGCCGTAAACGGATAAGCATGCGAGTGCAACAAGCGATAAACGGATACTTTTCATTCGTTCAATCCTTTTAAGTGACGAGAATTATCGATCAAATTTTTACCGGTGAAACCCAAGCGCGGCACAAGAGGCATAAAGAAGTCTGCGACGCATCGGTAAAGAGGTGTGACGTTCGTACATAGCGTATCGTTAGAAATAACACTATTTTGCCTCGAAATAATTATATATTTAAAAATATAACGAATGGCTTAGCGATTCTGAATCTTAAAACGACGCTCTAAAAGCAACTTAGGGGGCAAGGGCAAGCCATGCTTGATAAACGAAGAGGTAACGTATTCCTTTGGCAAACCCGACGATGAGTATGAATTTTCGCCAATCGTATCGCAGCATACCCGCAACAAACGTTAAAGGATCGCCGATGATCGGAAGCCATGAAAACAGAAGCGTCCATGCGCCGTATTTCGTAAACAACGACGACGCTTTGTGAAGATGAGCGGTTTTCATATAGCCTTTGTGAAGGGCAAAATCGAGCGCGTATTTGCCTAAGACGAAATTGACGAAGGCACCCGAAGTGTTTCCAAGCGTTGCGACGCACAAAAGTACAAAAGGATTGAGCGATTCGCTAAGAAGGTAAAGAAAAAGTGCCTCGCTGCCGCCCGGCAAAAGCGTAGCGGAGGCGAAGGCAATACTAAATAACGAAAAATACGCCACCGGCGAGTTACGAAATAACGGCTTTGATGGTCTCCGCATCGGTCTCTTTCGAGTCGTATTTGACGATGAGGAGGTGTTCGCTTTCGTTTCGGTACCATTCGATGACGCCCTTAACGTGATTAAGGTGCATCATACGCGTTAAATCGATCGTATCGAAGGGCAAATAGAGGTTTTTATTGATATTCGGATTTTTAAGCGTGGCGATGAGTACGAGCCAAAAGATACAGGCGATAAAGATGACCCATGCAATTTCCATAATACCGAAATGCTCTAAAAAGAAACCGCCGAAAACGCCGCCGATAAACGTTCCGGCGTAACCGAAGGTATTGAAAACGCCGAGTGCCGCGCCTTTTTGATGAACTTTGGCGTATTTGCTTGCCATCGATTGCATCAACGGTTCGTGCATGTTAAAACCGATAAAAAAGATGACGACGCCGACGATAAACCACGAAGCGCTTTTCGCGTATCCCATCATGACGTAGCTGATCGCAAATAAAGCGATACCGATCATGAGCATCTCTTTGGCTTTATGCTTTTTCTCTCCCATGATAGCCGAAGGTCCCATCGCCAAGACGCCGCAGATCATGGCGGGCAGGTAAACCATCCACAGTTCTTTCTTGACGAATCCGAACTCTTGAAGCATCAAAATAGGAATCACCATAAACGCAAGCGTCATCATTCCTTTTTGAAGCAAGTTGGTAATGTTCATTTTCATCAAATCTTTATCTTTTAAAATCTCTTTCAAATCCGTCTCGTCCGCACCGTAGTGGTGGACGATTTTCGGTGGATTGGGCACTTTGGTGTAAAGTACGATCATGGAAAAAACGGAAAGTGCGGCGGTAATAAAAAAGAGTTTATCGACACCGTAATAACCGCCGATCAACGAACCCGCCATCATGGAAATCGCAAAGCTTGCCGCAATCGTTCCGCCCATCAGCGCCATCGCATGACCGCGTACTTCTTCTTTGACCATATCGCTGATCATCGCCGTGCCGACCGCTCCGATCGCGGCGGCACCTTGCAAGAAGCGTCCGAACATTAACATGTAGATATGTTCGGAAAAACCGCAGATCAACGAGCCGATCAGAAAAATGACCAAGCCGATAAAAATCGTGATTTTTCGCCCGAGCTTGTCGGACATAATACCGAAAGGAATTTGTAAGAGCATTTGCGTCGCGGCGTATCCGCCGATGGTGATACCGACTAAAAGCTCGCTGGAACCCTCCAAATGCAGTGCGTAAACGGAAAGGACGGGAAGAACGATAAAAAGACCTAAAAAACGAAGTGAAATAATCAAATTTAAAGGCATGAGCGTTTTGAACATCGGTGAAAAAATCCTCGTAATAGTTTTGTGACATATTCTACACTCCCTAAACTTTGAAAATTCTATGAGGTTTAAAGCAGTTTAAGAAGCTTCTTTTATGTTATAATTTTTCACGTCATTTCAAAGGATGCATTATGGAACTCAATATTTCTCATATTTTAGGTTTTCTTGGATGCGTGTCGGCTTATTTTATTTCGCTCTATTACGTCGGGTTGAACCACTGGATCGTTATGGAACACAATAAAATTTACGACGAGTTTGATGCGATTAAAAAAGAGTTGGCGGGACTCAAGAAATCTGCCTAAATCAAGAGGCGATACGCCTCTTTTCACCGGATATGTATGCGCTATTATTTTTCCTTCCTCGTTTGTTGCGTGTTTGTGTTGAGCGGTTGTGCTCCCAAAACGGCTCCTACGCCCCAAGACCAAGCTTTCGTCGATTCTTTAGAGGGTAGCAACGCCCGCTTTGAAGCATTGAGTCAAAATGAAAACTTCGATCAGCTTTTAGAGCTTTTTAAAGAGAACTGCAAAGCTCCTTTGACGAAAAAAGTCTATGCAAATGTCTGCCGTCAAGCCAACGACGTTCAAGATGCCAAAAGTTTCTTCAAGCACTCTTTTACCTTGAAAAAAGTCGAACCCAACGAACAACGTTCCATGTTGACGGGGTATTACGAGCCTCTCTTGCACGGCAGTTTAAAAAAAACAGAACGTTATAAATATCCCGTTTACGGCAAACCGAAAGATTTGGTCATGATCGTCGGCGAAAACGACAAAAAGATGCGCGGACGCTCCGTTAAAGGAAAGATGCTTCCGTATTACACGCGCGAAGAGATCGGCAAACGTAAACTTAATGCCGAAATTTTATGCTATGTTGACGATAAAATCGATCTATACGTGATGGAGATTCAAGGCTCGGGGCGCGTTGAACTCGAAGACGGACGGGTTATTTTCATCGGTTACGCCGATACCAACGGACATCCGTACAAATCGTTGGGACGAGAGATGATCAACCGCGGCATTTTCGCCAGCGTGGACGAAGTCTCGATGCAGGCGATGAAAGCGTGGTTATTGGCGCATCCTACGCAAATCGATACGCTTTTAAATACGAACCCCAGCTACGTTTTTTTCCGTCGAATGGAACAACGCGCTACGGGAAGTTTAGGATTGGTTTTAACGCCGGAGCGTTCGGTGGCGGTAGATAGAAGCTACATTCCCTTGGGTTCGCTCTTGGCGATTCAAAGTCGCTCCGAAACGTACGACGTCGATCGCTTCGTTTTTGCGCAAGATACGGGCGGCGCGATTAAAGGGTCTAACCGAGCCGATATGTTTATGGGGTATGGACAAAGAGCGGAGTATGTCGCGGGACAGTTAAAAGCTCCGCTTGAAGTGTGGATTATGGAACCCAAGTTTTAAACTAAAAAAAGGTACACTAAACCTAGAATAACCCTCCATCAAAGCGGTTGATTTTCGTCGCTAACGAAGATAGCCGCGCTTTGAAATGAGGTAACGGAGTAAGGTTTGAGAATTATTTTAGCAACGTCCAACCAAGGCAAAGTAAGAGAGTTCCAAGCATGGATCGGTGAGCACGAAGTGCTTGCGTACAGCGACGTCATAGAGCCTTTCGAGATCGAAGAGACGGGATTGAGCTTTAAAGAAAACGCGCTTATTAAAGCACGCGCGGTGTATGAGCGGCTGGACGATAAAAATGTTTTGGTGTTGAGCGACGACAGCGGTATTAGCGTACCTGCTTTGGGAGGGATTCCCGGTATTTACAGTGCGCGTTTTGCCGGAGCAAATGCCGGAGCGAAAGAGAATTTAAACAAATTGATTCAAACGCTCAAAGACAACGCGCTTACCAAAACGCCCGCTTTTTATACGGCGGCGATTGCGCTCGTGTGTGCCAAAGGCGAGTTTTGCGTGCATGGATGGATGCACGGCGAAGCGATAGCTGGGGCACGCGGCAATAACGGCTTTGGATACGATCCGATGTTCATACCCGAAGGTTACGAGCAAACGTTAGGCGAACTAGACGAGAGCGTGAAAAAAGCCTTTTCGCACCGAGCGCGAGCACTTGAACTCGCGCATATCGTACTGAAAAGCTTGAAATAAAAACGTAATCAAAACAGATTACAATGTAAATCAGGCTTTTTTGATAATGGCTATGAGACAATAGCTCTTATTAAAGAAGCCTCATAATGAACTCCAAAAGGAAAATCATGGCAACCGTTTTAATTATCGGAGCAGGCGGCGTGAGCCGCGTGGTTACTAAAAAATGTGCAATGAACAGCGATGTGTTTTCACATATCGTCTTAGCGAGCCGTACCAAATCCAAGTGCGATCAGATCGCTCAAGAGATCAAAGAGTCTTTACATGTCAACATCGAAACGGCTGCGATTGATGCGGACGATGTGGATGCGTTGGTGGCTCTCATCGAGAAAGTAAAGCCAGCTTTGGTGCTTAACATCGCTCTTCCGTACCAAGACCTTACCATCATGGATGCGTGCGTTAAAACCAAAGTGCCTTACCTAGACACCGCAAACTACGAGCATCCGGACCTTGCAAAATTTGAGTACAAAGAGCAATGGGCACGAGATAAAGCGTTTAAAGACGCGGGCATTATGGCACTTTTGGGCAGTGGATTTGACCCGGGCGTAACTAACGTTTTTTGTGCCTACGCACAACAGTATCTTTTCGACAGCATCGAGAGCATCGATATTTTGGATTGTAATGCGGGCGATCACGGTTATGCGTTTGCAACGAACTTTAACCCAGAGATTAACCTTAGAGAAGTCAGCTCCAAAGGGCGTTACTGGGAAGAGGGCAAATGGATCGAAACCGAGCCAGTGTCTGTAAAAATGGTCTGGGATTACCCTGAAGTGGGCGCAAAAGACAGCTATTTGCTTTACCACGAAGAGTTAGAATCTTTGTGTCAAAACATCAAAGGGTTAAAGCGCATTCGTTTCTTTATGACGTTTGGTCAAAGCTACCTAACACATATGAAATGTTTGGAAAACGTCGGCATGCTTAGAATCGACGAAGTGGAACACAAAGGGATGAAAATCGTTCCGATGGAATTTCTCAAAACTTTACTTCCCGACCCCGCAAGTTTGGGTCCTCGAACGGTCGGCTTTACGAATATCGGTTGCGTGATCGAAGGACTTAAAGAGGGGAAAAAATGCAAAGTCTATATCTACAACGTTTGCGATCACCAAGCATGCTACCGTGAAACGGGTGCGCAAGCGGTCAGCTACACTACGGGCGTGCCCGCGATGATCGGCGCGAAGATGATGTTAGAGGGCAAGTGGAGCGGACATGGTGTGTTCAACATGGAACAATTCGACGCCAAGCCGTTTATGGACGAGCTTAACGTTCAGGGGCTTCCGTGGAAAATCATCGAAATGAAACCCGAAGAGACTTACGAAGTTAAGTAAATCTATCTCATCAAAAAACCTTACATGTAAGGTTTTTTGATTTCCTCTTTTTTACATGTAAAAGGACTCACATGTCACGAAAAGCAAAAATTCTCTGGACAACCGACAACAAAGAAACCTCTCTTCATATGGTCTGTTTGTACGCACACAACGCTCTTTTAAAGGGCTGGATGGATGAAGTCGAAGTGCTCGTTTGGGGTGCTTCACAACGCTTAATCGCCGAAGATACCGAGGTGCGAGCCAAGGTCGAAGCGATGATCAAAGACGGTGTCAAAATGGTCGCGTGTCTCAAATGTGCTGACACGATGGAGCTGAGCACTTCGTTGCAAAGTTGTGGCATCGATGTCTTTTACACGGGCGAACTCTTAAGCGCGTGGATTCATTCCGGCGAAACCGTCGTGAGCGTATGATGGCTCAAACGATTTTGATCACCGGCTGTTCGAGCGGTATCGGCTATACCTGTGCACACGGACTCAAAAAACTCGGTTACGACGTTTTTGCGACATGCCGCAAAGAAGAGGACGTCGCTCGCTTGAAAAAGGAAGGGCTGAACGCATTTAGGCTTGATTTGTGCGACTCGCAAAGCTTACATGTAGCACTTGCGTGGATGCTCTCTCTTACGAACGGTCGCATCGACGTGCTTTTCAACAATGCCGCGTACGGACAACCCGGTGCCGTGGAAGATTTGAGACGTGAGGTTTTACGAGAACAGTTTGAAACCAACGTTTTCGGTACGCTGGAGCTAAGCAACCTCGTTTTGCCGTACATGCGCGCGCAAAAAAGCGGTCGCATCGTCTTTAATAGTTCCATTTTGGGTTTTGCGGCGATGAGCTATCGAGGGGCGTACAACGCTTCCAAATTTGCGATCGAAGGCTTTGCGGATACGATGCGGCTGGAGCTAAAAGGTAGCGGCGTGGAGGTTGTGCTCATTGAACCCGGACCCATTCGAAGTGCTTTTCGCAAAAACGCTTTAGCCAAATTTTTACGCAACATCGACCAAGAACGCTCCGCCCACAAAGACGTTTACGCTAAGACGTTAGAACGTCTCCAAAAAACGGGCGATGCGCCTTTTACGTTGGGTGCGGAGGCGGTTTTAAAAGTTTTGGTGTGCGCCATCAAATCCAAACACCCCAAAGCGCGCTACGGCGTAACGTTTCCTACAAAACTTTTTGCACTACTCAAACGCCTCTTGCCTACGTGCATGATGGACGTTATCGCACGCAAAGCGGGAGAGTAAAAGCCTTTTTGAGGCTTTTACGTTAGGTTCTAAATTTACTTAAAATGGCGTTGAGTTTTTCGGTGAGGTCGTTGAGGTGCTCACTGGCTCCCGCGATCTCTTCGACGCTTCGCGTATTTTGGTTGGCAAGCGTGTTAATCTCTTCGATTTTGACGACGATGGTGTCGATTTGCTCGCCGGTGCGGATGTAGTCGTTGACCGTTTTTTCGTTAAGGCGGGTTGCCGTATTCATACGCTCGACCGTTTGGTTTATTTTGGCTTCGACGTCGTTCGCGACGCGGTTGAGTTCTTGGATCTCTTTGGAGTTGCGATTCATCTGTTCGCTACTGTCGTTAATGGCTTGAACGATGACGTTAATGGTCGCATTAATCTCCAAAAGGCTTTTTTGCGTTCGCTCGGCGAGTTTTCGCACTTCATCGGCAACGACGGCAAAGCCACGTCCGTGTTCGCCCGCGCGTGCGGCTTCGATGGCGGCGTTCAGTGCTAACAGATTGGTTTGATCGGCAATGTCGCTGATAACGGTTAAAATGCTTTTGACTTGTTCGGCGTCATTGCTTAATTGTTGAATTTTGTTTGCGAGATCCATTTCGATCGCTGCGCTGTTCTCTACGCGATCTCCCAAGTCTTGGATAAAACCGCGTGCGGTTTGGAGTTCAAGGTTGGCTTTGACGATCTCTTCTTTGGAGGTTTTCGCTTCATCGACGGAAGTAACAATCTCTTTTTTGGTCGCACTTGACATGTCGGTTGCTTGAGCGATAATCAGCGAAGATTCTTCGACGCGTTTGCCGACTTGTAAGGTCGTTGCGGAGAGTTCGTGCGCGATGGAGGCGTTTTCGCTGCTCGTATTTTTAGCAAGCGCGATGGTAGAGCGTACTTTTTCAATGAAATCGTTGATTTCCAAAGAGGCTTCGCCGATTTCGTCGCGGTGTTTGACTTCGAGTTGTTTGGTCAAATCGCCGTCCCCCGAAGCCAAATTATTGGCGGTCGTTTTGAGGTTCACAAGAGGTTTGGCGATCAAGGAGTTGATGAGAAAATAGATGCAAGCGATCGCTATGATTGCCATCAAACTTCCAAGAACGATCGTATCGGAGATCATAGAGTTGATATTGGCATTGATTTTATCGCTCTTTTGTGCGACATGCGTATCGATATGTCCGATGTAAACACCCGAAACCAAGACCCAATTCCACTCTCTATAGTACCTAGCATACGTGAGTTTGGGTTCGTCTTTGTTGGTTTCGGGATTCATAAAATTGTACGTGATAAACGCTCCGTCTTTCGATCCCGTCGCTCCTTCGATGATCTGTTTTCTAAAAGGGCGTCCTTGGGAATCTTTCCCGTCAATCGGAATCTCTTTTCCGATCCAGTCGTGATTGACACCGTGAAATGCGTAGCTATAGCCTTTATCGGTTTTTTGAATACCGTAAAAATAGCCGTCTCCCGCATAGCGAAGCTCTTGCAGTAGCTTAATCGCTTGTGTTTGAAAATAGGCTTTTATATCCGAAGCATAGTCGTCGTGCCGATAACGATGTCAAGCGGCTCGTAATAAAAATTGTACGAAAGTTTGGGTTCGTCTTTTTTGCTGAGCGGATGAGGCCAGATAAAACGCGTGACGCCGTTTCCTTCTTTTGCCGCCTTAATGAGGTCTTTGATAACGAAATTTCCCTCTTTGTCTTTCATCTCGATCAAGTTTTTTCCGACTAAGGCTTTGTTGATCGGATGAACGACGTTGATGCCCTCGGTCGTATAAGCGTAAAAATAGCCTACGTCGTTGTTGTAGCGATACCCCTCAATGAGGATTAAGAGCATCGTACGAAGCTCTTCTTTGGAAAGCTTGTCACGATTGTTTTTGTACATGTCGTCTAAAATTTTTTTAAACGTCAAAGCGTCGTTTTTGATTTTTGCGGCAATCTGTTCTTGCGAAGATGAGGCTTTGTAAAAGGCGTCGATCGCCTTTTCCGCCATCATCGTGTAGGCTTTAAGTTCATTTCTATTGGTCTCTAAGATCAATTCTTGCTCGTCGGCGACTTGTGTTTTGGCTAATGCGTGAGACTTGTAAATTGTGACGCACAGGGAACTTGCCGCAACAAAAAAAATCCCCGCGATAAAGAGCATCAGTGTTTTGACTCGAATACTTAAAGCACTCATTACGTTTCCTTCTTTTTCATATCGGTATTTCTAATAACGCAATTGTGCCTAAATTTTGCTCTAAAAAAGATATAGGGCATTATTAAGAGGAAAAATGTTACATTAAATGAAGTTATTTTGGGAGAAACACCGTGGAAAAACAAAGCCAAATAGAAACGATTCTCGAGCAGATCCAAACCCCCGCATACGTCTGTGAAGAGGCACTTTTAGAGCAAAACCTACAGCTTTTAAACGATGTTAGCAAACGCTCGGGTGCGACGATTTTACTTGCCCTTAAAGGTTTTGCGTTTAAAGCACTTGCCCCGTTGGTAGATCGATACCTTAGCGGTTGTACATGTAGCGGACTTCACGAAGCCAAATTTGCCAAAGAATTTTTCAAAGGCTCGGTGTGTACCTATTCACCTGCGTACAAAGAAGCAGACATCGACGAAGTCATCGCACTGAGTGATCATCTTATCTTTAACTCGTTTAATCAATGGGAAAAATACAAGCATAAAGCCATCGGTAAAACCAGTTGTGGGCTGAGACTCAACCCTGAGGTCTCTTCCAGCCCCGTCGATTTGTACAATCCCTGCGGTCTTTACAGCCGTTTGGGTATCACCAAAGAGAATATGCAGTACGACAAACTAGAGGGCATCGAAGGGCTTCACTTTCACGCGCTCTGTGAGCAAGATGCCAGTGCGCTTGAAGAAGTTTTAAAAGGGTTTGAAGCACGCTTTGGCGACTTGATCCCTCGTATGAAATGGGTCAACTTTGGAGGCGGACATCACATCACGCGTGAAGGGTACGATGTGGAAAAACTTATCGCGCTGATCCAAGATTTTAGAGAGCGTTACAACGGCATTACGGTTTATTTGGAGCCGGGCGAAGCGGTGGGTTGGCAAACAGGCCCGCTCGTGGCAAGTGTTTTAGACATCGTACACAACGGCATCGACATCGCTATTTTAGATATTTCCGCCGAAGCGCATATGCCCGACACCTTAGCGATGCCCTATCGCGCCGCGATTCGTGGGGCGGGAGAGGTCGGCGAAAAACCTTACATGTACCGACTTGGAGGCCCTACCTGTTTAGCGGGTGACATCATGGGCGATTACAGTTTTGATGCGCCACTTTGTATTGGCGATAAGCTCATTTTTGAAGATATGATCCACTATACCATCGTGAAAAACACAACGTTTAACGGCGTCAAACTTCCCGATCTTGCCGTGCTTCATAAAGACGGACGCTACGAAGTGACGAGTCGGTTCGGGTACGACGAGTACGCAAGACGCAATTAACGCGCCTTACGCCATTGTTGGCTTTGTTTGAGGGCGACGTGGGAAAGTGCGTCGAAAAGAAGCGTGATGCCAAGAGAAGTGGCGACGATCAAGCTTGCCATAGCCGCGGCGGAGCTGATGTCTCCCGCGTCGTCCATATTTAAAACCGCGACCGATGCGAGCGTCGTGGAGGGCGCATAGAGAAAAACGACCGCGGAAACCGTGGTCATCGCATTGACGAAAAAGTAACGCGCGATGTGCAAAATAGAAGGCGTCGCGATCGGGACGATGACTTTGAAAAACGTTTCGTAGCAGGCAACACCCATCGACTCGGCGACGTCTTCAAATTCGTCGTCGATTTGTTTGATCGTCGTCGTTGCAGTGATAAAGCTTGCGGTAAAAAAGTGTGCGACCGTACACATGACCAAAATGCCCATCGTTTGATACAACGCGTTTAAGGGATTGTCGGGGTGGTTGAAAAAAAAGATATACCCAAGCCCCAAGACCAAGCCCGGAACTGCCATAGGAAGCAGAGCCAAAAGCTTTAAAAATGCGCGTAAGTGCGGGAAAACCTTTCCGCGTTCGACAACATACGCGGTCGTAAAAACCGCAATCGTTCCGAGCAAAGCACTCCAAAATGCCAAAGAAAGACTGTTAAAGTACGAATCCCAACCGCCGCCGTCCATCGACGAAAAGTCGTAATGTTTGAGAACGAGGCTGAGATCGTAAGGCCAAAATTTAACGAACGAAGCAAAGAACGAAACGCCTAAGACGATGAGAAAAAACAGGGCGATTACAAGGGCAAAAATCAACATCGCGGTATCGAAAATCGGAGCTTTTTGGGGCACGTAAAGAACGAATTTCGAGCCTAAAACCGCTTTTTGTTTGCGTTGCACGAGGCTATCTGCTAGAAATGTAACGACGGAAGGAATGAGCAGTAAAACGCCGACGGTTGCCCCGAGCGCAAAGTTTTGCTGACCGATGACATGTTTGTAGATTTCTGTCGCCAAAACGCTAAAATCGCCGCCGATGACTTTGGGAACGCCAAAGTCGGTAACGACGAGTGTAAAACTTACCAAAGTTGCCGAAACGAGCGCGTATTTGAGTGCGGGAAGCGTGATCGTAAAAAATTTTTTCAAACTGCTCGCACCCATACTTTGCGCCGCTTCGTAAAGCCGTGCGTCGGAGAGCGAAAGCGCGCTTAAAAAGATCATCACGATATGCGGAAAAACGTAAAAACATTCGCCCAAGACGATGCCCCACGCCCCGTAAATCGTACTCTCGCCCATCCACGGTTTGAAAAAGCCTTGGTGTCCGAAAAGATACACGAATGAAATGGCGGGAAGCAAAGACGGAGCGAGCAAAGGCAAAAATGCGACATAGCGAAAGAAAGGTTTTAAAGGCATGCGCGAACGCATCAGCGCATACGCAAAACCAAACGCCGAGGGTACGACGATCAGCGTGCTGGTGAAGGCGACGAAAAGAGAATTGCGAATGAGGCGTAAGGATTTTTCTTGCGAAAGGTAGTCGATGAAATTGTCTAAAAAGACAAATCGATGCGCCGCATCAAAAAAGCTTTGCGCCAAAATCTGAACCAGAGGCGCTAAAATCATCACGCACAAGCCAAGCGTCAGCAAAAGCGTGAGCGCGCTTAATACCAAACGGTTGGAGTCTTCCCAAACGCTACGCATGCGTCGGCTCTAGAAAATAGCGAATATCTTTAGGGGCGATCGCCAATTTGATCGGGCTTTGTTCACGAATCGCGTCGCGCAGTAAAAGCTTGTGCGGCAGATCGAGCAGTAAAACGTTTTCCAATAAACCGTTAATCGAGACGAAAAGCCGGCAAAAGCTCCCTAAAAACGTCATCTTAAGCACGATACCTTCGATGATATTTTCCGCTTCGGCGTCGTAGAGTTTAATGTCTTCGGGACGAATCAGCAGTTTTGCGGTTTGATCTTCAACGGGGAGGGCGTTTTCTTCTAGATGCACGCTAAACGAAAGCTTACCGACGCTAAAAAGATTTTCGCCTCGATAAAGGGCATTGAGAAGATTGATTTTACCGATAAAATCTGCTACGAAGAGCGTTTTGGGATGGCGGTAAATCTCTAAAGGCGTTCCGATTTGCTCAATCACGCCGTGGTTCATCACGACGATTTTGTCGGCGATGCTTAACGCTTCTTCTTGATCGTGCGTGACCATGATCGTCGTAATGCCGAGGGTTTTTTGCAGTTCCCGAATCTCTTGTCGCAGGTGTTCGCGCACCCGTGCGTCTAACGCCGAAAGCGGCTCGTCTAGCAACAATAACGAAGGTTTGGTCGCGATGGCTCTGGCAAAAGCGACGCGCTGTTGTTGTCCGCCGCTGAGTTCGCTGGGGTATTTCTCTTCGCTACCGCTTAGTCCCACCAACGCCAAAAGCTCTTTGACGCGCTTTTTCGTCTCCTTTTTTTCCATCCCTTTTTCCCGCAATCCGTATCCGATGTTTTTCGCGACGGTAAGGTTGGGAAAGAGGGCATAGCTTTGAAAGACGATACCGTAGTCGCGTTTGGAAGGCGGAAGCTGCGTTACGGTTTTGCCGTACTGGACGATTTCGCCCTCATCGCAACTCTCCAGCCCCGCGATAATGCGAAGCAGCGTTGTTTTACCGCAACCGGAAGAGCCTAAAAAGCAGACCAATTCACCTTTTTTAACTTCTAAATGAATCGCCTCAAGAGCGCGGAAGGTTTCAAAGCGTTTGGAAACATTGTAAATGGCAAGAGCCGTCGTATCGGACACGTTTTTTCCTTACGCATCGGGGAAAAATTCCCCGTTAGCGTCTGTTATTTTTTGGGTTCGGATTTGGATTCGTAGCGTTTAGACCACTCTTTGAGAATGCTCTCTCTGTTTTTTGCCGACCATGCAAAGTCGTTGTCGATCAGCATCGAAGCGTAGTTGGAAGGGATAAATTCAATCGGTTTGGAAAGCCCTTGATACGCGACGACGGCAAAGTTTTCGGCGTAAAGTTTGTTCGCGTCTTCTCCCGTTGCCCAGTCGACGAAGGTTTTAGCGGTTTTGAGGTTTTTCGTTCCTTTCATGATCGCCGTGGCTTCCAAATCCCAGCCTAAGCCCTCTTTGGGGAAAACGACGGCAATCGGCGCGCCCTCTTTTTTAGACTTGGCGGCACGGTATTCGAAGCTGATACCGATGGGAAATTCGCCCGATGCCGCCATTTTGCACGGTTTGGAACCTGAATGGGTGTACTGACCGATATTGTCGTGGAGTTTGTCCATATACTCCCAGCCTTTTTGTTCGCCGAAGATTTTAAGCCAAGCGGTAACGTCTAGAAAGCCCGTGCCCGAACTTGCGGGATTGGGCATAACGATTTTGCCTTTATAAACGGGGTTCGTTAAATCTTCCCAACTCGTAGGAATCGGTAGGTTTTGTTTTTTAGCTTCGACTTCATTAACGCAAATCGCACTGCCCCATACGTCGTTGCCGACCCATGCCGGAGGTGTTTTCGTGTCTTTGAATTTGGCGTCGATGTGTTTGAGTGCCGCGGGTGCGTACGGCTCAAGCATACCGTTTTGCTCTAAGAGTACCAAACTGGTCGCGGCGGTTCCCCAGACGACGTCGGCTTGAGGATTTTCTTTTTCGGCAAGGAGTTTCGCGGTAATGATGCCTGTGGAATCACGCACGATTTTGACTTCGATGTCGGGTTGCGCTTTTTTGAAAGCTTCTAAATAGGGCTTAACTTGATCAGACTCCAGCGCGGTGTAAACCGTGATGCTCTCTTTTGCCGCGAACATGTGCGTCGCCAACATTAACCCCGTTACTGCCAAAATACTTTTCTTGAGTACCATCGTTTCCCCTTTGGGTATAAATTATCGTAGCGACATCCTAACGCGAGATCGCCACAATTTGGTTACCGTAACCGTTTGGTAACGATAGCCCTGCTTGTTTGAAAAAGAATGTAACTGTAAATGACGTTTGTCACGATAAGTCCGACAAATACGACCGTGCGCTCGTGCTCATACCACGCTACATGTAAGAAAAAAAGATTGGCGACGAAGATCAAAGCGTAGTGTAAAAAGCTGACGTCTTGAGGGGAGGGGGTGCGGTAACTTTTGTACGCTTGCGCGATGCCGCCGATGAGGTTGAACGAGCCGAGTAAGGCTACGGCAAACACGCCCAAATCTTTTTTGGAAAAAGCGACGCGACGCGCGTGTTTGTAGATGTACGCAAAGGTGAGCGTATGCAAACCAAGCTCCAAGATTTTCGCCGTACCGATCGTGCTTTTTGCCCACGCGATGTAGCTCAAAAGCGTGATAAACGTGACGAGATAGCCGTTTAAGGCGATCCCGTCGCTTTGTTTGGTGCGAAAGATTTTGTAGAGTTGCGCAAAGTATGCTAAAAAAACGAAACTAAAGCCGATCTCTAGGGCATAAGGAATCACCAAAAAATAGCCTCTTGTACCGCTTTGAGCAAGCGCGTAATGTCTTCGGGGAAAACGTGACCGATCGTGCCGATGCGAAAACTTTCGACATGTGAGACTTTCCCTGGGTAAATCACAAAGCCTTTTGCTTTGAGGCGCGCGTAAAAAGTCTGAAAGTCGTACGAAGCGCTCTTCGGACTGTAAAAACTCGTAATAATAGGACTTTGCAAGGCTTTTTCCACCACGCATTCAAAGCCCAAGGCTTCCATACCTTCGACCAAAAGGCGTTGATTGGTGCGGTAACGCTCATATCGCGCCGCGACGCCGCCTTCGTCTTCGAGTTCGCACAAAGCTTCGGCAAAAGCGCGCACGACGTGGGTCGGCGACGTAAAACGCCATTTGCCGCCGTGGTGTTGCATCATGGCGTGTTGTTCGTACGCATCAAGGCTCAAAGAGCGCGCATTGCCCTGACATGTCGCTAAGGTCGTTTTTTTAAAGAGCATAAAGCCAAATCCCGGAACGCCTTGAATGCACTTGTTGGAGCTTGAGATCAGCACGTCGGCGTCCAACGCGTCAAGGTCGATTTCGATGCCGCCGAAACTGCTCATCGCATCGACGATCAACAGTTTGCGGTGCGCTTTAACGATGTGCGCGATCTCGACAATGGGGTTTAAAATGCCCGTCGTCGTTTCGCAATGCACCACGGCGACGGCACGGATGGACGGATCGTTGCAAAGCAGGTGTTCAAGGGCTTCGAGCGAAAACGTCGTCGTCTCTTCAACGTTACATGTAAGGCACGGAATTTTGGCGTACGAAGCGATTTGCGCGATGCGTTCGCCGTACGCGCCGTTGGTTAAGACCAGCACTTTCGCGTCGATCGGCGGAAGGAGCGTCGTCACGGCGGACTCGACGCTAAACGTGCCGCTTCCTTGCATCAATACGGCGGTATAAGCACCGCTTTTGGACGCCAAAGCGACCAAACGGGAGCGAATCTCCTGTACGACGTCGTTGTACTCCTTGTCCCACGTACACCAATCTTTCAGTAAAGCCGCGCGAACACGTTGACTCGTACTTAAAGGACCGGGTGTTAAAAGAAGGTAAGGGTTGTCCGGTATGAGTGTCGGATCGATCGTATTTAGGCATGAATGCGGCATGGTTTTTCTCCGTTTTTGATCTTTTCTTCGATGCGTTCAAGAACCTCCAACGCGTCCCAAATACCGTCGATGACGTAGTGCGCTCCGGCATTTTCCAGCTTCTCTTTCGCTTGGCGGCGTTTTTCGTCCAAAACGGATTTGGGAAGGTGTTCGTACGCGTCGTGCGAGATGCCCGTTTCGTTGCCGCTCAACGCCACGCCGATACTCCAACACCCCGCGTTTAAGCCCTCACGTATATCGCTTAGGGTGTCGCCGATTTTCACGATGGAACTTAACGGATAGATTTCCAATTCGATGGCGTTTTTGTAGATCATAAAAGGGTGCGGGCGTCCGGGAAGATAAGCCGATGGGCTCACGTAACAATCCGGTTTGTAACCGTGTTTTGCCGCTTCGCGTGTCACGACGTCCATCATCGAAGCGGTATAGCCCGTCGTAGAACCAAGCTTTATCGAGCGTTTTTTCAACGTTTCGGCAAACTCCACCGCACCTTTGATCGGCACGCTATGGCTTGCCAAAACGTCAAAAAGTGCCGGTTCGAAATACGCGTAAATCGCGCGCGCGTCCTTTTCGTCCGGAAAGCGTCCGAACTGCTCCGAAAAACGCTCTTTCGTCAACTCTAAAATTGCTTGGGTATGGTCAAACTTAAGCATTCCCATAAACGTCCGAATCTCTTCAAAATTCACGCTAAACCCGAAACGATCGAACGCTTCGGCAAACGCCGCAACCGGAGAGAGCGACCCGAAATCCACCGTCGTCCCCGCCCAATCGCAAATAACCCCTTGAATCCCTGATTTCATAAAAACCCCTTCATCGTTTTAGCGAATCGTAATACGAAAGAGTTTCCAGACGGTTACATAGTATGCGATGCTGTTATGCACAAAGGGTTTCGTTGATCTATTGCGGTGTTAGAATATAAAGTTGACGGGTTAAACCGTCTGCGATCCATAGTCGATTGTCGTAAAAGGCAATCGCTCCTCCGATGCCGGTGACTAAAGGGACCATGACATTGTGATTGAGGCTATAAACGGCCTGTTTTGTGCTCACAAAAATCTCTGCCGTTTGAGGATTCACTGCAAGTGAGACGATAGGCTCAAACTCGATCAAAGGCAGGACCAATCCCAAAGGTTTATTCTCCTGAATACTAAAAATTCCCTCTTTGGTGGCAAACACAATGCCCTCTCCCAAAGCGCTCAAGGCTAAAACCGGTTGGCTCGGTTGCGTGATCGCACGAATCATTTGACCGTCAAAGCGGTACACAGGGGCGATTTTTTTCGGGTTATACGCATAAAGCGTGTCATTTTGTCCCTGTGCAACAGCATAGCCGATATCAGGAAGTTTGGGTCCGGGAAGAAACATACCGTGGCGAATCAGTCCTAATCGTTCATCCACGACGGCAATGGGATGACCGCTTTTTGCCAGTGTAAAAGATGCGATATGCAATGAAGCCATCAACGCCTTACCCGGTTTGTCCAATCGTAAGATGTTGGTTTGGGACAAAAGCCACAACCCGTTTGCATCTACATGAAGTTGCGCATCACTTCGCCAGTCGATCTTATCGTTCAAGGTTTTCGGCATGGCATACAATGCCAGTTTTGGCGCCAATTCAATCGGGGTGGATGCGTAGAGCGTTCCAAAAAGCAGAAGGCAGAGCAACAGATGTTTCATGGCATATTCTTTAAAATATTTGAAAACTTTTCTGACATGTCAAATATCTCGTTGGTGTCGCTGACCACTTCGGCCAACTTTTCATAAGACTCCTGAGCACTGATGCCACGTATCAAAAAAGGCTTGGCATCGTCCGCTAATGACGTGATTTCAGGCGGCTGATCGATGCGTGAGGATCCAAGCCATAAGGCCACTTTGTTAGCATCTTCCATATCGTTGTTTGCCAAATCGTGCACCTCTTTGATCAAGGCAAGTTTTTCTCCCGCCGGCGTTGATTCTAAAAGTTTCATGGCGATGCTTGTTAAGAGTTCTTTCCCGACCTCTTTGCCCAGATAACTCAAACGATTGAGAATCACAAAAAAAGAGTTTGTATCGTCCTGTTTAGAGGCTAAAATCGTTTTTAAAAGCATACCGGGATTGGGTGTTGTCGGAGTGCCTAAGGATGATAGGTTGATCGGCGTATGGCGAACGGTCGCTTTGGGCAATGTCGTGTTAAGCGGTGTTGCTTTTGGCCATGAACATTGCTTATTTTGGCATAAAGTGCTTGCTTTTGAAAATGAAATCGGTGCCTTTCCAAGAGGATAAGGTTTCCATGTCGCCGGTAAAGCCGTATACGAACCGCCTCCGTCAAAAGGTCTAGAGGCAGATTCTCTCATTGCTTCATACGAATGAATATCAATCGGTACTTTGGTTGTCGTTTTAAAAGCCAGTCCTGAAGAGGATAGCGTTGTTTCCGTAGTCGTGGTTGTAGAAGGCACACTTTTGAACGAGTGCATCAAGTTTTGATGGTGTTTATTCGCTTCTTGTTCTTGTTGCTTTGCGGTCTCTTCCTCAAGCCGTTGCTGTTCTTGTTGTTGACGCACTGTTTCAGGGTCTGGTTCGTTAGGTGCATCGAACAAAACGCTTTCTAATACTGCTCCGAAGAGTGTAGCACCGATGGTAGCGGAGGGGCTAGGTGTTCGAGATGACGTTTTAGTCGTGCTACTTCGAGATGTGGACGAAGGTACCGAAGATTTTGTTCCGCTATAAGATTCCGTTTTAAGTTGGGGCATCGGTACTTCCGGCGGAGAGCCCCCCGCATCGTAGAGTTGTTGCAAGGCACTCTCGGCGTAAAGCGTAGGCAGAGTACAACACACGGTGAAACTCAATCGCGCCAATACCTGTTTCATGATAAAACTGGCTTTCGCAAACGTCTTTTACGTCGCAACAAGAGTATGACACCAACGAATGCAATGGTGAAAACGATCGGAAATTCGATGAAAAAGATGATCGGTGTTAGCACCATTTTCGTTAGAAAACGTAAAAAGAGGTTCTCTCGGATCATGTCGGCAATCGGCGGCGAGTAACGGTAATAGTTTTCAACAAACCATTGTCCGGGAGCGTTGCTTAGGAGATAGCGATCACGAAATGTTCGTAAGGATACGACATGGGGATCAAGAAACGAGCCGTAAGCTGCAGTTGCGATAAAACAGTCGCTGGCGCTTCCCGTCGCACTGGAGGCAACTCGCGGGCCTTTAGGTGCGGCATTTTGTTTTTGCGCATTGCGATCGCGTTTAATTTCCCATTGATAGATGCGGTCTTGTGCCTCTCTCATCTCCATGGCATTGGTACTTAGAAGTATAAAACGTTTCATTTCGACGATAGCGGCATTGAAATCATCGCTTTTTTGTGCGACTTCTGCGATAAGAAGGGCATGATCGTAATAAAAATTAGCTATCCAAGGGGCTTCGTTGATGGCTTGAGAATAGATGTCAATAGCTTCCTGATAGGCTTTTTCCTGGGCTATCACTTGCGCTTTGATCGCAAGCTTTCGGGAAGATTCCGTAGCCGTTGGCGGAGTAAAGCCGGAACGAATGATACCGGACATGCCTTGAACGGCGGTTGTCCGACCGGCTTGATCGTCTGGAGCAGTATGTTGAAAGGCGTTGACGAAACTGTTAAAAGCACCTTGTTTGTCACCTTTTAAAAGAGACTGTTGTGCGGAAGCGAAAAGGGTATTAATGTTGGTCTGATAGGTTTGCGATTTTTCTTTTTGTTTCTTTTCTCGTAGTAAAAAAGCCGGGCCGTACACTTCGTACAGCAAAATAACGTTAGAAAAATTTTTTTCGTCGTGCACGCTTCGCTCGTAACTAAAAGGGTAGGTTGTCAATTGTTGCTTTTCTAAAATTTTGTCCAAAGTTTTGATAATTTGTGCATCATTTTGTGTGCCCACAAGAGGGATGATCTCTTGTACGACAGCTTGCCAAAACGGTTTTTGAAGGCTATTTAATTCCATGCCGAGCATGGTCGTATCGGTTGAAATTGCCATTTGAAAGTCTTTTTTGGCATCTTCTTGTTCTCCCAATAGCACATGCGCCCAACCGCGTTGAGCCAAAGCCATAGCAAAGCGATAACCGTTTGCAACGCCTTTTTGCGTAGTTTTAAAAAGAGCATCGTAGTCCTCAAAAGCACCTTTCGTATCGCCTTGCATCAAGCGAAGGCGTGCACGCAACATGTATCCCGTATCATCGTACATCAAGCTACTTTTGGGATGAAAAGCGGCTTCAATGTCTTCTTGCGCCTCTTGGTTTTTATGCTGAATCAAACGAGCAGTTCCTCGATAAAAATGCAGCATATCGACCAGTGCGGTTCCGGCGATAAACTCTTCCGATGCCGGTTTCATCAGTTGTGTATAAGTAGCTTCGGCTTGAACGTATTTTCCTTGATAGATGAGCAGGTGTGCCGCATTGATATCGTCGTTGATGTCGGCAAAACCAAACGTTGGAAAAAAAATAGTGAGGAAAAAGAAAAAACGTTTGAGAAAAAAATACATGTCATGACTCCTCTTGAACTCAAGATAAAGCATTATCTCAAAGCAATTCCATTTTACTCTTCACAAAATTAAAAATTTTTGAATAAAAGAATTACTTTTTTAATGAGACTTTTGTTGTTACAAAATGGAGAAATGTTACCCACCGTTTACCGCTTTAGCGTTAGGATTGCTATTGGGAAATTCCCAAGCCAAACACAGGAGGAGAAGATGACGATTAGTTCAGATTCTCTTTACGGAGCGTCTTTGGGCGCATCGTATAGTTACGGTACTAGCAGTTCCGCTACATCTGAGTCCTCTTTCGTAGAAGCGTTGCTTACTTCTATGGATAGCGATTCAAGCGGATCAATCGATAGTACCGAGTTTAGTAGTGCCGCCCTAGCGCTTGCTGATAGTGATGAAAGTGCCATTAGTGATGCTTTTACCTCTTTAGACAGCGACGGAGACGGTACCATCAGTTCTGATGAGCTGAGTTCTATGTTAACGCAAATGTCATCCTCGATGGCTCAAGGTACCATGCCCCCACCTGAGCAATCGTCATCTGGGGAAGATGCCGGATTAAGCGAAGAAGAGATAACTTCTATGTTAGAAGATGTCTCCTCTACGGACAGTAATTTGGCAAGCTTACTCACATCGGTTTCTGAAAATTTTTCAGCGGCTGATGCCGATGGAGACGGAAAAGTGACGTTTGCCGAAGCGATGAGTTATCAGCAATCGACTGAAGCTAGCACCGATACGACGGAAGCAAGTACCGTATCTGCGGCCGGAGGCACGCCCCCGCCTCCGCCGCCTTCTTCTTCTGAGGAAGAGGATACGGGTTATACCGAAGATGAGCTTCTGGCCATGGCCGATGAAGTTTCTTCGACGGATAGCGCCTTGTCTTCACTCTTTGAAACATTGGCTGCTAACTTTGACGAAGCCGACACGAATGAAGACGGTACGGTAAGCGCTTCGGAAGCTCGTGCATATCAGGATTCTTCGAATTCCGATACTACGACGAGTGCTTCTGAGGTAGCTTCTACTTCCTCAACGGAAGAGAGTGCGACGAGCAGTAGCGAAGATTTGATGAAAACGCTTTTAGCGCAAATCATTTCCAACTATGCTTCTCAAAATACCTTATCGGGAACATCCGTTAGCTTTAGTGCTTAAGTTTAAAACCGCGCTCTAAGCAAGGCGCGGTTTTTTATGTTACTTTTCATTTACTTGCGCTTTGCTATAATCAAGCCATGATTAAGATTTTAATGATCGAAGACGACGTCGAATTGGGACAACTGCTTCAAAACGCGCTTGAGAAAGAGCACATCGAAACGCTCTTGACATGTACGCCTTTGGAAGGACTTGTCGCGTTGCAAAACGAAAATTTCGATGCTTTGGTGCTGGATCTCTCCTTGCCGCAAATCGACGGACTTGAAATTTGCCGTATCGTTCGCGAAACGTTTCCTTCCCTTGCGATCATCATCTCTTCGGCACGCTCCGATATGAACGACAAAGAGATGGGTTTTGCGCGGGGCGCGGACGACTTTTTACCCAAACCTTACGACCCTAGAGAATTAGCGTTTCGCTTACAGGCTATTTTACGCAGAGGCACGACGAACGGTACGCATCACGAGGCGACATGTCAAACGTTTTGCATCGATGAGGAACGTCATACGATCAAACGAGCCGATCGCGAGCTTCGTTTAACCATGGCGGAATACGACATCGTTTCGTACATGTTAAAAAAAGAGGGTTTTGTGATTTCAAGAGAAGAGTTACTGCTCAATATCGGTTCCATCAAATACGAAAGCAGTCTAAAAAGTATCGACGTGATTATGGGTAGAATTCGCCAGAAAATAGGCGACGATCCTAAAAAACCTCGTTTTATCGTCTCGGTAAGAGGTGTGGGGTATAAATTTGTTAATACGTAAAGCTTCCATTTTAACGCTCATTTGCATTTTTTTTGCTTTTACTTTCGTCGTGATTAATATTGCGTTGGTTATTGAATATAAGCGTCAACAAAGCGACTTATACTATTTTGCTTTTCAGCGTTTTATTATGGCGGCTAGAATTTTGCATACGCCTTTGGAAGATCAAGAAACTTCATTGGAAAAAATAGGCGTTCGCATCGTCACAATGGACAAGCACGTGTTGGATAGTGCAGGGGAAAAACTCTTGGAAGATCCGTTCTCGCATATGGTTTTGTTCGAAAAACGACTTTTTTTTGTTCCCAACCCTCCGCCCCCGCTCCCACAAATGCCTTTTGCAGAAGATCATCCGATGGATTTTGGACCGCCTATGAAGCAAAGACCTTCGGAACAGCCGATTTTAGAAAGTATTGAAGTGTATTCGCCGTATCGCTTATGGATTTTAGGCGGCGTGATTAATCTTTTGCTCATACTCTTTTTTATGACGGTATTTCAAAAGTTGTTTCGTTTGAGACAACTGAAAAGCGATATTCGGCATGTGGGCGAACGAAAAAAATTTCACCCTATCGCGATTGAAAGCGAAGACGAGTTAGGCGAAATCGCGGTCGAGTTTAATCTGGCGATGGAAAAGATTCACATGTTAAAAGAGGCGCGAATGCTTTTTCTACGCAATATCCTTCATGAGCTCAAAACGCCGATTATGAAAGGGAAACTGCTCTCAAACACTTTGGAAAACAGCCAGAAACAAGAACAGATGGAGCGTATTTTCGAGCGTTTGGAAACGCTTTTGGGCGAAATGGTAAAAATCGAAAAGTTGAGTTCCAACGAATGGGTGCTCGAAGCCAAGGAGTATCGTTTGGTGGACATTCTCGATCATGCGATGGATTTACTGTTGTGCGATACGAAACGCATTCACTTTCGCTATCACGAAGAAGCTCCCTTGATAAACGTCGATTTTGAGCTCTTTGCGACGGCGGTTAAGAACGTGCTTGACAACGCTTTAAAGCATTCGAGCGAAGCGATTGAAGTGGATATCGATACCCATGCTTTAACGGTGGGAAGTTTCGGCGAAGCTCTTTTAGAAAATAGGCGTGATTTTTCGCGTCCGTTCAACCGCACGACGGAAGGATCGAGCAACGGCTTGGGGCTTGGTTTGTACATCGCAAACGCGATTGTCGAAAAGCACGGATTTCGTTTGAGTTATCTTTACGCGGAAGGGCAGAATTTTTTTACGATTCATTTTGATACCTCGGTATGAAAAACCGAGGCTTTTTAGACGATGTCTTTGAGTTTTTCTCTTAAAACAAAAGCCGTGAAAGGCTTGACGATATAATTGTTCACGCCCTCTTTGATTGCGGTAAGGACTTCTTGCTTTCCGCCCTCGGTCGTTACCATAATAATCGGCGTTTTTTTATACTCTTCCATCGCACGGAGTGCTCGCACCAAATGCAGTCCGTCCATTCGCGGCATATTCCAGTCGGTCATAATCACGTCGAATTTTTGATCTTTCACTTTTTCCAGTGCATCGATTCCGTCTTCGGCGGCCGTGGTCGTATAGCCGATACTATTGATGGTATTGCACAAAATTCTACGCATGGTTGAGCTATCGTCAACAACTAAAAAATGCATCGAGGTATCCTTTAAACTGAGTTTTGATGTTCGTAAGCAAAAAGCGTTCACTCTTGTAAATTATATAAAAATTTTGATATATGTTTACTATAGTAATTAAAGATTGCATAAAGATTTTTGTGATGCGAGGTAAAAAAACGGGAAATGATACATTGTTTATAAAATCGGAGTACAATGCGATTTTATTTTTCAGCAAGGAGAAAAAGAGATGTTCAAACGTTTCTTAGCGATTTTAGTCAGTCTTTTAGTGTTAAGCTCAGGCGTTTACGCAAGCAGTAGCGTGACAAGCGATACGGTTCAAACCAAGAAAAAACATACGGATCAAACGTTTAAAGACAAAGCACATAAAACGGCACAAAAAAACGTCAGAAATACAGCCAATACATCCTCAAAAGTTGCATCCAAAAATATGCCTAAAACTCAAAAAACGGCTAAAAAATCTTCCAAAGAAACGTTAGCTACGGCTAAAAAGAAGAGCGCAAAAAGCCCTAAGAGCACAACCGTTTCTTAAGCAAATTAAACCGTTTAGAGTTTTCGTTTTTAGAAAAACTCCAAACGGTTTTTTTAAGCAAACTCACTGTAAAATCCCTCCAATGCACAACGTCTAAGGTTTAGACAAACATAATCGTATTAATTTCATTTCTAACTACTTTTATGTTTTCTCCTCTTTGTGCCATTTTACATGTAAGGATTTACGATGCAAAGAAGAGCCTTTATTAAAGGATGTGTCGCACTTGGTGCAAGTAGTGTTATTTTACCTCACGTTTCTGTTTTAGAGGCGAGTGAACCAAAATCAAAAACACGTATTTTTTTCGTCAAAAACAGTTATAACCTCAAACACGAAAACAAAAACGGTTTGACTAAACTGTGGGTTCCGCTTCCTCAGGAGACAAGTTATCAAAAAGTGAGCGATTTTAAATTTAGCTCCAATGCCACAAACGCTTATGTGACCGACAAAAATGCTTATAAAGCTAGAACACTTTACGCTGAGTGGAAAAATGGCGGTGAAAAAGTGCTTGAAGTCACTTACACCATCACAACCAATGAGCGCAATGCCGATCTTAGCAAAGCAACCGCTTCTACCAAATACCCCAAAGACGTTGCACACTACCTCAAACCAACGGCGCACATTCCAACGAGCGGAAAAGTCAAAGAGTTAGCGCTTAAAATCACCGTTGAGGCTAAAACACCTCTTGAAAAAGCCAAAGCGATCTACGCATGGGTCACCGAAAACATGTACCGTGACAACAGTGTTATCGGTTGTGGTGTAGGCGATGCAGGCAAAGCGATTGAGCAAAACATCATGGGTGGAAAATGCACCGATATTAGCTCTGTTTTTGTAGCGCTTTTACGAAGTGTGGGTGTTCCTGCGCGTGAGATCTTTGGTATCCGTTTAGGCAGTTCTCGCTACTCCAAAGCATGCGGAAGCAGTGATGAAAAAGGATTGGCGAAAATCACGGGAGGCGAGCATTGTCGTGCTGAGTTTTACCTTGATGGCGCGGGTTGGGTTCCATGCGATCCTGCCGATGTTGCAAAAGTCATCTTAACCGAGAAAATGACGCTAAACGATCCACTCATCAAAGAGGTTCGTGAATACTTCTTCGGCAACTGGGAGATGAACTGGATGGGCTACAACACGGCGCGTGACTTTGTACTTACCCCAACGCCAGCGCAAAAACCACTCAATATGTTTGGCTACCCGTACGCGGAAGTGGAAGACGATGTACTCGACTACTACGCACCAGCGGCATTTGCGTACAGTTTTGTCTCACAAGAAAAACTCTAAGCGATGAAAAAAGAGATTCTAGGCGTTTTAACAGCACTGCTTTCAGCGCTTGCGGCAACCGCATGCTGTCTGCCTCCACTGCTGTTTTTACTCTTTGGAATCTCGTTTGGATTTCTAAGTTTCTTAGAAGTCCTCACCCCATTTCGCATACCGCTTTCCTTGTTATCGCTCTTTGTTTTGTGGCTTTCATGGCGTAGTTACGCGCATCATACCTTTACCTGTAATCCTCAAAAGAAAAAGCGTTATGTGTGGTTTTATTCGATTGTTTTAGGGACGATTTTACTGATATTGCTCTACCCCGAATGGGCAAATTTTTTGATAGGAAATGATGAATGAAAAAATGGTTGATACTCCTTTTGCCGTTGATGCTTTTTGCCAAAGAAGAAGTGGTCATCAAAGTAGCTGAAATGCACTGCCCTATGTGTACAACAGCGGTTAAAAAAGCACTCAAAAGTGTTGACGGTGTGGAAAATGCTAAGGTGACGTTGGAGACAAAATTAGCGGTTGTGATTGCCAAAGATGGCATAGACGATAAGACATTTTTAGAAGCGGTGAAAACAACAGGATATGAGGGCGTGATGGTATCTCGTAAGCATTTGAAAGAGTAGATTATTTTTCTTTACATGTAAAGATTTTCAAAAAGCAAAATAATTCTTTTAACGAACCTCGTATATTTTTCTTATATCGTTCTGTACATTTGCGTGCTAAACTTTCACAAGCCAAGATTCTGGTCAAAATTTTTACATGTAAAGGCAAATGATGGGTGAATATGCTTTTCTTTTAGCGATTGCTACGGTATTTATGTTAGGGACGATGAGTCCGGGACCCAGTTTTATCTTAATCGCCAAAACGGCTGTTTCGAAGTCTCGCAAAGAGGGATTTGGCGTGGCGATTGGTTTGGGAATAGGCGCGGTTGTTTTTTCGCTTTTAGCCATCTTCGGACTCTACGCCATTTTAGAGACCGTGCCTTTTTTGTACGGTGCTTTAAAAGTAGCAGGAGGGATGTATCTGGTCTATTTAGCCTATAAAATGTGGAAACACACCGATACACCTTTAGAGACCACGCTTAGTTTGGAGCAAAAACCAAAGAGTTTTTTCAAAGCTGTTTTATTTGGTTTTGCCACACAGATGAGCAACCCCAAAACAGCTATCATCATCGGAAGCATTTTTGCCGCTCTGCTTCCAAAAGAGATACCGCCTTTTGGAACGCTGTTTATCTGTCTCATCGCTTTTATCATCGATGCTTCGTGGTACTCGTGTGTTGTCGGACTGTTATCGACGCAAAAAGCGCAAAAGATTTACTTGCGCACGAAGAAATACATCGATAGAATCGCAGGAAGTGTGCTGGGGTTGCTAGGTCTTAAATTGGCGTTTGATAGGGTGTAGAGAAGAGAAACGGTTGCGGTACACTACACCGTAAATTGAGTATACAAGGTTTGATATGAAGAAAATAGTATTGGGTTTGGTGGTTCTTCTTGTTGTTGCGGCGGGAGTGCTGTTTTTGTTGAAAGGTAAAGATACGTATGCGGGGCAAACTTCTTCGGTGTCGCTAAGCGATGGATTGAACGTTGGCTCGACGATCTCCTACACCCTTTTTGACCAATTTGGAAAAGCACATACGCTGGACGATTCGATTTATACGTTGATTTTGGTGTTCGCAAAAGATACGGGGCATGTCGTTAAAGCGTATCTTGGAGCACAAAGTGCGGATTATTTAACAAAGCATCATGTGGCATTTGTAGCGGATATCAGCCCTATGCCTGTGGTGATTCGCAACACGTTTGCACTTCCCGATCTTAAAACACAACCCTACAGTGTCAATCTCATTTTGGATGAAACCATTGCTACCTCTTTGAAAAATGGAGCAAAAGTCGATGGCATTACCGTGGTGACACTCAAAAATAAACAAGTTGAAAAAGTAGAATATGCAGATGGTGTTGAAGCACTTAAAGCGATGATTGAGCGAGAAAAATAAAAGGGTGAGACGGCGTGATTATTTCACGCCGTCTTTTTAAAAATTAGTCTTTTTTGTAAGCGTTTCTAGGTGCGGCTTTAGGAGCACGACCTGCGTCAGAGCGCGGTGCGCCGCTTGGTTTGTCCCCTCTGGGTGCGCGCGGAGCTCTGCTCTCGCCACCGTCGCGACTGCCTTTGTATCCGCCTCCTTCTTTGGCAAACGGGTTACGGCTTTCGCCTCTTGGAGGACGCGCGTCTTTGCTTCCGCTCTCACGTGAGCCTTTGTAACCGCCGCTATCGCGTGAACCGCCTTCACGACCGCCTCTGTAGCCGCCGCCCTCACGTGAAGAACTTCGGTATCCGCCGCTTCTGCTATCGCGTCTGCCGCCGCTTCTGCCGCGACTATTTTCGCGCTCTTCGATGTTTTTGACGACGTTTTCGAGTGTTTTTTTATCCAAGCCGATTTTATCCGGTCCTACGGGACTGTTTTCGCGTAGAAGGTTAGAGAGCAGTTTAAGCGCGATTTGCGACATATCCATCTCTTCTTCCAAAAGGGCTAGAAGTTTGCTTGCGCTGTCGTTAACTTCGGCATTTTTGATCTCGTCGGCAATTTTGACGAGCTTGTTTTCTTTAACGTCTCGAAGGCTTGGAACCATTCTATGTTCCATTTTTGAGCCGACTTTTTTGCCGATACGTTGCATCGAGTGAAATTCGATCGGCGTTACGAGCGTAATCGCCGTTCCTTTTTTACCCGCACGTCCGGTTCTGCCGATGCGGTGAACGTAGCTTTCCGGATCAAAAGGCATATGGTAGTTGAAAACGTGGCTGATGTCGGCGACGTTCAAACCGCGAGCGGCGACGTCGGTTGCGACTAAAATTTCGATTTGGGAATTACGAAAGCCTTTAATGACGCTTTCGCGTTGGTTTTGTTCCATATCGCCGTGTAAGCCTTTCGCCGCATGTCCTACTGCCATCAGTTGTGTTGAAAGGCGGTCGACCTCTTTTTTCGTACGACAGAAAACGATGGCTTTTTCAGGCTCAAGCGCATCCAAAAGACGAATCATCGCATCGTCTCTTTCGTATTCGTTAATGACGTAATAGAGTTGTTCGATATCTTCATTCGTCGTGTGGTCTTTGGGCGTAATGCTCACAAATTGCGGTTCGTGCAAAATCTTGGTTGCGAGACGTTTGATAGGATCGGGCATGGTTGCTGAAAAAAGAAGGGTTTGACGCTCTTTAGGAAGGTAGGTAAAAATCTCTTCGATGTCTTCCAAAAAGCCCATATCAAGCATTTCGTCGGCTTCGTCTAGGACAACCATTTTAGGTGCAAAACCGGGTAATTTACCGTTTTTGAGAAGATCGAGCATTCGTCCCGGAGTGGCGACGATGACGCTAGCACCTTTTTCGATCAAACCGATTTGACGGGAGTAAGAACTGCCTCCGTAAATCGTAACGGTTTTAATACCGCAAAAACGACCGAGCGAATAAAGCTCGTCGCTGACTTGCGTCGCAAGTTCACGCGTAGGGGTGATAACTAAAAGTTGGACTTTGTTTTGGTGTGCATCGATCATGCTCATGGTCGGAAGACCGAATGCCGCGGTTTTACCCGTGCCGGTTTGGGCTTGTGCGACGATGTCGTGACCTTGGAGAACCAAAGGAATGGCTTGTTGTTGAACGGGACTCGGTTCTTTAAAACCGGCCTCGGTAATAGCTTTGAGAATATCTTGGTGTAAACCGAAAGATTCAAATGTTTGCATAATGTATTTCCGTTGTGATTAATTTTTCAAAACAAACTTAAAGTGCGGCGCGGCACAAACTCGTATACATAAAAATTTAATGGGGAGCAACCCGTCAATATCGTATGTAAAAACCTACATACTCACTGAGGATATCCCAAATCCGGTAGGTTTTTGTTGAAGTTCTTTTTTCTCGAAGTCTTGAATTGGAGACATTATAGTGAAAATAGATTAAAACGAGGTTAATGTTTTTTAGTCGTTTTTAAGCCAAATCGTAAAAACATTCTTTCCCTTGTCGTGTCGGTACTCTAACTTCATGCCGTGTAAGCGAATGACATGCCATGTGATAAAAAGCCCAAAGCCAAGGCCGCGCGAGCTTTTTTGCTTTTTCCCTTCTAAAAAATAGGGTTTTGCGTAGTCTTCGAGTGCACATTCCAAAGCAGGTGCTTCGTTGCTGACGGAGATGCATTTTGTATCGTTGTAAAGCGTGACATGGGCATCTTTGGAGTAGGTAACGCCGTTGTCGAGTAGGTTTTTGAGCGCAACGCCGAAAAGTTCAAAATCGACGTTTAGATCGATCGGCAAAAGCTCACATGTGATATGTTCTTTCTTATCGGCTAAAAGATCCAAGGCAAAATCGACGATATCTTCGACGTGATAGGCTTTGATGTCGAGTTTTAGCTCATCGGCGCTGAGTTTTTCGATACGCGAAAACTCCTCCAAAAGGGCTTCTTGGCGTTTAAAAACGTTTTGCAAAATTGAAGCGTAGGTCGTATCTTCGAGCATTTCCGCCGCCAATTTTCCTTTGGTAATCGGCGTTTTGAGTTCGTGCATAATGTTGCGTAAAAAGAGTTGTCTTGAATCGCGTAAGGACTTGATTTTGGTAACGGCCGCGTCAAATTCGTTCGCCAAAGCGGCGATTTCGTCGCGTTTTTTACTTTTACATGTGATGTCGTAGTGACCGTTTGCGAAGCGTTTGATCTGTTCGCGCAAATTTTTGAGCGGCAGAAGGCTTCGGATGATGCCGATGTAGAGTATCACGACAAACGCCAGTGCTAAAAGCGGAAAAACGATACGCGGCAAAATCTCTTTTTTAAAAGGTGCTTCTAAAACGATAGGCGGCATATCGCGGTTGAGCAAGATCGTATAAATATGCATACCGTAAGGCACGCAATCGACTCCGTAGCGAAAACGCTCTTCCATCCGTTTCATCGGAAAAGGTTTGGGCGGACGAGGGCGGTCGAGAATTTTGTCTTTGAGCATTTCGTCGGTGACGAGTGAAAACCCCATCTCTTCCAATTTACCAAAATCGAGGTTTTGCGTTTGTCGATCAAAAGCGGCACGCAAGGCGACATGAGAGTAATCGACGACGGTTTGCACGTCGCGTAGGGTTTCGTAACGTGCGACAACGAAAAAAATAGCACTCATGCCCGCAAGTGCGAGCGCGAAAATCAGCGTTATGCGAACCAGAAGCGAGTGGTACCACTTCATGCTTGGAGCCTATAGCCGATTCCTCGGACGGAGTGGATGAGTTTGGGCTCTTTAGAACTCTCGCAAAGTTTGGTGCGAATACGGCTAATCAGCACGTCGAGGCTTCGACTTTCGTTCTCTTCGTTGAGGCTTGGCGTACTGCCCAAGAGTTCGGCTCTTGAAACCACGCAGTTATTTTTTTTGATCAGGTATGCAAGCACGTCGTACTCGGCGGGTGTGAGCGTTAAGGGTGCGTTGCGAAAGAAAATCGTGTGGCTCTCTTCTTTGAGATTTAGCTCGGACGTTTCGGACTCGTCGGTACTTTGAAGACTTTTTTTGTACCGTCTTAAAACGCTCATGATACGCGCGTAAAGCTCTTTGGGCTCATAGGGTTTAGGCAAATAGTCGTCGGCTCCGAGTTCCAAGCCGATAATTTTATCTTCCAAATCGCTGCGCGCGGAAGAGATGATAATAGGAATATTGCTTTTGGCGCGGACTTCTTTGCAAATCTCAAGTCCGTCGAGTCCGGGAAGCGAGAGGTCTAAAATCAGTAAATCGTATTTGCCGATGCTTAAAGCACTAATCCCTAAATACGGATCGTCGTAATTGGTAACGTTGATATTGTAACGTTTTAAAAACGTACACAAAATATCGGCCAGCTCGACATCGTCTTCGATCATCAGTAAATTGGGTTGCATCGTCGTATCCTCGAAGAATTGTTTGATTCATCATACCTTTAGAGTTTGAACGATTTGTTAATGCAAAAACCGCCGATGACCTTATCGGCATCTTGAGTATCGATGATAAAGGTATAAACCTCAAACGTCACGACGAGACCCTCTTGCGTCGAAAGTTCAAGCGTATGGTTAAAGCGGTTTTCAAAAAAACTCAAGCGATCGATATCGTCGATCGTATCGGCTGTTTTAGCGTCGAAAAGTTCGTGCGCGGTTTTGGACTGCCATGTTTTAAATCCGAGGAATTTTTGAAAAGCGCGGTTGAGGTAAAGATACGGACCTTGGCGATTTTTGATAAATGCCAAAACGGGGAGCTGTTCAAAAAAGGCGGCGTAACGTTCATTTTCAAGCGTTGTGTTTTGAAGTGCCGCTTTTTCATAGGTAATCTCTTTGAGCGTACCCACCATACGAATTGCTTGGTTGCGTTTGTCGCGAATTGCTTTGGCTTTAACGCGAACCCATTGCAGCGGATCGCTTTGACGAATGCGGTGTTCGATGCTAAAAATATCGCTTTTGCCGTCAAGATGCGCTTTAAGACGCTCGTTGACGACGGCCATATCTTTGGTGTGCACCAAATTGAGCCATGACGAAAGCGTCGAGGGCGTTTCATTGGGCGCATAACCCATGATGTGCTTCCATTTGGGTGAAAAAAAGACGCTCTCCGTTTGAATATCCCAATCCCAAAAAGCCTCGTCGTTCCCCTCTAATGCAAGTTCCAAACGCTCTTTTTGGTGCAAAAGGTTTTCTTTGTTTTTTTGAAACGAGGAGATATCGACGATAATACCGCTGTAACCGATGGGCGTATTCTCTTGACCGAACAGGGTTGAAAACGAGATCTGAACGCTTTTGCGTACATCATTGTCGAACGTGAGTTCTGTGGTGACGCTTCCTTTTTTAGGAAAGGTTTCGATATGGGCTAACGCCTCTTTTGCATGTGCGCCAAAAGCTTGTGCGAACGCTTTGTTGCAAACGCTCTGAGACTCTTTCTTATAAAAAGAGGGAAGTGCCAATGTATAAAAAACAAGATCGTTTTCATAGGAAACGGAGGGCTTTTTAGTGCGTTTTGCACGTTGAAACGAGGTTATGAAAAAAAAGATTATACTTAAAAGAGCGGTTAAGGCAAGAAAAGTCGTTAAGCTCATCGTTTCTCTTTTGTGATCGCTGGTATGCTTAAAAAGCAAAGTTTTTCATGCCGCTTGAAGTTTCAAAGCGGCATGAAAATCGTGTTTATTTTAACAGTTCTTTTTCCCGTACGATAAACGGAACGCCTTTAATGCCCGCTCCGAAATATTTTGCTTTAAGCTCATCGATATGAGCGACTTCTTTATCGCTAACTTTTTGGTCGTATTTGACCGATTCGTCGTAATATTTTTTCAAGATTTTAATCTTTTCGGCATCGCTTTTGACTTTGGACGTTTCGTTGTAAATCAAGGCGGATTTTTCCAATGAACTTCTCTCATGCACCGGCGTGAAGATTAAACGAAGGTTGTGCGTCGTTAAACGTTGCTCGATTTGAGCGAGTTCTTGACGGCAGTAAGGGCACTCCGGATCGGTAAAAACGACGAGGGTGTCTTTTTTCGGATCGTTACCGAGTGCAACGATATTTTTCTTATCCTCTTTTTGGTACAAAGGAGAGAGTTTCTTTTGAAGCTCTGCCATTTCCATCATATCTTTGATGCTTCCGCCTTGTTTGATGCTAATGACATCGGGGAAAATAAGATCGTCTTTGGTGAAAATGCTCAATTTTTGTGAACGTTTTCCGTCGCTTAGGTTAAGCGTGACAAAATCCATTCCGTCGATGCCGTCGACTTTTTGACGGGAAACCACTTCGATGGTAATGTTGGGGACTTGGATCGTTGATTTGAAATGTTCAACGATTTCGGCATCGGTTGCGGCAAAAAGGGATGAGGTAAAGAGCGCAACGAGCCATAAAAGATGTTTTTTCATTCATTTTCCTTATAATTTGCAGTTTGTAAACTGCATGAAATGTTAGGTATTGTACAATAATTTTTATCATATTTTGTTAACAAAAGGTCAACGAATGGCTGAGAACGCCGATAAAACGCAACTAATTCGTGATATTGAAACGCTGATCGAGTCCGATCCGAATGCGCCGATTGCGTCTTTTGCGATGCTTGAATTCTTGGAGATCGACGACTTGGCGTCGATCAAAGAAAACCTTCTCCGCTCCAAGTCCAACCGTTCGTACGAAAACGAACAATGGTTTAACGAGCTGTGTAAAAAGTAAGTTTCGAGGTACAACGATGAAACAAGTTTGGCCCTATCTCAATGAGCTGAAAGAGCGTCGCATTGCGGCAGTTTACATGTTAAACAATCTCGTCGAGTTAGCTTACGAGGTTGAAGGACGTACGAAAAGCGTTACGTTTTCTTTTGAGACCGAAGGCGGTGCAATGGGCTATATAGAGTCGTTTTACTGCGACACTATCCCTTTGCCGCCGTCTAAGGTTTTGCATCCGCTTAGCGGAACGTTTCACGTCCTTAAAGAGTGCCGCCTGTACGTTAGTGAGAGCGGTTGGGAACATTTTGAGGAGTTGGAACTCGTTACCGATCGGGGAAATTATCTGTTGTTTTTCGATACTTTGGAGAAAAAAGAGCATTATGCCGCGATGCAAAAAGACAAATCGCCGACCTTGCCCTTAGCAACGCCGAAGGAAGTTTTTTTGCCGCAAGAGCTTTTTAACGTGGAAGATTTTCGCGAAAATCTTGCGTTTGCCCTAAAAGCGCACGGTGAACAGAAAACACCCCACGGTTTGCCGTATGCGATGCATCTTTTAAGCGTGACGGCAGAGGTCATCAACGCTTTTTCGCGAGAGCCTTTAAGCTATGACGAGCATAACGTAGCGATCGCGTGTGCGCTTTTACACGACGTGAACGAAGATACGACGACTTGCATTACGAAAGAGAGTCCTATTGCCGGACATAAAGAGGTCATCGCTAAAGGCGTACACGCACTGACGAAAGATAAAAGCTTGCCTTCCAAGGAGGCACAAATGCGCAAGAGCCTCGATCAATTGAAAAAACGTCAAAACTGCGTTGCTTTGGTGAAACTTGCCGATCGCATCGTCAATCTCGGTGAGCCTCCAAAACATTGGGATAGCTGTAAAAAACGTACTTATCTCGAAGAAGCGAAACTCATTTTAGCCGAGTTGGGGTATGCGCATGCCTACTTAGCTTCGAAACTTCAGGATAAGATTCAGGCATATTCGTTTTACATGTAAGCATGCTACGGAACTAAAAATGCTTAGCGTACGCAAAAACGAAAGGATACGCTATGCGTGTTTGGATCACTTACGTCAAATATGCCCCTGAGATTATCGCTTTGATCGCAACCTGTATCGTGCTTGCGCGCTAAACGTTTTAAAGCATCGCTACGTCAAAGAAAAGAATCTGCGAGGATTGAATCGCTTTGATTTCGTATGTTTTATCCTCGGTAATCTGCACTTCGTCGCGCGCTTCCAGTAAAACGCCTTCGATTTCAACGCTTCCCTCGACGATAAAAAGGAGCCTGCCGTGATTGGGTGCCGATGAAGCAAGAAGAAGGATCTTTCCCTCGTTAAGTTGTGCCGTCTTGATCAAGGCATCTTGGCGAATCGCAATGGAGTGATCTTCGCCGTTGGGCGAAACCAGCGTTAACCAGCGATCGGGACGTATGTCGTTGCGAAAATCGCGTTGCGCGTAAAGGGGTTGAGCTCCTTTTCGATCGGGTTGAATCCAGATTTGAAATAAGGCCGCTTTGCCTTTTTCGGAAGCAAATTCGGAGTGTAAGACACCGCTCCCCGCACTCATATACTGAATTTCGCCCGCATGAATTTCGCCGCGGTTTCCTTCCGAGTCTTGATGAATAAGAACGCCTTGCGTCACGATGGAGACGATCTCCATATCGCGATGCGGGTGCATACTAAAGCCTTGTCCTGCTTCAATAATGTCGTCGTTGATGGTGCGAAGCACGCCAAATCCCATGCGTGCGGAGTCGTAATATTCCGCAAAGGAAAAACTAAAACGGCTGTGAAGCCAACCATGCTCCGCTTTGCCTCTTTGGTTGGCTTTATGAATCGTAAATGCCATGGTTGACTCCTTTACATGTAAACTATTGTGACACGCTTTTAAAGCAAAGCTTTAAAAATGACGCTACGCCGCTACGGCACTCAAGCTAGCCTCTTTCGAGGCAGAAAAATACTTACGGTGTTGCAAGAATGCTAGCAAAAAACTATTTTTGCAAAATACCTTCTAACGCGACGTCGATTTTAACCTCTTCACCTACGATGACGCCGCCCGTTTCAAGCGCTTTGTTCCATGTGATGCCAAAGTCTGATCGGTTGATTTTACCGCTAAGACCAAGTCCTACGCGTTTGTTGCCGTAAAGATCGGTTGCGGCTCCGCCGTTTTCGTAAGCTAACACAACGGGTTTGGTCACCCCTTTCATCGTGAGTTTGCCGTAGGCTTTGTCGCCTTTGATTTCATCGAGCGTAAAGCTAATCGTTGGATATTTGGCAACGTCGAAAAGATCGGCGGAGCGGAGGTGATCGTCTCTGTCTTTGATACCGGTATCGATGGTTGCCGCTTGAATCGTTCCGTTGAGCGATTGAAGCGTTTTGCTGGCTTCATCGTAAACAAAGCTTCCGTTAAAAGTCGCAAAATTGCCTTTGACGGTTGAAATCATCGCGTGTTTGACGCTAAAATCCGTACTGGAATGGCTAGGATCGACGTTGTAATTTCCGGCAAAGAGGGCAGTGCCTGCCAAGAAAGAGCTTGCGAGTAAGGTTTTGATTTTCATAAGGTTCCTTTTTTACTAATTAGTAATATTAGAGCAAAAAAATAGCTGACTTACACGAAGTCTATTGCGTTTTTTGCAGTTTTCGTAACAGGTCGTACAACGTGACCAACTCTTCATCGCTCAACATGTCAAAATAACTCTTAAGATTGGCTGCGTGTTCGGTAAACATACCGCCGATGAGTCCGCGTCCGCTTTCGGTAATGCTTACGATACGCACACGGCTATCTTCAAGGGACGGAAGCGTTTGAACAAGACCGTCTCGCGTAAGATTTTTGACAACCACGGTGACGTTTCCCGGAGTGCTCATAATCAACTTGGTGATAGAACCTATCGGTAAATCGCCGCGATGGTAAAGGACTTCCAAAATTTCAAACTGATTCATACTCAAACCGGATGCGTTGATGTATTTCAACTCTTTGGCACGGATTTTTTGAAATGCGCGCAGGATTTGAATCCATGTTTGCATGCTTTTATCGGTGCGTTCTCCGTAACTTTTGACGCCTGAACGTAGTTTCATTTTTACCTTCCTTTGCCGAAATTATATTACTAATTAGTAGCAATGTCAAGACAATTCTAAAAAGAAAACAAAAACGTCACTTTTTGGTTGACATGTAACGTCTTCTTCTTTAAATTGTACTATAATTGCGCCGAATTTTACGGATAGGGAAACGTATGGAAGAAAATCAAACGGAACACGAAGCGAAAAACCTTTCAAGCAAAGTGTTCGCGCTCAATCAGTTTTTGGAGATCAACGTCGAAAATTTGTTGCTCAATATTTTAAATATCGCACGGTATATTTTTATCGTGATGATGATCGTCTATTTGGGACAATGTTTCATTAGTCTGGGCTATAAAATGGTATCGTTTACGATTTCCCAAGGTGCGCTCGATTTTAATTCGATGAAGATTATTTTGACGGACGGTTTGTTTATTTTGATCGTCTTGGCGATCGTAAAGACGCTTTTTATTCAAGACGGTTTCGACTACGCGGTGACCTTTCTTGAAATTTCGTTCGTCGTATTGGTGCGAAAGCTCATTTTGTTGGAGACCGATCCTTCCGAGACCTATTTATTGTTCGTGTTGGGCATTACCTCCGCGCTCTTTTTTATTTTGATCGTTTATATCAAAGGAATGAAGCATAAGTGGGAGCGGGAAAAGTGCGAAAAATGCCTTCAAAATAAGGAAAAATAGTACCCTTAAGGGCAAAACGTCTTTTCGGGTTTACCGAAATAATAGCCTTGAAAAAGATCGATTTGAAGCGCTAACGCCTCTTCGTACACTTCTTGGGCGTAGACAAATTCCGCGACCGTTTGAATGCCGATTTTTTGGGAAAATAAAACGATCGCCTGTACCAAAGCAAGGGCTTTTGGATCGTGCGCGATATGCTGAATCAACGAGCCGTCGATTTTGATAAAATCGGGGGATAACTCGAAAACGTAAGCGTAATTGGAATAGCCCGATCCAAAATCGTCGATGGCAAAACGAACGCCCAAGGTTCTAAATTTTTGTACGAAAGCTTGAACCGTGGCATAATTTTGAACGCCTTGGGATTCTAAAAACTCGACGACCAGCAACTCGCCCGTAGCGGTTGCTTCGATATGCTCGTAAAGTTCTTTGCAAAACGGGGTATTGATCAGATCCAAATAACTCATATTGAGCGAGATACATGTGCGCGTTTTTGCGGCAATATCGATGCTTTTAAAGAGCATCATACGCGAAATTTCGGAGTATTGATGGGTTTTAATCGCCGTTTCCAAAAAATCGTTCGGAGCGTAAAAACGTGTCGGATCTTCATCGTCTTGCAGGCGCATCAATGCTTCGTATTTGACGATTTTTCCGTTTGCGGCGACGATGGGTTGAAAAAAGGGCATAAAAAGGTCGCATTCAATCCCGCGTGCAATTTTATTTTTCCAATAAACGTTTTTTTCTATCTCTTGTTTGATGGCGTGAATATCGCGGTAAAAGACGACATGCGTGTGCGTCTTTTTCGCTTCATTAAGCGCAATGTCGGCAGTGCCGAGTACGTTCTCTTTCTCGAATGAAACGCCGATGCAAATATCAAGATAAAGAGGCTCTTTGAACGATCGCACGCGGATCGTATGCTCTTTGACGCGGGTAAGCAGTTCTTCGATTATTTTAGAACATGCATCGCTATCGTAGGAGCTATCGGAACGTAAAATGACGAATTCGTCTCCGGAAAGTCGGTAAAGATCCAAACGGCGGCGTTTCGTAAACTCTTGCAGCAGCGTGGAAAAAAGTACCAAGACTTCGTTACCGACTTCCACGCCGTAGAGTTCGTTGATGGTGCGAAAAGCGTTAATATCGATCAATAAAACGGCGGGTGAACGCACCAATGCGATGTCTCTTAAAAGAGCGGTTCGGTTGTAAAGTTTGGTCAGATGGTCGACGTAAAGTCTATTTTCCAGCTCTTTGTAGAGTTGAATGATCTGTAAAACGATTTTATAAATTAAAAAAGAGACAAGGATGAGCGTGAGTGCGATCAGAATGATCTCTCCGGCATAGTAGTAGCGATCTTCGCGCACTTTTTGTTCTTGAAACGATTCAAGATAGCGATTTTCGGTCTCTAGCGCGGTTTCGACTTCGATCTCGTAACGGCTAAGGAGTGCAGAGACGACTTGGTTTTCGCCTCGAATGTGAAACGCCAAGGTATTGAGGTCGGGATGATTTTGCGCAAAATAGCGATCGCGCGTCTCTAGGAGTTCTAAAATACGGCGTAATTTTTCTCGAAGTTCTCCGTGATGAAACAAGAGCGTTTGCGGCGATCCTAAAGAGAGTGAAGGCGTATAGGTTTTGGTAACGCTTTGCGTGCTATTGTGCGATAAGGGGATACTCAGCGTTCCGCCTTGTGCAAGGGTCGTGTTTTTTTCAAGAAGGCGATCCAAAGTCGCTTCGATCGATGCTGCGATTTCGAGGCGTTGTTTTTCGGTTTTGGTTGCGGCGGAAAGTCCTAAGAAATTGATTTGAAGCCGATGAATGTCTTCGAGCAAAAAGCGGGTAATGTCGATTTTTTGACGCAAGTTGTCTGATTTGCGATCGAGCGTACGTGAGAGCGTATGAAAAAACTCATGCACGCCGATTACGAGAATCCCGCTTGCGATAAAGCACGAAAAAAGCCATACGAGATATTTAAACAGTACTTTGTTGACGATATACCCCATCGGCTCCTCCTGCGTTTAGATTAAAATTCTTCGCGTATCCTCTTTTTTAACGTCGTCAAAGTTATCGAGATAGTCAAGATAGGCGATCAAATACTTACGGCTCATTTCGAAATGTTCTTTAAAGGATTTAATATCGATCCCTTTTTCGTTGCGCATAATGTCTCGCATATGTTTAACCATCGTACTCAAAGCCGTAGCACTAACGAAAAGATTGTGTTCCAAACGGATCACTTTTTTTGCACGCGTGAGGCTTTTAAGCGCATCGTCGCCCATTTTTCGATCGATGTCGAGTGCATCGTAGATATTGTACGGTGCGTCGGGCGTGAATGCCGATTTTTCCAAAATTGCGTAGAGTTTTTCTTCGATCAAGGCTTCGATATTGTCGATGTCGATTTGCGCGTTTTTATAGACGCCGCCGACGAAATCCAGCACGCCCTCGTCGCAGAGTTGTTGTAAAACGCTCTCCACGAGTGCCGTACTTGCCCATTTGAGTTTGAGCGAAATGGAGCTTGCAGAAAGAAGCGCATAGGCGTTTTTAGCGTAGATCGTTTTGATAATCCCCTCAAGTTCCGATCGAATCGAATCGGGGTAGAGTACCAAGCCTTTTTGATCGACGAAAATACCTTCCATTGCGTCGGCAATCTCGATAGCTTCGTCATGGTTGAGTCCGAAGCGTTGGTTGGAAGAGATGAGCCCGAAACCGTGTTTGTGCATCTCGACCAAAAGGGAAAAAGCACTTCGGTAATCTTTGACATGTAAGGCGTGAAGCAGTTCCAGCTTCGCTTTTTTCTTCATCGGGTCGTTGATAGGATTGAGCACGCGTCCGCCGCCGACCGTTCGCCCTCCGATCGCCAAGATAAAAGGTTCGCCGTAGACCAAAAAGAGTGTTTTATTAAAGTGCAGTTTCGCGTAGCCTTGTGTAAAACTCTCTTCGTTTTCGTAGCTCAAAAGCCGTGCCTCGACTTGCTTGGTTCCGACGAAAAGGTTGAGTTTGGCGTTGTGTTTGAGCGTGTGTCCGCCGATACTTTCAACCCAGACATCGGCAACGTCGAATCCTCGGATAAACCCTTTTTTACAAAAGAGCAAGCCTTTTTCAAACGAGGCTTTTTGCGCGCTTTGAATGTTAATCGCGGTTCGTTGCGAACTAAACGCTTCGGCAACGTCTTGCTCGTGGACTTGGAGGTTTCTGACGGTAAATTCTTTATCGATTTCGGGAGCGTAGAGTTTCTCGCCGACTTTGATCGTTCCGTCTAGAACCGTTCCGGTCACGACGGTTCCGGCACCTGCGATCGAAAACGAGCGATCGACGTAGTAGCGAAACAGACCGTTACTTTTTTTGGGCTCGCAAGGCAAGGCAAAGAGGGTGTTTTTAAGTGTCTCGATCGAGGAAGGCTCATAAATGCTTACCGGAACGATAGCCCTTAGTTGAAGGTGTTTGAGCGTTTCAAAATAGCTTTCGATCTCTTCGCGTCGAAGAGCAAGCGTTTCGCCGGAAGCCAGGTCTTTTTTGCTCAAAGCGACGACGATGTGTTTAAGCCCTAAGAGATTGAGAATCTCCAAATGCTCTTTGGTTTGGGGCATCATACCTTCATTGGCGTCGATGACGACCAGTCCCGCGTCAAAGCCGAAAGCTCCGGCGATCATATTTTTTAACAGTTTTTCATGCCCCGGTACGTCGATAAACGCAACGTTGGTCGTGTCGTTGTGCATGGAAGAAAAACTCAGGTTGATGGTAATTCCGCGGCGTTTTTCTTCTTCTAAACTATCGCCCTCAAATCCCGTCAGTGCGGTAATAAGAGCCGTTTTACCGTGGTCGACGTGACCGGCGGTTCCGACGATGATATACTCCATTTAACGTCCTAAAAGTGTGGTCATAATTGTGATAAGGCGTGTTTCGTTACTCGGCAGTATCGTACGAAAGTCGAGTAAAAACGCGTCGTTTTCGATGCGCCCGATCACGTGATTTTCGCGAAAAGCACGCTCTAAATGCGTTGCTTTTCCTTTGATACGTAAAGCGACGGTAGGAAAACGTCGGTTGGGAAGCGTGCCTCCGCCCATATAGGTTTCGCTTTCCACGACCTCGCAAAGCGTTTTGCCGACTTTGTTCCGCACGAAAGCGGCGCGTTTTTTAAGCTCTTCGACGCTACGGAAAAGAAGCCAAAGCGTCGGAATCTCTTCGTAGGCTTCTTGCAAATAGGCTTTGATGCTCTCTTCAAGCAAACTCAAGGTGATTTTATCGACACGAAGCATGCGTAAGAGTTGGTTTTTTTTCAATGCGGCGATCAAATCCGCGCGTCCGGCGATAATGCCCGCTTGCACGCTTCCAAAGAGCTTGTCGCCGCTAAAGCTGATCAGAGAGGGCTGACATGTTAGAATTTGCGAGAGCGAATGTTCGCGGTTACCAAGGTGATAAGGCAGTTTGGGAAGATACCCGCTTCCAAGATCGTAATAGTCCAAAAGACCGCGGTTGGCGGCAAGGTGTCGCAGGCTTTCGTAATCGACGCTTTCGCTAAATCCTTCCATCGAAAAGTTAGACTGATGCACTTTCATCAACATCGCCGTACGGTCGTTGACGGCATCGGCATAGTCAAGGATTTTCGTTTTATTGGTTGCACCCACTTCGCATAAAATTGCACCGCTTTGCTTCATGACTTCGGGAATGCGAAAACTTCCTCCGATTTCGACCAATTCGCCGCGGGAAACCACGACTTCTTTGTTTTTGGCAAAGGTGTTGAGTACCAAAAAAACGGCGGCGGCGTTGTTATTGACGATGAGAACGTCTTCAACGTTTAAAAGACGTTTGAGATGATTTCCGACATGCTCGTAACGTTCTCCGCGGCACCCAAGTTCCAAGTTGTATTCTAAATTGGAGTAGTTGCAAATGACTTCGCTTGCGCGATTTAAGAGTGTTTTGGAGATAAGGCTTCGGCCCATATTGGTGTGTAAAATGACGCCTGTTGCGTTAATGAGCGGTTTTAGCGAAGGCTCTAACGCTTCGTCGTAAGCCGCTTTGATGGAGAGGATTAATGCCTCTTCGTCAAAACCGTGAATGGTTTGGTCGATCAGTTTTGCGCGCAAATCGTCGATCTTTTGACGAATAATCTGTACCAAAAGATGTTCGTTAAGTCCTTGTAGCACGGGATGCGCTAGGCATTTGTCGACTTTAGGAAGGGTGCGAAGCGGATTCATGCTTCCTCCGGTAAGGGAAGTTTGGTTTCGTCGAAAAGGTATTTTTTGTTTTGTATTTTGGTCAAAATCCCCTGATCGCCGAGCTGTTTAAAGAGTTTGATGACGGTCGGTTTGCTGACGTTGACCTGCTCCATAATTTCGCTGTAGGAGTAGTTGAGCATATTGTCGTTATCGAGATTTTTGATGATAAAACGGATAATTTCGACTTGCTTGCTGTCGGTGACCGCGGAGATGGTTTTGATGATGCTGTACGAACGCTCGATCTCTTTGGCCTGAATTTTCGGCAGTAAAACGTCGTGCAAGGCGTTAAGCAGTTCTTTGATGTTGACGGGCTTGATCAAATAGTTATCGACGTGAAGTTTGATAGCATCGAGAAGGTATTCGGTGTCGCTAAACGCGGTGGTGACGATGGAGGGCATTTCGATCTCCAAATCGTGTTTGAGCGTTCGCAAGAAGTCGAGTCCGTTGCTGTAGCGAAGGTGAATATCGGCGATAATAACGTCGATTTTTTCGGTTTTGATGATTTCCAACGCTTCGTCGATCGTTTGCACCGGATAGATTTTTTTCACGAAATCTTCCAAGACCGAAGTCGTATGTTTGAGAAGATCCGCTTCGTCTTCGATATACAAAACGTTAAAAGTGCCTAAAAGCTCGAAATTACGCTTATTCATCCTCTGCCTCGCCTAAATCAATCTGTTTTTTGGGTATTTCTATCGTAAACATGGTGCAATCGAAAAAATTTTTCGTCCCGAGTTTGTGGCGAAGGTTTTTACATGTAATCTTTCCGTGCATATGTTTTTCGACCATTTGTTTTGACATGTAAAGCCCGATTCCCGTGCCTACGCTTTTGTGTTTTGTCGTAAAATAGGGGTCGAACACTTTGGGTATTATATCACTTTTTATTCCGCCGCCGTTGTCGATGACATTGACGAAAATACTCTCTTCATTTTGTTTGGAAATAATGTGAATGATCTTTTCATGCAGTTCCGTTTTACCCGCTAAAATGTCTTTAGAATTTCCGATAAGGTTTAACAACACGTGAATCAGCTCGTTTTTAAAGCCGAACGCTTCGATGTCGTTGCGAATGAAAAACCGTAGCGTGATCTCTTCTTTTTCCAGTTGGTATTTGGAAAGATCGATCGCTTTTTGGATTACGTCTTGAATGTGAAACGTCTTTTTACTTTTGTTAGGGTTGAAGAACGTACGAAAATCTTCCAAGGTTTCGGACATGTTCGATGAGAGCAGTTCGGCGTCTTTGACGCGCGAGCTTACAAACGCTTCATCGAGTTTTCCCGCGTAAAATTTACTCTCAAAACTTTGAATAATCATCATCAAAGAGCCTAAAGGTTGTCGCCATTGATGCGCGATATTTTGAAGCATCTCTCCTAAAGAGGCAAGACGGGCTTGCTGGAACATAATGTTGTCTTTTTTGCGGCTGTTCTCGACTTCACGCTTGATGCGTTGTTCTAGCGAGTTGTTCAGGTCTCTGAGCTCATGCGTCTTTTCGGCGATGTTTTCTTCCAAATAGTTGTGAATGTTTTTAAAATGGTTGATGATGATTAAAAGTACCATCGTGATAAAAAAGAAGATCATGCCGATGAGCAAGATGAGCATATAGGTACTGGTTTGAAACAAGCTGTCGTTAATCTGCTTTTCGGAGATCGATTGTTTGAGGTGGCTCGTAATCAAACTGGAAAGATAGATGTTTAAAGAGTTGGTCGAGAGCATAATCGAGTCGATCATCGCCGCGGCTTCTTGGGTGTTTTGCGCTTTGAGTCGATCAATCAAAAGTGTGATTTGTGCGTCCAATTCGTCCATTTTGAGGGATATTTTTTCGACGATGCCTTGCTGAAAAACGTTTTTCTCGGGTTTGTTCGGCGTCACCAAAAAGAGGCTGAGCCAACGACTCGCAAAGTAGGGAACGCCCCCGATATGCATATTGGCGGCTTTTTGATAGCTTTGCCACTGTTTTCGAATAATTTGTTGCGAAAGGTAAATGACCTCGATCGCATCTTGGCTACTGATTTGTTTGTCTTTGATGTCGCTCAGGGTTTCGGAAATATTAACGCGGTAGATGTCTTTGATCTCTTCCAAATCGACCTGCGGAAGTGTGTGTTTTTGAAACAATGTTTCGTAGTCGTACTTGAGCGCAAAAATAGAAACGAACATCAAAAAGCCGATGGTCATCGTGCCGCTGAGAATAATCGTAATGAGTATTTTCGTTTTATTGCTAAACTTGATCGTTTCGAGTTTTTGGTTGATAAACTGAACCAGCGTCATCTTAATACTCGTATTTTTGGATGATTTCAAATTTACCTTGACGGTAGTTGGACAAATAGACGTTGTTGAGCAATTGCGAATGCTTATAGCGCAACGGAATGTTATCCAAACTGTTTTTAGGCAATGTTTTTAAAGCGTGTAAAAATTTGGATCGGCTTAAAGGTCCTTGCACCGCCTTTAACGCTTTGACGAGCGCTTTGGCGGACAAATAGGCTTCAAAAGAGACTAAAGAAGGTTTTTCTTCGGGATAGTAAAAGCTAAGATGGTCCAAATACTCGGCCGCTTCTTTGGAGTAAAAATCGTCGTACGAAGGGACGGTTTGCGAGAAAAGAATATTCTCTCCGTTACCGTTAAGCTCATACATCAAAGCATCGGCATTCACAAACGAAATCGGGCAAAAGATGATTTTTTGAGGGCAGCACTCTTTCACTTTCTCGATAAAACGCGCCGTCGGTTTGTATGCACCCACCAAAATGATAGCTTCGGGTTTTGCCGCTTCGATTTCGTGAATCGCATGGCGAATGGAGAGCGTGTTGCGTTTGTACGTTCCCTCGGCGGAGAGCGTCAAGTTGCGTTTGGAGAGTGCATGCGAAAGGGCGATGTAGCCCTCTTCGCCGTAATCGTCGTTTTGGTAAAAAATCGCAAACCGCTTGACGTTTAAAACGCTGGTTAAGTGTTCGACCAAAGCGTCGACTTCTTCTTCGTAAGAACTGCGGAAATTCACGATATTGTCCGCCTCTTCGGTGCGTAAGAAAGAAGCCCCCGTGTAAGGAGCGATAAAAGGCGTTCCGCTCTCTTCGACCAGAGGTAAAACACGCTTCACCGTCGGCGTACCGACAAAGCCGAAGAGGGCGAAGACATTGTCTTTATTGAGCAAGGTAAGCGTGTTGCTCCACGTATTTTCGGGTTCGTATTTATCGTCGTAGCTGATGAGCTCGACGTTTTTGCCTTGGATGCCGCCTTTGGCGTTGGTGTAGCTAAAATAGGTATTGGCGCCCACGACGATGTCTTTGCCCAAATGGCTATTGATACCGCTGAGCGGTAACGATGCGCCTAAGACGATCGATTCTTTGGGCATGGCAGAGTGGTAGATCGTAAAGATTCCCGTAAGTGCGACGAAACTGACTAAAATAACGGTAGCGACTAGGAAAACTTTATTAACCAATATTAGCCTCTGTGCGTTGGGATTAATGATTATAGCCATATGAAGTTTAATCTCTCCCTAAGTTCGCAAAACGCCCCTGCTAACGTTATATAAATTAATATATAACTATAAGTAAACGTGATAATTTTTGTCTTGTTAAGATCGCTTTAAAGGTTTTATGCTTACAATACGGTCAATAAACATTTACCAACTGGACGTTGAAATGCATCAAGAATTTGCTTACTTTAGTACAACACCGCTTGACTTTCCTCTAGGCGACGAGATTGACGTTGTAAACGCTTCAACCGAAGCGGAGTACATCGTCTCTAACGATCCGTGCGTTAACGCGGTTATCTACGCCCCCGAAATTAACTTCTATCTGGCACGCTCCAAAGACGTTTTGGCTCAAAAAATTCGAAATGTTTCCAAATTATATGCCATTCGAGCCGTCGGATTTGACTACGCCCAAGACCAAGATTATGCCCAAGAAGTCGGTACAAAGTTACTTATCGTAACGGAAGATCGTGAAAAAGAAGCATTGAAAGAGACGTTATCGGCTGAAGGTTATAGCGTTGTTACGCTTTTACCCTCGATGATTTTAGACGTGAACGGACATATCGGCGACTTAGCCGTAGTCTTGAAAAAAGACGATGCCATTTTAGAATTAAACTGCGATCAAATACTTTGGTGGAACGCTCCGAGTTTTGCGATGAAGCAAAGCGGCGTTTACGATCCTTCCTTGCTCGGCGAAGAGACGGCGTTGAAAAAAATGCGCGCCAACACCGGTACGTATCGCTACAAAAACTTTATCAATTACGACAGTTCGATTTGCCAATACCACGAGCGTCGCGAAGAGGTGTGCGGTAAATGCGCCGAAGTGTGTCCGACGGTAGCGATTTTAAAAGAAGACGAAACGAAGCATTTGATTTTTTCGCATATCGATTGCCACGGTTGCGGCGGCTGTATTAGCGTTTGTCCGAGCGGTGCTTTGGACTATACGCAGATGCCCAGACGCGCATTTTCTTATATGAGCGAATACTACGAAGGGACGATTCCTTTAATTATTCCTCAAAAAATGGATTTGGATTCTATTACGATTCCTTTGGAAGAAAACGTTTTACCGATGATGATCGAAGGCGAAAAATACCTTCACGAAGCACATATGCTCAATTTGCTTCAAACATGCGGCAATCCGATCGTGTTTTACACCGATTTTATCTCTAAAGGTACGGGCGACGTTATTCGCATTATCAATGAAATTTTTGAACGCAAATACGCTAAAAAAGCAATTTTTGTTTGCCAAAACGCACAAGAGTTGAGTCACGCTTTCGAGACGATGCAAGCTTTTCCGGAATGTCGATACGGCATTAACGAGGAGGGTTTACGCAAACGCGAAATCTTTTCGGCGCGTTTGGCGCATTTGGTCGGCAACGAGGATTTGGGTACGGTTCGAACCGGCGAGCACGTGCACTACGGCGATATTCGCATCGACGCTGAAAAATGTACGTTGTGTTTAAGCTGTGTGGGTGCTTGTAACGTTAGAGCTTTGACGGCGCATCCGGAAGATAATTCGTTACGTTTTAACGCATCGATTTGTACGAATTGCGGTTATTGCGAAGCGACCTGTCCGGAAAAAGAGTGTTTGAGCGTGATTAAAGACGAACTTCGACTCGACCCGACATGGTTTTCTCAACGCATCATGGCTCAAGACGAACTTTTCAAATGCACCGAGTGCGGCAAAGAGTTTGCGACGGCAAAAGCGGTACGTAAAATAGCCGCCATTATGACGCCGCTTTTTTTAGGCGATCCGGTGAAACTAAAGACGCTTTATTGCTGTCCCGATTGTAAAGCAAAAGTTATTTTTAGAGCTTCCGTCGAAGCAAACGTTAACGAAACGGTAGGGTAAACACGATGCAAACAAATGATCAATCCATCCATCAAGCAAGAGCGTTGTATTACACGTTTTTTGCAAAAATAGTAAGTTTCAATGCTCAGGCAGATAAATATGCACAAATAGCAGATTTGTTGAAGATTTTTATCGCTAATCCTCTCGATGAAGATTCCGATGCGGCGTTTCGATCGATCGATTCGTCTTTACGAGCCAAAGGGGGTTGCGAAGCACTCAAACAAGAATACGACGAGGTTTTCGTCTCTCCGGAAAGTTCGTTTATTCCGATGAGTGCATCTTATTACGACGAAGGGCGCGACGACGGCCAAAAAAGGGTCAAAGCGGCAGGTTTGGTCTTTCGTTCCAAATTTCGTAAAAACGATTCGGTATGCAACGATTCGGAAGATCAAGTGCTTTTTTTATTTCAATTCATGAGCCGTTTGATCGAAGCGGGTGTTGCGGGCGATGAAGAGAGCTTAGCGTTGGCGAAAGACGTTTTTGCCGAAATCATCAATGATTTTATCGACGAGTTCACCGCCTTGTTATTTCAACACGAAAAAAGCTTTTTCTATCAAAATACGGCGATTGTTTTAAAAACCTTTATTGCTTTTGAACGCTTGTTCTTACATATCGAAGCTTCGCATAAAATCGCGAGCGAAGAGAGGGCTAGTGCGGTCATTCAAAAAGACAGAAAACCTTTAACGCAAAGGGTAAGACGTAACTTGGACGAGATCGTCTTGTGATTTTTACGCGCTATGAATATGCCAAAATCGCATATTCATAGGGGTTTCCAAAGCACGCGCGTGCTTGTTTTGGAAACTCTTTTGAAGAGTCGATATAAAAACGTATTCCTAAACAGGAGGTCTGAGAAGATGCACGAGAACAGAAGGGACTTTCTAAAAAAAGCCCTCGGGACGACGGCAGTGGTAGCAACTGCCGGTGCAAGCGGCGTTTTGGCAAGCTCGAAAGAGGCTACCAAAGGCGCAAACGGTGTCGTTTATGGGAAATCTCCGAAAAAAGAGATTTTGTATAAAGAGACGGATGCATGGAAGCTCTACTATAAGAGATCCTATTAATTACAGGAGATTAGATGAGTAAAACAGAAAACCCCATACTCTCCTCTAGCAAAATCGGAAGACGATCATTCTTAAAAATGGCGGCTCTGGGAAGTGCTAGTTTTGGAGCGGGGAATCTTCTCGCTAAAGAAGATGCTATCAGAGAGGCGAGTGCGGAAGAGGTTAAAAACCCGTTTCCGGGCTCAAAAACGGTTAAAACGATCTGCTCGATCTGTTCGGCAGGTTGCGGAATCAAAGCCGAAGTGCATAACGGCGTCTGGGTAAGACAAGAACCAGCGCACGATCATCCGATTAGTGAAGGAAGTCACTGTTGTAAAGGTACGGATCAAATCGATTTGACCAAGTCTAAACAACGTATCAAATTCCCGATGAAAAAAGAGAACGGTAAATGGCATCGTTTGACATGGGAACAAGCGCTAAACGAGATTTCTTCTAAAATGTTAAAAATTAGAGAAGAGAACGGTCCGGACACATTGATGATGTTGGGTTCAGCCAAATTTAATAACCAACAATCCTACTACTTTAGAAAATTTGCCGCGTTTTGGGGCACAAACAATATCGATCACGTAGCTAGAATCTGACATAGCGCTTCTGTTGCCGGTGCGGCAAATACATGGGGTTACGGTGCTATGACAAATCACTTCGGTGATATTGTTGCGAATTCTAAGTTAGTGATGATGGTTGGAGCCAACTCTGCCGTTGCCAATCCGATCGGATTTAAACATTTCCTACAAGCCAAAGATAGAGGCGCGAAGTTGATCGTCGTCGATCCTATCTTTACAAGAAGTGCCGCTAAGGCGGATATTTACGTGCGCATTCGACCGGGTACGGATATTGCGTTTGCGTATGGACTTTTACATGTCATCTTCAAAAACGGTTGGGAAGATCAAGATTTTATCGATCATAGAACCTATGCGATGGATCAAATCAGAGCCGAAGCCGCGAAATGGACGCCTGAAGAGGCCTCTAACGTTTCAGGTGCTTCCGTTGCACAAATTCTTGAAGTAGCAGAACTTTATGCTAAAACGAAACCGGCTGCTATCGCATGGTCTTTGGGTATTACCCAACACTCCGTGGGCAGTTCCAATACCAGAATTCTTCCTATTTTAGCGCTTGTAACGGGCAACGCGGGAAAATCCGGCGGCGGTTGTCAAATTATCCGCGGTCACGATAACGTTCAAGGTGCAACCGATATGGCAAACCTTGCGGACAGTTTACCGGGATACTACGGTTTGGATAAAGCCGCATGGCAGTATTATTGTAAGACATGGGGCGTGAGTTTAGAGTACATGCAAAACCGTTTCCACCCCGATCTTGACGATAAGGGCGAGCGAAAATGGATGCATGCGAAAGGTTTTTCACTCGCAAAATGGTGGCAAGGCGTTCTTCAAGAAGAAAAAACGACCTCTTCCGCTCCGATTCGTGTCCTTTGGGTACAAGGAACGGGAATTACCTCGATGTCTCAGCAAGTGAAAATTAAAGAAGCCATCGATAAGCTTGACATGTTAATCGTAGCCGAACCGTTTGTCAACGAAGCGGCAATTATTACCGATCGAAAAGACGGTATCTATATCTTGCCGGTTGCGACGCAATTTGAGTGCGAAGGAACGCTTTCTGCTACCAATCGTTCCGCGCAATGGCGAACGCAAGTCGTGAAACCGCTTTACGAAAGCAAAGCCGATCATGAAGTGATGTTTGAGTTTGCAAAAAAATTCGGATTTTACGACGAGTACGTCAAAGGCATGAAAATGCGTGCCGAAAACGGTAACGTCGTTCAGTATAAAAACGATTTTGTATGGCCGGACGATGCGGTACGTGAGATTGCTCGTACGGTTAAGAGTATCGGACTTTCCGGTTGGACGCCCGAGCGTCTTCGCAAACATCAGGAAAACTGGCATCTCTTCGATCCGTTGACGCTCAAAGGTCGCGGCGAGATGGAAGGCGAGTATTACGGGCTTCCGTGGCCGTGCTGGGACGAAAAACATCCGGGTTCGCCGATTCTTTACGATGTCTCCAAACCGGTCAACGAAGGCGGCTTGGGCTTTCGAAATCGTTTCGGAATGGAGCACAACGGCGTAAGCCAGATTGCCGATGAAACCGTCACGCTTCCGGGTCAAAAAATCCAAGGCGGTTACCCGCAACTTACCAAAGCCAATATCGAAAAAGTGCTCGGTATTACGCTTTCAGAAGAAGAAAAAGCGCAAATGGGACCGAGCTGGGCGATGGACTTTAGCGGTATTATCCAAAAATACGCACGTGAGTACGGCGTTTGCGTCTACGGAAACGCAAGAGCGCGTACGATTGTTTGGGAATTCCCCGATCCCGTACCGGTTCATAGAGAGCCAATTCACTCTCCAAGATGGGACTTGGTACAAAAATATCCGGCATTACCGGATCAAGCCAATAACTTTAGGGTTGCAACACGTTACATCTCTGAGCAAACCAAACAAGATTGGTCGAAAGAGTTCCCGACGATTCTAACGTCTATGCGTCTGGTAAACCTCTCGGGTGCCGGAATGTTGGAGCGAACGAGCAAATACCTCTCAAGCATTACGCCGGAGATGTTTGCCAACATTCACCCCGACTTGGCTTCCAAATATGGTATCGAAGATAAGGGAATGATGTGGATTCACGCGCCTCAGGGTACGAAGATTAAGGTACGGGTTCACTATAACCGTAGCGTAACACCTGATCGTATCTGTATGCCGTATAACTTTGCGGGTATTATGCAAGGGGTCGATTTGAGCGCAAATTATCCCGAAGGCGCACGTCCGTATACGATCGGAGAGAGTTCCAATACGATCGTGAATTACGGCTTCGACCCGATTACCCAAATCTCAGAGTTCAACGCGGGTCTATGCCGTGTGGAAAAAGCGTAAGGAGACACCATGGAAAATACCAATAGCCGATTAAAATTCTATTGCGATACGGATCGCTGTATCGAATGTTTTGCATGTGTGGTTGCGTGCCAAAATGCCCACGAATTACCCGTGGGCATTGCCCGCCGTAAAGTCGTTACGCTGGGTGACGGCGTCGAAGGTCAAGAGACGTCGATCTCGATTGCGTGTATGCATTGTGCCGACGCACCGTGCTCGCAAGTCTGTCCGGTCGATTGTTTTTATATCCGAGCCGACGGTATCGTGCTTCACGATAAAGAAAAATGTATCGGATGCGGATACTGCTTGTACGCATGTCCGTTCGGTGCTCCGCAGTTCCCGCGTGACGGTGTTTTCGGCGCCAAAGGTGCGATGGACAAATGTACGATGTGTGCCGGAGGTCCTTTAGAGACCAACTCCGAACATGAGCGAGAACGTTACGGTCAAAACCGTATCTCGGAAGGTAAAGTACCCGTGTGTGCGGCAATGTGTTCAACCAACGCACTTTTAATCGGAACGTCGGAAAAAGTCTCGGAACTCTACCGAACACGCGTTCTAGCACGCGGTCAAAGCAAAGAGGCGAACAACTCGTATATCTGGAATATGGCGTATAACAAACAAGGTAGAAAGGGGCTAACGCAATGAAGAAACGATGGATAGTACTTTTAAGCACACTGCTAAGTATGTCGTCTCTTTATGCCATTAGCGTGAGTCAATTCGATAGTCCGTTGTACGGAACGGCGATGCTCAATGCGATTCCGAATTACCCTGCGTTTGGAGAAGTGTTTACGCTTCTTCAACGCGAATGGTTTTGGAAAGGCTTTTTGATCGCACTGTTTCTGGTTCCCGTTGCGGGAGGCATTCACTATTTACTGATCGGACCTAAAGTGTTTTCGCATCACGGAAAGAAGGTTTTTGCGTTTAGCGTTTTGATGCGCGTCATGCACAATCTTGCGGCCCTTTCGTTTTTAGTCATCGTGCCTACGGGCTTTGTTATGGCATTCGGAGATTTTTTCGGCGGCGGTATGTTTGTGAGGATTTGTAAGAACTTACACGGTTTGGCAACGCCCGTGTTTGCGATTACGGTTCTTCCGATGATTATTGCTTGGATTAGGGATATGTTCCCTAATAACGACGACGTAAAATGGATGATGATCGTGGGAGGTTACCTCTCCAAAGAGAAAAAACCCGTCCCCGCAGGTAAGTTTAACGCCGGACAAAAAGCATGGTTTTGGATTGCGATGCCAGGCGGTATCGTCATGATCTTTACCGGTGCGCTGATGTTCTTTTTAAACAAGGACCTCTCACCTGTGGCTACGATGTTCGGTATGAGTCAAATCGACCTGCTTCGTCTTAGTGCGATCGTTCACAATATCTTAGGTATGGTCGTCGCTACGTTCTTTATGGTTCACGTCTATATGGCGGCGATTGCCATCAAAGGAGCGATTCATTCGATGATCACGGGTTATAAAGAAGAAGAGGAAGTCGCCATCCTTCACAGCTCTTGGTACAAGAAGCTCAAAGAAGAAGGCAAGGTTTAATTAGCCTTACATGTAGGCTTACATGTCAAAGAACGAAGCGATTTTTTTCTTCGTTCTTTGATTTAAATTGTTCCGAATTCAATGGCGGTTTTGGTGTAAAAGATCCCCAAATTTTCTTCACTTAAAAGTGCAAAGAGTTTTTCACGCTCTGCTTCGTCTACATTCATAATCACTTCCACGGGCTCATCGGCCAGTTCAAAAAAAGAAGACGAGTGTAGTTTTCCGTCGCGTCCGATACCTTGCGCGGCATTTAAAAGCGTCACGCCTTTAATCTCCAATGCTTCCGCGGTTTTCATCAACCTGCGGCTAATCGGTTCTCCGTTAGGGTGTTTGCGACTTTGTAGGGTTGAAAATACGAGCTGAAATCCTTTCATAAACTTCCTTTGTGTATTAAAGTATAGCTGGCAATGCCTAGAAGCGTCATAGCGATCGAACCCATGACATGTAAGAAAATTGCAAAAAGGCTTATGCCTAAACGTCCCGATTGAATGAGCGTGACGATCTCGGCACTGAAGGTACTAAACGTCGTGAGTCCCCCTAAAAATCCCGTGATAATAAAAAGCCGCCATTCGGGAGCAAGTGCCGTATTGGACGCAAAAAAAGCGATAAAAAAACCTATGAGATAACCGCCGAGTAAATTGGCTCCCAGCGTTCCGAGTGGAATAGACGGTGTGAGACTATTGAGCTTTGTGCCTAAAAACCAACGTAAAAGCGCACCGAAACCCGCACCCGAGAAAATAGCGACGAGGGTAGATACCATCTCCAAAACCTTGCATAAAATTTTACGCGATTATAGCATAACAAAGTCGTGCTGTCTTGACAGGCTATAACGCTTTCATGTAGCATTGAAATACTTTTAACCCAAGGAGTCTGAGATGAAATACGGTGCACGAAACGAGATTGTCGCAACGGTCAAAAAGATCAAAAAAGGCGAAGTGATGTGCCAAGTTGATGTGGGCGACATTATTGCTAGTAAAATGAGCTCGGTTATGACGATGGAGTCGATTGAAGAGATGGGGCTTAAAGAGGGCGACAAAGTCAAGGTCGTCGTTAAAGCGGTAAATGTCCTTTTGATCAAAGAGTAAAAAGTCGACGAAGATGCGTAGGCATCTTCGTTATTTATACCATACGACGATACCTTTTTCCGCTTTAGTCGTAATATGCACCTTATCTTGATCGCTGCTATTGGATACCAACAAACGTTTGATAACGCTTTCTTGCGGCGTAATTTCGCGCCTTTGGAGTTGCTCGTACGCATACTTTTTCGCTTCTTCCGGTGTATAAATTTCCGTCCACGAGGTCTCAAAGAAGGTGTGGTGGTAACGCATCGATTTTTGTTCCAAACGATCCATAAACTGGCGGGTTTTAAAACATCCGTTGGAGCTACAGTCGTCTTCGATACCGTGCGCTTGCATGAGTGCATCGACGAAAAGATTGGTTCGGTAAGAGCCCCAACCGACGTAAATACCCATCGTATCGGAAGACGCCATCATCTTTTCAATTTTTTCTTCCGAGTTGATCGCGGGCGTCATCGAGGCTAAAACGATGTCGTAGGTATTTTCGTCCGCAAACGCTTCCCAATCGCTTTGATGCGTTTGAATCGCTTCGTGAACGCCGTGTGCGTGTGCGTCTTCGCGTAAAGCTTTTAACATACCGCTAGAGACGTCCACGGCGGTCACGCGCGCTCCTTTAAGTGCTAAAGGAATGGCGATCGTTCCCGTGCCCGATCCGATGTCTAAAATGCTTTTATTTTCAAAGCAAACCCCTTTGTCCTCACACCAGTCTAAAATAAATTGGACGTCTTTACGCATAGAATCGTCGTAAAAACGCGGATAGCGTTTTGCCATCGCTTCCCAAACAGCATTTTTTTCTTCCATGAAACTCCGTTTTTTTTGATGGGTTTTCACGCCCTTTTCGTAACGCTTATTATAGTCGATTTAAACGATGATCGCGACTGGGTTTTGCAAACGAACGGTTGAGCATCGACGCTTCAAACGTTTGACCGTAAAATTGTTTGTAAAAAAGCGTTGCTTCGTGATGAATATCGAAATGAAAAATCTCGGGATGGAGCATATCGGCGATATACATTAATCCCAAAATCCACCGCGGGCTTCCAAAATCGAAACAGGGATAAGGATGCGTATACACGCGATGTTGCTTGAGTGCTTCGACGTCGATTTGTTCTTCGCGACAGGCGTCGTAAAACGCTTCTAAAGGAGAGTCTAAAAACGAAGAGATAAAAATGACGTCCGGATTGAGTTTGAGCAGCTCTTCTCGTGCGATCTTGCGTCCCGGACGACCGTCTAAAACCAACGTTTTATTGAGACTCACGCCTCCTGCCAATTCGACCAATTGGTTTTCAAGGCGCGTATCTTCGAGTGCGAACAGAGGTTTACCCATCACGTAGTAAACGCGAGGGCGTTGCGTGACTCCTTTGAGCGCATCGACGATCGTATCGATTTTGTTGCGCATGTAAGCGATCAACGCATCGGCATTTTCTTCCTTGCCGACGATACGCGCTAAAAAAAGAATCGTAGCGGCATAATCGTCAAAATTTTGAATATCGACATGGAGTTTTTTCAGTCCGTTATCCGCCAAAAGTTCTTCCCAACAGCGCGTTACGTCATGTTGATTGTCGACGCCGAGTGCGACCAGCGTTCCCTCGACGATCTCTAGTGCGCGCGTCATCGGATAACCGCCTTCAAATCCCTCTTCGTCGAAAACGTTTTGCGAAGGAGCTCCCGTAATCGCAAGCGTGTGAGCGCATTTCGTGCATCGACCGTCTTTAAAATGATGGATGCGACGTAGCTTTGAGCCCATCGGTCCGTAAAAATCGCGTTCAAAAATGAGTGCACCGCACGAAGGGCAGTAGGTATGAAGGCACGTGCTTCCGGGAGAATTAAATACGTAAACGTAGTCCAAACGGCTTTTGAGCGTTTGATAAAGCGTTTCCGATTCTTGAATGGAAGGTTCGTCCTCAATCGCGGCATCGTCGATCGGGATAAAGCGCATTAATTGCAGCGGTATGGCTTTTGAAAGCGTTCCCAAGTGCTCGGCAATGGCGACGACTTCGCTTTCATTGCCTTTTTTGTGAATGCACGCAACTTCGACGTGAACGCCTTTTTGCACCAGATATTCGATATTGCGCAGTACCGGTTTGTAGCTATTTGCGTGACAGCTACGGTAGATTGCGTTGCTTAGACCTTTGAGTCCGATGTTGATAAAATCAAGGTAAGGGATTAACATGTCAAGCGTTTTCAGCGTAAAATAGCCGTTACTCGAACAGCCCGTCACGAGTCCTGCTTTTTTGGCGAGTTTGCAAACTTCCAAAAACGTGAAAAACGATGCCAACGGGTCGTTCATCAAAAACGCAATGCCCGTGCAGTTAAGGCTTTGCGCTTTTTGAACGATTTGTTCAGGGCTAAGTACATGTAAGGCTTTGGAGTCCGTATCCATCTCTTTGGTGACGACCGTGGAGATGCAACCGTCGCAATCGAAATTACAACCCGTGGTGCTGATTTGTAAAAATTTGGCACGCGGGTGAAAGTGTAAAACCGGCATCGTTTCCGCCGAAATAGGCGCCGTAACCAAATAGGTATGGCCAAAGCGTTCGTGAATCGCACCTTCGTGGCATTCGTAACGATGGCATTCTCCGATACTTCCTTCTTCCATATGACAGCGTCTTTCGCAAATAAAGCAGACCATGAAGTAACCTTTTAAGTATGTTTGGGGCAAGTGGAGGGGTATTTGGAAAACAACACCATCCCTTTTTCGGCTTGCGTTTCGATTTTGACCGTTCCCTCATGCATAAAATCGCGAATAATCGCATCGACTTTGCTCTCATCGGGTGAGAGATTTTTTCGGGCAAGTTGTTCAGCGGCATACGTTTTAGCTTCGTCATACGTGTAGGTCTCTTCCCATGCGGTCGTGAAAAACTCGTAACTATACGCCAGCTCTTTGGTGTCGAGATAATGCATAAAATCGGCAACTTTGATGCAGCCTCCCGACATTTTTTCGGGGGCGTCGTGCGCTTGCATCAATGCTTCGAGAAAAGCGTTGGTTTTGTAGCGTCCCCAACCGACATAAAGCCCCATCGCATGCGTTGCACTTAGCATTTTATCGATATGGATTTCTTGGGAAATGGCAGGCGTCATAGACGCGAGAACGATGTCGAAGGTTTGCGTGAGCGGAAAACTTTCCCAGTCGCTTTGATACGATGTGAGATAGTCACGGAGCTTGAGTGCTTCGGCATCGCTTTTGAGGGCATCTAGCATACCGCGCGAAAGGTCGATCGCGGTTACGCGAGCCTTTTCAAGGGCTAAAGGGATCGAAACCGTACCGGTTCCGCATCCGATGTCCAAAAGAGAGCGGTCGCTAAAATCGAGCCCTTGACTTTTTGCCCATGCAAGAACGCGTTGCACGTCTTTTTGCATGGCAGGATCGTCATAATGCGGATAACGCTCCGCCATCGTATCCCAAAACGAGTGATTGAATTCCATATCGTGTCCTTAAGTTTCGCTATATTGTTGAAACTATAACGAAATTTTCCTCTATCTTCAAGCTATTTTTTCATCATCGGACGATTTTTTTAGAGACTAAAATAGGTTTTTAGCTCTTCGTCTCGAAGCTCTACCTGAAAAAAGAGACGATAAAACGCTCTTACTTTTTCCTGAATCGAGTAAGGATAACGCGTCGGATAGAGTTTGCTCGCAATCCAGTGCGCTCCGATAATGCGCATAAAAGAGGGCGGTCTGTCCGTCCAGTTAAAAGGCGTTTTCGGTACTAAATAGACGCGCTTGTTTTGAACGGCTTTGAGCATTTGCCATTTGGCATCGGTAAACACCGTTTTGAAGAAGACGGGACTTTGCACGATGATGACTTCGGGATCGTAGATCAAGACTTGCTCAAAACTGACCTCTTGCATTCCGATGACGCTGTTTTGAACGCATTTATGCACTAAATTGCCGCCGGCTAAGGCTAAAGGCTCGGAGTGAAATGAAACGTCGCATTCGGTTTGAAGCCCCAAATCACCCTCGGCGTAATAGACTTTCGTACGTTCCGCCGGCGGAACGGAGCGGACGAAGTTTTGAAGTTCTTCAAGGTACGTTTGCGCCATATCGGCAAGCGCGTTAGCGCGTTCTTCTTTTTGAAGCACTTTTCCCAGTGTTCGAAAAACTTCCGGATAGCGCGTCGAATCGTCGATGTTAACTTTAAGGGAGGGAATGGAAATGCGCTCCATATCTTTGGCCGTTTTTTCGTTAAGCAAAGGCGTATCCCACGTAATAATCACTTGAGGATGCGCTGCGACGATGGCTTCGAGATTGGGGATATTATTTCCGTGCCAACCGCCTAAAATAGGAAGTTTCATAAAGCGTTCGCTTAAAAATCGATCGCCGTTTTGGTTGTCTTGGTTGGTTTGAGGAAAATTGACGCCGATGAGCGATCGGTCGTCGATGACGTATAGCATAAACGTAATCGGAGGCGCAGAACCGTAAACGCGCGTCATATTTTCGGGTAAAACCACGGGTTTACCGCTAATATCGCTAAACGTACGATGGGTATCGGCAATGAGAAGGGTAATGAGACTGACAAAAAACAAAGCGTATCGCATCTGAACTCCTTTTTTAAAAAAGCGGTATGTATGAAAAATTGCTTGAAATCGTCCTCTAAATCGTTCGAATAGGGCTATCTGAGATGGTTTTTGCGGTTTCATCCAGACATTCGATACGATCTCGATATATTTTTAAAAATATAATGGTAACGGAAAAAAAGAGAGAAAGCAAGCTAAGGAATGATTAAAAAAGAATATTTGATCGATGCTACGGCATAAAACGATGTGCTAAAGCATCGATGAGAAGGCGTATCACGTAAAAACGTTAAACGCCGACGATAATTTGAGATGCTTTGAAAAACGCATAGGCTTCATCGCCTACTTTAATGCCTAAAGCGTCGAATGTTGCGTGAGGAATTGTTGCCGTAATCGTACTTAAACTCGGCAATTCGAGCGTGACTTCCGTACCGGAAGCGTCGCTTAAAACTTGCACGACGTTGCCCTGCAAAAGATTTTCACATGTAGAGCTCGGTTTGGTTTTGGAAAGGGTGACCGAACTGGCTTTTAAGATCGCAATAATGGAATCGCCGACGCAAAGTCCCAAATCGGCGTAACTGTTATGCGTGATGGAAGCGTAGAGTTTTTCCGCGTCTTTGATCGTAATTTCGAGCAAAACGTTGACCGTGTCTTCTTTGATGTCGGTGACGATACCCGTGAGTTGATTGCGTGCGCTGAGTTTTAAGGAGAGCCGACTGAGTGCTTTAACGATCGTGCCCAAATCTTCGCTATCGGAGAAGAGGTCTAAAAACTGTCGGTGTTTTTGCTCTAAGGTATGAAACGCTTGAATAATTTCTTCGCCTTTTGCCGTCAGAAGCGTTCCGCCGCCGCCTTTGCCGCCGCTGGTTTTTTGCACCAAGGGCTCGTCGGAGAGGTTATTCATCGCATCAACCGAATCCCAAGCGGCTTTATAGCTCATTTTCATCGCTTTTGCGGCGGCATGAATCGAGCCGTGATGTTTAATGCGTTCCAATAACTCGATACGTCCTCGACCGAGAAAATTTTTATCGCTTTTTTTGATCCAAAGACGGGCTTCTAACATCGGTATTTCCTTCTACGGGTGTAAATCAAAATGATCGGTACAGTATAGCACAAGGGAAGCAAAAAGGGAAATGTGGTTATTTATTGAGCAAGATGATGCTCCTTGGTGTATAAAAAATAGCATTAACGACGTTGTATTTCAATAAATATTACGTTATAATGCAAGGTTGTTTCTTGTTGTCGGCTCTTTTTCGCTCAATCGTTATGTAATATAAGTATATATCGAAAGAGCGGAAGAGAGGCTTTTTTGAAAGGAAAATTGGGAATGTTAAGTGAAAAGTTTTTATCGTTTGCGTTACTCGGAACCGATCCGGTATTGTGGGTTTTAGTCGCCATGAGCGTGATCGCTTTGGGCGTGATGATCGAGCGGGCATTGATTTTTTGGCAAATTGAAAAATATTATAAAGAGATGGATGCGTACACGCTCAAACTCAGCCTTGACGCAAGGCTCGGGATTTTAGCGACGTTTGGAAACAATGCCCCGTTTATCGGGCTTTTCGGTACGGTTTTAGGCATTATTCAAGCGTTTCACGTCATCGGCAATAACCATGCTTTTGACGTTCAACCCATTATGCAAGGCATTTCCGAAGCCTTGATTGCAACGGCTACGGGGCTTTTTGTGGCGATTCCTTGCGTGGTGGCTTACAACTACTTTATCCGACGCGCGAAAACGATTATGATTAAACACGAGGCGTACTGCCATGGCAAGTAGCCTTGAGGTCGAAAACGAGATCGCCGACATCAATATGACGCCTTTTGTCGACATCGTACTCGTGATCTTGGTTATTTTTATGGTCACCGCAACGTTTGTGACGCAAGGCAAAATTCCTCTGAATCTGCCGCAGGCAAGCAGTGCAGAAAAACAAAAAGAAGAGCAAAAACCGATCGTCATCTCTTTGGATAAAGAGGGTGTTTTTTACTATGAAGACGTTGCGATAGAACCCGATGCGCTCGAAGCGAAGATTGCCGCATTGGATGCTACTGATCGCACGATTATTCTTCGTTCCGATGCGCAAACGCCCTTTGAGTACGTCGTAAAAATTATCGATACATGTAAAAAATACCGTATTACGTCTTTTGCGATTCAAACCGCGGACCGTCGGTAAAATTAGACTTCTTGCAAAGCTCATTTTGCAAGAAAAAAAAGCACCAAGGTGCGTGGGCTTTGCGCCGAAGAAAACGCAGTGTTAACGTAGTCTTTAGAGCTTTGCTTTAAAGGCGTGTCAAGAGTTCTGCAAGAACTCTATTAAAAAAGGAAATAGCTATGTGCCAGTCCCTCGAAAATGCTCTGATTCAAGACGTTAAACGCTCCAATGCTTCTCAAAAATTACGTTGGAGCGCAAGCAAAGAACATATGCGTTTTCCGCCCATCGTGAAGCCCGAAGAAAATTTTTTAAAAGCCGTAGGCGAAGAGAACCTTCTTCGTATGGTTATTCATCATCATCGCTTACTTCAAAAAAGCAAAATTGCTTACATGTACCCGATCGATGAAGAGGCTTTTATGGAAGGCGTGCATAAAGCGGCGCATTTTTTTATTCAAGCTTTAGGCGGCGGTAACGTTTACACAAAAGCCTACGGCGCGCCTTCGATGTGTAAGACCCACGCACCTTTTGCCATCGATGCCCATGCGCGCGAAGTGTGGCTGAGGTATTATGCGCAAACGCTTCAAGAGATTGCGTTTCCTAAAGCGTATTTGGAACAGTTTTGGACGTGGATCGAGACGTTTTCGCTGCGTATGATTAACCGCGCCGCTCCCAATACGTATGCAAAACGGCTTTTTTTTCATGACGTACAAAAAGAATACGGATGGTAACGGCGATGTCTTTTTATCGATTTTCGATTGGTTTTTTGATGATTTGTTTCGGCTTGGGCGAACTCCTTTTCGCACGCAGTATCGTCGATATGAGCGGACAGACGCTCGAAGTCCCAGAGACGATCACTAAACTCTACGCTTCGTCGCCGCCTTCGACGTATATGCTCTACACGATCGATCCTTCGTTGATCGTGGGCTTAAATTTCGATCACGCTAAAGGTAATAATGAATCGTCGAGGCCGAAGGTACGGACGGTTTGGCGAGCGAATGCGACAGCTCTTCGCATTACGAAGCGATCAAAGTCGCCGGCGGTATCAATCCCCATTTGTGTCAGCCAAGCGGCGGTAAAGGAATGGAAAAAGTGACGCTCGAACAGGTCATTTTATACAATCCGGACGTTATTATCGCACAGGAAAAAGAGTTTGTTCAAAACGTTCAAAACGACCCGAGATGGCGTTTTGTCGCGGCGGTGCAAAACAAAAGAGTCTATTTGGTTCCGAAAAAACCGTTTAACTGGATCGATAGACCGCCTTCGTTTATGCGCCTTTTAGGGCTTCAATGGCTGACGCACGTTTTATACGACGAACCGAATGCCTCGGAGTTTGAGACGCGTATGCAGGAATTTTACCGCCTGTTTTTAAGAATCGATCTTAATCAAACGCAACGCCAAGCGATTTTGAATTAAAAACGTCGGCATATGAGCCTTACATGTCAAGAACGCACATGCGTAATATAAAAAAATATACCTTACGTTTCGTAAGAAAAAGCACCGAAGGTGCGTGGGCACTCCGCCGAGGAGAACCCAGTGTTAACGTAGCTTTTGGAGCTTAGCTCTAAAAGCGTGTCAAAGATAAAAAAGCACCGAAGGTGCGCGGGCATTGCGCCGAGCAAAACCCAGCGTTAGCGTAGCTTTTAGAGTTTAGCTCTAAAGGCGTGATAAAGATAAAAAAGCACCAAAGGTGCGCGGGCGTTGCGCCGAGCAAAACCTAGCGTTAGCGTAGCTTTTGGAGCTTAGCTCTAAAGGCGTGTTAAAGATAAAAAAGCACGGGCGTTGCGTCTGGAAAAATAAACCTAAAGAGGGAAAAATGGCCTCAAAATTGTATCTTTGGATGATAGGAGCGTGTATGGGTGCGAGCATATCGGCGTACGGCGTTGTGGATATGGCGGATAGGAACGTAACGATCGGCAAAACGATCCAAAAAGTTTATGCTCCCTCTCCCTACGGAAGCTATGCTTTATATGCGATGGCTCCTTCGATGATGAGCGGTTGGGTGATGAGTATTGCGGATAAAAACAAACCGTATTTAGACCCGAGTGCTAGAGATTTACCCGTTTTAGGCTCAATTAGCGGACAAGGGCAAACCTCGGCGATCGAGAGCATGTTAAGCCAAAAACCCGATTTGATCTTAATGTGGTCGGCTTCACCGGTAAGTCCTATGACGCAAACGAATCAAAAGCTCGAACAACTCGGTGTCCCTTACGTCTACGCCGTTGCGGAAGATATGAATGCCTATCCGAAGGTATTTCGCTTTTTGGGTGAAGTTTTGGATAAGCGCGAAAGAGGCGAAAAGCTCGCTACTTTGATGCAAACCGTTTTAGACGACGTTAAAACGGCCGTCAATAAAGCGACCTATAAGCCTAAAGTCTATTATGCGGAAGGAACGGACGGACTTTCGACCGAATGCGACGATTCGATTCACGTGCAAATTTTGAAATTATTGGGCGATGTGAACGTGCACCAATGCCATACCTCCAACCACAAAGGCTTTGAAAAAGTGACGTTGGAGCAGGTTCTTCTTTACGATCCGGACGTCATTATTACCCCTGAAGAGATTTTTTGGAACGGCGTTCAAAATCATCCGCAATGGAAAGAGGTGAGAGCGGTGCGCGAAGGTCGCGTGTATCTTATTCCTTCGACGCCGTTCAACTGGTTTGATCGACCGCCCTCTTTTATGCGTTTTATCGGCTTACAATGGCTAGCCAACCTTTTATATCCAAGCGAATATCCCATTGATATCCAAGAAGAAACCAAACGTTTTTATGCCAATTTTATGCACGTCTCATTAGACGATGCCTCTCTTAACGTCATCTTATCGCCAAAGTCTTTGGCAAAGAAAAAGGAGTAATATGTCAGTTTTTAAGCCGTGTTTCGGTTCGCTCGTCGTAGCGTCTTGTTTGTTTCCTTTATCGCTCGTTGCCGCCGATACGATTTATCAGTTAGATCCGGTGAGTACGACGGAAAATGCCGAAGGTACGCCGCGCGTCGTGCGCGAAGACCTGAAACCAGACAGTATCGTCAATCCCCATAAAGTCGAAAGTAGTTCTCAAGCGGGCGTTGAGATTTTTACGCAAGAAGATATTCGGGATTTGGCACCTAAAGATGTGTTCGATCTTTTGAGCAAAGCAACGGGCGTGGACGTCACGTATCACGGACGTAAAAGTCCATATTTTGTTAACGTGCGAGGCGGCGGTTCGCTGACGTATATTATCGACGGAGCGATTTTACCTTCCACCGCCAATAAGATTCTTCAAAAAATACCGATGAACGCGATCGAAGAGATTCAAATCGTTCGCGGTTCTTCCTCTTTGACGTTAGGACCTTCGATTAACATCGGCTCTTCCAATTCCGGATCGGGCGTTAACGTCGGTTATATTATTATCAAAACCAAACAACCGAAAAAAACGGAAGCGATTTTACAAGGTTCCGTGGAAAAAACGGAGAGTTTCCCTGCGGCAAACAAAGAGAGCCTTTATGTGGGGACGCGTATCGATAACGAAGAAGGAAGCGCATTTGTCGGCGGATTGGTTTCGGGAATGCATCGCGATAGTACCGATCGCTATTTTGACGGACAAACGGCCGATGCGCGAATGGCAAATGCCGGATTTTCTTACGGTAAACTCAGCGGTAAAATTATGGCGTACAAAGACGAAGGGCGTTTTGAAATGCAACGCGGCGTTACCGTTACAGGGGCATTAGATAACTCAAAATGGTACTACGATCCGATCACCACGGAAATCGTCAGCGGCGATGCGACCGTTCAATGGAACGAGAACCACGCGACTTTGGCATCGCTTTTCTCCACGCGTTACGAGCACACCGAGTACAGCAACGAATCGTTTGCAACGACGGCAACGGGCGTTGCTAAACCGTATTGGGAAGAGACCGAGGGCGTTAGCTTGCGCCACAATATCCGTTACGGCGATACGACCGTGATGCTAGGCGTGCAATCGACCGACGACGAGGGATTCGGAGCCAATAACAGTGCGAGCTATAACCGCTTTAAAGTCAACGTCTTGGGTTGGTCGGGATCGGCAGAACAAAAGCTTTTTGACGGGGCGTTGATTTTAGACGGCGGTTACAGAGAAGATCAAAAACATATCGATTATTCAAGTACGAGTGCTTCGAAAAACAGCGCTAACAACGATGAAGATATGGCACCGGCTAAAATCTACGCCTTCGGCGCCAAATGGAATATCACGTCGATTTATGCCTTAAGCGCGCGCTATTTCAATGCCGATCAAGGAACGATGGGCGATTTTGACGTTAAAGCGCAAACGGGAACGTTACATGCCGAAAAACAAGAACGTTTCGAAACCAGTTTGGAAGCCAATTACGACAAGATGTTTATGCCGATGGTGACATGGTTTAAAGTAAAAATCGATAATGAAAAAACCGCCAGCAACACGACGTACGTCCAAAACGGTCAAACCTACTATTACTACACGGAATCCGATACGGATCGCGACGGCATCGAGCTTTTATTAAAAGGGTATTTTTCGACGGGTACGAGTTATAAAGCCAGCTATACGCGTCTTTTGAATTACGATTCGATTAGCAGCACCGGCGTTACGACGAATAATATCGGCGGCTCGAATCCAAGAGACCTTTACACGCTTCAAGTGACGCAAGAGTGGGATAAATACCGTGCCAACGTATCGCTTCAAAAAGAGAGCGGATGGCATACGTCCACTTCGGCGATGGGAACGGCGTACGATGTTAATTTAGGCGATTTTACGCGGGTTGACGCCAATATCATGCGGGATTTTAAAACCGCCGGAAATACGACGACGACGTTAATGCTTTATGCTAGAAACATTACCGACGAGAAGTATGCGACGCGTTATACGACGGGGTATTACTACGATCGCGGTCGTGTCGTCGGTCTTGACGTAACGCTTAAATATTAGCGTTTTTGGCACAATGAGACGAAACGCTCAGGCGGGTTTGACGCTTGCTTGGGCTTTACATGTAAGGAAAAAAAGATGGATGTAGAACACTACGATCAACAATCGCGAACGGTTAAAAAACCTTTGTACACGTACTATGCGCAAAAAATTAAAGATCAAACGCGGATGATCGAAGGCAAATGTTTAGACGTCGGCGCGTGCGGCGGTTATTTGGGATTGGAATTGGCAAAAATGACCAACCTACATGTCACGTTTTTCGACCTCAATGCGGAGGCTTTGGAAAAAGCGGCTTTGCATCTGGTCGAGGACGGTTTAGAAGAGCGCGGAGCGACGCTTGTGGGCGACGTTCACGCGATTCCTTTAGAAGACGAGACGATGGATTTGATTATTTCCAGAGGTTCGATGCCCTTTTGGGAGGATCCGGCTTTAGCATTGCAAGAGATTTACCGTATCTTGAAAAAAGGCGGTACGACGTTTGTCGGCGGAGGCAAAGGAACGCCCGAAATTAAAGCGCAAATTATCGAAAATATGCTTGCCGAAGGTCAAGAAGTCGATCTTGAAGCAATGGATAAAATGCACGGGGACGGGATGAAACGCGATTACGATGCGTTGCTGAAAAGTAAAGGCATTGAAAATTTCGTGATTCATCGCGCACAAGACGGTATTTGGATACAGATGTGGAAATAAGTGTCTCCAAAAAGCGTACATTTTCATCGATAGCCGTTTTCGGAACCGTTCTTGTGCATGCGTGTTTGGTGTATGCTTTGGCGGCGATGCCCAAAGTGTTTGAGTCTGCGGAAGAGAAAGCCGACATCGTGCATATTAGCCTGATCGACGACGAAAAACCTTCCGCACCGCCTAAACGCGAAGAGCCTCAACCTCCGATCGAACAGCCAAAAATTCCGAACGAAGTTCCCAAAGAACAACCCAAACCTCAAAAAAAACCCGTCGTTGCCCAAAAACCTATTGCCAAAACCGCTCCTTCTCCCGAGCCTTCTCCTATCGTAGAAGAGACGGTAACGCCGCCTCCGCCTTCTTCGCATCAGGCACTATCCGCTTTAGAGCAACCCTCTCAAGCCTCACGTGCGTCTCAAGCCAATGAAGATGCCTTGTCACGGTATTTGGCAAAGGTTCGAAAAGCGATCCAAGCCAATCTTCAATACCCGATGATGGCAAAAAAGATGGGTATCGAAGGCGAAACGACGGTGCAATTTAGCATTCAAGCCGACGGTACGGTCGATAAGCGAACGCTAAAAGTGTTGCACTCTAGCGGGAAAAAAGTTTTAGACGTCAATGCCCTCAATGCCGTTATTGACGCGTCGCCGTTTGAAAAGCCTCCGCAAGAGGAGCTTTTTATTAGCGTTCCCGTCGTTTTTAAATTACGTACGTAAAAGGATGATCAAGTATGAAATGGGGAATTTTTTGTCTGTTTGAACGGTATGAAACCGATGCATGCGAGGCGATTCATGCTCAAATGCGTTTGGTAGAACAAGCCGAAAAAGAGGGTTTGGAAGAGGTCTGGTTCGGGGAGCATCATTTTAACGATTTTAGTATCTGTCCTTCTCCTACGGTTTTGCTTGCCAACGCGTGTGCGAGGACGCAAACGATTCGTTTAGGGTGTGCGGGTTTTTTAGCACCTTTTTACGATGCGATACGCTTGGCCGAAGATACGGCGATGTTGGATATTTTAAGTCGCGGACGTTTGAATTTGGGACTTGCCAAAGGTGCGTTTGCACCCGATTCCAAGCATTTCAATACGACGACCGAACAGCTACGCCCTAAACTTTTGGAGTGTGCTAAAGCGGTAGATTCGGTGTTGAATACCCGCGATCATCCCGTTAGTTTTCACGGGGATTTTTTTGATTTTACGGAAGTAGACGTTGAGCCGAAACCCTTGCAAAGCTCCATTCCGACCTATATCGCAACGTTTGCCTCGGAAGAGACGATCGCGTTTGCGGCACGTAAAGGCTGGGGTTTGATGCTCTCTCAGGGTGTCGATTTGGACGAGTGCGAACGCGTGAGTCGCTATTACGCTTCGATTGCCGGATTGGAGCCCGAGATCGTTTTACTGCGCACATTTTACGTGGCGCAAAGCCATGAAGAAGCCTTTGCCAAAGCACGTCCGGCAATCGATCATTTCGTCAAATCCATGCGTGCGGCATCGTCTTTTAACAAATCTCCTCAATTCGATCAAACGCGCTATCAAGCGTTGATTCAAGAACGCAACGTCTTTTTCGACGGTCAGAAATTCTTTGAAAACGGCATTATCGGCGATGCACAACGTTGCATCGATGCGTGTTTGATGATTCAAAAACGTTTTCCGAAAGTACATGTCGCTTTAAAGCTTTTGGGAACGAATGAAAATGAAAATGCCCGTTTGCTTCACGATTTTACGCAGCTTGTACGTCCGTTCGTCGATAAGGCGCATCATGGTTAAAACGTCTCTTTTGTTTGCGATCGCATTCGTGCTTCTTATCGCCTCGTTTTTTGCTTCTATGTGTATGGGACGCTACGAGATCGATTTTTCGACGCTGGCACATTTTTTGAGTTGGAAATGGTTCGATATCGGAGCAATGCCGCGCGATGCGACGTTGCTTTCCAATATTTTATTCGATATTCGCTTACCGCGCATCGTTGCGGTTATTTTGGTCGGAGCCGCGTTGGCGGTTTCGGGAGGTGCGTTTCAAGCCATGTTCGTCAACCCTCTGGTCTCTCCGGGAATTTTAGGCGTATTGGCCGGTTCGTCTTTTGGGGCGGCATTGGGCATTATGATTTCGGATAATTGGATCGGCGTTCAGCTTTTTTCGTTTGCTTTTGGATTTCTTGCGGTTATGTGTGCGCTTTTGATCGCGCGCATTTACGGTAAAAATGCTCCGACGACGATTTTATTGGTTTTGGGCGGCGTGATCTCAAGCGCGCTTTTTTCGGCACTACTCTCTTTGGTTAAATATATGGCGGATCCTTACAATAAACTCCCCGCTATCGTTTATTGGTTGATGGGTTCGTTTAGCGCAGTCGATATGAAAACGCTTTTAAACGTTAGCGTTCCGCTGGTTTTGAGTATGATCGTTCTTGCGCTGATGGGCAAATACCTCAATATTTTAAGCCTCGGCGACGACGATGCCAAAGCGTTGGGCGTGCGCGTCAGTTTGGTACGCAATACGGCGATTTTACTGGCGACGCTCCTGAGTGCTCTTACGGTTGTTGTTGCGGGAATGATCGGTTGGGTAGGATTGATTATTCCGCATATCGCGCGCTTTATGGTCGGTGCGGACAACCGCGTGATGTTGCCGATGTGTCTGCTTTTGGGCGGAATTTTTTTACTGTGGGTCGATACCTTGTGCCGAACGGTTTTAAGCGTGGAAATTCCGGTGGGTATCGTGACCGCATTGGTGGGGATTCCCATCTTCGTGTTAGCACTCAAAAATGCTAAAAAAGGGTTCGCATGAGTTTTTACGAAGCGCGAAATATCCATTTTTCGTATCAGCAAAAAAAAGTTTTAGACGGTGTGAGCGTTTCTATACCGAAGGGAAGTATCGTCTCGTTGCTCGGAGCAAACGGTGCGGGAAAAAGCACTTTGATGAAGATATTGTTGGGACTGCTTTCTCCCGATCAAGGCGAGGTCATTTTAGAAGAAAAAAATCTCACCGATTATTCGATTAAAAAGCGTGCGGAGCATATTGCCTACGTGCCCCAAAGTACGAAAATCGTCTTTGCGTTTAGCGCATTACAAATCGTCTTGATGGGACGTATCGCGTTTGAGGCGTGGTTTGCGAAAGCGAGCAGCGAGCATGATAAACAGGTGTGTTATGCGGCGATGGAGCGGCTCGGTATCGCTCATTTGGCGGAGCGCAATTATCAAACCTTAAGCGGCGGCGAAAAGCAGTTGGTGTTGATCGCGAGAGCCTTAGCGCAAGGGGCGAAGATTTTAGTTATGGACGAGCCGATTTCGGGGCTTGATTACGGCAATCAACTCAGGCTTTTAGAGGCAATCTTAACACTTTGTAAAGAGGGTTACACCTTTTTAAAATCGACGCACTTTCCCGAGCACGCTTTGATGTTAGAAGGGCAAACGTATGCTCTAAAAGACGGAAAAATTCTTGCAAACGGCGATACGAAAAGCGTGGTAACGGAAGCACTGATCAATACGTTGTACCAAACGGACATTACCTTATGTACGACGCATTTCGGTTATAAAGCCTGTGTCCCCAATTTTTTAAATCAACGTATCTAATAGATACGATTTTAGAGAAATGACGAAATATTTAGCATTATATAAAAATATATATAATAAGATAGCGTGACATTTTAAAGGAGGAAAGATGAGAAAACAAATGTGTTTAGGAGTGATGCTCTCCTTGGTAGCATCTTCCATGCTCTTAGCGGAAACGTTTGAGCTGGGAAAAATAGAGGTAACATCGGAAAAAGATATCAGTGCCAATCCCAGCGTCGAAGTCGTCACGAGTGAGACGATGAAAGAGACGGATGCAAAAACCGTCGTCGACGCATTGCAAAGTACGCCGGGCGTGTATACGGACTATACGGGGGCTAGGGGCGAGTCAAAAGTACGCGTACGCGGTTTTTCAAGCAATCGCGTGCCGATTTACGTCGACGGTATTCCCATTTATGTTCCGTACGACCACAATATCGATTTGGGTCGCTTTAAAACCTACGATATCGGCGAGATCGACGTTTCTAAAGGATACGTTTCACCGATGTACGGTGCTAATACGATGGGCGGTGCGATCAATCTGATTACGAAACAACCGACCAAAGAACTTGAGGGCGAAGTGGGCGTGGGTGCGTTTAGCGGAGACGGATACGAAGAGTACGCGACGATGGGTACGAAGCAAGAGCTTTACTACGGTTTGATCTCGGTTTCCAACGTTTCTAGAGATTATTATAAAATTTCAAGCGATTACGATCCTGCGGGGCATCAAGACGGTCATAAACGCTCCAACTCCGAATCCGGCGATAAAAAGCTCAACCTTAAGGTCGGTTATACGCCTAATTCGACCGATGAATACTCTTTAAATTATATCGTTCAACGCGGCGACAAAGAACAACCGTGGTATGCCTCGGCGCAGGGCTCCACCGGAAGCGGCGTGTATAATCGCAACTGGGATTGGAAGGATTGGGATAAGACGAGTTATTACGTCATTACCAAAACGGCTATCGGCGAACATTTTTTGAAAACACGTTGGTATTACGATGAATTTTACAACAAAATTTTATTTAAAGGCACGCCTCAAACTTCGGCTCAAGATACCGTTACGGAAATCTCCGAGTACGACGATAACACGTTTGGCGGCATTATCGAAGGGGATATAAAAATTGCCGATAACCATCTTTTGAAACTCTCCGTCTCTCAAAAATACGATAACCACAAAGACATTAGCTCAAAATCTTCGGGTGCCGATCTCAAAGACGAAAGTAAAACCTTATCTTTGGGTGCGGAATATTCATGGCAAATAAGCGATAAATTAACATGGACACTCGGCGGTAGCTACGATCAAAACGAGGTCACGAAAGCCGAGTATCGCAATAACGCCGGAACGCGAATCGCCGGAGAATTCCCGAAATACGATTCGGATGCGTTCAATCCTCAAACGATTCTTTCGTATCAAGCGACGAAAGATTTAATGTTCTACGGTAGCGTTTCTCAAAAGAGCAATATGCCGACCTTGAAAGATCGTTATTCTTCACGCTTCGGTGATTATATTTTAAATCCGAGCTTAGATGCCGAGCGATCGACGACGTATGAAATCGGTACCGATTGGGCATTTGTCGAAGATCAGCATGCTAAAGTCGCACTTTTTTATACGAAAACCAAAGACTATATTGCAAGCGTTAGCGGTTTAACCAATACGAATCCGGCATTGGGATGTACGGGTACAAACTGCAAGCAAACGCAAAATTTCGACCAAGAAGAGCATAAAGGTGCCGAAGTCAGTTTAAATTCACAATGGAATGAACAACTCCGAAGTACGCTTTCGTATACGTATATCGATGCGACGATTGAAGACAGTAAAACGGCGAATGCCAAATACACGACCGATACGCCCAAACACAGTTACTATGCGAGTTTAACCTATTCGCCGATCCATTCGGTCGATATAACGCCGATCGTTCGACATGAAGGAAAACGCTATTCCACGGTCAGCGGTAGCGAAGAGAGCAGTTCGTATACGGTAGCGGATATTTGCGTGGCATACCGCCCGATCAAAAATCTTGAATTGGCAGTCGGTATTAAAAATCTCTTTGACGAATATTATTACTACAACAACGGTTATGCGCAAGAGGGACGAAACTATTACGCCAATGCGCGCTATAGCTTCTAAAAAAACCTACATGTAGATCCTAAAGAGAGCCGAAAGGCTCTCTTTAGTTCTGCTTTTTTTGAAACACGATAAAGAAAAAAAGACCGATAAAAACCAATCCTATTCCTAAAAATGCACTCAAAGGCGGAACGGGTGCTCCTAAAAAAAGGACTTCTCCGATCAGCGCGAAAATGACTTCGGCGGCTTGCGTCGCATCCACCGCGGCGATTTCGGCACTGGTTTTGGCGCGGGTTCTCGCATATAAAAAGAGCGTTGTCGCAACGATGCCCGAGAAAAAAGCGACCGCGGCGGTATTAGCGACTTGTGAAATCGAGGGCGGCGGCGGAGTCGTGCAAACGATCAAAACCAACCAAAAAGGAACGGAGCCTAAAGAGAGCAAGAGCACTTTGTGAAATGCATTGTGCATTAAAGGATCGTCGATGTGCGGAATCCATGAATGGGTTTGATGTCTGGCTTCCCACACGAGCTGATTGCCGATCGGGTAGCAAAACGCCGCCGCCAAAACGGGTAGAAAACCTTTTAAGAGTTCATTCCAATTAAAATGCGTGATCGAAGCGAGGTTGACCAAGGTAACGCCTAAAAGAATCAGGACGCAAAAAAACCAGATGCGTTTGGCGAAACGTTTTCCAAAAGCAATCAAAACGACTAACGAAGCGATCACCGTCACTTGCCACGTCGTTGCGACGACCCAGCCTTGCGCGAAATCGGCACTGTAACACAACAGCGCGTAAAAACCTCCAAAGCCGATGCTTCCGGAGAGTATCCAAAAACGCCAAAAGCGTCTAAAAAGGGCTAAAACGCCTTTGAGCGTCGGAAGTCCTTCCCACAAGACGATGACGAGTGCCACCATGGCGATCATAAAAAAATAGCGAAGCGATGCCGACCAAATCCAGTGTCCGTGCGCTAAACTCATCATGCGATTGAGCAGAAACGTCGTGCTGAAAAACAGCGCCGAAAGCATTCCTAAAAAAAGCAGTATAGGCATATCTCTCCTTAACCGTGGCCGTTGCAAACGAGCGGTAAGCAAAGATTGTCAGCGCACCAACGTTGATACCATTATGGCATACGTAAGCTTGCGAGTCGATGAGCATCTATCGGATAACATCGTTAAGAAGGCGTCGCGTCGTTACGAAAATAGATCCGGTTGCGGCCGCCTGCTTTGGCTTGGTACATCGCCGAATCGGCTTCTTTTAAAATAGCGGTTATGTCCGGGTGCGTGTCGCTCGTAAATAAAACACATCCGATACTAGCCCCTATCGTATAGTTACCCTCTAAAAGAGCGTAGGGTTCGCACAGATGCGTTAAAATTTTTTGGGCGACGCTTTGTGAAAGATAATGCGCCATACCGTAGTGGTTGCCTAATTCGCACAGCACGACGATAAACTCGTCGCCTCCGAGCCGTACGGCAAGATCGCTTTTTCGAACGACGTCTTTGAGTCTTGCGGCGACTTGCACGAGCAACATGTCGCCTGCATCGTGCCCGTAACGATCGTTTAAGGTTTTGAAATGATCCAAATCGATAAATAAAAGCGCATGGTAGTGCGGTTTACTTTTTCCCTCGTTCCATAAATGCTGCATGGTTTCATCAAGGAGCCTGCGGTTGGCAAGGTGCGTTAAAGGGTCGTAATACGCCATTTCGTGAATCTGCTCTTGAGCGACTTTATGCTGGGTAATGTCGCTGAGATTGGCGATATAGTGCGTGGTTTTTCCTTCGGCATTTTTAATCGCGGTGATGGTTAAAAATTCGGCGAAGACTTCTTCGTTTTTGCGTTTGTTCCACATTTCGCCTTGCCAAAATCCTTTGGTGAGCAGCTCTTGCCACATCTCGGTGTAAAATGCTTTGTCATGCTTACCCGATCGGAAAAAACGAGGTGTTTCGCCGATGATTTCACTTTCGCTATAGCCCGTAATTCGCGTGAACGCTTCGTTGGCTTTGAGGATTTTTTCGTTTGCGTCGGTAATCAAAATAGCCTCTTGCGCTTCGAAAGCTACGGCACTGAGGTGTAAATGTTCCGCCTTTTTTTGTGCGTCGATATTGATATACACGCCCGTTAAGAGCTTCGGTTCGCCCTCATCCGTCATCTCGACCGCTTTACCCCTGACTTGAACGTAAACCCATTCGTTACGGGCGTTGAGCATACGGCGTTCGATCACGAAAGCATGTTTTGCGATGATTTGCTCTTTAATGGCAAAATACATCGTCGCCGCTTCGTCGGGATGGGTTAATTGATAGATCTTTTCCAAACTGATCTCAAAAGCGTCGGGCTCATACCCCAACAGTTTAAAACATTGCGGATCCCATGTGACGCGATCGCTGATGATATCCCACGTCCAAAGTCCCGTTTGCGTCGCTTCCATTGCGATACGAAACTGTTTTTCGTACGTCAATTGTCTCTTTTGACGTTCGTTCTCCCTCAAATAGCGAATCACAAGCGTCGCAAAAAGAACGCCCAAACATAAAATGAGTGCGGCACTCAGCCATAAGATTTTTCGACGCTCTTTATCGCCGTACGTTAAGACGACATGTTCGTCGGTTTTGATTTCGACGATAAAACCGAACGTATGCGCACTGCGAAAGACGTTAAGCGTATGGTGTACGTAGTGTTTGACATGTTCGTAAAAATCTTCGTGATCTTTAGGATGTTGCGGCGTGTAGTGCGACAAAGCTAAAGGCTGTGTTCGATCGCTTGAAAAAAGCAAAGTTCCGTCGATGCGCCAAATCGAAAGCGTCGTGCCTTGTTCGGGCGGCAACACCGAGAGGTAGCGACGGTAAAGATAGTCCGTATTGATCGAAACGGCAATGTAATACGGGCGATTTTCCAAGGTAATTTTTTTGATAACGGGCAAGAAAAAGATGCCGTTGGCATCGATCGCACGATAATCGCCGTTGGATTTTGAGGCAAAAAAATCCCGCCCTTCTTGCGGAACGCCGATACGCAAAAGCGCGTCGTCTCCGAAAGGAATCGGCAAAAAGGTGTGAAGGTCGATTGAACGGTCGATATTGTTTGAAAGGGAACTTGCGATGATTTTTCCCGTCTCGTCGCTGATCGAAAACGAGCGAATATACGGAACGTTTTCGCATAAGGAATGCAGAAGCGGCGATAACGAGGCGACTTCTTTTTTCGAGACGTGCAGTTGCATGAGACGATCGATTGAAAAATTGAGATGATGGAGCATTTGCGAAAAATGCTCTTCAAACGTATACGCATACAATTCGGCGATACGACGATGCGTATCCATTGCTTCTTGGCGAAGGTCTTTGAGCGTCGTAGCCATCAAAAAGATCGTCAGCGCGATGATAAAAAAGCCGATTGACGCGTAACGCAGTACGGTCTTGTTGAGGTAGGTCGTCGGCTTCACGGCGGCGTTACAACCACGATAGGATCAAGCGCGTACCGCTTTGCGATCGTTTGCAAGCGACCGTCGCGTTTAATCGTTTGCATAAACGCTTCGGCGCGAGAGCATAAAACCTCTTCATTTTTATCCAATGCCCACGCGTAGGAAGTGGGATGGAAAGAAGAGGTGGGTGCGATGCGTTTTGCCCACTCTTTTTCGACCAGCAGTTGCGTGCTAAAAGGGTAGTCGCTCATCATCACGTCCGCGCGTCCGGATTCGACTTCTTGTTCGCGCGCACGCAACGAATCGACGACATGTAAAGAGGCTTTACGCAAGGCGTTTTGCATCAGTTTTACATGGTACGTTCCTTTGGCGACGGTGACGACGACGCCTTCTTGGTCGATATCTTCCCATGTTTGAATGCGGTTATTGCTTTTGGATACGATGGCGTATATATCGCTTTGCAGGTGCGGCGACGTGAAACGTAAATATTTTTGACGCTCCGGCGTAATGCCGATCGCAAACATCGCGATGTCGCATCGATGCGATAAGAGGTCTTGGATCAAGGTCGCAAACGAGCTTTGCACGAAGCTTACGTTCACGCCGAGCGTTGAAGCAAACTCTTGGGCTAAATCAACGTCGATACCGGAAAGTTTTTGCGTGCGGGGGTTGAGGTACGAGATGCCGTAGTATTCGGGCCAAATGCACACGCGAAGTTGTTGGGTATGCAAGACGGTCTCTAAAAGGTCGGCAAAGAGGAGAGGAGGTAAAAGCATGAAGGCGATGTAAATTCGCGGAAACACTCCCATGGCGTGACCTTTTTATGACATCAAAACATACGATTTTAAAGTATAGCACAAAAATGCGGTTGCTATTTTGAATTTACAAAAATCGTGCTACAATGAGGGCAATTATCAGATCAAGGAGTTACGAGTATGTTTGTAAGATTAAACGATAGAGTCTACCTCAATGCCGATCGCATTACGCGTATTAAAATCGACGAAGTGCAAGACGGTATCCGCGTGCGCTTTTACGAAGGTCAAAACCAAGTCGCCAAAAGCCAAAAATTTCCGTCCGTAGCCGAAGCGAGCGCATGGATTGAAAAAACGATGAATCAAAAATAAGAAGAGCGCCTCGGCTCTTCCCCTCTTTTTTCAGGTCTACGGCGTAGACGCAACACATTTTAGATACGGAGAACAATACCATGAAAATCGATTGCAGCGGTTTGGCGTGTCCCGAGCCGGTTTTAAAAACGAAAAAAGCTTTGGAAACGCTTCCGAACGACTCGATTCTAGAGATCGTCGTCGATAACGTCGCTTCGCGAGAAAACGTTTTGCGTTTCGCGCAAAATAGCGGTTATGACGCAAGAGCCGAAGAGTTACAAGGCGGCAAGAGTTTGATTACGGTCGTGAAAGGCTTTGCGTGCGCGGTTGTCGCTTTATCTAAAGAGGAAGTGTTTTTGGACAAAACCCTCTTTTTGAAAAGCGATAAAGTAGGCGAGGGCGAACTCGGTGCTAAACTGATCGTCGGGTTTTTGAAATCCACGTTAGAACTTCCCAAACTTCCCAAACGCATCGTTTGCGTCAACACGGCGGTGCATTTAACGACCGCCGATGAGACCTCTCCCGTGATCGAGATTTTAAAAGGCTTGGAAGCCAAAGGCGTTGAAATTTACTCGTGCGGCGTTTGCCTTGAATTTTACGGTGTGAGCGACCGGCTCAAAGTCGGTAAAATCGGCAATGCGTACGGCACGATCGAGATGCTTTTCGGCGGAGAAGGCACTATTAGCTTATAGGAACGCTATGAACAACGAAGCAAAATTGACCAAATACGTCAAGGCTGCGGGTTGTGCTGCCAAGCTAGGTCCGGGGGATCTCACAGAAGCGATCGGCAGCCTTTCTTGCACGCATGAAAACGTATTGGTAGGAATGGACACCAGTGACGATGCCAGCGTATATGCACTTGATAGCACGCGTGCATTGGTTCAGACGGTCGATATTATTACGCCCGTCGTGGACGATCCGTTTGTTTACGGACAAATCGCCGCCGCTAATTCGCTAAGCGACGTTTTTGCGATGGGCGGAGAAGTCGCGACGGCGATGAATATCGTCGGATTTGACGGTTGCCATCAACCCCGAAGCGTGCTCAAAGAGATTTTAGCGGGCGGGGAGAGTAAAGTACGAGAATGCGGCGGCGTCATTATCGGCGGCCATACCATCGAAGCACCCGAAATGACCTACGGTTTAAGCGTTGCGGGGTTTGTTCATCCTCAAAAGATTTACCGAAACAATACGCCCAGAGTCGGCGACGTGCTCGTTTTGACCAAACCGTTGGGCATGGGTATCTTAACGACGGCGATCAAAGCGGATATGCTTCCAAACGATGCGGTCGAAAAGGTCGCGTCGATTTTGGCAACGTTGAACCACAAGGCGTCGCGCATCATGCAACGCTACGACGTGAGCGCATGCACCGACGTAACGGGATTCGGACTTTTCGGGCATGCGTACGAAATGAGTGCCGATCGCGTGAGTATTCTTTTTGATATCGACGCGATTCCTATCGTCGAGGAAGCTAAGGCATTGGCGGATATGGGGATTATTCCCGCCGGAGCGTATACCAATAAAGCCTATTTGAGTGATAAAATCGCCGTTAACAAAGCGCATCGAAACGAGATCATGCTTTACGACGCGCAAACGTCGGGCGGCTTGTTGATCGCGGTTGCGCAAAACGACGCGCCAAAACTGCTCGAACACCTTCGAAACGAAGGAGTGGAGTATGCGGCAATCATTGCGGAAGTCAAGGCGTTTTACGATAAACCGTTAACGTACATGTAAGCTTAAGGGTGTGTAAAAACGGCGTTTGTCGACATGCTATCGTGCGTTTCGCCTTGGTTTTACCAAACGGGTATGGATTTGCTTTCGACTTTGTTGTATGATAATTGTATCTTAAATTGACGCGGGTAAGAATGGATTGTATCGGAAGTTTTGTCACGATTAAAGGGCGTGATTGGTATTTTAACGGGTGTTCTACATGTCAAGGTTTTTGCTGTGACGGAGCGCACGGCTTTTCGCTAGCGCCTTTGATTTTGGAAGACTTTGAAGCGGTTTACCGTTATTTTCCGATTGTTTTTAGTTTTCTCGAAGATAGCTTGGGCGTTTTTGTTTTGCTCAACGACGGAGAGAACACGTGTCGCTATCTTGATCATAAGCGTTGTTCGATCTACGATGCCCGCCCGCCCGCATGCCGACTCTATCCCGTGAGCCCTTACTTCGAACATCTTTTGGTGGATACGAAATGCCCTTCGCTAAGCCGTACGCAAGGACGGTTATTGTGCAAAAACGGTGTTTTGGAATCGGCGTTTTACACGAAACGTTTGGAAAATTTTGTCGCTAAAAAAGAAGAAACGCGTCTTTTTTTAGAGCGCATTAGCGATCGAAACGACTTTGAATACGTCGGAAAAATAGCCGATGCTCCGCTGTACGTTTATAAACAAACCTCTCATAACCGATACTTAAGTATGCATTTAGAATCGCTCAAATTCCTGACGTCGTATCTCAAAACGCCTTATAGCGCATAAGCGTTTGTTTTCAACGACTTTGAATTAAGTGCTTAAATTTTAATCAATTGAGTGTTTATTCGTTTTCAAAAAATCGGTTATACTTTCGGCAGAAAACATGTCATTGGGGCGAAAGCCTCACTGCTAATCACTGAAATGACGGCTAGGGTTCCGGCACATCGTGCGTCTGGTCCAAGAGCTGTCGCCTCTTGAGTAGAGGTTCACGGAGGGATAAAAGCCCGGGAGGTTTTCAACCTCTTGGCGTGTTTCCCAAATTCTACTCAGGAGTCTTCCATGACCTCTATCTTTAACTCTGTGCTGAAGCTTTGTGTTGCCTCTATGGTGGCTACTACGATGATGAGCGTCTCTTTAATGGCTCAAACCAAAGAGAAGTTCCAAGTCGCGTGGACGATTTACGTCGGATGGATGCCGTGGGACTATGCACAACAATCCGGTATTATCGATAAATGGGCGAAAAAATACGGCATTCAAATCGAAATGGTTCAAGTCAACGACTATGTCGAATCGATCAACCAATACACCGCCGGAAAATTTGACGGATGCGTAATGACCAATATGGACGCACTCACGATTCCTGCCGCGGGCGGTGTGGACTCCACTGCCGTAATTATCGGCGATTTTTCCAACGGGAACGACGGTATTATTCTTAAAAACAAAAAAAGCCTTGCCGAAATCAAAGGTCAAAACGTCAATCTCGTCGAACTCTCCGTCTCTCACTACCTTTTAGCACGCGGACTTGAAAGCGTCGGGCTTAAAGAAAAAGACATCAAAGTCGTCAATACCTCCGATGCGGACATCGTTGCGGCATTTGCTTCTCCTGAGCTGACCTCTTTGGTCACTTGGAATCCGCAACTCAGCGAAATCAAAGGGATGAAAGGCGCTTCTTTGGTATTTGACTCCAGCAAAATTCCCGGCGAAATCATCGACATGTTAGTGCTCAATACCGAGACGATCAAAGACAATCCCAAGCTTGCCAAAGCGTTAACCGGCGCATGGTACGAGATGATGGGCTTGATGAAAAATAAAGACGCCAAAGCGATTGCGGCAATGGCAAAAGCCTCCGGAACGGACGTTGCGGGTTTCAATAGCCAACTTAAAACGACCAATATGTTCTACGACGCCAAAGATGCTCTAAAATTTACTCTTAGTGCCGAATTGCCTAAAACGATGCAAAAAGTGAGCGAATTCTCCTATGAGCACGGCATTTTAGGAGACGGAGCAAAAGATGCGACGTTTGTCGGTATGGCGTTTCCTAACGGCAAAACCTACGGCAGTACCGGAAATATGAAACTTCGCTTTACGGACGAATACATGAAATTGGCGGCCGAGGGAAAACTCTAAAATTCGTATACAAAAGAGGATAGGATGAAGCGACTGATCAATCGAAAACCCAATCGCGGGAACGCCTTACTATTAGGACTGCTCCCGTTTGTCATTCTCGTGATCGTGTACGTGTTTGCTTCCCATGCGAGGTTAGCGGACAATGCCGAGGATAAGCTCCTACCCTCGATCGCGCAGATGGTGCAAACGATGGACAAGTCGGCACTGAGTCCGAGCAAACGAAGCGGTGAGATCATTTTTTGGAACGATACGCTCGCTTCTTTGCAGCGTTTAGGATTGGGGATTAGCATCAGTGCGGCGTTGGGATTGATGCTCGGCGTGCCTTTGGGGTTGATTCCGCTCGTTCGAGCGGGTTTTTCCCCGTTTATCGCTGCCTTTTCGATGGTGCCTCCGATTGCGATCTTGCCGATTCTTTTTATCGTCTTCGGAATGGGAGAGGTCGCTAAAGTCGCGTTGATCGTTATCGGCGTAACGCCCATCATCGTGCGCGATTTACAGCATCGCGTCGAGGAGTTTCCTAAAGAACAGCTCATTAAAGCGCAAACTTTGGGAGCGAGTTCGTGGACGCTTGCCGTTCGCATTATCGTTCCGCAGATGTTACCGCGTCTTTTAGATGCGGTGCGATTGACCTTGGGAACGGCGTGGATTTTCTTGATCTCCTCCGAAGCGATTGCGGCGACCGAGGGACTTGGGTATCGCATCTTTTTGGTCAGACGTTATTTGGCGATGGATATGATTTTGCCCTACGTTTTGTGGATTACGGTGTTGGCGTTTTTAGCGGATTTTCTCCTGAAAAAACTTACATGTAAGGTTTTCCCGTGGTACGCGAAAAAGGATGCCCTATGAGTTTGATTACGATCAAAAATCTATGGAAACGCTACGGGGACAACGTTGTGTTGGAAAACCTCTCTTTGGAGATCAAAGAGGGCGAGTTTTGCACGCTTGTCGGGCCTTCTGGATGCGGTAAGAGTACGTTTTTAAAGATGTTGCTCGGCGAAGAGAGCCCGAGCAAAGGGCTTTTTCTCTTTGAGGGGAAACCTTTTCCGAGCGAACCGAGCGTGGAGCGGGGTATCGTGTTTCAGCGTTATTCGCTCTTTTCGCATTTGAGCGTTTTGGAAAACGTGATGCTCGGCATTGAATTGGGAAAAGCACCTTTTTTAGGCAAGCTCTTCGGTCGCGCTAAAAAAGAAGCACGCGCCGAAGCCGTCGCGATGCTAGAAGCCGTGGGGCTTGGAAGCGTGCTTCATCACTATCCGAGCCAATTATCCGGCGGGATGCAACAACGCCTTTCCATCGCGCAGTCTTTGGTCAAAAAGCCCAAACTGCTTTTATTGGACGAGCCTTTCGGGGCGTTGGATCCGGGCATTCGAGCCGACATGCACGCGCTTATTTTGGATTTGTGGAAGAAAAACAACTTAACCGTCGTGATGGTCACGCACGATCTTCACGAGGGCTTTTATTTGGGAACCAGAGTGTTGGTGTTCGATAAGGTTCGAAACGATCCTCAAGCACCCAACGCGTTTGGCGCAAAAATCACGTACGATATTCCGTTATTGCGTGAGAAAAAGGAAGAAAAAAATGATAGATAAAAACAAGATTGTTTTGGAAGAGCGTATCGTTGGGGGTGCGAAGTGGTCAAAAATCATCAAACGCGGCGATAAAATCCGCATTTACGCCAAAGATGCCGATGCGAGTGCAAGCATCATGTTCTACAACGCCGATAATTTCAGCGAGCGTTACAACTCTGCCGATACGCTCAAGATTCAGTGGAACGCTTTTTTAGGCAAAGGCAAAGTGCTTTTCTCCGAACTCGGGCACGTGCTTTTGTCGATTACGGACGATACCACCGAGGGGCTTTTGGATACGATGGCGGGTATGAGCAATCCTCGTATCGTAGCGCAAAACTTCGGAAGCGGAACGTACGAGAAGATGCGCAACGCTTATTATAAAAGCGATCGCGAAAACTTTTTGATCGAACTGGGCAAATACGGTATGGGCAAGCGCGATATGATCCCGTGCCTCAATCTTTTTCGCAAAGTAGACGTCAAAGAGGGAAGTCGTTTGGAACTTTCTCCCAAACGTCCCAAAGCAGGGGAGTACATCGAGTTTCGTGCCGATATGAACGTGCTTTTGGTGCTTTCCAATACGCCGCACGTCATGGAAAAAGGAACGTACAACCCAAGCGAACTCTCCGTCGTTATCTATCACGGAGCGGACTTTAGCGAAGATGATTTTTGTTTGAATTTTAGCGAAGAAGCCAGACGCGGTTTTGAGAATAACGCGCGTTATTTTGCCTAAGGAGACAACGATGGAAGCAAAAGAGATATTCAACGAGCGCGTCAGTTCGGGTGTGCCGTTTTACCGTGTCGTTAAAAAGGGTCAAACGATTCGCATCGTCGATTTGGAGGGGTGTCAAGCGGTCGATACGCTTTTTTACAACGCGAACGATCACGAAGAGCGTTACAGTGCAAGCGACACCGTTCGCGAGCAGGGCAGTATTTTTATCACGACGGGAACAAAACTGCTTTCCAACGACGATAACGTGATGCTCGAAGTCGTCGCCGATACCTGCGGAAACCACGACACTTTAGGCGGGCATTGCAGTGCGGAGAGCAATACGGTGCGTTTCGGACACGACAAAAAGTACATGCACAGTTGCCGCGACAACTATCTTTTAGCGATCGGCGAACTTGAAATGCACCCGCGCGATTTGACCAACAACATCAACTTCTTTATGAACGTTCCGGTCGAAGAAGACGGTCATTTGGCGATTGTAGACGGTATCTCCAAAGGCGGCGATTACGTCGAAATGAAGGCTTATATGGACGTTTTGGTGCTTATTTCCAACTGCCCGCAACTCAATAACCCGTGCAACGGTTTCAATCCGACGCCGATTCAGATCATCATCAAAGAAGCCTAAGCGCGTTTGCGCCTTTTAAAGGACGACCTTTAAGAGAAAAATAGTTTTGCGGGACGACCCGCGAATTTTTTGCAAGGATGAGAGATGTTTACAAAAGTTCTGATTGCCAACCGCGGCGAAATCGCCTACCGCGTCATTAAAACCCTCAAAAAAATGGGCATTGTTTCGGTGGCTGTGTACACTGAAGCCGACAAAGATTCCTTACATGTAAGCTTTGCGGACGAGGCATATTGCATCGGCGAAGGATTGGCGAGTTCAAGTTATCTAGACGGCGAAAAGATCTTAGCATTGGCGCAAAAAGTCGGTGCAGAGGCAATTCATCCGGGATACGGGTTTTTAAGCGAAAATGCCGCTTTTGCGAAAGCGTGTGAAACCAAAGGCATTGTTTTTATCGGTCCAAGGGCTGAGCATATCGAAGCTTTTGGTCTCAAACACACCGCAAGGTCTCTCGCAGAGTCTCATCATGTGCCTTTACTTCCCGGCTCATCCCTGCTTGATAGCGTCGAAGAAGCGTTAAAAAGTGCTCAAGAGATCGGTTATCCGGTCATGCTCAAAAGCACCGCGGGCGGCGGGGGCATCGGTATGCAGCTCTGCTATGACGCAAAAGCACTTCAAGAAGCGTATGCATCGGTCAAGCGTTTGAGCGAAAACAACTTCTCCAACGGCGGTCTTTTTTTGGAAAAATACGTCGCCGCCGCGCGTCACATCGAAGTACAGATATTTGGCGACGGCAAAGGCGTGATAGCGACCCTTGGCGAGCGAGACTGCTCGATTCAACGCCGCAACCAAAAAGTCATCGAAGAAACCCCCGCCCCCAATCTTAGCGATGAAACGCGACAAGCACTCTATGAAGCCGCAACGCGTTTGGGACAGTCGGTCAATTACCTGAGTGCCGGAACGGTCGAGTTCGTGTACGATACGACCACGAACGAATTTTACTTTTTGGAAGTGAATACGAGGCTTCAAGTCGAACACGGCGTGAGTGAAGAGGTCTGCGGCGTGGATTTGGTCGAGTGGATGATTCGCCAAGCTTACGGTCGCAACGACGCGCTTTATGCTTATGTTCACCGCCCCGTAGGGCATGCGATTCAAGTACGCGTCTATGCGGAAGACCCGCTTAAAAATTTTCAACCTAGCTCCGGAATGCTTCATAACGTTTCGTTTGCGCCGAATATTCGCGTCGATTCGTTTATCGAAACGGGTGTGAGCATCGCCTCGTTTTACGATCCGATGATTGCCAAATTGATCGTCAAAGCTCCTTCGCGAGAGGAAGCTTTGACGAAGATGCAAGAAGCGATCGCCCAAACGCGCATCGACGGCATTACGACCAATCTTTCGTATTTGGGTGCGATCGTGGGAAGCGACTTTTTTCGACATGCGACGCATACGACCAAATCGTTAGCCGGTTTTGCCTATTCGAGTAATCGTATCGACGTCTTACGCCCCGGAACGCAAACGAGCGTGCAAGATTTTCCCGGACGCGTCGGCTATTGGGATGTGGGCGTACCGCCTTCGGGTCCTTTTGATGCGCTTCATTTTCGCTACGCCAATACGCTTGTGGGCAATGCCAAAGAGGCTTCCGGACTGGAGATCGCGATCACGGGGCCGACCCTTCGTTTCAATCAAGCAAGCGTCATCGCCCTGTGCGGCGCGCGTATCGATGCGAGCATCGACGGGGAAACCGTGGCGATGAATCGCGCGATACATGTCAAAGCCGGAAGCATGCTCAAACTCAAAAAAGTACACATGCAAGGCTTTCGTACGTATCTTGCGGTACGAGGCGGTTTGGACGTGCCGTTGTATTTGGGTTCGCGCTCGACCTTTACGCTTGGGCATTTCGGCGGACATGCCGGACGTGAATTGATCGCGGGAGATGTTTTACATGTAAGCGCGATGATCGCCCAAGAGCCGCTTAGCGAACCGCTGAATGTAGCCCACGCAATCACGAATACGTGGGAGATCGGCGTGTTGTACGGGCCGCACGGCGCACCGGAATTTTTCACCGAAGAAGACATCGAGGCGTTTTTCGCCGCGACGTGGGAAGTGCATTATAACTCCAACCGTACGGGGGTTAGGCTTATCGGCCCTAAACCTTCGTGGGCGCGCAAAGACGGCGGAGAAGCGGGACTTCATCCGTCCAATATCCACGATAACGCTTATGCGATCGGCGCGGTAGACTTTACCGGCGATATGCCGGTCATTTTAGGGCCTGACGGTCCGAGCTTGGGCGGGTTCGTCTGCCCCGTAAGCGTCGCGAGTGCCGAACTGTGGAAAATCGGTCAGCTTCGCGCCGGCGATAAAATCCGTTTTGTACCGATCAGCCATGACAATGCGATCAAAATGCTTCAAGCGCAAGAGGCGGCATTGGAAAAAGGCGTCGCGTTTGATGCGCGGTCTTTCTTACATATAGCACCGCTTGGCTCGACGATTTTGTATCGCGATGAGGGCAAAAACGATTTGCCGAGCATCACGTTTCGACAGTCCGGAGATGCTTATTTGCTGATCGAATACGGTTTGATGCAACTGGACATCGCCCTTCGCTTCCGCGTCCACGTCTTGATGGAAACGCTCAAAAAAGCTTGCATTGCGGGAATAATCGACATAACGCCGGGCATACGGTCGTTGCAGGTGCATTTTGACCCGTTAGCGTGCGACCGAGCAAAGCTAATCGAGCAAATTGCGACAATGGAATGCTCGCTTCCGAGCATCGACGACATCGAAGTTCCGACGCGCATCGTGCATTTGCCGCTTTCGTGGGACGACGTGCAAACGCGCATCGCGATCGAAAAATACATGAAAATCGTCCGTCCCGATGCGCCGTGGTGTCCGAGCAATATCGAATTTATCCGCCGTATCAACGGGCTTGACACGATAGAGGACGTGAAAAAGATCGTCTTTGATGCCAATTATTTGGTTATGGGACTAGGAGACGTCTATTTGGGAGCGCCCGTCGCCACGCCGCTGGATCCGCGCCACCGACTCGTCACCACCAAATACAACCCCGCTCGTACGTGGACGCCGGAAAATGCCGTGGGTATCGGCGGGGCGTACATGTGCGTGTACGGTATGGAAGGCCCCGGAGGTTATCAGTTTGTCGGTCGTACCGTGCAGATGTGGAACAAATACCGCCAAACAAACGACTTTAAAGAGGGCAAACCGTGGTTGCTTCGCTTTTTCGACCAAATCCGATTTTACGAAGTGAGCCATGAAGAACTGATGCAGATGCGCGAAGATTTTCCGCGCGGCAAAATCAACCTCAAAATCGAAGAGAGCACGTTTAGTTTGAAAGCGTATAAAGCCTTTTTAGCGCAAAACGGCGAAAGCATCGACGCGTTTGTGACCATGCAACGTCGGGCGTTTGAGGAGGAGCGTTTGATGTGGGAAAAAACGGGACTTGCCAACTTTTCGGCGGAACACGAAGCCGAAGTCGCGCACGAAAACGAGGTCGTGGAACTCGGCGATAACGAAGGCGTGGAAGCCCCCGTTCAAGGCAATTTATGGAAAATTAACGCTAAGATCGGCGATACCGTGAAGGAGGGCGATGTTTTGGCGATCGCCGAGTCGATGAAGATGGAGATCGCGATCGAAGCTTCCGAAAACGGAAAGATCGTCGCGGTCTTGTGCGAAGAGGGCGAGAACATTCATGCGGGTAAATTGCTTTTTATCATCGAGCCGATCAAGGCTTAAAATGAGATCGCACCTTCCCGTAATCGTCCTTTTTTCAGCTTCCATTCTCTGGGGGCTTTCATGGTGGCCGTTGAAACAGATTCATGCGTTGGGCATTGAGGGAATTGCTCTTATTTTCGGTGCGTACGGCGTATTGGCGTTGGTCTATTTGCCTCTAACGCTAAGAGGATTTTCGCGCCGATACGCAACGGGACTCGGTGCGATAGCCCTTTTAGGAGGCGGAGCAAATCTTTGCTTTACCTATGCGCTGATTAACGGCGACGTGGTGCGCGTGATGGTGCTCTTTTACCTTTTGCCCGTGTGGGGCGTGCTGGGCGGTTACTTCTTTTTGCACGAAAAGCTCAGCCTCGCCAGAGTCGGAGGAGCATGGCTTGCCGTTGCGGGGGCTTTTTTGATTTTGGGCGGAGTCGAAACCTTACATGTAAGCTTTTCGACGATCGATCTGATCGCTTTAGCGGCGGGGATTTTTTTCGCGCTCAACAACATTTTGTTTCGCTCGTTGAAAGAAGTACATGTCAACGTCAAAGTCGGAGCGATGTTTTGGGGATGCTTCGTGCTTGCTAGCACGTTAATACTATTGGGCGTCGAGCGTTTTCCGAGTGAGGTCGGTGCTAGGGCATGGGCGGCCTTGCTGGCGTACGCTCTTTTATGGTTACTGCTTGCCAATATCGGCTCGCAATGGGGCGTTACGCAGATGGAGGCGGGACGCTCATCGATCATTATCATCATGGAGCTGGTGACGGCCGTGGTATCTGCCGCTTACATCGGCGAGCGGGCATTGAGTTTTAGCGAATATACCGGCGGTGCATTGGTCGTTTCGGCGGCTTTGATCGAAGCCCTGTCATCCCAAGAAAAATAGGAACATACGATGGATAGAATGACTCTTAAAAAAGCGTACGAAGAGGGGCTAAGCCCTCGAACGCTGGTCGCGACGATTAAAGAGACGATAGCGCGGCACGCTTCCAATCCGATTTGGATTTACATGTTAAGCGATGAAGAACTCGAACCGTACCTTGCGCGTTTGGAGACGCCAGAGGCGCATAGCCTTCCGTTGTACGGCATCCCGTTTGCGATTAAGGACAATATCGACTTGGCGGGTATTCCCACGACGGCGGCGTGTCCCGATTTTAGCTATGTGCCCCAAACATCGGCGTACGTCGTCGCACGTTTGATCGAAGCGGGAGCGATTCCGATCGGTAAAACCAATCTCGATCAGTTCGCGACGGGGCTTGTCGGTACGCGTTCGCCTTACGGGGCGTGCCGAAACAGCATCGACGCACGTTATATTTCCGGCGGCTCTAGCTCGGGCAGTGCGGTCAGCGTGGCTTTAGATATGGTCGTTTTTTCATTGGGTACCGATACGGCGGGTTCGGGCAGAGTGCCGGCGGCGTTTAACGCCTTGGTCGGTTTTAAGCCTTCCAAAGGCGTCGTGAGCACGAGCGGCGTCGTACCGGCGTGCCGCAGTTTGGATTGCGTCTCGTTGTTCTGCCAAAACGCGCAAGACGCGAGCTTTATTTTTGACGTGATGGCGGATTTTGACGCGGGCGACGTGTATGCGAGAGCGTTGCCCGCTCGGGTGCGCGACGTGCCCGAACATTTTTATTTCGGAGTGCCTAAAAAAGCAGATTTGGCGTTTTTCGGCGATGAGGAAGCCAAAGCTTTGTTTGACGCAAGCGTAGAGCGTTTGATCGCTTTGGGCGGCACTCCCGAAGAGATCGATTTTTCGCCGTTTTTAGAAGCGGCCGATTTGCTTTATTTTGGCCCTTGGGTTGCGGAGCGTTACGTGGCGACCAAAACACTTTTGGAAAGTTCGCCTCAGAGCTTTTTAGACGTGACCAAAGGCATTATCGAACAAGGAAAAAGTAAGAGTGCGGAAGTATATTTTGAAGCGGAGTACCGATTGAAGGCTTATCGAAGAAAAGCCGAAGCGGTTCTTGAAACGGTCGATTTTATCGTGACGCCGACGACGGGAACGATCTACACGATCGAAGAGGTCAACGCCGATCCGATCAGGCTCAATACGAATTTGGGGTACTACACCAACTTTATGAATTTGCTCGATTGCGTCGCGTACGCGTTGCCCGCAGGTCGAAGAAATAACGGTTTGCCGTTTGGCATCACGATCTTTGCGGATCATTTTAACGATAAAGCGCTCCTCGCGATGGGTGCGCGTTACATGAAGGAGAACGGATGAGTCAGTGGATCGAAGTGGGCGTTTGCGGCGCACACATGCAGGGTTTGCCTTTAAACCATCAGTTGGTTGCTTTACAAGCGACCTATGTCAAAACGTGTAAAACGGCCGTAGGATACCGCTTGTTCGATGTTCCCGAAAAAGTGCCGCCGCGTCCGGGACTGCTCAAAGATCGCACAAGCCCTTATGCGATCGAGCTGGAAGTGTGGCAAATGCCTTTGGAAAACTTCGGAGCGTTCATGGTGCAAATCGCCTCGCCTTTAGGCATCGGAACGCTTGAACTAGACGACGGAAGCAGCGTCAAAGGCTTTATCTGTGAATGCGACGCGGTAAAAAATGCAAAAGAGATCAGTGAATACGGGGGTTGGAAAGCATATATCGCAAAGACTAAACACGTTTAATCATAAAACGACGGAAGCGTTCAAGGAAAACCGATTGTGAAGTACGGCGAGAGGGTGTAGGAATCGAACCTACCGGCAAACGGTCAACCGCCCACCCGATCGGCTTTGAAGGCCGTGATGCACACCAGAGTCATATACCCCCCGCAAGAGGAAAAATATTTTAACCAAGATATGCTTTAGTGAGAATAAAGTTTGCTTTATTTATAATGAAGCAAACGTGAAAAAAGGAGGAAAAGGATATGGTACGACACATCATGTTCGTGCTTTTTTTTCCTCTTTTTTTATGGGCGGCGCAAGCCAATCAAAGTGAAAATATTTGGGTGAAAGTCGGGCAAATTTACGGTATCGAGCCGCGCTTGCTTTATTCTATCGCTAAGGTAGAAAGCGACTTGGATCGTTACGTGGTTGCTTTTAGTGCTTCCAAGATGACACCGAAACAAGCCCAAGAGTTACAAGCGTTTTTGAAGCAAAAAGGGATTGAAAGCAAGCAGTATTCGCAAGTGATTGCGATTAAAAGCAAAAACAAGTACGAAGCAAGCCACGTCGTGCATTTTCTCTACACGCGCAACTACCCGCGTTTCGATATGGGCATTATGCAGATCAACTCGATTCACAAACCCTTATTAGACAAGGCAAATATCTCTTTGTACGATCTGTTTGATCCGAAAATCAACATTCAAGTCGGAGCGTATATTTTAGCAACCTGTTTTGAGCGCCATAAAAATACCAAAGACGCCATCAATGCCTACAACGGCAAGATCGACGACAATCCGTACTCCGCCAAAGTGTTTAAAGAGTTTAAAAAGCTCTACAGTTCGTACCAATCCGGTAAAACGCAACTTTACTACCGAAATCCCTCCTAAGCGGCTTATATCTCGCCCAGACGATAGCCCATCTCTTTAATCATCTCGATCGCACCTTCGGGGAGTTTTTTACGCAAGCGTTTGATAAGAGCACGCATATTTAAGATGTTGGTCTCTTCGCCTTCCCAAACGTACTCTTCCAACTCGTTAAACGTTACGACGCGATGGCGATCTTTGATAAAAAGGTCCAAAAACATACACTCTTTTTTAGCGAGCTTAATCTCTTCGTTTTGAGGATCGAACAAGCGGTGATTGAGATAATCGTAGGTATATCCGCTCCAAAACGAGAGGGTTTGCGAGGGTTTGTGGCATAACTTTTTGACTTTTTGGACCAACTCGTAGATAAAAAACGGTTTTTTGAGGTAGTCGTCGCAACCGATTTCGTACGAAGTTTGGATTTTTTCGAGATCGTGGTTGGAACTGATGATGATGGCGGGAACGTCTTTATGATAGATGCGGATCGTCTCCAAAATGGAAATACCGTCGATAGAGGGAACGTTAATATCCAAAATGAAGCAGTGGTATCCGCGGTTGAGTGCATCGAGAGCAACCTCTCCGTCCATAAAAAGATCGACGTTGTACCCTTCTTTCATTAAGACGCTTTTAATAACATTTGCAAGGCGTTCGTTATCTTCTAAGACTAAAATTTTCATACGGCACTCCCTAAAATAATCGTAAAGCACGCACCCTGATTTTGATTCGAGACAAAGATGCGTCCGTTCATTTTATCTTCGATAATTAACTTTGACATGTAAAGCCCTATTCCGTGTCCGTGTTCTTTGGTGGTAAAGTATGCTTGAAAGACGTAAGGAAGTTTTTCTTCCGCAATACCGCCGGCGTTGTCCGCTATCGTGATGACGAGATTTCCCGCTTGATTGTAAATGACGATGTCGATGATGCCCCGTTTGATTTTTTTGGCTTCTCGCGCCTCTTTGATTTGATCTTTGGCGTTGTTGACGATGTTGAGCAGGGTTTGCATAAATTCGTTTTTATACCCGCGTACCCTAAGATCGGTCGCGTTTGAGATGTCCACGCTAACGTCGATATAATTGTACTTGATCGTATGGTTGATGATCTTTAGCATCGTTTCAACCGCTTCATTAACGTCAAAAACGGTCTTTTCGGAAGAGGGCATAATAAACGTTTGAAAATCGTTGATTGTGTCGGTCATATAGCGTACCTGTACCATAATGTCCTGAACGTATCGAGTGTGTTCTTCGTCGCTTTGAACCTCTTGCGCATAGAAGCGTTCTTGGGCAATGGTGGCGATTTCGACGAGCGGATTTTTCCATTGGTGAGCGATCGAAGAGAAAATTTCGCCGATTTCGGCAAGCTTGGATTGTTGAATGATGAATTGTTGGTGCTTGTTTTTTTGCATTTCGATCGCGCGAAGTTCTTGCTCGGAGCGGATACGTCGGTAAATATTATGGGCAAGTCCCAAAATCAAGAAAATTAAAAACGGCGAGATCAAAAAGACCGCATCGATAAATTTACGGTACGTGTCGAAAAAAGTCGGCGTCGCGTTAATTAGTTCGTACGTGTCGATCGCAGGCTTCGGGGAGAGGGAAAAAGCTTCGAGTTTTTGAGCATCGAACTGATATGCATACGTTTGAAACGTGTCCACGTCGAGTGCGGGGAGCTTTTTATCTAAAATTTTGATCGCTTTTTCGCCGGTATGTTCGCCCAATTTTTTAATCAAAACGAGTTTACCGCCTAATGCGCCTTTACCGATAAAAAGCGTATCGGTAACAAAAACGGGCAATGCGCTTTTGTCAAGCATCGAGGCGATTTGGTTGTTGTAGTAAAGATTGCCTTCTTTGTCGTTGTAAAAGCGTACGAAAAAGATCGCTTCTTCGGGGTTTGGCTGCGAAAAACGCTCTTCAAGCTCCGCAAGCGTCGATCGGCGGATATATTCGATCTCGATCGGAGCGCGGTTATTGCGAATAGCCTCTTGAATAAAAGGTTCGCTGTCGTCGCCGTTCGCGCTCGTATCGTTGATAATATAGAGTTTTTTTAAATGCGGTATCATCGAGCGTATCATGGCAATCGTCTCGGGAATGGCGCGCCGTTCCAAGATGCCGTAAACGCGATCTTCCAACTGCCTAGAGCTGACTTCTTCGGGTTCGAATTGCTCCAAGCCCGTAAATAAGATAGGTTCATTCGTGAAGAGTTCATGGTAGTATTTGATCACAAAATCATAGGCAAAATTATCGACGGCAATGATCAAATCGTAACGGTTTTTTTGCAATTGAAGCTTATACAATTCACGCAATTTGGCGTAATACTCTTCGGAATTAATACGCTTCGAATCCATATACCAAATATTGATTTTAATGTCGGGATGCTTGTAAAAAACTCTTTCCATGCCTAAAATGACGTCATCGCTCCATTGAAAGCCGCGATGGTAAGAGTTGATAATTAAGATATTTTTATCGTGAGCCAAAAGAGGAATGACGTTTAAAAGAAGCATGAAACAGAGTAAAATGGCCTTTTTCACGGTCGTCTCCTCTTTAATTTTGGGCAGATATTATAACACCAAACCTTTTGACATGTAAAGAATATCTCACCCCAAAAAATGGGGCGAGAAAAAGGCTTAATATTCTAAGAACAGTTTTTGAAGGGCTTTTTTATCGTTGGTTTTGGTTAGTCCCAACATTAAAAGAACGCGCGCTTTTTGCGGATTTAACGTCGTCGTTGCGATAAAACCGTATTTAGCGTCGTCCACTTCGCCCTCTAAGGTCGTACTACCGCTACCCACGCGAGAGCTTCGCGCTACGATAACCCCTTTTTTCACCGCTTCGGCCAAAGCCTCTTGCGTTAAAGGGAAAGGATTGCCGTTACCCATACCGGCATGGATAATGCCTTTCGCACCGGCGGCAACGGCCGCTTTAACCATAACGTCCGTATCGCTCGGATGGGCGTAAACGATGTCGACGCGCGGTAAATCTTCCAATTTGCTAATGTCGAATTCGGAAGCGACGGTGTGTTTACGGGTCGGTTGCATGTAGTATTCGACGTTACCGTAGTAAACGGTACCGATTTTACCGCTGTTAGGCGATGCAAAGGCGTTTACGGAGCTGGTATTTACTTTAGTGACTTCGCGAGCGCTGTGAATTTCATCGTTCATCACGACGACGACGCCTTTACCGGTCGTCTCTTTGTTAATCGCCACGTTGACCGCATTGAAAAGATTCATCGGACCATCGGCACTCATGGACGTTGAAGAACGCATTGCCGCAACAAAGACGACGGGCTTTTTGCTTTTAACCGTAAGATCGAGAAAGTACGAAGTCTCTTCGACCGTATCGGTTCCGTGCGTAATGACGACGCCGTCAATGTCCGGTTGCGCTAAAAGCTCGTTGACGCGTTTAGCAAGTTTCAACCAGACTTGGTTCGTCATTTCCTGTGAACCGATGCTAGAGATTTGCTCGCCTTTGATCGTAGCCATGTCGTTGATGGCGGGAACGGCGGCTAGCAATTTATCGACCGTCACGGCACCGGCGGAAAACGAACTTTGAAGCTCCGACGTTCCGGCTCCGGCGATAGTTCCTCCGGTCGCCAAAATGGCAATGGTCGGTTTGGCGATCAAAGAAGAGGCGCTAATAAGCGCCGACATACACAAGACATGTAAAAACTTCATCGTAACTCCTTTTGAAAAATGTGGTCTACCTTCAAACGTTATAAAATGATCTCGCCGATGACGAATGCAAATGCGACGGAAAGCGCGATTGCAACGACACCGGGAATAATAAACGGATGGTTAAAAACAAACTTACCGATGCGGGTTGAGCCCGTATCGTCCATTTCGACTGCGGCAATCAGCGTCGGATAGGTCGGAAGAACGAAAAGCGCACTGACCGCGGCAAACGATGCAACGACGGTCAAAGGGGAAACGCCGAGTAGCAAAGCACTCGGAATCAAGGCTTTTGCGGTTGCCGCTTGTGAATAAAGAAGCGTACTGGCAAAGAAAAGTACTACCGCCAACATCCACGGATAGACGTTGAGCAAATCGCCCGCCATCGCTTTAATTTGTGCGATGTGATTAGCCACGAACGTATCGCCGAGCCATGCGACGCCAAGAACGCAGATACATGCACTCATTCCCGATTTAAACGTTGCGGAATTAAGCACTTGGGCACATTCGATTTTGGTAAATGCCGCGATCAAGGTTGCCGCCGCAAACATAAAAAGCATAATCGCTTCGTTTCTCGGAACGACCGGATTTTTAATGATGCCGACTTTATCGCTAATAAGCGTTGCGTACGTAACGACCGCAATAATCGTCAGCAAAAAGATACCGACGGAAAGCTTTGCACCCGGTTTAACGTCCAGTTGCGTCGTACCGCGCATTTTAACCAAGCCTTTTGCCACTCTTTCTTGGTAAATAGGATCGTCTTTAAGCTCTTTCCCGAGGAAGTTGGAAACGAATGCCGCAACCATACATGCTAAAAACGAAGAGGGAATGCAGACCGCCAAAAGTTCCAAATAACCGATACCGTGTTTTTCCAATGCCCCGCTTAAAAAGACGACGGCGGCGGAGATCGGAGAAGCCGTGATGGCGATTTGCGATGAAACGACGGCGATGCTCAAAGGTCGAGAGGGACGTATGCCTTGTTCTTTGGCAACTTCCGCGATTACCGGAAGCGTGGAAAACGCGGTATGTCCCGTACCGGCAAAAAACGTCATGACGTACGTTACGATCGGTGCTAGAAACGTAATATACTTAGGGTTTTTACGCAAGATTTTTTCGGCAATGCTGACCATATAGTCCAGTCCGCCCGCCACTTGCATCGCGCCGATAGCCGCAATAACGGACATAATAATTAAGATAACGTCGATGGGAATCGACCCGAGCTTGAGTCCAAGTCCAAGCGTCAAGACTAAAACGCCTAAACCTCCGGCATAGCCGATACCGATACTACCGAGTCTTGCTCCGAAAAAAATCGCGGCAAGGACGACAATCACTTCTAACCATAACATGGAAACTCCTTTAAGTAAACTTCTCTCAAGGTTTGATAAACCCTCAAAGCAGCTTAATGCTCGGGGCTTGCGCCCCGAAGCAAAAGGCTATTTTTCGAATTTATCTTTTTCGGAGAGACCGAAATTGCGGGGTTTGATCATATTTTCAGGCTTGATGATGTCTTCAAGTTCGTCTTTGGCTAAAAGACCGCGTTCGAGAACGATGTCGTAAACCGAACGATGGGTTTCCAAAGCTTCCTTGGCGACTTTAGTGGAGTTTTCATAGCCGATAAAAGGGTTGAGCGCGGTCACAAGACCGATGCTGTTAAGCACCAAGGCTTTGCATCGTTCCGGATTGGCGGTAATGCCGTCCACGCACGTATACGCCAGCGTTTCAAACGCATTTCGCATCATGTTGATCGAATTGAAAAGATTAAACGCAATGACGGGCTCGAAAACGTTAAGCTGAAGTTGACCGCCCTCGCATGCCATCGTAACCGTGATGTCGCTACCGATGACTTGAAAGCAGACTTGGTTGACCACTTCGGGAATGACGGGATTGACTTTGCCGGGCATAATAGAACTGCCCGGTTGCATCGCGGGAAGATTGATTTCGCCAAAGCCCGTACGAGGGCCTGAACTTAAAAGCCTAAGATCGTTGCAGATTTTAGACATCTTGGTCGCAACGCGTTTGAGTACGCCCGAAATCTGTACGTACGCACCCGTATCCTGCGTCGCCTCGACCAGATCGCCCGCCGTCACGAAAGGTCGTCCCGTCACCTCTTGAAGCTTGGCTTCGACGGTCTTGGCATAATCGGGATGCGCATTGATACCCGTACCGATCGCCGTAGCTCCCATATTGATCTCGCGTACGAGTTGTCTCGCTTCGCTAACCCTTTGAATGTCTTCTCCGATCATAACCGCATACGTTCGAAACTCTTGCTCTAAGCTCATCGGTACGGCGTCTTGAAGTTGGGTTCTTCCCATTTTAATGACGTCTTTGAATTCACTTGCTTTCTTGGCAAACGAATCTTTGATAATCCGCATCGAATCGCTAAGTTCCCCAAGCTTCTCGTAAAGAGCGACCCTTAACGCCGTAGGGTATGCGTCATTGGTGGATTGAGAAAGATTGACGTCGTTGTTGGGATGTAAAAACTGATACGCACCCTTAGGATGCCCCATCGACTCTAAACCGATGTTGGCGATGACTTCGTTGGCATTCATATTGGTCGAAGTACCCGCACCGCCTTGAATCATATCGACGACAAATTGATCGTGAAACTTTCCGGAGATAATTTGCTCGCACGCTTCGACGATAGCGTTTTTCTTTGCCTCCGAGAGTAAATGCAGTTCGTAATTGGCTAAGGCTGCCGCTTTTTTAACCTTGGCGATGGATTCGATAAAGGTCGGAAAACTACCGAGCGTAACGCCCGTAATGTGAAAATTCTCTGCCGCTCGTGCGGTTTGAACGCCGTAATAACATTCGTTGGATATCTCTTTATCGCCGATTAAGTCGTGTTCGATTCGCGTAAGCACGGTAACTCCTTTGAGACGGTTTGCGCCATTATAGAGAGTCTTGCTTTGCGAAATCTTTACATGTAAAGATTACTTTTTCGCGATGCCTACTTTTTGCGGGCGGATTGTTATGTCGGTGATCGCACCGTTTACATGTAAAACGTCTAACACGCTTTGAGCGATGGTTTGCGGTAGCAAATAGGTCTGCTCGTCGTCGCTCGGCGCAAAATGAAGAGCATCAAAAAAAGGCGTTTGGGTTATGTCCGGATTGATGGACGTGACCTTCACGCCGCTTTTGCGCACCTCTTCAAAAAGACAAAGCCCAAAATCCCTCAGTCCGCTTTTGGTCGCAGTGTAGAGGGCGGAGTATTTGGCATGGCGCGTGGCTTCGACGGAGGTAATATTGATGATGTGTCCCCCCGTTTTTTGCAAAGCGCGCAAACAAAGGCTTGAGAGAATGATGGGAGCGGTGAGATTGACATCGATGAGGTTTTTGATCTTAGCAGGGCTGATCGTCTCGTGCGGGTCAAAGAGTCCGACGCCGGCGCAGTTGATGAGCACATGTACGTCATGCTCTTTGAGCCACGCTTTCACGACCCTTTCGAGTGTTTCGCCATCACGCAAGTCACACACGATGTCCGCCTCGCGTCTGCCGATGTTAAAAACCGTGTAGCCTTCACATGTAAGCCTCTCTTTGATCGCCTTACCGATGCCGCTACTACCGCCGCTCATCAAAACCGTTTTCATCGTATTCCTTTGATTTTTTGTGCGTATGCTTTGAGCATCGCTTCTTCAAACGCTTCATTGTTGGCATACTCGTGTCCGAAAACCTTTTGCCACAAGCTCTCATCTTCCATGCACAAGTAAAAAAAGACGTCATTGTGCCACGGCTGAAATGCTTGGTAAAGCGTGCTAAACATCTGCTCTTTTAAAGCAAGCGGATAAGAGTATTTTCCGTTTGCATCGACTAAAGGCATTTGAAGAATTTTACTCTTTTGCGCACGCAAACGGATCTTTTTGAGGACAGGTTTGATGAAGGTCAGCGTGCCCATCGAAACGAGGGCAACTTCTTTACATGTAAAGGTTTTTAGAAGCTCCTGCGCGATGGCGGTGTAGGCTTCGTGCCAGCCCTCAAACAAGACGATAGGGTGGAAATGAAAGCCGACTAACACGCCTTTATCCGCCAAGGCTCTAGCACTTTGGATGCGTGCTGACAGGCTTGCCGCGCGTTTTTCTTCGTTGTCGATGATGACCTGAGGGTTGAGCGACCACGTACAGAGGACGTTTTTAGGCACGTCGTTTTCCAAAAGATAAGCGATGGTGTCAGACTTGCTTTTGAGCTCTAAAATGACGTTGGGGTTTTTCCTTGCAAAAGCAAACAGTGCTTCCAAAACACCAGAACGGTTTCCCCACATTAGAGAGTCCGAAGATTGTCCCGTGCCGATATGGTAGGTTTTAGCGGGGTCGAGTTCCAGACGCTCGAGCTTTTCGGCAAAGTTTTTATCAAACGTGATGGTGTTGTTTTTGTAAAAACTTTGAATCGAACAGTACGAGCAGTCAAACCCGCAACTCTCTACCGCGTCCAAGGTCATTAGGTTGCAACAACGCGTTTTAGGTGAAGCCACGGGACAAGAGCCAAGTCCTAAACTCTCTTTTTCGATCTCTTCAATCTTGAAGCTCTCTTTTTCAAAGGTTTCTGCTTTTTTGGGGTAGACTTTGAGCGTGTTTTTAAATGTCTCATAACGATTTTGAAGATGGGTTAACGCCTCTTTTTTGCTCTCTTTGTCCTCCCAAAACGTCTCTATAGCTTCACCCCACATCTGCAAATCAATAGCGATAACGATGAGTTGCTGAATCTGCGAAAAGCTGAAACGAAAGGCATCGGCTTGGGTTTTTAAAAAATCTTGCGTTCTTACATGTAAGCTTTGAAAGGCGGTGTTTTCGCACGCTTTTTCAAAATGCGCTTTTTTATCTTCTAACATATTGCTCCCACTGTTTGATGCTTTTTCCTATCCAATTTCCCACGTCCGCTTTGCTTGGAACGCTCGTTTCTAAATGGTCGGAGACGACTTTAAAGACATAGGTTTCGAGAGTTTTTGGAACGCATTGTAAAAATGTATCGGCTTCCATATCGACCAGCGTTGTTCCTACGGAGGCATCGCCGCAAGTCGCGCTCTGGGCACGGTTACTCACGACGGGAGCCCCGAAACGCTCCGCTTTTTCGTCCCGACGGAGCGAAAGTGTCTCGTTTGGACTTCGTCGCATGCCTTCGATAGGATTTTCATGGCTTGAACACGTCGCAAAAGGAATGCCCAAACCCTCGTGCGTCGTGCAAAAAAGCGTACCTTTGGCGACAGTCGTGTCACTACAACCCGCGATGCCGATGTTGATGGCAACGCGCGGCTCATACAGCGAAAGTGTGTACGCAAGAGCCTCTTTGGTATTGGCACTTCCCATGCCTGAGACGATAAGCGCGACGTTTTCGTTTTCGTAAAGGTTAAACGGTTGTTTTGCTTTACATGTCAGTTTAAAATGCCCGATGATAGGCTTAGCTTCGGCAACGAGCGCGGTGTGAATCAGGGTGTGAATCTGCACTAATACACCTCGTCATGCGCGCCGATGTCGAGTAAAATAATGACTTCATCGACGATGATAAAATCTAAAATAATACGGTACTGCAAATCCAAAGAGACGGAGTAAAACGCTTTGAGATTGCCTTGAAGTTTGTGCAAACGCAAAGAGGGGTGATGCGGATTGGCACTTAAAAGTATCAGCGTTTTTTCGTATTTGCTCTGCATTTCAGGGTGTTTTTTGAAAAACTTGACCGATTTTTTAAAGTATTCGTCCGTTCGCGTGATGTTATAAGGCATTGCGTAGCTCGCTTAGATGCTCTTCCACGCTTTGCGTTTTAAAACGCCCCTCTTTGATCTCTTGCATCGTCTCTTCATAAAGGCGGTCAAGCTCTAACGTGCGCAAATTTTTGTAGCGCTCAATGTCGATGACGACGTATTTGTTTTTGCCCCGCACATTGATGATGACTTCGCTTACGCTCTCAAAGAGTTTATCAAGGAGGCTCACTCCTTTGGTTTTAATGTCATTGGCTGATACGATCATAATAGTATCCTTAATAATACGATTTAGAGTATTATAAAGAATACTTTTAAAAAAGAAGCTTAGAAGGAGAGCTTAAATATAAATGAGTTCTACATACCATTCATCATACTCTGTTACAGATATATAGTGCCTTTGACTTCTAGCTAGAGGTATTAGCACCTCTTTGTCAGGATGATTATGTTTATTTTTTACTGCATGTGAAGCAATATATAAGCAAGATGACGGAATTTCGTTTATTAATTCATCATTCCAGCCATTCTTTGATCCATGATGCGAAAGTTGAACCACTTGAACAGTTTTCAGTAATGTGGCAAAACATTTAAAAAATTCATCTTTTCTTTTTGTTCGTATGTAATCTAATTTAATATCGCCAAGCAGTAAAGTACCTAGCATATTTTGACAAGTATTCCCACAATGAGAGTGTAAGTAATATATACAGTTATGATTTAAACTATGTTTGTGGATAAAATAATCACAATGATTCCAACAACACTCATTTAGAAATATTGGATGACTATTGCAACTGCTGGTAACTTGAAAATCAATGTTATATTTATCTTTTGGAAAAATTAATCCTTGATATACTGCCAGTGATGTTTTGTTTAAAGCTTCTTCTTGTTTTTCTATTTGTTGATAAGCTTTTTTCAAAATTTTTCTTTGTTTTGGGTCTTTCAAGATATTTAATGCAGATTGTGTATCTTTAATACCAAGGCTATTGATTGCAGTTTCAAAATTTTTAAGTTTTGTTAGATCAATTTGATAATTGAAAAATTTGAAATATATGTTTGCGATTTGGATAGAACCTTTAGCTTGATAAAATGACACTTTTTGATTAAATGGGGTATCTTCATCTTCTTGAACTGCATCAGTTTCTGTAAGAGAATTTTTAGTTTGAAAGAGATCATCGGGATTAAAATCTTGAAAATGGATTTCTTCATTATCATTACTTGGTTCACCATTCCCATTAATCACAACTATATCTTCAATATTTTGTTCACTTAGCCAATTGTAAGGGTTATCTAAAAAATTGCTATACCACTGAGATGCAGTCCCATGATCAATTTGTAGTAATAATCTTTCGTATTTGTTAAGATAAGGCAAAACGATTGTTTTTACGTGTGTCCCATTTAGAAGTTCTTTCAGCCCTGAAACATGGTCATAATGCAAATGAGAAAGAACGAGTAAATCAATTTTTTCCACTTCTTTTTTATACGCTATGACCTCTCGTTCTACAAAATCAATCTTCTCAGAACCGCAATCAAAAACTATATGGACGGTATTGGTGTCATTTGATAATGAACTGGAATAAAATAATCCCTGCCCAACTGCATAAAATTTTTGTTTAAATGTGTAGTTCATCTGGTTTCCTAAATTTTTTAAAATTACATTTGGGTTTCATTTCATCTTTCTTTCAAACCATTCTCAATAATCTCTTCCATCTTTGTGTTATCGACGTATTGCACGCATAATATAGATGCTTCGATGTAAGCGTTGTTTTCGATAGCCTCGGAATAATCAATAAAATCGTAGCCGTTATAGAGGCAAAGCATATCGATAAAAAGACGTAATGTCCGCCCATTGAGTTCGTAAAAAGGGTGCAAGGCGATAAGTTCACTTTTGTAGTAGGTTAGTTGTTTGACGAAAGCTTTTTTATTGTTACATGTAAGAAGGTAAGCATCATTTTCAAGTTCGGTAAAAATTCTTTTTGATTCACTTGAGAGGTGTTTGGCAAGGCAAAATTGCGAGTCGCCTTTGCTCATATTTACCGTGCGGTAAAGTCCTGCGAAGTCATACAATGATTCAAACGTTTTTTTGTGCAAACTGATGAAATAGGTTTCGTTTAGGACGGTTTTTTCTGTCATTTGGGAGGAGAAATGTTCATAGGCTTGAAGCAGGAGATTGTTTTCTATTTCGTGGATAAGCTCTGCTTCCTTAATGCCCAATTTATTTTTAGGAACTTCACTTCCTTCAAGATAAATCGGGCTTTCGTCAAGCCGATATTTTGACATGATGTTTTGCCATAAGCACTTTGGCTTTTTCTTGCAGAGGTTTTGGGGCTGGCCGGTAGCCTTCTATTTTTTGAGAAATAGCAACGACTTTTTTGATGCTCTCTTTTGAAATTTCACATTTTTTCATTCACTTGCACCTGTGTTAAATTGCCTAATTGTAGCACATTTTTACCCCAAATAGAACCCTAGTTCACCACCTCAAACCCCGCCAGTGCAGCACCCACAGCACCGATGAGTTGAGGGTGTTTGGGAATGACAATGGTTCGCTCTAATTTGCGCTCTAGCATATGATGCAAAAACGGGTTGAGCGCACCGCCTCCTGTGAAAACGATGCAGTCGTTCTCTTTAACGACAAATTTCTTCGCCATAGAAGCCAAACGAGAGGCGATGGATTCGTGAACGCCATAGCAGATGTTCGCCAAACTCTCTTTTTTGGCGATGAGGGAGATGACCTCTGACTCGGCAAAGACGGCACACATGCTTGATATGGTGAGTTCTTTGTCGTGCTTAAAGCCTGCTTTGGCAAACTCTTGCATCTCTAAGCCCAAACGATTGGCGGCGATCTCTAGGAATTTTCCCGTACCTGCGGCACACTTGTCGTTCATGCGAAAGTCGGTAAAACTGCCATGCTCACCCATTTTAATCACCTTGCTATCTTGTCCACCCAAATCAATCACCGTGGCGACGCTCGGTTCAAAAAAGTACGCCCCTTTGGCGTGCGCTTTGATCTCGCTAATGACGGGCGCACCGTGAGAATCTTCTAACATGTAACGCCCGTAGCCTGTGGCGACGAGCATTTTGACCTCTTTATCCGCCAAATACTCGCCCACGATTTTGTCTTGGTTAAAAATGGTCGGGATGACCACGCTATGAGTGATCTCCCGTTCTTTTCCGATACCGATGATTTTTGTATAGGTCGAGCCTATATCTACGCCCCAAAACATTATTTTGACTGAAACGCTTGCGCTTTTTTCTTGAAGTTGATGCTCTCCAAAAAGGCTTCAACGCGCGTTTTGATCTGTCCGGCATCTTCGGGTGAATAGTCCGACTCGATAACTAAGCAAGGAATGCCTTCTTTTTGCATCGCTTCAAGCACGAGGTGCGACTCGACGTTGTAGGTGTGACAAAAGGAAAGCGTGTAGTAGATGACGCCATCGGCTTGTCTTTCTTTGTACATCTGCACGATTTTGTCGATGCGTCCGGTGTTGGGCGTAAAACAGGCGCAGTCGATTTTGGAGTAGCGTGTCATCAAGCGTGCGTAAAGTTCGTCGTCGCTTTGCGCGCCTTCGATGTCCACGTTGTCTTTAAAGTAACGATGCCCGATGCAACTCTCTTCGTTGATGACGCAACCGCCCGTCGTTTCGACCGCCGTGTGAAGTTTCCAGTTGGGTGGGGCAAAGGGCGTTCCAAGCACCATCAAACGAGGCGTATCTTTCGGAAAAACGCTCTGCTTATTTTTCACGCGCTCTTCAAGCTCGTCGCAGAGTGCATTGACTTTCTCGGTATAACGCTCGATGTCGTCCATAAAACCTACTTGCGTGATAAAAAGCGCGTCTTTGCCGCTGATGGGCATAACATCGGGATTCATACCGCGTAAACGATCGAGCCTTTGAAGCGCGCTTCGTTTGGCATTGACTTTGCGCACGCCCTCTTTCATCGCATCGAGGCTGAGTTTTTTCTCGGTAACGGCTTCGATGTGCTCTTTAAACTCTTTGATCTCCTCTTGCCACATTTTGAGGTCTTTCTCACGCTTCATATGCGGAATGTTCATGACATGTACGGGATGGTGTTTGGCTAATATCTCCCACGCTTTTTTCTTCGCTTCACACGTGGTTTCGCCGTAGATAAAATCACTGGATTGCGTATACGCACAGGTGCGTTGCAACTTAAAGCCGTGCGCGGATTTGATGAGGGGACAGATGTTGCGAGGAAGCTCGGTTTCGGCGTCCGCTACGGTTGCGTTAGAACCGCCGCAAAGGCCGTAACACGCTCCGCCCGCACCCACGACGATCTCTTCGGGAACGAAGATACAAAACGTGCCCACGGCAGGTTTTTTCTCCGCACGAAGTGCGTTGATCTCGGCGATGCGTTGCCCCTGAATCTCGCTCATAAACCAGTCGAAATACGCCATTCCTTTAGGACGATCGGGTTGCCCTAGAAACTGTGCTTTGTAGGCTTCTAACCCTGCACCCATCATCTTTGCGTGACGTTCAACGTCGACACCGATACTTCCTAATAAATCCTTGTGGAGTTCAACACCCATCGTACTTTCCTTTGTAAAAAATGTAGTGCTGTTTAGGTTTACATGTAAAGCGATGCGCAGTAAAAAAGAGGTGCTACTTCATGTATGTCTAAGCCTTAGACCAACAGCAATTGATGTATTGTAAACTACTAAAGATTAAAATTCGGTAAATTTTACTTTACCGAATTAAGAGCAAATTTCTCCGTTTTCAAAGTTGCACATGCGATGTTTGGCAAAGACTAACACGGCTTATGCTAAAATCGCGTTTTATCTTTACATGTAGGAATTTTTGTGGATATTTTTCAGTCTATTATTATGGGTGTGGTTGAGGGTTTTACCGAGTTTTTACCCGTTTCATCGACGGGACATATGATCGTGACGGCGGATTTTTTAGGTATTCGGCAAGATAGCGTGACCAAAGCGTATGAGATTATTATACAGTTCGCCGCGATTATGGCAGTCGTATTTGCTTATAAGGACAAATTTACGTTCAAAAAAGTGGAATTGTGGAAAAAAATTATTATCGCATTTTTACCGATCGGTATCATCGCTTTTTTATTTGCGAAGCAGATTAAAGCACTTTTTAGCGTCGAAGTCGTGGCGACAATGTTTATTATCGGCGGCGTCGTTTTCTTGATCGCGGAGAAGTATTATAAGCCTAAAGCGCATTTTGTCGACGACGTCGAAAACGTCAGCTATAAACAAGCGTTGTTGATCGGTTGTGCGCAATTAGCGGGATTGATTCCGGGAACGTCGCGTTCGGGTTCGACGATTTTAGGAGCGATGTTTGTGGGTTTAACGCGAAAAGCAAGTGCGGAATTTTCGTTTTTGTTGGCATTCCCCGTTATGAGTGCTGCTACGGGGTACAGCATCGTCAAAAATTTTCATGAATTTAACGGCGAAAATTTGACGGTTTTGGGTGTCGGTTTCATCGTCGCTTTTATAACTGCGTATCTGTCGATCAAATGGTTTCTTAAATTTTTACAACGTTACACGTTTGTTGCGTTCGGCATTTACCGCATTCTTTTCGGCGTGGCGTTGCTTGCGATCTACTAGCGTTTTAGCCGATCAATCAAAGAGGTGCGCTAGTACCTCTTTATCCACGACCGTTTTTTGAATAATATGAATCCCCCGCGCGGAGAGTGCGCTTCGAAGTCCTTCCCCCAATTTTTCGCTGATAAAAAAGTTGACCTGATGGTTTTGAAAGAGTTCGGGAAGCACCAAGGGCGGTTTGAGGTTTTGCGCGAAAACGGGATTTTCAAGCTCAACCCACGATACGATCGTATGATCGTGAATCGTCGCGATGATGACGTATTTTCCTTTGGGTTGAAGCGGTAAAAGCGTTTTTAGCGAGTCGCAACACAAAGCGACGACGTAACGATCGCGTTTGGTTTCCAAGTCCAAATGGTGTCCGCCCAAAAGTGCTAACGCGACTTTGTAATGCGCCGACTTGATAATACGCGCAAACGTCGGACGCGAAATACCCATTTTTTGCGCCGCATCTTCTTGATAAAGCCCCATTAAGTCCATCCAGTACAACGCTTCGGTCTCTTCGCTTAAGAGCATAATCGACTCGTTGTGCGTAACGTTTTTAGGCGTAAAGCGTGTACAAAGCGGTTGATAAAACGTTTGACGAAGGCATTTTTGACGCGGCATGAAGCACTCCTTAAATCATAGAAGTTATGGTAGCATAAAAGATTTAAAAATACTTGACATATGTTCATTTAAAGTGATACAATTACGAACATATGACCAAAATAAAAGGAGATAAAATGATCGCAATGCCGATTAAAACCGATAGTGAAAACAGTGCTTTAGCACCGCTTTTCGGAAAAGCAAAATTTTTCGCGTTGATCGATGAAAACGCTAAAATCACGATTCAATCCAATGAAGTCGAAGGCGGTATGAAAGTCGCGCAATGGTTTCAAAAAGCGGGCGTTACGACGCTCATTACCAACCATTTAGGCGAAAAACCGTTCGCGGCACTTCAAAAAGCGGGTATTCGCGTCTACTTCGCCGGAAGTGAACGCATCGAGATTGCCCAAGCCCTTCAAAAGTTTAACGATCGTCTTTTGGAAGAGGTGACCTCAAGCAACTACGACACGCTTTTAAAAGAGGAAAATAACGACAAAAAATCCCACGGTTGTCATGATTCGCACGAAGGAGCGTTTCGCTCCAAAGTCAAATGTTGCGAGAAAAACCGCAACCCTCTTGCCTCGGCGCATCGTCACGGCCACAAAGAAGGCGAATGCGGCGAACACGGACATCATCACGAGCACGGTTGCTGCCACCACGAGCACGCATAAGTATTCGTAAAAAGCCAAACGCGCTTTTTCGTTGCGTTTGGCATCTTTAGCCGGTTCTTTCGTCAAAAAATTTCGTAAAAACGTCATTAAAATGTTATAGTTTCGTTCTATAATATAAGAGACCCAGTAAGGAAGAGTGATGTTTTTTCAGAAAAAAGAACCCGAGGCCTTAGGCATTTTACGTCAAGAAATCGAAACGCTTAAAGCCCAAAACGCTTTACTTAAGGAACTCTCTTCGTTTTCGCAAGAAGAGATGATCGTGGTGGTCGATGCTTCCAAATCAATCGTCATGCAAAACGATTTGGCCCGCGCTACGGTTAAAGAGCCGCAAAAATTAGCCGCACTTTTAAACGAATCGATGCAAAATATTAGCATGGACGGATGTCAAGGAACGTTACGAAGCAAACGCCTTAGCGAAGGATTGGTCGCTTACAGCATCATCAAAACCGACGTGCGTAACGCCAAAGACAGTCACATTCTTTCGATGCATCAAGATTCCATCTCCGGTGCACTGAAAAATTCGCAACAAACGTTTTCCGAAATCTTGAACGACTTAAAAACGATGAAAGAAGAGTCGTCGCAAATCTCAAACGAAGCGCGCGACGGACTGAGTTTAGCGCATAACGCTTCTTCGGCGATGGATACGTTAAGTATGTTGATGAGCGACGTCGTCGGTAATGCCAAATCGCTTTCGCAACGTAGCGGTGAAATCTCAAGCGTGGTACAACTCATTGAAGATATAGCCGATCAAACCAATCTTTTAGCCCTCAATGCCGCTATCGAAGCCGCGCGTGCGGGGGAACACGGACGGGGATTTGCCGTCGTTGCCGATGAGGTGCGAAATTTGGCGGAACGAACGCAAAAGGCTACCAAAGAGATTGCGATGGTCGTTAAAACGATGCAACAAGAGTCCGCCCAAACCGAACAAAGTACCGCCGAAGTCAATCAAATCGCACAAACGACCAAAAAGCAAACGGACGAGCTCACGACCAAAATCGTCTCTTTCGAGAAAAATGCAACGCGTTCGGTTTTTGAGGTCGATCATCTGAGCGATAAAATCTTCGCTTCTTTGGCAAAAATCGACCACGTCATCTATAAAAATAACGTCTATTCGCTACTCTTCGGAGAAAAAAACGAGTTTAAGGCCGTTACGCACCATGAGTGCCGTTTGGGACATTGGTATGAAAAGGGTATCGGTAAAGAGGAATTTCATACGATGCCTTCGTACGCCAAGCTCGAAAATCCGCATGCCAAAGTGCATGAGATCGCCAACCGCTTGGCTCAAGAGTGCGGCGAAGGAAAGGCAATCTGCTCGAAGGCACACATCGAAGAGATGGTATCGCAAATCGAAGCGGCAAGCGGCAGTGTTTTTGAGAGCTTAGACAGTATGGTCGAAGAAAAAGCTAAAAAATTAATGTTGGAAGCAAAAGATCGCTTGTTCGATCGAACGATAAAGGGTTCATAATGGCAAAAACGATAAAAGTTGCTATCATCGACGATGAGCAGGATATTTTGGATATGATCGAAAAGTATTTAAGACGACTCGGCGGTTTTGAAGTAGACGTCTTTAGCAACCCGACCCATGCGTTAACGCGTGTGGACGGGAAATACGATATCGTTTTCTTGGATATTATGATGCCTCAAATGGGCGGCTTGGAGGTCTTAAAAGCGTTGCGGGAAAAAGCACCCGATTTGAAGATCGTCATGATGACGGCGTACTCGACGTTGGATAAAGTGCTGCAATCGCACCGCGAAGGCGCAACGCACTACATTATGAAACCGTTTTCTTCGATGAAAGTGCTTGAAGAAAAAATCCGTGAGCTTGTCAAATAGTTTCGATGGAAGAGGAACTTTTAGAAAAAATCCGCGATCTTGAGCTCGAGCTCGAGTTGCTAAAACAGCAAAACAGACGCATTTTAGAGTGTGCCGTCGAAGAAAAACGTTCGCTTGAAGCGTTGGCGAAGAAAGCACAGCTCTACTTTAACAATGCCGATTTGGGTTACGTCGTTTTAGACGCAAACCAATGCATCGTAGACGTGAACGAAACGTTTACGACGCTTTTGGGTTATGCCAAGGAAGAGGTGCTTTCTTCGGAAATGCGAATACTTTTTTCTAGAGCTAAGCAGTACCAAGAGTGGTTTAGCAAAGTAACGGCGTCCGAGTCTTGCGCCGGATTGTGCCATCTTGAATACCGTTTTCGCAAAAAAAGCCGACATTCGTTTTGGGCGGAACTTTTCGGACGTAGTTTTATCGACGATCATCGCACATTGATGATTTGGAGTATTCGCGACATAAGCCAGCGCGTCAAATCGCGCAATATGATCGATAAGCTAAGCCGCAAATATCAAAAACAACTGCGCGATTTGGAGACCTTGCTCGACATTATCCCCGTTCCCGTTTTTATCAAAGACCGTTATTTTCGTTACATCGGATGCTCTCGCTCGTTTTGCGAGTATTTCGGTTTAAGCAAAGAAGCGATTATCGGCAAAACCGCGTTTGATTTGTATCCGATAGAGATTGCAAAACGGCTTTTACGCAAAGATCAAGAGATGCTCGAATGCGTGCATCAAGTCTATAAAATCACGACGGTTTCGCCGGCGACGGATAAAGAAGTCACGCTTGAAATTCAAAAAAAACAGATGATACGAAACGGGCATTTCGACGGCTTCGTTGGCGTTTTTATCGATATGACCGAATCGGAAAAACAAGAACTCTATTTGCAAAACCGCATTAACGAAGAGGTGAAAAAAAACCTTCAGATTCAAGCCGCTTTTCAAGAAGAGGTGATTCAAAATGCTAAATTTAGTGCGATCGGACAGATGGCGGCGGGCATTACGCATGAGATCAATACGCCTTTGACGTACGTAAAAGGCAATTTTGAGATGCTTTTGGAAGATATGGAGGCGTTTATGCCCGATTCGGTGCGCAAGCAAACGATGCTAAAAGACGCCAAAACCATTCAAGAAGGGCTCGAGCGCATCGAAAGCATCATCGAAACCATGCGCGAAGCGTCGCAAAAAAGTCGGGAGCAAAAAGAGCCGACCAATCTTTTTGAAAGCGTCGTTTCCGCACTGATTTTGTCGTTCAATCGCATGAAACAAGTGGTCGGCGTGCGTTTAAACGAGCGGCTTTTTACCTTGCAGATGCCCAAAAACGCCTATACTTTTACATGTACGGTTCAAAAGCAACGTATCGAGCAAGTGTGGATTATCATCGTGAACAACGCGCTCGACGAATTGATTAAGATGAGTACGTTTGACGAACGTCAATTTGAGATCACGCTTCGTGAGGAAAACGGCTTTGCGATCGTACGTTTCCACGATAATGCGGGCGGCATCGACGCCAAAATTTTACCGCGTATTTTTGAGCCCTTTGAAAGTAGCAAAGAGAGCTCGGGTATCGGAATCGGTTTAAACATCGCTCGACAGATCGTGCTTCAAAACGACGGCGAAATCGTCGCTTACAATGAAGGCAAAGGCGCGGTATTCGAGGTTCGCTTTGCCCTTACGGCGCGTGCAAAACGGTTTTATTCGGACGATTGAACTTTAAGGTCCAAACACAGAATTTTTTCGCGATCGCCCAAGGTAAATTTTTGCGCAAACGTACGGCATAAGCGTCCCGAAGCGCGTGAGATGTATTTTTGGCTCAAATAATTGCCGCGTTTGGACTCTTTGGTAATGTAAAAATACTCTTTTAACGCGTGGTTGTCGCCCTCTTTGGCGGGACGGAAAAATTCGTTCGTATCGGAACAGATAAACGTATCTCCCTCTTGAATGCCGGTATAGGCGTTAATGCAGTAAATTGCCTCAATCGCTTCAAATTGCTGTAAAAAAACGCTTAAGTCGCGAAGCCCCGTTCGCGTAAACGATTTGATAATGGCTTGCGTATACGACTTGGCGTTTTCGATCAGAAGTTCTTTATGAAGCATCGATTGTTTGACGTTGTTCGTATGCAACTCCCCGATAGCGGTAATCTTTTCGTTGAGAAGCTTTTCGTCGTAGCGTGTGGCGGAGGGTCTTGCAAACCAAAACCCTTGAAAGAGGTCGATATTGAGCTTTAACGAGCGTAAAATTTCACCTTCTTCTTCAACGCCTTCGGCCAAAACCAACGCGCCGATGTTAAAGCACATGTTCGCGATGGATTTTAAAATCTCTTTGTGGATGAAGTTGTGATGTACGTTAAAGACCAAAGAGCGATCCACTTTAACGATATGCGGGCGCACCGAGGAGATACGGTCGAAATTGGCGTTTCCGGCGCCGAAATCGTCCAGTGCGATTAAGAAGCCGCGTTGTTTATAAAACGTACAAAACTCTTCTAAGCGTTCGGTATTTTGGATTTGGTATTCTTTGATTTCGATAACGACATGTGAGGGCGGAATGCCGATATCGTTGGCAAGCGCACAAAAAGCAAAGTCTTGGAAACGAATCGTCGTGTCCAAAAGATGCGATTCGAAATTGAGAAACAAAAGAAGTTCGGGATTGGCTTTTAAAAGCGGTTTAAACGACTCTAGGGCTTTAATACGAGCGTGTTTATCGAGCTCAAACGAGAGGTTTTCTTTCTTGGCTTGATCGAAAATAAAAATCGGCGAAAGCGGCTCTTGGTTGGCATCATAGGCGCGCATTAACGCTTCAACGCCGATGACTTTCGCACTTCGAATCGAAATAATCGGCTGAAAATAGATCATAATGCGGTTGTCTTGAATTAAGTGTGAAACCACGAAGCACCCTTTTGTCAAACATTAGACGGGCATTATAACGAGGCAGAGCAAACGCGAATGCTTAAAATTTAATCAGTAGGTTTTTCCGACACCGCTAGTAAATGCTTACGCAAGGAGCGACGACCACGCGACGATCAGTTTTTCCAAAGTCCATGCAGCGTTGGCGGGGCTGGTTGAAGGAAGCGTTTGTGCGGGTAGTTTCGTGAGCGGTTCGCAGTGGATACGGTAGAGTTTTGCCGCGGCTTGACCGTTGCAAAAAATACGTTCGATACGCGTGGCGTGAAGCACGCTTCGCAAGTCGTTACCGCAAGCATTTTGGATCGTCGCATCACTTGAACCGACGATGTCGCAACATCGAATAACGTCCCAAATCGCAATGCCGCTTGCGCGTAAAAGCGCTTTTTTGGTTTCGAGATCGCAAGGCGACTCTACGCCGTACAACGCAGCGATTACCTTCCAAAAACGGTTTTGCGGATGTGCGTAGTAAAAGGCTTCTTCTCGCGATTTCACCGAAGGAAACGAACCCAAAACGAGCACGCGCGACGTTGCGTCGTAAACGGGTTCGAAGGGATGATAGAGCATGTTCTTCCTTTGTCGATAATCGACATTTTAACGTAACATGTCAAGCTTCGCGTCGTATTCCTTGGTTTGAACCTCAAAGAGCCCTAAAATCGTATGAAATAAATTATCGTGCGAAAAGGCGTCGTTTTGTTTGGCTTTGAGTTCAAGCGTCTTTTGCGGTCGGTAAAAAATTGCCGGAATGTGTTTTTGCGCATCGGGAGCGATCATATAGGGAAGTCCGTGCAGGTAAATGCCGTTTTCGCCTAAAGATTCTCCGTGGTCGGAAGCGTAAATGAGCGTCGTGTCATACTTGTCTTCGTTGGCTTTTAAAAGCGAGATCGTTTTATCGAGAATAAAGTCGGTGTACAAAAGGGTATTGTTATACGTATTGACGATCTGTTCTTGCGTGCATTTTTGCAAATCTTGCGTATCGCATGTCGGCGTAAAGCGTTTAAATGCGTCCGGATAGCGTTTAAAATAGGTCGGACCGTGACTGCCTTCTTGGTGCAAAACGATAAAGGTATCTTGATAGCTTCGATCCACGCTTGCTTGAAAATCTTGCAATAAAACATCGTCAAATCCGACGCCGTTAAATTTTTTGACGTCTTGCATACGTTTGGCGACGTCTTTATCGCCTCCGGAGTTGTTGTCTCTCCAAAGGATGCGTACTCCCGTTTTATTTAAAACGTCGACCAAGTTTTCATAAGACTCTTTGTCGCTACTCCACTCTTCTCGCGTAAATTTGGAAAATAGACACGGAACGGATACGGCGGTCGCCGTGCCGCAAGAGTAAAAATTGGAAAACGAAACGACGTCGTCTCGTTTGGATAAAAGCGGATTGGTCGGTATTTCATATCCGTTAAGCGAGAAATTTTGTGCACGCGCCGTTTCGCCGACGACCAAAACCACCAATTTCTTTTTGGCGTGTTCGGGTTTGAGGGCATCGGCGGCGATGACGCTTAGATGCGGTTTGGTTTTAAGGTTTTTCGCGATAAATTTTCCAAGAGAAGCAAGCGGATAATAGGGATTAAGGTACATTTTCAATTCGTGATGATTGCGAAAAAAAGAGCTATACGTTTTGCTGGTGCTTACATAAATTCCCGTAATGCTGACCGATAATAAAACAATAACGACGGCTCTTTGCAATAACTCTTTCGTATAGTTTTGAAAGCGTAAAGGTGCTTTTCGAATGACCCAAAAAGCGAGTGAGAGTGCCGTAAAAACGTAAAAAAGAAGTTTTAGCGTGACCAAATCGAAAACTTCTTCCGTATCGGTTTGCGCCATATTGGCGTACATGTTACTATCGAAAACGATGCCGTACGTGTCGATAAAATAGGCGCAAAGCGTACCGACAACGATAAAAAACGCAAGCATGACGCGAAAACCCAAGCGATGTGTCGGAAATAATACCAAATTTAAAAGAAGCATCAAAAGTAAAAATAGAACAAGCGGCGCGGAAAAAAGTATGAGATAATTGTCTTCGCTTGCCGCATACGTAAAAAGTTTTGAAAAAAAAGTTATATTAAAAAAAAGTGTTATACCCAAAGCCAGTAAAGCGATACTACGCTGAGAGTAAGATCGAACAACAAGTTTCAGCATCGAAAAATCCCCTAATCGTTTTATGATAGGAAATTTTAAAAAATGAAAATGAATCGAGAATGAATTTAAAACGAGATGCGAATATGCGTGAAACGATCTTTTTGCGAATCGATACGAATCGTCAATCCATGTACGTCGACGATAGCTTTAACCAACGCTAATCCCAAACCGCTTCCCTTCACGTCGTCTTTCGTACGAGAGCTTCGGTAAAAGGGCTCAAGGATATGTTCCAAATCTTCCGCGGCGATCCCTTTGCCCTCATCGCGTATCTCAAAGAAGTCTTGAGAAAGCAACAGATGAACGCAGGTTTGAGGCGGCGAGTATTTGATAGCGTTATCAATGAGGTTCAAAAACATAATTTTTAAAAGCGTCGCGTTGGCGTTACGGGTAGTAGGCTCGATATGTTCCAGTTCTAGAGATACGTTTTTTTCGTGTGCGAACGCGGTTTTTTCTTGAAGGGCTTCCAAAAGAATTTCATCGACGTAAACCTCTTCAAAATGGCTTTGAATATCGCGCGAAGTGTTGCTCGATAAAAAGAGGATTTTCTCGATGACTTCTTGAAGCGAGACGATCTCTTTGGCGACGTTGCGTAAAATCATACGGTACTCTTCCGAGCTTCGCTCTTTACGCAAGCCGACTTCGACTTCGCCTTTCATGATCGTCAGCGGCGTTTTGAGCTCATGCGAGGCATTTTGCCCGAACTGCTTAACTTGGTCGTACGCATGGCGAAGTTCTTGCAAAAGCGTGTTGAACGTATCGATGAGGTCGTCGATTTCGTAAGCGATGTTTGTTTTGGGAATGATGCTTTTCGTATCTTGCGCACTGAGGCGTTTGGCCGTTTGAGAGACCGCTAAGACGGTTTTGAACGATTTGGAAATGAGTGCATACGTGAAGACCAAAATCATGGTTAAAAGGACGGAAAAACCGACCCATAAGGTGAAAGTGAGTTCTTGAATCTGAGGCGTGTGTTTTTCGTACGGAAGCGCACATACGATTAAAAGCGCATGATCGTTTTGTTGGTCTAAAAGCATCGTTGCGGTGCGGATTTTGCGGTGCGGCGCGTCGCTAAAAGACGAGAGCGCAAACGCGATAGGTTGATGCTTACGTACTACGGTTTCGCGTTGTTGAAACGCGACGTCGATCGTGCTTTCTTTGAGGTCTAATGAACGGGTTGCGTAGTTGATGACCCGAAGGTCGTTATCGACGCGAAAGAGTTGTGCGTAAAGTATCGGAACGTCGAATTCCTCTTTGACTTCGTCCGGTGTTTTGTCGATGCTTTCGGGGTGTTCCGAATAATCGTGCTTAATATCTTTTAAAACCGTCGTCAGCGTGGCGTCGAGCGATTGGAGATACGAGCTTTCAAATGTATGGATGATAGCGTATCCGAAGCCGTAAAAGAGCAAAAAGAGAATCAAAAAAAAGGTGAAAAGAAGCCTTGTTTTAAAATTCGAGATAAATTTAATCATGGATCGAGTACCCTAAATTGCGATACGTCGTAATGAGCTTTTCGTCAAACGGTTTATCGATTTTCGTACGTAAACGGTACATGTAAACCGAAACAATGTTACTGTTAACCGTTTGATCGTTGTTAAAGAGATGTTCTTGAAGCGTTTTTTCTTCGACGATCGTTCCTTTGCGGCGCAAAAGATACTCCAAAATCGCAAACTCCTTGGCGGTCAGAAGGATCGATACTCCGGCGCGTTCGACGGTTTTATTCAAGGGATTGAGTTCCAAATCTCCCGCGCGAAGCGATAAGTCTTTGTGTTCGTGTTTGCGCAGTTGGGCGTAAATGCGCGCTAAAAGCTCCTCAAAGCTAAACGGTTTGGTCAGATAATCGTCCGCGCCGCTGTTTAAAAGCGTCACTTTATCGTTAATGGTACTTTTGGCACTGAGCATAATGATCGGCACGGCGTTTTTTTGAGCGCGAAGCGTTTGGCAGACGCTATCGCCGCCTAAGCCTTTGAGCATAATATCCAAAACGATCAGATCGTAGTTCGTGCTTTGGGCTAAGTAGATCGCGTCTTCGCCGTTATCGCAGGTATCGACGCAAAAATACTCCTCTTCCAAACCCTTTTTTAAAAACGAGACGATTTTGGGATCGTCTTCGACGATTAATAATTTCATCGGCGATCTATCTCCTTTTTTTAAAGTAGGCATCGAGGCTGAAGATCGCCAGCGCGATCCAAATCAAAACAAAAGTCGTTAATTTTTCGGGAAGCAAAACTTCGTCGTAGACGAAAATCGCCAACAAAAAAGAGATCGAAGGACCGATGTATTGAAAAAAACCGATATGAATGAGCGAAATACGCGTCGTCGCGGCATTGAACCATAAAAGCGGTACGACCGTCACGACACCGGCTAGAAGCAAAATCCACGAGGTACGATCGAGCGGTAAGACAAACGCGTTTTGATCGGTTAGCACCAAATAGGAAAAATACAAAAGTGCGATCGGAAATAAAATGAGCGTTTCGACGTAAAGTCCCGTCATCGCCGGTAAGTTGATCTTTTTGCGAATCAATCCGTAAAACGCAAAACTAAAAGCCAATACCAACGAGACGATCGGTAGCGTTCCTAGCGTGACGAGCTGGTAGACGATCGCGGCGATTGCCAAAGCGATAGCGATTTTTTGCCAAAAAGAGGGGTGGTCTTTAAAGACGATGATGCCCAGCGCAAAATTGACCAAAGGATTGATGTAGTAGCCAAGGCTCGACTCGGCGATCATATTGTGCGAAACCGCCCAAATGAAAACCAGCCAATTTAACGAAACTAAGAGTGCGGAGAGCACGAGGTATTTGAGTTTTGAAAGATCGCGTATGAGAAGTTTGAACTGTCCCATCTGCTTGCTAAAAAGAATCATCGCGTAAAGTAAAACGACCGACCCGATAATACGATGCGCCAAGACTTCTCCTGCACCGACATGGCTGAGAAGTTTAAAATAAATCGGTATCAGACCCCAGAAACCAAATGCCAATACCGCATATAAGTAACCGCGTATCTCTTCGGAATGCGTTTGCATAAAAACCAACTTGTAACGTAAAAGATGGACGTATTATAGACGAAATCAACTTATAAGTAAAAGTTAATTCGCTTTATTCATAATATTTTTCACTTAGGAATTGTTATAATGCGAAAAAGGGCGGAGGTGTGACAATGACGCTTAAATCAAAGTTATTTATTTTCATGTCGGCACTTTTTTTCCTCTTCTCCACGTTCGTGTGGATGTACTCCTCGTTTTTGTTCGATAGTATCAACGAAACGTGGGCGAAACATTTTATCGCTAAAGAGCGCTTAAACGACGAGAGTAAAAGCCTTGCTTCGTTTATGTCTCAAGAGGGCGTACACACGTTTTTTAGCGACGCCTCGGGTGTCATACAAAACCTACATGTCAAAGCAAACGACACAAATGCTTCCGTAGAGACTTTGGAGGCGATTTTTACGAAATCCGGCGACAAAGAAGCCGTTTTCAAAGCGATGCAAGCCATGCTTGATCCGACAAAAGACGTACAGACTTTATGGGTCGATTATCACGACGCGAGGCATCTTTTATGTGTCGATCTTGTGCCCGATAGGACATGGTTTCGTTTAACGCTTATCGATGCCAAAGAGTTGGTTCTACTACGCGATTTTACGATTTTTCCGATGCTAAGCGCGCTTTTTTTTGCGGCACTGTTTGCGGTCGGTTTGGAGTTACATGTACTCATCCTCTCTCCGCTTGCGCAACTCAAAGAGGCGATGCATCATGTTCAAAACGGCAATTACGCCACCAAGCTCCATTTGGTCGGAACGGCGGAAATCGCGGATCTTTCGCGTCAATTTAGCGATATGGTCGCTTACGTCAATGCAAACAATCGCTCTTTGGAAGCGAAAATTCACGAGCGTACGCAAGCGATTCGTGAAAACGAAAATAAACTTGCGACGATTTTAGATACGGTGGAAGCCTACATTTATATTAAAGACGAGACGTACCGCTATCGCTATGCCAATCGCAAGACATGCGAGTATTTCGGTCGGTCGTTAGAAGAGATTATCGGGCGGGACGATAGTGCGTTTTTTGAAGAAAAGACGTTTCAAGCGATACGCCGTGCCGATGTGGAAGTCATCGAGATGGGGCACAAAATAACGCTGGAAGAATACAATACGACGACGCAAGGCGATACGGATCGCATTTTCTTATCGACCAAAATTCCTTTGTGTAAAGAAGACGGCTCAATTTATGCCCTATGCGGCATCTCGACCGACATTACCGCGCAAAAACAAAACGAAGCGATGATCAAAAAATTGGCGTTTCACGACATGTTAACAAAACTCCCCAATCGAAGGCTTTTTGACGAGCGTTTAAATTTGGTTCTTTCGCTGAGCAAACGAAGCCTTCGATACAATGCTTTGGCGGTAATCGATTTGGATAATTTCAAAACCTTAAACGATCAAAAAGGGCATCAAGCCGGAGACGTGTTATTGATTCAAGCGGCAAACAGGCTTCAAGCGTGCGTTCGCGAAATCGACACGGTCGCACGTTTCGGAGGCGATGAATTTTTAGTGTTGCTGTCACAATTGGAGGGCAATCGTGAAGCCGCTTGTCGTGAAGCGCAAAAAATCGCATCGCATATTTTAGAGACGTTAGCCAAACCCTACGTGATTGAATATGATAACGAGGGAGTCGCGCAGACCGTGACGCATCATTGTACGGCGAGTATCGGAGTGTATGTTTTCGGTTATGAAAAAGAGGATAAAATGACGATCTTTAGCAGAGCGGACACCGCGATGTACGAAGCAAAACAAACAGGGCGCAATCGCGTCGTCTGTTACAAGGAGACGGTATGATTAAAGTTTACGGTATTTCGACATGCGGAAGCGTGAAAAAAGCGACGGCATTTTTAAAAGCACACGGGAAAACGTACGTGTTTATCGATTTGAAAAGCGTTCCGATTGAGGCGGCAAAACGCAAAGAGTGGCTTTCAAAACAGAGCATGGCAACTCTTTTCAATACGAAAGGAACGAAGTTTAGAACGCTAGGTCTTGACAAGACCATGAGCGACGCGCAAAAAGAGACATGGTTGGAAAAAGAACCTTTATTGTACAAACGTCCCGTTATCGAGTGCGAAGACGCAACGGTAGTTGTCGGTTTTGACGAAGAACTCTATTTGAAAAAATTTGCCTAAGCCCGTTTGGCACCGGAGAGAAAAAGTGCCGCAAGGAGCAAGAAAGCACCCGTAATGCGGTTTTGAATCCGAATCGCACGAACCGATTTGATGACGCCTTTAAGCTTGGATGCCAAAGAACTGTAGCCGGTCATGACGATAATATCCACGCTAATCAGCGTCGCACAAATAATCGCAAATTGGATCAAGAGCGGCTTTTCGGGACTTAAAAACTGCGGAATAAAAGCGACCAAAAAAACGGTTGCTTTTATGTTCGTAAGATTGATCAACGTGGCTTGCATATAGGCTTTTTTAGCGGAAAAGGCTTTGATGCGTTGCGTATCGCTCGGTAAGCTCGGTTTTTCGATAAATTTGATGATACCTAAAAAAACGAGGTAGATAACGCCGATCCATTTGATGATCGAGAAAAGAAGTACCGATTGCATGATGATGGAGCCGAGTCCGATGACGACGACGAACGTTTGAAGAAACAAACCCGTTTGAAGTCCGAAAATTGCGGCATACGAACGTTTTAATCCGTACTTAAGACCGTAATTCATTGAAACGACCGCACCCGCGCCCGGAGAGACGCTAATCAGAATGGAAGCCAATAGCATGGTCAACCAAATATCAAAAGACATAACCCATCCTTTAAAACAAATGAGCGCGCATTGTAACATAGCTTCGATCAAGAGAGCCTTTGGCGCGTATTGATAAATAGGCGTTCGTGTGGTACAATCCGCTCATATTTTTAAAGGAGCGTGATGGTGCGAAGGGTTTGGATAGCGTATATCGCGACCATAAGCGTCTTTATCGTTGCGCAAGTCGTCTATCTTTCGCAAACGCGCTCTTTGGATGCGCAGGCTTTGATCAAAAAAGAACACATCAGCGCATGGGTCGGCTTGCCGGATTTGGCGTTGGTCAGCGAAGCGCATTACGTAAGGCATCGAAGTATGAGCGATCTTTTTTCGTATTTTAACGAATCGCCCGAATTGTTAGAGTATTTTCCTTCGACTTTCGTTTATCGCCCTAATGCGCTTGAGCCTTCTTCAAGGATCGAATATGCTCGCTAATATCAATGTTTTATTGCTCGATTACGCTTTAGGGTCCCTAAAGCGGCAAGGCGGGAAAAGCCTTTTTATTTTTCTCGTGCTTTGTCTTTTAATCTTTCTTTTGGCGTCGGTTTTGATGATTGCCGATGCGATTAAAGTCGAACTCAATACGACCTTAAAAACCCTGCCTCAGATTACGCTTCAGCGTTTTGTCGCGGGGAAACAAACCAACGTTTCCGTTGAGCGTGTCGATACGATTTTGGCGTTCAACGGCGTCGAACGAGCGATACCGCGTGTTTGGGGGTACTACTATTTCAAACCCGCGGGTGTGAATTTTTCGATCGTCGGCATCGATGCGTATGAAGAACCTTATAAAAAACGTTTAAGCGAGTTGACCCAAACGTTTGATCTCTCAACGCTCGAAAAAGAGGGCGGTATGATCGTCGGCGAGGGCGTTCAAAACGTCTTACGGGAAAATTACTATAGCGATTTTTTCAATTTTATTACGCCTAAAGGCGAGCGGTATCCTCTTAAAATCGCGGGTGTTTTTCACTCCGATATCGCGCTAGAGTCGAACGATTTGATGTTGGTTCCCAAACAAGCGGCGTATACGATTTTCGGCATGCCTCCCGAAGAAGCAACCGACATCGTCGTCCATGTCAGCAATCCCGTCGAGATTCCGACGATCGTTCAGAAAATTACCGAACGCTATCCCGATTTGCGCGCGATCACGCAAGACGACCTTCGCATCAGTTATCAAAATATTTTCGACTATAAAAGCGGTTTTTTTCTTTCGCTTTTTATCGTGTGCGTTTTTGCCTTTTTTATCGTGATTTACGATAAAGCCAGTGCCTTAAGTTCTGAAGAAAGGCGTGAAATCGGCATTTTGAAGGCGTTAGGATGGCGTATGAGCGACATCGTACATGTGAAGTTTTACGAAAGCTTCGTGATGGCGTTTAGCGCGTTTATTACGGGATTTTGCGCGGCGCTTTTTTTTGTTTACGTGTTACAAGCACCGCTACTACGTTCCGTTTTTATCGGCTATTCCGAGCTCAAACCTCCGTTTCGTTTACCCTTTAGCGTGGACGTTAAAATGATCGTACTGCTTTTTTTCCTCAGCGTGCCCGTTTATATCGCGGCGACCTTGATTCCCTCATGGAAAGCCGCATGCTTGGATGCGGACGAGGTGATGCGATGATTTGCTTGCGTAACGTGTGCAAACGCTTTGCTCAAGGCGACGAAGCGATCGAAGCGTTAAAGGACGTCTCTTTGGAAATCGCACAAGGCGAATGCGTGGTGCTAAGAGGTGCGAGCGGAAGCGGCAAAAGTACGTTGCTCTCGTTAATTGCGGGTTTGGCACAGCCGAGTTCGGGCGAAATTCGCGTTTTAGATCGTGAAATTTCCAAGTTACCCGAACACCTTAGCGCGCTTTTTAGACGTGCGCATATCGGGTTTATCTTTCAAAAGTTTCATTTAATTCCCGGATTAAACGTTGAAGAGAACGTGATCGCACCGCTGATTCCCGCCAATCTTCCTTTACCTCTCTTGCAGGAAAAAGCACGTGCCAAGATGGAAGCCCTATGCATCGCGTCTAAAGCCAAACGAGACGTGAGACGTCTTTCGGGCGGCGAACAACAACGCGTCGCCATCGCTCGGGCATTGATTAACGATCCTGTTTTGATTTTGGCGGACGAACCGACCGCCAATTTGGACGCGAAACTCTCCGGCGAACTGATCGAGCATCTTTACATGTTAAAACAAAGCGGCGTAACGCTGCTGATTGCGACGCACGATCCGCTGTTTTTCGATTTGGCTTTCGTCGATCGCATCATTGAGCTTAAAAACGGACGTATGGTATGAGCCTAACGCCGGAAATTATCGCACTTTTACTCCTCGATACCGTTTTCTTGCTCTTCGGGGGAATCGCATTCGTGTTAAGCGCACGTATCGCGTGGCGTTGGAGAAGCAACGAAACGACTGAATTGCAGTATGCTTTACATCGCCGGAGTTATTTGGTTTCGGTCATTATTAACTATATTTTTATGCTCAAAATTCCTTTGTTTGCTTTTTTTATCTATACGTGCGACAAACTCTCCGCGATTATTACGGGAGCGATGTGTGCGAGCGGGGTGGTCAACTCGGTTGATTTCGGGCTTTACTTGACGCTTTTCAAGATCGTCAACCTCTATGTTTTCGGCTTTTGGCTTTTGCTCAACGATGCGGATATGAATGACGAAAAACTTCCGTTTACGCGGTTGAAATTTATTCTTTTTATGCTCTTTTTCATACCGCTTTGTGTGGAAATCGGTTTGGAAATCGGCTTTTTTACCTCTTTGAACGTCAGTAAAATCGTCAGTTGTTGCGGTACGCTCTTTTCGGCATCGAGCACCTCTTCGATTTCATTACTCTTTAGCGTCGACGAAAAAATTTGGATGATGATTTTTTACGGATGTTTTGCATTGAGCGTTGCGGCTTATGTAAGTCGATCCTCTTTAGCGTCGGTAGTTTCAAATCTCTTGTTGGCACTTTTCGCGTTAATCGCGCTCATTTTGTTTTTTAGCCCCTACGTATACGAGTTGCCCACGCACCACTGCCCGTTTTGTCTTTTGCAAAAAGAGTATTTTTACGTCGGTTATCTTTTGTACGCACTTTTGTTTTCGGGAACGTTTTACGCGGCGGCGGGCGGCGTACTCGACTTGGTGCAAAAACACTATACGAAACGCTTCTACCGCTTGAGTTTGTTTTTCAATACGTTATACGTGATCGGCATTAGTTTGTATCCCTTAAGCTATTATCTACGCAACGGAGTGTGGTTATGAGACGGTATCTTGCAACGGTACTTTTGGTGGTATTTCCTCTTTTTTCCCTTGGCGGACTGTTTTGGTTTTTGTCCGTTTCGCATCGTCTTCCAAGCGAGATCGTCAATAAAGAAGCCAAAGCATTGGATTTTGAGGACAATACCTTGCAATGCCCCGTGTGTCATATGTACCTTGTCGGAAAGAACGATACGGCACAAATCATTACCGCAGATCGTAAAACGCATTTTTTCGATGATGTCGGATGTGCGATTTTATGGCTTAGGGAGCAAAAATTAGAACCTCGAAACGTCGTATTTTGGGTTTTCAGCGGCGATACGAAGCGCTATATCGATGCCTACGGGGCTTTTTATTCCATCGACGATAAAACGCCGATGCTTTACGGTTTTCGCGCGTACGAGCAGTTTAGCCAAGGGCGTATCGGTTTTGAGTCGATGCGGCTTCGAATGCTTCGCGGCGAGACGATGCAAGATCCCAAAGTCAGACAAAATCTTCTACAAGGACGTTAACATGAAAGTAGCCATTAGCGGAGCGAGCGGTTTTGTGGCAAATGCACTTAAAAAAGCATTTCCCGATTTTGTAGCGATTGAACGCGGTGACGATGAATCAAAAATCGTCCAAAAGCTTCACGGCGTCGATGCGGTTTTTAATCTTGCGGGTGCTCCTATCGCGGCGCGTTGGGACGAAGCGTATAAAAAGGTGCTCTATAGCAGTCGTATCGAGACGACGAAAAAACTGGTCGCCGCCATCAATCAAAGCGACGTCGGTCGTTTGATTTCGACTTCTGCCGTCGGCATTTACCGCAATAACGTTGCATGCGACGAGACAAACGCTCGGTACGGAGACGATTTTTTGGCGCATCTCGCGCTTGATTGGGAGGCGGAGGCGCAAAAATGTACCAAACCGACCGCGATTTTACGCTTTGGCGTCGTACTGGGAAACGGAGGTGCGTTGGAAAAGATGTTGCCGGCGTTTCGTATGGGACTTGGCGGCATTATCGGCGACGGACGTGCGGTGATGAGTTGGATCGATATCGACGATTTGGTGTCGATTTACGATTTTGTGTTAATGCATCGGCTTGAAGGCATTTACAACGCCACCTCTCCTCAACCGCTCAGTAATTTTCATTTTACGAAAATTTTGGGAGAGGTGTTGCACCGACCGACCTTGATTCCCGTTCCCGCATTTATTATTAAAATGCTTTTCGGCGAGGGTTCGTGCGTGCTCTTGGATAGCAAAGAAGCGTATCCCAAAGCGTTGCTGGCAGAAGGATTTACGTTTGCGTATGCGGACGCGAAGAGCTCGTTAACGAAGATACTCGCTTAGCGTTTTTCCATCAAAAGACGAATGCCAAGCCCTACCATCACGACGCCGGAGACGGCGTCCAAACTTTGACGCACGCTTTTTTTGGTAATAAAGCCGTTAGCGGAGACGATCGTATAGACCAAAATCGCTTGCCAAATCGTTCCGACGATAAAGTGTAACAAGGCTAAAAAAAGCGATTGGGCGAGGGCGGAGTGCTCGTGGTTGATAAATTGCGGTAAAAACGCCATATAAAAAATAACGGCTTTGGGATTAAGAACGTTGGATAAAAACCCTTCCCTTATCGAGATCCAAAACGAAAACGGTTTTTGTTCGACCGCTTTTTGATGTACTTTTGCGCTGTTCCACAAGGATTTGAAAGAGCCGATTCCAAGCCAAATCAAATATAAAGCCCCCGCGATTTTCAAGACCGTAAACGCCGTTGCCGAGTATAAAAGCACCGCCGAGATTCCCACTGCCGAGAGCGTAGCGTGCACAAAGAGTCCCGAACAAATCCCCAAACTGGAAACCAGTCCGTCTTTGGCACCGCCTCGAAGCGTGTTGCGAATAACGATCATCGTATCGGCACCGGGCGTCATCGTAAGAAGCGTAATAGCAATCAAAAACGTCAGAAGATCAATCGGCATACTTTTTCCTTAGCAACTCTTTTCGTTCATAAAGACGGTAAGAGTTTTGACAAAATAAGGAAAATTTTACTCCGATACGACTGAAAAGCTCTTGACATATTATTTGAAAACGGTTATCATTTCAATAAATTTTAACAAAGAGGATGACATGTCGGAATCGTATTCAACGCTTCATGAGATCAGTCGACGTTTTGATTCGGAAGATATCGCTTTGCTTTCGAGTCATCCCTATTTTTACCGCACGATCAATACGTACGAGCTCTTTACGAACTATATTTTTGAGCGCGTTAAACGCCAAAATCCTCATAGCGCGATTAGCTTAGAAAAAGAGAGTATCGTGATTTGTCAAGACGGATGTCCTGAAGCGTTGCATTTATATCCGACATGGAAGGTGATTGAAAGGCGCGTGGATATCGATGCATGCGACGAAATCAATCAAGCCGTTGCGCGACTCGAATCGCAAGAGTGCAAACATATCTATTTGCTCTTCCCGCGCAACGAAAATTTTCGCAAGCATATTCCGATCAAAGTTCCTAAACTGGACGCTTTAGGGTTGGAATATACTTTAAAACTCGTGCCTTACACGATTTATTAATTCAAAGGAGTTATGGATGAGCATCGGCATTTTTTACGGAAGCACCAACGGCAATACCGCGGAAGCGGCAAGCATGATTCAAAAGCAACTCGGTGCGGACAGTTACGACGTAGGCAAACTCAAGAGCGGCGCAGAATTGGCGCAATACGATTTACTGATTTTCGGAACCTCGACATGGTACGACGGTGAATTGCAAGACGACTGGGAAAGCTTTACGGTTCATCTCTCAAAAGCGGATTTAAGCGGTAAAAAAGTAGCCCTGTTCGGTATGGGTGACCAAGAAGGTTACGGAAGCGACTACGTCAGCGCGATGCGCGTCCTGTACGATAAAGCGATCGAACAAGGCGCATGCGTGATCGGTGCATGGAATAACGAAGGCTATTCGTTTGACCACTCTGCTTCGATCGTCGATGGCAAATTCGTAGGACTTGCGTTAGACGAAGATAACCAAAGCGAATTGACTGCCGGTCGTATCGATGCATGGTGCAAACAAATCGAAGCGGAAATGAAGGCGTGCGCATGAAAACACTTCTATGCGCCAACGCACAATCCGTCGAAACGCGTAGCAAAAAAGAGAAACTTCTTTTTAAAGGGTGCGCGTGCTAACCAAGAGGGTCTCCTCTTGGCTTATTGGCGAATAATCACTTGATAGCCGTAATAAAAGTCGGCGTCGTAACCTCTCGTTTGACATGTAAAGGGTTTTTGACATGTTAAAAACTCCGGCTTCACGATCATCGCGACATACATCTCTCCGTCGTAAAAACGTAACTCGTATTTGGGGATCTTCGGGCGGGGAATGCTAAAGAGATAGCGTAACTTCGAATCGTCAAACGATGCCATAAAATCATCGACCTGCGTGATGGTTTTCTCCTCTTTTCCGTCAAAAGGATGCATAAAAAAACTGTAGTTGGCCATCGTGTCGAAATGGTCTTTTTTTAGGAATGCGATCTCTTTTTCGTCTAAAATTTTATCACGGTTTTTGTCGTAATCTTGCATCAAAATCGACGACGTCATCTCATCAAACGTCCATAAAATCCAAATTTTTTCCTGCTCGACGGAAATGCGCGTATCGATAAAGACATGCGGATGAGCCGATAAGAGACTGACGGTGCCGATGAAAAGTATAAGGCTTCGTGTAAAACTCCTTTTGCACGAAGCAAAAGCAACCGAGGTGCGTGGTTTTTGAGCCGACAAAAACTCCGTGTTAACGTAGCTTTGCTTTGAGCGCATGCGAGAGAGTTTCGCAAGAACTTTATTTAAAAAACGTTTCATGAAAACAACAATACCAGCCCGAGCGTAAACATAATCGCCAAAGCGATACTCTCGGAATAAATCAAAAAGCGAGGCGTTTTAGACCGGAAACGTTTTTTAGCATACAAGGTTGAAAATGCCGCCGCGGCGATGATAAGGCTCATGCCCAAACTCATACAAAAAGCACTTAAAAATCCCAAGCTATAAGCGCGGTGGGCAAGCGCGAACGTAAAGATCGCTACGGTTCCGGGGCACGGCACGATACCGGCACTCAAAACGACGCCCCAGTCGCTACTTTGCGATTTAGGCGAGCATGCCGCACAGCTACATGTAAAAGGGTGGGCGGAAAAAACGACGATTTTCGGACGTGCTCGGTGTACTTTGATTTTCCGATACGCCATGTACGCGACGACGGCAAGAATGATGAGTGCCGAAATTTTGGTCGTGTAGAAGCTCACGTCGGTAAAAAAGGCATTGAAGAAAAGATCGAAAAGAAGGTAAATCGTCAACGTCAGTAAAAATGCCGAAAACGTGTGAACAAGGCCGATCAGTCCCGCCATACTTAATGCCTTGGCATAGCCGTGGTTTGCGGCAAAAAGGTAAGAACTGACCAAGGTCTTTCCGTGTCTAGGGCCTGCCGCATGAAGCACTCCGTAGAGAAACGAAAGACCTAAAAAGAGCAAATATCCCGCAAAAGAAGCTTTCTCTTTGAGTCCGGACATCGTATCTTGAATCGTGTTTTGCGTCGAGCTTAAAGCATTTTTGAGCCAAAGAAGCCTTGAAGATTCGGAAGAGGGAGCAACTTCAAGGCGCGTGTTTTCCTGTTTCTCGGGCGTTATCGGTGCAACAAGACGCGGTTCGCTTGGGGCGGGTGCTTGCGTACGTGTTGCGGCATTGCCGCTAATTTTCATAAAAGCGATGTGGTTAAAAAGATTGAATTCAAAAGGGAAAACATTTGCGTCGGCGGGTTGAATACCGTGGATTAAAAAGACGAAAAAGCCTTCATTATCCTCGATCGTAAACGAAAGCTCGTCTTCGGGCAAAAGGGCTTGCGTCGTATCGGAGCGAAAGCGAAAAACCAAGTCGTCGTTGGTTTGGAAAAAGAGCTCTTTGCGACTGACATGTAAGCTAAGCGGTACGACATGCGCTTGTTCGCCGCCGCGTGCGGTGTATTCGACCGAAGTGAGGTAATGTTTTTTTGCGACGTAATTGTCTAAAATAATCTCGATACGCTTGAGCTCGTCCGGATCGAGCTTTTTATTGCGATTATCGTCGTAACGGTCTATGAGGGTTTTGATAAAATCTTTACTAAAATGCCATTCAAACGTCATTGCCTTGAGCGTAGAAGCATCGCCTTCTAGCGTAATGTTAACGGTAGCCGAGGGCGTATAGAGCGCACAAAGCGCACACGCAAACAGGTGATAAGGAAGAAGCAGGAGCCACAAAAATCGTTTGAACATTAAAATGCCCTTTGAGGAATAGGATGCGATAAAAACCAAAGCCCAAGCAGGATGACGCACACCGCCCCGAAAAACCGAATCGTCCAAAACCACTTCGGTTGCGTTACGATGACCTTGGACGCTTGAACGCTTTGTGCAAGAAGCCCTGCCAAGGAGATACTGAGCCCCATCCCCAAACTCATAAAAAATGCCGCGACCATACCGATACCCATATGCCCGAGCGTGATCGCAAAAAAAGAAAGCGTAATGACGCCCGGACAGGGAACAACGCCCGCAAGCATCACGACGCCGAAGCGACTTGTCTGCGCACCGACGGGCTCATTTACGATGCGCCGTTCTTTAAAGACGTTGTAAACGAGCCAACAGCCCAAAAGTACGATGAGACCTCCGGATATTTGAAACAAGGGAGGATTGACGTCTCGAAAAAGCCTATTGGTGTATCTCCAATACTCATTTTTACTCCTTTTCAATCTTAAATTTTCAGAATCCTAGCATAGAATATAATCCAAAAACAAGATATAAATTAAGTATAACTTAAATAATTATATTAATATTATATCAATATAATATCATTTTTTGTTGATTATTTTAAAATAATGTTACATAAATATGAATTTATTGTATAATATTTAAAATAATTTAAAAAATGGAAAATTGAAAAATGCGCAAAATAATTTCAAAAATTCTAGGAAATACAGAACAGAGTTACTACCGTTGGAAGGAAGAGGGTCGTTTAATTATCAAATTTCTTGAAAATTTTGAAAAAGAAGAGTTACAAGAGCTTATTGATACAGGTAAAATTGGTGCATTAGAAGAGTTCAAACAGTTTAAAAAAACTAAAGAAAGTGATCCTGAATACCAAATGTTTAAGAAGTTTTTGAAGTTTCAAGCATGGGAAGAGTTTCAAAAAAAGCAAAATGATTAAAATTTTTTACATTTTCTGAAGAATTTTATTTTTGTGACGCAAACTGTGACGCGCTTCTATTAGAATTTAAAATATGAGAATAATGATAAAAAAATAAAACGATTAGTGGGGGATTTTGTGGGGGACGAGGATTTGTAAAAGGTTTTGAAAGTGGCTTGGAAGCCCTAAAATACGTGGTGGAGTGTAGGGGGATCGAACCCCTGACCTCAACGCTGCCAGCGTTGCGCTCTCCCAGCTGAGCTAACACCCCGTTTCGGATCGGGAAGAAAATTAAGAAGAGTATTGTACCAATCAAACCTTAAAAAAGATTTTTATGCGGCGGTTTGTCTCTTTTTTTCTGCTTTAATGACTTCGTAGGCTTCTTGTATTTGACGAAATTTGAGCGTTGTTGTTTGGCGCAAGGCGTCGTCGTTCGTTTGGAGCGTATCGGGATGATAGGCTTTTGCCAAGCGGAGGTATTTACGGCGAATCGAGTGAAAACTCTCGTATTTATTGGCCCGAAGCAAGCGATAAGGATCCGTCCGAGTTTCGATGTTTTTTAAAGAAGTGCTTGTTGTTGTTTCGTGTGTAATAATCAGTTTGATCGGTTTAGCGCAAAAAGCGATCAGTTTTTGTAAGAAAAGAGCGTTGTGCGTCTTTGAAGTTAAAGCGCAATGGCGATATAAAGAGATTAAAAATGCTTTGCGTCGCTCTAATTCATGATGCAAGGCAATATTAATAAGCGTCTCTTTGATCCAAAAAGGTTGTCCGAAAGTTTGATTGAGCGTATGCACCACGGCTTCGTAATGCGAAGAAGTTTTTGAGAGGTAAATACAAATACAATGCGGTGTCAAACGAAGTTGCATAATCTCTCCTTTTTACCTTAAAAAGCAAAACGAGTTCCATAATAGATTTGCATACGTATTTTCCCGATATTTTTAACACTTCTTTAATATTCTTTAAGCTATATTAACGAGGATTGTTATTACCATAGAGCACAAAACTCGTGGTAGTCAAAGGAGATAGTGTGGGTAAAAAAGTCATTTTAGTAGATGATTCTAAAACGATTCTTGCAACGGCACAGATGGCTCTTGAAGAGATGATCGGGCGAGAAACGATTCAGTTTGCGACGTACCTCAATCCCGCGGAACTGCTTGACGCCCTTTTAAACGGCAGAGAAGATTACGATCTTTTAATCAGCGATATCAACATGGCACAAATGAGCGGACTTGATCTTGCGGCCGAGCTTAAATCTCACGATAAATTTAAAAACAGACCCATTCTTATTTTGACGACGGAAAGTTCTCCGGACATGAAGGCTCGCGGTAAGGCTATCGGGGTGACGGGGTGGATGGTAAAGCCTTTTAGCGACGATAAGCTCATCAAAGCGATTACGATGGTATTAGGACTGTAAAATGGAAGAGAAGCATACTAAAGGAGTCGGACTAACCGCCAATCGGTTTCTGACGTTTTATTTACAAGAGGAAATATACGGTGTCAATATTTTTGACGTAAAAGAGATCATCGCGATGATGAAAACGACTCCCGTACCGAAAACGCCGCATTTTATTAAAGGCGTTATGAACCTTCGCGGAAATATTATCCCCGTCGTGGATATGCGTATCAAATTTGATATGCCCGAAATTGAACCTCACATGTACACTTCTATCGTGATTATTACGATCGACGGAAAGAACATAGGTTTTATCGTCGACAAGGTTGAAGAAGTCGTGAACGTAGACGATGAAAATATCTCTTTACCTCCGGAATTCGGATCCAACGTGGATACGAAATTTATTAAAAATATGGCAAAACAGAAAAATAAGGTCATTATGATTTTGGATTTGGTAGCTCTTTTCGGCGAAGACGAATTGGGTGTCGTACAAGCATTAAGTAAAACTGCGTAGCACTATAAAAGGATAGGGGATGAATAAGACTATGACATTGGGCAAAAGAATTTCTATCGGATTCGGTATTTTATTGTTCATTACGTTGGCGTTAGGTATTTTGGCTATTGTCAATATGCGTAATGCTTCTCAAGATTCCGCAAAACTTGCGGAGGTTTATGCTCCGGAAGTTGAAATAGCGAGTAAGATTTTTGCATCAGCCAATCAAATTCGTTACGATGTTCGCGCTTTTACCATGCAGGACAATGAACAGTCGCTTGCAAATGCCAAAAAAGAGTTTATTAACCTTCAAAAATACTTGAATGAAGCGCAAGCTCACGGCAAAAAATACCATTTAACCAAATTGATTGAAGGCGAACAAAAAGCTTCAAAAAGCACTTTAGAGTATATCGCATCGAATGATCGTTCCGAAAAACTTTTAGAGCGCAAAAAGCAGTACGATGCCGCGACGGTTGAAAATGCAACGATTTTTATGAAAAATGCTTCTAAATACCTCGATAATCAAGAGAGCAAACTCAAAGAAGAGATTAACACGAAGCAAGACGGCGCAAAACTGGTATCACGTCTTAATAAAATAAGCCACATTAACGAAGTCATCGATCTTGCGCACAATACACGCGTCTTAGGTCAGCGTGCGCAACTCAAACGGGATTTGAAAATGCTTGAAAATGCCGTCGCCTCTTTCGATGCCATCTATAAATTATTAACCGAAATCAAAGCCAATACCGTTCAAGCCAATAATCTCGAAGATTTAAAGAACATTGAAAATGCCGCTAAAGTTTACGAATCTTCCTTAAAAGGAATGATAAGCGTTATGCAAGAAACCGCAACGGAAAATGCGATTCGCGTGAAAGCCGCCGCCGATGTTTTAGATGCGGCGTCTTCCGTGATGCAACTGGGCGTCGGCAATACGAAAGAAGTTTCCGATAATGCTTCCGATTCTTTAAGCGTTGCCTCCGTCGTGATGCTTATAGGTTTTGTTATTGCCGTTATCATCAGTCTTTTGACCGCAGTGTTTATTATTCGTAGTATCGTCAAAGTCGTCGTCGAATCCGTAAAATCGCTCTCTGAAGGTACGACGCAAGTCGTGAGTGCCAGCGAGCAGATCAGCTCGGCGTCGGTTTCTTTAGCAGAGGGTGCAAGTTCGCAAGCCAGTAGCGTCGAAGAAGTCAGCGCGACGATCGAGCAAGCCACTGCGAGCAACAATCAAAACGCGGAAAATTCACGCGAAGCGAACATCTTGGCGCAACACTCTAACGATGCGGCAAAAGAGGGCAATCAACGCGTTCAAGATCTCATGGTTGCCATGGAAAAAATTACCGATTCTTCACAAAAAATTGCCAAAATCATTAAAACAATCGACGAGATTGCGTTTCAAACCAATCTTTTAGCACTTAATGCCGCCGTAGAAGCCGCGCGTGCGGGCGAACACGGTCTTGGTTTTGCCGTCGTCGCCGAAGAAGTTAAGAATTTGGCGGAACGCAGTGCGGGTGCCGCTAAAGAGATTACGGGGATTATCGAAGCAAGTATCGATCAAGTCAAAGCCGGAACCGAAGTTGCCAACAAAACGAAAGAGTCGTTTACCGAAATCCTCAACGGCATCAAAAAGACGTCGGACTTGATCGGAGAGATTGCGATTTCCGCCAAAGAACAAGCCGAGGGAATGAACCAAATCGCAACGGCGATGGGATCGGTCGATCAAATTACCCAACAAAACGCTTCCGCGTCTGAAGAGACGGCGGCGGCAGCCGAAGAACTCAATGCACAAGCGTTGGCAATGCTTCAAAGCGTTGCGGAAATGGCGGCTTTAGCCGGGTTCGATATGGGTAAAGATTCGCCTCGTCCAAGTTTAGCGAGCACAACAAAACGTCTTTCACCGGTTGTTCCCGCGCCGAAACGTTTGTCGGTTGCTTCCGGTGCAAAAAAAGCTAAAACGCCTTCCTTTTCGCAAACCGCCTCCAAGCGTAGCAATGAAGATGTCTTTCCTTTAGGCGAAGACGATCTAAAAGAGTTTTAAACAAAAAACTCTTTTTTCCGTACGAAGAAGTACTGCATCAAAAGTGACATGTAGTGCATTGTGTACCAAGCTTGTAAGAAGGGTAGGATATGTGTATAGACGGTGATGTACTGGAGCTTGATTTCGATATGGATTTGGAAGAGATCAAAGCTCTGACGCTTTTTGTCAAAGACCGGTTAGCCTATATTGAAGAGATTGTGATTTTCCCTTCCAAAGAAGGCTTACCGACGAGCTCTTCTTTATGGGCACTTTTATGGTGCTTGAAACAGGAAAAACCGAGCCTTAAAATCGATGCAATCGATAAAATACCTTTAGACTTGGGTGTTTTCGGTACGCTTTATTGGAACAGCCATGAGTAAAGAAAAACTAAAACAGATTTTTATCGAAGAAGCAAACGATATTATCGAAAAGATGGATATCGATATTTTAAATTACGAAGAGTCGCCGAGTAATAAAGCCCTTTTAAATGAAATTTTTCGAGGCGTTCATACCTTAAAAGGGAGTGCTAACGCGTTTAATTTTTCGCGTCTTGGGGAGTTTGTGCATCATTTCGAAGATGTTTTAGACTTTTTTAGAAGTTCCGATATAACGCCGAGCGCAAGCCACGTCGATCTTTTTTTGGAAAGCGTCAACCTGATCAAAGAGACGCTTGAGTTTGAAATTTCGGAGCGTAGCGGTCATCCCGAGGGTTACGAAGCATGCCTCAATCAAATCCAAAAGATTATTTCGACGTTGAAAACGACTCCCGAACCCGCACAAGCGACAATAACATGTAACGATCTTGCGCAAGAGTTCGGTAATGAGATTTTTGACGAACCGATGCCGGTTCAACGCCCCGACGTAGCCTCTTTTTTTGAGCGACTTGAGGGTGAAGAAACGCTTTATACGATCGTTCTAACGTTGGATAGCGATATCTATTTGCGCGGGTTCGACCACTTTTTATTTTTCAAAAACCTTTCACATGTCGGACGCATTTTGGTCTCTTTTTGGAGTCCGATCGACACATGCACGCTAGAGACGTTCGATAGCGAATACAATTATTTTAGACAAGTCGAGATTGTGTACGCGACCCAAAGTTCGCAAGCGCAAATCGAAGAGATTTTTGATTTTTTAGAGCCGCAGGAGTACCGTATCGTTGCCGTGCCAAGACCTATCGTCGCGCAACCGATACCAAGCGTCGTTCCTGAAGCGTCTTTAGAAGTCGCGAGTGTGCCTCTTGCCAAAGAGGAAAACAAAGAGATCAAAGCCGCATTGGTTCAAAAAACGTTTTTAAAAATCGATGCGCAAAAGCTCGACGAGTTGTTCGATTCGATCGGAGAGTTGGTTATTGCTCAAAATTATCTGGGCGAAAACGGAAAAATTAAAGCGGTACGCGATGCCGAAGTCACAAAGACCATCGAAAACCTTTCAAAAATTACCAAATTGATCCAAAATCGGGTTATGTCGTTACGTATGATCCCGATTCGCGATACGTTTGAAAAGATGAAACGCGTCGTGCGCGATTCTTCGAAAAAAGTCGGAAAACCGATACACCTCGTTCTTCAGGGCGAAGATACCGAGATCGATAAAACGATGGTGGAAGCACTTTCCGATCCTTTGATTCATATTATTCGCAACTCGATCGACCACGGGATCGAAACGAACGTCGAAGAACGCCGCAAAGCAGGCAAAAGCGATGAGGGTATCGTGACGCTCAGTGCATACCATCGAGGCGGCAATATTATCATCGAAGTCAAAGACGACGGTCGAGGCATCAATAAAGAAAAAGTGTACCAAAAAGCCTTGGAGAGAGGTTTGGTAAAACCCGAAGACGAACTCAACGAGGCACAGATTTACAACCTGATTATGCAACCCGGATTTTCGACGGCGGACGTGATCAGTGATCTTTCGGGGCGCGGCGTTGGACTTGACGTCGTTCGTACGGCGATTGAAAGCGTTCGCGGAAAAGTGGAAATCTCTTCCGTTCCGAATCAAGGCAGCACGTTTTTGATTATCTTGCCTTTGACTTTGGCGATTATCGACGGCATGATCGTGCGTTCGAGCGAAAAGATTTTTATTATCCCGACGCTATGCATTATCGAGTCGTTTCGACCTGCCGAGGATGAAGTCCATGTTGCCGGCAGCAAAGAAGAGTTTGTGCAGCTCCGATCGGAACTTTTACCGATCATTCGCTTAAACAGAGTGCTTGAACTCGATGCTCAAAAGCCGAATGCTTGGGAATCCACCTTAGTGTGTATCGAAAACCAAAAAGGCAAATTCGCTTTATTGGTCGATGAATTGGTCGGTCGTCAGCAAGTCGTCATTAAGACTTTGGGAGAATTTTTCGCTAAAACGGAAGGCGTCAGCGGAGGTGCCGTTATGGGTAACGGCGAGGTGGCATTGATTTTAAATGTTGAAGAGTTGTATTAATGAGCAATTTGGTGCTCAGCCAAAAAGAGTTTACGCTTTTTCAACACTATATTTATGACCATTTAGGGATTAATTTAGGCGCACAAAAAATCTACTTGGTGCAAGCGCGCCTTGCCAAACGCGTAAAACAGCTTGGTTTAGTCAGTTTTAAAGAGTATTACGATCGTTTGTGTAACGATACGAGCGGGGAAGAGTTTGCGTACCTCTCCTCGTTGATTTCGACGAACGTGACCTCTTTTTTTCGCGAAGCCAAACAGTGGGAGTTTTTAAAAACGTACAGTGCCGCACTTGCGGAACATCCGGCTAAAAAGCTACGCATTTGGTCGGCGGCGTGTTCTAGCGGCGAAGAGCCCTATAGCCTTGCGATGTTCTTAGATACGCATTTAGCCAAAAGCGGTGCGTGGGATATTAAAATTTTAGCGACGGACGTGTCGCCGCGCGTTTTAAAAGCGGCGCAAACGGGAACGTATACGCAAAAAGCATGTGCAGGGATCGATCCTAGTTTGCTACAACGTTATTTTACGTACGAATCGCAAACGCAATCGTTTAGGATAGACGAACGTTTAAAGTCCATGATAACGTTTCGCGAGTACAACTTAGTGACGGGAAATTACGCTCTTTTTAAAGAAGGCATGTTCGATATTATCTTTTGCCGCAACGTTATGATCTATTTTGATAAGCCTACGCAAGAACAATTGGTTAAAAAATTTCATACGCTTCTTACGAAAGAGGGGTATTTGTTTATCGGAAGTTCCGAAGCCCTTACCGATATGAAACAAGGCTTTAAATCCAAAGGGGCTTCAATTTATCAGAAGGTGTGAGACGATGATGGACGATATAAGCGATGCGCGATTATTGGCGGAAGTTAAAAAACGTTTCGAGCAAAAAAACGAGACGCTCAAAGAGTTGGAATTTTTAACCAAAAAACTCTACGACCTCAATGAAAAGCTACGTGAAACCGATAAAGTTAAAGGCGAATTTCTTTCATTGATTAAAAATGTTTTCAACAATCCGATCGGCTCGCTTCTCAATCTTTCGTCCATGATGTTGAAAAACGATGATTCGCCGCGTACGCAAAGCATGAAACTTTTGCTGGACGTAGAGCTTCAAAAACTCAATTTTCAGCTCGGGAATATTTTTACCGCCGCCGAGATTGAAGCGGGTGAGATCGGAAGCCATTTGAGCAGCGTAGACATTGATATGCTTTTTGAAGAAGTGTGTAAACTTTTGGGCTACTTGATCGAAGATAAATCCTTACATGTCGTTAAAAAAATCGAAATGCCGAGCAAAATCGTTAGCGATGCCAAGAAGTTGCACACGATTTTAATGAACTTGGTTTCCAATGCCTGCGAATATTCGTTTCGCGGAAATACCGTTTCGTTTCGAGCCTACATTCAAGACGATACCGTCGTCATGGAGATCAGCAATACCGGAGACGTCATTGCCAAAGAGCATAAAAAAGAGGTCTTTAATCGCTTTAAAAAAGTCGATAAACAAAGCCGAGCGCGCGAATCGGTCGACGGATTGGGGCTGGGTTTAAGCGTCGTTAATGCCTTGGTCGAATCGCTGGAAGGCTCGATCGATTACGATTCTTCCGAAGCGTTGACGGTTTTTAAAGTGGCATTGAAGCTTCAAGAGGCAAGTGCTTCGGAGTCGGTTGCGAGCGAGAGCGCCAATGAATTTATGTTTGACGATTTCGAGATGAAAGAGTTTTAATGCTACCGCGTAAGTTTATCCATGTCGGTGAGATTTTCATAGGAGTCGAAGCTACGGAAATCGTTACGGTACTTGGATCGTGCGTTGCGGTATGCCTCTACGATAGGGTTACGATGATCGGCGGAATGAACCATTATTTGTTGCCTTTGTGGAACGGAAACGGTTTGGAAAGCCCAAAATTCGGAAATATCGCAATACCGAGACTTTTAGAAACGATGGAAAATATCGGGTGTTTGCGCCGCAATATCGAAGCGAAGATTTTCGGCGGAGCCAATATTCACGTCGCCAACAGTGAAGCGCAAATGATCGGGCACAAAAACGTTATGATCGCCAAAGAGACGTTACGATCGCTCGGCATTCCCATTAGAGCCGAAGATACGGGCGGCAATAACGGTAGACGCATTATGATGATCAGCGATGCTAATCGTGTGATGCTCAAATACGTTCAAAACGAGATCATGCATGATTAAAGTTCTTATCGTGGACGACAGTGCCACGGCACGCCATATTTTACAAGAGATTTTACAAAGCGATCCGCGTATCGAAGTCGTAGGTCTTGCCGCAGATGCTTATATCGCACGCGATATGGTCGTCGAAAAACGACCGGACGTGATTTGTTTAGACGTCGAGATGCCGCGAATGGACGGCATTACGTTTCTTCAAAAGCTGATGAACCATATGCCCACGCCGGTCGTGATGGTCTCTTCTTTGACGCGCAAAAGCGCGCAAGTCACGCTTGATGCTTTAGCAGCGGGTGCCATCGATTACGTGGCGAAACCGCATTCCAATATTTACGACGGTAAAGAAGAAATTCGAGAAGAATTAATTCAAAAAGTCGTCGACGCATCCTACGCGAAATTGCGTCAAATCGTACCGCTTAAACGGGTGATCGCAAATCAACTCAGCATTGCGGAGACGACGAAAAAAGTCATTGCTATCGGCTCAAGTACGGGAGGCACGGAGGCTTTGAAAGTCGTCTTAAGAGGGCTGCCTAAAAATTCTCCGGCAGTCATTATCGTGCAACATATGCCTGATACGTTCATTGCCACGTTTGCGGCACGCTTGAGCGAATTGTGCGCTATCGACGTTAAAGTAGCACAAAACGGAGCTTTTTTGGAAATCGGTACGGCTTACGTTGCACGTGGAGGATTGCATATGGTGTTGCGTCGTTCGGGAGCACGTTATTACGTTGAAATCGGAGAAGGTCGCAAAATCAACGGGCATTGTCCGAGCGTCGACGTGCTGTTCAATTCCGTTGCGAAAGTGGCCGGAGCCAATGCGATCGGAGTGATTTTAACCGGTATGGGAAACGACGGGGCAAAAGGGATGCTTCACATGCATCAAAACGGTGCTAAAACGATTGCTCAGTCTGAAGAGAGTTGCGTCGTGTTCGGTATGCCAAGAGAGGCTATCAAACTAGGAGGCGTCGATGCCGTCGTACCGCTTGAAGAAATTTCACAATCGGTCTTAAGCTTTTTGGAGACATAGTACCATGGAAGCTTCCGTCTTACACACGCATAACGTATCGTTGAATATTTTAGTGATCGGTGAGATGGTAGAGCATCAAGAACTTTTACATGTCGCTTCGTTGACGCACCATCGTTTCTATTGGGAAACCGATGCCGCATCGATTTTTGAGTTGGCTTCGCACACGCGCTTCGATCTCATCTTCGGTACGATTTCGTATCAAGAAACGTCCTATTTCTCGACGCTTCAGAGCATCAAACAACGCAATCTTGATCTTGCGATCATCGTATTTATAAGTCCCGAGGATGCATTTAACTTAAACGAAGTCTTGATGTTACAATGCGAACGTTATTTGTGTTTGGAAACGGAAAAGGATAAAGCGGCGGTACACCTCAAATCAGCCATCCAAGAGTTGTCGCAAAGCGACATTTTTTTAAGTGATATGCAGTATTTTGAAGCGCTCTTGGACGCCTCGATCGTATCGCAATCGGATACGGAGGGCAATATTACCTACATTAACGATAATTTTACCAAAGTCACCGGATATACTCCCGCCGAGGTTATCGGAAAAAACCATCGTATTTTACGCCATCCTGCTAACGATACGGAAATTTATCAAGACATGTGGAGAACGATTACGCAAGGAAAAGTGTGGCGAGAGCGGGTTTTAAATAAAAATAAAGACGGTAGTGATTTTTGGGGCGATACGATTATTATCCCTTTTAAAGACACGCATACCGGAAAAATCGTACAATACTTAGCGGTCAGACAAGATATTACGCAGATGCTGCTTGAAAAACGCGCCGTGCAGGAGCAGGAGAAAAAAGCGCAAGAACAGATGAAACTTTCCGAAGCCAAAGATGCTTTTTTGATTTTATTTACGCATGAATTAAAAACACCGCTCAATGCCATTATGAACTTTTCGCAATACCTGTACAAACATATGCCGAATATTGAAGAGATTCCCAAAGAAAAGCGGATGCACCTTTTGGAACAAATTTATAAAAGTGCGCATTCAATGTTGGAAAACGTGAGTAATATTTTAGATTTGGGTAAGCTTCGCAATCAAAAACTGCACTACAATCTGACGTTTTTTAATGCCAAAGAGAGCATTTTGGACGTGATCGAAAAACACGGTGCCTTGGCATTGGAGTATCATCGTACGATGGTATTTCATAGCGACGATAGCGAGCCATTTTTGAGTAGCGACGAGTACCGCTTTAAGCAAATACTCTCCAATGTTCTCTCCAACGCGATTAAATACGGTACGTCGACCGTCGAGATTACGCTCTCTTCGAGCAAAGAAACTCTTGAGATTACGATCGAAGACGACGGTAAAGGTATCCGAGATCAAGATAAAGAAGAAGTTTTTGAGCTGTACAATCAAAGTGCTTCTAAACCGAGTAGCATGGAAAAAAAGGGGACGGGTATCGGACTTCATTTTGTGAAATTGTTATGCGAAGGCTTAGGCTTTGAGTATCGCTTAGAGGATTCCGCGCACTTAGGCGGCGTCAAATTTAGTTTAACGAAACGATTAAAGGAGCCAAAATATGTATAAAATATTGATCGTCGACGATAACGATAACAACCGTTTAACGCTCAATCTCTTACTCGAAGAGGTTGAAGAAATAGAAATACAAGAAGCCGAAGACGGGCAAGTTGCCGTTGAAATGTGCGTCAAAAATCATTTTGATTTGATTTTTATGGATATTATGATGCCCAATTTAGACGGTTTTGAGGCAACGCGTTACATCAAACAAGTCGACAAAAAAACGATGATTATCGCCTTAAGTGCTTTAGACGACGAGACCTCCAAGCACAAAATGCTCGCTTTGGGAGTGGAAGATTATCTCACAAAGCCTTTGTATTCGGAACATTTTTTACAACGCGTCAAACAGTATTTACGCATTATCGAATTTCGTAAGCAAGAACTTCGCAAAAATCAGCGCGCGATCAATCCTTTCAACAGTCGCGTTTTTCACCGTACGATCACGTTTCGCATCGATAGCGAAGAAGCATTAAGCGAATTTTGGGACTATTGGCTCAATGCTCCTAAAAATATTATCGATTTAAGCGATTGCGTACGTCTCTTTTTCGGTTTTTGTTTATGGCTCACGCACCGTGATTTTGAAAGTACGATCATCGTCGAAGAAAACGAAGATAAACTCTTTATGATGCTCTTACATGTAAGGCCGTTAAAGAGTGCGGTGATTAAAAATATTTTCTTAAAACACTTTTCCAACGCCAAATATATTTTAAGTCAAGATATGCTTTCGATCCAACTCGATAAGGGGCGCATCGAAGAGAAACTGAGCGTTTCGAGCTTGAGCGAAGAGGCTCAAAAAATTCTCTCAAAAACACACGACGATGTTTTAAGCGCGCAAGATTATGTCCAGTCGACCGCTATCTCGCTTATGCCGAAAATTGATGCGCTTGAAGCACTCAACGAGGAAACGGACAGTGCCATTTTGGCGTTTGAAAAAGAGCCGAGCAAACAACGTTTGGCAATTATTTACGAGAATCTTCAAGAGTACGCCGACGTTCTTGCCGAATTAATGGCGTTTGAACACTTGGGATTTGCGGTTCAGACCTTGATTAATTTTTTGAGCACTTTAACCGAAGATCAATTTGAGAGTGAAAAAATCAAGCGACTCTCAACGATGCTTTTTAGCCTTTTAAGCGATTTGGCTTCATGGCGCGAAAATGTTTTTATTACGCAAGTCGCACGCGATATCCACTATTTAGACTCTTCGCTTTTAAGCTCGTGTTTGCAAATAGAGGCTATTTTTGAAGAGAAAGGCTCCGTAACGGATGATGACGAAATCGAATTTTTTTAAAGTTTAGAAGGCGGCGTAAATACTTTGTAGGTATTGCGTCCGGCCGATTTGGCTTCGTAAAGAGCCACGTCGGCACTTTTAATAAGCTGATTGAAATCTTTACCGTGATTCGGGAAGAGGCTGATGCCGATACTCGTCGTAACGCCGATGTCCATATGATGCACGCGAATGGGTTGTTGTAAGTTTGTGACCAGTTTGGAAGCGATATGGCGTAGCACCTCCTCACTTTCGATGTCGTCAACCAAAATAATAAATTCATCGCCCCCGAAACGCGCTACCGTATCGGTTTTTCGTGTGGCAAGCAACAAGGTTTTTGCAACGTTAATTAAAATCATATCGCCGATGTCGTGACCTAAGGAGTCGTTAATCTCTTTAAAATTATCGAGGTCTAAAAAAAGAACGCCGAATTTCTTACCGCTTGCTAGATTGCTTTCGATAAGAAGTTGCAGACGTTGATGCAGAAGCGTTCGATTGGCAAGCGAAGTAAGGTGGTCGTAGTGGGCTTGCTTATAGATCATGTCTTGTTGTTTGACCAGTTTATTACGTGCCGTTTCCAACTTTCGAATCGTTGCATTAGCTATTTTGACTGCTCTTGCAAGTTCGGCACTCTCTTTATTGCATTTGCTTTTTTCTTCCATTAAGGTCGTTTGATCGTAAATCAACATCGTAACGATTTTTTGTTCTAAATCGTAAGGGACGATCGTAACGTCTTGTTGCATAAACTCAAATGCCGATTTAATCGTCATCGAGTTTTGCATCGCTAAGAGATAACCGTTAGCGTCGGCGGTAAAAAAAGAGGGGCTATGAAGCGTGAGCGCGGCTTTGATATGACGTTTGAGCGATTTAAGCTTTTCTTCGGGAATATCAAAAACGCTTAAGAGGTTTTGACCTTGAACCTCATCAGGCTGGATATTGCTATGTACCGCTACCCATTTGTTGATGTAGTGAATCGTTAAATTGGCATCGACGGTAATGATGCCGACGTTGATCGAGTCGATGAGGGTTTCGTAATGAATAGACATAGCTTACAGTTGGTCGATAGTTTGTTTGAGTTGCTCGAGCATCTCATTGTTAAGAAGAATGAACATGTGACCTAAGATATTCTCTTTTTCGATGTCCAAAGCCGTTTTAATGACGATCACGTTGTCGTAACCTTCGATTTTATCGTATTTATCCATTTCTAAGACGTCGCGTTTTTCAATCGAAGGAACTTTGAAAATTGTTTCTCCGTGAATAATTTCGCAAAATTTACCGATACATGCGGAGGTAATGATATTGGTCAGCTCTAAAATCGACGACTTAATATCGTTATCGTCGCACGTTGCTTGTTGGAGCAATAGATGTGTAAAAACATGCGCGGAATAAGGATTGAACACAAACAAAACTTCACCGTTAAACGAGCCTAAAAAGCGTTGTTTCGTAAGGTAAAATTCGTTTTCTCTTCCTAAAACTTCGATGATTTTACCGTTAAGGTTCAAAATATCGATACTGGAGATTTCGGGAAGGTGCAACTTGGCATAATTGTCCAGCATATCTCCGATTAACGATGCCGCAAGTCCGAAAGAGACGTTAATCAACTCTTTTAAAATATCTTCTTGTTGAGCGCTAAAGTGTTGTACCATGTTAAAAAACCAATTTTAAAAGCGTTGAGCGAAACTCTTCCGCATCGATCGGTTTGGAGAGAATCGCAGAAGCACCTAAAGCTAAAGTCTTTTCTTTGGTGCTTTTTTGTCGGTCGGCCGAAATCATAACGACCAAAGCCTCATTATTAGCGGCACGAATCTGTCGAAGAGCCTCAAATCCGTCTAAGATCGGCATCGTAATATCGAGAAAAACGATATCGGGAGCGTATTGTTTAAAAAGTGCTACGGCTTCTTCGCCGTTTTCGGCTTCGATAATTTGCGTGTACTCGGCAATTTTTTTAGGGATCATTTCAATAAGCCATTTACGTGAAATTTTTGAATCGTCCACGACTAAAAAAATCATTTTTTCCGATAAACTCATCTCATAATCCTAACATTTTAAATTGCATTTTTTTAATAATACAAAAAGTATCTTTAAAAAACTATATAAGATATTTTTTAGCCGCATCCCGTTCAGGATACGCAGCCGCTAAAAGGCTACGACCTTGTGTCTCCAATGTATAAAAAGCGGCGGGATCTGCTTTAGTAAAGCTCAAAATAATACGACACGCCGTTTGTAAATCGTCTTCGCCCGCTTGTGCTGAGATGAGTGAAAAAGGAGCACCGAGGGACGTTTCGACGATGACGGGCGCAAACTTTGGGTTAAAAATACCTTCGAGCACCGCGTTTTCTTCTTCGTTGCGTCCGACGATCAGTTTTGCGCCGTTTGGAAGCCTAAAGTGTCTTCCGTATTTCAGTAACGGAATATCGTCTTTACAAAGCGTGTCGTGGGCAATAAAATCGCGTAGTTTGAGGCTAAACTGCTGATCGGTCAACAAGCATCCGCCTGCGGGGGTAGGATAATCTTCCCAACCGAATTGTGCCGCTAATGCAAGTTGGGCATGGCGTCCCCGACCGCTGAGCCCCAGAAGCAGACTTCGATCGACCCAGCCTTCGCGTTCGGCTTTGCTCTCATCTAAAAGTTGTGCGCTCAGCGGTCGCAAAATCAGCCCGTCTTCAAGATCGTTTGCCAATTTGCGTACCAGTTTTAATGCGTCTCGCGTTTGGCTCATCGGTCGTTGTCCTATCACTTCACCGGTTGCGATAAACGACGCGTTGAAAGGTGCCAATAGCTCTTTGGCGACTTTGAACATAAACCCGTGGCAATCGATGCATGGATTGAACTGTTTACCGTAACCGTAACGCGGTGAGAAAAGCACTTCTTGCAGGTAGCGATTTTGGACGTCGACGACTTCAAGCGAGGCTCCCGCCATCGCGGCTCTTTTGCGTAATAAAACTTCATGATCTTCTTTGCCGCTAAATCCGATGCGGATATGAACGGCAATAACGTCGATTGATTGGGCAGTGAGCAGTTTGATAGCCAACATGCTATCCAAACCGCCGCTAAAGAGGACTAATGCTTTCATACGGAACCAATTCACCTTTTTTTAATTTCATTAATTTTTCTTGAATTTTACGAATCATAAACTGTTTTTGCTCGTAACTTAGCGTTTTCGAGGTTTTGATGGCTTGAAACTTTTCATTATAAAAATGGTATAAAAACGCCGCCATTGAGGCGATTAACTCGTTTTCGTCATACACTTTAACGTCGTCCCACAGTAAGATACGTCGGAGTTTGGGATGATCCAAACGATTTTCGAGTAAAAGCAAAAACTCTTCTTGATGCGTTTTGAACATCGCATGATCGATCGTATCTAAAACGGTGTCGATAAGCCCCGGTTGGCTCAAAATCGTTTTAATAATCGTCAATTCCAACATGTCTTCAAAACTTCGCTCGTTAGGGGCTTGTTTGGTCGGTTTGTGGGTTTGGATTTTGACGAGATTTTGGGAAATATTGAGCGTGCCGGAAAGCAATCCCGTATAGCTTTCCTGAACGGCTTTGGGAAGCGTTTTGAGGTAAGCGGTCGCTTCGTTAAGGGCTTGTTGTTTTACGAGAGGATCTTTGAGATCGTACTTTTTAACGATGCGTTCCAGCGCAAATTCGATAAACGGTTGCGGGGATAAAAAGAGGCGATTGAGCGTATCGATAAGGCCGTTTTGAACCATATCCGCAGGGTCCATACCGTTGCTAAAGAGCACGACGCCTCCTCTCAGACCGTGCGTGCTTAAAAGTACGGAAGCTTTCAGCGCGGCGTTGATACCGGCACTATCGCCGTCGTACGCGACGATGATTTCGGGGTCGCCTCGCATCAGTAAAGGAATGTGCTCGGAAGTTAAAGCCGTTCCGAGGGTTGCGACCGCTTGGGTAAATCCGGCTTGGTGGAGCATAATGACGTCCAAATAGCCTTCGGTCACGATAATTTTTTTCTCTTTAAAAACGGACTCTTTGGCAAGGTGATAGCCGTAGAGGAGTTGCGATTTGTTAAAATGTTTGGTTTGCGGCGAATTGACGTATTTGGCGGGATGGTTGGAAAGGGTACGTCCGCCAAATCCCACGAGTCGATGCGTCGGACTGTAAATAGGAAAGCTGACGCGCTCGATGAAACGCGCGTAGGGTTGATTGTTTTCGCCAAGACCCGCAACGCCGTACTCCATCGCTTCGCTCATCGCATAGCCGCGCATTTTTAAAAAATCCAACGTCGCAAACGATGCGGGCGCATAGCCGAGTTCGAATTTTTCGATCGAAACGTCCGATATGCCGCGTTTAAAAAGGTATTCTTTGGCAAAAGGCGTTTTGTCAAGTTGTTTGACGTAAAAAAGGTTGAGGTTTTCCATCAATTTTCGATCTTCGCGTTTGACGCCGCCTTCGTCGGTCGTATATGCAAGCGAAAAATTGACCATACGTGCCAGTTTCTCAATGGCTTCGGGGTAGGAGAGTTTTTCGTACTCCATCACGAATTTGATACTGTCTCCTCCCGCGCCGCAGGCAAAACAGTGGTAAATCTGTTTGGATGGGCTGACCACGAGGCTCGGCGTAGTGTCGTTGTGAAACGGGCAGACGCATTTGTAGTTGGCGCCGTTTTTTTTCAGTTCCAAGTACGAACCGACCACATCAACAATATCAAGACGTTGTTTGAGGTTTTCTATGGATGTTTTATCTATCATAAGTAAATTATAGCAAGTTTGGTATAATAGAGTTCTTTTCTAAAAAGTAGGGATCTCTCATCGCGTATTTTTGTCGGTGTCGGCACCGTACATGTAAAGGGTTGAATTTGGATAATTTTTTTATAGCGTATCGCGATCCGTTATTCGGCGTGATTATTTTGTGTGCGATTGTGTTCGTGATTTCGTTTGCAAACTATTGGTGGGGTGTTTTTAAAAACAAAGAAGAGAAACAAAGCATCGAAAAATTCGTCAAAAAATTTGAGATCGTAACCGACGAAAACGAATACAAAAAGCTCCTTGAAGACGCTTCGATTCCGCTAGAGTCTTTGGCGTTGCTTGCGCATGCGTATTCCAAAGGCGGCGATTACGAAAAAGCGATCAATATCTATTTGGTCACGCTTAAACGCGTTAAAGGCAAAGATGAGAAGCAGTATTTGCTCTCGACGCTCGGAAAAACCTACTTTAAAGCGGGTTTTTTGCGTCGAAGTTCCGAAGTGTTTTTAGAGTCTTTACGCCTGCATCCTCGAAACGAAGAGTCTTTGAAATACCTAAGCGTCGCTTACGAACAATTGCAAGAGTACGTTAAAGCCGAAGAAGTTTTGGACTCTTTGGAAGAACTCGGCGCGAACGTCGCGCTTCAACGGACTTATTTGAAAGCACTCGGGCTTTTAAAGGATAAAAACCTCAAAGAAAACGACAAAATCGAACGTGTTTTAGCGTTGTGCGAACAAGCACCGTTTTTACGCCGTAAACTTTTTGAGCACATGCAAGAAAACGGTATCGCTATCGAAAAGCGTTTTTTTGAGACGCTTCCTTTTGAAGAGATGGTCGATCTTTTGTGGTACGTCGATCCTATGGTGTACGATATTACGACCTCGAGCGAGCCTTTGGTACGCTACGTCGCGATGGCGCGGGGCTTAGTGCCTTATGCTCCCCAAGATGCGGACGTTCCTTTTGCCTTGGATGTCATGATGCGGTTGCGGACGCTTGAATTTACGAAAGCGACCGTCGGGTTTGAGTACGTGTGTCGCGAGTGCAAACAAATTTTCCCGATCCATTTTTACCGATGTCCTCAATGCCATAGCGTTCATACCGCATCGATTCAATCCAAATTGATTCAAACAGAGAATGAAGAAAATATCTCTTTTCTGTGACGGCTCTTCTTTGGGAAATCCGGGAGCGGGCGGTTATTGTGCAATTTTGCGGTACGGCGATAAAGAGAAGATTATCAGCGGAGGACAAGCCTGCGCCACGAACAACCAAATGGAACTTCTTGCCGTCATTGAAGGGCTTGCGGCACTCAAAGAGCCGTGCGACGTGACATTAATCAGCGATTCGAGTTACGTGATTCGCGGTATTAACGAGTGGTTGGACGGTTGGCGGCGTAAAGCGTTTGTTAAAGTCAAAAATCCCGAGTTATGGCAACGGTATCTTAGCGTCGCTAAGCCCCATCGCGTGCAGGGTATTTGGGTCAAAGGTCACGCTGGGCATCTTGAAAACGAAACGTGCGATAAAATCGCCAAAGAAGAAGCTCTTAAAATTCAGTCTACGGAGTCGACACTATGCAAAAAAGATTAGAAGCGTTACAAAAGCGTTTGGGTTATCAGTTTAAGGATCAAAATCTGATAATCGAGGCACTGACGCATAAAAGTTCCAAACAACCCTACAATAACGAACGTTTGGAATTTTTAGGCGATGCGGTGTTGGATTTGATTGTCGGAGAGTATCTTTTCTTCGAATTTAAAGAGGTTGCCGAGGGCGAGCTCTCCAAACTTCGTGCTTCGTTGGTCAACGAAAAAAGTTTTGAAGTTTTGGCGCGCTTGCTTCGTTTGGGCGAATGCATCTTTATCTCCTTAGCCGAGGAAAATAACAACGGAAGGGAAAAACCCTCTTTGCTTTCCAATGCGTTTGAAGCGATTATGGGGGCGTTGTATCTGGAAGCGGGATTGGAATTTACGCGACGTTTGGCGGTCGAGCTGTTAGAAGAAGCGTATCCGAAAATCGATATGGACGCTATTTTTCACGACCATAAGACGACTTTGCAAGAGTTGACGCAGGCGCATTTCGGGATGACGCCTGAATACCGGCTCGTTCGTTCGTTCGGTCCGGATCACAAAAAAGAGTTTGAAATCGCCGTTAGTGTGCGCGGGCGCGATTTGGCCCTTGCGAGCGGAAAAAGCAAAAAAGAAGCACAACAAAAAGCGGCGATGTTGGCACTTGAAATTTTGAAAAAAGAGACACGATGAGCAGCAATACGTTCGGCAAAAAGTTTTGTTTTACGACATTCGGCGAGTCGCACGGACGCGCGATCGGATGCGTGGTTGAGGGCGTACCCTCGGGACTTGAGATCGACGAGGCGTTTATTCAAAGCGAGTTAGATCGACGCCGTCCCGGTCAAAATGCTTTTGCCACCGCACGGAAAGAGGGCGATAAGGTCGAAATTTTAAGCGGCGTCTTTGAAGGGAAAAGTACCGGAACGCCTATTGCGATGGTTATTTTTAACGAAAATCAAAAAAGCGGCGACTACGAAAACGTCAAAAATCTCTTCCGTCCCGGACATGCCGATTTTACCTACTTTTACAAGTACGGTTTGCGCGATTATCGCGGCGGCGGGCGTAGCAGTGCGCGGGAAACGGCGGCGCGTGTTGCGGCGGGTGCAATTGCGAAGTTGATGCTAAATGCCTTACATGTCAAAGTTCAAAGCGGTATTTGCGCGATCGGCGGGATCGAAGCGCATTCATACGATTTTGATCGCGTCAACGCAAGCGAGATTTACGCACTTGACGCGAACGTCGAAGCGGCACAAAAAGAGGCGATTTTAGAAGCCAAAAATGCACACGATTCGATCGGCGGCGTTGCGTTGGTACACGTCTTAGGTATGCCCAAAGGTTTGGGAGAGCCGTTGTATTATAAATTAGACGCTATTTTGTGCGAAGCGATGATGGGTATCAACGGCGTCAAAGGCGTTGAGATCGGAGAAGGCTTTCAGGCTTCAAGGCTCAAAGGCTCCGAAAATAACGACGCTATCGATAGCAACGGGTTTAAAACCAATAAAAGCGGCGGTATTTTAGGCGGCATTAGCAACGGCGATACGTTGACATGTAAGGTCTATTTTAAACCAACGCCTTCCATCTTTGTCGCGCAAGAGACGATCGATACCGAAGGAAAAGAGCTGACATGTAAGCTAAAAGGGCGACACGATCCGTGTATCGCGGTGCGCGGAAGCGTGGTTGCCGAAGCGATGGCGGCTTTGGTCGTCGCCGATATGGTGTTGTTAAATCTCGGTTCGCAAATGGAGCATTTACGCCGTATTTACGGCTGAGTTACATACTCTAAAGGTATGCTGATCGTAAAGCACGTGATGGCTCCTTCGGAGCGCACGTTTAGCCTACCGTGAAAGTAATTTTTGAGAATATTTTGACTCATATAAAGCCCTAGTCCCGTGCCGTTACTCTTTGTTTTTGTCGTAAAATAGGGCTCAAAAATATGTTTTTTGACCTCCTCGTCGATGCCTCCCGCATTATCTTCTACTTCAACGCTAAAGCAGTTTTTCGCGTCAACGGATGCACGAATGGCAACGTATTTATGGGTCGCTTGATGCGCAAAAGCTTCGTGTGCATTGTTTAAAAGATTTAATAATACGTGAATAAAATCGTTCTTATACAAATACAGCGGCGGTATGTTTTGTATGCTTGTGCGAACTTCGATACCTTCGTTTTCGAACGTTTTCCCGATCAAGGAAAGCGTCATGTCGATGAGCGTCTTGGGATCGTCGATCGGCTCTTTTGCTTTATTGGGCTTGAAATAGTCTTTAAAATCGTCGATCGTACGTGCAAGATCAACGATTTGCATTGAAAGATCGTCGTAATAACGTTTAAATTTTTCCGGTTTAACGACGCCCAACTCGCCGTCTACCTTAATCTGGTTGGCAATGGCGGAAAGAATTGCGAGCGGTTGTTTCCATTGATGGGCAATCATCGTAATCATTTCGCCCATTGCGGCACTGCGCGACTGAATTAAGAGCAGTTGATCCGCCTCTTTCAGGGATACGATCGCGGCATTTAAACGGTGTTTAAGCCGGAAAAGCAGTAAGGTCAAAAGCAGTACAAGCAGTCCTTCAAGTCCAAAAATCCACGGCAACCACGGCGTCGGATTATCGACCGGTTGCGGCGTATCCAGCCATTGTGCTTTGGCTCGGTAATAAGCGGATTGAGGGTCGTTTTTTAACGTTTTTAACCCTTCGTCTAAGCCTTGTTTCCATGAAGCGTTTGCGCCTTTGGTCAATGCAAACTTTAAAACGACGGGATTGAGTACGACGGTTGTTTTGTAGATCGTTGCGGCATGGGGCTCATTGTAAAAATTATTGACGATTGCCGCATCGACTTTTTTTTGTTTGAGCAATTCAAATGCTCTTTTGAAGCTATCGACTTCGAGAAAAATAGGTTTAATATCGTAGAGGGAACTTTCGTGTTTGAGGGCTTCGGTTTGAATACTGTTTTTTAAAACGGCAACGCGTTTACCGTGTAAATCCAAAATAGAGCTCACGGGAGTAGCGGAATGCGTGTAAACGACCGACCAGCTGGAAAGGGCACCTTCGTCGTTGAAGTCAAAACGCGCTTCACGGGTTTTAGAATAGGCGACGTCCGGCATCATATCGATTTCCCCGCTTTCAAGCTTTTGCAAGCACTCTTCCCATTGGCAAGGCACAAAGTGCACGTCCCAATGAGCCTCTTGTGCAATGGCATCGATAAGATCGACGAAAAAGCCCGCCGGTCGATTTTCGGTATCAAAAAATATTTTAGGGGGATTGTTATAAATGCCGATATTGACGGAGTCGGTTGCGTAAAGCGAATACGAAAGTAAGAGTAACGCGATATATTTGCCCATGAGAAAACTCCTCGATGGGCAAATCATAACGTGTTTTTTCTAAGAAGCGATTAAAGCTTCCTTTAGGCGAATAAAAGCAAGACGCGGTAGGTAATAAACGCTAAAACCCATGCGGTCGCAAACGTAAAGAGCACCAATAAAACGGTGTGTTTGAGACTTTCCGCTTCTTTGTAGAAAACGGCGGTTGCCGCAAGGCATGGCAAATAGACCATAACGAAAACGATAAACGCCATAGCGGAGGCGAAGCTGATATTTTCTTTGATAATATCGCGTAACGATGCGTCGTCTTCGCTCACTTCATCGCCTAGTGCGTATAAAACACCCAAAGTTGAAACGATAACCTCTTTTGCGGCAAGACCGCTGAGGGTTGCAACACCCATCTTCCAGTCAAATCCGAGCGGTGCAAAAAACGGTTCTACCGCTTTTCCCGCCATACCGAGATAGGTTTGCTCCATGATTTTTTCATGTTTTTCGTTTTCCAACGCGGCGATTTGATCCTCAACGCTTGTGCCTTCTTCCGCGCTCTCTTTTTGATCTGCGACAGGGGTTTCTTTGTCGGCTTCGGCGGAAGCGACTTTATCGTCGCTCGGTGCTGTTTCTTGTGCTTGAGCGGTGTCGTCTTTTTGAGCCGTTAAGGCTTCTTTATCCGTTGCTTGCGTTTCTTGCGTCGCTTGCGTCGCTTGAAGGGCTTCTATTTTTGCGCCGTATTCTTCTTCAATGACGTCGTTTTTCGGATAAGAGCTGATAAACCAAATTAACATCGAAGCGAGTAAAATAAACGTTCCCGCTTTTTTAAGGTAAAGAACCGATTTGGAGTAAACCATAAACCAAAGCAGTTTAAGGCTCGGAAGACGGTATTTGGGCATTTCCATAACAAACGGTTCGTCTTTGCCTTTAAAGGCGGTAACGCGTAAAATTTTAGCGGCAATGAGTCCTAAAATCGCTCCGAAAATATAAATGGCAAATAAAACGTTTCCGGCGACGCTTTCGTCGAAAAACGCTCCGGCAAAAAGAACGTAAACGGGAAGTCGTGCGCCGCAACTCATAAATCCGATAATAAACATCGTCAGCAAGCGATCTTTTTTATTTTTAAGCGTTCGTGCCGCCATGTAAGCCGGAACGGAACAACCAAAGCCCGTGACGAGCGGAACGAAACTTTTACCGTGTAGACCGAACTTGTGGAAAAAGCCGTCCAACAAGAAGGCGGCTCTTGACATGTAGCCGGTCGTTTCTAAAAGCGCGATGCCTAAGAAAAGAATGATAATGTTCGGTAAGAACATCAAAACGCTTCCCACACCCGCGATAATACCGTCGACGATCAACGATTTGAGTGCTTCGTTGTCGATGGTTTCGCCTAGCGTTTCACCGAGCCAGCCGAAACCGCTTTCAATCCAATCCATCGGAAATTGCCCTAACGTAAACGTAAGTTGAAACAATGCCCACATTAAAAAGACAAAGATAGGGAGACCTAAAAATTTATGGATCAAAACGGCATCGATTTTTTGTGTTACGCTTTGCGTTTTGATTTTGGAAACGCTTAAGACTTCGGTGCATAAACCCTTGGCAAATGCCGCGTGTTGGCGGTGAATGACTTCGTCGATCTCGTCGCATTGACAGTACATGTAAACATGTCCCAAGGCGTTGTTAAGAATGGGCTGAAGCTCGACGTAAAGCGGGTGTTCGTGTACGATGGCGTAGATTTCTCTCTTTTGCCATAAAAGCCCGACGGCGATTTGTCGGTAACTTAGACCTTCAATGCTGAAGTGCTTGTCTTCTAAAAAGCGCGCAATCGTTTGCAGTTGATCTTCGACTTCGCTACCGTAAATCAGTTTGGAAGGTATCAAGGCTTTTTCGTGAACGTCGATAATCGTATCGACCAATGTTTCGATATTGTATTTGGTTTTGGAAGAGACGCGAATACACGGAACGGAAAGAATTTTACGCATCGCTTCGGTGTTGATCGCAATACCTTCTTTGAGTGCCTCATCGTCCATATTGAGGGCTAAAACGATTTTTTTATTTAACTCCAACAGTTCCGTCGTGAGCATCAAGTTGCGCTCAAGATTGGTAGAGTCTAACACGTTGACGATGAGATCGTAGTCGCCTTTTTTTAAAAACTCTTTGGTTACTTTTTCGTCGGCGGAAAAATCTTCAAGCGAATAAAGACCGGGTAAATCGATAAATTCGATCGCATAATCGTCCGTGCGAAGTTTGGCGGTCGCTTTTTCGACCGTAACACCCGCAAAGTTACCGATTTTAAGGTTGGAACCGCTGATGGCGTTGGCTAAATGGCTTTTTCCGACGTTAGGTTGACCGACGAGGGCAATGGTAATTTTTTTCATGAAGCAAGCTCCACTTCGACCGTTTTGGCTTCGTCTAAACGTAAAGCGACCGAACTAAAACCCAGTGCGATTTTGATCGTGTTTTTTTGTAAACTCGTCTCGACGACTCGAACTTCCTGTCCGGCACTAAGACCGAGCGACTGTAAGCGTTTTTTTAAACTATGTTGTGCGTGGATAGTTTTAATGAATGCTTTTTGATTTTTATCGATCTGCGATAGATCAACCATCACGTTCTCCTTCATTTCTAAAGTATTGATCAATGCCTTTGAAGCGAGGCGTTGATAATAGTTATTGAAATAATAGAGTAATAAAGCTTTCGTATACTTTAATTTTAATAGTTGCTATCAAATTGTTTTAAAAAAGCGTCGGTTGGGAAAGCTGTTTGAGTTTGAAGCTTTTGCGATGAATGTCGCAATAACCGTATTGACGAATACGATCGACATGTAAAGCCGTACCGTAGCCTTTATGCTTTTCAAAAGCGTATTCGGGATAAAGCGGTGCTAGTTCGTACATGTAACGATCACGCGAAACTTTGGCAAGGATACTGGCGGCACTGACTTCGGGAACGAGCGCGTCGGCTTTGATCATTGTTGAAATACCCTCAACGCCGAAAGTGCAATTGCCGTCCATGAGAATGTCGTGTGTATTAAAGTGTGCTTGGATGGTTTCGATCGCGTAGCGTAAACAAAAACTGAGTCCTCGGGTATCGATCATGGTGTGATCGCAAAAGACGATTTTGGATTCGCTTTTTTCCAAAAGGATTTCAAAAAGAGCTTCACGACGCTTTTCGCTTAAAAGTTTGGAATCGTTGAGTCCTGCAACGGGTTCTTTAAGTACCGCGCCCGCCACGACAAGAGGTCCCGCCAAACATCCGCGACCCGCTTCGTCAATTCCGCATAGCATGCCCTCTCCTTATCCATGGTAAGGAAGTTTAATATAGATTTGCTAAAATTCACGAGATACCTTGAAAAGGTATGGCGACAAGGAGTGCGAATGTTACATGTCAAAGAAGATTTGGACAAAGCGTTTAACAAAGAACTTTTCGTGATCAAAAACGATCTGTATTACCAACAAATCGATCTTCACAAAAACGGGAAAAAAGAGCTCTTGCGCGTCGATATTTCGTACAAACCGCACAGCACGCTTAGCGGCGATACTTACTCTTTGCGAAAAACGAAAGACGGGCGTTTGGTCGGATTTATCGCCGATGCGATGGGCAAGGGCATCACGGCGGCTTTGACGGCGATGGCTACGACGCGTTTTTTGAACTACTTTTTTGACGAAATGGAAGAAGACTCTGCGTTTCATCTGGAAATTTGGACGAAAAAATTATTAAAGTTTATGCAAACCAATCTTTTTGACGAGGAGATTCTTTCGGTGTTGCTTATGGAGTACGACGTCCACACTTCGACGCTCAAGTATGCTTCATGCGGTATGCCGCCTTTTTTTATGATGGAAGAGAATCAAGCGTGTCGAGCGATTCGAAGCAATAACCCGCCTTTAAGCATTTTTACCGAATCGATTCGTATCGGCACGCTTTCAACGCATGCTATCGTTAAAATGCTCTGTTACAGCGACGGATTGAGCGAAAGTCTTTTAAATGACGAAAAAGCATACGCTTCGTGCGTCAAGCAGGATTTTATCGAAGCCTTTTGCGTGAAAGAGTTTCACGACAAGGTCAATACGCGCATCGGTAAAGGAGACGACGATTTAACCTATATCTTTATTCAACGACTCGAAGTCCCCAAAGCATTTAAGACCTTACGTATCGAGAGCACGTACGAAGCGATCGACCAAGCGTTAATGGTTGTGGCGGATGATCTCAAAAGGGCCGCGATCGATCCTAAAACATCCAGTCAAATTTTACTCACATGTTCGGAGCTTTTACTCAATGCACTGGAACACGGAAGTTTCGGTGTCGATAAAATGCGAAAAAATTATTTGATCGAGCACAATTTATTTGACGACGAGATGCAACGTCTTGAAGCTTTGCACCGCCGCAAAAAAATTAAAATCGTTTACGGACTTTTTCTCAACGGCAGTCGAGAGCTTTTTGAAGCAACGATTAGCGATCAAGGTGAGGGCTTTGACACGATGGTGCTCAAAAACATCGTCATCAATCCTCATAAACTCAACGGACGCGGTTTTGTGATTATTCGAAAGCTTTTGGATCATTTTTATTTTAACAAAAAAGGAAACGCGATTACGATTCAAAAATTTATCACGCCCTCACGAGAGTTGTAGTGCCCATTCCCAAAACGGGATGATGGAAAAGCTCAGCCCTTCGATGTCTTGAGCACTTTCGCTGCTGAGCGTTACCACTTCGACGCGTTTGACATGTAAAGCCCAAAAGGAGGGTAAAAGTTTTTGAAGCCTCGCTTCGATGGCTTGCGTGGTGGAAAATCCCGCACACAAAATCGCCAAAGATTCTTCGGGCAGATAAAATTCGATACCTTCTTCGTAACAGACGACTTTATCGCGTTTGATCAGTTCTAAAAAGACCATATTTTCAAAGCGTTTCAAAAAATCTTTTTTAAAACTTAGTGCGTCTTTAAACGTAAAATCGATCAAATAAACTTTTTTGTTAGCATTAGGTTGGCGGTACTTTTCCACTAAAAAAAGCAGCCTTTGATCTATGAGGCGCATTGCGAGCGCATAGAGTTTATCCTTGGAAATCTTCGTCATACTTTTGAGATAGTTGTAGATTTGAAACAGCGAAACTTTTGAGCCTTGGAGTTCGCAAAAGCGTTTGTAGATTACATACTCTAAAGGATCTCTCAAAACGATATGCAACATCTCTTGCGTCAGTTTGGCATGTTCGCTTTCACTTTGTTGAATCAAATACGGGAACGTGCCCTGATCGGTAAAGAGGTTGAAAAGATGCTCGACATTAGAGTGTTTCTTGTCAAATGCCAAAAATTCTTCAAAATCCAGCGGATAAAGCGTGAGTGTTTCAAAACCTTGAAGAGACTTACATGTAGAAGTGGAAGTCGAAATAATCATCTCTTCGACGCGCGGCAATTCAAATGAAAAATCAAAATTTTCCACAATCAACAACCGGATAGGATGACGGCGGATAAAATCGTTTAAATGTTCGATAATTTCGTTTTTATCGATGCGTTCGTCTGCCCAATCGAGATACAAATACTCTTTGAGTTCGTAATGGCTTAAATGATCAAGTATTAAAGAGGTTTTCCCGCTTTTTCGAGGTCCGTCTAATAAAACTTTTTTAGACTGAATCGAAATTTTACGATCAATAAACAAAGGATTTTTAAGAGGGATTTCGTATAAAAATTGTAAAGATTCCATGGTCGACTCCTTGACGAATATCTTATAATTTTCCTTTTTAAAAGGAAATAAAATAGACTTACTTCTATCAAAAAGCCCTATATTTCTTGACTTTTGCTATCTATTATAGTAAAATCACAGTCCTTTAATTAGGTCATCATCACGATGACAAGTTCTTTACAGGGGTCCTGAATGGAAAAAATTAGACTTAAACTCAAGGCGTATGACCATAGAGTTTTAGACAGATCTGTTGCAGCTATCGTCGAAGCTGTTAAACGAACTGGAGCCGAGATCGTCGGACCAATTCCTATGCCTACAAAAATCAAGCGCTATACGGTGCTTCGATCACCGCACGTAAACAAAACTTCTAGAGAGCAATTCGAAATGAGAATTCATGCACGTATGATTGACATCGTGTCTGCAACCACAGATACCGTTGATTCACTCATGAAGCTTGATCTTGCGCCTGAAGTCAATGTTGAAGTAAGAGCAATGGGTAAATAAGGGGTAATGATGGAATATATTATTGAAAAAATCGGCATGAGCCGAACAATTGCAGTACCAAGCGTTCCTGTCACGTTACTCAGAGTATTGGATGCCAAAGTATGTTCGGTCGATGAGAACAAACGTGCTTTAGTTTCATATGTTAGTGGCAAAAAAATGAACAAAGCTATTGCGGGTCAGCAAAAAAAATACAATCTTTCTGCTGAATATAACCGCTTTGTGACGCTTGACGTTGCAAACCAAGAAGCCGGTGATTTGGATACGGCACCTTTGGGCGAAGCAAAAACGCTTAAAGTGTCTTTGAAAACAAAAGGTAGAGGTTTTGCGGGCGTCATCAAACGTCACAATTTTCAAGGTGGTCCAGGTGCACACGGTAGCCGTTTTCACAGAGCTCCCGGTTCAATCGGTAACCGCGAATGGCCCGGTCGCGTTCAACGCGGTAAAAAAATGCCCGGACACTACGGTAACACCCAAGTAACGGTCAAAAACGAAATTGTTTCTTTTGACGCTCAAAACGGTATTTTAGCCGTTAAAGGTTCCGTTCCCGGTGCCAATGGATCATTAGGTAAAGCAAGGATTGTTAAATGAGTAGCGCAATCGTATTAAACGAAAAATTTGAAAATGCCGGCACGATGGCTCTTCCAGAGACATACGGCGACATTCACTCACATAACTTATATTTGTATGTCAAATCATACCAAGCGGCGCTTCGCTCAAATACGGCAAACACGAAAACCAAAGGCGAAGTAAGCGGCGGCGGTAAAAAACCTTGGGCACAAAAAGGTCGAGGCGGCGCGCGTGCAGGTAGTAGAAGAAGCCCGGTATGGGTAGGCGGCGGTGCGGCATTTGGTCCCAAAGCCAATAAAAATTACGATCAAAAAGTAAACAAAAAACAAAAAAAACTAGCACTTGAATACGCTTTAAACGAAAAAGCGGCAAACAATGCGTTATTTGTTGTCGATTCGATTCGCGTAGAATCCGGTAAAACCAAAGAAGCGGCGCAAATCATTAAAACGCTTGGAACCAGAGATGCGTTGATCGTAAAAGAGTTGGTTGACGAAAAAACATTGTTAGCGTTTCGAAACATTCAAAACTGCTACCTTGTAGAAGCAAACGAACTCAATGCGTATTTAGCAACGGCATTTTATGCGGTTGTTATCGAAAAATCAGTGCTTGAAACAATCACGAAAGAGGGCTAAGAATGGCTGATATTACTGATATTAAAGCAATCCTTTATACTGAAAAGAGCTTGAGCCTTCAAGAGAATGGCACGGTCGTCATCCAAACATCCGTAAGAATGACGAAAAACGGACTTAAAGAGGTTTTGAAAAATTACTTCGGTTTTACGCCGCTTAAAATCAATTCTCTTCGCGTTATGGGTAAAGTGAAAAAGTTTAAAGGCATTGAAGGCAAACGTAATGATTTTAAAAAGTTTTATGTTCAGTTGCCAGAGGGCGCTAAACTAGAGAATGTGGAGGCGTAATCATGGCAATAAAATCATTTAAACCTTACACTCCGAGTCGTAGATTTTTAACAAGTCTTGATTCCGGCGATATTACCGCAAAAGCAAGCGTTCCTTCACTTCTTGTGAAAATCGCAGCAACTGCGGGTAGAAATAACAATGGTAGAATTACCTCTCGCCATAAAGAAGCGGGAGCAAAAAAACTCTACAGAATTATCGATTTTAAACGTACGAAATTTAACATCGAAGGTACTGTTGCCGCAATCGAATACGATCCGAACAGAAACTGTAGAATTGCGCTTATCAATTATGCTGACGGTGAGAAACGTTATATTCTTCAACCATCAGGATTGCAAATCGGCGATAAAATTCAAGCGGCTGAGTCCGGTCTTGATATTAAACCGGGTAACGCAATGAAACTCAAAAGTATTCCTGTCGGTACGATTTTACATAACATCGAACTTAAACCCGGTAAAGGCGGACAAATGGCACGTAGTGCCGGCGGTTACGCTCAACTTATGGGTAAAGAGACGCAATACGTTATGGTTAGACTTCCAAGCGGTGAGATGAGACAAGTTTTGGCTGAATGTATGGCTACAATCGGTGTCGTCGGAAATGAAGATTGGGCAAACGTCGTTATCGGTAAAGCGGGTCGTAACCGACATCGCGGTATTCGTCCTCAAACACGTGGTTCTGCAATGAACCCAGTGGATCACCCACACGGTGGTGGTGAGGGTAAAACCAACTCAGGACGACATCCTGTAACGCCATGGGGACAACCGACCAAAGGTAGAAAAACTCGTAAGAAAAAAGCGAGCGACAAACTGATTATTTCTAGAAGAAAAGGAAAATAGATGGCTAGATCGCTAAAAAAAGGTCCTTTTGTTGACGCTCATTTGTTGAAAAAAACACTCGAAGCAAAAGAGACAAAATCCAGTAAGCCGATTAAGACATGGTCTCGTAGAAGTACTATTATTCCTGATATGATCGGTTTAACGTTTAATGTTCATAACGGTAGAAACTTTGTTCCCGTATACGTCACGGAAAACCACATCGGTTATAAAATGGGCGAATTTGCTCCAACGCGTACGTTTAAGGGTCACAAAGGCTCTGTTCAGAAAAAAATCGGTAAGTAGGTAAGAAGATGAGTAAAGCAGTATTAAAATTTATCCGTTTATCACCTACGAAAGCAAGACTCATTGCCCGCGAAGTTCAAGGAATGAATGCCGAATTTGCTATGGCAAGCTTAGAGTTCATGCCGAATAAAGGTGCGAAAATTATCTCTAAAGTGATCGCTTCTGCCGTTGCTAACGGTGGATTTGAACCGAATGAAGTCGTTGTCGCTTCTTGCCGTGTTGATGCAGGTCCAGTACTTAAACGTTTTATGCCAAGAGCTAGAGGCAGCGCAGGCGGTATTCGTAAACCAACTTCTCATATTATGGTTGAAGTAGCAAAAGCAGCAAAGAAGGAAGACTAAGATGGGTCAAAAAGTAAATCCGATTGGTTTAAGACTTGGTATCAACAGAAACTGGGATTCACGCTGGTTTCCGGGTAAACAAACCTTAGCAACAAGTATTGGTGAAGATTATAAAATCCGAACATTTTTGAAAAAAGAGCTTTATTATGCGGGCGTAAGTCAAATTTTGATCGAGAGAACCGCTAAAAAGCTTAGAGTAACGGTCGTTGCCGCACGTCCCGGTATCATTATCGGTAAAAAAGGCTCTGACATCGAAAAATTAAGAGTTAAACTCAGCAAATTAATCGATAAAGACGTCAACGTCAACATTAAAGAAGAGAGACGCCCTCAATCTTCCGCACAACTTTGTGCCGAAAACGTTGCTATGCAACTTGAGCGTCGTGTTGCGTTCCGCCGTGCGATGAAAAAAGTGATCCAAGGTGCCCAAAAATCAGGTGCAAAAGGTATTAAGATTTCCGTTGCGGGACGTCTTGGCGGTGCTGAGATGGCAAGAACGGAATGGTACCTTGAAGGACGTGTTCCTCTTCATACGCTTCGTGCAAAAATCGATTACGGTTTTGCGGAAGCACATACGACATACGGTGTTATCGGTGTTAAAGTATGGATCTTTAAAGGCGAGGTTCTTGTAAAAGGGCTTGCTCCGGAAAAAGACGAAGCACCTGAAAAAGAAAATACGCGTAAGCCAAGAGCACGTAGAGAGAGAGGTAAAAACTAATGTTAATGCCCAAACGTACGAAATATAAAAAGCAGATGAAAGGTCGCAATCGCGGTGAAGCCGGTAGCGGCGCATCTATCTCTTTCGGCGAAATCGGTTTAAAAGCCGTCGAAGCCGGACGTATCGATTCACGCCAAATTGAAGCGGCGAGGATTGCTTACACACGACATGTAAAGCGTCAAGCTAAAACATGGATTCGCGTATTCCCTGACAAACCTTTAACGGCAAAGCCGCTTGAGACCAGGATGGGTAAAGGTAAGGGTTCGGTAGATAAATGGGTTATGAATATCAAGCCCGGCAGAATTATTTTCGAAATGGCAGGCGTTCCCGAAGAGTTGGCGCGTGAAGCGTTAACCCTTGCAATGCACAAATTGCCTTTCAAAACCAAGATCGTAACTCGAGAGAGCGAAAATGAAGTATATTGATTTAAACGGCAAAAGCACGTCAGAGCTTTTAGAGTTGTTGAAAGAGAAAAAGGTTCTTTTGTTTACGTTAAGACAAAAGCTAAAAACAATGCAACTGACTAATCCGAATGAGATTAAAGAAGTTAGAAGAGATATCGCACGTATTCATACGGCAATTTCTGCTCAAAACAAGTAGGAGTAACTAATGGCTTTAAAACGAGAGATTCAAGGCGTAGTTGTTCAGAAAACGGGTGATAAAACGATCACTGTTTTGGTAGAGAGACGTGTAATGCACCCACGATATCGTAAGTTCGTTAAGCGTTTCAAAAAATACTTAGTCCATGACGAGAGCAACCAAGTAAAAATCGGCGACACGGTAAGCGCAATCGAGTGCAGACCACTTTCCAAAAGAAAGTCTTTTAGACTGAGCGCAATCGTTAAAGTGGGAGTTGAATAATGATACAAAGTTTTACAAGATTAGCCGTAGCTGATAACAGCGGTGCTAAAGAGATTATGTGTATTAAAGTTCTCGGCGGTAGCAAACGTCGTTATGCGACAGTCGGCGACGTCATTATCGCTTCCGTTAAAAAAGCACTCCCTAGCGGTAAAGTGAAAAAAGGACAAGTGGTTAAAGCGGTTATCGTTAGAACCAAAAAAGAGATCCAAAGAGAGAACGGTTCATTGATTCGTTTCGATGAAAATGCCGCCGTCATTCTCGATAATAAAAGAGAGCCAATCGGTACACGTATTTTTGGACCCGTCGGTCGTGAAGTTCGTTATGCAAACTTTATGAAAATCGTATCTTTGGCACCGGAGGTATTATAATGGCGACAAAGATGAAAATTAAAAAAGGCGATACCGTAAAAGTTATCGCGGGCGACGATAAAGGCAAAGAGGCAAAAGTACTTCAAGTAATGCCTAAAACGTCTCAAGTCGTTGTTGAAGGTTGCAAAGTAGTAAAAAAAGCCATCAAGCCGAGCGAGAGCAACCCAAAAGGCGGTTTCGCGAATGTCGAAAAGCCGATTCATGTCTCTAACGTGGCTAAAGTAGAGGGTAAATAATGAATAGATTGCAAGAAAAATTTAATGCCGAAGTGCAACCGGCATTGGTTAAAGAGTTTAATATTACAAACCCTATGTTGGCTCCTAAAATCGAAAAAATCGTCATCAGCGTCGGTGCGGGTGAAGAAGGCAAAGACAGCAAACTTATGCAAAATATTGCCGATACGATCTCTTTGATTGCAGGACAAAAAGCGGTTATTACCAACGCTAAAAAATCCGTTGCGGGTTTTAAAGTGCGTGCAGGTTATCCCGTCGGTGTTAAAGTAACATTGCGTAAAGATAAAATGTATGCATTTCTCGATAAACTCATTTGTGTTGCCCTCCCAAAAGTAAAAGACTTTAGAGGACTCCCAAGAACGGGTTTTGACGGACGATCAAACTACAACTTCGGTTTAAACGAGCAATTGATGTTTCCGGAAGTCGTGTATGATAATATTATGAAAACTCACGGTATGAATATTACAATCGTAACCACCGCTAATAACGATAAAGAAGCGTTTAGACTTCTTGAACTTATTGGCTTACCGTTCGTAAAAGGTAGTAAATAAGATGGCTAAAAAATCAATGATTGCAAAGGCTGCACGAAAGCCTAAGTTTCAAGTAAGAGCATACACGCGTTGCCAAATTTGCGGACGCCCACACTCGGTTTACAGAGATTTCGGTATTTGCAGAATTTGTTTACGTAAAATGGCGAATGAAGGTCTGATTCCCGGCCTCAAAAAAGCAAGCTGGTAAGGAAAAAAGAGCATGATTAATGATCTCGTAGCAGATTCTTTAACAAGAATCAGAAATGCGTCAATGAGAAGACTTGACGTAACAAAATTAATGCATTCTAAGCTTGTGGAAGCAATTTTAGTGATTTTCCAAAACAAAGGTTATATCGAAAGTTTTAACGTTGTTGAAGAAGGTCCTAAAAAATTCATTAATGTCGTATTAAAGTATGACGCAAGAGGCAATCAAGTTATCAATGAAGTAAAAAAAATCTCTAAACCGGGTCGCCGCGTTTATAAGGGTTCCGATGAGATCAAACGCTTTAAAAACGGTTACGGTACGATTGTCGTTAGTACGTCAAAAGGTGTTCTCAGTAATGACGACGCGCACAAAGCAGGGCTTGGCGGCGAAGTTATTTGCAGTATTTGGTAATTAGCACTTCTTTTATGGTATTCGATATCCATTCTAAGATGTAAGCTTATCGTAGACAAGTAAAAGGAAGAAAATGTCACGTATCGGTAAAAAACCTGTTAAGATACCAGCCGGTCTCGAAGTATCGGTGAGCGGTGATTTGGTAGAGTTTAAAAAAGGGAGTGTCCAAAAAGTATTGGATACAAAAGGTAATGTTGAGGCTAAAGTCGAAGACGGTGAACTAGTATTCGCTCCAAAAGGTAGCGATAGACAAAGCAGTGCGTTTTGGGGAACTTATCGCGCACTCGGTCAAAACATCATTACGGGCTTAACCGAAGGATTTAAAAAACAACTAGAAATTAACGGCGTCGGTTACAGAGCTGCCGTTAGCGGTAACGTCCTTGAACTTCAACTCGGTTTTTCGCATCCGATTAACTATGAGTTTCCAAAAGACGTTCAAATCGTCGTTGAAAAAAACGTTATTACGGTTCAAGGTAACGACAAGCAAGTCGTGGGTCAGATTGCTGCCGAGATTAGAAGTTTTAGAGCTCCAGAGCCTTACAAAGGCAAAGGTGTTAAATATTCTGATGAAACTATTATCCGTAAAGCCGGAAAAACTTCTAAGAAGTAAAGGGTAGGGAATGAAAGCAAATATTTTAAAACGTAAACTTGCATTACGCGTTAAACGCAAAAGAAGAATTAGAGCCGATATTTCCGGTACGGAATTAAGACCTAGAATTTCCGTATTTAAATCGAATCGATATATCTACGCACAAGCCATTGACGATCTTAGCGGCGTAACGCTTGCAAGCGTCGACGGTAAAAAGTTAGGATTTAATTCAAGTAAAGCCGGTGCGGCAGAAGTAGCAAAAGCGTTTGCCGAAACACTTAAGGCTAAAAACTTGACGCAAGTGGTTTATGACAGAAACGGTTATTTGTATCACGGCGTCATTGCTGCTTTTGCAGATAGTCTTCGTGAAAACGGCATAGTGCTGTAAAGATCAAAAAGAGGAAAACGATTCAATGGAAAAATATAACAGAGAAGAGTTTGAAGAAGTCATCGTTAACATCGGCCGCGTAACAAAAGTTGTTAAAGGCGGTAGACGTTTTAGATTTACAGCACTGGTCGTTGTTGGAAATAAGAAAGGTCTTGTTGGCTTTGGTTTTGGAAAAGCAAAAGAGGTTCCCGATGCAATTCGTAAAGCGGTTGACGATGCGTTTAAAAACATCGTTAAAGTGAACATTAAAGGTTCTACGATCGCTCATGACGTTGAAGTAAAATTTAATGCAAGTCGTATTATTCTTAAACCGGCAAGCGACGGTACCGGCGTAATCGCCGGCGGTGCAACGCGTCCGGTTGTTGAACTTGCAGGTATTAAAGATATCTTGACTAAGTCACTCGGTTCAAATAATGCTTCTAACGTGGTAAGAGCAACGATTAAAGCTCTTAGCATGATTAAAAGCTAAACGGCACAAAAGGACGAAACATGGCATTAGATAATCTTACACCCGCAGAAAATTCTACCAAAGAGATCAAACGCGTAGGTCGCGGTCAAGGTAGCGGTATGGGTAAAACGGCTAGCCGCGGTGCTAACGGTCAAAAATCTCGTACGGGTTATAAGCAAAAAAGAGGTTTTGAGGGCGGACAACAACCGCTTCAAAGAAGATTGCCGAAAGTCGGTTTTACTTCTAAAATCGAAAAACCTTACGTTATCAATATCGACAAAATTAAAGCCGTCGCTGATCTAAGCGAAATCACGGTTGATGCGATTCGTACCGTTCATAAGATGGCAAGTACCGTCGTTAAAGTTAAATTAATCGGTGCAGGTGCAAAAGAGCTTGCCGCTAAGATTAAAGATGAAAACGTCGTTTTTACCGGAATGAGTAAATGAGCCAAGAACTTACTAAGAAGATTTTAGTAACGCTTGGTTTTATTTTTGCATACAGGATACTGGCATACGTGCCGGTTCCTGGCGTAAATCTTGATGTTATTAAAGAGTTCTTCGATTCTAACAGCTCTAACGCTCTTGGAATGTTTAATATGTTTAGCGGCAATGCTGCTCAACGCCTTAGCATTATTTCTCTTGGAATTATGCCTTATATTACTGCTTCGATTATTATGGAACTTCTCGCAGCTACCTTCCCCGCACTTGGAAAAATGAAAAAAGAACGCGACGGTATGGTAAAATACATGCAAATTATTCGTTATGCAACGATCGGTATTACGATCATTCAAGCAATCGGCGTATCGGTTGGTTTGGGTGGCTTAACGGGACGCGCAGGCGAAAGTGCTATTATGATCGATATGACGGTTTTTACGGCGATTGCAGCGGCTAGTATGTTAACCGGCACAATGCTTTTAATGTGGATCGGCGAACAAATCACGCAACGCGGTATCGGTAACGGTATTAGCTTGATTATTTTTGCGGGTATCGTATCGGGTATTCCTCATGCTATCGGCGGCACGATTAACCTTGTGAATACGGGTGAGCTCAACTTCCTCGTCGTTATAGGCATTTTAGCGGTTATTCTTGCAACGGTCGGTTCCATTATTTACGTTGAAATGGGCGAACGTCGCATACCGATTTCGTATTCACGTAAAGTAGTACTTCAAAATCAGCATAAACGTATTATGAATTACGTACCGATTAAAATGAATTTAAGCGGTGTAATTCCTCCGATTTTTGCCAGTGCTATTTTGATGTTTCCTTCAACGATCATGCAAGCAAGTACTAATCCGATCGTTCAAGCCATTCACGATTTTTTAAATCCGAATAGCTATGTTTTTAATATCCTTACCTTCTTATTCGTGATTTTCTTTGCTTATTTTTATGCATCGATTGTTTTTAATGCAAAAGATATCTCCGAAAATTTGAAAAAACAAGGCGGATTTATTCCCGGTGTTAGACCCGGTGAAAGCACGGCTCTTTTCTTAAACGAGGTGGCCGGCCGATTGACGCTTTGGGGTTCTATTTATTTAGGACTGATTTCGACTCTTCCGTGGGTTCTTGTAAAATTCATGGGCGTTCCTTTTTATTTTGGCGGAACGGCTGTCTTAATTGTCGTGCAAGTGGCACTGGATACGATGCGAAAAATTGAGGCACAAATGTACATGAATAAATATGAAACATTGAGTGCCGTCGGACTTTAATGCAATGGCTATTACGATAAAAAAACCGCAAGAGATCGCAAAACTTTCGGTGGCAAATCAAATCGTCGCAAAAACGTTAGAGTATCTTTCTACACAGATTCACCCCGGACTTAGTTTAAAAGAATTAAACGCCATGGGTGAATCTTTTATTCACTCTCACGGAGCACGACCTGCGTTTAAAGGCCTTTACGGTTTCCCTGCCGGTGTGTGTACTTCCGTCAACGAAGTGATTATTCACGGTATTCCCACTGATTATAAATTGCAAGAAGGCGATATTATCGGTTTGGATATCGGAACGGAAATTGACGGATGGTACGGTGACTCTGCCGTAACGTTAGGTGTCGGCACTATTTCAAAAGCAGACGAAGCTTTGATTGCATGTGCCAAAGACGCACTTTATTTCGCAATCGATATTATTGAGCTGGAAATGCGCTTTAAAGAGCTAAGTTATGCAATAGAGCAATTTATCCTCCAAAAAGGGTTTGTACCTTTGCGAGGGTTTTGCGGTCATGGAATAGGTCGAAAGCCGCATGAAGAACCTGAACTTCCGAATTACTTGGAGGGAATCAACCCTAAAAGCGGACCGAAGATCAAAAACGGGATGGTATTTTGCATAGAACCGATGATCTGCTATAAAGACGGTACGCCGAAAATCTTAGCGGATAAATGGTCGGTTGTTTCGAAAGACGGGTTGAGAGGTAGTCATTACGAGCATACCGTAGCGATAATAGACGGTAGAGCTGAAATTTTATCAAAAGCGTAAATTCACCAGGGAGGTAAAATGGCAAAAGACGACGTGATAGAGATTGACGGTAAGGTAATAGAGGCTTTACCCAATGCTACGTTTAAAGTTGAAGTACAAAACAGCCATGTGATTTTATGTCACATTGCCGGTAAAATGAGAATGCATTATATTAAGATAATGCCGGGAGATACCGTTAAAGTAGAGTTAACACCGTATAGTTTGGATAAAGGGCGTATAACATATAGGTATAAGTAAATTATTAGCTTAAATTCTGTATAATTTACCCCTTTTGTAAAGCTGTGTGAAGAATAATCGAAAAAAGACCACTGTTTTTTCGATTGTTGGTTTGATATTACTCGTCAAACCTGTGACAGTTTAACTCAAAATTCCAGTGGAAAAAAAAGTTCAGGAGTCACAATGAAAGTACGACCTTCTGTAAAGAAGATGTGTGATAAATGCAAAGTGATTAAACGAAAAGGTATCGTTCGAATCATTTGCGATAATCCAAAACATAAACAAAGACAAGGATAAGCATGGCAAGGATTGCAGGTGTAGACCTTCCAATGAAAAAGAGAGTAGAGTACGGTTTAACGTATATCTACGGTATCGGTTTAACAAGTTCTAGAGCGATTTTAACCGCAACCGGAATTTCATTCGATAAGAGAGTTCATGAGTTAAGCGAAGACGACGTTGCCGCTATTCGTAAAGAGATCCAAGCCGGATTCCAAGTAGAAGGTGATCTTCGTAAAAAAGTAGCGATGGATATTAAAGCTTTGATGGATATGGGAAGCTACAGAGGTCTTAGACATAGAAAAGGCTTACCGGTTCGCGGTCAAAAAACGAAGACGAATGCACGTACCCGCAAAGGTAAAAAACGCACCGTCGGCGCTAAAGCTAAATAACGAAGTCTCAAAGGGAAACAGATGGCAAAAAGAAAAGTAGTACGTAAAAAAGTTGTTAAAAAGAACATTGCGAAAGGGATTATTTTTATCTCAGCAACCTTTAATAACACTGTCGTAACTGTCACCGATGAGATGGGAAATGTCATTGCTTGGAGTAGTGCCGGTAGTTTAGGCTTTAAAGGAAGTAAAAAATCAACTCCTTATGCCGCGCAACAAGCCGTAGAAGATGCACTCACTAAAGCAAAAGAACATGGTCTCAAAGAAATCGGTATTAAAGTTCAAGGCCCGGGCAGCGGTCGTGAAACGGCCGTCAAAAGTGCCGGTACAACAGAGGGTATCAAAGTGTCTTTCTTGAAAGATATTACGCCTCTCCCGCACAACGGTTGTAGACCTCCAAAAAGAAGAAGAGTCTAATTTCTTTTCGGAGATATTGGCTAGAGATAAAACAAAATAATTTTTTCGTTTACGCAATAATTAGGAGAAAAAATGGCAAGATATAGAGGACCGGTCGAAAAGCTTGAGAGAAGACTTGGTGTTAGCTTGGCCCTTAAAGGTGAGCGCAGACTTGCTGGTAAGAGCGCACTAGACAAGCGACCGTATGCCCCGGGTCAACACGGACAAAGAAGAGCAAAAATTAGTGAATACGGGCTTCAATTACGAGAGAAGCAAAAAGCTAAATTTATGTATGGAGTTTCTGAAAAACAATTCAGACGTATATTTGACGAAGCAGCTCGCAAAGAAGGAAACACGGGTATTAACCTTGTGCTTTTAATCGAGAGAAGACTTGATAACGTTGTTTACCGTATGGGTTTTGCAACGACGCGAAGATTTGCACGTCAGTTAGTCACGCACGGACATATTTTAGTTAACGGAGCTCGCGTAGATATTCCGTCTTACGTAGTTCGCGCCGGTGATAAAGTAGAAGTATGTGAAAAATCGAAAAATAACCCTCAAGTTAAACGCTCTCTTGAATTGACGCAACAAACCGGTATCGTACCGTGGGTTGACGTTGAGAGAGAAAAAGCGATGGGTATTTTTACACGCATCCCAGAGAGAGACGAAGTAGTAATTCCGGTTGAAGAAAGATTAATCGTTGAGCTATACTCTAAATAATAAAGTAGGTAGTAAATGAAAAAAATCAATACATCAGCTTACATGCCAACTGAAATTGAGGTAGAGAATATTGCAGCCAATAAAGTTCAGGTAAGTGCGTATCCGTTTGAATCCGGATTTGCGATTACATTGGCACATCCGTTACGTCGATTGCTTTTAAGCAGTACCGTCGGATCTGCTCCAACGGCTGTAAAGATTGAAGGCGTAACCCATGAATTTGATAGCATGCGCGGTATGCTTGAAGATGTTGCACTTTTTATCATTAATCTTAAAAATATTCGCTTTAGAATTAAAGGCGATGAAAAACGCGTGGAAGTCAATTACTCGTTTAGCGGTCCTAAAGAGATTAAAGGAAGCGACTTAGCTAACGCACAGATCGAAATCGTTACGCCCGATACGTATTTGGCGACGATTAACGAAGATGCGGAGCTTAATTTTTCTTTGATTATCGAAAAAGGAATCGGTTACGTACCGAGCGAGAATATTCGAGGTTTGGTCGGAGACGATTATATAGCACTCGATGCATTCTTTACACCGGTTAAAAGAGCCGTTTACGATATTGAAAACGTTTTGGTCGAAGACAATCCAAACTATGAAAAAATCGTTTTTACGATTGAAACGGACGGTTTGGTTTCTCCGATTGAAGCATTTAAAAACGCTTTGGAAGCGATGTATGCTCAAATGTCCGTATTTAACGGTATTTTAGACATTGCAGTAGCTCCGAAAAGTGATAGCTCGAACGACGGCGTCGAGTTTGGGAAATTGCTTCAAAGTATTGAAGAGTTAAACCTAAGCGCACGCAGTTTTAACTGCCTAGACCGTGCCGAAGTAAAGTACATCGGCGAACTTGCTTTAATGAGCGAGTTAGAGCTTAAAAACCTTAAAAATCTCGGCAAAAAATCGTTAGAAGAGATTCGAGACGTCATGGAAGAGAGCGGATATCCGGTCGGGTTTAACTTCCCAGACGATGCAGCAAGCTTGCTCAAGAAAAAAATTGAAGATTTAAAATCTGAAGCCAACGAGGGTTAATTTATGAGACATAAGCATGGATATAGAAAGCTTGGTCGTAGTTCTTCACACAGAGCGGCATTGCTCAAGAACTTGGCTATAGCGGTTATTAAATATGAGAAAATCGAGACGACGCTTCCTAAAGCTAAAGAGCTAAGAGGCTATGTCGAGAAATTGATCACAAAAGCTGGAGTTGGTGGCGATCATGCACACAAATTCGTTTTTGCGGCACTTCAAGATAAAGAGTGTACGAAAAAACTCGTGAATGAAATTGCTCCTAAATATTTAGAGCGAAACGGCGGATATACCCGTATCGTTAAAACAAGAATCCGAAAAGGCGATGCAGCCGCAATGGCATTTTTAGAGCTCGTCTAAATCTTTATTCGGGAGAGAAAGATCCTCTTTCTTTCCCTCTCTACGTTAAAAAAATTTGTCCTTTTCTACGTGTATCCCTTCTTCATTAAGTCATTTTTAACGCAAACTATTGTTAAATTAGAAACATTTGCTATAGGAGAATTTATGATACCATTTAGTGACGAAGAGTTGCTTCCCGTTGTCGAAAAATCATTGGAAAAAATTAAGCCGATGCTTGCACTGGACGGAGGCGGCCTAACGCTTTTAGGCATTAAAGGCGGTCGTGTTTTTGTGCAATTACAAGGCGCATGTCAAGGATGTGCCTCTAGTGGGCAGACACTCAAATACGGCATTGAGAGGCAACTTCGCATTGATATTCATCCCGAACTCGAAGTGGTAAACATTTTACCTGGATCGGAAGATCAATTCGATCAATAGGAGCAGAATGAATCCGCATTTCCAACAAGGTATCGAGTACTTTTACGAACGTCGTTTTATGGAGGCTATGCGCCATTTTGCGCTAGCACTTAGCGACAATCCGCAAGATAAAGAGGCTCGCATAGGAGCTATCTTATGCGATATGGCATCGAGCAACGAAGAGCAGGCAATGGCACTTTTCGAGTACTATTTACTGACGAAACAAAACGGTGCGCAAGACTGTGAAGATGTCATGGAAGAGATTATTAATTCCGTCGAAGAAAATAGCGATAAAATCGCGCATCTTTTTAACCGCAAAGATTTAGAGGCGCGCATCAATGCCGAAAACGGCATTAAATACGAAGATTTTATGGCACTCATTGAATCGCGTGGGAGTTTTAAAGAGGCCTTTGAAGACATTATGTTCTCTACGAAAGTGATTATTTCGAAAAAAGAGGATTTTGTCGATTTCCTTGCAAAGTTGATTGACAACGGATTTATCGAAATGTCGCTTAACTACCTTGAAAGTGCCGTAACGCTCTTCCCGAACGACGAGCAACTGCTCTCGTTAATCAAAAAAGTTCAAAAATAAAGAGCCTATCGTGAAAATCGAGTTAAAAAATTCAGCACCTTTTTTACATGTAACGGATAATTCTAACGAGTGCGATGCTTCTAGCATCTTTGTCGTCACCGATTTGAACGCTTCGTATCGCCAAAGCGCATTGGATCACGGTTGTACGAAAGTTATTACGCCTCAGGCATGCTTGGAGCTTTTAGGCATCCAAGACCGTATTAAAATTATCGGTATTACCGGTACGAACGGCAAAACGACGACGGCTGCCGCGATTTATTCGATTTTGCTTGATTTGGGAAAGAAAGCGGGTTTGCAAGGTACGCGCGGTTGTTTTATCAACGAAACCCGTATCGAAGACAAAAGTTTAACGACGCCGCCTATTTTACAAACGATTAAAAATTTGAAAACGGCACTAGACGCAGGATGCGAGTATTTTGTGATGGAAGTTAGTTCGCATGCGATTGTTCAAAACCGTATCGACGGACTCCCGTTTGCTTTGAAAATTTTAACGAACGTGACTCAAGATCATCTGGATTTTCATAAAACGATCGACGAATACATTGCCGTGAAAAGCCGTTTTTTTGAAGACGAGGGTTTAAAGCTCATCAACAAAGACGAGAGCAATATTCGCTACAACCGTACGCAAGCGTTTAGTTACGGTATCGAGCATCCCGCCACGTATAAAATTCTTGCATATGCTCTAAAAGACGGCATTAGCGCGGCGGTTGCCAAAAACAATTCGGTGTACGAATTCGAATCGCCTCTGCACGGTTTTTTTAATCTCTATAACCTTCTTGCCGCCGTAAGCGCGCTCGATTGTCTGGGTGTAGCCTCTATGGAAGCCATTTGCGAAGCCGTGGAAAACTTCGGCGGTGTGGAAGGACGTATGGAAGTCGTGAGTCGAGAGCCTTTGGTCATCGTCGATTTTGCGCATACGCCCGATGGTATGGAAAAAGTGATGGAAAGCATGAAAGACCAAAATATGATCGTCGTCTTCGGCGCAGGCGGCGATCGAGACCGCACGAAGCGACCGAAGATGGGAGCAGTCGCAGAGCGTTACGCTCAGAAAATTATCGTTACGAGCGACAACCCTCGCTCGGAAGAACCTCAAAGCATTATTGACGAAATCTTAGCGGGTATGCATGGTTCCAGGCCGATTTACGTTGAAGCCGACCGCGCTTGCGCCATTGAAAAAGCGTTACGCCTCCAAGCTCCGAACGAAGTGCTTTTGATCCTCGGAAAAGGGGATGAAACCTACCAAGAGATCGCCGGAAAAAAATATCCGTTCGACGATCGCGAAATCGTCAAAACGTTAATCGCCGAATTGCCTAAGCAAAAATAGGGTAAAATTAAATAATTTTATTCATGAGGATTACAAAGCGATGACCCTAGAGATGCTGTACGCCAAAATTCATCGAGCGACGGTCACGGACGCCAACTTAAATTACGTCGGTTCCATTACGATCGATAAAGAACTGATTGACGCCAGCCGCTTAAGAGTCGGACAAAAAGTCGAAGTCGTCAATATTAATAACGGAGAGCGTTTTACGACGTACGTGATCGAAGGAAAAGCCGGCGAAAAAGATATCTGTTTGAACGGAGCGGCGGCACGCAAAGCACATGTCGGCGATAAAATCATTATTATTGCCTATGCTCATTTGAGCGAAGAAGAGCTCAAAACGTTTAAACCGACGGTTGCTTTAGTCGATGAAACCAATGCTTTGGTAGAAGTGCGAGATTATATCTGATGTTTGATAATTTTGATTTATCGAAAATGACCGCAATGCTTGAAGAGGCGCAAAAACAAGCGCAAAAAATGCAAGAAGAGGCTCAAAATAAAGAGTTTACGGCTAAAAGCGGCGGCGGATTGGTTCGCGTGAGTATGAACGGTTCGGGCGAAGTGATCGATATCGGTATCGACGATTCGCTTTTAAGCGATAAAGAATCACTGCAAATTTTGGTGATGAGCGCGATTAACGACGTGTTAAAAATGGTTGAAGAGAATAAAAAATTAGCCACGACTCAAATGCTCTCAAGCATTGGAGGATTCGGTACGAAAAGCTAAGGAGTAGCACGTGAAATACATAGGCTTTGTTTTAGGATGCTTGGCATATTCTCTCATCGCGGCCGACGCTCCCGTCGTTCCTGTCGCAGCTTCAAAAGCGGAATTTGTTTATCCCGATTTTACGCAATGTTACGAAAAAAACAGACAATCCATCGTCTATTTCGGTAAAACGCGCGCCGTTGCCGTCAATGAAAAACAAGCCGTAGCCTATCTCAAAGAAAAACCGAACGAAGCTTTCGTACGTCACGATTACCTCTCTAATCTCTACCTTTTCGAATCGCCAAAACCGCTGATTCCCGTTAAGCTTAAACCGACCGTCGATTTGAAACTCGGCGAATGGTTAGAATCCCTCACCGATAATTCGTTGCTGGTCGTTAATGCCTCAAAAGTCGGTAAAACGTCCGACGAGCTTTTTGAATTTGCCGGTAAAGGCGAAATCAACAGCATTGTAGGCGGTCTTTGTTGCGACATGTACGGATTGGGTATCGGCGAAGGTGCTTTTATCGCTTCGGAAGTATTGGAAAAATTCATTGCCGGTAAATCGGCCTCATTTAAAGAACTCGGTGCGCGATTTAGCGAAGACAACGAAGGTATTACGGTCGACTTTATCGATCCGGCTTTTAAAGATTCTAAACTCAACGTCGGCGATAAAATACAATCGCTCAACGGTATCCGCGTGAAGACGTTGGCGGATTTAAACGATGTGATTAAAAGCTTAAAAGAAGCCCCTAAATGGAACGCGCAAATTCAAAGAGGGACGTTATCGCTCGAAGTCAGCCTCTTAGCTTCCAAACCGATCGCGAAAAAGAGCGTACCGAAAAAAGTACCGTTACCGCAAGCCAAACAAGAGAGTTTTTTCCAAGCGAAAGGTTTTGCGTTTGATAAAAATTTGAATATTATCAATGTCTCCAAAGGATCGTTTGCCGACCAAAGTGGGCTTAAGGCGGGCGATCGCTTGATGCAGATCGATACGACGCCGATCGAAACCGTTTTGCAGGCCGATGCGTACATGGCTAAAGCGTTTTCGGGAGAACATCATCTCTTGTTCGATCGAAGCGACTTTCAATTTTTCGTAACGATCAAACGCTAGAAAGGTTATTTTGAACTCTGTAGATTTATTACGCCGATTTGAACGGTTTTTGCAAGAAGCTATGCCTTCGATAGAGAGTTTTCATCCGCACTTCAACCACGCGTTTCGCGAAATGCTCGACGTGGGAGGCAAGCGATTTCGTCCTTTATTGCTCTTAAGCGTGGTTCAAACATGTAAGCCGCTTTTGGTGGACAATGCCTTACATGTAGCTCTCGGTTTAGAGATGATGCACACGTATTCATTGATTCACGACGATCTTCCGTGCATGGATAATGCCGCGCTTCGAAGAGGCCATCCGACCTTACATGTCACGTATGACGAAACGACGGCGGTACTCGTCGGCGATGCTTTAAACACGCATGCGTTTTATTTGCTTTCAAACGCGCCGTTGAGTGATGCGATCAAAGTGAAACTGGTGTCGATTCTCTCAAGCGATGCCGGCATTTACGGTATGGTTTTAGGGCAGGCCATCGATTGTTTTTTCGAGGACAAACCTCTTTCGATCGATGAATTAACGTTTTTACACCTTCATAAAACAGCTAAATTGATTGCCGCATCGCTTCAAATGGGGGCAGTCATTTGTGAATTAGATGAAGCGACGCAAAACGCCCTATACCGCTTCGGGTTAAAATTGGGGCTTTTGTTCCAAGTGCAAGACGATATTATCGATGCGACGCTCTCCAGCGAAGAAGCGGGAAAACCGACGCAAAACGACGGGCATAAAAATTCGTTTGTCAACCTTTTGGGGCTAGAGGGCGCACGTGCGCAAAAAAGAGCACTCTTAGAAGAGTTAAATCGCGAGGCGAATACTTTAGACGAAGCCTTGTCTCAAAAACTCAAAAGCATCGTGAACGATTATTTCAAAGGATAAAATAAACTATGGAAAATGAATCTTTATTAAAAAAACAAGCCGATACGATTCGATTTTTGGCGGCCGATATGGTGCAACAAGCCAACAGCGGACACCCCGGTGCGCCGATGGGACTCGCGGATATCGTGACGATTTTGGCGCGCCATATCACGCACAATCCTCAAAATCCCAAATGGCTCAACCGCGATCGCCTTGTTTTTAGCGGTGGACATGCTTCGGCGTTAGTGTATTCGTTTTTGCATTTAAGCGGTTACGACATTAGCTTGGACGATCTTAAACAATTTCGACAATTGGGCAGTAAAACGCCCGGACATCCCGAATACGGCGACGTTCCCGGCGTAGAAGTCACGACGGGGCCTTTGGGACAAGGCATCTCCAATGCGGTCGGTTTTGCGATGGCGAGCAAATATGCGGCGACGCTTCTTAATACGCCTGCAACGCCTTTAATTACGCATAAAGTGTATTGTTTATGCGGTGACGGAGATTTGCAAGAGGGGATTAGTTATGAAGCATGTTCTTTAGCGGGACATTTGGGGTTGGATAACCTTGTCGTCATTTACGACAGCAATGCAATTACGATCGAAGGCGACACGTCGATTGCATGGAGCGAAGACGTGAAACACCGTTTTGAAGCGCAAGGTTGGGAAGTTTCACGTATCGACGGACATGATTACGATGAAATTAATGCCGTTTTGGAGCAAGCCAAAGAGCAAAGCAAACCCTATTTAATTATTGCCGATACGACGATTGCCAAAGGTGCATGTGCTTTAGAGGGTAGTCATCACGCTCACGGTGCGCCATTGGGTGTTGAAGAGATTAAAAACGCTAAAATCAAAGCGGGTTTCGATCCCGAAAAAACATTTTTTGTCGCCGAAGAGGTTAAAGCACGTTTTGAATGTGCTCGCGAAAAAGGCGACCTTGCCGAGGCAACATGGAACAAACGTCTTCAAACCGAAGCGAGTGCAGAACAAAAAGCGTTGCTTGAGGCGTTGCAACATCCCGATTTTTCACGTATTCAATGGCCCGTTTTCGATAAAGATATTGCCACGCGCGACAGCAACGGGCAGATTTTAAATGCGATTGCGCAAGCGATTCCCGGCTTTTTGGGCGGAAGCGCCGATCTTGGGCCTTCCAATAAAAGTGAATTAAAAGAGATGGGCGATTTTCCTTTAGGACGCAATATTCACTTTGGAATTCGTGAACATGCCATGGGCGCGATTTGCAATGCTTTTGCGTTGTACGGTCTGTTTATCCCTTATGGTGCGACTTTTTTTATTTTTAGCGATTATATGAAACCTGCCGTTCGTTTAGCGGCATTGATGAAACTCAAAAATTTTTACATCTGGACGCATGACAGTATCGGTGTAGGCGAAGACGGCCCTACGCATCAGCCTATTGAGCAATTAACCCAATTTAGGGCATTACCGAATTTCTACGTTTTCCGCCCGTGCGACGGAAGGGAAAACGTTAAAGCATGGCAAAAAGCACTGCGTATGCATGCTCCGTGCGCCTTTGTCTGTTCCCGCCAAAAATTAAGAGCCTTGAAAGATACGCGCGATTTCGGCGACGTGGAAAACGGCGGATATTTGCTTAAAAAGCGCGAAAACGCCAAAGTAACCGTCATGGCAAGCGGTAGTGAAGTCTATTTGGCATTGGAAGTCGCGTGTTATCTTTCGATGTTCGGTATCCCAAGCAACGTTGTGAGCGTTCCGTGTTTCGATCTTTTGGTCGAGCAAGACGAGACCTATCTGCAAACCATTATTGAGCCGCAAACGAAAGTAATCGCGATCGAAGCGGGAGCGGGCTTGGAGTGGTACCGTTTTGCCGACAAAGTGATCGCAATGGAGCGTTTCGGAGCGAGCGGACCTGCGGAGTTATTGTTTGAAAAATTCGGTTTTAGAGCGCACGAAGCAACCAAAGCGGCATGCGAATTTTTGAACCTCAATTACGATGCGTTAAAAGCCGAGTTAGAGCGGGATCATGAAAAAAAACATTGTGTTTGATTTAGACGGTACGCTACTTGATACCCTAGAAGATATTGCGATTAGCGCGAATGAAGCTTTGAAAACTTTGGGTTTTGAAGCGCGTCCTATCGAGTGTTACCGTTATTACGTCGGTGAAGGTGTTTTTAAACTGTTTGAAAATATCTTTGCCCAAGACGTACAGTCGCACGAAACGATCCTTCGTGCGGTCGAACTTTTTGAAGCGCACTATGCAACGCAATTTGATCGCCATACCCAACCTTACGAGGGTATCGGTAAACTTTTGAGTTTTTTACAGGCTCGAGGGTTTAAAATGGCGATTCTTTCCAACAAGCCCGATGCGTTTACGAAAAAATGCGCCTTAAAATATTTTAGAACGTGGAAATTTGAAGCGGTTTTCGGCGTCCGCGAGGGCGTGCCTCGCAAACCCGATCCTACGGCTGTTTTAGAGATTTGCGAGCGTTTTTCTGCGCTGCCTGAGGAGTGTTTTTATTTGGGCGATACGATGATCGACATGCAAACCGCCAATCGTGCGGGAATGAAGGCCATCGGAGCGTTATGGGGATTTCGTGACGAAGCAGAATTACGCGAACATCATGCGGCGTATCTTGCCAAAACGCCCGGCGAGGTTATCAAACTGCTCGCCGCGGTTTAACACAAAAGTCACCTCACGTTTCAGGCGAAGCTCTTGAAGCGTCTAAGACAATTTCTCTCTAATCTTCCATTTGATCGTAAAAAAGCGACCTTGGCGTGTTTGTCACGATGCAAAGTCGCTTTACGATTAGGATTTAAATTTTCCCAATTCGTTGTTAAGGTTTTCGGTCATGACATGTAAGTGTTCGGACGCTTGAGACACGTTGTCGATGCTGAGCGTATTTTCTTTGGATAGGGCGTTGATTTTCTCGATTTCTACGACCATCGCTTTAATTTGCGCAGCGGTATCGACAAAGCTTTCAAGCGTGACGCGCGTCTCTTGAAGCGTCTCTTGAATCGTCGTATCGATAGCGTTCATACCGTCTTGCAAAGCGGCGGAGATATGCGCTAATTCGCCTACTTCATGCGCATTGTGTGCGATGTCGGTATTGGCGTCCATGATGGATTGAACGACGACGTTGATGGTTGCGTCGATTTCTACAAGGCTTTTTTGCGTACGCTCTGCTAGTTTCCTCACTTCGTCGGCAACCACGGCAAAACCTCTTCCGTGCTCTCCCGCCCGCGCGGCTTCGATGGCGGCATTGAGGGCTAAAAGATTGGTTTGATCGGCAATATCGCGGATAATATTTAAAACGGCTTTCACTTCATTGGCGTTGTGGCTCACGGTATTGAGACGTTCGGCTAAACTCTGCTCTTTAGAAGCGGTTGTTTGCATCGTCGTCTCAAGCTGTTCGGCTTGTTGTTTAACGCGAAAAATATCGCCTTGCGTTTGCGACAACGCCTCTTGCGATCGGTTGGCTTTTTGCACCGAACTTTCAATCACGTTCGTCAATTTTAGTCCGTTATCTTTGGCTTTCGCGACGATGTTGGCTTCGTTGTCCACGTTGCGGACGACCTCGGACGCGGTGCGTGAGAGCTCTTCGGATATGGACGCGTTTTCATGGCTAATCTCTTTGGTTTTTTTAACGATGAGATGCAGTTTTTCGATAAATTGGTTGATGTTGCGCGAAACGTCGCCGAATTCGTCGCTAGATCCGACAGGAAGTCTTTGGCTTAAATCTCCCTCGGCACTGGAAAGGTCCTTGACCATCGCGTTCAGATTTCCGAGCGGTCGCAAGAGCGTCTTGATGAGCACGATCATGACGACGATGGAAAATGCCAACATAGCACAGCCGATCAAAAGAAGTTTTTGCGATTGCGCCGTCAAAAAGGCGTAAGCGACTTCTTTGTCGTAAGTGAGGCTCGGTTTCCAGTTTGTTTGCGTGGATTGTTTGTAGGCAAAGATTTTAGTTTTGCCTTGGTATTCGTATTGCAAAATGCCTTCTTGTTTTTGATCGACCTTTTCGGCTAAAGCAGGCACGAGCGACTTCAGTTCTTTACCGAACTCTTGGTGAGATGGACTAAGTGTTCGTCAAGCGTTTCGGGGCTCATACTTTCGATAGAGCTTGATTTCAGTGCCGTTGCGATGAGAACCTCTTTTTTAGAGGAAACCCATAAATCGACGTAATCGGTTAACGCATCGGCGGTAGCTTTTAAGCTGGATTCGACTTGTGAAATACTGTGCTTTTGCGTCTCTAAATAATTCAAAACGCCGAAAGAAGACAACGCCAATCCCATCAAAAGGGCGAGGGTTAAGGTAACTTTGGTTTGAAAATGCATGAAAAAACTCCTTACATGTCAAGGTGGGATGCAAATGCATCGGAACGTAAGATAATCGAATTTTATACAATCAATCATAGCGTAAAATAGAAAAATTTCTATAACATAACGCCGATGCTTTGGAAATCGACCGCTTCATTGCAAAAATCGATACGTTTTTAAGCCCGCTTGCGTGAAATCTGACGCTGACGCTAAAGAAACAACAAGCAAGATTGCGTTACAATTGCCTATAAAACTACATTTTTTGAGGATTTTTTATGTTATTGTTAACGCCCGGTCCTACTCCCGTTCCCGAAGCGGTTCGCGTTGCGATGAGCACGCCGACGATTCATCACCGAACACCCGAATTTGAGGCTATTTTTGGAAAAGCAAGAGCGTATTTAAAAGAGCTTTTTGCCATGGAAGACGTTTTGATATTGGCATCAAGCGGCACGGGTGCGATGGAAGCATGCGTGCTTCATTTGTGTCAAAGTAAAGCCATTGTCGTCAATTCGGGAAAATTCGGCGAGCGTTTTGGCAAAATTTGCGCCGCATACAACAAACCGTTTGTTGAAATTAAAAATGAGTGGGATACGCCGGTTAGCGTCGAAGCGATCGTCGATCTTGTCAAAAACGATACGACTATCGATGCGGTATGCCTTCAAGTGTGCGAGAGTGCGGGCGGACTGCGCCATCCGCTTGAAGCGATTGCCAAAGCGGTCAAAGCGATTCGTTCTGACGTGATGATTATTGCCGACGGTATCACGGCGGTCGGTGTCGAAAAGATCGATACGACGGGAATCGACGCATTGATTTCCGGTAGCCAAAAAGCCCTGATGCTTCCTCCCGGACTCGCGTTTATCGGGCTAAGCGCACGCGCTTTGGAAATGATTGAAAGCGGTGAGGGTGTCGGATACTACTTTAATCTCAAAACCGAACTGAAAAACCAACGCAAAAACACGACCGCATGGACGGCGGCAACGACGCTGGTCATCGGTCTTGTCGCGATGTGCGAATTGATCGAAAAAGAGGGCGGGTTGGAAGCACTTTATGCCGATACGCAAAAAAGAGCGCGTGCGTCAAACGCGGCACTTCAAGCTTTAGGTTTGCGTATTTATCCGAAAGTTCCGGCACCTTCGATGAGTGCCGTTTTGGACGACGATGCGTTAAAAATCCGTAAGCTTTTGAAAAGCAAATACGGCGTCAATATGGCAGGCGGACAAGATCATATTAAAGAGACGTTGTTCCGTATTAACCACATGGGTCTCGTGAACGTTTACGAAACGGCATGGACGCTGAATGCCGTTGAAATGGCATTGTCCGAACTGGGACGTCGTCCTTACGACGGTAGCGCCAATCGCGTTTTTACGCAAGAATTTTATCAAGGCTAAGGTATGATTTACGAGCACGAAATACCCACGGGGAGCAAGCTCTACTTTGGAGAGAGTGCCAAATTAAAACGCGAACTCGAAAAAGTCGCCAGTGAACTTTTTTACGATGCCGGTTTTGAAGAGATCGTAACACCGTTTTTCTCGTACCATCAGCATAAAAGTATCGACGAAAAAGAGTTGTTGCGTTTCTCGGACGAGGCAAACCACATCGTCTCGTTGCGCGCGGACAGTACGATGGACGTCGTACGTCTCATCACCAAACGCGTCGAGCGCAGTACAAACCATGCAAAATGGTTTTACGTTCAACCCGTTTTTCGTTATCCTAGCCATGAAGTGCATCAAATCGGCGCGGAAATGATCGGTGAAGCGGATTTAAACTTAAGCATTCAGACTTGCTTGGCGCTTTTTGACAAGTTTCGTATCGATTCGTTATTGCATATCAGCAATATCAATATCCCTAAAATTCTCTCATCCATGTTACATGTCGATTTAAGCGTCTTTGAAAAAGGCGAGCTGCAAAAGCTTTTAGCGTTAAATATTCCGTGGTTGACGAAGTTAACGTGCCTTGAAACCTTGGAGGAATTGGAAGCGATTTTAGACGAAGTTCCCTTTGAACTTCAAGGCGAATTGCAAAAGCTTAAAGCGCTTTCGTGCGCTTTGCCGACGAAAAACGTCGTGTTCGCGCCTTTGTATTATGTGAAAATGCGCTATTATAATGCGTTATTTTTTAGATTTATCCATCATAATTTTACGCTAGGATCGGGCGGAAGCTACGATTGCGAAGGAATCGCCTCCAGCGGATTTGGATTGTATACGGATAATTTAATCGAAATATTAATTAAAAGAGACGGTAAGTAAATGAAAGCAGATATGATCGTAGGCATTCAATGGGGTGACGAGGGTAAAGGAAAAATCGTCGATTTGATGGCGCAACACTATGACGTCGTTTGCCGCTATCAAGGCGGGCATAACGCGGGACACACGATTTGGGTGGACGGCGTTCGTTATGCGTTGCATCTGATTCCCTCGGGTATTTTAAATCCAAAAGCCTTGAATGTGATCGGTAACGGCGTGGTCGTCTGCCCCGAAGCGTTGATCAAAGAGATGGCGCAGTTTGATCGACTGGAAGGTCGTTTGTTCGTCAGCGATAAAGCGCATATGATTTTAAACCACCATATTTTAATCGATCAGGCTAAAGAGAAATTGCGCGGCGATAAAGCGATCGGTACGACGGGACGCGGCATAGGACCAAGCTACGGCAGTAAGATCGAGCGTAGCGGACATCGATTGGGTGAGTTGCGCGATACGCAAAAATTGGCCGACGCATTGATCGAATTTTACACCGAAAATCATGCGCTTTTTGAAGCACTCGGTATCCAAACGCCTTGCAAAGCGGCACTCAAAGAAGAATTGGACGTGTACGCCAAAGCTTTGCTTCCGTTCTTGACGGATACGACGCAAATGATCTGGAAATGTTTAGACGAAAAGAAAAAAGTTTTGTTGGAAGGTGCGCAAGGTACGATGCTTGACATCGACCACGGAACCTATCCGTTCGTAACCAGCTCCAATACGATCAGCGCGGGTGCTTGTATCGGTTTAGGGCTCAATCCTAAAGATATCGGAAAAGTGACGGGAATCGTCAAGGCATACTGCACGCGTGTGGGTAACGGTCCTTTCCCGACCGAAGATTTCGGTGCGGACGGCGATGCGCTTCGCGAAAAAGGGCATGAATACGGAACGTCGACCGGACGCGCGCGCCGTTGCGGTTGGTTTGACGCGGTTGCCTGCCGTTATGCAAGCCGTATCAACGGATGCGACGAGCTTGCCATTATGAAACTGGATGTTTTAGACGGGTTTGAGACGATCAAAGTCTGTGTCGCGTATGAAGTCAATGGCAAAAGAGTGGAGACATTGCCTGAAGATTTGGACGATATTCGACCGATTTACGAAGAGCTTCCGGGTTGGAAAAGCGTCGTAGGATGTCGAAAATTTGAGGATTTACCCGAAGCGGCAAAAGCGTATCTCAAACGCCTTGAAGTGCTGACCGGTACAAAAATCGGTCTTATTTCCACGAGTCCCGATCGAAACGATACGATTATTTTATAAACTTACATGTAAGGGCGGCCATGAAAAGTCAGTTCTCGAAAATTGCCAAAATTCGCAAACAAAAACGCGATGCGATTGAGCGAGAACTGATTAAAAGTCAAAACAAAGAACGGCTGATCACGCATAAGATTGCGTCGATTTACGAAGATATTGCCGCCATGACGCTTCCCAAAGCGGGAACGGTGTCGCTTTTGGTGATGATCGGCGAACAAAAAACGGTAATGGGGCGTGAAAAAAAACGCTACGAGCAAGAGTTGATCGTTACGCAACGCCAAACCAAACAGCTTCAAGTCGATTATCAAAAAGCACATATTGAATACGAAAAAATCAAATACCTCGAAGAGCAAGAACTTCAAGCGATGATCGAGAAGATGAAAAAACAAGAACAACTCTACTTGGACGAGGTGTCAACCCTTTTGTTCGCCGGAGAACTTCATAAAAGAGGAGAATCATGAAACGGTTGTGGATCGTAGCTTTGAGTACCTTATTGTATGCCGAGACGATTGATTGTACGAAAGTCTTTGAGGAGCGTAAAAGCGAACTTCTTAAAGAGGTCGAAAAAATCGACGAAGCACGCCAATCGTTTGAAGCGCTCCAAGCGGCGACCAACGCACTTTTTGAAAAGCAAAAAGCATCGTTAAAAGCGAAAGAGGCGGAATTAGCGAAAACCAAAGAAGCGATCGAAGAAAAAGAGCGACGTATCGCCTCGATGCTCGACGAAAATAAAAAACTCTTAGAGCTTGTTGAAGCGAAAAAGAGCGAAAAAGTCGATGAAACATACGTCAAGATGAAAGACGGTGCCGCTGCTGCCATTATCGAAAAATTACCTCCGCACGAAGGTGCTTCCATTCTTTTTGGATTGCCGGCAAAGAAAATATCCCAGATTTTTGCCAAAATGAACCCTCAAACGGCATCCGAAATTACGCAACGGCTCAAAAAAGGGCCTCCTTTTGTCGAGGACAATCAAACAAAAGAGTGACAAAAAGAGTCTAAGCTTACTCTAAACAGATATTTACCTTACTTTGGTTACAATGTGAAAAATTCAGAAGTAAGGTACATGGATGAAAATCAGATTGCCGCATGCCCCCTATATTGCCAACAAGATAGCAATCGATCTTTTTAATTGTGGATTTGTAACCATGCTTAAAGGGCTAGAACCCGTCATGAAGGTTGCAGAGGATTTGATTTTAGAAGATATTAAAAAAGAGATCGCTCTTGAAGAGCGTGTTACGGAAATTTTAGAGCAAAACGAAGACGAAATGGAATTTCAAAGAGTCGATCGACGCAATATGTTTTGGTTGATTAAGAAAAAGCTCTCTTCCGAGTACGGCGTGATTTTGTCGTACGAAGACAGGTACAACGCTATTGCCCACAAACTACTCGAGACTTCATGGAAAATGGGACTGATCGAATACAATGTCTCCGAAAACCGTGTGAAAAATATTGCCTACAATGCGATTGAGACGTATATTTCGCATTTTCAAGCCATTGAAGACGATGTCGCCGAACGAATTTCGCATTATAAGCGAAAATTGGTTCCCGGTTCGGAAGAGTACGATTTGATTTTTGAAAAGCTTTACGAGGAAGAGTTACGTAAAAGAGGAATGGTATCATGACGCTAAAACCGGTATGGATTTATCTTGAAAACGGCGTATTTTTAGAGGCAAAAAGTTTTGGATTTGAAGGAACGAAAACGGGCGAAATCGTTTTCAATACGTCGATGAGCGGCTATCAAGAAATCTTAAGCGATCCTAGTTACGCCGGTCAGTTTATCGTTTTTACGATGCCCGAAATCGGTATCGTCGGAACCAACGATAATGACATGGAAAGCCGTACGATCCACGCAAGCGGAATGTTTGTTCGAAGTTTGAATCTTACGCCTTCCAATTTCCGATCGCAAGCCGGTTTATCCGATTTTTTGAAACAGCACCAAAGTATGGGAATTTGCGATATCGACACGCGCTATTTGACAAAGATGATTCGAGACGGCGGTCCTCGGATGATGATCGCATCTACCGAAGTGAACGATGTTGAGGTACTCAAAGAGATGCTTCGTAAAAGTCCTCGCATCGAAGAGGTAAACTATATTGAAAAAGTGAGTACGCCTGAGAGTTATCGACACACGCACGGAGCGTGGAATGCAGAGACGCAAAGCTATAACGCTTCCCCGAAACGTTTAGGAAAAAAGATTTTAGCGGTCGATCTTGGCATCAAACGCAATATCCTCAACGAACTGTGCGAAGTAGGCTTGGACGTTGAAGTCGTTCCGCATGATTTTAACGGCGATGAGGTTATCGCTCGTTATAAAAAGGGCGAGATTCACGGGCTCTTTTTGTCCAACGGTCCGGGAGATCCTTTGATCTTAAAGAGCGAAGCGCAAGAGGTTAAAAAGCTTATTGAGGCAAAAGTGCCTATTTTCGCGATTTGTTTAGGACATCAATTGCTTTCGATCGCCCACGGATACCCGACGTATAAGCTAAAATTCGGACAACACGGCGGCAATCATCCGGTCAAAAATATGACAAACCATGTCGTAGAGATTACGACGCAAAACCATAATTACAACGTTCCCGATTCGATTTGTAAAATTGCAAAAATCACACATGTTAATCTCTTCGATAACACGATTGAGGGGTTGGAATATAACGATTCTCCGATCTTTTCGGTACAGCATCATCCCGAAGCAAGCTCCGGCCCGCAAGAGAGTCGCTATATTTTCCAAGAGTTTGCCAGCAGACTTTAACGTAACGGAGTAGGTCATCAACGCCATCGATATTACGACGATTATCAGCGTAGCTTTTTTAGGAAGCCTTGGGCATTGTATCGGTATGTGCGGCGGGTTTGTTATGGCGTATAGCAGTGCCAAAATAGACCCTACCGCTTCGTCGTCGTCGCAATTTTTAGCACACTTAACCTACAACCTCGGTCGCATTAGTGCATATACCTTGTTAGGAATGCTTTTCGGTGCGCTTGGTTCTATTTTTACATTTTCGGCGCATATTAACGGTTATTTTTATTTTGTGATCGGTATCGTGATGGTATTAATGGGGTTATCGATGATGGGAAAAATTAAATTTTTGACCTCGCTTGAATCGACGATAGCATTTAATCCGACAATCAAAAAGCTTTTTTCGCAGCTCATTCATTCCAAAACTTTGGGTAGTTTTTACGGTTTGGGTTTATTAAACGGTTTTTTGCCGTGCGGCTTAGTTTACTTCTTTTTAGCGGCCGCCGCGACGTCGGGCTCTTTTTGGCTAGGAGGCGTTAAGATGGCACTTTTCGGTATCGCTACGATGCCCTCGATGTTGGGGCTTGGTTTTGTGGTAGGTTTTCTTAAAGGAAGCAACTTTCGCGAAGTCATGATTAAGGTCGCTTCTCTTATCATTATCGTTTACGGCATTTATATGGCGTATTTAGGGTATAGCGCGGTTATTGCATGAAACTTGAACAGTATCAAACCGCCATTGAGAGTAGCAATATTATCTCCAAAACCGATATTAACGGCATTATTACGTTTGTGAACGATGAATTTTGCAAAATTTCAGGCTATACCAAAGAAGAACTTATCGGGCAAAATCACAATATCGTACGCCACCCTGAAGTCCCGCCGTCCACGTTCAAGCAGCTTTGGCAAACGATTTTACAAAAACAAACCTACAAATCGACGGTTAAAAATTTGGCAAAAGACGGTAGCACCTTTTACGTCAATACGACCGTATGTCCTATCTTAGATGAAAACGGAGAAATTGAAGAGTTTATCGCTATTCGCTACGATGTGACCGAAAGCGTTCGCTTAAGCGAAGCGTTGATCACCAAAGACGAAGAGCTAGAAGAGCTCAACGCAACGCTGGAAGAACGCGTCAAAGAGCAGACGAAGGCGTTAACGCAACTGAATCAAACCCTTGAAGAGCGCGTTAAAGAAGAGGTTGAAAAAAACCGGGAAAAAGATCGTTTCTTATTTCAACAAGCACGCTTGGCTTCGATGGGTGAGATGATCGCCAATATCGCCCATCAATGGCGTCAACCTCTTTCTGAACTGAACATTACGCTCTATAAAATGAATAAACTCTACCAAACCTGTACAAATGTCAAAGAAGGCGGATTTGAAGAAAGTTACGAGCATGCGAAAAAAATTATCGTCAAAATGTCGGAGACGATCGAAGATTTTCGTAATTTTTTCAGCCCGAATCGTGAAACGGAACTTTTTTCACTCAGTAGCGTTGCCAAAGAAGCAATCGATATTATGCGCGGTACTTTGGAGCGCAACGAAGTACAAATTCGGCTTAACATCGTTCATGACGCCGACATTCAAGGATATTTTAACGAATTTTCGCAAGTCTTGATTAACCTTCTCAACAACACGATAGACGCTTTTTCTCATAATAAAATAAAAAGTAGATTAATTTATATTGAAATTGACACATTAAGCGCGGGAGATGCTATAATAAAAGTCTGCGATAATGCAGGGGGTATCGACGCGACTATTCTCGATAAGATTTTCGAGCCTTATTTTACGACAAAGCATGCGAGTGCCGGAACGGGACTCGGTCTTTATATGAGTAAAATGATTATTAAAAATAGTATGATGGGCACCATTGAGGCATATAACCACGAAGACGGTGTTTGTTTTTCGATCAAGATACCCGTAAAAACGGTTCTAAAGGAAGAGGGATGAGCGGATTATCGAAATTGACGGTTTTGTTTGTCGAAGACGAAGAGGATCTTAGAAACGCGTTGGAAAGCGCAATCGGGGACGAATTTGCCAAATTTATCACGGCACGCGACGGTGACGACGGGTTAAAAAAATTTAAAAAGTTTAAACCGGACATCGTTATAACGGATATTATGATGCCGGTCGTCGACGGTTTGATGATGTCTAAAGAGATTAAACACATTTCCAAACAAACTCCGATCATTATTTTAAGTGCGTTTAGCGAAAAAGAACGCTTATTGGAAGCGATCGACGTCGGAATCGATAAGTATTTAATTAAGCCGATCGACCCCGATCAGTTGATGAAAACGTTACAATTGGTATCGAAAGAGATGTTGGATCAAACGGATGTCGTTGATTTAGGCGGCGTTTATCAGTTCGATAAAAGCAAACGTGTTTTGATTAAAGAAGGCCAAACGATCTTTTTGACGAAAAAAGAGTTACTTTTTATCTCTATCCTAGTGAAAAATCTAGGCGTTTTTGTGCTTCATGAAGAGATCAAAAAGTATGTCTGGACAAATAAAAAAGTAACAGATTCAGCGATTCGTACGTTTATTAAGCGGGTTCGCGAGAAAACCGATAAAGAGTTTATCAAAAATATTCCGGGGCTCGGGTATAAGATCAATACGTAAGAACGATCGTTGCATCGTTCTTACTCTTCTCGCTATTTTTAAAATCTTCTTAAACTTTTTTATTTAACACAAATTTAATCTTCTTAAGCTTCGTTGTAGATTTGGTGCACTATAATTTCCCATTATGTGATATTTTTGTGACATAAAAACACATGTTAGGAGGAATTGATGCAGGCTAAAGATGCATTGAACTATGACTATTCGGTAGCCAAATGTTTTACCTACGCAGCGATCCTGTTTGGAATCGTTGGTATGTTAATAGGCGTGGTTATCGCCTATCAAATGGCTTTTCCTGAGTTGAATTACTTGGCGGGTGAATACGGTACATACAGTCGTTTACGACCGTTGCATACTTCCGGAGTAATTTTTGGATTCTTATTGAGCGGAATCTTTGCAACGTGGTACTATGTCGGGCAGAGAGTACTCAAAGTTTCAATGGCGGAATCACCGTTTTTGATGATCGTCGGAAAGCTTCACTTCTGGCTTTACATGATCTTAATGACGATTGCCGTCGTTAACTTATTTATGGGTATCGGTACGTCAAAAGAGTATGCCGAACTTGAATGGCCTCTTGATATTCTCGTCGTTGTCGTATGGGTATTGTGGGGTTTTAGTATTTTCGGTTTGGTCGGTATTCGCCGCGAAAAAACGCTTTATATCTCCATGTGGTATTATATTGCAACTTTCTTGGGTGTTGCGATGTTGTACCTTTTCAACAATATGGAAGTTCCGACGTATTTTGTTGCCGGTATGGGTAAATGGTATCACTCCGTTTCCATGTACGCAGGTTCAAACGACGCAATGGTTCAATGGTGGTACGGTCACAATGCGGTTGCATTCGTTTTCACGGTGCCTATCATCGCGATGATCTATTACTTCTTGCCCAAAGAGTCCGGTCAACCGGTTTTCTCTTATAAATTATCACTTCTTTCTTTCTGGGGTTTGATGTTTGTTTACCTTTGGGCCGGTGGACACCACCTTATCTATTCAACGGTTCCCGATTGGGTTCAAACGATGGGTTCTATCTTCTCTATCGTCTTAATTCTTCCGTCTTGGGGTAGTGCGATTAACATGCTTCTTACGATGAAAGGACAATGGGGACAACTCAAAGAAAATCCGTTGGTTAAATTTATGGTATTTGCTTCAACGTTCTACATGTTAAGTACGCTTGAAGGACCGATCCAATCTATTAAATCCGTTAACGCCTTGGCACACTTTACCGACTGGATTCCCGGACACGTTCACGACGGTACGCTCGGTTGGGTAGGTTTTATGACGATGGCGGCATTGTATCATATGGCTCCACGTATGTATAAACGCGAGCTTTACAGTAAAAAATTGATGGAATCACAATTTTGGATTCAAACGACGGGTATCGTTATGTACTTCTCAAGCATGTGGATTGCCGGTATTACGCAAGGTATGATGTGGAGAGCGACGGATCAATTCGGTAACCTCGCATATTCATTCATCGATACCGTAACCGTTTTAATTCCTTACTACGCACTTCGTGCAACGGGCGGTTTGTTGTATCTAATCGGTTTCTTTATGTTCACGTATAATATGTACAAAACCATGACTGCAAGTAAAGCAATTGAGTCTGAGCCTCAAAATGCTTCACCTATGGCAGCGTAAGGGGAGGGTAAAATTATGTTTCATTGGTTAGAAAAAAACCCATTCTTTTTTGCGGTAGGCGTCTTTTTAGTCATTGCCTATGCCGGTATCGTTACCATCCTTCCTGACTTTATGGAAAGCGCACGTCCCGTTACGGGAACAAAACCGTATACGGTATTGGAACTTGCAGGTCGACATGTGTATATTAAAGACAGCTGTAACGCCTGCCATTCACAATTGATCCGTCCTTTCAAATCTGAGACAGACCGTTACGGTATGTACTCTTTAAGCGGCGAGTATGCGTATGATAGGCCGTTCCTTTGGGGTTCTAAACGAACGGGACCTGACTTGATGAGGGTCGGTAACTACAGAACGACGGACTGGCACGAATATCACATGTTAGATCCGATCAGTGTTGTCCCGGGCTCTATCATGCCGGCGTATAAACATATGTTTAAAAATAATGCAGACATTGAAACGGCGTATGCGGAAGCATTAACCGTGAAAAAAGTATTCAATGTTCCTTACGATCAAGCGGATATGCCACAACTCGGAACGTACGACGAATCGAAAAAAGCGGTCATGGAACAAGCGGCTGCTATCGTTGCCGATATGAAGAGTACGGAAGTAAAAGAGGCATTTAAACGCGGTGAGATCAAAGAGATTGTTGCATTAATCGCCTATCTCAATAGCTTAAAATAAGGTGTCAGCGGTGGAAATGGAAACAATCAGAGAATTACAGGCTTATGGTTATATTTTTGCTACGATTTTTTTATCGGTCATTATGTACGGTTATTTGTACCATCTTTATAAAGCCGAAAAAAAAGGCACAAGAAACTATGAGCAGTATGCCAATATTGCTTTAAACGACAATATTGACGATGCTCCGATTGAATCTCGAACACCGTCCAACAAAGAGAAAGAATAAAGAGGAGCAATATATGAATTGGCTGAATGATAATGTAAATGCATTAGCATTGCTTGGTGCAGCAGCAATTTTAATTCTCAGCATCGGTGTTTCTTTAAAATATATCAAACAGATGAAAACCGATAAGAGTACCGGAGAATTAACGAAAGAGAATTGGGACGGCATCGGCGAATATAAAAACGCACTTCCTATCGGTTGGGCACTTTCATTCGTCGGAACGATCGTATGGGCTTTGTGGTATTTCTTAGCGGGATATCCTTTGGCAAGCTATAACAAAATCGGCGAGTACAACGAAGAAGTGAAAAGCTATAACGCGCAATTCGAGAAAAAATTTGCCAATCCCGATCAAGCAACGCTTATGAGTATGGGTGAGGGTGTTTTCTTGGTACAATGTGCACCGTGCCACGGCGTGACGGGTGACGGTATGAACGGCAAAGCGGCAAACTTTGCTAAATGGGGTAACGAAGAAGCGATCGTCGCATCGATTTTAAACGGTGCGAAAGGCTCAAACTATCCTCTTGGCGAAATGCCATCCGGTTTACTTGACGCTGAGAGCGCAAAAGCGGTTGCCGCTTACGTTATGCAAGAAGTTTCTTCGGTTAAAAAGAGCAAAAACCCTGCATTGGTTGAAAGCGGTCGTGCTCTTTGGGCAACATGTGCGGCATGCCACGGCGAAGACGGTAAAGGTATGGACGGCAGTGCTCCGGATCTTAGTACGTACGGCACGGCGAAGTTTGTTGCTAACGTCCTTAATATGGGCAAAAAAGGCACAATCGGAAATATGCCGCAATTTAACGACGGACGTTTAACCAATATTCAAAAAACAGCGGTTGGCACGTATGTCAGCTCTTTAGCGAAATAAGGATCAGTCGATGGAAAATACAAATCGTAACGTATTTGGACTCAACGGCATTACGGGAATGTTGATCGCGACGGTGTTGTTGCTCTCGATTTTAGGCGTATTGACGTTTTTTGGCTTGAAAGCACAACAAGCGGTAGCGGACAAACCTTATAAGCTAACGGATCCGCAAGCGCTTCAAATGCGAGACGCCGCGAATGCGAATCAAAAAGTTATCGCAAAGTAAGGGGGAAGTAAAATGGCTGAAAATATGGATAAAATCATAACGTTCGGATTGGTCGTGCTTGCTCTTGTAACGGCTTGGGCAGTGTTAACGCCTCATCATCTTTTTGTTGGCTAATGAAAAGCTTAGTAACGATTCAAAAAGTAAAGGGGCTCATGCTCCTTTGCTTTTTGACCTTAGTCTGTCCGCAGATCGTTTTTGCCAAAGATTTTGTCGTGCACGATTCGATTTTGGAAGAGAGAACCGCTCAGAAAATTGAAGAGATGGGCAGTGAACTTTTTGCCAAAAGCGGGGTTCAAGTCTTTTTGATCGCAAAACAAAACAGCGATGAAGAAATCGTGGCGTTTGAAAAAAACTTTGCCAAAGACCTTAACGGTTCTTATGTTTTATTGACGCTTTTTTTAGAGCAAAAGAAAGTCGATATTTACGCTTCAAGCGATATGGAAAAAGCCTTTGACAAAGAGGCGGTTTTATCGCCGCTTCCATGGAAAGGGACGATTATTCCGCTTTTGACGACGAAGAAAAACGACGTCAGCGCGGGAGCCGCGTTACTCAACGGCTATGCAGACGTTGTGGAGCAAATTGCGGCATTTAAAAAAGTGGATTTACAAAGCGCGATCGGAAGTTCTAACAAAACGACGATCAATCTTGTGCGCCTCGGAGTTTACGGATTTGTAGGCTTTTTGGTTGTTTTAATGCTTTATAGAAGGATGAAAAACCGTGGCTAAAACGAAAAGTGAAAGAAATTATTATCCGCATGCCGTTATCGGTATGATTTTAGGAATGGTCGTTGCGTGCGGTTGGGTGATTAAAATCGCCGTGAGCAATCCGGTCGAAATGGATACGTTTTATATGGAAAAGTATCAAAAAGTCGATCATAACATCAATAAAATTTTAGATCTTCAGGCAAAATTTGATGCAAAATTTGATCTAGCGTATTCGACGGAAAAATTCGAGATAGGACAAAACAATTTTACCTTGCGTTTAACCGATAAAAGCGGTCAAGCTATCGATAATGCCGATGTAACGCTCATGCTCTCGCGACCGGACAGTAACAAAGAAAACCAAGAGATGAAACCCTCTCACGTTCAAAACGGCAATTACACTTTTGGACCTTTTGAGATTACCAAGCCAGGTCGTTGGCAAATTTTGAGCAAAATAGAAGTAGGCGAATTTAAAGGTTATCATAAAAACGAAGCCTACGCAGCGCAATAGTTCCCCCTTTTCTCCTAATAACAGGCGGTAAGATAAGTTGTGTGGTCTTACCGCCATTTCATTTTGACATAAAAATCCCTCTCAAATCTATGCTTTGTTATAATAGTCCACTTTTACAAGAACACTTTACAAAAAAGTACCAAAGGCGCGCGGGCATTGCGTCTAGGAAAACCTAGTGTTAACGTAGTTTTTTCACAGAAACTGCGTTTTGAGCTTTGTTTTAAAAGCGTGTCAAGAATTAAAATAAAGAGGGACGATGTTAGAAGTTTTTGCAACCAGCCGTGCAGTACGCTCATTTTACGAAACCTTTAGTGACGCGACCACACTTCTTCCCAAAGCCATCACCATAGCAGAGCTGGAGCAAAAAGCAGTTCTAGTCCCGCACCTTTGCCTCGTTGATGAGGACATGCGCGTGCTTTTAATGCAAGAAGCGTCTCGTTTTACACAGTTTGAGCTTTTGCATATTGAGCGAGAATTTTTTACCTTTTTAAAAAACTCAAGCTACCTGTTTCGCTTTTTTGAAGAACTGAGCCACGAAAAAGTAGCCCTTGAATCCTTGATGCAAGCCGATACTTACGAGCATTACGCCGAACACCTCGAAGTGCTGCAAACGCTTTTAAAACACTACAAAGCACAGCTTTCTAAACACAGCGTGTATGATCGTATAACGCTTCCTGAATGTTATGAACTCAACAGCGACTACATTTGCTCACTAGGTGCGGTGCGTATTCATCTGGAAGGCTTTTTAAGCCGTTTTGAGATGGAGCTTTTGGAGGAAATTTCAGCGCTTATACCTTTACATGTAAACGTCACCATCAACGCTTACAACCAAAAAATGGCACGGCTTTTTCGTGACTTTGGCATGGAGTTGGAGCAAAACAACTGCTATGAGATCGATCTCTCTTCCAAAAAGATTTTACATATAAAGCCTCAAAACCCAACCCAACACGAAAAAGCCGTCTTTGGTTTTTCCTCGAGATTGGCGCAAATAAGCTATGTGCAAAGTACCATCGCTCAGTTTGTGGAAGAGGGGTTGAATCCCGAAGAGATCGTGGTGATTTTACCCGATGAGCGATTTTCTGAGGTGATGCGCCCGTTTGATACCTGGCACAATCTTAACTTTGCGATGGGTATAAGCCTCAAGCAGAGCCAGTTTTATCAAAAACTAAGTGCGCTTGAAAAAGCGATGCGCAATGACGAGATCGAAGATCATCTGCGTTTGAGTCGCTTAAAGATTGAGTCCGAAACCCTGCTTACATGTAAAGAGATTTGGCATCAAAAAGTCTCTAGCGAGAGCGCGATGCATTTTTTTGAAAGCTTGCTTGCACAAGAAGAAAAAGAGCAGAAAAATCCGCTGTTTCAAGAGGCATTTTTTGCCTTTACACACTTTTTAAAACACGCTCCCGCTCTTCGTTTTGAGCAAGTCACCAAGCTTTTACTCAACCGTTTGGGCGTGCTCGCCCAAGATGACGTCAGAGGCGGAAAGGTGACCGTTTTGGGGGTGCTTGAAACCAGAGGCGTGGCGTACAAAGGGGTGATCGTGGTGGACTTCAACGATGAGTTTGTGCCCAAACGAAGCCAAAAAGACCTCTTTCTCTCCTCTGCGGTACGCGCCCATGCAGGGCTTCCGACAAAGCGTGACCGTGAGAATTTACAACGCTACTACTACCATCAGCTCTTTTCGCGCGCGCAAAAAGTCGCCATTGCGTATGTGAAAAACGAAACCTCTATGCCTTCACGCTTTTTAGACGAACTTGGATTTGACACGACGATGATGGCAGATGAGAAAGCGTTGCAACCGCTTCTGTTTGAACGCCATGTGCCCAAAGCACTGTACGAACAGCCTTTTATCGACGCGCCGTACGATCTAAAAGCCTTTCCGCTCTCCGCCACCAAACTCAAAACACTGCTTACATGTAAACGTCAGTTTTACTTTCGCTACCTTGCTCATCTTAAAGAGGCGAAGATGCCTAGCAGTGTGATAGACGAGCAGACGATTGGTATAGCGCTTCATAAAGTGCTTGAAGATGCTATATGCGATGAAGCGTTGCGTGATGAAAAAAGCCTATACACGAGCATCGAAACGCTTTTAAAAGAGCAGAATAAACACGAAGTGTGGGGGTATTTTGTTGATCTCTGGCTTGAAAAACTACGCCCCTTTATGCGCCGTGAAGTGACGCGTTTTGAGGAAGGGTTTCGTGTGTTTAAAAAAGAGTTTTCGCACAGAGTTTCGTATGAGGGTTTTACGCTAGAGGGACAGATGGATCGCATTGATCACAAAGAGGGAAAACTCTTCGTGATTGACTATAAAAGCGGTAAAGTACCTACAACGAGTGAGCGCACATTAGAGAGCACCATCGATTTTCAACTGGTCTTTTACACGCTGATCGCCGGTGATTTGGGAGAGGTTGCGGGGGTCTATTATTACGACCTCAAAGAGGGTGTTTTGGTGGAAGATGGCTTTTTGGAAGAGAAAAAAGCACTTTTACATGTAAAACTTTTGGAGCTAGCAAAGCCGATCAATGGGTATGAACTTTGCGACGAGATCAAGCATTGCAGGCTGTGTCCGTATGTACAGTTGTGTGGACGTGAGGAGCAGATATGAATCTCAGTCCTTATTTAGCACTCGAAGCCAGTGCTGGAAGTGGTAAAACCTTTGCGCTCAGTGTGCGCTATCTCTCGCTTCTGTTTATGGGGGCGAATCCACAAAAGATCGTCGCATTGACCTTTACGAATAAGTCCGCTGCGGAGATGAAAACGCGCATCTTTGAGACACTCAAACACTTGGAGAGCAAAGATGAGCTAGAAGCGATTGCCGCGCAAACGGGCAAGTCCAAAGAAGTGTTGCTTGCACAAAAAGAGCGCGTGATGCAAACCTTGCTTCAAGCCGACATCAAAATCTCAACGCTGGATTCTTTTTTCTCACTCATTTTGCGCCATTTCGCGTTACATGTAGGCTTGCAACCTGACTTTGTCGTTGGTCAAAAAAGGCTTGAGAGCGAGTTGGTGGAGCGTTTTATCCAAGGGTGCAAACGCCACAATCTTTACAACGCACTCATCGCGTTTAGCCTCACTGAAGACAAAAAATTGGGGGATCTTTTTAGCCTTTTAAACACGCTTTATCAGAAAAAATCAGAACTGGATGTGAGCACGTTGGAAGAGGGGCATTATCCCTCCCTCAAACCGTGTTTGGATATTTTGGAGCGCATACGAGCGTACTTTGAGCAAAGCGGACTCTCGGCGCGTGGACTTGCGACGTTAAAAGCGCAGACGCTAGGCGATCTGCTTTCTAAAAAATACTTGGAGCGCGACGACTTTGGGTATTGGGACTATAAAAAGTATACCAATGAACAGGTTGATACGCTGTTAATGGAGCTCAAACACGCGTTAAACGCACATGTCAATGCCAAAGAAGCGTATTTTTTAGGACAACTGGGCAAACTGTTCGCGGTGTATGATGCGAGTCTTAGAGCTTTGATGAGCGAGTACGGCGAGCTTGCGTTTGATGACGTGACCAATCTGCTCTACACCCTTTTGCACCAAGAGATCAGCAAAGATTTTCTCTATTTTAGACTCGATGGCGCGATAGAGCATCTGCTCATCGACGAGTTTCAAGACACGAGCATCGTGCAGTACCAGATTTTACTGCCGATCATCGAAGAGATACGCGCAGGGCAGGGCGTGAAAGACTTTAAAACGCTCTTTTTTGTAGGCGATGTCAAGCAGTCGATTTATCGCTTCCGAGGAGGTGCTAAAGAGCTGTTTGGGTATGCGAAAAAGAGTTTGCATCTGGACATCAACGCGCTGGATACCAACTATCGAAGCAACGAATTGGTGGTGGATTTTGTCAATGAACTCTTTACATGTAAGATCAAAGGGTATGAGCCGCAAAAGGTAGCAAAAGCCACGGGTGAGGGGTACATCAACGTGCGCATCGAAGAGGCGATTGAACCTTTGGTGTTGGACGCGGTGGCACTGCTCTTAAAAGAGGGTGTGAAGCCCAAAGACATCGCACTTTTGGTGCATACCAACAAAGATGCCAAAGCCTTTAAAGAGCTGGTGCAAGCACAGTTTCCTTCTTTACATGTAAGGCTTGAGGCGACGTTGAAACTCATCGATGTGCGTTCCATCAAAGCCATCATTGCCCTGCTTAAATACCTTTACTTTGGCGATGAACTCTACAAAGCGAGCTTTCTCGCACTCATCGGTGAAGTCTGGGATGCACCGCTTTTTAAGACGGCGTTTGATGTCAATGTCGCACCGCTTCTTTTGGTGGAGAAGATCATTGAAACCTACCGACTGTTTGATGGCAGTGCCGATCTGCTCAGTTTCCTAGAAGTGGCGAGCCGTTATGAGGAGATCGAGAGCTTTTTGTTTGCGTTGGACGACCTCAGTGATGAAGCCAAAAGCGAGGATGTGGACGGACTGCGCGTTTTAACCGTTCACAAATCCAAAGGCTTGGAGTTTGAGCACGTCATCGTGTGCGATCGCCTCAGTCGGGACAACAACCGAAGCGACACGCTGTTGTGGCATTACGATGAAGTGGAGATCAAAGGCCTTTACCTGAGCATGGCAGGGCGCGAAACGGTGGACGCTTCGTATGCCAAAGCCAAAGAGCATGAGAGCGCTTTAATGGTCGAAGACAGACTCAACGCGCTGTATGTCGCTTTTACCAGAGCCAAACGTTCGCTTTTTGTCTGTGCCAAAGCGCAAAACAGCGCGTTTGAAATGTTGGAACTGAGCACCACCGAGCGAGGGATCATCCGCGCTACCACAAAGGAAACGACAGTTGCGGAAAGTACGATGCGCGTGTATGCGCCCAAGCGTTACGGCGCGCAAGAAGTGGCAAGCACGCCTGATGAAGAAGAGAGTGCTGAGATCGCCTCCATTACATTTGGAATCGCACAGCACTATTTGCTTGAGATGATGGAGCGTTTTGATGAGGCGTCGCTCATGAGAGCGTACACAGCGCTTCAAAACCGTTTTGCACCCCTTTTAGATGAGACGGCGATGCGTGCGATTTATCAGCGCGGAGAAAAGCTCATTTCTTGTAAAGCCTTTTTGGATTTGATTGAGGGGGCGAAAGTCTTTAAAGAACAACCACTCATGTACCAAAAAGAGCGCAAGCAGATCGACCTTTTGCTTGAATTTTCAGATCGTATCGTTGTTGTGGACTACAAAAGTTCCAAAAAGCAGAGTGCAAAACATCAAACGCAAATCAAGCTTTACCAAGACGCTCTGACGCAGATTTACAACCTGCCCGTGGAGGCGTATATTTGCTATTTGCAAAACGATGGCGTGGAGCTTCTTAAAAGCTTATAATACACTTAATTTCAGCGTTATTTAAGTATTATTTGATTACACTTGCACTTCGTTAAATAAATACGTCAAAGGTTATGACACATGAAAGCAACACTTGCGATTAAGCCAAGCGAAGTCAAACGCGACTGGATCGTAGTGGACGCTGCTGGTAAGCGATTTGGTAAAGTCCTTACAGAAGTAGCAACACTGCTCAGAGGCAAACATAAACCTTATTTTACTCCAAATGTTGATTGTGGCGATTTCGTTATCATCATCAATGCGGAAAAAGTAGAGTTTAGTGGAACAAAATTAGACACAAAATTGTATCACAGACACACAGGATATTTCGGTGGTGTTAAAACTGAAAAATTGGGTGATCTTTTGAACAACAACCCAGCAAAATTGTACAGACTTGCGGTAAGAGGCATGTTACCTAAAACAAATCTTGCTAAAGAGATGATCAAAAAGCTAAAAGTTTATGCCGGTAGTGAGCATCCTCACACAGCGCAAGTTAAAGCAGAGGTAAAGTAATATGGCAAAAGTATACGCAACCGGTAAAAGAAAAACAGCAATCGCTAAAGTATGGGTTACTCCAGGTAAAGGTAGCATTGTTGTCAATGGTATTGATTTTGAAGCGTGGCTTGGTGGTCATGAGACTATTAAAAAACGTGTTCGTCAACCTCTTGCTCTTACAAAGCAAGAGACAAGTTTTGACATTAAAGCTGACACACTTGGTGGCGGTTACTCAGCACAAGCTGACGCACTTCGCCACGGTATCTCTAAAGCACTTGCTTCTATGGACGCAGACTTTAGAGCGATCTTAAAACCACACGGTTTATTGACACGTGACTCACGTGTTGTTGAGCGTAAAAAATACGGTAAGAAAAAAGCGCGCCGTAGCCCACAATTCTCTAAACGTTAATCGTTTACATGTAAAAGCCTTTCGAGGCTTTTACGCTCTTTTTGCAAGAGTTCTTTCTTGCACTACTTCGTTTTAAATTTCTTTATTTTCTATCTTAATCTTCGAAAAATGCAAGGGGTACCTCAATGAACTCTTTTTGCCTAATTTCTACAACCTATCCCGATGAACAAAGTGCCAAAGCATTCATTCATCTTTTATTAGAGCAAAAGCTAGCCGCGTGCGTTCAGATGATGCCCATTCAGAGTTTTTACCGTTGGGAAGGTAAAGTGTGTGAGTCAAGCGAGCAATTAGTGCTGATCAAAACACGATCAAATCTATTTCCAAAAATCGAAGAGGTTATACTTAAACACCATCCTTACACGACGCCTCAGTTGATTCAACTTCCCATAGAACAAGGACTTTCTGCCTACTTAGCGTGGATGAAAGAGGAGACGATTTAGTACCCCGCCAACTCTTGCATCAAGGCTTGAACATCGTTTTTATCGAAAAAGAGGTTGAACTCTAACTCTTTAGAAAATACTTTGAGCAGAGCGATTTTTTTACTTTGGCGTTCGCTTGGATCGTCGATGGTTGAGAGTTCTGTTTTCAGTCGTTCGCGGTACATCTGGCGAATCTCTTCTTGTTTTTGAGGGCTTGGTTTGGCTTTAGTGCGCGGTTTGAGCCAAAAATAGACGAAAACGAGGAGCGAACTTAACAGCAGTATTTGAGGTAAAAAATCCATCACTCACCTTTACATGTAAACATTTTTTCATTCAACAGTATATCCAACCAAGAGCGATAAAATTTAGACTTCTTTCATTTCTTAAACCACTTTTGTGTAAAATCTCCTAAACTAACACAAAGAGGAATCCCATGCACTTTACAACTCCCCTTAAAAGTAACAGTACCAAAATCATGCTCGTAGGAAGTGGCGAGCTGGGCAAAGAGGTGGTCATCGAAGCCTCTCGTTTGGGCATTGAGACCGTTGCGGTGGATTCGTACCCCAAAGCACCTGCGCACTTGGTCGCCAATCGAAGCTATGTCATCAACATGAAAAACAAAGAGGAGCTTTTGGAGGTGATTCGCCTTGAAAAGCCGACGTTCATCTTGCCTGAAGTGGAAGCTTTGAGCATCGAAGCATTGATAGAAGCGGAGAAAGAAGGTTTTTGCGTCATCCCCAATGCGGACGCGGTGAAAAAGACGATGAATCGTAAAAACATTCGTGAGTTTGCCGCGGAGACCTTGGGGCTTAAAACCAGTGGCTACGTCTTTGTGAAAACGCTTGAGGCATTAGAAGAAGCGACAAAAGTGCTTGGCATCCCGTGTGTGGTCAAGCCTGTGATGAGCTCTTCCGGTCACGGTCAGAGCGTGATTCGAAGCGTTGCGGACATTCAAAAAGCATGGGAGATCGCCAAAGAAGCCAGAGGTGACGCGAGCGAGCTGATCGTTGAGGCGTTTGTACCCTTTGACTATGAGATCACACTTTTGACGGTGCGCAATGGCAAAGAGACGGTCTTTTGTGAGCCGATCGGGCATATCCAAGAAAACGGTGACTACGTGCTTAGCTGGCAACCCGTGCCGATGAAACCCGAAGTGTTAGCCAAAGCGCAGATGATGGCAAAAGCAGTGACGGACGGCTTGGGCGGTCGAGGACTCTTTGGTGTGGAATTTTTTGTCAAAGACGATGAGGTCTATTTTAGTGAGCTCAGCCCTCGTCCACACGACACGGGAATGGTCACGATGATCACGCAATCTCAGAGCGAATTTGCGTTACATGTAAGAGCCGTTTTGGGCTTGCCGCTTGATTTTACGTTTTACGGAGCGGGGGCGAGTGGGGCGTTTAAAAGCATGAATGAAGAGCATGTGCCAACCCTCACCATTCCTGAGAGCGCGTTTTCAAAAAACTCCTATGTACGCATTTTTGGAAAACCTGTGAGCCATGTAGGGCGCAGAATGGCTGTGGCACTTGTGTTAGATGAAGTGGAAGCGGCGAAAAAACGAGCCAAAGAGATTGTCGCATCAATAGTCGGATAATGGGTTACTATTTATAAAAAATTTACAAAAGAGGGCTATAATGAAAAAAGCCCAAAATTTAAAGAGTTTTTATGAATAAACATGTCGTTGAACAAACGGTCATTTTTTTTAGCGTCTCCAAATGGTTGCTTCTTTCTTCTGCCGTCGGCATTATGATCGGCGGCTTGATTTCCGTCTTTTTGAACATTCTCTCAACTGCCGAACAGACACGGAGTTTACTCCCGTTTCCGTTTTATTTCACGCTGCCCTTTGCGTTGATGCTAACGACGTGGATCGTGCGAACGTTCGATCAAAACGCGACGGGACACGGTACGGAGAAAGTCATCGAAGCGGTGCATAAGCGCGACGGTTACATCAATGCCAAGGTGATCCCCGTTAAACTGGTCGCCACGGTACTGACGATTTTTTCGGGCGGTTCGGTCGGAAAAGAGGGGCCGGGAGCGCAAATCGGTGCAGGTGCGGCTTCGTTTGTCGCAACCTTACTTAAATTTTCCAAATCCGACCGCCGAAAGCTCGTCATTTGCGGTATTAGCGCGGGTTTTGCTTCGGTATTCGGTACGCCCATCGCGGGAGCGATTTTCGGAATCGAGGTCTTAATTATCGGTGCGATTATGTACGATGTTCTTTTGCCCTCGTTTATCTCCGGTTTTGCGGCATTTATCACGGCTCAGGTGTTAGGCGTAAAATACCATTACTACGACATCAATTTCTACCGTTCGTTTAACTTGGACTTTTCGTTAATCTTACATGTCGTTTTGGCGGGTATCTTTTTCGGCTTAATCGCCGATTTGTTCATTACGACGGTCAATAAAATCGAAGAGTACATCAAAGCCGTTCCGTACAATCGTTACCTGAAAGCCTTTGTTGCAGGATTGGTGATGGCACTCGTTTCGTACTTTTTCTCGGAAAGCTACTTGGGACTCGGTCTTGCGACCATTAAAGACGCCCTCAGCCCCAATCCGCTGATTTCGGATAACGTGCATTGGTACGATGCCGTTTTTAAAACGTTTTTTACGGCGATTACCTTAGGTTCAGGCGGAAGCGGCGGTATTATTACGCCCTTGTTTTACGTGGGCGCGACGAGCGGTGCGGCGTTTGGCGATCTCATCGGCGGCAATCACGTCGCACTCTTTGCCGCGCTTGGGTTTGTCAGCGTTTTGGCGGGTGCGACCAACTCTCCCATCGCTTCCATTATCATGGCAGTGGAGTTGTTTGGCGTGCATATGGCAAATTATGCAGCACTGAGCGTGGTCATCGCCTTTTTAATTACGGGGCATCGTAGCGTCTTTCAGTCGCAAAAGTTGGCTCTGCGAAAAGCCGATAACATTACGATCGGCAAAGGCAACGACTTGGAAGATACCTCCATCAGTATCGATATGCGCGACATCGATAAAGTCAAACGCCTGCGCAATCGCCTCCGCTATAAACGCTTGCGCTGGCAAGTTAAAAATGCCAAGGACGATTTTAAATGAGCCGACGAAAGATTTTGATCAGTGCGTGTTTGCTCGGTGAAAACGTGAAATACGACGGCGGCAATAACGCATTACATGTAACGATTTTAGAGCGGTGGAAGGACGAGGGTGTTTTAGTACCTTTGTGCCCCGAAGTGCTCGGAGGACTTAGCGTCCCGCGTCCTGCTTGCGAAGTTCTCCAAGGAACGAACCGTGTCGTCAATCGAATCGGCGAAGACGTAAGCGAGGCATTTTCAAAAGGGGCGAAAGAGAGCTTGCGCATCGCAAAACTTGAGGGCGTGTGTATGGCGATTTTGAAAGCCAGAAGCCCCTCGTGCGGCAAAGACATTATCTACGACGGCACGTTTACGAGCACGCGCGTGAACGATTCGGGCATTACATGTAAGCTTTTGCAAGAGAGCGGCATCGTGGTTTTTAGTGAAGAGGAGCTTTGTTTAGCCGAAGCGTTTTGGCATGCAAAGGGGAATGATCCCCTTTGAGTTAGGCGTTGTGTAAAATCTCTTCGATCACGCTTTGGCTGTAGATGTGACTGACTCCTTGGCGCTCTGCCGCTTCTGACACATTTTGAGCAATCTTTTCAATAGCCTCTTTAGGAATCCCTGCTTCGCTTAAACTCACAGGCGCGCCAATTTTAGCAAACCAGCTTTTAAGCGCGTTGATGCCTTCTTCCGCACTGTTTTTCCCAAAAATTGTTTGTGCAAAACGCTCAAATTGCGCAGGATTTTGCGTGTGATACCAGCGCATCCATGCAGGAATAACGATGGCTAAGCCCGCTCCATGAGCGATGTTAAAGAGCGCTGAGAGCGAGTGTTCGATCATGTGGTTGGGGAAAACGTAAGGGTTGGTACCCGCCGTTGTTGAACCATTGAGCGCTTGGGTTGCCGCCCATGTAAACTCCGCTCGGGCGTTGTAGTCGCTTGGATTTTGAAGTAAAATCTCTGTGGTTTCCATAACGGTCTGAACGATGCCCTCAACCATGCGCGATTGGAAATGCGGTTGAACGCTTGCGGTCAAATACCCCTCGATCACGTGCGCGATGATGTCGACCGCGGAATAGGCTAGGTAATTTTTGGGTACGCTTTGGGTCAGTTCTGGGTTGAGAATGGAAAGCTTTGGGTAGACGTGAATGGACGCGATGTTGTACTTTTGGTGCGTTTCGTCGTTGGTAACGACCGCAAAGCCGTTCATTTCGCTTCCCGTTGCGGCAAGCGTCATGATGGCATACACGGGCAGGGCTTTTTCGATCACGGCTTTATGGATAAAAAAATCCCAAACATCACCCGCATACAGTGCTCCGGCGGCGATACTTTTAGCACTGTCTAAGACCGAGCCGCCGCCGATGGCAAGCACGGCTTGAACGTTCTCGTTTTTTGCCAAAGCAATGCCCTCATTGACTTTTGAAAGAACAGGGTTGCTGATGATGCCGCCTAGTTCCACCCATGCGATGCCGTTTTCTTTAAGCGACGCGGTGATCGTGTCGTACAGTCCGTCTTTTTTGATGCGCTCACTGCCGTAGCAGAGTAATACTTTATGGATTGTGTCATTTGCGATGGCTGTGCCGATCAGAGCTTCTTTTCCTTTGCCGAATTCTATTTTTGTCGGGTTGTGGTAGGTAAAATCGACCATGGTTTCTCCTTATGTTTGAGTGGTATGCTAGGGTAAAGGGAAAACGGTATTTTCCCCTTTTGACATGTCAAAGTTTTTTTAGCAGTCGGCCAAAAAAGTCAGCTCGGGTGCGGTCATAGAAGGTATAAATTCGGTCACCGTGTAGGTTGCTACGCGATGAACGTAAAAAGGATCGTGCGTTACCAACGCTTCAATCTCTTGTTTGGAAGACGCACGCGCTAAAATAATCCCGCCCGTACGAGGATTTTGTCGTCCGGAAGCTAAGAAAGTGCCTTTGGCATAGTTCTCTTTGAGAAATGCGATGTGTGCCGCCAGATGCGCATCGACCTCTTCGAGAGGTTTTTGGTAGGTTACAAAGATAATAAACATAAAAAAACTCCTAGTGTGAATTGCGAATAAACGTTTGCATTTTTTGAGAGAGTGAGCCAAAGACCAGCTCATACGAGTCGTCGATCCATTCAAGAACAAGCGCATCGTCGACTTCGCCTTCGCAAATCACGGTGTTCCAATGCTTTTTATTCATATGGTAACCCGCAATGACGCTGACGTACATTTCGCGCAATTCTCGGGCATAGTAGGGATCGCATTTGAGGTTGATGTGAGGCGGACGGCTCTCTTCATCGATGAGGGCAAAGATCTTATTGCCGACTTTATAAACGGCGGTTGTAGCGTCAAAAGGGTACTCTTTGATCGCACCGATATGGCTGAGGCAGTAGTCGTTTAAAATTTCAAAGGTCATGGTATTTGTATCGACAACTGTTTTCGTGGTCATTCACCATACCACACGCTTGCATAAACGCGTAGATCGTGGTAGAGCCTACAAATTTAAATCCCCGTTTTTTCAGATCTTTGGTGATGGCATCCGAAATGACGGAAGTACACGCGGCATGTTTATAATCCGCTACGTCGTTAACGATCGTTTTGCCGTCCACATAGTTCCAAAAGTAAGCGTCGATCGAGCCGTGCTCGTGAATAATACGCTGAAACAAGCGCGCATTGGCGATGATCGCTTCGATCTTGGGACGGCTTTTGATCACTTCGCCCGTTTGCAGGATCGAAGCGATCTCTTCTTCTCCAAAGTTCGCAACGCTTTCAAGATCAAAGTCGGCAAACGCTTTGCGATAGCCGTCGCGTTTTTTGAGCACCGTGAGCCAACTAAGCCCCGCCGATTGCGTCTCTAGGCAAAACAACTCAAACAACGCACGTTCGTCGTGCAGGGCTTTTCCCCACTCTTCGTCATGGTACGCTATATACACGGGATCGTTTAATTTTACCCAACCGCAACGCGAAAAACGTGAACTCATATCGGTACTCCCTCCGCAAAAAATCCATATAAAATTGTAGCGCACTAGAGTTAACGCTCGGACAATCGATCGTAAATAGTTTTGTCGATACGCTTTTGATAAAAGAGAAAATATCTCTTATTAACTTTTTGTTTACGAAAGATTAAGAGAGTGTTTAAACAACTTCTCTATACTTTCATTACCAAGACAATTACCTCCTTTTTGTGAATCACTTAACCTTTTTAAAAATCAGCTTCCAGATTGCCCGGTCTGGAAGCTTTTTTTATTTTTAACATGTAAAAAGAGCTAAGCTTTTTTTACTACCTTAGCCACTGAGGCACTAAAGTTAGCCTCTTACGAGGCGGACGGTTTACAAGAAGCCTATGACGCACGCTAAAGCATACGCATGATGTTAGCAAAACGATTCCGTGTGGTATAATTTTTCCATGAAAACACTTTTAATGTTCCTTTTTTTCGTAACATGTCATCTTCAAGCCGGCACGCTACACTTGTCTTTATCCGCCAATCCGAGCCGACTCAATCCGATTCTTTCCACCGATTCGGCGAGTTCTTCGGTTACGCAATGGATTTTTAACGGCTTGGTCAAATACGACAAAGACGCCAACATTGTTCCCGAACTAGCGGAAAGCTATACGTTTAAGGACGATACGACGCTCGTCTTTCACCTTCGCCGCGACGTGAAATGGAGCGACGGTGTGCCTTTTAACGCACGAGACGTGCTTTTTACGTACGAGACGATTACGTCTCCTAAGATTTTTACTCCCTATGCTTCAGGCTTTATGCACATCTCACATGTCAAGATGCTCGACGAATTTAGCGTGGAAGTTAAATACAAATACCCCTATTTTAAAGCTTTGGAAGTATGGATGATGGAGATTTTGCCCGAACATCTGCTTAAGAGCGAAACCGATTTGATGACGAGTAAGTTTAACCAAGCTCCGATCGGTACGGGTTCGTATGTCTTACATCAGTTTCAAATTTCCAAAGACACCGTTTTAAAAGCCAATCCGACGTATTTTAAAAATAGCCCGAAGATCGATACGATGGTCTTTCACTATCTTCCCGATCCCTCTTCGGAGTTTTTGATGCTCAAGTCCCGTCAACTTGATGTCGGAACGCTCACGCCTTTACAGTTGGAGAGGCAAGTCGATGCGGATTTTAGGGATTATTATACGATTTACGAAGAGATTTCACATGTCTATACGTATATGGGGTTCAATCTCCGATCGGAAAAATTTAAAGACCCTAGAGTCAGAGAAGCCCTCTCTTTAGCAATCGATCGTCAAGAGCTGGTCGATATTTTGTATTTCGGTCACGGTAAAGTGTGCACGGGACCTTTTTTACCCGGAACGGGAGCGTTTAATACGGAAGTTCAAGCCCCAAAACACGATATTGCAAAAGCCAAAGCACTTTTAAAAGAGGCGGGTTACGACGAAAAGCATCCGTTCGAATTTGAACTCACCACCGGTTCCAATCGTACGGCGGCGGCTCAGGTATTGCAATACCAGTTGCAAAAAGCAGGCGTCGTGATGAAACTGCGTGCCCTTGAATGGCAAGCTTTTTTAAACACGGTGATTTTCCCTCGCAAATTTGAAGCGGTATTGATGGCGTGGTCGTTGGGACTCAAATCGGACGCGTATACGATTTGGCACAGCGAATCAAGCCGTAAAGGCGGATTTAATTTCGTCGGTTACGAAAATGCCGAGGTCGATCGTTTGATTAAAGAAGCCGAAAAAATCGTCGATCAAGAGAAATTCGATGCCTTGTATCGGGAGATTTTTGCCAAGATCGTAGCCGACAATCCGTACCTTTTTTTAGTGATTCCCAGCGAGATCACGGCGGTCAATAAGAAGATCACGCCCGTATCGACGTCGATTATCGGGGTGATGCATAACGAAAACGATTGGATTAAGCCGTAAATTTAATGTTTCTCAGCTAAGAGTTATGCTATAATTTAAAACTCACATATGAAATGTTAGAAATATTAGTTTAAAAAGGATAGAGTCATGAAAAAAACATTGTTTTCATTGGCGGCATTGGCATCTTTGGCGTTTGCGGCACCGACTGCATACAACTACGAAGTGACACCGACGATCGGCGGCGTTCAACCTGAGGGAAATCTCGATCTTAAAGAGCAATTGACGTACGGTTTGCGATTTGGAGTCAATCTTGACAATACCATCTTCGACCAATTCGAATTGGGTTACGATCGATCCGATAACGTTGATTACAAAATCGGTCACGACAGCACCGATTTTAACCGCTACTACGGTAACTTGGTTAAAGAGTACAAAATGTCTCCTGAAATGGCATTGTACGCTTTAGTGGGTATCGGTTACGAAGACGTTAAAAACGAGCAATTTGAAAACAGAGACAGTATGTTCGCACAATACGGCGGCGGCGTTAAATACTGGGTTACCGACAATTTCGCATTGAAAGCCGAAGTTCGTCACGGTATTAAATTTCACGGCGGCGACAACAACTTGTTCTATACCCTCGGCTTCGTCGTTCCTTTCGACGCTAAAACGGCTCCCGTCGTAGCGGCTAAACCCGAAGTAAAACCGGCTCCCGTCGTAGCACCTGCGGCTCCAAAAGATAGCGACGGCGATGGCGTGTACGATGACAAAGACAAATGTCCGAATACCCCTAAAGGTACCGTAGTCGATGCCGACGGATGTACGAAAATTATCCGTTTACATGTTAAATTTGATTTCGACAAATCAACCGTAAAACCTGAATTCATGCCTGAAATTCAAAAAGTCGCAGACTTTATGAAACAAAATCCGGGTTACAGTGTTGTTCTTGAAGGTCACACAGACTCTAAAGGTAGCGACGCGTACAATATGAAACTCTCCGATCAACGTGCAAAAGCGGTTGCAAAAGCACTTTCAACACTCGGCGTTTCCGGTGCTAAAGTAACGACGGAAGCATTTGGCGAAAGCAAACCGGTTGCAACCAACGACACAGAAGCGGGTCGTGCCGAAAACAGAAGAGTTGACGCAATTTTCAAAAAATAAGTTAAGAGGGTCGTGTACGTGCATATGGATTTGAGTTGGACGGTTGTCGTTAATTTTGTGACGCTTTACGGCGTTAAGGTACTCGCTTCTTTACTCATTTTTTGGGTCGGGAAAAAGATCGCATCCCTATTGACGGCCATCGTCGTCAAAGGAATGCGCAAGTCCAAAATCGACGAAACCGTTACCAGTTTCTTTTCCAACGTCGTGTACTTCGGCCTTTTGGTGGTGATTATCCTAGCCGCGCTTAGCAATCTAGGCATAAACACCACTTCCTTCTTGGCGGTTCTCGGAACGGCGGGTCTTGCGATCGGTCTTGCGCTTCAAGGCACGCTTTCCAATGTCGGAGCCGGCATTTTACTCGTCTTTTTCCGTCCGTTTAAAATCGGACACTCGGTTCAAATTGCGGGCGAAAACGGTACGGTCGAAGAGCTGAACCTCTTTAGCGTCGTTTTAAAAACGGCAGACAACAAACAGATTATTATCCCCAACTCTGCGGTCATCGGTAAAAATATTACGAACTTTTCGGCAAAACCGACTTCGCGTATCGACTTGGTGTTTAACATCGGCTATGAAGACGATCTTCGTCTTGCCAAAGAGACGCTTCAATCCTTGATCGAGGCGGAAGATAAAGTCTTAAAAGAGCCTGCACCTCTTGTCGCCGTAAGCGAGCTGGCACAAACGTGCGTGAAATTGACGGTTCGTTTTTGGGTTCAAAACGAAGACGCTGCTGCCGTTAGTTTTTCCTTGACCGAAAAAGTCAAACTAACGTTTGACGAGAAAAAGATCAGCATTCCTCATCCTCCTTTAAACCCTCAAACGTATTAAAGACCGATTATTTACCGAAGACTTGCTGAATAATTGAACTTCCGCTTGCTAAAGGATTGCTACGCAAAGCTTTCTCTTTTTCGGCAATCATGTAAAAAAGTCCGTCCAAGGTTTTACGACCGATATACGCTTCGATATTTTCATCATTTTCCGGAACGACGTCCGTGATCCCGAACCCTTTTGCAATCGACGAGGCTTGTCCGACTAGCGCATTGTCTCCCAATTTCGACGAGGCATTCGTCGTACCCGAGAACTCTTTTAGGCTTTGATAAGAGCTCATAACCTTGTTTTGCGCTACGCTCTCTTTAATGATCGGCATCAACGCGTTTAAGAGCTTGTCTTGCGATTTGGCTTTAAAATAATCCGTCGCCGCGGTGTTGGAGCCTTTAATGATCGCATTGGCGTCGTCGACGCTCATGGACGAGATCGTATCGCTTAAGATAGAAGCCGTTTTAGGAATCGCCTTGCTAGCGGCGGTGTTCATCGTCGTTACGAAATCATCGACATAGCGTTTTCCACCCACTTTTTCGGCCGCCGTCGCAATCGGTTTCAACGATGCTGGAAGCGGAATCTTAACGGCGGAGTTCTTTAAAAATCCGTCCTCTTTTCCCAAGAGCGATACGGCTTGATCGGCTCCTAGACTCAATGCTTCTTTGACGCCGGCAATCGAACTACTCGATGATGCGGAAGAGGTGCTTTTTTGCGTCGAAGAGCTTGTACTCAGTGCCGAATTCAAGGTGTCTTGAAACGAAGCGGCGCACAGCAGTAACGGGGCAATCAGTATCACACTTTTGGTTAACATGTATCTCCTTTTTAATGCTCTTGCGATTATAATAGTGCTTTACATGTAAAAGGATGATTAAGGTGAAAACAAAAACGATTTTATTTGATCTGGACGGAACGCTTATCGATTCGACCGAAGCTATTTTGGAAAGTTTCGGCGTTGCGTTCGAGACGTTCGGAACGAGCGTTCCCGAAGACGAGAGCATTAAAAAACTCATCGGGCACCCTTTGGATTTGATGTTTACGATGCTCGGCGTCGACATATCGCAAGCCGATGCGTACGTGGGGGCGTACAAAGAACATTATCGCCTGATTTCGCGTCAAAAAACGACGTTGTTACCCTTGGCGTATGAAGCGATTACCTATGCGAGTCAAATCGCAACGCTCGGGATCGTCACGACCAAAACGGCACGGTATTCGCAAGACCTTTTGGAGCATATGGGCGTGATGCATCACTTTAAGGTTTTGATCGGACGCGAAAACGTGACTCACCCCAAACCGCACCCCGAACCGATCCAAAAAGCCTTAGCCGCGCTCGGTAGCGATCCTTCGCGTACGTGGATGGTCGGCGATACGCCGATGGATATTCTATGCGCGAAAGAAGCGGGTGTTCAAAGCGTCGGTGTTTTGTGCGGATACGCAAGCCGTTACGACCTCCGTCCTCATACCGATTGTATCGTTCGCGATGCTTTGGATGCCGTTAAGCTTATTGCGCAAGTAAGCTAAGATTGTTATATCTTTATCATATTTTTAGACTATGATTTTGAGTAGAGCTTGGTTAAACTTTTATTAAATCATCGAAGCCGAAGTTTCATTTATGAGTTATTAAGAGAACGCCAAGTAGAATGAGATAATCATCGATTACAGCGTATGGTTGATGCTTCCAAAGCCTGATTCTTGGGAAGTTTTCTTAAATAAACGAAACTAAAAGTAAGGGGAATTTAATGGCTAAAGTCATGAAAACAATGGACGGTAACGAAGCTGCTGCGTATGCATCGTATGCGTTTACCGAAGTTGCCGGTATCTATCCGATAACGCCTTCTTCACCGATGGCGGATTTTACCGACGTATGGGCAGCACAGGGCAAAAAAAATCTTTTCGGAATGCCCGTTAAAGTGGTTGAAATGCAAAGTGAAGGCGGTGCTGCGGGTACCGTTCACGGTTCGCTTCAAGCCGGCGCGCTTACGACGACTTATACAGCCTCTCAAGGTTTGTTGCTTAAAATTCCTAACATGTACAAAATGGCAGGCGAATTGTTACCGAGCGTTATTCACGTGAGTGCTCGTACGCTTGCGACGCATGCGCTTTCGATCTTCGGCGATCACCAAGATATTTACGCCGCACGCCAAACCGGTTATGCGATGCTCTCAAGCGGTTCGGTTCAACAAGTCATGGATTTGGCCGGCGTTGCTCACTTATGCGCCATTAAAGGGCGTGTTCCATTTTTACACTTCTTCGACGGTTTTAGAACTTCTCACGAAATTCAAAAAATCGAAGTGATGGATTACGCCGTTTTTGATCGTTTGCTCGACAAAGAAGCGGTTCAACGCTTCCGCGATAACGCCTTAAATCCTGAGTCTCCTAAAACGCGCGGTACGGCACAAAACGACGATATTTACTTCCAAGGCAGAGAAGCACAAAATAAATTTTACGACGCATTGCCCGATATCGTAGCGAACTATATGGACGAAATTTCCAAAGAGACGGGACGCGAGTACAAACCTTTTACCTACTACGGCGCGAAAGATGCCGATCGCATCGTCGTTGCAATGGGTTCCGTGACCGAATGTTTGAAAGAGACGATCGATTATTTAATCGGCAAAGGCGAAAAAGTAGGACTTATTACCCCGCACCTTTACCGACCGTTTAGCATCAAATACTTGATGGCGGTTATGCCCGATTCCGTTAAAAAAATTGCCGTATTGGATCGTACTAAAGAGGCAGGTTCTATCGGTGAGCCGTTGTATCTTGATATGCGTGCGGCTTTTTACGGACATGTCAATGCTCCGATTATCGTCGGCGGACGTTACGGCCTTTCTTCAAAAGACGTCGATCCGGCACAGATGTTGGCCGTTTTTGAAAACCTCAAAGCGGATGCGCCTAAAAACGACTTTACGGTCGGTATCGTCGATGACGTAACGTTTAAGTCTTTGGACGTGAAAGAAAAAATCAGCCTCGGCGACCCCGAAACCAAAGAGTGCCTTTTCTACGGACTCGGTGCGGACGGTACGGTCGGCGCGAATAAAAGTTCGATTAAAATCATCGGTGACGAAACTGACATGTACGCCCAAGCCTATTTCGCTTACGACTCCAAAAAATCAGGCGGTTTTACGCGTTCTCACCTTCGCTTCGGTAAAAAACCGATTCGCTCGACGTATCTTGTTTCCAATCCACATTTCGTCGCCTGTTCGGTCGCCGCGTACTTGGAACTTTACGACGTGGTCGACGGTATTCGCGAGGGAGGAACATTCCTTCTTAACTCTATTTGGGATGCACAAGAGACGATCGCTCGAATCCCGAATAAAGTCAAACGTATTCTTGCCAAACGCAAAGCCAATTTTTATATCATCAATGCAACCAAACTAGCACGCGATATCGGACTCGGTAATCGAAGCAATACGATTATGCAATCGGCTTTCTTTAAACTTGCTAATATCATCGATTTTGAGCAAGCTCAAACGTTTATGAAAAAACAAGCCTACAAAACCTACAGTAAAAAAGGCGAACAAATCGTCGAGCTTAACTACAAAGCGATTGATGTGGGTGCTAACGGCTTGATTAAAGTCGACGTCGATCCGTCATGGGCTAATCTCGTCGACGAGGTTAAGGTTCAAGAAGAGGTTAAATATAAAGGCACTCCGTTTGTCGAAGCAATCGCAAAACCGGTCAATGCCGCACGCGGAGATACGCTTCCCGTTTCGGTCTTTAAAGGCTATGAAGACGGTACGTTTGAACACGGTACGACCGAGTATGAAAAACGCGGTATCGGCGTTACGGTACCAAAATGGATCGAAGAAAACTGTATTCAGTGTAATCAATGTGCGTTTGTCTGTCCGCACGCGGTTATCCGACCGTTTTTGATTAACGAGCAAGAGCTTTCCTTGGCACCTGAAGGCGTCAAAGTACATGCTTTAGATGCCAAAGGTAAAGAATTCAAAGATCAAAACTTTAAATTTAAAATTCAAGTTTCCTCGCTCGATTGTACGGGATGTGAATTGTGTGCCGAAGCATGTCCGACTAAAGAAAAATCGCTTGTGATGGTTCCGCTTCAAGAGAGCCTTGATGCGGGTGAACAAGACAATGCCGATTACCTCTTCAAAAAAGTAAGCTATAAAGACGATATTTTAAGCAAAAGTAGCGTGAAGGGTTCTCAATTTGCGCAACCGCTCTTTGAATTCCACGCGGCATGCCCCGGTTGCGGCGAAACACCGTATATTACGCTTGCAACGCGATTGTTCGGCGAGAGTATGATGATCGCTAACGCGACGGGATGTTCGTCTATTTACGGCGGTTCGGCTCCATCGACTCCGTACCGCAAAAACGACAAAGGTCACGGTCCGGCATGGGGTAACTCTTTGTTTGAAGATAACGCCGAGTTCGGTTTGGGTATGCACGTTGCGGCTGAAACGCTTCGCCATCGTATTCAAATGATCATGGAAGCTTCTTTGGACAAAGCGCCCAACGCGATTGCGGCACTCTACAAAGATTGGTTAGAATTTAGAAACGACCGTGAAAAAAGCGCACAAATTCGCGACCTTCTCGTTCCTTTGTTGGAAGCTAATCCGACGGCGGCGGGTGCGGAAGTCATTTTAAGCCTTAAGCAGTATATCGCTAAAAAATCACAATGGATTTTCGGCGGCGACGGTTGGGCGTACGACATCGGTTACGGCGGACTTGACCACGTGATTGCTAGCGGCGAAGACGTCAATATTTTAGTCTTAGATACCGAGGTTTACTCCAATACCGGCGGACAAAGCTCTAAAGCTTCACGTACGGGTTCTATCGCGCAATTTACCGCTGCGGGAAAACCGGTTCAGAAAAAAGATTTGGGTTATATCGCGATGACGTACGGTAACGTTTTTGTCGCGCAAATTAACTCGAACGCTTCCGCGGCACAAGCGATTAAAGCGTTTGAAGCGGCTGAAGCGTATCCGGGAGTATCGTTGATTATTGCCTACTCTCCATGTATTGCACACGGTATCAAAGGCGGTCTAAGCCAAGCGGGCAATCAAGGCGAGCTTGCAACCAAATGCGGTTATTGGCCGATTTATACCTACGATCCGCGTCTTGAAGAAGAAGGTCAAAATCCGATCAAGATTACCGGAAAAGAGCCGGATTGGGATATGTACGATCACTTCTTGATGAACGAAGTACGCTATGCGGCTCTTAAAAAGTCAAATCCCGTCGAAGCGGAAGCGTTATTTGCACACAATAAAAAAGATGCGCAACGCAGATGGAGACAACTCAAACGTTTAGCAACAGCGGATTATTCCAACGAAAAAGAAGCTTAATTAAGCGAAACGAAGTCAAAGAGGAGGAGATTTTCCTCCTCTTTGATTGAGTGATGTTTAACGATTTAACTCCGCCGCGACTTGGGCATTTGATTTGGCAACGTCGCCGCTTCCGTGAATGATATGCGGGATGCATCCCGTGCAAACGTGAATCTCTTCTCCGCCTTTCATTGCTTTAATAAAAACGGCATTCGGGCTCTCTTCGCTCGTGCGTAAACAGACGTTACAGACTTGTACGTTATTGATTTCCATAAAAACTCCTTTGAAATTTGGCGTATTATAATGAAAAAAATGCCCGAAAAGGTTGAGCAAGATCAAGTTTTGGCTTAGCTCATAAACGTGCTTGCGATCTAACGCTAAGATTTAATCTCTTTACAATTCAAACTCTTTATAATACGATCCTTCAACGTATAAGATTAAGGAATGCGCGTGATAACGAAAATAGATATGAACTCAGCCGAATTTATGGCGGAATTTGAACGAACGCAAGCTTTTAGCGAGAAGGTATGCCAACAATTTTCTTTAACGTATACGCCGCTTCATGACGTAAAAGAGTCGATACAACAAGGCTTAACGCGTAATAAACTGATTTACGGTAAGCGCTATTGTCCCTGTTTTATGGTCATCGGAAATACGAAAGAGGAAAGAGAAAAGGCCGGCAATCGTCTTTGCCCGTGCACGCCCGCACTCAATGAGGAGATTCCTCAAAACGGCGCATGCCACTGTACGCTTTTTTGTACGCCCGAACATGCGTGCGCCCTTGCCGAAGAAGAGCGGCTTAAAGAGGTTTCGCATACGCATTCACAAGGCTTAAGCAAAGAAGAGTGCGAAGCGTTAATACATCAAAAAGAGATTGACGCGGATGAGCTTGAGGCTTTATTGGAAGCGCGAAGCCGAGGCATCGTGCGTTTTAATTTGGTCGATACGCGCGAGTGGATGGAGTGGGCGCAATACCGCATTAAAGGGACGGATTATCTTGTGCCGACGACGAGTTTTTACGATGCTTTAGCACAGCTCAAAGGTCACGAAAAAACTCCGACGATCGTGTATTGTTACAGCGGAAGCCGCAGTGCGTATTGCCAACGCGTACTCAAACACTTAGGATACCAAACCGTCGTCAATCTCGGCAACGGAATTATGTCGTACAATGGAGAAATCGAAAGCGGCGAATAAGTCGCACTAATGTTTAGGCGTATGGTGGAATACTATGACGAAATTATGGGTTATACGCAACGTTTGACGGGCGATAAAACGATAGCCCAAGACGTAACGCAAGAAACTTACGACAAAGTTTTGGAAGCAAATCAAAAGTCACATACGGTTATCCAAAAAGCTTTTCTTTATAAAGTAGCACTCCATTTGGTTATCGGATCGTGTTTGAAAAGAGAAACGGTTTGTTCAAACTTCGTATGAAGATGAAATGTACTGCAATGAAGTCTCTAATACAGAAACAATTCTAAGCCGTGAAATGTGTCAAGAGATACTCAAAGAGGGTACCAAAAACTGACGGATAAAGAGTATTGGAGAAGTTCGACATATTCCACTTTCCATGAAAATCGAATTTTCAATCCGTAAAGAGGCTTTTGCCTCTTTACATGTAAAGGCTTCCATGATCGCTTAAGAATATTTATGATAATGTATATCAAAACATTTTAGGCGAACGTATGTTGAAGTATTATAATGAACTTTTATATTTTGCTCAAAAGCTCATCGGCAATAAAGACGATGCGAGAGATCTCATTCAAGAGGCGTACAGCAAAGCGATTGCGATCAAAGATAAAATCGATATTGCCAATGAACGAGCCTATCTTTACAAGATCACGAAAAATCTAGCTATTAAAGAGTCGAGGGAAAAACAAAAGTGCGAGTATGTGGCTTTTGAAGAACAGTTGTATTCTAGCGAAAGCGAGCATCCTGAGACCGTGTTGATGCATGAAGAACGCGAAGCTGCGTTTATGCGTATCGTGGAATCTTTGCCGTACAGAGCCAAGGAAGCGTTTGTTTTACATACCGTTGATGGGTATACGCGAAAAGAGATTGCTACGATGATGGGCGTTACGTCCAATGCCGTTGAAAAACTCATTAAAAGAGCGACGATTAGCATCGAAGAAGAACTCGCAAAAAGAGGATTTTAAATGAACATCGATGCGAAGATTAAAGAAGAAGCAACGTATTGGCTCACCTGTGAGAGGGAAGGATTGAGTGCGTTTGAGAAAGAGGCATTTGAGCGTTGGTTGGCTCAAAATCCTTTACATGTAAAAGCGTACCAACGCATCAAATCCATTCATGCGATGTCACTTTCCCTTCCCAAAGCGTGTGCCAATTCTCTAAGTGCACATGCGCACTCAGAGACGAAAAAGATCAAACGCTTTGAGCAAACGAAATACTTTGCGCGTGTAGCCGCTCTTTTTTTGGTGATCGGCGTGAGTGTTTTTGGCGTGTATGACACCTTTTTTGCGCTTAAATTTACACAGGCTTTTTATGCGGATGTAACGCCCCTCACCAAACAGGTGTTACCCGATGGTTCCATCGTCTCGTGCGATGCCAAAACGCAAATGAGCGTTGCTTTTTACCCCAACAAGCGTGTTGTGACACTTGAAAAAGGGGCGGCGATGTTTGAGGTCGCCAAAGATGCAAAACGAGCCTTTATCATTCACAGCGACAAGGTAAACATTGAAGTGGTAGGCACCAAGTTTGAAGTAGAACGCACGGCAGATGGTACGACGATCAATGTGGAAGAGGGAACGGTGAAGAGTTATTATGAGGTTTCGTGGCACGAGAAGAAAAACGAAAAGCTGCTCTCCAAAGCAGACTCCATTACCTATGCACAGGAGGGGAACGTACGATATTATGCCAAAATAAACCCTGAAAAAATTGCAATTTGGCGAGATAATCTGATAAATTTTAATCAAGTGAGCCTCAAAAATGCTATCGAAGAATTTTCAAAGTACACCAATGTTTCATATGTTTTTATATCGCCTGAAATCGAAAAATACATAATAACTGGAGAATTCTCCGTAACGCAGATAGACCTCTTCTTGCAAACACTGAGCAAAATTTATCCGATTACAATCGTTAAAAATGACGAAAAAATAGAAATTTCTAAAAAAGTGAAAAAATAATGTCCGTTTTTTTGTTTTTTCAACTCTTATATAGTTAAGAACAGTTATCAAAATTGTTTTTATACAAGGGAGAGTGAAATGAATCTACTGAAAAAAAGTCTTTTAAGTTCTGCGGTGGCACTGTTGATGTGCTCAAGCGTTTATGCCGATGAGCTCGTCTACTCGCTAGAAAACCAGTCGCTCAAAAATGCGATAGAGACGATCTCCAAAAAAGCGAAATTGCCTTATATCGTTAAAGGAGCATTACTGGAAGGAAAATCCGCTCACGCCGTTCAAAACGTTAAGGGCACCCAAAATGCTTTAAACAAACTCTTGGAAGGTAGCGGTTTGGAAGCGGTTATTGAAGACGGGGCGATTATTATTCGAGAGTCCAACGATGTTTCTACGCTGAGTGCAATCTCTATTAGTGCAAGCCAAGATGCCGCTACGGAAGGAACAGGGTCTTACACGACCAAAAGTATGCGTACGGCAACCAAACTAAACTTATCCGCACGCGAAACGCCCCAATCGGTGACCGTACTAACCGATCAAAAACTGGAAGATTTAGGTGTCACCTCGTACCAAGAGATGCTCAATTACGTCACGGGTGTCTCACTCAATCGCTGGGATGAGAGAATTTACCCAACGGCACGAGGGTTTGATGTCGATTATTATCTGCTCGATGGTATGCCGACCTATACGATTTCCGATACGACCGCAAGCGATATTGATCTCTCCATTTACGATCGAGTGGAAATCGTTAAAGGTGCTAATGGCTTAATGACGGGTGCGGGCAATCCTGCCGTTGGATTGAACTTTATTCGCAAACACGCCAACTCGAAAGAAGTTAAGGGCGAAGTTGAAGTCTCAGCTGGTTCATGGGACGCTTACAGCTCGATGATGGATGTCTCCGCACCACTCAATGAAGAAGGAAATATCAGAGGACGCCTTGTCGCGAAACACGAAGATAAAAAATCGTTTATGAACGGCTATGAAAAGACCAATGATGTCGTTTACGGCGTTGTCGATATGGACTTGACAGAGACCACGTATCTCTCTATTGCCGCGGAGTATCAAAAATTAGATCGTAGTGGTATCCGTTGGGGTGGTTTGCCTGCGTTTTACAGTGATGGCACGCGCACCCATTTTTCAAGGTCTGCTACGGTCAGCGAAGACTGGACCTATTGGAACAGCGAAACAAAAGCGCTCTATCTTGATTTTAAGCAGTATCTTTACAACGACATCTCCTTGAATCTTGCCTATTCGTACTGCAAACTCTACAGCGATACGTCACTGCTCTATTTTGGAGGAACGGTTGATCAAGCTTCGGGTACGGGCGAAGGCTATGTGTACCGCTATGTCAATGATGCGCTTTATAACGAGCAAAATATCGATGTTTATATCTCTGCACCGTTTGAATTTGCCAATCTCAATCATGAAATCATCTTTGGCGTGATGCGCAATACCTCCGATCTTAAATACAATAAATGGGGTATGGACTATTTTGCATCTTCCCTTACTAATCCTCTTATAAATTTATACGCCATCACGATGAGTGATCCAAATTTATCGATGGATTACGCAACGACGCCTCATAAAACCACACAAATGGGAACCTATGTCGCGGGTAAATTCTCGTTGATGGAGGACTTGAAACTCATTACAGGACTTAGGGTTTCAGACTGGAAATACAAAACCGATACGGGTACAGGCAATAAAGAGTTTACCAACGAACTCACACCATACGCAGGGCTTATTTACGATCTTAATGACAATCACTCCATTTATGTGAGTTACACCGATATTTTTAAACCGCAAAGTTATAAGGATATTAGCGGAAATTATCTTGATCCTATCGTTGGAAAAAATTATGAGACGGGCATCAAAGGGGAATACTTCGATAAGCGCTTAAACGCCTCTCTCTCCATCTTTAGGGTAGAACAGGACAATGTCGGTGAAGCGACCACCCAGTTTGTCCCAGGAACCACAGATTATGCGTATGAAGCTGTTGATGGGGTTGTGAGTAAAGGGTTTGAAATTGATATTAACGGCGAAATCACCGATAACTGGAACATGGGCTTTGGCATCGCCAATTTTGAAGCTAAAGATGCCGATGGGAACAAAGTCCAAACAAAAGCGTCTCGCACGATGGCAAATCTCTTTACCAAATACACGATTCAAAAATGGGGCTTTGGTTTAGGTCTGAACTATCGAAGTAAAATCTACACAGGAAGCGGCGCAACCGAAATCACCCAAGATGCGTATATCTTGACCAACGCGATGGTTTCATACGATGTGGATAAACATATGAAACTCCAACTCAACGTCAATAATATTTTCGATAAAGAGTATTACGAAGGTATCGGCTCGGACGGTATGGTGTATGGCGATCCGCGCAATGCCACGCTGAGCTTTAAATACACATTTTAAAAACCAAAGATCTTGCGTCTGTGCGGCGCAAGATCTTTACATGTAAAGGATGAAAATGTTCAAAACCAAAGGAATGAGCCTTCTTAAAAAGCTCTCCATCCCCGAAAAGAGTGGTAAAACCATCGGACTTTTCAGAGGTATCTGTGCCATCATTGGAGGCTTATGCGTTGCCTATTTGGGCATGACCCTGCTGATTTATCTCTTGCCTGTAACACCAGGTGAGTCCATCATCATTCCTTTGTTGTTTAACACGTTTGTCTGGGCAGCCACGGCGCTGTGGATCGTTCTTGCCCCTACTAAACTAAGCGCACTGCTTCGAAGTGTTGTTCCTACACTTGGCTTTGCCATCGTTATTGCTGTTTTCTTTTTTAAGGAGAGTGTATGATGGAAGAGGCAAAAAAGATTTTTAAACAACGCCTCCAACGCATTCACGTTGCGGTGGGCATTAACATTTCGTTGCTGCTGTATGTGGCGGTCTTTTTTGGTATTTTTGCCATTTTGCTGCCTTTTGTTCAGGTCTGGGAGAAGCCTTCACGCCATTATGCGATGCCCAATGTTGAGAAGGTGGACTACTCAGCGATGATTGATCCGGTGCTTGCCGATCCTGATTACCCGCAAATCAATGGCATTACCATCAGCCTTCCAGGTTCCATGCACGACCCGGCTCTGCGCATTTCAACGATGTTTATGAAAACAAAAGTGTTCAATCCCAACACCGCGCAAGAGGTCGAAAATGAAGATCAACAGTCCCAACTTGCCATGTTTCTCAACGGCATGCACTATGGCAGACCCTTTAAACTCTTTGGCTACCTTGTGTTTGGCTTTACCGCCGTTGCGGCGATGTTTCTTATCATCGGTGGGTTGATGCTTATTTGGAAAATCAACTATAAAAACAGCGGTAAAAATGCGCAAAGTAAGTTTGCCAAATGGCACCGCAAGATTTTTACGTGGGTCTTTCCACCGTTCATCATCATTACGCTCACAGGAGCGTTGATGAACATCGGTTACAGCGCGTCAGCACCTATGGCATTTCTGGCATCCAAAGGTGAAACCTTTGAAACATGGAAACTGGTAGGTCCTGTGCTTTTCCCCAATCTTGCGCGCATCGAGAAGAAAAACGATACCGTTTCAATGCTTTCGATGAATGAGATTTTACTCAAAGCCAAAGCGATCATGCCTGAGGTTCAAATTCATAAAATTACGCTCAGCAACTGGAGAGATTCGAGTGCGCAAGCCAAAGTCGAAGGCTACAATCCTTATATGCCGTTTTTAAACGGTATCTCCAATGAACCCAGTGTGACGCTTAGTGGAGTGGATGGCAGTCTCATTGCGCAGCATAAAGTGATGGATAAACACTGGTCGGGGCTTTTTTACGATGCAATCTTCTTTTTGCATTTTCTCTTTGGGGTTGACACCTTTACGAGGCTGTTTATCGCCTCACTCATGGTTGTTGCAGCTGCTGCACTGGGTTTTGGTGTGCTACTTTACTTAGAGAAGCAAGCCCGTCAATTTTCACCCAACGTTCCCATCTACCACTGGATGGGCAAACTTTCCTTAAGCGTTATGGTCGGAGTTATTCCTGCGACGGGGCTTTTATTTGCCCTGCAATGGAGCTTGCCGTTTGATATGGAAGATCGTTTTGTCTGGCAAAGAGGTGCATTTGCTCTGATGTGGTTAGCAACGCTTACGTGGTCGTTTTACCGTATCAATTCCTATCAAGCGGCGAAAGAGTTTTTAAAACTGGGCGGCGGTTTATTAATGTTGAGTCCGCCGATACATTGGATGCAAAGCGGTTTTTTTCCTTTTGCATTATGGCACGATGGAATGTTCGCGATACTCGGTGTCGATAGCGGGCTACTGCTTTTAGGCGGACTCCTTTTCTATACGGGATGTAAACTTCCCTACGAAAGGAGTGCCGTAGAGGCTTTTTGGATTCAACGATTGTCACTAAAGGAGAGACGATGAAACGTTATATCGGTGTGGGGTTGTGTTTAATGTTAAGTGTGAGTGCGTATGCCCATACGCTTTTGATGAACGTGATTAACAATGACGATAACACGATCACGGTTCACGGAGAATTTAGTACGGGAGAATTAGCGCAAGGAGCACTGATAAGGCTAGAGTCTTTGCACAGCGGTGCGGTTTTATTTAAACAGCGTCTTCCCGTAGAGAGCGAAGTCGTTATACCGATTCCTAAGGAGCCGTATCAAATCGTTTTAGACGGAGGTCCTGGGCATACGGTCGTCAAAGAGGGCATCGCACCGAACGAAGGTTTTAGCGTTGAGGCAAAAGCATCGACTACGAGCAAACTGTCTCAATCTCAAAACGGTACGACGGAATGGAGTACGCCCGTGATCGTTTTATTTACATGTGCGTTTATGTTACTTTTTCTAACCCTCTATGTCAGTATGAAAAATACCAGACTTATTCTAAGCGAGATACGAAAAAAATAAATTTTACAAGAAAAAAACGAGGCTGATCATCGCGTCGATACCGATATCGACGGGCTCTTTTCCGACGAGGCGGGCACTGTTTTTGACGTGGAAGACGATTTGGCTTAGAAGCACCTCAAAATTGGCGTTGGAAGCATCGAAAAGACTCTCTTTACGGCTTTGAATGCTCGGAAGCGATTCGAGCATTTGCCATGAGGGTATTTGTCCGGCATTGAGGCGGTTTTGCAGTTCGATTTGCCAGTTGTTTTGCCACGTGAGAAAAAGATAGCGTCCTTTTTCGTCCTTGCCCGTTTTGATCTTCCATTTAATAACTTCAAGGTAGTAGTAAAGTTTTTTGAAACGCTCTTCGTCGTAGGAGAGCGTCGTGATTTGATGTCCGTCGCCGATACGGTAACTCTCCCAAAGCAGTTTATACATCCCTAAAATTAAAAAGTCGTTGCGTTCGGGAACCGTCGCACTTTTGTCGAAAGCAATGCGTAAATAATCGTCGTAGGTGTGCAGCGTCACGCCGTTATAACTCAGCCGAATCGCGTTCGTGCGGTTTCGCATCTCCTTTAAAATCGTTTCTTGCGAGGATTTGCTGTAGTTGGAAGGGTTTCGAAGATCGAGCTTTTCTTTGTAAACAATGAGGTTTTCGACGCTTTTTTTAAAGTCGTAATGCAAAGCGGTTGCTCCCTTGGTTTGCAAAACTTCCGAAACGTTTTCTTGGTTGGGGCTTGAACATCCTGCAAAAACGATCAACGCAATCACAATCCCTCTAACCCTCGACAAGGTCTTTCCCTTTTTTGATCTGTTTCTTGAGGATTTTGATGCTATCGCGAATCGATTCGCGTTTGAGAAGGTCGGTCTCGTTTTTCAGCTCTTGCTTGAGCAAAATACGGCGAAATTTGAGTTTTCTGAGCAGCTCTTTAATGGATTTTTTGTCGGTAGATTCCGCATTTTGAGGCATAAAGCCGAATAACTCTTTGATCGTTTGTATAAATTTAAAGCCGTTCATGAGGAACTCCTTTGGCTTGAGGCGTGGGTGAGGTCATTCACTTCGTTTTCGTTTAAGATCAACGCTTCTTTGCTTTCACTTGATTCCGTATTTGCGTGAACGAAAAGAGCGTGAGCAACTTTGAAAAGTTCGGATGCTACGGTGTAGGCGTAGTTGGTATCGTTCATTAAAGACGTTGCCATCGTGTAGGTGATTTTGTTGGTACGAATCAGGTTATCGAGCGATTTATTGGCGGCAATGTCGTAGTTTTGTGCATCGAGTTTGAGTTTGCTTAAGAGCAAAACGGTGACGTCGTCTTCGGCGGTATTGAAGATCATTTGAACCGTTCTGAGGTATTTGATGAGGTTTTTGCGAATGTGGTTGTATTCGCTTTGGATGTATTCGTTGTCCGATTCAAGGTAGCGAAGCATGTTTTTTTGCATATGTTTGGCGGCTTTAAACGCTTCGACCATGCCGATGGTAGCATTTTTAATCGGGATAAATTGACGCTCGCTGATGTCGGAAAATTTGCCTTGCGCCATAATTGCAAATGTGATAATTTTGCCGTAAATCTCTTTAATGCGGCGTTCATAGTAGGCGTCCATATTGACGTAAAGGGGGTCTTTGCGATGCTTGAGAATATCTTCGATCTCCATACCTGAGCTAATGTCTTCTTTGGTGACGCTGATGCCTTGCGCGATGATGTCGCAAACATTGTTGTAGAGGTGTTTGGTCTCTTTAAAAAGGGTTTCGTACGCCGTATCGGGAAAATCGAGCGCGACGTCGTTAATAAACAAGACATCGTCCCGTGCGTTTTCTTCGGTCGCTTTTTGTTTGAAGAAATGATCGAGCAGGCGAACCAAGCCTTGTACGAGCGGAGCGAACAAAAGCACGCACGTGAAGTTAAAGTAGGTGTGGTAAAGGGCGAGTTTGAGCGTCTCGTTGTATGTTGAAATGCCGAACAGCGGTGCACTTATATCGATCAAACGGATAGATTGCGGAACAAAACCGACTAGAAGAAGTCCGGTAAGCGTATTGATCAAAAAGTGGGCGGTTGCCAGTTTTTTTCCGTCGTCTCCGGCACCCAGTGCTCCCAAAACGGCGGTTACCGTCGTGCCGATATTGGCTCCGATCGTCAGGGCAACGGCATTTTCGTAGGTAATTTGCGATGCCGAGAGTGCGGTTAAGATGAGCACCAGCGAAGCGTGCGAAGACTGCATAACGACGGTCATTCCCGCTCCGATCAGTGCAAAAAGCACGATGCCCGTATAGCCGTCGGCGGCGTATTGCGTCAGGTCGATCGTCTCCTTAAACGCGTCAAATCCGTCTTTCATGTACGCGATGCCCAAAAACGAAAATCCAAGGCCCGCAAGCGCGTAACCGATGCCTTTGAGCCGTTTGCTTTCTTGAAAAATAAAGAGCATTCCAAACACCAACATCGGAAGCGCGTAGGTCGCGATGTTGATTTTGAGCCCCAGTCCCGCGATCAGCCAGATACCCGTCGTCGTGCCGATGTTGGCTCCTAAAATAATGCCGATACCTTGTGCGAGTCCTATGAGTCCGGCACTGATAAATGAGATGGCGATCACGGCGACCAAACCGCTTGATTGCATTAAGGTCGTAATGATCGTTCCGAAAAGAATATTTTTATAAAGCGTATCGCTCATCGTTTTAAGGAATTTATCGAGCATCCCGCCGATAAAAAAACGAAAACCCTCTTCAAGGTTTTTCATCCCGAAAAGAAAAATCGCCACGCCCGCGGCAATGAGAAGCAGGTTTTTGCTTTGGAAAAATGTATAGGAAAGCAGAATAATTGCACCGAAAAGTAGCCAGCGTTTCACGAAATTTCCTTTACATGTTAAGGGTTGAAGCTCAAATTATTGTACACTTTTTTCGGTATAATTGCCCAAAAAAAGGACTTCAAATGCCATTACTCGATAGTTTTTGTGTAGATCATGTCAAAATGCCAGCCCCTGCGGTGAGAGTCGCCAAAACGATGAAAACGCCTCGCGGCGATGAGATCACTGTGTTTGATCTTCGCTTTTGCAAACCCAACCAAGCGATTCTTCCTGAGCGCGGGATTCACACGCTCGAGCATCTGTTTGCGGGCTTTATGCGCAACCATCTCAACGGAGAGGGCGTCGAGATCATCGACATTTCGCCGATGGGGTGTCGTACCGGTTTTTACATGAGTTTGATCGGCACGCCCGAGCCTCAACGCGTGGTTGATGCATGGGCGGCGTCGATGCAGGACATCTTACATGTCAAGAGCGAAAACGATATTCCCGAACTCAACGTTTACCAATGCGGAACGTACAAAATGCACTCCTTGCAAGAAGCGCACGACATCGCAACAACGATTTTAAGTACGCCCATTGGCGTGATGGACAACGAAGCGTTAAAACTCGACAGGTCGAAAATACAGTAATTTAACACATCCATAAGAACCTTTTTTATATGATTAGTCTCTTTTTTTAAAGAAAAACTTAGAGTACACACATTTTATGAGTAAGGAAGGTTTTTATGGAGCGTTTAGTCGCGCGGTACAAAGAGGGCAATCTGATTGTTCTCATTCTTTTAGGTATGGTTTTGGGCGTTATCATCGCGCTCATTTCTCCGACGGCGGCACAAGCCGTTTCGATTTTGGGCAAACTCTTCGTCGGAGCACTCAAAGCGGTGGCTCCTGTTCTTGTTTTGGTGCTCGTCTCTACGGCGATCGCAACCAAAGAAGTTGGGGCGCAGACGAACATTAAGCCCATCATTCTCCTCTATGCGATCGGTACGTTTTTCTCGGCGTTGATCGCAGTGGTCGTCAGCTTTGCGTTTCCCGTAACGTTGGTGCTCTCTAGCGGCGTTGACGCGAGCTTAACACCGCCTCAAAGCATTATTGCGGTCATTAAAGGCTTTTTGGTCAGCATGGTGGACAATCCCGTTAACGCACTCGCTAAGGGCAATTATATCGGCGTGTTAACATGGGCGGTTGCCGCGGGTATCGCACTTCATCACAGCGGAGCTCAGACGAAAGCGGTTATGAAAGACGTCAGCGATGCCATGACCAAGATCGTTCAAGCGGTCATTCGTTTAGCACCGTTCGGTATTTTAGGATTGGTGGCGGAAACGTTTTCGGAAACGGGCTTTACGGCACTTTTAGGCTACGGTAAATTACTGATTATTTTGGTCGGAACGATGCTTTTCGTTGCTTTGGTACTGAACCCGCTGATCGTTTACGTAAAAACCAAACGCAATCCGTATCCTTTAGTGTTGACATGTTTGAAAGAAAGCGGCGTAACGGCATTTTTTACGCGTAGTTCCGCGGCGAATATTCCCGTCAATATGGCACTATGTAAAAAACTAGGGCTTCACGAAGATACGTACTCCATTTCTATTCCTTTGGGTGCAACGGCAAATATGGCGGGAGCGGCGGTGACCATTACGGTCTTAACGTTGGCGACGGTTCATACGTTGGGTATCTCGGTCGATATTCCGACGGCTTTATTGCTGAGTGTAGTTTCTAGTATCGCCGCGGCGGGTGTTTCGGGTGTTGCGGGCGGATCGTTGCTTTTGATTCCTTTGGCATGCGGACTCTTTGGCATTAGCGATGAGATCGCGATGCAAGTGGTCGCTATCGGCTTTTTGATCGGCGTCATTCAAGATTCGACCGAGACGGCACTGAACAGCTCAACCGACGTCGTGTTTACCGCGGCATGCTCGGACGAACCTATTAATTTGTAAGAAAAAAGTGCTTGCGGGTTTTGCCCGCAAGTGCTTTACATGTAAACCACTTTTCCTGCGTTTTACGAAGCGAAAAACTCCAGCTTTTTACCGAATCCTAAGGTATTGTCCGTAAATTTTAGGTACGAAATAGCGATGCTCCACAGCTCGGGATTCATCGCAATCGCGTAGGGAAAACGCCTCAAATAGGCTTTTTTCTCTGCTTCGTCGGCAGCTTTAAAAACGCCCGTAAATTGAGCCCCTTGAATTTTCCCCACAATCTTGGTCTCTAACGCTACCGTTCCCGCAACATGTACATTTTCCAACGCCTCGCGTCCGTGTCTGGTTTGTGCGTCCGTGGCGATGACAAACGTGGCGTACTCTTTGATAAACGCGTAAAAACAGCTGGCGCAGTAGGGCATATGGTTCTGACATGTAGCAAGGGTAAGCAGATGGTGTGCGCGAAGAAACGCCTCTATTTTGGGATCAAGCATGATTTTTCCTTTGAAAAAAAGTATAACATATTTTTTTGTTCGCTTTTAAATAGCAAGGCGATTATGATAAGCAAACAACTTTTAAAGGAGATGCGATGTATCGACGGTTGGTTTTAGGCGTGCTTGGCGTGTACGCGTTTGCGCAAAATCCTCAGGTGCTGGAACATACGGGCGTTCAGACGACGCACGACGGTAAATCCGTCACGATCGAGCGACAGATTCCTCGCGAATGTTTAAACGTGCATATCTCGCCTGAAGATATTTTCAGCGGTAATTTTGCGGGCAAAGATGTACCAAGCGTGTGCCAAAAGAGCGTGGTGACGACGGTGGGAAAAATCCAGCCGATGCAGTTAGACCCCAAAATCGTAACCGTCGGCGAAGTGGAAGTGTTGGATTTTATTCAGCATAAATTAGCCAAAGATCCCGATCGCTACGTCTTGGTCGATGCCCGAAAACAAGAGTGGTTTGAGCAGATGAGCATTCCTTCAAGCGTGAACATTCCTTTTGACGAAGTGGCGTACGATGCCGATTTTCCCGAAGATTTTGAGCGTGTCAAAAAACTGCTCGGCATTGCCTCAAAGGGAGGGAAACTTGACTTTTCGCATGCCAAAACGGCCCTGATCTTTTGCAACGCTTCGTGGTGCGCTCAATCGCATCTGATGATCGATCAATTGATCAAGATGGGCTATCCTAAAGAGAAAATTTTGTGGTATCGCGGCGGTTTACAAGACTGGGTACTCTTTGGCTTTAGTACGACCAAACCTTAAAGCGCGTGGTGGGAATCTTCCTCCTCCACGCAAGTGCTTTTACGCCACTTCTCGATCTTAAGATCGTTTTCCAAGATATGCTCGACCAGCCATTTTTTGGCGATCATTTTCATGCTTTTTTGAAGTTCGGCGATGCTTTTTTTCTCTTTGAGGATTTTGGTCATGCCCTCAATGATGGTTTCGTGAAACTTCTTGTGTTTGTCGTACAACGGGTAGTCGAGGCTTTGCATGTACGCCTCTTCTTCTTTGAAGTGCTTTGCCATGTAGTCGAAAAACTCTTTAAAAAGCCTGCCCAGTTCCGCTTTGTCCGTTGATTCGGGCGTTAATGCTTGAACGGCGTTTGCCAGATCGAAAAGCTCTTGATGTTGCCGATCTAACAGTGCGTGATGCAAGCTAAATTTTTCGCTCCATTCTATCAACACGACGACTCCCCGTAAAGTTTTTGTGCTATTGTAGCACGCTTTAAACGGTTTTTCCCCTTCTTGAAGAAGCCTTTTTAGGCAAAAGATAGATTGCTAAAAGCCCGCTCAAAATGGAAAAAAGACATCCGACTATCATCGTATGAAAAATGCCCTCGATAAAAGCGTGATCGACGCGGAACAAGAGGCTTTCGCGAAGGGCGAGATCGGGAAGTGCGCTAATGGCTTGATGTGCCGTTTGGATAGAGGTTTGAAGGGCTTTGGAAAGTGAAACATCGACTTCGATCTCTTTGACATGTAAAAGGTAAATGCGGTTGACGTAACTGCCCAAAACGGCGATGCTCATCGCCGCGGAGAGTTCGATGGTCGTGTCGTTTAAGGCACTGCCCACACCCGCTTTTTGAGGAGGAATCGAGCCCATAATGGAGTCGGTGGAGGGCGGCATGGAGAGTCCCATGCCCAAACCGTGAACGAAAAAACCGATTAAAATCGCCCAAAGCGGCATATGCACGTCGATTGTGACGACAAAAATCGCCATACCGAGTCCTGAGATAATCATGCCGCCGCCGATACTCAAAGGCATACCGTATGTTGTGACGGCACGCGGAGCCGACTTTGAGCCGATCGCCACGCCCAGCGTCATGGGCATTAGCAAGAGCCCCGCTTCCAAAGCGTTGTAACCTTGTACGGTTTGAAACAGTTGGGAGAAAAAAAACATGGAGCCGACCATGCCGAAAACGATGAGCGCAATGGCGAATGAGGGAATCGTAAAGGTGCGTGTCTCAAACAGTTCAAAAGGGATCATCGCATGCGCGCAACGTCTCTCCCAAACGATAAAAAGAGCGCAAAAGAGCACTCCGAATGAGAGGCTGATATACACGCTTTTATCGCTCCAGCCGCGCTCTCCCGCTTCGATGATGCCGTAAGTAAGCGCAAACAAAAAGAAGATGCACAAAACCATACCGAGGATGTCGGCTTTTGTGTTGGGGGTGGACGATTCGGGCAGGATTCGCGTTGCGGCATACCATGCCGTAAACCCGATGGGGAGGTTGATAAAAAAGACCCAATGCCATGACGCGTATTCGATGATAATGCCGCCGACCAGCGGTCCTAAGCCTTGGGAGAGTCCAAAGATCATCGACCAAAGCCCGATGGCTTTCATGCGCTCGTCGGTGTTTATAAACATGTGCGTGATGATGGAAAGCGTAGAGGGCATAATGAACGCCGCACCCAAACCGCTTAGGGCTCGAAAGAAAATAAGCTCGGTGGTGGAACTTGAAAGTCCCGCACCCAACGAAGCAAGGCTAAAGAGGGCAATGCCGATTTTTAAAAAGCGTTTGCGTCCCCACTGATCGCCCAAAGCGCCGATGGTGATTAAGATGGACGCAAAAACGAGAATGTAGATGTTGACAATCCATTGAAGCTCTCGCATGCTCGCCAAGAGGTCGTTTGAAATAGAGGGTAATGCGACGTCAAGAACGGTGTTGTCTAGCGTGACGATCGACATAGCAAGGCAGAGAACCCCAAGGGCTTTCCACCTTTTTTCGTGGGTATAAGGCATATTAAATGTTTCCTAGTTTCTCAAAAGTGTAATGAATATTACAAACTAGAATAGTATCGAAGATTCGCTTAGGAACGAATCTTCGGTGGATACGAGAACTGACATGTAAAGGTGTTTAGAGCGTTTTGGTGTGCTTTGAAGAGAGGGCGCTGTAGAGAATGATGGCAAGGGCGATCACACTTAAGCTAAGCAGTTGCAAGCTGACCAATGCCCAACCGCCGTGCTCCCAACAGTAAACTCCGATGGCAGTTCCCAGTGCTCCTCCTAAAAACATCGAGCTCATGTATGCCGTGTTGATGCGGCTGTGGGCTTTTTCATCCAGTGTGTAGATCTGCGCTAGGTTGTTGATTTGTACCGCTTGAAAGCCGATGTCTAACAACAATGTGGCGATAATGAACGCCGCAAGTGAATCCTCAAACACTTTCATCAGGATGATGCTAACAACGATCATCGCTATGGAGAGAATTTTGGTAAAGGTTGGATTGATCTTATCGGCGACTTTTCCGATGTAAGGAGAAAGCAGTGCTCCCGCAACGGCAAGGATTCCAAAAAGCCCGATGACGTCACTGTTAAAATTAAACGGTGCAAGCGAGAGCTTAAACGTCAGTGTCGTCCAAAAAGAGCAAAATACCCCAAATAACACCGTGATGAGAAGCGCGTTGGCACGTAAAAGAGCAAAGCGTTTGAGCTGATACACGCATGACGCCAAAAGTGAGCCGTAACTTTGTGAAAAGTGTGGTTCGATGTTGGGCAAGGTTTTGGCGATGCCCACCATGCAGGCAAAAACCAGCACGGAAGAGAGTACAAAGATGCTGTGCCAGTTTCCAAACCACTCGGTTACATAACCACTCAGCGTTCGAGCGAGCAAGATGCCTGTGAGCAGTCCGCTAAAGATGGAACCAACGACTCTGCCTTTGTCTTTGCCACTCATCGCCGCTGCCATCGGAATGACGATCTGTGCGGAAACCGCAAAAAGACCGGTAAGAAGGCTTAGCGCGTAAAGCGCGTAGAGGTTCTCCACAATGCCAAGACCCAAAAGACAGAGCGCTAAAAGAAGGTGTGAGAGCAACAGCAGTTTTTTGCGGTCCATCTTATCGCCCAGTGGGCTTACAAAAAAGAGTCCTAAACCGTAGCCGATTTGCGAAAAGGTGGGCAAGTTTCCCACCGCCAGTGCGCTTACATGTAAATCCTGAGCGATCGTGTTTAAGATAGGTTGGTTGTAGTAAATGGTTGCAACGTTAATGCCAGCCACTGCTGACATCACGTAGATCTGTTTGGGTGAAATCATCATTTTCTCCTTGGTTGAATGCTGATGAAATCATACTAGGTACAGGAATTTTCTTTGGTACCTTATTCAAGCAAATCATTGCGCAAATCAAACATTTTGTAAAAGTCGGTAATTTTGCGGTGTTTGATTGAGCTTTTTTTTGAAAAAGTGGATGAAGTGTGCGGACTCTTCATAGCCTAGTGCGTATGCAATGTCGCTCACACTCCACGAAGAGTGCTTGAGCAATATCTTCGCTTCTTCTAAAACGCGCTCGGCAATGCGCTCTGTGGTCGTTTTCTCGCTGAGCTCTTTAAGCGTTCGGTTGAGGTGATTGGGATGGATGTTCAAAAGCCTTGCAAAATCGCTTGGATTTTTAAGCTCCAGTCTCTCGTAAGGCGAAGTGATGGGAAACTGACGCTCTAAGAGTTCGTTAAAGAGTGCATCAATTTTGCGCTTTTTATCGCTTTGTGCTTCGGCGGCGATGGACGCGGGTTGCATTTTAAGCGCGATGTGGATGAGTTCCAGCGTTTTGGCGCGCAAAAGATCGTCTTTGTAGGCGTAGTCTGAGTTCATCTCCAAAAGCATCTTCTCAAAGATCGTCTCCACTTCGTGGGCACTTTCCTCGTTTAATAAGAAAAGTTTAGGATGCTCAGGACGGTAAAGTGGGTAACTTCTTAGTGCGCCGTAATGGTGAAAAAACGCTTCGGTAAAGATGCAAAAATAGCCACACTTTTGCCCATCAAGCGACTCCCAACTGTAAGGCACCAGTGGGTCAGAGAACATCAGCGCGAAATGATCACTTTGCAGGGTCTTGTCGGCATAATGCACTTTGTGCTTGCCTTTTAGAAAAGTGATCTTAAAATAGTCCTTGCGACTGTAGGGAATCTGCGCGCACTCTTGCCTCGTGAAGACATTAAAGTGTCCAATACCGTTTTCAATATTGTGCGGCAGTGGTTTGGCGATGCGTCGGTAAAAGGCTTCAAGTGTTTCCATAGCAAAAGTATACTCAAAAAAAGAGGCCTCGTTTGTGCAATAAAAATGCACCCCTTTTGTTACCAAGTTGATATAATGTTTGCATACAATTGTGTCGAAAGGAAGCGGATGTCAGTCAAGAAAGTTTATGTGCTCGATACGAACATTATCTTGCACAATACCAATTTCATTAAAGAGTTGTGCGACAACGGCAATAACATCATCGTTATCCCCGAAACCGTACTGATCGAACTGGAAGACTTCAAAAAGAACTTTACCGAACTGGGGTATCAAGCCCGAAGTTTTGCGAGAATGCTCGCGTCGTGTAAAGTCGTCGAAGTCGATAGCAACGCAGACGTTCGCGTCGTGAAGATGCGTTTTGAAGACACGATTGCTATTCATCTCTTCTCTAAAAACAGTTACGAATCCGATATGAACGCGACGTTTCTCAACGAATCCAACGACAAGCGCATCGTTGAAGCGGCCGCGGCGGCAAAAGAGTATTACGCGAAATACAAAGTCATTTTTCTCTCCTTAGACGTTTACGCGCGTATGTTCGGACTGTTTCACAACGTGACGGTCGAATCCTTACGTGAAGATCGAAGCGACGTTCCCGAATTTGAGTTCGTCAAACAGCTCAACGTCGATTCGGCACTCTTTAACACGCTCGATAAAAAGCTGATCGGCGAATATGATCCCGAACATAAAAGCGGCAATTACAGTTACGAATTTATCAGTTCGGACGGGAACAGCGCCCATGCGATCATTTCTCCGGGCGGCATTATTCACATGTTAAACGAAGAGCTCGATTTTAGGGGCTTGGAAGTCAAACCGATCAACCTCAAACAAAAGTTTTTTATGAAAGCGTTGCTTTCTAACATGTACGACATTCACGTCATCGACGCACGCGCGGGAAGCGGTAAAACGTTGATGGCGTTTGTCGCGGCGATGCGCTTAGTGAGCAAAGGCAGTTACGAAAAAATCGTCTATGTTCGCAACTCCATCGAAAGCGTCGATAAAGGTGCGGACGTCGGTTACCTTTCCGGCAACGACGAGAAGTTTCGCATCTACAACATGGCATTGTACGACACGTTAGAGTTTATCGCCAAGAAGAAGATGAAGCGACGCGACAGTACGCAAGAGCCACAAATGGCGATCGAGAAAAAGGTGCAAGAGCTCATCACCAAGTACAACATCGAAAAGCTCTGGCCGGGAGAGGCTAGGGGACGAACGCTTTCCAATGCCATCGTCATCTTAGACGAGTGGCAAAACAGCTCCAACAACACGACGCAACTCATCTTGTCGCGTTTGGACAATAACTGTAAAGCGATCGTTATCGGCTCCAACCGTCAAATCGACAACATGTACCTCAATCGGTACAATAACGGCTTAACGTCGCTTTTGAAGCAAACTAAAAAAGAGCAGACGCACATCTCTTTGTTTGCCATCGAGCTAGACAAATCGGTACGCGGGAAGTTCTCGCACTTTGCCGATGAAATTTTCGGAGATACCGATAAACACAAATGACCAAATATTCGTTTGCCCATGAAGACGAGGTAGTCTCGTTTCGTTCTATCTTTATTTCCGACGTTCACTTGGGCACGCGTTTTTCGCAAGCAGGCGAATTGTTGGAGTTTTTCAGACGTACGCAGTGTGAAAATCTCTATTTGGTCGGAGACATTATCGACGGTTGGGCGATGAGGCGAAAACTCAAATGGGCGCAATCGCATTCAGACGTGATTCAAAAAATTTTGAGAAAAGCCCGAAAAGGTACGAACGTCTATTACATCACGGGCAATCACGACGACTTTTTGCGCTCGTTTTTGCCTTTGGGATTGGGCGATTCGATTCGTATTTGCGACGAAGCGGAGTATATCGGGCTCAATCAAAAGCGTTACTTCATCACGCACGGCGATTTTTTCGACAGCGTGACGATGACCAAACGGTGGTTGGCGATTTTGGGCGATATGGGGTATGATTTACTGCTCAACATCAACCAAATTCTTAATTGGTGTCGTAAAAAAATGCGCTACCACCGTCATTGGTCGCTTTCCAAATACGTCAAAGACCATGTTAAAAGTTCCGTTTCGTTCATTACCGATTTTGAGTCGATCTTAAGCGAGCATGCCAAACGCCACCGTTACGATGGGGTTATTTGCGGGCATATCCACAAAGCCGAAATTCGCACTATCGACGGTATCGAGTACCTCAATTGCGGCGATTGGGTCGAGTCGTGTACGGCGATCGTCGAGACCTTGGATGGCGAATTTAGGATTATTCGATGGCTGGGGCACTAAGCGTATCCTTAGCCCTTTCCGGCGGGGCGGCGCGGGGCGCGTTTCATCTAGGTGTGATTGCGGCGTTGGAGCGTCACGACGTTCACATCGCCGCGATTTCAGGCACGAGTATCGGCGCGGTCGTCGGAGTCGGAATCGCTTCGGGGATGAGCGCGTTTGATCTGATACGCTTGTTTAAAAGCGATGCCTTTCGGGCGATTTTCGGTTTCAACTATTTTCGCAGAGGTCTTTTGCGGATTGACGAAAAAGCGGCGATTTTACGTGAAATCGCACCGATTGAGCGGCTTGAAAATATGCCTGTAGCGATGTTTATTACCTGCGTCGATCTGCTTAGCGGTAACAAAGTCTGCTTTTCCAAAGGCGAAGCGACCAAGCTTGCCGTTGCAAGTTCCGCACTTTTTCCGATCTTTCGTCCGATTGCGTACGAGAATTACATGTTAATCGACGGAGGCTTTATGGACAACCTTCCGATCTCGCCTCTTTTGGAATTGGAGTATCCGATTATCGGCGTTAACCTTCATCCGATCGACGCGAAAGCCAAACACGATCTTCATTCGATTTTGAAAAGAGCGCTCTTTTTAGCGTTTACGGCACCGGTTCAAGCCCAAATCGCTAAAAGCGATCTTTACGTGAGCGATCCTTCACTTTCGAACTTTGGATTGTTTACTTTTAGCGAAATGATGCGTTGTTTTGAGCTAGGATACCGTGTCGGAAGCGAATCTATTTTGACTTTTATGGAGCAACAAAGTATAATCTAGCGTTTTTAAGAGTAAGGAAAAGAGATGACAAGCAAAGAGTATTTATTTCAAATGTTCTCCCTCCAGCAAAAACTGAACGATGAGACCAACGGCATCGGCTGGGAAAACGGATATACCAAACACAACCGCATGATTAACTGGAAACGATGTATTTACATGGAGTGCGCGGAGCTCATCGATAGTTTTAGTTGGAAACATTGGAAGAACATCAACAAAGAGACCGATTGGGATAACGTGACGGTTGAGATCGTCGATATTTGGCATTTTGTGATGAGTTTATTGCTGGAAGAGTATAAAACCAATCTCAAAGGCGATTTGGATCAGTTGATCCACGACGTACTCGACGTTCAAGGTTTTGAAGCGTTTACGAAAGAGCCTTTGTTGACCGCTTCGACCGACCCGATGGAGCTGATCAACGACATCGAGAACATCGTCCATGAGATGACGGGGTTTGACGTTGATTTATTCGACGGGTTGCTTCGCAAGTATTTTGCGTTGGCACGTAAATGCGGCATCAATCTCAAAGTGCTGTACAAATTTTACGTCGCCAAAAACGTTTTGAACCAATTTAGACAAGACCATGGCTACAAAGAGGGAAGCTATAAAAAAGTATGGAACGGTAAGGAAGATAACGAAGTGATGCTCTCTTTTTTAGACGCCCAAGACGTTCCGGGCACGGAAGCCCTTTACAAACGACTCGAAAAGGCTTACGCGAAAGCTTAAGATTGATTGTAAACGATACTTCTACTTTTGGGAGTTTCCAAAAATTCGATATGGGAAACTTCCACTCCTAAACGGCTCATTTTTTGCGAAACGATCCCCAAAAGCCACGTCGAGATATTTTCGCTCGTCGGCACGAAATCAACGATAATATAACCGTCATAAAGCTCTACGATAAAAGAGGACTCGTCTTTGACGCGGGTAAGATCGGGAATTTTATAGCCCGCTTCATGCTCGATGAGGTGCTGCTTGTCGGCAAAATGAGGCAATAAAGTTTCAAAAAGCGGATCGTGAATATCGATGATGAATTTATGATCGAGCGTGTCGTCTAAAAAGCGTTTAAACCAATTGAGATGATGAAAGTCGGTCACCATACCGTCTTGAAGCTTCGTACTTTGAAGGTAAACGACAATTTTCCCTTGGTGTCCGTGCAAATGACGGCACGCCAAACACCCCGTAAGTGCAAACTCCGAATCGAGCTGCTGCGACCAAACACGGTGTCCGTAACAAAAATCAAACTCTTTACTGATTTGCCATAGCATAAACATGTCACCTTATTTTAAAGTAAGAAATGATACCCAAAAAGAGAATAGAAACATACGGCTCGTTTTAAACACTATTGGATAATTGCAATTTTAATGTGTTTTTGGTCAGAATTACCTTTATCGTCAACGGCCCGTATGGTATAGTCGCCACGTTGTTTCGGATACCATTCCAATGGAGATTTTGCCGAAGTATGACCTATATAGTCTCCGTTAGCAAACCAATATACGGTTTGAATTTCCGCATCAACGGTAACATTGAGCGGAATAAATTGTGTTTCTAATACGGAGCGTCGGAGTGTATACGTGAGATTTTCGCTTGGAGAGGTAATATCAATTTCTCGGTAAGTGTTGGAAATGTTTTGATGGCTACAATGTTCCGTGCTAGGCGGGGTTTTTTTAGGAATGCCGGCTTGCGCAAAGAGTTTTAAAAGGTCTGAGGACCAGAATTCAAATATCTCTACTTGAGTCGTTTTGGGATCAAACGGAGGACAAGCGGCTTTGCCCGTTTTCGTATCGAGCACGACAGGTCGAAAGACGGTATCGACGGTTATAGGCGTTTTTCCGGGGATAAACCATGTTTGCCCTTTTCGTTGACACCATTGCGTTACGAGATTTCCGCTTGCAAGACAAATATCCACTTTTTTAACGTTTGGAGGTACGGGTATTTTTCGTTGCTCAAGATGAGGATATTGTGCTTGTATGCTATCGATGATCTGAAAGAAAAGTGGGGCTGCCGCTGTTTGCCCCGTAAAAGATTGATTGCCTTTCCCATCGAAGTTACCTACCCAAACAGCCAAGGCGTAAGGGCCAAATATGCCTACGCTCCATGCGTCTCTAAAACCCCACGAAGTTCCTGTTTTCCAATAGACGGGTAGCGAAGATTTTTTTTCGCTTAGGCTTTGATCGGGGCGTGGATTTTGAGCCAAAATATCCATGATCATAAACGAAGATGCTTCACTTAAAAGACGAAGTTTTTGTGTCTGGGGTATATCGTCTTTATCCAAAGATGAAGGCAAAAGCTCTTCGACTAAAGGTTGTAAGATACCTCCGTTTGCTAGCATAGCATACAAACGAATGAGTTCTTGCATGCTCACTTCTCCGCCTCCAAGGCTCAAAGCGAGTCCGTAATGCTCTTGTGTTGCCATTTTTTCAATTCCCGCGTATTGGAGGAATTGGTACAAGTTGGGTTGTGTGAGTTTGGACGCAATGCTTACCGCAGGAATATTTCTGCTATAAATAAGTGCGTCGCTTACCGTAATAGGCCCTTGAAATTTTAAGTCAAAGTTTTCGGGAGTATAAATACCGAAAGAAGAGGGTACGTCTTTTAAAATACTCATAGGATGAATTAATCCTTGATCGAATCCGAGTGCATAAATAAAAGGCTTAAGCGTCGAGCCCGGCGAGCGTTTAGCTCGCGTGCCGTCGACTTGCCCGTAAATAGACGCATCATAATAATTTGCCGACCCTACAAGGGCTTTAATATGCATCGTACGCGTATCGACCAACATTGCCGAAGCGTTGAAAATACCTTTGATGGCATTACGTTTAATAAAACTGTGTATTTGCGTCTCCAAGAGTTCTTGAAGGCGACTGTCTAAAGAGGTGTGAATCACTCGAGCTTCTTTAGTATAGTCGTGTCGTTCATACACTAAGCGATCTACAAAATGAGGCGCAAGAAAAGGTAGTTGTTCGGGTTGTTTTAACGTAAGGGGAAGTTTAAAAAGAGCTTCGTCGAAAGAAGTGGTTAAGTATGTTTTTTTCCAACTTGTAAAAAGACGGTTGCGTGCTTCTTGCAAACCTTTTTCGACAATGCCCGTATTTTTATCGATACGATAGCTAGGAGATTGCGGCAGTACCGCTAACGTCAGTGCTTCTTGAAGGTTGAGAGCGAGAGGTTGCTTCTCAAAATATATAAGGCTTGCGGCACCGATACTCTCTATATTACGCCCATAGGGTGCATAGTTTAAATACGCTTCTAAAATATCGTTTTTTGAATAAGAGAGCTCAAGTTGTACCGCTCGTAGAATTTGTATACATTTGCCGTAAAATGTTTTGGTATTGAGTTTCCAATACATTCTTGCCAGTTGCATCGTAATCGTTGAACCGCCTTGCCTTGCCGCGCCGCCCCCGCCGTAGCTTTTGACGGCGGCGCGTAAAAGGCTGATCGGATTGAACCCGCAATGATAATAAAACCATTGATCCTCGTATAATTGTACTCCTTGGATGAATGAAGGAGAAATGTCTTGCAAAGGCGTCCACAATCGATACCGTTCATCTTTTGCAAGCGTTAGTCTTAGAAGTTCATGGTTGGCATCGTACACTGTTGTTGAAAAAAGCAATTTTTGAGAAAGAGGCGCATGGGGATAGAGGCGTATCCCCACACAGGTGAGTATCAGTAGAAAAAGAGCCATCAACCAGTTTTGCCAACGATGAACCAATTTTAAAAACACGATTATAGTACCGTATTATTTTGTTTGAGGTGCTATAACGTGAATCGTTCCTTCCCCCGGCGAAAGAGCATGCACGGCTCTATCATACATGGCTTCCCCAAAAGCCGAAGGGATGATAAAGGTGCCAACGGTGTTTGCTTTAATTTGATAAACAAATTCTTGCGCCGTTTGCGTCGCTTCACCGAAGATAATCATACGATCTTCTCGGGTATCGGTAAAGACCGGATTCCATGATGAACCTTGCAGTTGCGCGGGCGAAGTCCATATATCGTTATCGGGTTTATTCTCTGTCGGAGACGTTTGTTGGACTATCTCAAAACCGCCCGGAATCAAATCGATAATCGCAAGATTGTTAATGTGTTCCGAAGAGATAGAGCGAACCAAAATATGGACATTGATTTTTTCTCCTAATGTCACTTGATTGATTTTCTTACCGTCTAGATCGGTATAGGTACGTATGATTTCTAAACCGTTTTTATACCCTTTTGCATCAGGTATTTGGTCAAATCCTTCTTGCGTTATACTATACCAAGCCGGTATATTGCTTGGGTTATGCAGTGTTATCTTGACGTCTTGATCGGAAAATTTCCCTTCGACTAAAAGACCTTTTAGCGTAGAAATAAGGCGAGTTTTGTTCTCTTTATCAAGCGCACCAATACTCAGATGATCGGTCTTTTCTTTGTTGAAAAGAGCGGTTGAGTAGGCTTCAATTGCCAGGATACTCATAGCGGAAGAGAGCGACGTATAGCGTTCTTGCCTTAGCATTAAAACCATATTTTCAAGAGCTTTTGTCGGAATATCCGAAGCAAGTTCCGGAAAATGTTTAACGATCACATATAAAAAAGTCGCATTTTGGATTAAAGGATCATTATAGTTTTCCGCCCACCATGCATCGGAATAAGCACGGCTAAGGCTCTTCCACGGTCCTTGTAGCAGTTCGTTCGCTTCTTTATCCATTTTAAGCATTTTATACGAAGCCGCTAAGTAAAGAGCACTAAGTCCGTTTTTCCACTCGTCTCCGAAACGATTTTGCAGTCTGCTTTGGACGGTGCTTAAAAGATTTGTCGTTACCTTGTTTTGTCGCGTTAATAAATAAACGGCAAAGGCACGTAAGCGTAATCCGTATTCGTCATTGTTGGTTTCATCGCTTGCAACGTTTTGGAGGTACGAATTGGCATTTTTCAGCATATCGTTTGGAATAGTTTTACCTTTTTCGTATGCTTCGATTAGAAACTGCGTAACATAAGCCGTCACGAAAGGATCGGATTGTACGGTTGCTCTCCAAAGTCCAAATCCGCCGCGGCTGTTTTGGCGAGTTCTCAACACTTCCAAAGTCGTATCGATACGTTGACGGATAGTGTCGCTATTTTGAGTGCTTAATTCCGGACGGCTATCAAGAAAGAGAGCAGGAATAGCACGGCTAACAAGCTGTTCGGAACACGTATAAGGATAATTTTCAAGATAGCTTGATAGCCCGTTCATCAGTACGGAAGGAGAATGTGCCAACGTGACGGTACGTTTTGCATATTCGTCGTACATGTGACGCAATGCGCCGACGGTTTCTTCGGCTTGATGCATTTGTCCAATCGTCACATGTGTACGGAAGGGAACGGCCGGACGTACGGAAATACTTTCCTTCCGCGTTATCGACGTGCTTCCGTTTGTTGCAACAAAAGTTATGTCGGCATTTCCAAGTATGTTGGAGGCTTTCATTTTAAAACGAACGACCCCTTCACTCTTTTCCGGTATCGTAAGTGTTTGTGAGGCGTTTTCAAGAATATTGAGATGCTTAGAGCTCGTAGCCACGATGGAAATAGGCGTAGAACTTTCATGGGTATCACGGTTATTGGCTACACTCAACGATACTTCAAATTCATCACCCGGAGCGACGACAAACGGTGCATTGGGAGAGAGTACGAAGTCCCCGCGAACTAAAGTATTGGTTTGAGCGGCACCTATGCCCTGAGGCGTGACGGCAACGGCCATAACCCGAAGTTTTCCGTTAAAATAATCGGGTACCGTATAGTGCAATATTTTTTCACCGTCCACTTCAACAATACCCGACCAAAAAGCTACGGCTTTATTAGATTTGCGTTTAAACGGATTGAGATGCATGCTTCTGAATGCCGTCATATCGCCGCCGGGTGCCGAAGATTCTTTTAATTTACTAAATTCCGGCAAAATGAGATCGAGAATTTGTAAGCTGTCGACGCTGAGTTCCTTTTTTCTAAAAAAGAATTTGAGAGGATCTTGAAAATCATAGCGGGCTACTTGTAAAATTCCCTCATCTACGGCAAAAACAATGACTTTTTGTTTTTCGTTGGTTTGAATTTTAATAGGCAACGTTGTTCCCGGCTTGACTACTTTCGGCGATTCAAGACTGAGGTCGAGATGATGTTTACTGACGTTAATGTTAAAAGGAGCAACACCGTAGCTTAGCGGACTCATAAAAATTTCATTCGAGTTCGGGTCTCTAATAAACTGAACGTTGACGTACGCATTTCCGTCAAGGTCTTTGGGCAGTTGAATACTTTGCGTCGAGTTCGTTGTCGTTGTTTTAAACCATTTCCATGCATACACCTTATCTCTTTCTATCGTAATCAATCCGCTACCTACATAAGGAGCGTTAATGGAAATATCGATATTTTCTCCCGGCTGATACTCTTTTTTGGAAAGGGTAAGCTTCAATTCGGCATCACGATTCAAAGAACGCGTCACATTCGCATTGCCTGCAATGGCAAAGGAAGTTTTATAAAGGATATTCCCTGTCTCGTTTTTTAATAAAAGAAGATAGTTACCCGGCTTATCCGTCGGAAGCGTATAGTAATAACCTTGGTCGCTTATATCAATCTTTTGTTCGCCGATCGGAACTTCTTTGAGCTTAGATTCGTATTTGTAAACTCCCGACGATTGTTTTGTCAGAACGGAAATATAGGTGTTTTCGATCAATTCAAGTTTGAGATTTGAAATACCGATTTGTTTCATCGTCGGATCGACCGCAATCATATGAAGTTTTTGTAAGGTATCTTTCTTGATATAACTCATATCCCCATCAGCTTTGGTTCCTATAAAAAAAGGATAGGGGGAGACTAATGTTTTTGACATAGAAACAACGGAACGGCCGCTTTCCGCTTCAAAAGCTTCACTTAAAAGCTGAACATAGTAGCTAGCAGGAGCATAGTTTGTGAGTCCTAGCTTTAAAGTAGCAATTCCTTCTTGGTTTGTAAAAGCGTCTTCGAGTTTTGTGCTAAACGTTTGCGTCTTGGAATGATCTTCGTAAAAACTATACCCTTTAAAAGGTTCAAAGGACGGAGACGCGGGAGTGAGCGTCAGCGTTGTCGCGACCCGTAGCTTTTGAGCAGGCGTACCGAAGAGGTTTTGCACGGAAACCGTCGCATTCAGCTCTTCCGGGGTTAACCAGTGTTTGGTGCTTTTCGGGTCGATTTTAATAGAAACGTTTAAACGATCAGGCTCGAATTCTTTGATATGAATCGTCGTTGAACCAAGAGGTGTGCGATGGTTGTTTTTGTTGATAGAATACAGATAAATATTCCATTCTCCCGTAGGTACATTTTCTTGCGTCGTGTATGAAAGCTCATTGAGTCCGCTTTCGTCTACCGTAAGATTTTTCGATTGTATGAGCATATTGCGTGAATCGTAAATTTCTGCAATAAGCGGCATTCCTTTAAGCGGCATATCCCATTTGTTCGTTTTAAGGATAGAGCCGATATGAAACGTATCTCCCGGTTTATACACGCTTCTATCTGAAAACAAATAAGCTTTTAATTCTCCCTCTTGGCCGTTTTTAACACCCACTATATCAAATCGTGAAAGATTCAAACTTCGCTCTTTGCCGGCGGCCGCATGCTCTTTGATAGGAAGAAATGAAAGATCGTCCCCTTTTTCAACAAGATACATTAAAGGCTCTTTTTCATTCGTAAAATCGTTCAAAGGTTTAAAATGTATATGTCCCGTAGCATCGGAAAATCCGCTCAGAACGGCTTTGCCGTTTTTTCCGACGACCGAAATTTTGGCATTTTCAACGGGTTGGCCGTGGCTAATAGATTGAACAAAAACGTCGCTTGAACTATCTTCCGCATGCTTCACGATAATCCCAAGATCCGTAACGACGATCAAACGATCGTCTCTCGTATTTTGGGATGCGGCGTTATACTGTAGCGGTTGATCTTTGTTTGTGTCCCACGGCATAAGTTGTAAAAGAAAGACGCCTCTTTTCCCTTGCTCTTCTTTGAGAAAGTAAGGTTTAAGATCAATGCTCTCATAACTGATCTCTTCGGGAGTAAGGGTTTTAATCGGTTGTTTATGGGTAAAGCGTTCAATAAAATTGTTTTCGTTGACGGCGTTAAAGCGCGTATGTGCAAAATCCGAGACATAACTAAAAGCGACTAAATGGTGTAATTCGGCAGGAGAGACACGTTTAACGTCAAGTTTCATTCCCGATACGTTTTGCGCGGCGATGGAAACCTTTTGTTCACCGTTTAGGGAAAGAATAGAGCCTTTTGACATAAATTGAAGCGTGCTAGGATAATCCGTTACGCGTAGCGTACTCGCGGTCGTATTTCCTGTTTGATAACCTCCGACAGAGTGTAACCCTTTTTTAAATTGAGCGAAAATATAGCGATTGGGAGGAGCGTTAAAAATGAGGCTTTGCGTTTTTTCGTATTCGTTTTGCGTGTCGGCGATTTGAAATGTCAGTGCTTTAGACTCCGATAAAATTTTCTCCGTAACGGCAGAAGTGTTCCATTTATAGTTTTCTATTGCGGGGTAATCCGGATTCTTTTCCGGTAAAAGCCAAAGGGTTGCGGCGTACAATAGATCCATTCCTTTGACGGCATCGTTGGTAGTGACGACTAAAGCATGCTCGTATTTATCGTTAGCGTTTTTAACGACGGAAGTGTTAACTTGAGTGATTTTTAACGTGTATAAGCCCGGAATATCCATTGCGGAAAACACTTCTTCCGCTTTTCCGGAATGCGGTTTGGAAGAACTAACGCCTTTTTGAATATGTAATTTCATTTGGCTTAAATCTTCGGGTAAGGTAAGAGGCTCGGAGTGTATCCAGGCATCCATCTTTGAGTCGTTATACGTCACATAAAATTGGGGTGTTGAAAGGAGTTTGTCTTTTTTCGTAGTGATCTTGAGCGTAACGGCTTTTTCGAAACTTGCAATGTCGATTGGATAATTGAATTTGACATGGAAGATAGACTTTTTTTGCAAGGGGCTCATCGGGTCTTGATAAAATTCCTTGTCGCTGAGCGTCATCTTTATATCTTCCGTGTAAAATTCCAAACTCTTTGTTTCTGTTTTAATCGTTGCCGCCAAAAGCTTGGTTGGATTCAGCGAAATCGTATACTTTTGCGCCATGATCCAATCTTTTTTGGGTGTAAAAATCAGTTGAGTACCGTTTGGATTCCACTTCCAAGTACCGTCTAGTTCCGGTGAAAGTTTAATCCCTTCGGTAACGGAAGTCGAGAGTGTTTCGAGCGGTGCTGCTTGGACGCCGAAGTCAATTATAAGATGATCGAAAACGGGATTTTTATCTCGAAAATTCGTCGGGAAGGGCGTCTTGACGATGCGTATGTTTGCTTCTTGGTACGTCGTCGGTGCTATATCGATGGCTCCGGGTCTATTTTGATACCAATGATAACCGTATCGTCCGCCTAAAAAAGCGAGGGCAAGAAAGATGATTAACGTTGCGATACGAAGAGGGTATTTTTTGATAAAATTAACGGCATAGTGAAACAGAGGACTTACATGTGAAAACCACTCGGGTGCTTCCCACCGGATGTTTCCAATCAGAGGAGAGGCTATTTTACCGAGTAAAACCATCATAGTTTTAAATAAAGTCCCTATAAATTTTAAACCGTAAAACGGTAAAAGAAGTAAAAAACGCAATAACGGCATCATAGGCTCCTTGAATGTATCGTGCTTAAGTAACGTAAAAGGCATACAAGGCATAGGGAGAATGCGAGACGGATAAACAGAGAATCGTCATATAAGGGAGTATCATACCTTTTTCTATTTTAATGATACCCAAAAGAGAGATAAAGAAAATTTTTGACGTGCTTTTTAGTGAAAATAGACTATGATAAAACGATCAAAATGAGAGAAAGAGCGGTATGTTAAACGTCGTTGAAATATTTTATTCTATTCAGGGCGAGGGTGCGCAAGTCGGTGTGCCTTGCGTTTTTATTCGCTTGCACGGGTGCAATTTGGCATGTTCTTTTTGCGACGAGGAGCTTCATAAGGGTGCGTACGAGCGTTTGCCGTTCGAGGCGGTTTTGGAGCGCATCGCCGCGTATCCTTCCAAAAACGTCATTATTACCGGAGGCGAGCCGAGTTTATACGATCTTCGCGATTTTATCGCCGTGTTGCATTCTCACATGTACCGCGTCGGCGTCGAGACGAACGGGTATAATTTCGCGCATATCGCCGATGCCGATTGGATCACGTACAGCCCGAAAGATTGGGATGCAATCGCCTTAAGCGGTTACGACGAGATTAAGTTTGTGGTCGACAAGGACGCTTCGGTGGAAAAAATTGCGGCGTTTCAAAGCGATAAAGCGATGTTCATTCAACCGCAAAACAAGCCGCACGCGCCTGACATGTCAAACGTTCGTTTTTGCCTCGAGTTTGTGATGCAACACCCTCAATTTACGTTTAGTGCGCAATTGCACAAATTTTTAGGAGTCGAGTAATGAAAAAAGCTTTGGTTGTTTTTAGCGGAGGACAAGACAGCACGACCTGCCTTGGATGGGCGAAAAATCGTTTTGATTACGTCGAGACGATTACGTTTGATTACGGGCAAAAGCACCGTGTTGAAATCGCGCAGGCGCAAAAGATCGCCGAAATCTTACATGTTAAAAATACGCTACTAAGCCTAGACGCTTTTTCACAGCTCAACGACTCGGCGTTGATCGATGCGACGCAAGACATTAGCGCGCATCACAAAACGCACACCAATCTTCCCGCCTCGTTCGTGCCCAACCGCAACGCCATTTTCTTTACGCTAGCGCATGCGTTTGCCCAAAAACAAGGCATCGAGCATTTGGTCATCGGAGTCAATCAGACCGATTATTCGGGCTATCCCGATTGCAGAGAGCCGTTTGTCAAAGCGTTGGAACTTGCGCTTAACCTTGGCAGTGAGGCTAACATCACTTTTCACTATCCGCTTATGCACCTCACCAAAGCCCAAACGTTTGAACTTTCACGCGTTGAGGGCGTTTTGGACTTGGTCATCGACGAGTCGCATACGTGCTACAACGGCGTTCATACGCACAAACACGCATGGGGTTACGGGTGCGGCGAGTGCCCCGCGTGCGTGCTACGAAAACAGGGTTTTGAGGCGTTTTGTAAAGACGTATAATGCTTTACATGTAAGCGTTACCAAGCGAGGGTGTATGAACTGGAAAAAGTAGTGTGCCTAAAGATTGAGGGCATATACCAAACCGAGAAAAAGAATTCATAGCGATGCGATGACGCGGTAGTCTATCGCCGTGGAACCTCAAGCGATTTTAGAGATTTTATCGTTGATTGATCTTTACATGTAAGGATTTTTATGAGCAAAGAAACTTACCGATGGCTTGAAAAAGAGCTTCCTTCGTGGGTTAAAGAGGGGCTTGTTAGCGAGGGGAGTGCGCAAGCACTTTTGCAGCGTTATGAGGGTGAAAAAGCCTCTTCTTCGGGTACGGCATTTAGCCTCTTAGGGTTTGTCCTTGTGGGGCTGGGGATTATCTCTATTTTGGCGTATAATTGGGACGAGCTTGGGCATTTGGAGCGCACGCTTTTGGCGGTTTTGCTTTTGGCGGGCGCGCAAGTGTTGGCGTTTTGGGTAAAGCGTTACCGAGCAAGTGACGCGGCACTGCGCGAGGGAAGCGGCGTCTTTTGGTTTTTGATGACGGGGGCTTCGCTTGCGATCATCGGGCAGACGTATCATTTGGGCGGCTCGATGCTTGATTTTCTAAGCGTCTGGCTTGTACTCTCTTTGGGAATTGCATGGGTGCTTCCCTCTTCGGGCGCGGCATTTTTTCAAATAATTTTATGGACGTTTGTGTGGCTTGGAAGCCGAGATGAAATGCGTGGGGTGTTTTCTTCGGAGCACTCCTTTTTAAGTCCGTGGATGCTTGCTTTGCTTGCTCTGAGTTGGTTGGGTTTTTATGCGCTACGGTACCGCAAAGAAAGAAATGCGCATGCGACGCTTCTGCTTGGTTGGGCACTTGCCGTGTGCGTTTTGGCGGTAGGTGCCGTTGAAATACTCATGGCAACTTATCCCGAGCAAAATGTTCGTATGCTTAGCATTCTTTTTGCTCTTTTCTTTGCTATTTATTATCTTGCGGGGAAGATGTATTTTTTTTGGGGAGAAAAATCATGGCAACGTCCTTTTGAGCGTATGGGTAAACTAGGAGCTTTGGTGCTTGTGTTGGCGAATGTCTCTTTCAATGCCGGCACATGGCTCTTAAGATTTGACTTAGAGCCTACGCGCTACAACAGCCTTTTGGGATTGTTGCTCATGCTGCTTTTTGGCGTACTGTTGATTTTGTTTATTCGCAAAGAGCAGAAGCTTCCCTCGGAAATGCTTGTGTGCGCCGTACCTATCATCGTGTTAGGGTACAACCTGTTACACACGATGCCCTATAGTGCGATGCTCTTTGTGAATGCTTCGGTAATTTTAGGGGCAGGGTGGATGATTTACTGCGGGGTCAAAGAGGTGACGCTCGGACTGGTCAATCAAGGGATGATCGTGATCGCCTTGGTGATCTGGATTCATTTTTTCAATGCCAACTTTGATCTGGTTGCCAAAGGCATGGCGTTTATCGTCACGGGCATTCTTTTTTTAAGCCTCAATGCCTTTTTGAAACGCCGTTTTAGGGGTGTGGCATGAAACGAATGCAACGCCTTTTAGGGATTCTTTTTGGTTTCATATGCGCGGTGCAACTGGGCGTGATCGGATGGAGTATTTGGAGTTACGAGCGCATTTTAAAGGAAGGCGAAGTCTACTTTTTCAACGTTTTACCTCTTGATCCTTACGATGCGTTTCGGGGGCGTTACGTGACGCTTCGTTTTGAAAATGCGAACAAAGCACCCGCCGGCGACACGACACCGCAGGAGCATCTTTCCAAAGCCTACGCGATATTAGAGCACACGCAAGAGGGAGATCGCATCAAAGAGGTGCGTTTTTCAAGACCCGTAAGCGGAAATTTTTTGGAAGTAAACGTGTATTCTGCGATGGCGGCGCAAAAAGCCGATGTCTCAAATACGGTCTATTTTTCACTCCCGTTTGATCGTTTCTACCTGCGAGAAGATAGAGCACCCAAAGCCGAGCGCATTTTGAGAATGCGCGACGTAAACGTAAGCGTGAAAGCTTCTTTGCGCGTTTTAAACGGAAAAGCGGTGATTGAAAATCTCTGGATAGAAGGCGTGCCTTTGGTCGAGTGGATGCGTCGGCACGAAGAAGCGCGTTCGCGTTAAACGCCCGAGGCGTCTTGACATGTAAGCCTATTCGTCAAGCGTATCGGTGTCGATGTTTCCTTTTTGAAGCGCTTGTCGTGCTTTTTGTGCGAGCATTTCATAGTGTTTGCGAAATGCGTCGATTTGGTCTTCTTCGAGCTCTTCCAAGTCCAGTAAGGCGTTGTGCGCGCCTTTGGTAACGCGAATCAGCTCGTCAAGTTTCACTTGCATCGCTTCTGTGTCGCGGTTTTGCGTGTTTTGAATCACAAAAACCATAATAAACGTAATGATCGTCGTTGAGGTATTGATGGCGAGTTGCCACGTATCGCTGTAGTGAAAAAAAGGGCCGCTCACAAGCCAAACGACGATGAGAAGAATCGAGAGCGCAAACGTCGCGGATTTTCCCGTGAGTTTAGCAATATACTTCGTAAATTGCGAGTACCATGTATGCGAATTCATCGTCCCTCCTTGTCGCGTTCGGGGATTATTTTTGTTCGATTCCTAAAGCTAGGAGTTCGTTGGCGGTATGCGGAATGGGTTTTTTGTTGCCTTCGTTATCCACGTTGACGTAGGTAATAACGGCACTCGTAACATGTAAGCAGCGGCGCGTGCCCTCGATTGAGCGTTCGGAGTTGACTTCGACTTGCGTCGTGATGGACGTCGTGCCTACTCTGATGATTTTAGCGTAACAGCTCAAAATATCGCCGACTTTCACCGCTTCTTTAAACTCCAAGGAGTTGACGGCGACCGTGACGACGCGAGAGACGTTGAGATCGCGTGCGGCAAGACTGCCGGCAATGTCGATTTGCGACATAATCCATCCGCCGAAGATATTGCCGGCGGGATTGGTATCTTTGGGCATCGCGACGATTTTAATACGGGGTTCTCCCATGTTGTACATCATTGACCTTTATAAACAAATTCGAGCGTATCATAATACAGAATTGTTTGAAGGCAATTTAAACGAAAAATCAGATCCGACGCCTAAGCTACTTTGTATCTCCAAAGCGGTGTTGTGCAGTTTTAAGATGTAACTCACGAGAGCAAGCCCCAGTCCCATCGAATTGTCCCATGAATGCGAGTTGGAGCGGTAAAACTTATGGGTAATTTTTTCGATCTCTTCTTCTTTGATGCCGATGCCCTGATCTTTAACATGTAAGACGTCTTCTTCGATGCTCAAGCTGATCGTGTCGTCGGAATATTTGAGTGCGTTGTCGATGAGATTGGAGACGACGATCTCCATCATCGTGCGGTCCGCGTAGATGCTATAGGTTTCGGGTAAAGCGCAAACAATGTTGCGCGAAGGATTTTTTTCGCGAAAGCTTTGCGCGACGTCGTTGAGGACTTTTACGATATCGAACGTACTGTTTTGCGCGGTAAAATCACCGTTTTCAAATTTAGTCGTCAGCGTCAAGCGGTCGATCATCGTGGAAATTTTTTGCGCGTTTTGTGCGATTTTGCCTAAAAAGCGCTCTTTAATTTGCATGTTCGCGTTGGGATCGTCAAGCAGCGTTTGCGCATAGCCGACGATAGAGGCGATGGGGTTTTTAAATTCGTGGCTGATGGCGGAGATGACGTCGCTTCGTTGTTGGGAAATGAGCTTGATTTTGGCGGTGTATTTGCGTTTTTGTTTGGCGCGTTTTTCCAGTTTTGCGGCCAGTTTTTTCAAGTAGTTGGCAATTTCGAAAAATTCCAAACTAAAGTGCGACGAAATCGTAATGCGGTACTCTTTATCGGCGATTTGTTGAAGGTTTTCGACGATTTTATCGATCTCTTGGCGTATTTTTTTACTGAAAAGATACGCGCCGTAAAGCCCCGCAAGAAGCGCACTACCGAAGATAAGCGTTAGTTTTGTCCATAAGGCGTAAAAGTTGTGCATGATCGTATCGATGTTGATCGCAAGGCGTAAAAAATAGGTTTGATCGTGCATCGAAAAACGGTGAGCGACGTACAAAAGGGTACTGCCCAGCGTGTCCGAAAAACGTGAAGAGGTTCCAAAGGGCATCTTTTCGGATTTGAGTATTTCTTCGCGGTGAAGGTGGTTGTCCATCGTCTCTTTGTCGTGGTCGCTGTCGGCGATGACCGCGCCTTTGGCGTCGATGAGCGTAAAGCGAATCTGCGTCGCCTCTTTAAAACGTTTGGCAAAAGCGTTGAGGTCGTCCATCTCGGGGAGTTCGCGTACCAAAATTTGGATGTGCGATTCCAAGCGGCTTTGGTAATGTTCCATATTGTCGTTTTGAATCGCGACGTAACTCACGATGCCGCACAAAAGTAAGGTCGCGATAAACAGGGCGATAAACGAGCGAATGATGTGCTGATGAAGCATTAGCATAAACTGTATCCTACGCCCCAAATCGATTTGATGTACTCTTTTTCTTTGGCGGGGTCTATCTTTTGTTTGAGGCGGTTGATGGCGACGTTGACCGTTTTATCTTGGAAAAAGTCGTCGTTTTTCCAGACGTGTTCGAGTAAAAATTCGCGACTCAAGACCGAACTTTTGTTTTCGATGAGCGTGCGCAAAAGATCAAATTCGAGTTTGGTGAGTTCTACGGCTTTGGCATCGACGTGAAGCGTGTGGGCGTTCAAATCCAAGACCAAATCGCGGTACGACAAAAGAGCGTTGTTTTGCGGAGAAGTCCGCGCTAAAACCGCTTTGATGCGAAGGAGGAGTTCTTTCATATTGTAAGGTTTGGTAACGTAGTCGTCGCCGCCGCGTAAAAATCCTTCTTCGACGTTTGTATCGCTGTTTTTAGCGGTTACGAAAATGACGGCTTGGGTAAAACCTTTTTTGCGTAGGCTCTCGACAAATTCGCTGCCTTCGATTCCCGGAAGGTTGCGATCGACGATTAATAAGTCGATCGGCTCTTCGTTCAGACACTTTTCGACGTTTTTCGTGTTTAAAAATCCGAGCGTTTCGTAACCTTCTTTTTGCAGATGGTACTCCAAAAGCTCCAGTAAATCCTCTTCGTCTTCAATAATCAAAATGCTTTGTTTCATTGTTCCTCTTAATGTTTACGCGTTTGGCATGATGCGTGCGTGCCACGCCAAACGCGCCCCGATGTTTTTAATACGTTTTCATCTCTCCGCCCACGCGCGCGAAAATCATCAGTTGTACGATGCTCACGCTGCGATCCGCCATACGCTCTAATTTACGCATCGTACTTAAAATCTGAATAAAATCGGCGGATTGGTCGATCAATTTGGCGATGTCGCTTAAAATATTTTTTTCCAAAATCGAGTAAAGATCGTCGCTTTTGCTCTCTTCGACTTTGACGCGACGGTAGGTTTCTTCCAAGGCTTCGCGGTCGCTGACGCTCAACGTTCCGATCGAAAGCGTTACCGCGTGAATCGCCGTTTTGCAAAGGTGCATAGAGTATTCGTGAAGGGTCGTGAAGGGAATTTCGCCCTGTAGATGAACGATCATACGTTTGCTGAAGCTACGGATATTTTCGGCGATTTTGACCAATTCGTTCGTGATTTTTAAAAAAGCAACCATTTTACGTAGATCTTTGGCTTCGGGACCGAAAAGTGCTAACGCGACGACGATTTCGTTATCGATGGCATTGGCCTGCGCTTCGACGTTTTTAAGAAGCGTTCGTGCCGATTCAAAGCGGGAGATATCTAAATTTTCGATACCGCAAAGCGCTTTTTCGCCTGCCATCGTGATTTCGGAGCCGAGATCTAAGAGCATTTGCTTGATTTGAGCAAGTCTCTCTTCGTATTTTTGAAGCATTGATTTTCCTTAGAATAATTTACTTCCATTGTAAAGGTAAAACATTACAATATGGTAACATAAAAATGCCCTCATCGTTACCGTCTTGTAATGAGCCGCTCTTATAATCGACGTTAAAATATCCCTTAAAGGACTGCCATGGTTGACGTCGAAAAAACCTTAATCCTTAAATATCCTCGCATCGTCTATTATCCCGCCGTGATTCGTAATCTCATCGTTTATTGTTTAAAAAAAGTCTTACATCAAGACGAGATTAACGACTTTTTAATTCACGGTGAGGCGTATCGGGGTTTTGATTTTGTGGAAGCGGTTTTAGAGTACTTCAACTTCGGTTATACGGTTTCCAATAAAGATAAAGCGAATATTCCCTCTTCAGGACGCGTGATTATCGTCGCAAACCATCCTTTAGGCGCACTCGACGCATTGGCTTTGATCTCGCTCGTCAAAGAGGTTCGCCGAGACGTTAAAGTGCTTGCCAACGACGTTTTGATGCAAATCGAACCTTTAAACGCGTTATTGATTCCGATCGACAATTTAAGCGGAACGACGGCGAAAGAGTCGATTAAAAAGGTATACGACGCCTTGGAAAACGATGAAGCCCTCATCGTGTTTCCTTCCGGCGAAGTGTCGCGTGCGCAACCGACGGGTATTAAAGATACGAAGTGGAAAAAAGGGTTTTTGAAATTTGCGCAAAAAACCAATTCGCCGATCTTGCCCGTTTTTATCGACGCCAAAAATTCGCCGCTTTTTTACACCCTTTCGATGGTCAATAAAAAACTCTCCACCTTTTTATTGGCGCGCGAGATGTTCAAAAAACGCTCCAAAATCATTCACTTCAAAATCGGCGAGATGATTGCCTATAAGACGATCGAAAAGTCGGGATTTAGCGACCATACGGTGCTCAATTTGCTCAAAAAGCATCTGTACAAAATCAGTAAAGGCAAGAAAGGACTTTTCAGTACCCAAACGGCGATCGCGCATCCTGAAGAGCGTAAAGCCATTCGTGCGGAATTGAAAAAATCGACGCTACTAGGCGAGACGAACGACGGTAAAAAAATCTTTTTGTACGAATGCGAAGAGGGATCGATTTTGATGAAAGAGATCGGAAGGCTTAGGGAGTATACGTTTCGCAAAGTCGAAGAAGGAACCGGTTATAAGCGTGACGTAGACGCTTTTGATAAGCACTATAAACATATCGTTTTATGGGACGACGAAGAGCTGGAAGTCGTGGGGGCATACCGTATCGGCGAGGCGGATTTTATTGCTCGGTATTTCGGTGTGGAGGGATTTTATTCGCATACGCTTTTTGAATTTACCGACGCTTTCGAGCCTTACATGCACAATGCGATCGAGCTGGGACGAAGCTTCGTACAGCCGCGTTATTGGGGAACGAGGGCATTGGATTATCTCTGGCAAGGCATCGGTGCGTATTTGTACCAAAATCCGCATGTACGTTACATGTACGGTCCGGTAAGCCTGAGCGACGTCTATACGAAAATCGCGAAAAATCTGATCGTGACGTTTTATTCACTCTATTTTTCGACTTCCAAAGAGCTCGTGCGTGCACGAAGCGGCTTTTTTATGAGCAAGGCGGAAAAAGAAGAAGCCCTCTCTTTTTTCGGCGGGAAAGATTATAAAGAGGATTTCGCCGTTTTAAAAGAACAACTCTCGCATATGGATTTAAGCGTGCCGACCTTGTATAAACAGTACACCGAACTGTGCGAGGAGGGCGGTATTTTATTTTTAGATTTTAACATCGACAAAGACTTCTCCAACTGCGTCGACAGTTTCATCTTAGTCGACATCGCCAAGATCAAAGAGGCGAAAAAGGCACGGTATATCAAAGGCGAGTCCAAGCCCTGATTGAGGCTTGGATGCTCCATTTTAAGCGGTTTTAAACGTCGAGAGGGCGTTGCTGAGGTTGGTGGAGAGTTTGGCGAGGTGTTCTGCCGCTCCGGCGATCTCTTCGACGCTTCTGGCATTAATCGAGGTTAGCTTGTGGATCGTCGCCACACGCTCTAGCATGACATCCGCTTCTTTGCTGCCGTGTTTGGCTTGTTGCGCGGAATTTTGTGCAACGGTGGATGTTTCGTTCATGCTGTCGACGGTTTTAAGCATTAAGCGTTGGGTGTTTTCGGCGCGATTGCCGAGTGCTTGAATCTCTTGGGCATTTTTCTTCATCAGCTCGGAAGTCGTTGCAACCGACTGGGTAATGAGGGCTACGGTGGAGTGACTCTCCACAAGGCTTTTTTGTGTACGCTCTGCCAGTTTTCGCACTTCATCGGCGACGACGGCAAATCCACGACCGTGCTCTCCAGCGCGCGCGGCTTCGATGGCGGCGTTGAGTGCTAGTAGGTTGGTTTGGTCAGCAATGTCGGCGATGACTAAAAGCACTTGTTGCACTTGCGTTACTTCTTGATCGAGTTGATCTAAACGTGCGGAAAGATCGGTTTGATTGAGAACGACGGTTTGGAGGTCGGACGACACGGCAAGCACTTCCCCAGAAGCGTTTTGCAAATCATCGGCGACGTTTTGCATGATCGTTCCCGCGTGATGGGCATTGTTCTCGCTTTCACGTAAAATGGTTGCGACGTTTTGCGTTGTTTTGACCGCATGGTCGACTTCTTGGTCGGTCTCTTCGGTGCGTTTTCCGATTTGCAGTGAGGTCGAAGAGAGCTCTTCGGCGACCGCCGCATTTTCCGTTGCGGTGCGTTTGGCATCGTCAATCGCGGTGCGTAATTGATCGAAAAGTGCATTGATCGTTCGCATGATGTCGGCGATCTCGTCATTGCCGATGCTTTCAATCGGACGGCTTAGATCTTTGGTTCGCCCGATGTACTCGCACTCTTGAGCCGCTTTGGAAAGCGATTTTTTGATCTTCAGTGCGATAAATCTAAAAAGAAACGTCGTAAAACCTAAGATGAGAAGTGCCACCGTAATGCCGATGTGTTGCGCTTTATCAAGCTTGGCATCTTCTTCGTGTTCGATCAGTTTGGAGAGTTCATCGGAATTTTTGGAGATCGCAATAAACGCGGTTCGTCCGATGTTGGTCAGCTCGGTAAATTTTTTTCCCTCAGGCGTGGCGAGAAATTCCGGGGAGTTGGTTGTCTCTTTGTATTTTTTCAGCATCTCAAAGCGTGGCGTACTGGAAGCTTTAAACTCCTCAATGCCTTTTGCGATGCGTTCTAAAAGTTCGATCTCTTGAGGAGAGCTAAGCATAGTCTTAAGCTCGTCGATGGCTTGAATAAGGTTGGTTTGTGCTTGATAGGAATCGTCCATAAATTTTTGTGCGTAGGAGATTTGATACCCTCTGGAATACATCAAAAGCTCCGCCGTATAACGCGGCAATTTGCCGATAGTTTGCACTTTTTCCACGGCGGTTTGCGCGTGAGAGCCGTTGTGTATGAGCAAATAACTGAGTCCCAAAGTTCCCGTAAGAATAATGACCAGTAAAAAAAGGAGTTTGGCTTGAATCGTCTGAAACATAAAATTTCCCTTACAATCAATAGCGCGTTTTAAACGCCTTTTACATTGTAATTTGTCTGTGTGAGATTTGGCGTGAGATAGGAGCAAAACGAGCGTGACATGTCAAAAATCGGCTTGATCGACGCTCGTTAGGAAAAAGCGTTAATGAAGCATAAATCCTCTCATCGAAAGGCTGGCGTTTTGGAAAAAAGGCGTTAATACGCTTAGCGTATCGTCGGCTCTGCGCGAACCTGCCGTATAAAGAAGCGGTACATAGTGATCGACGCTCGGATGGGCGGTTTTAAACGTTTCGCATCGACGTTCTATATCGATCAGGCTTTGTATGTCGTTTTGCGCAAAAGCATGATCGATATACGCATCGACGTTTTGCGCCCATATCGGCGGCGTTGCATCGATAGTGTAAAAATCGACCGTTCCCAAGTTGTGCGTGACGTTTCCGCTGGCGATGAGCATGACTCCCTCATCGCGCAAAGAGGCGAGTTTTTTACCTAAAGCGACATGTTCGTCGAAACGTAAATGTTTATTGATGCTCAGTTCTATCACGGGAATGCTGGCTTTGGGAAAAAGGTAATAAAGCGGCATCCAAGCCCCGTGATCCAAGCCGCGTTCTATCATAGGAATACCGCCTAAAAGATCGCTAACGTGTTTGGAGAGCGAATTATTGCTCGGGCTCTCGTAGGAGAGTTCGTACAAAGAGGGCGGGAAACCGTAAAAATCGTAGAGTGTTTCGTAGGTAATGCCCGAAGCGATGCTTACCGCCGTTTGATCGGCGTACCAATGCGCCGAAACGACTAAAATCGCTTTAGGAAGCACTAGTTGCGTGCTGAGCGTTTCCAACGCTTGCGTAAAACGGTTGTCCAACACCAAGTTCATCGGCGAGCCGTGGGAGATAAAAAGGCTCGGCATCGTTTGCGTCATCAACGTATCCTTTGTCGAAAAACGTATTATAACGGCAAAAGATTAACAATCGATAAAAAGCAAAGGAAGATCGGAAATTAACCGAACCTTCCCGTGATGTACTCTTCGGTCAGTTTTTCTTGTGGATTGACGAACATATTTTTCGTATGATCAAGTTCGATGAGCTCGCCCAAATACATAAACGCAGTATAGTCCGAAATGCGCGCGGCTTGCTGAAGGTTGTGCGTGACGATGATGACGGTAAGTTGTTCTTTGAGCTCGATAATAAGCTGTTCGATCGAAATGGTCGAAATCGGATCGAGTGCGGAGGTCGGTTCGTCGAAAAGAAGAACCTGAGGTTCAACCGCAACGGCACGTGCGATACACAAACGTTGTTGCTGACCGCCCGAGAGTGCGGAAGCTCCGTCTTTGAGTCGGTCTTTGACTTCGTCCCACAATGCGGCACCGCGGAGGGCTTTTTCGACTTTTTCGGCAATGACTTTTTTATCTTTGAGCCCTTGAAGGCGAAGTCCGTAGGCGACGTTATCGAAAATGCTCATCGGAAACGGGGTCGGTTTTTGGAAAATCATACCGATTTTCATACGAAGCGCGATAAGGTCGGTCTCTTTGGAAAGAAGATTTTTATTGTCCATATGAAAGTGAATTTCGCCTTCGTAGCGGTTTCCCGGATACAAATCGTGCATACGATTGAACGATCGAAGCAAGGTCGTTTTTCCGCATCCGCTAGGGCCGATCAGTGCGGTGACTTTTTTCTGCGCGATCGGCATATTGACCGCTTTAAGGTTGGGTTCGTTTTTACCCGCATAGTAAAAGTTAAAGTCTTTGACTTCAAGTTCGAGAGGATCGGTAATGGTCGTGATGGTAGACATCGATTTCCTTTTAGCGTTTTTTACGTTTGATAATAATGCGTCCGACGATGTTAATGGCAAGAATGGAAAATGCCAAGATGGCGGCACTTGCCCAACCGATGGCTTGCCAATCTTCAAAAGGGCTCATCGTATAGTTAAACATCGTAACGGTTAAGGACGCGATGGAACGAGACATATCCATCGAGTAAAAGTTATTGTTAAAGGCAGTGAACAGAAGCGGTGCGGTCTCTCCCGCCACTCTGGCAACGCCGAGTAAAATACCCGTCGTAATCCCCGTAATCGCTCCTTTATAGACGATTTGGACGATGACTTTCCATTTGGGAGCACCCAGAGCATAAGCGGCTTCTCGAAGTTCTCTTGGAACGAGGGCTAACATGTCATCGGTCGTTCGGATAATGACCGGAATCATAATGATCGCAAGCGCGATGCTTCCCGCCCAACCGGAAAATTGTTTAAATGGCATGACCAAGATACCGTAGACGAAAACACCGATAATGATGGAAGGTGCTGACATCATAATATCGGAAATATCGCGCGTGAAATTGGCAAAACGAGAATTTGCACCGTATTCGCTTAGGTACGTTCCTGCCAGCAATCCCATCGGTACGCCGATCATCGTCGAGCTTACGGTGAGCATCAAATGTCCCACAAGCGCATGGCGTAAACCGCTCGGTTCAATGCCCGGAGGCGCACCGTCAACGCTAAAAATTTCCCAAGAGATGTGCGACAATCCGTTAAACAGTAAAATACCCAAAATCCAAAAAAGGAAGAAAATGCCTAAAACCGTCGCAAAAGAAGCTAAGGAGAGGGCAATGATATTGTTGATTTTGCGTTTTTGATACGAGGATTTATTAACCATTTTTTCTCACTTTACGTAAAAAGACGAATTTGGCTACGGCGATGACGCCGAAGCTCAGTACGAATAAGATCAGTGCCAAGAAAAAGAGGCTCGAATAGTACAAATCGCCGTCGGCTTCGCTAAATTCGTTTGCCAAAATGACCGGAATACTCGTGGCGGGTTCTAAAATGGAAGAAGGCATGCGCGTGGCGTTTCCCATAACGAAGGTTACCGCCATCGTTTCACCCAAAGCCCTTCCTAAAGAGAGAATAATCGAGCCGATAATGCCCACTTTGGCAAACGGAATCACGACGTCTTTAATTACGTCCCATTTGGTCGCTCCCAGTGCGTATGCCGATTCTTTGAGAATATCGGGCGTCGTATCCATCGCGTCTCTTGAGACCGCGGCGGTAAAGGGAATAATCATAATTGCTAAGATAACGCTCGCCGTCAACGTTCCGATTCCCGAACTGTGCGTGAGTGCTTGAATGACGGGTACGAAGAAAAAAAGTCCCCACATACCGTAAACGATGGACGGGATCGCCGCTAAAAGCTCGATCATCGTACCGATCAGCGTTTTGATTCCGCCTCGAACGATTTCGGAAAGAAAAATCGCAATACCCAAAGCGATAGGCGTAGCTAACACCATAGCGATAGACGTACTGCTCAGAGTTCCGTAAATGGCGGGAAACGCGCCAAATTGCTCGACGTTGGGCGCCCAGTTGGTATCGAAAATAAATTTAAAACCGAGTTTATCGATTGCCAGCTTAGCATGATCGTAGAGAACGTAAAAAATACTCACTAAAATCACTAAAACCGAGATCGACATCAATCTCGCGAGGTTGCCGAAAATAAAGTCGCCGATATTAAAATGCTTCATAACGAAGTGGTTTCCTTCATAAGGAGATAAGGTGTCGCGGAGCTTAAGCCCCGCGAGTTAAAATTATTTTGCGCCGTTGGTTTTCAAGTAAGCTTCGATGGCTTCTACGGTCGGTTTAGGAAGTGGGATATAGCCCAATTTTTCAGCTTCCGCCGCACCTTTTTCAAACGCGAACGTAAAGAATTTTGAGACTTCTTTGTTTTCAGCCGCTTTTTCTTGAGGTAAAAGGATAAACGTTGCCGCTACGATCGGATACGTATTTTTACCCGGTTGTGAAGCAAGGATTTGATAAAAGCCCTCTTCACCTTTCCATTTTGCGTTCGCCGCAGCCGCCATAATATTTTCGGTCGTTGCTTTTACCCACGTACCCTCGGCACTTTGAAGCGTTGCCATCGGAAGGTTATTTTTTGCAGCATATGCCGTTTCGATATAACCGATAGAGCCCGGAGTTTGTTTGATCATATTGGTCACACCTTCGTTACCTTTTCCGCCGATACCCACAGGCCATTGAACGGTTTTACCCAAGCCCACTTTTTCATGCCATGTTTTACCCATTTTATCGAGCCAGTAGGTAAAGTTCCATGTCGTACCGCTTCCATCAGATCGATATGCAATCGTGATCGTTTTATCCGGAAGAGCTACGCCTGCGTTATCCGCGGCAATTTTAGGATCGTTCCATTTGGTAATCGTGCCTAAGAAAATTTCTTCGACGACGGCATTGGAAAGCTTGACTTCTTTGCCTTCAAGTTCGGGAAGGTTGTACGCTAAACAGATAGCACCGACGACGGCAGGAAATTGAAGAAGTTTGCTCTCACCCAAGCGTTTAGCTTCAAGCGGTTCATCGGAAGCTCCGAAATCCACCGTACGCGCTTCGATTTGTTTAATACCGCCGCCGGAACCGATAGATTGATAATTGACTTGTACGCCGGTTTGTGCTTGGTAATCGTGCGCCCATTTATAATAGATCGGAGCCGGAAAGCTAGCACCCGCGCCGTTGATTTTATCTGCCGCTACAAGGCTGACTGCCGCTAGAGCTGAAAGAAGTAACATTCTATTCATCTTCATTGAAATTCCCCTTTGCTGAAGTTTGATATAACAAGAGGCATTCTAATAGGAATTGGTTACCGTTTGATTACATGTAAGGCTCTTTTTGAAGCGTGACATGTCAAAAAAGAAACGTAATCGCACCGTAATGAAATCCCTTTAATATAGCGTTTGCAATTGCATCGGATCGAAAAAGTTTGAACGTCCAAGCGGCGAGCGTAGGCATTTGGGCTTTGCCTAAACGCCGTGATTAAAAAGGTAAAAAACGACGAATGCGGCATTTGAAAACTTCTGCCTCGAATGAGGCAAGCTTTAGTGCCCAAGCGGCGAGCGTAGGTGTTTGGGCTTTGCCTAAACGCCGTGATTAAAATAAAAAAAGGAGCGTTAGGATGAACATGTCAAAACGTGCTATCGTGTGGTTGTTGTGCATTGCCTCTTTAAGCGGCGTCGCCGTTGCGAGAGACCAAATTTATATCGTCGGTTCTTCGACGGTTTATCCGTTTACGACCTACGTCGCCAAGGCATTTGCCGCGAAAAGCAATCCGCTTCCGCGCGTCGAGTCGACCGGAACGGGCGGAGGAATGAAACTGTTTTGTGCCGGCGTAGGCCCCGATACGCCCGATATAACGAATGCTTCACGCCCGATGAAGCAAAGCGAATATGAAACGTGCGTCAAAAACGGCGTGAGCGACATTACCGGTATGAAAGTCGGATTTGACGGCATCGTATTTGCCCATTCACAAAAAAATCCCGACATATCGCTGACGCGCGAACAGATTTTTCTAGCACTTGCCGAAGAAGTGCCCTCTAAAGACGGCAAAAGCTTGGTCAAAAATCCGTATAAAACATGGAATGAAATCGACCCTTCGCTTCCCAATCGCAAAATCGTCGTTTACGGACCTCCGACAACTTCGGGAACGCGCGATTCTTTCGAAGAGATGGTGATGGAGCATGCTTCTAAACATTTTGACGCGTACGGCGAACAAAAAGGCAAATACAAAGCCATTCGCCAAGACGACGTGTATGTTCCCGCGGCGGAAAACGATGATTTGGTCGTGCGTAAACTGACAAAAGACCTCGAAGCGTTCGGTATTTTCGGTTATAGCTATCTTGAAGAGAACGCCGATAAAATCCAAGGCGCACACGTCGACGGAAAAGACCCCAATTTTAAAACGATCTCTTCGGGCGAATACCCGATTGCGCGAGGGTTGTATCTTTACATCAAAAATGCTCATCGAAACGACGTTAAAGGCATGGAAGCGTTCATTAAATTGTACACGAACGCAAACATGATAGGTCTAAAAGGCGCACTTCAACGCATCGGCTTGATTCCGATGGACGAGCGCGAATTGAAAAAAGTGCAAGTCGCCGTTTGGGCTCAAACCAAACTGACCGAAGCGATGGTCAAGAAAAATACGATTTTACCCTAAGCCGTTTTGCCTTCGATAAGGCATGCTTTTAGAAAGGAAATAAGGAATGCAACGAACGATTTTAGGATGCGCTTTTGCGTTGGTAGGTACGGTTGCCCTCACGATTGCAGGCGTACATGTCATGCAATCGCAAAGCCCCTCTCAAACGCAAAAAACGACGCTTGAGACGCTTCATTCGATGAGCCCGACGCTCATGAAGTTACGTTTGGACGTGAAAGAATATATGATCGTCCAAGATAAAAAATACCTGATCGATTTCGATCAAGAAGCCAAACGTCTGTACGCGCTCTTAGACACTTTGGACGCGCAATTGTCTCAGGACAAAAACCGTGCGCAAACGATCGATGCCTTGCGTCGCGATATGCAAGCTTTCGATCGTTTGTTCAAAGCGATCATCGCGCTTGAAGAAGAGAATGCCAAGATAGAAGTGGAGATTTTCGCCAAGTACGATGCGTTATTGGAAGAGCATCCCAACCGTATTTTGTTTCAGGCGTTTACCGATAACGATCCGATGAGCGGCAACAGTGCGGCGCATCTTTTAGACGCGGCGTTGAAGTATAAACTGGCCGTGGCGTCGTATTCGCTCAATAACAGTGAATTTTTCTTGATTCGAACCAAAGAGATGAAAGACCTCGTCAAAAAGCATGCCGACAAGATCGAGCTTTTAGTCGACAATAAAGAGAGCGTCAAACGCATTAAAGCCTTTAAAGAGGTTTTCGAGACCTATACGCAAGGGTTTGATCGTTTGGCAAGCAACATCCAGTCCAAACGTAAAAACGTAAGCGACGCCTTTGACGACGTGGTGCCGCGTATGATGAGCCGTTCGCAGGCTCTTTTGTTTGCATCGGAGAAATAAAGCGGCGTTTAAAACGAATATTTTTGTAAAAGGGCGTTCAGCGTATCGGCGAAGGCGCGTTTTTGCTTTTCACCGATCGCGCTTGGTCCGCCGGTGATTTCACCCGCATCTCTGAGTTCTTGCATGAGATTTCGCATCGCAAGCAGGCTTTTGATATTGTGTTCGTCGTAGAGCGTTCCTCTGGGATCGAGTACCAAAACCTTTTTATCGACGAGTCGATTTGCCAAAGGAATATCCGCCGTCACGACCAACTCATACGGTTTGACATGTTCAAAAATATAATGATCGGCTTCATCGGCTCCTTGGGCGACGACGATCCTATGAAGGTGCGACGAGGCGGGCAAAGGAATGGGTTTGTTGGCGACGAAATAGGTCGTGATTTCGCGTTTGGAAACGGCGCGTAGCAAAATGTCTTTCAGCAGGTTGGGAAAAGCGTCGGCATCGACGTAAATTGCCATACGTCGTCTAACTTCGATGTTTGAGTTGATGGCGTAATTCCATCAAAAGCCCGTTTTGGCGCATGGCGATGTACTGATGAATTTTGGATTTCATAAATGCGTTGGGTTGAATCGCAAGCACAAGCGTTTCGTTGATGAGGCTAAAAATCGTCGCATCCGCGCTAATCATCGTTAAAAAACCCTTGTCGCTGGGCAGTTGAAAACGAATCTCAAACGTCTCCTCCAAAAGTCCCTTTTGTAAAATCTTTTCAATATCGCCCAATTTGACGCGAAGCACGATCGCACTCTCCGACAAATTGTCGATCGTACCGTCGAAGAGTTTGATTTTTGTGCGTAAAAGCGTCGCGTTAATCGCTTTTTGCGGTTGAACGCGGATGTAGGAGCGATCAAGCGGCGAAGCGTCTAAAAATTCAAGTTGCGTCAAGACGACCAAGGATTTTGCCGGATCGACTTTGATGATTTTGGCTTTGATGACGTTAGGGATTTTGTCGTGTTGTAAAAACGTAAAGTGTTCCAAGCCGTAGTAATGAATTTTGGGCGTCGTAATTTTCAGCTGTGCTACGCCCTCGTCGAAGTGGGCGACGCTTGCTTCTTCTTGGATAGGAATACAGTTGTAAAGATTATGCAGCGTGACGCGTTTGTCTTTACGCAAGATAGCGGCTAAGACGTCGTTTTTGGTATGTGTTTCGTAAAAGTCAAACTCCAAGGTGCCGTAAAAAATCTTTTTGCGTGTCGAAAGCTTGGACATAACGTAGTATTTATCGAGCCGATCCATCAGGCTTTTGTACGTATCGCTCGGATCGTAAAGCGTGATACCGATGCTTTTAAGCTCGACTTTAAAATAGACTTTCAAGGCGTGCTCCACGTGTTTCATGATTTTTTTGGCATGGTGGAGTTTCGTATCGCGCAAGATGACGACGAAGGTGTCGTTTGATTGTTGTAAAATCGTTTGAAACGAGAGTTCCGAATGCATAAACGTGATCACGTCGCGGAAGAAAAAGCCGTCTTCGACATCGACCTCGAAGCCGAATTTTACCAAGCAAAACGGACTTTCGTGCATTTTGGCAAAATTGATAGCGGCTTCGAGAATCCCTCGATTGAGATACGTGTTGATCGTTTCGTAACGGCTCGTGTTCATGCGGATCCTTTGCGTGCTAAATCGTACGAAGTGCTTGGTCGAAATCGGCGATAATATCGTCGATATTTTCGAGTCCTACGGTAACGCGAACCAAATCTGGCGTCACGCCGGCTTTGAGTTGTTCTTCGTCGCTGAGTTGACGGTGCGTCATGCTCGCCGGATGCAACACGCCCGTGCGAACGTCGGCGACATGTACGACGATGGCGGCAAGTTTGAGTGCGTTCATCACTTTTTCGCCTTCGTCCCTTCCGCCTTTAACGCCGAACGTTAAAACGCCGCTCGCGCCTTTGAGGTACTTTTGCGCTAATGCGTAATCTTTATGCGAAGGGAGTGCAGGATAGTTGACCCAGCCGACTTTGGGATGCGCTTCTAAAAACGAAGCGAGCTTTAAGGCGTTTTCGCAATGCCTGTCCATTCTGACATGTAAGGTTTCCGTGCCGAGGTTGGTTAAAAAAGCATTCATCGGCGTCAAGTACGAACCGATGTCGCGAATCCACTGAACGCGGGCTTTGACGATGTAGGCGAGATTGCCGAATTTTTCGGTATAGACGATGCCGTGGTAACTTTTGTCGGGTTCGGTAAATTCGGGAAATTTACCGTTACGCCAGTTAAATGTACCGCCGTCTACGATCACGCCTCCGACGCTGATTGCGTGCCCGTCGAGGTATTTGGTCGCCGAGTGAATGACGATGTGCGCTCCAAGTTCCAGCGGACGGCAAAGGTAAGGCGTGGCAAACGTATTATCCACGATCAGCGGAACGTCCATCTCGTGCGCCAAGGCGGAAAATTTTTCAAAATCGAGGACGTCGAGTTTCGGATTGGCGATGGTTTCGCCGAAAATTGCTTTGGTATTGGGTCTGAAAAACGTTTTGAGTTCCTCTTTGGAGAGGCTAGCGTCTACGAGCGTGACGTCGATGCCCATTTTTTTCAGCGTGTTGGTAAATAACGAAACGGTTCCGCCGTAAATCGCGCCCACGGCGATAAAGTGGTCGCCCGAGGAGCAAATATTGGCGATAGCGATCGTCGAAGCGTTTTGCCCCGAAGAGGTAACCAATGCGCCCACACCGCCTTCGAGGGCGGCGATTTTGTTTTCTAAGGCTTCACATGTAGGATTGGAAATACGCGAATACATATGCCCCAGTGCTTCCAAATCGAAAAGCATCGCAACTTCTTTGACGCTGTCGTATTTGTAGGTGGTGCTTTGGTATATGGGAAGGACGCGCGGCTCGCCGTTTTTCGGCTCCCACCCGCATTGAATGGTTTTGGTTTCAATCGCCCAGTCGTGTGACATTATGTATCCTTTAAAGCGTTCATGAGATTAAATGAGATAAAATTATACTTAAAAAAACACGAGAATGAAGTGATGAAAGCAAAATTTTTAAACGATTGGGCGCGATTGTACGAAATCGTAGCGATGCGCCAAAAAGAGTTGGGCGATTATTTCGGCTTGGTCGAGCACGAAGCGTTTGACGTCGACGTTGCGACGCTGATCGATGCGTTTTTGGAAGAGGTCGAGTTGGCTCAAACGCGCGACAATCGCGTCGCGGCGTTAACAAGACTGATCAATCTTCGAGACGACCAGCTCGTTCAGGCGTTGGAAAAAGAGGGCAAAGACGCCGTCTTTATCGCGCAAGCCAAAGAAAAAGCTTATCTTTGGGTGAAAGCGTTTTATATGAAACGCCACGCGTCCTTGATCGCAACCGTCGAACAAGAGGCACTTTTTTCACCGTTTTACCGACGTGTTTTACAAGGCGTACACGAAATAGGCGTCGCAATGAGCGAATGGCAATCGCAATGGAACGAGCACATCGTCAACACGATCAATCCGCTTTTGGAACTGGAATACGAGCGCGACGGACAAAAAATCGCCGCGATGCTCCACGAAAAGGGGCTCTTCGATCCCGATCCTTGCGGCGAAGAGGGCGATCGTTCGTATTCCGTACTGCAAAAAGTCGAAAACGGTTATATCGCTCAGGCGTACGCAACGGCGTTTCCGCGCGAAGTCGCAAGCGTACGCGCGGCAATCGGCTCTTTGGTTGAAGACTTAAACGCTTTGGACGATCTTGTTTGGGGACAAAAAGAGGCGTACGTACGCTATTTTCAAGCCTTGGATCAAGCCTTCGGCGAAGAAGACCGCACGCAATTGATCTCCAAATGGGCGGACGTGGATCGAATATGGATGGATATGACCGCTCCGATTCAAATCGGACACCCTTTGGAATACTATGAAGACCATTACAAAAAAGCGGTTGCCCTCGAGTGGGATGTCAGGCTTTCACGACCTGAACATCAAAGTGCCGCAACGACGTATGCGCGAATCGAGCAGGCGTTTGTGCGTTTGTACGACGCTTTAGGCTCGACGCAAACGCATGTGAGGGAAAATGTCCTCTCCAACTTAAAACGCGTGCAACTTTATATCGGTCGTCCGGCACTTTTTTACGCGGCGGAGTTCAACGGGCTTTTTTCCGCACAAGTCGTTCCTAACGACGAAACAGTAAGCAAGGAGCGCGGCAAAAAGATTTTTGCGTTTGCCGATAACGTTTTGGACGCCCAACGCGCCAAGCCTTTTTTGAAAATCCATCACGAAGTTTTCGGAAAAGCCTTTATCGATGAAGAACGCGACATTCTCTTTCATCGTCCGGATTTGTGGCATCGCATCTACGAAGTCGGTACGATCGGGCATGAATACGGGCATATTTTGTGGATGGACGAGGGAACGGAAACCCGAATGAATCGAAGCGGCGTTTTTAAAAATATCGAAGAGTTCAAAGCGACGACGGGCGGTTTGGTCGCCTTCTTTATGCACGAAGACGCGACGCTCAAAAGAGCGCTTTTAAGCGATACGATCAAACGAAGCGTCGGATTGATCGCATGGATGAAAACAAGCGAAGTCGAGCCTTATTATTGCGAAGGATTGATCCATTTAAGCGGGTTGTTCGAAAGCGGCGTTTTACGATTTGACGAAACGTTAAGCATCGATCAAAGCGACACGGCGTACGAAAAACTCAAAAGTTGGTATCTTCAGACCTATACCGATTTGGCAAAACATTACCTTGCCCAAAACGATGCAAAAATCTTTTTAGATCGCTTTGCATCTCAAAACGCCGAAGGTTTATACATGCCTTGCCGTACGGACGTGAAGCGGTTTGTGGAGTATTATTGGCATTTGCATCAAACGATCGGAAGGCAGATCGACGAGCAGAGTAAACGCTCCGATTGGCTTTGAAAATGTCAAAAAAATGTCTTAATCATTTTTTAATTGGGCATTTTAGTGCTATAATAACACCCTTAATTTCTTTGGGGAGATAGTTGTGCAAACACAAAAAATAAAAAAAGTGCTCATCGCAAATCGCGGCGAGATTGCGCTTAGAATTATTCGGGCATGTCAAGAGTTGGAAATCAAAAGTGTTTGTATTTTCTCTACGATTGACGCGAGGGGCGTTTGGGTACGCAAGGCGGACGAGTGTTATCTGATCGACGGCGATCCGATTCAAGCCTATTTAGACTACGAGCGAATCGTCGCTTTGGCGAAAGAAGTAGGCGCGGATGCCATTCACCCGGGATACGGTTTCTTATCCGAAAATCCTGATTTTGCGCAACACTGTATCGATAACGGCATTACGTTCATTGGTCCAAAACCTGAACACATCGCACTTTTCGGCGACAAGATGGCGTCCAAAGTGGCGATGAAAGCCGTCGGCGTTCCGGTCATCGAAGGAACGGATACGCCGATTACGGATATTGCCGAAGCAACGAAAATCGCTAAAGAGATCGGTTTTCCGGTCATTATCAAAGCGGCATTCGGCGGCGGCGGTCGCGGTATGCGTATCGTCAAAAAAGAAGAAGAGTTTGCTTCGATGTTCGAAGCGGCAACGCAAGAAGCGAAACGCTTTTTCGGCAGAGGCGATGCGTTTATTGAAAAGTATCTTTCCAATCCCCGCCATATCGAAGTTCAAATCGTCGCCGATAAATACGGCAACGTCATTCACTTAGGCGAACGAGATTGTTCGATTCAGCGAAAGCACCAAAAAGTGGTTGAAATCGCTCCGAGTCCGAGACTTAATGAAGAGATTCGCAAAGAGTTACTTCGTACATCTAAAAAAGCGATGATCAAGCTCGGTTACGAAAGCGTAGGTACGATTGAATACCTTGTGGACGAAGACGACAACTTCTACTTTATCGAGATGAATACGCGCGTTCAAGTCGAGCATACGATTACCGAGCAGATTTCGGGCGTGGATATTATCTACCGTATGATTCGTATCGCAGAGGGTCAACGCTTGCCGTTTATGCAAGAGGACATCAAATTTAGAGGGTATGCGATCGAATTTCGTATTAACGCCGAAGATCCTAAAATCGGTTTCATTCCTTCTTCCGGACGCATTACGCGCCATCTCTCCCCCGGCGGTCCGGGCGTTCGTATGGATTCGATCGGTTATAAAGATTATATCGTTCCGAGCAATTACGACTCGATGATCGGAAAATTGATCGTGACGGGACTTGACTGGGAAGGAACGGTTCGCCGTGCAAAACGCGCGTTGAACGAGTTTATTATTTGGGGTATTCCTACCAACGTTCCACTTCACCGCCAAATCGTTCGCGACGAAGATTTTAAAGCGGGTATTTTCAATACGACCTACCTCGATCATAAATTACCGACCTTTACGCTAGATGCACTTCACGATATCGAAGAAGACGAAAGCAAAGAAGAGTACATCGCGGCAATCGTCGCGGCATTGAAACAACGCGGACAATAGAGTATTTTCTTAAAATTCTTAACAACGATTCGAGGAGTGCCGCGCTTCTTGAATCGTTCCTAAGGTTCTCATGCAGACCATCGCTTTAACGCATCTGCTTTTTATGATCATTCCTTTAAGCATTGTTGGATATGCCTATTATCGATGGGTCGGAAAAAAAGGAGAGATCGCGCAAGCGACGCTTCGTATGAGCGTTCAATTGATCCTCGTCGGATATGTTTTAACCTCTTTGTTTGAGACGAATACGCTTTGGATGCTCTCTTTACTGCTGGTTGTGATGGTAACGACGGCTGCGTTTATCGCGAGGCGTAATATCCCCCAAAAAGATTTTAAAACGTTCGGGCTTATTTTGGTTTCCATCGTTTTGGGAGGTTCGTTTAATTTAGCGTGGGTTTTAGGGGTTGTCCTTGAATTAAACAATCCGTTTGACGCTAGGTTTGTGATTCCTTTGGCGGGAATGATTTATGCCAATGCAATGAATGCTCTCTCTTTAGCCGCCGAACGTTACGAAAAAGAAAAAGAGCATCTTCCTCACGAAAAAGCACGTTCGATCGCGTTTAAAGCGTCGATGATCCCTCAAATTAATCAATTTTTAGCAGTAGGCTTCGTTTCGCTTCCGGGGATGATGACCGGACAAATCCTCTCCGGAGTCGATCCCTTAATTGCCGTTCGTTATCAAATCGTCGTTATGGGAATGATCTTATGCAGCGGAGCGATGAGCAATATTATTTATTTGGCGTATTTACCGCGTTTGTACAAATAGCCTTCGTTTTTTGACATTTTTTTCGTCCATTTTGTCACACTCTTTTGCTTGAATTAAGCTAGATAGGACTACAATTTTAAAGAATCCTTTATAATATATTTTAGTATTTTTTCTTATCTATGCTGTCATGACAACGCTATTAAGGATAAATGATGCATCGTTTGTATTTTGCTTTCGCGCTTTGCGTTACGGTGATTTCTGTGTGTTTGACTCCCTCTTTTGCGCTCGAGCCGTTAGTGTATGCCGCGCCGAATCCGCCCTTTAGTTTTCGCGATAAAGGCGAGATTAAGGGCTTAAGCGTCGATCTACTTGAAGCCAGCCTTTCGACGTTGCGTTCACGTTTTTCGCAAGACGAATTGACGATGGACGCTTGGAATAAAATGTACGAAGAAGCCCTCAAACACCCCAAGGCTTATTTGATGACGGCGGTTAAGCTGAAAGATCGAGAACCGCACTTTTATTGGCTAGGACCGGTGGCGACGGTTAGATTGGGTGTGATTACCAAAAGAGCGACGCCGGTGGCTGGTGGTAAAAGTTTGACGGAAATTTTACGTCCGATGCGTATCGCTACGATTAAAAAGACCTCTTCGGAGAAGTTACTGTTTCAAGAAATCGGAGAGCACCACGGCTTAAATATTATCCGTGTTTCGACGCCGATTCAAGGGTATAAGATGTTGGAATACGGCAGAGTCGACGCGGTAGTGTATACCGACGTTCCGTTCGTGTATCATTTGATTACCGAAGGGCAAGACGTTTCGCAGTACCGTATGGCATACGTGATTTTAAATACGGATTATTACATTTGCGCGGGTAAAGAGATTCCTAAAGAGCAGATACAGATCATGCAAACGCAACTCAATCGCCTTAAAGAGCCTGACGGCGACAAAGGAAGCCTTTACGATCGGATGATGGCACAAGTATCTTAAAGGGGCGAGGCTCGAGCCTTAATTCACCGTTTTTTCACGATTGTAGCGTATAATACGCAAAAAAATGACGAAAGAGCGGCAATGCGACAGACACTTATTTTGATAGTCGGGTTATTGTTTATCGGATGTGGACCTCGGTACGTGATTCAAAATCAATACGTTCCGCCCCTCACGACAACAGAAGCAAGTACCGCGTGTTTCAACGGCTGTATGACGGCGCGCGAGCGTTGTCAAACGCCGTGTCAAGCGGCATATCAGCGTTGTTTAGACGATTCGTACGCAAAAGCAAAAGTGATTGAAGTAGAAGAGATGCGTTCTTTCGATCGTGCCTACGATCGTTATATGTTCGAACTCTCTTCGTATCGGGCAGAGCGATTTGCGTGGGAGAGTGCTTATCGCGATTACAGTCGCGATTTGAGCTATTTTCAATCCCAATGCGAACGCACGAAAGATCCGAGTGCCTGCCAAAGACGCGACGAGTTGCGCTCGCGCATGAATGCGCTACGCTATCGTCAACCGCGCGAGCCGTGGGTGCCCGTACGCCCTTCTTTTGAGCAAATTTTAGTCAATCAACAAAGCTTTTGTACGACCGATTGCGGGTGCGACCAAGCCTACGATGCTTGTTTTGCGGGATGCGGAGGACAGGTGATACCGCATAAAATTTGCGTGGAAAATTGCGACTGAATACGTGACATGTAACAATTCGGTAATCGCTTTAGCGTAGAATTCTTCCATTTCAATGGAGGAGTCACGTCACATGTTAAACGAGCGATGGCAAAAACTCATTGAGGTCGCCGATTTTGCGTTTCAGCCGATTGTCAATATTTATACGGGAAGGCTTTACGCCGTTGAGGCGTTGATTCGTAATTACGAAGCGGCGGATTTTAATACGATTGATGCCGTTTTTGATACCGCCTTTAGCGAAAAAGTGCTTTACAGCGTCGACATTAAGCTCCGTGAAAAAGCCATTCACAAATTTTCGTTACTTCCTTTTGCCAAACATGTCAAACTTTTTTACAATCTCGACAACCGCATTACGATGATGCCCGATTTTAAATCCGGTTATACATGTGAGCTTTTAAGCACTTACGATATGGACTTTTCGAACATCTGTTTCGAACTTTCGGAAAAGCATCAAGTCGGTATGTACGCGGGCGTGGATAAACTCGTGCTCAATTTGTACAAGCAACAAGGCTATAAAATGGCGATCGATGATTTCGGAGTGGGCTTTTCCGGACTTCAGATGCTTTTTCATGCCGAACCCGATTTTATCAAAATCGACCGTTTTTTTATCAACGACATTCATAAAAGCAAGAAGAAAAAACTCTTCGTCGGCTCCATCGTTCAGATCGCGCAGGCAATGGGTATTTTTACGATCGTCGAGGGTTTAGAGTGCGAAGAGGAGTATATCGAATGTAAAAAACTCGGTTGCAATATGGTGCAAGGCTATTTCGTGCAACGCCCGACGCTAAACGTCTGGGAAATTATGCCTTCCTATGAACATGTCAAAAATATTTCGCAAAACGAGAAACGCAAAAACGGGAAGATTTCCAATATCGAAAAGTACATTCAAAAAAGCCATCCCGTTTTTGTGGATTCGCATATTAACGAAGTATACGAACTTTTACGCGGCGACAAAAAGACCCATTTCGTGCCGGTTTTGGCGCGCGATTGGACGCCGATGGGCATTATTAAAGACTCCGACATCAAGTCTTACATGTACTCCAATTACGGTAAGTCGCTTTTGTACAACATCACCCAAGGTAGCTTGAAAAATATCGTTTCGCATTGCGGACGCGCCGACATCAACGATCCGCTGGATAAAATTTTGAAAATTTACGCCTTTGACGACGATAACGACGCTATCTTGATTACCGAAGATGAAAAATACATCGGTTATTTAAGTTCTAAAGTGCTTTTGGACATCGTCAACGAAAAGAATATTGTCGACGCAAAAGATCAAAATCCGCTCACGGGACTCTCGGGCAATCGCATCATCAACGAATTTGTCGCCAATGCGATGGAGAGTAAAGACAAAGTGATGATGGCATATTTCGATTTTGACAATTTTAAACCGTTTAACGATTATTACGGCTTTCGCAAAGGCGATCGCGCTATTACGCTTTTTGCCGATATTTTACGCAGTTCGATCGGTTTTGAAGAGTGCTTGATAGGGCATGTCGGCGGAGATGATTTTTTCTTAGGCTGGAACTTAAAAGAAGAAGATACGTTTGAAAAAGTCTATGCGATCATTTTGGAAATCGTCTCGAAATTTTCCGAAGACATTAAGAGTTTTTATTGCGAACAAGGGCTGAGTTCGGGGTATATTATGGCAAAAAATCGTGAAGGGGCATTGCAAAAATTTCCGCTGATGACGGTGAGTTCCGCGGTTATTTGCCATGGATTCGGCTACCAGCACGATTTTGACGATAATGAACTCAATGAAATTTTCGGTGTCTTAAAGAAAACCGCCAAAGCCTCCCTCAACCATATCGCTTGCGTCGATCTGGGCGTGATTAAGAACTAAGGCGACGTTGCTTCGCATTCGTTACCGCGTGTTAATCGTAAATAAAGTTGTAAGAGACTAAAATAACTTCTTCAAAAGAAAAATATAGTTTGATTTATAAAATATAACGAAAAACGTAACGCTGTTACGTTATAATTTTAAATTAAAGTTTGCATGTCGGGGTAGTATGACGGTTTTAGTAACGGGCGGAGCGGGATATATCGGCTCACATACCTGCGTTGAATTACTGAACGCGGGATTTGAAGTTGTCGTGTATGATAATTTTTCCAACAGTACGCCCGAGTCGCTCAAACGTGTAATGCAAATTACGTCTAAAAAACTTTCAACGGTTTGCGGCGACGTTCGCGATAAAGCCTTGCTTGAAAAAACCCTCGAAGGTTGTGACGCCGTGATTCATTTTGCCGGATCTAAAGCCGTCGGCGAATCGGTCGAAAAGCCGCTTGAGTACTACGAAAACAACGTATACGCAACACTTTGCCTTCTTCAATCCATGCGTCGTATGAATATCAAAAAGCTCATTTTTAGTTCTTCGGCTACCGTATACGGAAATCCGGAATTTCTCCCTTTCACCGAAGCACACCCTTTGCGTACGACGAACCCTTACGCACAGACGAAACTGGTTATCGAAGAGATGCTACGAAACTTACATGTCAGCGATCCTACGTGGTCGATAGCGATTTTACGTTATTTTAATCCCGTCGGTGCGCACGAAAGCGGTTTGATCGGCGAAAATCCGCAAGGCATTCCGAACAATCTTATGCCTTATATCGCTCAAGTTGCTATTGGAAGGCGTCAATGCGTCAATGTTTTCGGGAACGATTATCCCACAAAAGACGGTACGGGAGTGAGGGATTATCTTCACGTGGTCGATTTAGCATCGGGGCATCTTAAAGCCCTTGCTTTGTTAGATCGCCCGCAGTGTACGGCCGTTAATTTGGGAACGGGAAAAGGGTACAGCGTTTTAGACGTGATTCATGCTTTTTCAAAAGCGTGCGGCAAAGAGATACCGTACGCGATTTTACCCAGACGCGCCGGCGATATCGCGGAGTTTTACTCCGATTCGAGTTTTGCTAAAGAGCTTTTAGGGTGGGAAGCAAAGTACGATTTGGATAAAATGTGCGAAGATATGTGGCGATTTCAGCGTCAAAATCCTAAAGGATACGAAGAATGAAAGGTATTATTTTAGCCGGCGGAAGCGGCACGAGACTCTATCCCATTACCAGAGGCGTGAGTAAACAACTGGTGCCGGTTTACGACAAGCCGATGATTTATTATCCGCTTTCCGTTTTGATGTTGGCGGGGATTAGGGAAGTTTTGATTATCTCGACGCCGCAGGATTTGCCGAGATTTGAAGAGTTACTGCAAGACGGAAGCGAGCTTGGAATGAAGTTTTCGTACGTCGTTCAACCCAGCCCAGACGGCTTGGCGCAAGCCTTTCTTTTGGGCGAAGCGTTTATCGGAAATGAGAGCGTGTGCTTGGTTCTGGGCGATAATATTTTTTACGGGCAAGGCTTAACGGGCTTGTTGGAAAAATCGGTTGAAAATGTCGAGAAAGAGGGAAAAGCGACGGTTTTTGGTTACTACGTCAGCGATCCGGAACGTTACGGGGTTGTGGATTTTGATGAGAACGAAACGGTTTTGAGCATTGAAGAGAAGCCGCAACATCCCAAGTCCAACTATGCCGTTGTAGGGCTCTATTTTTATCCCAATTCCGTCGTCCAAATCGCTAAAAACGTCAAGCCGAGCGAACGAGGAGAGCTAGAGATAACCTCCGTCAATCAAGCCTACTTAACGCAAGGTGCGCTCAAAGTCGAACTGATGGGAAGAGGTTTTGCATGGCTCGATACGGGAACGCACGAAAGCTTGTTAGACGCGGGACAATTTATTCAAACCATCGAAAAAAGACAAAGCCTTAAAGTTGCCTGCCTTGAAGAAATAGCGTACGATAAAGGCTACATCAATAAAGAGCAGTTGCTTGCCTTAGCCGAGCCTTTGAAAAAAAATCAATACGGGCAATACCTTTTGAAAAAAGCGCAAGAAAGAAAGCATAAATGAATTTTATTAAAGCAAATATTCCAGAAGTGATTATTATCGAGCCTAAAGTATTTGGCGACGAGCGAGGCTATTTTGTCGAAACGTTTCGACAGGAGGCATTCGAAAATTTTATCGGCTATCGCGTTAATTTTTGCCAAGATAACGAGTCTAGAAGTCACCACGGCGTTTTACGCGGGCTTCACTATCAATTGCCTCCGTTTGCCCAGTCTAAGTTGGTTCGCGTGATTGACGGGAAAGTCTTAGACGTCGCGGTCGATATTCGCGTGGGAAGTCCGACGTTTGGGGAACATGTGGCGGTCGAACTCAGCGGAAAGAACAAACGCCAGATGTTTATCCCACGAGGCTTCGCGCACGGTTTTGTGGTGCTGAGCGAAACCTGTACGTTTACGTATAAGGTCGATAATTATTATGCTCCGCAGTCTGATCGCGGGATTGCGTATAACGATAAAAATTTAAAAATAGAGTGGTCGCTAAGCGCAGAAGCGTTGCATCTCTCCGAAAAAGATACCAAGCAGCCCAAGCTAGAGGATGCGCTTGATCTTTTCGACTACGGCGTGAACTACTATGCCTAAGATCTTAGTGACCGGCGCAAACGGACAACTCGGAAGCGAACTGCGCGAACTCTCACGTTCGTATGCCCATACCTACTTTTTTACGGATAAAGAAGAGTTGGACATTACCGATGAAGAAGCGATAAGGTCGTATGTCAAACAAAACGCCGTCGATACGATCGTCAATTGTGCGGCGTATACGGCGGTCGATAAAGCCCAAAGCGACGAAGCTTTAGCAGATGCCATCAACCATCGGGCGGTCAAGTATCTGGCAACGATTGCCAAAGAGTCTCAATGCAAACTCGTGCACATCTCCACCGATTACGTCTTTGACGGGAAAAACTACCGTCCTTACGTCGAAGACGATGCGACCAATCCGCAATCGGTTTACGGGCAAACGAAGCTTTTAGGCGAAAAAGCACTCTTACATGTTACTCTTCCTCATAGCGTCATTATCCGCACGTCATGGGTTTACAGTAGTTACGGAGCCAACTTCGTCAAAACGATGTTACGCCTTGGAAAAGAGAAAGAGTCTTTAGGCGTCATTTTCGATCAAGTCGGAACGCCGACTTACGCGCGAGACCTTGCTAAGGCGATTTTGGACATGTTGCCGCACATCGACAACGCGCAAACGCAAATTTACCATTACTCTAACGAAGGTGTCTGTTCTTGGTATGACTTTGCCAAAGAAATTATGAAGAGCGCCAAGCTTACATGTAAGGTTGTGCCCATTGAAACCGTTTCGTATCCGACACCGGCTAAAAGGCCGCATTATTCGCTTTTAAATAAATCAAAGATCAAACAGGCATATGCGTTGGAAATTCCTCATTGGCAAGAGAGTTTACACGCCTGTTTACGTCACATGGGAGAAGAACGCTGATGCAATATACCAAATCAATTTTAGTGACCGGATGTGCCGGTTTTATCGGCTCTAATTTCGTGCCGTACTTTTTAGAACAGTACCCCCACTACCGTATCGTCAATCTTGATCTTTTAACCTATGCGGGCAGTTTGGACAATTTGGCGGAAGTGGACGATAACGAACGCTACGTATTCGTTCAAGGCGATATTTGCGATCGTGCTTTAGTGGAATCGTTGTTTGAACAATACGCGATTTGCGGCGTCATTCATTTTGCCGCAGAGTCGCATGTCGATAATTCGATTAAAAATCCGGGCGTTTTTGTCGAAACGAATGTTAACGGCACGTTTACGCTGATCGACGTGGCGTATAAAACGTGGATGGAAAAACCCTTCGTCTGGAAAGAAGGATACGAGGCGTGTCGTTTTCATCACATCTCTACCGACGAAGTTTACGGAACCTTAGGCGAAGAGGGTTTGTTTACCGAAAGCACACCTTATGCGCCCAACTCACCTTATTCGGCATCGAAAGCCTCCAGTGATATGATCGTAAGAGCCTATCATCACACGTACGGGATGAACACCGTCGTGACCAATTGTTCCAACAACTACGGGCCTAAACAGCATGATGAAAAGCTTATCCCAACCATCATACGAAAAGCTCTTTTAAAGCAACCTATCCCCATTTATGGAGATGGTAAAAATATACGCGATTGGCTTTATGTGCTAGATCATTGTAAGGGCATCGACCTTGTGTATCACAATGGAAAATCAGGGCAAACTTATAACATCGGTGGAAGAAATGAGCGAACAAATTTGCAAATAGTAGACCGCATCTGTACCATTCTTGATGAAAAAATGCCAACAACAAAAAGCTATAAAGAACTTATCACTTTTGTAGAAGATAGATCAGGACATGATAGACGCTATGCTATCGATGCAACAAAACTTGAAAATGAACTAGGATGGAAAGCCGATGAGAATTTTGATAGTGGCATCATAAGAACCATTGAGTGGTATTTGAGGAAGTATAATTGAGATATATTAAAGCATTTTATAGATTTTTACGAGATATTTATCAAAACAGAAGATTGCTCAAAGATTTGGTTAAGAACGATTTTAAGTCGCGCTATTTGAACAATTACCTTGGCATTTTATGGGCATTTATACAGCCTACTATCTCAGTTTTGATATTTTGGTTTGTGTTTCAAGTAGGTTTTAAAGCCGCACCTGTGCAAGATGTACCTTTCATCCTTTGGCTTGTCGCTGGGATGATCCCATGGTTTTTTCTCTCAGAAGCTCTTGCCTCCGCTACAAATGCTATTTTAGACAATACATTTTTGGTCAAAAAAATTGTGTTTCGGGTAAGTCTACTCCCTATCGTTAAAATTACTTCGGCAGTTATCGTCCATCTCTTTTTTATGGTATTTATGATGTCAATGTATATTATCTATGGGTATGAACCAACTCTTTATTGGCTTCAGATGTTTTACTATCTTTTTTCAGCCATTATGCTTTTATTGGGTATCTCGTGGATAACCAGTAGTGTGGTTATCTTTTTTCGAGATTTAGGGCAACTGGTCAGTATGTCTATACAGTTTGGCTTTTGGTTAACTCCTATCTTTTGGTCATTGACAATGGTTCCAGAAGAATACCGTTGGTTATTCGAACTCAATCCTGCCCATTACATCACACAAGGGTACCGTGACGCACTGATAAATCATGTATGGTTTTGGGAAAAGCCTATGGAAGCTTTGCAGTTTTGGGGAATTACATTGGTTTTCTTTGCACTTGGAGCCATTGTATTTCGAAAACTCAGACCTCATTTTGCGGATGTGTTGTGATGCATACTATAATACCCGTTGAATCCCAATCTATTCAAAATAAAATCTATACAATCAGAGATACACAGGTAATGCTTGATGAGGATTTAGCAGTTTTGTATGGTGTAGAAGCTAAAAGATTGAATGAACAAGTTAAAAGAAATATTGAAAGATTTCCTGAAAAATTTAGATTTCAACTTACAGAAAACGAGTATGAAAACTTAAGGTCGCAATTTGCGACCTTAAGTTTTGAAAAAGGCTGGGGAAAACACAGAAAATACTTGCCATATGTCTTCACAGAGCAAGGTGTATCTATGCTTTCAGCGGTACTTAAAAGCCAAACGGCTATTGAAGTAAGTATAAAAATAATAGACACTTTTGTAGAAATGAGAAAATTTATATCTTTGAATGCAAATATATTTCAAAGATTTGAAAGGGTCGAACAAAGACTTTCTTTGCACGATGAACAATTTAATAAAATATTTGAAGCGATTGAAAACAATGAAGTCCAACAAAAACAACATATTTTTTATGATGGTCAAATCTTTGATGCCTATCTTTTTGTAAGTGATATTATAAAAAGTGCAAAAACATCTATTAAACTTTTGGACAATTATATAGACGAAAGTACTTTAGTATTGTTTACCAAAAGAGATATAAAAGTCACTATGAAAATATATACAAAGACACTCTCAAAACAACTTCAACTTGACTTGCAAAAACACAATGCTCAATATCCAAAAATAGAGATAGAAACATTTGACCTCTCTCATGATAGATTTTTAATCATAGACGATATTGATGTTTACCATTTTGGTGCAAGTCTTAAAGACCTTGGTAAAAAATGGTTTGCTGTATCGAAGATGGATATAGATTCATTTGAGCTGATAGGAAAATTAAAATGAAATTAAAAACAATTCAAACTTCAAACTTCAAACTTGAGCATTCCCTATGAACACCGCTATAAAAGTCAGTCACTTAACAAAGATCTATAAACTCTATGACAAACCCGTAGACCGTCTCAAAGAGTCACTACATCCATTAAAAAAGCAATATCATAAAGAGTTTTATGCTCTAAACGATATCAACTTTGAGATTAAAAAAGGTGAGACGGTTGGCATCATCGGTAAAAATGGTGCAGGTAAAAGTACACTACTTAAAATCATCACAGGTGTTCTAACGCCAACACATGGAAGCGTACATGTAAACGGTCGCATCGCTTCTTTGCTTGAACTGGGCGCTGGCTTCAACCCTGAGTATACAGGTGTTGAAAATATCTACTTTCAAGGCTCGTTGATGGGGTATACCCGTGAAGAGATGGAAAGTAAAGTTGATGATATTATCTCCTTTGCGGATATCGGCGATTTTATCGATCAACCTGTCAAGATGTACTCTAGCGGGATGTTTGCTAGACTTGCTTTTGCTGTGGCTATCAATGTTGATCCGGATATCTTGATAGTAGATGAGGCTTTGAGTGTTGGGGATGCGGCGTTTCAGGCAAAATGTATGAATAAATTTGTACAAATAAGAAATTTTGGAATAACGATTTTACTAGTCAGTCATGATATTGGTGTTATGCAAGAATTCGCAAGTAAAATTCTATTAGTCAACCATGGAATATTAGAATATCAGGGAAATGCAAAAGAGGGAGTTGATTATTATAAAAAATTATTAGTAAAAACTGACCCAAAAATACATATGAATCAATATAAACAAAAAAGAGTAGAAGAGTTGTCTTTACAAAATTGGGCTAAGAATCACGAAATAAGTAACCTTTGTGAGATTTATGGTAATAATAAAGTAATAATAAAAGATTTTGGTATTTTTGATTCTAATAGTAACCAAGCCAATAAGATTTTTTTAGATGATATTTATACATATAAAATGAAAATACACTTTATAGAAAATGTAAATAACCCTATCTTTACGCTTACAATCAGAGATTTAATTGGTAAGGAAATTACAGGAACCAATACGTCTATTGAAAAAATATATACTGGTAATTATATAAAAGGTAATGAGGTTATAATAAATTTTATTCCAAATATGAAAATAGCTTCTGGAAATTATCTATTAACATTTGCCTGTTCGGGATATGAAAACGATACTTTTGTAGTTTACGAAAGACTTTATCATATTACTATAATTGAAATAATTAATTTTAAAAATATAGTTGGTTATTTTGATCCAGATTGTGAAATAAGTATAGATAAGGAGAGCATTAAAAGTGTCTGAAATTCATTTATTTATAATTTGGGAAAATGCTTTATATAAATTTCATGATATATTAGAGGATATTCAAAAAAAATTTACTGTTAAAGAAATCATTACCCTTAAATGGTCTGATGAAAAATTTTCAGAAAATATATCAAGATTCTATAGTCAGTTTTTACCGAAAGGAAGCCATAAAGAAGAACATTGCGGAAGAGGTAAGTTTAGTTGCATTATAGTAGAAGATTCTACTCCTTTATATTTAGAGAGAAATACTTCGCGAGGTGTAGAAATTGTTAACGTCAATATGTTTGATGCAAAAACTTTGTATAGAGCATGGACAGGCGGAGGACATAAAGTTCATGCAACGAATAATATAAGAGAGACTCAGCATGATCTTTATCTGTTATTTAAAAAAAATTTAAAAATTTATCAAACAAGAGATTATGATGGAATTGTAAAATATTATTCTCAAGATTTGGAAGGTGCTTATGGTTGGAAAAACTTGGAAGAATTGTTTCATTGCATCAATCAATTTTGTAACTATGTCATATTAAGAAATTTCGAATGTATTCCTAATGAGTATACTATAGAAGGGCATGGAGATATTGATTTATTAGTGGATAATCTTGATGAAATAGTGTATTTAACGAATGCTAAAAAAGTCTTTTTAGAAGATTGTAGAGTGCATTATTCAATCATGATTCAGAATAAAGAAGTTTTATTTGATTTTAGGTATCTAGGGGATAATTATTATCCAAGAGAGATTCAACAACGATTATTAGATACAAGAATTTTCGAAAGATGTTTTTATCGACCTTATGGCGAGATGTATTTTTATACTCTTCTATATCATGCATTAATTCATAAACCAATCTTTAGTTCAGATTATCGAAAACGATTGAAAGATTTGGCACCTTCAACTTTTTTGAAAACTTTAGTAAAGAAAGAACCTCTTTTGTGTTTGAGACTTTGGATGAGCCGATACTACTATAAATGTACAATGCCATTGGATCAATCAGTTTATTATAATGCAATAGCAGATTATTGCAATGAAAAAATGGAGACCGAGAGAACTATTTTAGATATCGTAAAAAAATTCAATGATTTTACGGAAATATTGCATAATACAGAGAATTGGACAATCCTTTATCATCTCTCACCTATTAGAAAAAATCTTTTAGATTGGTATGATTTTGACAAAAATGGAACGTTGCTTGAAATTGGCGGTGGTTGCGGTGCTTTTAGCGGTATGTTTGCACAAAAGTTAAATAAAGTCACCGTTGTTGAACTTTCAACAATAAGGGCTGAAATTATCTCAAATAGACATAAAAACTATAAAAATCTTGAAATCATAGCGGGCAATCTAAATGATATAGCATTTGAAGAAAAGTTTGATTATGTCACTTTAATAGGTGTTTTAGAATATGCAGGGAAATTTACCGAAGGCAATACTCCTTTTAAAACATTTTTAGAAAACGCAAAATCGTATCTAAAGCCAAATGGAAAACTTCTTATAGCTATTGAAAATAAATTTGGATTAAAGTACTGGGGGGGAGCTAGGGAAGACCATACAGGAAGATATTTTGATAGCATTGAGGATTATCCAAATGATAAAGGCATACAAACTTTTGGAAAAAAAGAGCTTGAAGAGTTGATTTTAAGTACTGGTTTTAGGTGTTTGGATTTTTATTATCCTATGCCTGATTATAAGTTGCCAAAGATTATTTATAGTGATGATTATCTGCCAAAAATGGATGATTTATTTGATATATATAGTCCTAACTTTGACCAAGATAGATGTGTTCTCTTTAATGAAAGGGAAGCTTTTAAAAATATTATTAAAAACGAACAATTTTCATTTTTTGCCAACTCATTTTTGGTGGAGGCAAGCTTATGAAAACCATATTTGCCAAATACAATAGCGAAAGACTACCGCAATTTCAGATTGTGACCAAATTAGTCAAAGATAACAATGAAAAACATTATGCTATAAAACAAGCTTTAACAAAAGAAGCGCTAAAACATATAGATCAGATATTTTTAAACTATGAGCTACTCACATCCAAATACACTATAAATCTAGTACAACCACAAAAGACATCGGATGGCATTTTATTTGAAATGGCGCAAGGTAAATCGCTGGAAAATATACTTTTAGAGTGCATAGAAAAATCTGATAAAGAAAGTTTTGAAAAATATGTCAATAAATTTATAGATTTTGTAGATAGCTTTGTAACTAAACGCAATGTTATCTTTGAACCTTGCGAAAACTTCAAATCAATCTTTGGAGAATGGAAAAACAATGAGCCTCAAGACATCATCGAAATAGCAAATATCGATATGATCTTTGGAAATATTTTTGTAGACAACGCTATATTTACGCTCATCGACTATGAATGGGTCTTTAATTTTCCCATTCCAAAGAGTTATGTAGTTTGGCGAAGTTTAGCTATTTTTTCTGCATATCATTCTATCGAAATGAATAAATTTATTGAAATCAATAATGAAGATTTTATGAAATTAGATAGTCATTTTAGTAATTTTGTTCATGGAAAAAATAAAAAATATTTTCTTGCTTCTAAAGTTGCTAAAGTTCCCCATTTTATAAATTTAGAGCATAAAGAAGCTGTCCCGAGTTTTGACTATGTCATCCAACTCTTCATAGATCAGGGAGATGGTATATCAGAAGAAAATTCCATCAAGCTACCAGTCGCTCACAACACAGAATTCCAAGAATTTACTTTTGATCTCACAGACAAACAAAATATAAAAACCCTACGCCTTGATCCGTTAAATGAGTGTTGTGTCATCGAGATAGAAAGCTTACATGTAAAGAAAAATGCAGATGTACTAGATCTTTTACCGTATGTATATTCTAATGCAGAGATACATCATGGCAAAGGTTACTTTTTCACTACCGATGATTCACAGATCTATTTGAGTGGTCTCGATGAAAGTACCTTTGAAAATGCGCAATCGTTGGTTGTGGTTTTGCGATATGCACATATCGGAAAAGATGCTTTACATGTAAGTGTAAAGCAAAAAAATGAAGAACTTTCAACCAAAGAAGCAAACATTCAAAGTCTAAATGAAGAACTTTCAACCAAAGAAGCAAACATTCAAAGTCTAAATGAAGAACTTTCAACCAAAGAAGCAAACATTCAAAGTCTAAATGAAGAACTTACGGATGTGTATACTTCTAAAAGCTGGAAAATAACAAGACCATTGCGACATTTTAAACGTATTATAAAAGGAAAATTATGATATTTAAAAAGCACTATAAAATTATAAAAAAATCAGGCTTATTTGATGAAAGATATTATTTAACAATATACGAAGATGTTCGAAAAGCAGATATTGACCCAATTAAACATTATATTAAGCATGGATGGAAAGAAGGGCGAAATCCATCTGAACAATTTGATACGAATTTCTATCTTGAAACTTATCTTGATGTAAAGAGTTCAAAGATCAATCCTTTATTACATTTTGTGGAATATGGACAAAAAGAAGGTAGAAAAACTCATCCTAAAAGTAGTATTGTTCTTGGACACAAAACTTCCAAAATGAAAAAAATTATAACACTATTGAAATATGCAAAAAACAATCCTCAATTAATCCAGAGAACTATTAATGAAGTCAAGCTTTATGGATTGAAAAGAACCATATTAAAAGTAAAAAACAAGTATAGAAAAATAGAAGAATCTCTTTTATCCCAAAACAAAATTGAAAATTTTGATGAATTATCGAATCTATTTAATAAAAACATAATTATACAGAACTTGAAAACTGAAAAACCTATTGATATAATAATTCCAGTTTACAATGGTTTTCAATTTTTAGAACCTCTCTTAAATAGTATAATAAAAAATACCACCTTGCCTTACAGAATAATTTTATGTGATGACAAAAGTTCAGATGAAAAAGTTTTGCCATTATTAAAAAAATTTAAAGAAGATCACACAAATGTCAATATTGTTTTTTTGGAAAATGAACAAAATTTTGGTTTTATTAAAACAGTCAATAAACTTGTAACTCACACGAAAAACCATTTTGTACTTCTAAATACTGATACTGAAGTACCGTCACGTTGGTTAGAAAGATTAATGTATCCTATTTTTGAAATGAAAAATATAGCAAGTACTACACCTTTTACAAACGCCGGTACAATTTGTAGTTTCCCTAATTATTTAGAAGATAATCCTATTTTTGAAAACATGGATGTTGAAAGCCTTGATCAATATTTCCAGTATGTAAATTTTGAAAAAACATACATTGAAATCCCTACAGGTGTTGGTTTTTGCATGGGAGTAAATAAAAATTTAGTTGATAAAATTGGAATGTTTGATGAGGTTTTTGGCAAAGGATATGGTGAAGAAAATGATTGGTGTCAAAGAGCGATAAAAGAAGGATACAAAAATATACATGTAACAAATCTTTTTGTATATCATAAACATGGGGGATCTTTTCCTAGTGAGGAAAAAAAGAGACTTATTACTCAAAATTTAGCTGTATTAAATCATAAACATCCATCATATGACCAACAAGTTCAACAGTTGATTCAAAAAAATAAACTAGAAACGCTTAGAAAACTTCTTCAAATAAAGATACAAAGTGAAGTTTCATATACGAAGTTGATTATAGATCATGGCTTAGGTGGTGGTGCAAATCATTATATTAACGAGAATTTAGATTGCAAAACAGAATTATCGCAATTAACAATTTTAATAAGATACGATTTCAATATAACACAAACATATAAAGTAGCATTTGTATGCAAAGGTCTAAATTATAATATCTCTTCATCAAGTCTATTTGAAATTTTTTCTTTTATAATGAATTTAAAAATAAATGAGATTTTTTTAAATTCTTTAGTTTCCTATCCCAATGTAAAAGAGATAATAAAAGAAATTATATTCTTGAAAGAAAAAACAAAAGCAAAAGTTATCTTACCAATACATGATTTCTTTCCGATGTGCCCTAGCTATACGCTACTTAATCAAAAGATGCAATACTGTGGAGTTCCAGCTGATTTAAAAACTTGTAAAAATTGTTTAACTAACAATAAAAATGAATTTAAAATTTTTGAACAAGAAATAAATATTACAAATTGGCGAACATCTTGGAATAAAATTAACAAAGTTTCTGATAAAATAATCTGTTTTTCCAATTCATCAAAAGAGATTTATCTCAAAGCTTACCCTGAAATTTCTCATAAAATTATCGTAAAACCTCATGATATTTCTGGTAGATATACAAAAATTTATAATGCAAAAGAGAAAACTGAGAAAATTATCATAGGAGTATTAGGCGGTATAAATGAGGCCAAGGGTGCAAAGATTATTGAAAATTTAGTTAATTTTATAGATACAAACAATTTAAATGCAGAAGTTGTAGTAATTGGGCAGATATCTATTCCCATCACTTCATCTTCTTTTACAGTTACGGGAAGATATAATAAGCAAGATTTACCTGCTATTGTGAAAAAATTTCATATTACTCAATTCCTCATACCGTCTATATGGCCTGAAACATTTTCATACACGACTGATGAGATTATGCAAATGGGGTATCCTTTAATAGTATTTGACATAGGAGCACCTGCCGAAAGAGTTCGAGGATATAAATTGGGTGTTGTAACTAAAACAGAAAAATTACATGAGGTGTTATTTGGGAACTAAAAGATTAATTGATTGTTACGATAAAAAAAATAATTCTTATGATGATATAAGATTTTTACTTGCGACAATAGTGCTTTATGTTCATTCATATGCATTGCTGTACGGTGAAGGTAAACAAGAACCATTTGTAAAATTAGCAAATTTTCAATTGGGATTAGGTTCATTAGCTGTTTATGGTTTTTTTGTATTATCGGGTTTTTTTATGATACAAAGCCTAGAATCCAACGATTCTCTTTTAAGATATTTTAAAAATAGAGCATTGCGAATTCTTCCAGCTTTCTGGTTGTCTTTATTAATATCGTCATTTGTTTTAGCACCGATATTAGCAGAGAACTTTGATATAAAATCAGCAATCAACTTTTTCTTCAAAGCGGGGTTTTTTCATATATTTGGTTATGCATGGACTATAAATGGTGTATTTCCTCATAACCCAATGATAGATGGTATTAATGGGTCAATGTGGACTTTAAAACATGAAATTGCACTTTATATTCTCTTACCATTTATAGTTTATTTGACGCATAAAAAAAGAATTCTTTTATTTTTTGTTTTTGCAGTTTTTTTCATTTTGGCATTTACAAATATTAATTCAAATTTTATTTTATTTAATATTCCATGTTGTAGAGCTTGGGTGCTGGCAGCAAATGAATATCCATCTTTTATAGTTTTCTCTGCTTACTTTTTTGCAGGAGTGATTTTATATAAATATCGTGAGTTTATTATTGCATCAAAAAGAATTTGGTTTATGTGCTTCGCATTGTTTATAATTGCTTTGTTCTTTGGCAATTTAAAAATTATAACCTTATTTGTATTTGCTTATTTAATTATCTTGTTTGGTTCAAATTATAAGAAAAAAATATTTTCTAGGACAGGAGACTACTCTTATGGTATGTATATTTATGCTTTTCCTGTACAACAAACATTAGTACATTTTTATAGAGAAAGTATGAATGTTTATATATTTTTAATTGTGAGTTTTTTTATTACATTAATGTTATCTATACTATCATGGCATTTTTTGGAAAAAAAATTTTTAAAATTTAAAAAGAGATAATATATGTTTCATATTAATTTTAAATACAATAACTATATTTTATTATTGATAATTATAGGTTTTATGTCTTATTGGACAGCCTTAAAAGGGGATTTCTTAAGCGATGATTATGTTCATGTGTATTTTATGCAAAAAATGGACAATGATATTGAAGTTCTTTTAAAAAATTTCTATTCTAATTGGCTAGATATCCCTACAACAGCTTTTTATCGTCCCCTAATTTCTGTTACTCTTTATATTGATCATTTAATATGGGGGTGGAATCCTTTTGGTTATCATTTAACTAATATTATTTTTCATTTATTTAATGGTGTTTTGGCATTTTTGATAGCATCAAATTTTCATAAAAACTTCAATAGCAATATAATATTAATATTTCTAATTTCAACCTTATTTATTGTGTATCCTCTACATCCTGAATCGGTTTATTGGATAATTGGACGAGTTGATAGCCAGTTAACGTTTTTTTACCTATTGAGTTTATATATGTTTATAAGTTTTCAGAATAAAAGTCTTAAAAGATACTATGTTGTTAGTCTTTTAGCTTTTTTGGCGGCTTTAGGCTCAAAAGAACCAGCAGTAACACTTCCAGCAATATTAACGAGTTATACTTTTTATATAACATTTGTTCAGTCGGAAAAATCTTTTTTTTCATCAATTTTAATTTCCTTGATAAAAACTAAGATATTTTGGTTTATTGTTATTTTTTATTTTATTCTGAGATTCTATGCTTTAGGCACGCTAGGTGGAGGGTATTCTGGGGTAAGTACAGATTTTTTTACATTTGAGTATTTAAGTAGATGGATAGGACTGTTGTATTTATTTGTACCAATCAATCAAGAATTATATGATTCTCTACAAATAATAAAAATTATCTTTTCTTTACTTTGGATAGGGATTCTATTTTTATTATTGATACGAAAATATGAAAAAAAATATATATTATTAATGCTACTCTGTATTATAGTATTTATAATTACATTAATACCAATAGCAACAGTATTCAATATATTTCATAATTTAGAAGCAAGTAGGTTCTTATATTTGCCGTCTGCTATTTTTTTTACATTTTTAGCAATTTTGTTACAAGATAATTACTTTAGTACAAAAAAGAGTTATTTTTATTTATTGAATTTTTTATTTAGCTTTTTAATATTGATTTCATTTTATCAGTTAAAACAAAACTTGGTACCATGGGAAAATGCAACTAATGAAATGAAAATTTTTAAACAACAATTAGAGGTATTAACTTTAGAAAGAGAAAAAAAGGCTGCACAAGATAAACCAATAGTTTTGACAGGTATACCAGATAGTATCAATGGTGCACAGTTCTTAAGGAATGGTTACGGTGGTCTATTTAGTAATGCTTTTAGAGATAAACAGTTAAATAATGTTTTACCAATATTAGATAATGATTTTTACGGCGTTAAATCAGTAGAAATAAAAAATATATTAAGAAATAACTCATCAGATTTATTTGGAGTATATAGATACAAATTAGGTAAAGGATTTATAAAAATTAGACAAGATGAAAATATAACTAAAATTTCAAAACAAGAGAAAATTTCTACTATGATTGAAAATACACATCATTTAGAATATAAAAATTATAATTATTTCGCAAATGGTAACGAACCTTGGATAAAATATAAATTAAGTACAGGGCTTGATTATGGAAATATTTTATATATAAAATTAGTATTAAGTTATAATAATATAAATGAAGCTTCAGAGTCTTTACGACTTTATTGGAGTGATATCCCAAATAGATTTTTAGAGTCAGAAGCTATTAATAGCCAGCTCTTCAATTGCTATAATAATGAGTGTGAATATGTTTTTTCAATAGCGTCTTCTTCTAAATGGGATCCTTCTAAATATTATAAATATTTGATGATCTCTATGCCAAGAAAAACTCAAGAAGGGTTTAGGATAAATCTTCTAGATATTAGGTCAATTGGTGAAAATGTAGAGAAAATATTTAACGATCAGTTAATATCTATTGATGTTTCATCTTTTAAGAAATCTTTTTATAATAAAGAAACAAATACAATTGCAATGATTGCTGAAAATAATAATGAATATATCAAATTACCACAAATTTATATTAATCCAATTGACACAGACTATATATCATTGAACATGAAAGTAGATAGCGTTAAATCGAATAATTATAATAGTGGGAAATTGTATTGGACCACAATGCTTCAACCTAAAATGTCTGAACAAAAATCTATAAAAATAGATTTAGTAGATGATGATGATTTTCATACATATGTAATACCTCTAAAACATTTGCCCTTATGGTGGACACTAGGTGATATAAAACAACTTTTTTTTGTTCCATTTTACGGTGAATCAAAAATTGAAATTAAAGATATATCCATTGGTAAAAAATTAGTAGTTCCTGAAATCAAATTTGAAGATATTAACAATAATATGAATGATTTAAGTTTAATCGCTGGTACAGGAAGTGTTTTTAAACGTGTGAAACAATCAGAAACGATTATTCTTAACTACAATACACAAGAAAGTATAACAAATTACTCATTGCTAATAAGTAATGCACCCCCAGTTGTAAGTAATTTATTTAGTAAAAGTGATAAATATATAGTAGAGTATATGATAAATCAGGGGAATAATAAGTTTATTCTCAATACATCAGGATTAAATAAGGGAATGTATTTTTTAAGACTAGTGAAAAAAGATAAATCACTAAATAGTCTTACTAGCGATACAATAGCTTTATTGATTGACTAAGGAATATATATGGATAATACTACTCTTCATCAATTTAAAATACTAGGAGATCATAGAGGTCAACTTATAGCACTAGAAGTAAATAAACAAATACCATTTGATGTAAAAAGAGTTTTTTATATTTATGGTACACAAGAGGGTGTTCCAAGAGGGAAGCATTCGCACTATAAAACTAAACAGTTTTTAGTAGCTGTAAATGGTGGCTGTAAAGTTACTTTAGATAATGGGAAGACCAAGGAGACTTTTACTTTAGATCAGCCAAATCTTGGACTCTTTCAGGATGCTTTGATCTGGGGATATATGCATGATTTTAGTAGCGATTGTGTTTTAATGGTTTTAGCAGATACATATTATGATGCAAGTGATTATATAACTGATTATGATAAATTTTTAGAAGTAGTAAAAAAATGATTCACAAGTTAGCAGATGTACAATCTTCGCATATCGGTACGAATACAAATATTTGGCAATTTTGCGTTGTTTTAAAAAATGCAAAAATAGGTAATAACTGTAATGTCAATGCTGGCGTTCTAATAGAAAATGATGTAATCATTGGAGATAATGTAACTATAAAAAGTGGAGTTCAAGTTTGGGATGGTATAACACTAGAGGACAATGTTTTCATAGGTCCAAATGTAACTTTCACAAATGATTTTTTACCACGAAGCAAACAATATCCCAAAGAATTTTTAAAGACCATCATTAAAAAATCAGCTTCGATAGGTGCTAATAGCACCATTGTAGGAGGAATTACGATAAATAAATATGCAATGATAGGTGCGGGAAGTGTTGTAACCAAAGATGTAGGAACTCAAGAACTTTGGTATGGAAATCCTGCTAAACATAAAGGGTATGTTTGCAAATGTGGACAGAAGTGTGATGAAAGCCTTACATGTAAAGAGTGCTTAGAGGGGGGGTAGATAGTTATGTTTGCCTAGTGGCGGCATGATTATTTATGGCAAAAATATAAATATGAGAACAGTTACTATAGAAGATGCAGAGTTTATTTATAGCATGAGACAAAATCAAGATAAAACGAAATATCTTTCAAAAGTAACAGGTACAGTTGCGTCTCAAAAAGAGTGGATAAACAGTTATAAACAACGAGAAGAAGAGAAAAAAGAATTTTACTTTGTAATCGAATCGAAAGATGAAGAAAAGCTGGGACTTCTAAGAATGTATGATTTTAAAAATAACTCATTTTGTTGGGGAAGTTGGCTTATAAAAGAGGATGCTTCAAAAACTACAGCCATAGAATCTGCACTTCAAATATATGAGTTTGCCTTTTACACACTAGGGTTTGAAAAATCTCATTTTGAAGTTCAAAAAGGAAATGATAAAGTGATAGCATTTCATCAAAGATTTGGGGCAAAAGTGGTAGCGGAAAACGAGTTGGAATATTTTTTCAATTTTGAAAAAAGTGAATATGAAATAACAAAAGAAAAATATAAGAGGTATTTGTAATGAAAGGTTTAGCAGGATATTTGACAGAAGATTGGGACAAACAAGATAATAAAAAGTTAAAACATGTAGATAGCAATTTTGTTTCTTGTGATGAGCGAAAAACAACTGAAAAAAATAAATTTGATGAATATGAAAAAATGTATGGAAAAAGCAAAGTAGATGAGTGTTGCAAAAAAGAAGGCAATCGCTCAAGAGAAGATTTTGAAAACTGTTTAAAAGGAAAATAAAAAATGATTCCATTTTTAGACTTAAAAGGCATAAATACTCAGTATAGAGCTGAATTAATAGAAGCTTGCACAAGAGTGATAGATAGTGGTTGGTATATACAAGGAAATGAACATAAAGAGTTTGAAAAAGAGTTTGCCGCGTATTGCGGTACAAAACATGCCATAGGTGTTGCAAATGGTCTTGATGCACTTATCTTAGTTCTAAGAGCATATAAAGAGATGGGTGTCATGAGTGATGGGGATGAAGTGATAGTTCCTTCAAATACTTACATTGCATCTATCTTGGCTATCTCACAAAACAATCTTGTACCTGTTTTAGTAGAACCAGATATAAATACTTTTCTTTTAGACCCAGCTAAAATAGAAGAAAAAATCACCTCAAAAACAAAAGCAATTTTGCCAGTACATCTATATGGACAAACTTGTGAGATGGATAAAATAAATGAAATTGCAAAAAAATACAATCTTAAAGTTATTGAAGATTCAGCTCAATCTCATGGTGCATATTTCAAAGATAAACGAAGTGGAAACCTAGGAGATGCCAGTGGATTTAGTTTTTATCCTGGAAAAAATCTTGGAGCCTTAGGTGATAGCGGAGCAGTTACAACAAATGATGAAGAGTTAGCGAGTGCTATAAAGGCATTAGGTAATTATGGAAGCCATAAAAAATATGAAAATCTCTACAAAGGCGTAAATAGTCGTCTTGATGAAATACAAGCGGCAATGATGCGAGTGAAACTAAAATACTTGGATAAAGAAACCCAAAAAAGAAGGGTAGTAGCAAATTATTATCTTGAAAATATTAAAAATAAAAATATAATTCTGCCAACCGTTACATGTAAAGATCATCATGTGTGGCATCTCTTTGTAATTAGGACACAAAAAAGAGATGAACTACAAAAGTATTTAGCAGATAATGGAATTCAAACGCTTATTCATTATCCAATCCCACCACATAAACAAAATGCTTATAAAGAGTGGAATAATGAGAGTTATCCCATAAGTGAGCTAATACATAATGAAGTATTGAGTTTGCCCATAAGTGGAGTGCAAAATATGGATGATAGCAAAATGATAGTAAAGATTTTGAATGAATTCTAAATTTCTCTATCTGAGACAAAATTATGGAATAGGATTTTATCTTATATCCCTATTGGTGATTTATTATACCTATAGATATCAACTTGTATATAAACCTTGTTGTGATGCTACCGCTTATCAACAGATTGCATTGCACTACTTATCGAATGGACTATTTACTCATCATCATGATGCAAATTTAAGGCTATATGGATTTTCATCAATATTAACATTATTTTATAGCATCTTTAAAATAGAGCATGCAACTCTATTTTATGCACTCTTTTCCTCTTTAAGCTACATAGCTTTGTCATTTCTAATTGTTCAAAAATTAAAGTTATATGTAAAAAATTTCAATATTTTACATATAGCTTTTGCGATGAATTTTTTTCTATTTCCGTATTTAGCTATCCCATTAGCTGATGGCATGAGCGTAATACTTTGGATGCTAATTTTTTATTTAATTTTAGAAATTTTAAATCAGCCAAATAAAAATATCATTTATGTTCTTATGTTCTTATGTTCTTATTCTATAGGTATGTCAATTATGGTTCGACCTAGCAATATAAGTTTAATACTATTAATACCTGCTATATTTGTAATGACTTATTTTTTACAACAGAAAGTAAATAAAACGATAGTTCTTCTATTACTGATATGTGGAATTTTCATAGCAGTATTGCCACAGATATACATTAATTTTATATTTTTTAAAAAAATTAGCTTTTTGCCGGCAGTAGAATTGGGAAATCTTCAACTTAAATGGGGTATTGAATATATAAAATATGCTACAAATTTATCTGGAAAAGGTATACCACAACTTTATTATAAAAATCCTTTTTATATTCCTCTTGAAAATCTACAATTCAGTTGGTATCTTTCAAATTTTAGTAACGGAATAAAAACTGTTCTTCTGCATTTATTTAATGTTTTTTCATACGATTATTACTTTCCCTATATCTATAATTTGTACCCAAAATATAAATTTTTAACTTTATTCTATAGTTGGTTTATACTATTCTATGGAATTATTGGAATTATTGAAACAGCTAAGAGCATAAAACAAAATCATGAAATTTCAAAAAAAAGCAAGTTTTTATTATTGGTTATTTTACCTATTACATTGTTGGGTGCATTAAGTATTTTGGCTATAAGTGCTGTTGAGGTTCGTTTTTCGCTTCCATTAGTAGTAATATTGCTTCCATTTACTTTCCATTCGTTTTTTAAAAACTTGAAAAATATCAATTTATGGCTAGTCTTTTTCTTATGGCTTGTATGCGCTTTTATAATACAATCTTTTGTAGATTTGCAAACAAATATATTACCAATGTAAGGAATCTTATGATTACATATTCTTTAATAATTCCAGTATACAAAAATGAACTAAATATACCAAGTCTGATAGAAGCAATTAGAAATATGCATAAAGAACTCTCAAACGATTTGGAAGTTGTGTTTGTAGTGGATGGAAGTCCTGATAATTCGTATATGATGCTAAAAGAAAGTTTAGTTAAGGAAATATTTTCATCTAAACTTATATTGTTGTCAAGAAATTTTGGTTCTTTTCCTGCCATTAGAACAGGGCTTCAAGTTGCTACTGGTAAATATTTTGCGGTAATGGCTGCAGATTTACAAGAACCTCCAGCACTTGCAATAGAGTTTTTTGAGTCTCTAAAAAATGAATCAATAGATGTTACAATTGGAACAAGAGATGGAAGGAATGATCCATTTTTTAGTCAATTAGCTTCAAACCTCTTTTGGAATTTTTATAAAAAATATATTGTACATGAGATGCCATCAGGTGGTATAGATGTTTTTGGTTGTAATAAAGCTTTTAGAGATCAATTGCTAAAGCTTGATGAATCTCATTCGTCATTGATAGCACAAATTTTTTGGCTTGGTTTTAGACGAAAACAAGTTTACTATACAAGGCAAGAAAGGCAACTAGGTGTATCAGCTTGGACATTAAAGAAGAAAGTTATTTATATGATGGATAGTATTTTCTCATTTACTGATTTACCGATCAAGATGCTTACACGCTTGGGTGCCGTAGGTATCATTTTTTTTGGTCTAACTGGATTGATAACCTTCATTTCAAAACTGGCTGGTATTATCACCGTACAAGGTTATACTGCTATGTTTTTAGCCATAGGTTTTTTTGGAGCAATCAATCTTTTTGGACTAGGCATAATCGGTTCTTATGCTTGGCGAACGTATGAAAACACTAAGGCTAGACCATTGTCTATTGTGTTAAGCATAGAAGAATTTAACGAATCAGAATAATGGCCTTTATTCAAAAAATAATTGACAATCGACTTGTTCGCTTTATTGGTGTAGGTGGCTTGAATACCTTTATAACATATATATTATATTTGTTACTCATTCTTATAGTTAATTATAAAGTTGCCTATACGATTACCTATATTGTTGGAATATTTTTTGCGTATTGGCTAAGTTTAAAAATAGTTTTTCAAACAAAAAGCACAAAGAAGAAATTATTTTTGTTTCCCTTTGTTTATTTGTTTCAATATATTTTTGGACTGTTGGTAATGTATGTTTTGATTGAAATGTTAGGGCTTAATCAGTTTTTAGCACCACTCATAGTCACTATATGTTCAATACCAATAACCTTTATTTTAAGCCGATTTATTTTGAGATGAATATTCAAACAATTATTCCTATTTTAAATCCACCTGAGATCTTTTTTAAGAAGTTTATTCCTGCTCTTCTCTCCCAAACACTTTATCCTACAATAGTGCTCATCAACTCAGGTGAAGCAATTCCCACAGGGAGCTATACAAGTATAAACATAGACAAAAAAGAGTTTAATCATGCCAACACTCGGAATCTCGCATTAAAATATGAAGCAGATTTTTATCTTTTTATGACACAAGATGCGTTGCCTTATGATGAACATCTTATAGAAGAACTTTTAAAAGCATTTGAAGATGAAGAGGTTGTTGTGTCTTATGCAAGGCAGATTCCCTATGAAAATGCAGATACTATAGAAGTTTTTGCAAGAACAACAAATTACCCTGCACAATCCGTGATAAAGTCCAAAGATGATCTTACGCAACTTGGCATAAAAACATTTTTTTGCTCCGACAGCTGTGCGATGTATAGAGCGAGTTATTTTAGAGAAGTAGGCGGTTTCAAGCAAGGGCTAAATACCAATGAAGATATGGAGTACGCAGCACGAGCCATCATGAATGGTAAAAAAGTAGTCTAAAAAAAATAGGGTCAGAGGTCAATTTTTAACTAAAAAAAAATAGGGTCAGAGGTCAATTTTTAACTAAAAGGTGCTACAATAGACAAAAAAGGTGTTAGCATGCCTAGAAAACATAGAATCGAAAAAGCTGGGTTTTATCATATTATCAATCGTGGTGTTGCCAAAAACAGCATTTATCATGATGATGAGGATTTTGCAAAGTTTTTAAAAATCACGGAGGAGGCTAGCGATGAATATCATTTCGCCATCTATTCCTTTTGTTTGATGTCAAATCACTATCATCTTCTGCTTAAAACTTCATCTTCAAATCTTTCTGCCATTATGCAAAAAATAAACTCAAGATACAGTGTATTTTACAACAACAAGTACAAGAGGGTCGGACCTTTGTGGCAAGGCAGGTTTAAAGCTTGGTATGTGTATGATGAATCATACCTCAAGATCCTAGTAAAATATATAGAATACAATCCTATTAAGGCAGGTATTACTCATCAAATAGGCGAGTATAACTGGGTAATGAGCAGTCGTAATTTTGAATTTTCAATGTTGAATTTTCAACTCGTTGAGAATATCAATTTTGATAAAGAGCTTGATGAAAATGAACAAAAAAAGATTGATGAACTTTACCGTGCAAAACTAGAGATTAAAGAAGATGTTGTGATAAAAAAAGAGTTGAAAAAACTGGACTTCTACTTTTGTGATTTTCAAAAAGAGGTTGCTATTGCACATGCTATCACAGATGGATATACAGGTACGGAGATCGCAGAGCATTTGAGAGTGACAAAAGCGGCTGTATCAAAAATCTATACAAACTATAAACATATAAGAAAATTATTTGAGCGACTTCGAGATAAGGGGCTTTTTTGGAGTTATAGCAAGGATATTGGCTATGAAGAGTTTGGTAAAAAACTTTTTATTGAGTATGTCCTCAAATATGCAGACTTTCATGATATAGAGCTTTGTTTTTGTTTTTTTGGAAAAAGAGAGGTAAAAAGCGTGTGGGAAGAGAAACTAAAAAGTGATAGAAGTTTTATCAAAATCAATCTCATGCTTGCACGAGTATTTTTTGGGATGGATGTTGAGGCTGACTATTTTAAGGAGGTGAAAAATGCAAGATTTGAAAAACTTAGATTGCTTGCTTCCTAAGACCCAAGAAGTTTTGCTTCAGATTGTAAAGAGTTGTGATTTTTTAGATAAATATGTTCTGGTTGGTGGAAGTGCATTGACACTGCACCTTTGTCATAGAAAAAGTGAAGATTTGGATTTTTTTACGTATGATGATGTTTTTGATAAAGAGAAAATATTTTTCTTTATCAAATCTTTTGAACAGAAAGAAATTATCAACCAAACGAATGAACAGATTGACGTACTGCTTGATGGTGTGAAAGTGACTTTTTTCAATGCTAAGTGGAGCTTCTTGAAACCTATCATGAAACAAAAATTGAATATAGCTAGTATTGAACAAATAGCTGCCATGAAAGTAAATGTACTTTTTTTTAGGGCAAAATATAGAGATTATTACGATTTGTATTTTTTAGTAAAAGAGGGCATGAGTTTAAAACATATTTTTGAGGTAAGTGAAAAAATAGTCGAGGGTGTAACGTTTAAATTGTTTGTTGTTGCTTTATTGTATATCGATGATATAGAAGATGATGATATACGCTATTTAGAGCCCAAAGAGCACCTTAGCAAAGCTAACATTAGAGATTTTTTTGAGAAAAGACTGTATACTCTTCAGTCAACTTTACAATGAAAAGAGTCTAACATGATTTTGCATATTCAAAAGAGTAATGCTATTGTATGAATAATATAACCATTCTCCTATCGACTTACAATGGTACCATGTATCTTAAAGATCAATTGGATTCTCTTGCCTCTCAAAGCTGTAAGGAGTTTTTCATCATCGCTAGAGATGATGGCTCTACAGATGCAAGTTATGGAATGCTTCAAAATTTCATGCAACACACATCGTTACATGTAAAGGTTTTGGAAGAGAGAACAAACTGTGGGGCCGTAAGAAAATGTGGTGGGCAAAAGATACTTTAGTGCAGTTTTGGCACACAAATTACCTTTTATCTAAAAGTGACTCTTTAAAGTATTATGATGAGTGCTTTGCAGCTCGCAAATAAGGAGATAGGCAGTGATATTATCAGAGCTTGGCAAAACTATTAAAGAGTTACGAAAACAAAAAAGTTTCTCGCAAGAAGCATTGGCTAAAAGTGCGCATATTTCAAGAGTGACGTTATCAAAATTAGAAAACGGCTATATCGCAAATATAAGTATCGTCACACTCAATCAGATTGTGTCTCTTCAGGGGTATGAAATTGATATTAAAGCATCCAACCCATTTATCACATATCACGAAAATGAAATACTCTAGAAGGATTATTGGATGAACATTATTGCCTTCATTCCTATCTTCCAGCCACCGGTTACTTTTGAGAAAAAAATATTCCCTTTATTGCAAAGTCAAAGTGTGCCTGTTACTTTAATGATCGTGAATTCGGCAAAAAAAGATAGTCCGATTCAAACGATGAAAATTCACCAAAGTGAATTCAACCATGCCAATACGCGTAATTTAGCGTTACATTACGAAGCGGATTTTTATCTTTTTATGACCCAAGATGCAATGCCATGTGACGGTTTTTTGGTAAAAAATCTGCTTCAAGCGTTTGAAGATCCCGATGTCGTCGTAGCGTATGCACGGCAAATTCCTTATGAAAATGCCGATGCGATCGAAGTGTTCGCGCGCACGACCAACTATCCGCCGATTTCTCGGGTGAAATCTCAAAGTGATTTACCCGTTTTGGGCATTAAGACGTTTTTTTGTTCCGATAGTTGTGCGATGTATAAAGCGCATTATTTTAAAGAAGTAGGCGGATTTTCCAAAGATTTGTGTACCAACGAAGATATGGAATTTGCGGCACGTGCGATTATGGACGGTAAAAAGATCGCATACGTTGCCGAAGCAAAAGTATACCATTCGCACGTTTTGACATGTAAGGATATTTGGAGGCGTTACCGCACTATCGGACGTTTTTTTAAGGACAACCGTTGGATTTTGGATGAAGCGGCAAAATACGGCAAAATAGAATCTTCCGGCATAGGGCAAGCGTGCAACGAACTACGTTATTTGCTTAAAAATGCCCCTAGCGCGCTTCCTCGTTCGATTCTCTGTTCGTTGATAAAATTCATCGCGTTTAAATCCTCTTTTTAACCTTCTTTTGTTACACTATTGTCTTGTTATACCACGGAGCATCGTATGCGTTATTTTATATTAAAGTTTTTCATCAGCCTTATTTTTTTTGTGATCAATCTTTACGCTTCTTTATGCATTGCCGACGTTTTTTTGGAGATGGATGCATCACAAACGCCCGCGCGTTACGGCTGGATGATTTTGATTTACATGTTAAGCTATTTTTACGTACGTTTGATGACGCATAGAATGGTAACGGTCAATGCGGCTATTTTATCGCTCAAGGCTAACTTCTTCTCGTTTGCGATTATTTTGATTATTATCGCTTTGGCAAAACTCAACGACACGACTTCACGAGCCATCGTTTGTATTTTTTACCTCTTGAATAATGCCAATGCCTTATGGTCGTATTACCTCAAAAAGATCTTTTTTCAATGGGAATATTTTAGACAGCCTGTTTTCGTGATCTGCGATAATCAAGGTTTAAAAAATGTTCGCACGTGGTTTGCCAAAGGCAATCCTTTCGGTTACGACATCAAAGGTATCGTCAATACCGATCTTTTATCGCCGAATATGGTTATGCAGACGATAGACTATCTTGTCGATGAACAGCAATTCGACTCCGTCGTCATTGACTTGGAATCCAACACGTTGCTGGATTTAAACATCTTGGTCAACCACGTGCAAAAACGTGTCCGCAAGGTTATCGTTTTGCCGAAAATGACGAAAATTCCTATTATTAACGGGGAACTGATCAGCTCGATTCACCATAAGGGTATGGCGTTTTATATCAAAAACAATCTTTTAAGCCCTTTGGATCAAGCGATCAAACGTGTGTTCGACATGAGCGTTGCGTTTATCGCTTTCGTGTTGACGTCGCCTTTTCTTATCTGGCTCTATTGCGTCGTCTCTATAACGACCAAAGGGCATCCTATTTTCACGCACGAACGTATCGGTTTTGGCGGCAAAAAATTTAAAGTCTATAAATTCCGTACGATGTATATTGACGCCAACGAGCGCCTTGAAGAGCTTTTAGAAACATGCGAAGAGAGCAAAGAGGAGTGGGAGAGGGATTTCAAGCTCAAAGACGATCCTCGCATCACGAAAATAGGCAAATTTTTACGTAAAACCTCTTTAGACGAACTTCCGCAACTTCTTAACGTTTTAAAAGGCGAGATGTCCTTGGTAGGTCCTCGTCCTATCATCGAACAAGAAGTCGCCAAGTACGGCGAATACTTTGAGTATTTTATCGCCGTAAAACCGGGCATTACGGGCTTATGGCAAGTCAGCGGCCGCAACGACATCGAATACGACGAGCGCGTACAACTGGATGTATGGTATGTGCGTAACTGGTCGATAGAACTGGATTTGCAGATTTTGTTCAAAACCGTTTTGGTCGTATTGGGGAGAAAAGGAAGCTACTGATAAAAGGGTAGTCAAACGTAAAAAATATTGGGAAGTGGTATTTGTTGGGGTGAGTGGTGGCTGGAGACGGAATCGAACCGCCGACACGGAGATTTTCAGTCTCCTGCTCTACCGACTGAGCTATCCAGCCACGTTTTGAAGAGTTGAAATTATAGCTTAAAAACTTTAATACTAGCTTAGTGCCAACTCTTTGAAACGATCGCCGCGATGGGCATAGGATTTAAACTGATCCAAACTTGCCGCCGCGGGAGAAAGGAGGGCGAGGGTCTCTTTTGTATGGACAGCGTGAATTTGCTTCATCGCTTCTTCGAGAACAAAGCATTTTGAGAGCCAAATACCCTCTTTTTGCGCCAAAGAAGCCAGTCTTTCGGTATTGGAGCCGATAGCAAAAATCTTTACATGTAAGGTTTTCATAAAGTCGAAAAGTTCTTGCAAGTCAACGCCTTTGTCGTCGCCTCCGAGCACCAGTAAAATCTGCTTGTCTTTATAACGCTTTAACGCTTCCACGGTCGCATCGACGTTGGTGCCTTTAGAGTCGTCGACCCAGAGGCGTCCTTGCGTATCGTGAAACTCTTCGATTTTATAGTGGTCGATTTTAAACGTATTGAGGTGGGCGTAATCGACCGTATCGAGTAAAATTTTTTGTGCACATGCGGCGAGTACGGCATCGAGTAAAAACGGCGATTTGAAGTGGATGCGGTCGATGTCGATTCCTACGTGTTGCGCTAAATCCGTTTCGTTTTCATAAGCCACGATATGGGCAAGCGTTGGCGTATCGGCGAAGGCTTTGGGAACAATGGCTACGCTGCCTTCTTTCATACGCCCTAAAACGGAAAGTTTTGCTTCGATGTAGGCTTCCATACTTCCGTGCCACGTCAAATGATCAGGTTTGATCGGAAGAAGCAAGTAAATATCGGGTGCCGTGATTTTCGTATAGTGAAACGTAAACGAACTGGTTTCCAAAATCCATATCGTTGCTTTTTCGTCGATGGTGGCCAAGGGCGTTCCGATGTTACCGCCGGCACATGCGCCTTTGTCTTGGAGCAGATGTTCGCAAATTTGCGTCGTCGTCGTCTTTCCGTTGGTTCCGCTGATCCAAATCGAAAAGGGCATTTGCTCTTTAAAAAAGTCGTACTCGCTTGTGACGTGTTTGGCTTTAACGATAAGCGGATGGTTGGATGGAAATCCGGGGCTGGGGATTTCAACGTCGCTTTGTTCGGGATCGAAGCAAGAGGGCGGTAACAAACGATTACCGTATTCGTCCGTACTTGGTTCGGTAAAATGATCGTCGAAGATCTGACATTGTCCGCTAAATTTCGCCGCAATGGCTTTGGTTGTTTTTCCGTGTCCGAAGAGTGTTATTGTCATCTGATTTTCAATGCCGTTAGTGCTAAAAGATTTGACATCAATGCGAGAATCCAAAATCGCACGATAATCTTGTTTTCCGGCCAACCTTTTACCTCAAAGTGGTGGTGGATCGGCGCCATAAGAAAGATCCGTTTTTTGCGTGTTTTATAACTGCCTACTTGTAAAATAACCGATACGGTTTCTAAGACGAAGACAAACCCGACGAGAAACAACAAAATCTCATTTTTAGAAATAATCGCCATATAACCGATAAACGAGCCGATACTCAGGCTTCCGCTATCGCCCATGAAAACTTCGGCGGGGTAGCAATTGAACCATAAAAAACCGACGAGCGAACCCATAACGGCCGTGGCGACGATGACCACTTCGCCGCTTCCTCCGACTTTAGGAAGCAATAAATACCCGCTTAAATACGCATTGCCGCCGACGTAAACAAAAACGCCGAGCGATAAAATAGAAAAGATGGAAGGTACCGTCGCAAGTCCGTCGAGTCCGTCGGTGAGATTGACCGCATTACTGGCGGAAACCATGACTAAAATCCAAAAAGCGATCGCAAAAAGATGCATATCGAAAAGCGGAAATTTGTAAAAAGGAATAAAAAAGTGGGTATTCATGTCGACGGCGAGGTAGAGCGTCAAAGCAATCACAAGCGAAGCGGCGATTTGTAACAAGAGTTTGCCTCTAGGACTCAGTCCCGCAGTGTTGCTTTTGCCCAAAATTTTGGAGAGATCGTCTTGGACGCCGATGAGGCCGAAGAGCACTAAACACGCCAAACCTCCGATGACGAACAGATTGTCCATGCGTGCGTTAATTAAAATGGCGATCGTCGAGGCACATAAAAAGACCAATCCTCCCATCGTCGGCGTTTTGCCTTTTTGTTGGTGGGTTTTGGGTGCAAGATCGTAGATCGGTTGGCTTGCGTTACGCGCTTTTGCCCATCGAATAAATTTGGGCATCAGATAAAGCGTCAGAATAAAACTGAAGAAAAAAGCGAATCCCGCTCTAACGGTAATGTATTGAAAAATATTGATCGACGTGAGTTGGTATAAAAAGTAAAACATAAAGTGTGTTTCCAAAAAGTTAAGGATACTAGACCTCTTTTACGGCCTATGCGCGATAGGCTATAAAAGAAGTCTAAAAGCAACATTCTAGTACCATATTGCTTATAAGCTTATAACAAAGGGTGGGATTTGAAACCGCAGATTCAAAAAACCTTACTGATTATTACGGACGGTATCGGACACAATGCTTCCGATACCGCCAATGCCTTCGCCATGGCGCATAAACCGACGTATGAGCGGCTTTTTAAAGAAGTACCTTACGCTTTGGTCGCGACTTCGGGTCTTAGCGTCGGGCTCCCCGAAGGGCAGATGGGCAACAGCGAAGTCGGGCACATGTGCATCGGTAGCGGACGTGTTTTGTACCAAAACCTCGTCAAAATTTCTTTAGCGGCGCAAGACGGATCTTTAGCGAGCAATCCGGCGTTGACGTCTTTGTTACATGTCAAGGGCGACATTCATATCGTAGGGCTTGCAAGCGACGGTGGCGTGCATTCGCATATCGAACATATTATCGCGTTGGCGCGTATTGCGGAAGCTCAAGGCAAAACGGTACGCTTACATGTCATTACCGACGGGCGTGATGTTTCGCCGACGTCGGGCGTCTCGTTCGTGGAACGTTTGGAAAGCATTTGCACGGAACATATCGGCATTGCGTCGATTTCGGGACGTTTTTTTAGTATGGATCGCGACAACCGTTGGGAGCGAATCGAACAAGGATACCGTGCTATCGTAGATGCAACGCCTAAAACGACGCTCGGTGCCAAAGACTACGTGCAGTCGATGTACGATAAAGGCATTACCGACGAGTTTATCGAACCGGTCGCACTTGAGGGTTTTCAGGGTATTAAAAGTGAGGACGGCGTTATCTTCGCCAATTTTAGAAACGATCGTATGCGCGAGCTTTCCCGAGCGATCGGTTTTAAAGAGTTCGGCGAGTTCTCGCGCACGCTGAACGGTGTGGAATGCGTGACGATGAGCGAGTACGATAGCACGTATCCGTTTGCGATTTTGTTCGAATCGCAAACGCCTCAAAACGTCTTAAGCGACATGGTTTCGGCGGCGGGACTTTCTCAGTTTCATACGGCGGAAACGGAAAAATACGCTCATGTTACGTTTTTCTTTAACGGCGGCGTGGAAGAGCCTAAAGTCGGCGAAACCAGACTTTTAGTTCCCAGTCCCAAAGTCAAAACGTACGATTTGGAGCCCCAAATGAGTGCAAAAGCCGTTGCCGACGCGGTTTTAAGCGCGATGGACGCAAGGTACGATTTTATCGTCGTCAATTTTGCTAACGGCGATATGGTCGGGCATACGGGAAGTCTAGACGCCGCCATCAAAGCCGTTGAAGCAGTGGATGAGGCGTTGGGACGGTTGTTCGACAAAGCTTCGGCGGCGGATTATTCCGTGGTACTGACGAGCGATCACGGAAATTGCGAGCAGATGTTCGACGAAACGGGAGCCAAATTAACAAACCACACGACCTTCGACGTCTACGCTTTCGTGCTGGACAAGCGCGTCAAACACGTTCGCAAAGGCGCGCTCAATCATATCGCGCCGACGGTTTTAGCGTTGATGGGGCTTGAAATTCCATCTGAAATGGATGCACCGTTGGTGTCGTTTTAGACTCTACATGTCAAGATTTAACAAAGGAAAGATCAATGAAATTTAGCGGAAAAAATGTTTTAGTTACGGGTGCGGCAAGCGGTATCGGTCAAGAGATCGCCTTGACGTTGGCGCAATACGGGTTAAAAGTATGGATCAACTATCGTTCACGCCCCGAGCAAGCCGACGCAATCAAAGCGCAAATCGAAGCAAACGGCGGTGTAGCGGCGGTAATCGGCTTTGATGTTGCGGACGAAGAGGCTTTTGTCGAAGGTATCAAAACGATCGTCGATAGCGACGGAGAACTCTCGTATCTGGTCAACAATGCGGGTATTACCAACGATAAATTGGCGATTCGTATGAAAAAAGAGGATTTTACGTCCGTCATCGATATCAATCTGACGTCGGCGTTCGTAGGATGCCGCGAGGCACTCAAAACGATGAGCAAAAAGCGTTTCGGCAGCGTCGTCAATATCGCTTCGATCGTCGGCGAAACGGGCAATGCGGGACAAGTCAATTACAGTGCGAGCAAAGGCGGTTTGATTGCGATGACTAAAAGTTTCGCACAAGAAGGAAGTGCCAGAGACGTACGTTTTAACGCCGTAACGCCCGGTTTTATCGCGACGGAAATGACCGATAAATTAAGCGACGAGATTAAAGAAAGTTATACGTCGAAGATTCCGTTGAAGCGTTTCGGAACGCCTAAGGACATCGCAGAAGCGGTCGCTTTTTTACTCAGCGATAGTGCCGCTTACATCACGGGAGAAGTGCTAAAAGTCAACGGCGGCATGTACATGTAAGCGATGCCAAATTCAAATTAAAGTTTTTTTTGATAAAATAGTGAAAATTTTTTAAAGGAGCTATTAAATGGCACTATTCGATGATGTAAAAGCGGTCGTTGTTGAACAATTAAACGTAAATCCCGACGAGGTAAAAGAAGAGTCAAAATTTGTAGAAGATTTGGGCGCGGACTCTTTGGACGTTGTAGAACTCGTTATGGCACTTGAAGAGAAATTCGATATCGAAATTCCCGACACCGACGCTGAAAAAATCGTCACTGTCAAAGATGCAATGTCTTACATTGAAGCACACAAATAATTTCATAACGCATAAAGCCCGTTTGATCGGGCTCTCCCACTCCCCATTAGATCACAAAAGAGGATAAAAATTTGAAAAGAGTCGTTGTTACCGGTATAGGAATGATTAATTCACTGGGTTTGGATAAAGAGAGTTCTTTTAAAGCTATCGTTGAAGGTCAATGTGGCATTAAAAGCATTAGTTCGTTTGACGCGACCGAACATTCTGTGACTATCGCCGGCGAGATCATCGGCTTTGATCCCAATACGATTATGAATCCCAAAGAAGTCAAAAAAGCCGACCGTTTTATTCAGCTAGGACTTGCCGCCGCAAAAGAAGCGATGCATGATGCGAAATTTGAAAGTTTTGAGTCCGAGCGTTTCGGCGTCAGTTCGGCTTCGGGTATCGGCGGATTGATCGTGATCGAAAAAAACTCCGTGATCGTCAATACCGCAGGTCCTCGTAAAATTTCTCCGTTTTTTATTCCTTCCGCGTTAATTAACATGTTAGGCGGTATGGTTTCGATCGAGTACGGTTTAAAAGGGCCGAATCTCTCTTCGGTAACGGCATGTGCGGCGGGAACGCATGCGATTAGCGACGCAACGAAAACGATTTTAACGGGCGGTGCGAAAAAAATGCTTGTCGTCGGTGCCGAGGCGGCAATTTGTGCGGCGGGTATCGGCGGATTTTCGTCGATGAAAGCACTTTCGACGCGCAACGACGATCCCCAACATGCTTCACGTCCGTTTGATGCGGAGCGTGACGGTTTTATTATGGGCGAAGGTGCGGGGGCGTTAGTCCTCGAGCTTTACGACGATGCGGTCGCTAGAGGTGCGCACATTTACGGCGAAGTGGTCGGATTCGGTGAAAGTGCCGACGCCAGCCATATTACCTCTCCGAGTATGGACGGTCCTTACCGCGCGATGAAAGCAGCGTACGAAATGGCGGGTTCTCCTTGTATCGATTATATCAATGCACACGGAACCAGCACGCCGGCAAACGATAAAAACGAAACGGCCGCGATTAAAGAGCTTTTCGGTGCAAACGTACCGCAAATCAGCTCTACCAAAGGTCAAATCGGTCACTGCTTGGGTGCGGCGGGTGCGATCGAAGCGGTTATCTGCCTTATGGCGATGCGCGATGAAATTTTGCCTCCGACGATCAATTACGAAAATCCCGATCCTGAATGCGATTTGGATTATATCCCCAATACGGCTCGAAAATGCAAAGCTCACTATATTATGAGTAACTCATTCGGCTTTGGCGGAACCAACGGCTCCGTCATTTTTAAGCGCGTATAAGGACAAAGAGTGGCAACCTATTTAGAGTTTGAAAACGGTATTAAGCAAATCGACGAAGATATTGCCGGTGCAAAAATCAAAGGCGATGCGCATGCCGTTGAAATCTTGGAAAAGAATCTCGCCAAAGAGATCTCTAAAACCTATAAAAATCTCAGCGAATACCAAAAACTTCAACTCGCCCGCCATCCCGATCGTCCGTACGCTTTGGACTATATTCGAGGTTTGTTGAAAGAGAGTTACGAAGTTCACGGAGATCGTAATTTTGCCGACGATGCTGCAATTGTCGGCTATATCGGCTATTTAGCCGGACGAAAGACGATGATTATCGGCGAACAAAAAGGGCGCGGTACTAAAAATAAAATCAAACGAAATTTCGGTATGCCACATCCCGAAGGCTATCGAAAAGCATTGCGTTTGGCAAAGATGGCGGAAAAATTTAACCTGCCTATCTTGTTTTTGATCGACACTCCGGGTGCGTATCCGGGGATTGCGGCGGAAGAACGCGGTCAAAGCGAAGCAATTGCCAAAAACCTTTTGGAATTGAGTCGATTGAATACTCAAAGTGTTGCCGTCGTGATCGGAGAGGGCGGAAGCGGCGGTGCTTTAGCCATAGGCGTTGCCGACCGTGTGGCGATGATGCGATATTCCGTTTTTTCCGTTATTTCTCCGGAAGGATGTGCCGCCATTTTATGGAACGACCCTTCTAAGCAGGAAAATGCGACCAAGGCGATGAAAATCACTGCAGACGATCTTTACGGATTGAAATTAATCGATGCCATCGTCGACGAACCGCTTGTCGGTGGTCATCGCGACAAAGAGAGCGCGATTAAGGCTTTGGGGGATTATTTTATTACGTCGTTAAAAGAGTTAGATCAATTGAGCGATCAAGAACGTATGGATAAGCGTTACGAAAAGATTCTTTCTATCGGAGCCTACGAAGAACGCTAAGCGCGTTTTTGTGTGCGAGCGGTTACTGTAAAAAAAGAGCCATGCATTCACATAGCTCTTTTTCTTTGCACGTTAGTGCACTTCTCTCCAGATTTTGACTTTCCAAGCAAACGCAAGAAGCGTAAAAAGTACCATATAGCCGATTAACTTATAACCGAGGTCTTCGCGTTCGGCTTTTTTACGATCGCCGACTTTCTCCATATAGGAGATCACTTGATTTTGCGCTTTTTCGGTTAAACCTACACGCGGCATCGACGTACCCGCTAACTGTTTTTGAGGATTGTTGATGAACGTTGAAAGGTACTCGTCGCTCTTCGCACGAATCATAATCGAAAGATCCGGAGGCAAGGTTCCCATATACGCGGTTAATGCCGCTTTATCCGAATGA